>Ga0123356_10000001_pt1 | contig 411946 bp, 327 predicted proteins | sample TergutEmb28metaG_2_FD_92546 | JGI IMG/M metagenome (GOLD analysis project Ga0123356, IMG submission 92546) | Embiratermes neotenicus P3 segment gut microbial communities from Petit-Saut dam, French Guiana - Emb289 P3 | ecosystem: Host-associated > Arthropoda: Insects > Digestive system > Gut ... | reverse complement strand
TACTTGCAATAATATACGCTGTGTCCTTGTTTCCGTAGTTCCATCTCTATATTATACTACAAAGATTCAGGTCTTTATTCCCCCACGGGCTCACGCCCGTGGTACCTCTGCGGTTTAATGGATACCCGTTTACACGGGTATGACAAACACAAACAATTAAAATTTTGTTAATTATATAAAAAGATGTCGTTCTTGTCAAAATTTATTAATTTATGTATAATTTTTGAAATAAATTTAATATAAATCGGGGATTAAAATGATTTATTCTGAATACATCAACCGGGAAACAAAAGGTTACACGGACATTTTTGATATTACCGACGACATTAAGCGTATTGTTGTGCGTTCCGGCGTTTCGAACGGTTTGCTTACTATTGCGGTTACAAGTTCCACATCGGCAGTTTCTACGCTTGAATTTGAACCGGGGCTTGTGTCGGATTTACGAAAAGCGCTGGATGTAATTGCTCCCGAAAAAGGCGTTTACGCTCATGACGAAAAGTGGCATGACGGAAACGGTTTTTCACATATACGTTCGTCATTAATAGGCACATCAAAAACCATTCCTATAGCGTCAAAATCTTTAATGCTCGGCACATGGCAGCAGATAATTTTAATCGATTTTGACAACAGACCCAGAAGCAGAAAAGTTTTCGTACAGGTTTTCGGAGAATAATAAGTGACATTAAAAGTTATAGCAGGAGACGCCCGCGGGAGAATATTAAAAACTTTGCCGCAGGACGATTTATCTATACGTCCTATGCTTGGCAGAATGAAAAAATCCGTCTTTGACATTATACAGTTCAAAGTTCCGGATTGTGATTTTCTCGATTTGTTCGCGGGGGTAGGTTCGGTCGGAGTTGAGGCTCTTTCAAGAGGGGCAAACAGATGCGTTTTCGCGGAACTTAGCGAAACGTCTTTAAAACTCATAAAACATAATGTAACTATGCTCGGATATAACGACAGGGCTGAAATATTGAGATGCGACGTTATCAGAGATTTTGAAATACTTCAAAGAAAATACGATATTGTTTTTATGGGGCCGCCTTATAAAGACGGGGATAAAAGAGCGTTAGCATTGACTTATCCCGCGTTAAAAAATGTCGTAAAGTATGACATATTAAAAGAAGATTCGGTTTTAATAGCGCAGAAACATATAAAAGAACCTGTCGGTAAAGTCGCGGGGCTTGAAAATTACAGAACGGAAAAATACGGCGACACAGTCGTTTTGTTTTACAAAAGAACATAAAACAAAACGATAATTACGAGTTCAAAATTACGAATTACGAATCAACGGCAAATACAAATAACAATATAATTGTTAACTGTTAATTGTAAATTGTTAATTGGAGTTTTTGTGGTTTGGGAAGATTTTAAAATAAGTTATTCGAGGATTAACGCTTATTTGTTTTGTCCTTACAAATATAATTTGGTTTATGTTGATAACGTGCATATCCCGATAAATCCCGATATAACTTTCGGGCACATAATTCACGCCGCTCTTGAAAAATATCATTCAAAAAACGGCCGCACGCTTGAAGAGTTGATGGAATGTTACGACGAAAACTGGAAAAACGACGGCTTTGAAGACCCTAGGGATATTTTTGAGTATTACGAGCGTGGCAAAGTTATGCTTGAAAATTATCATAAATCTTTTATGCAGTCTGAAACGGAAATTGTATACACGGAAAAATCTTTTGACGCCAACATCGGTAAATACAGATTTATAGGAATTATAGACAGGATTGACAGGTATCCCGACGGCAAATACGAGGTTATGGATTACAAAACGCACGCTAAAGTCTGGCCGCAGGAAAAAGTCGATAACGATTTGCAGCTGACAATATACGCGTACGCGTGTAAAAATGTTTTCGGGTTTAATCCGGATAAAATATCGGTTTATTTTTTATCGGAAAATAAAAAAATATATACGCAAAGAACTCAAGCCCAGATAGAAAATGCCGTAAATTTATGCCTTGAAACGGCCGGTAAAATAACGTCTGAAAGTTTTGACCCGGACGTCACAAAATGCCCGATGTGCGATTTTAAGAATAAATGTAAATTTTCAACGGCGAATGAAAAATAGCTCGTCGTGTCATTCTGGCCTCCGTGCCGGAATCCATGTTAGCCATTAAAAAATATAAGGAATAGATTGCGGATCAAGTCCGCAATGACAATAAAGTCAACGATAGAAACGGAGAATATAGATGAAACAATTAACGGTAGTGAAATTCGGAGGAAGCCTGACTAAGAATCCAAAAGCTCAAAATAAGTTTTTAAAAGAGCTTGCGGGGATTTCACGAAGACAAAACATAATTTTGGTTCACGGCGGAGGCCCTGAAATAAATCTTCTGCTTGAGAAATTTTCCATAAAAAGCAAATTTGTCAACGGATTGAGATTTACCGACGCTCCGGCTTTAGAAGTCGTGGAAATGGCTTTAAGCGGAAAAGTGAACAGAGTTTTAACTACGGGACTTATTAAAAATAACGCGAACGCCGCAGGCATTTCCGGTAAAGACGGAAAGAGCGTGGTTTGCAGACAGGTTAAATCTTTAGGTTATGTAGGCGAGCCGGTAAAAGTGAACAAAAAGCTCATTGAAGTCTTGATAAAGGCGGACTTTTTGCCTGTGATAGCTTCAATAGCTTGCGACGCAAGAGGAAACGTTATGAATGTCAACGCCGATACTCTGGCTACGGCAATCGCGGTTGCATTTAAAGCGGATAAACTTGTTTTTCTTACGGACGTAGCCGGAGTTTTGGATAAGAATAAAAAGACTATAAAGGAAATAAAAGTTAAACATATAGAACCGCTTATAAAAGACGAAACAATAACAGGCGGAATGATACCCAAAATAAAAGGCTGCGCGGTTTCCGTGAAAAAAGGCGTAAAAGAAGTTTGGATTGCCGACGGAGTAAGCGGTATAAAGAATATTAAAGGAACGGTTATAAAAAAATGAACATAAAGCAGATAGAAAAAAAATATTTTATGCCTACCACAAGGCGGGCGGATTTGATTGTTAAGAAAGCCAAAGGGCAGTTTATTTGGGACGATAAAGGTAAAAAATATCTTGATTTTTTTACCGGCGTAAGCGTTTGTAATCTGGGTCATTTAAACGGTGTTGTTGTTAAAGCCGCAAAAAAGCAGCTTGACGAATACGCGCACGTTTCAATTCATTATTACACGGCGGCGCAGATGAAACTCGGCGAAGTTTTGGCGAAAAAATTCGGCGGAAGGGTCTTTTTGTCAAATTCAGGGGCGGAAGCCAATGAATGCGCGATAAAATTAGCGCGTAAGTTCGGCCATGTTACAGGCGGGCGCTATGAAATCATAGCGTTTAATAACTCTTTTCACGGGCGCACCGTTATGACAAGCGCCGCGACCGGACAGGAAAAGTTTCACGAATATTTGAAACCTTTGCCTCCTAAATTTGTTTTTGCGGATATTAATGATATAAATTCGGTTAAAAAGCTTATAAATAAAAAAACAGCAGCCATAATAATCGAGCCTGTTCAGGGCGAGGGCGGCATTTATGCCGCTACAAAAGAATTCTTAAAAGGTTTGCGCGCTTTGGCAAATAAGCATAATCTTGTTTTAATTTTTGACGAAATACAGTGCGGTATGGGAAGGACCGGCAAGTTTTTCGCTTACGAACATTCCGGAATTAAACCCGACGTTATAACGCTTGCGAAAGCCATAGCCAACGGTTTACCGCTTGGCGCGACTATCGCGAATAAAAAATTCGGCGAAGTGTTTACTTACGGAGACCACGGTACGACTTTCGGCGGAAATCCGGTTTCCTGCGCCGCGGCTTTGGCGGTTATTAAAATTTTAAATAAAAAGTTTTTGGACAATTCCGTAAAAACCGCAAAATATCTCCGACAAAAGCTTGAAAGCTTAAAAGCTAAACATGAGATAATAAAAGAAGTCCGCGGACTGGGGCTGATGGTCGGCATAGAACTTACGATTCCCGGAGCCGCCGTCGTTGCGGAATGCCTTAAAAAAGGGTTGATTGTAAATTGCACCCACAATACCGTTGTAAGGATGCTGCCTATGCTTACGATAACGAAAAAAGACATAGATGCGGCCGTTAAAATTTTGGATGGCGTTTTAAGCAAAGCGGCGAAATAATAATGCTATAATATAAAAGAATTTTTTAATCGGTATAAAGGAGTCATTTAAAATGGCAAAGGGCGGTTCTGTTAAAAAAGTAGTTGTCGCGTATTCGGGCGGTCTTGATACTTCTATAATTTTATCTTGGATTAAAGAAAATTATAAATGCGAAGTTATAGCGGCATGCGTTGACGTAGGACAGGGGAAAGAGCTTACAGGCTTGGAAGAAAAAGCCAAAAAGACAGGCGCGTCAAAGGCTTATATTATCGACGCAAAAAAAGACTTTGTAACCGATTATATTTATCCCGCGATTAAAGCCGAAGCTTTGTATGAAAATAAATATTATCTGGGTACTTCGCTCGCAAGGCCTGTTATAGCCGAAAAAATCGCTGAAATCGTTAAAAAAGAAAAAGCCGACGCGGTATGTCACGGCGCTACCGGAAAAGGCAATGACCAGGTGCGTTTTGAACTTGCGTTTAAAGCGTTAATTCCCGGAGTAAAAATAATCGCTCCGTGGAGAGAGTGGAATATCCGCTCAAGAGAAGACGCTATAGATTACGCTAAAAAAAGAGGAATACCGGTTCCCGTAACAAAATCGAAACCTTATTCTTCCGACGCAAACCTTTGGCATATTTCTTACGAAGGCGGCGTTATGGAAGATATGAAAAACGAATATGACGAATCAATGTTTAAAATGACCGTTTCTCCGGAAAAAGCGCCTGATAGAGCGTCTTATGTTACTATAGCTTTTGAAAAAGGCATACCCGTTTCAATAAACGGAAAAAAACTTGCTCCGGTTGAACTTATTGAAACTGCAAATAAAATAGCGGGCGCCAACGGAATCGGCAGAACGGATATGGTTGAAAACCGCCTTGTCGGAATGAAATCAAGGGGAGTTTACGAATCTCCGGCGGCGGTTCTTTTGTATGAAGCGCATCATAAACTTGAAGAACTGGCTTTAGACAGGGATACTTTTCACTTTAAACAAAAACTTTCGCACAAATGGTCCGAGCTTGCGTATTACGGTTTATGGTTTTCTCCTTTAAGAGAAGCTTTGGACGCTTTTATAGACAATACTCAAAAATATGTTACCGGAGAAATCAAACTAAAGCTTTATAAAGGCAATATGACGCCTGTTTCCAGAAATGCGAAATATTCTCTTTACTGGGAAGAGCTCGCGACTTTTGAAAAAGACGAAGTTTACAACCAGAAAGACGCCGAAGGTTTTATAAATCTTTTCGGACTGCCTACGAAAGTACAGGCATTAATGAGAAATAAAAAAAATAATTAAAACCTGACGACACGGCGTATTGCAGGGGAGATATATGAAAAACATGGATTTTGAAGAGTTTATAGGATCTTTTTCTTTTGACGGGAGGCTTGCCGAAGTTGATATTTTAGGTTCAATCGCGCATGTTGAAATGCTTGCGAAATGCAAAATTATAAAGCAGGCGGAAAAAGATAAAATAATCTCGGAACTTAACTCCATACTTAAAAGTGTCCGCAGCGGCTGGAAATTGCCGAAAGAAGAAGATATACATTATGCCGTTGAAGCGGAACTTATAAGAAGAATAGGTCCTCTCGGCGGAAAAATGCATACGGCAAGAAGCAGAAACGATCAGGTTTCTACGGACTTAAGGCTTTATCTGCGTTCAAAAACCGATGAGTTTGTAAATCTTATCAATCAATTCCAGCAGATACTTGTAAAGAAATCCGAAGAGAATTCCGATATTATAATGCCGGGCTTTACTCATTTACAGCCTGCCCAGCCCGTTTTGGCGGCTCATCATTTGCTTGCGTATGCGTGGATGATGCAGCGCGATAAAGAAAGACTTTTAGACTGCCGCAAGAGAATAAATATTCTTCCTTTGGGAAGCGCGGCTCTTGCCGGAACGTCTTTTAAAATAGACAGGCATTACACGGCCAAACTTTTAGGTTTTGACAAAGTCTGCGAAAATTCATTGGACGCGGTAAGCGACAGGGATTTCGCGATAGAGTTTGTATTTTGTATGTCGGCAATCGCTTTGCATCTTACGAGATTTTGCGAAGAAATAATATTATGGATGAACCCGGAATTTTCCTATATAAAAATTGCCGACAAGTTTACGTCGGGTTCGTCGATAATGCCCCAAAAAAGAAATCCCGACTGCGCGGAAGTCATAAGGGGAAAATCAGGCAGGGTGTTCGGCGATTTGTTTGCGATGCTTACAATAGTAAAATCTCTGCCGCTTGCTTACAACAGGGATTTACAGGAAGACAAGCCGCCCGTATTTGACGCTGCAGACACCGTCAAACTTTGCATGGAAGTCGTAAATGAAATGACTGCGGGTATGAAATTTGTCAAAGAAAACACTTTAAAAAGCACTGAAAAAGGTTTTATGGCTGCTACGGAAATAGCCGATTATCTGGCAAGGAAAGGTATTCCTTTCAGGGAAGCGCACGGCGTTGTTCGAAATATTGTCGAATACTGCATAAAGAATTCAAAAACTTTAAGTTCTCTTTCTTTGCAGGAGTATAATAAATTCTATCCTAAGCAATATCCGATTTTTAAAGACGATATTTTTAAGTTTGTAAATCCCGTAAATATAATCGCCGCGAAAACCTCTTACGGAGGAACTTCAAAAAAATCAGTCGCAAAACAGATTGCACTGATGAAAAATATTTTGAAACGGAATGTAAAATGAGAAAAACAATATCTTTTAAAATTTTTATTTCTTTAGTTTTTATATTGACCGTATCCTTATCTTATGCGAAAAATTATGAAAGGGTGCTGACGGAAGATTCAAGCATACAGACGGCTCTTGCCATTAACCATGATATTTTAATCAAATCGCAGAACATCGAGTTTGCCAGACAGAGAGTAAGAGAATCGCAATCTTTATATCTTCCGAAGGTAGATTTAAATCTCAACGTTTCGAGATTTAACAATTCGGAGCCTATGATAATAACGGGCGAACTTTCTCCGTCGCCCATATTTATGCCGGGCGTTCATAAAGACGTTTATTTTTCCACAAGGCTTTCCGTGTGGCAAAGCCTTTACGCGGGCGGAAGAATAAAAACCACGAACAGGCTTGCCGAAATAAACATAAACAAAGTAAAAAATGAGGAGAACCTCGCAAAAATCCGCGTTGTTAATAAAGTAAAGATCATTTTCAACGATTGTTTGTTTTTTAAGGAAAAGATCAGATATTACAACTCTGTTTTGTCTGGTAAAAAATTGTCTAAAAACGAAATTGGAGAACTTGACAGGAAAATCGAAATAGCGCAATTTAATTTAGATAAAGAAAAGCTTAATCTTTTAAGCGCCATAGGCTTGGAATTAAATACGATTGCCGACGTTTCCGGAGATTTTAAGCCGCGGATTAAAAATCTGGATTTAAACCGGTGTCTGCTTCTTGCCTATCAGTTTAAACCCGAAATACAGATGACGCAGTATCAGGAAAGCATAGACATTCTTATGGTAAGCCTTCTTACGCAGCAAAAATATCCGACCATTTCCATAGGAGCGGCGCAGGAATGGATAGGAGACAGAGTTATAGGCGACGAAAGCAGCTGGTATGTTTCGTTAAACGCCAATATTCCTATATTTGACGGCGGCGGAATGATAGCAAGATCGAAACAGGGGAAAATCAGCGCGCGAGAGGCGACTTTAAAGAGGTCTAAAACCGAGGAAAACATCCGGCTTGAGGTAAGCAAAGCTCTCCTTGAATATAATTTTTGGAAAAGACAGGCTGTTTCGTCCAATCTTTTGGAAAAATACGGCAGTTACACGGAATCCGATTTGGAGATAATCAACAATTTAAATAGAAGTTTCTTCGCCCTTGAACTTGCCGTAGGAGTTCAGCTTGATTCATATTAACGCCATAAAAAAAATCATTATTTTATCTTTAATTGTTTTTTGCGCCGCGCAGGTTTCAGCCGCGGATGCGGATTTTGTTTTTGATTTTGACGAAGAAGAATTTACCGTTAATTCCATTTGGCGCAGAGTACTTGAGCTTCCTAAGGAAAAAAGGCCTAAAATAGCGTTGGTTTTGGGCGGAGGCGGCGCAAGAGGTTTTTCCCATATAGGAGTTTTTAAAGCTTTACAGGAAGAGCAAATTCCCGTCGATTTGGTAGTAGGCACAAGCATAGGCTCCATAGCGGGCGCTTTTTATTGCGCGGGAATACCAATGTCTAAAGTCGAAGAATTGGCTAAAGACGTCACGTTAAAATCCATATCAAATTTAAACCCTGTGTCCATTTTATCGATGCTTTTTAGCGAAAATCTGCTGTCAAATGAAAAAATTGAAATCTTTTTAAATGAAAATATAGGCGATTTGCGTTTTGACCAGCTAAAAATTCCTTTGGTCTGCGTGGCTACGGATTTAAATACCGGCGAGAGGATTCTCTTAAGGGAAGGAAGCGTAAGTTTTGCCGCAAGGGCAAGCGCGACGCTGCCCGGCTTTTTTAAGCCCGTAGAATACAGGCAAAGATATCTTGTCGACGGAGGCCTGTCCGAAAACGTTCCGGTAAATATTGCAAAACTTTTCGACCCCGATATTGTAATAGCCGTAGTTGTTCCCGCGGATATTACTAAAAATAACACCGATAATGTCTTTGAAACTCTGATGCAGTCCATATATATACAAGGCAAGGTTTTAGACGACGAAAATCTCAGGCAGGCCGACGTCATTATACGCCCGGAAGTCGGCGACATAAAAGCGGTTGATATGGATAACGCGTACGCTACGATAGACAAAGGGACTATTGCCGCAAAAAAAGCTTTAAAACAGATAAAAATGATAATAATAAATAAAACTCTGGAGAAAAATTTAATTGAATAAATTGCGTTTTTTACATCTTGCCGTTTTTATGTTAATTCCTTTTTTGTCGTTTGCCAAGGCGGCGGACGGCGATTCCGATTCCGCTCTTAAGTCGGAAATAAGCGGAATATACTCTTCTATAAGCGCGGCTAAAAGCAAAAAAGAAAAGAAAACATTGACCGAGCTTCTTGCCGGAAAACTTGCCGAAGACAAGCAATATGAAGAAGCGGAAAAGACATATAAAAATCTGCTTGACGCCAAGCCTTCAAAAAAGAAAAGTTTTGAATATTATACGAAACTCGGGGATATAGCGGGTTTGAAAAAAGATTTTGCTTTAAGTTTGGATTATTACGGCAAAGCGAAATCTTTATATAAAAAAAACGCGGGAATAAATCTTAAAATAGGCGACATTCTTTTAGCAAGCAATTTGTACAATCTTGCTGAAAAAAGTTTTTTGGAAGCTCTTTACGCTGATAAAAATTCCAATTATGCTAAAAAAAGGCTGGGCGACGTATATTTTCAAAGAGGCCTCTATTCAAAAGCAATAGAATATTATGAACAGATAGACAATATAGAAAACAAAGGACTTGTCGCCAACATGGCGGTTTCTTACAGAAATATTTCCGAAACCGATAAAGCTTTAAAACTTGTCGGCGAGTATCTGTTAAAAAGCGAGGATGCCGAGATATTTTTTCTGTCGGGTTTGTTGCACCTGGATAAGAAAAATTACGATTTGGCTGAAAGAGATTTTCTTAAATCCGTGGAACTCAACGACCAAAATTTCGCTCCTTACATTCATCTGGCTTTGATTTATTATGATGCCGGGGACTATAAACAGGCCAAGTTTTATATAGACAAAGCTTATGTGCTGAATCAGTCTTTTGCCGCTACGGATTTGTTGAACGCCGAAATATCTTATAAAATGAAAAGAGTATACGAGGCAAGACGCTATGCCCATAACGCGTTTACTAAGGCTAAAACTCCTTTCATGAAAGAAAACGCCCAAAAGCTGATGTCTTTACTTAAAGAAACAAAAACCAAATGACCAAGGATACGTAGGAAATGATAGTCTGGTCGTTTTAATATTAATGGGGTAACTTATGAAAAAGATTGGATTTTTTATTTTTGCTTTGGCTTTAATTAGTTTATCATCTTGCGCAAGTGCTCCGAAGAATAATGTTTCCGAAAATGTAAAAGAAGATGTTGCTAAATCCGTTCCGAACTACAGTAACGTAACATTCTATTTTGAGTCAGGAGGAAAATCCGTTTTGACATTCTGGAGAAAAATCAATGATGACGGTTCAAAAGGCAAGCGGTTTTCTATAGGAGGAGCGTCTAAAGCGGCGTTATTTATGAACGGCGGTTTTAGAGATCCTTTCCCACAGACGGTGAAATTAAAACCAGGAACATATTATCTTGATTCGTTTCAAACAGCTTCTGGAATCGTTAGTCAGAAAAAACATTATCTTCTTAGAAACGGATGGGATGATAAAGAAAATAAACCTTTATTTTTATCATTTACGATTACGGATAATCAGTCGATTGTTTTGCCAAAAGTTGAAATTATTCCTTTAAAACAGTCTGATAATACTTATCGTGTTGAATTTAAGATTGATGAAAATAAAGATATTTTTACTTTAGGAACTTTAGCCGTAAAAACAGATGTAAACGACAGTCAAGAATAAATCATCGGTGGCTAATAGACCGTGTGTTGACCGTCCCCTTGACCAGAGGAGAAACGCTTGAAAAAATTAGTATTAGCAGCGATTGCGGTTGCGGTAACGGCAGGTTTTGTTTTTGCCGGCGAAATGAAAGTTAAACTCGGTTTGGATACAATAGGGAGCGCAACTTTTATTTACAAGGAGAACGCAGGTTTTAATTACAAAGGCGACAATAACTTTTACATTGACTCGGAAGTGGGAGTAGGAATGGCCCTGGAATTTTTATTTCCGATTTTTGGTATTGTAAAAATCGGACCCGGAGTCGGATACTCATTTGAAAGGGGGCTTAAATTAGACGGTTCCATGAAATTAATTAATGATAGTTATATTGGTTATGACAGCTATATTGATAAACAATCTTATAGTTTTATTCCTACTTATTTGACAATTGAAGTTAATCCGATTAGATCCGCGCCTGAAGTATTTTTTAAAGGTAATATAGGAGTTAATTACGGAACAATAAGCACAAAAGGGACAACACCCGCGTGGGGATCATTTCCTGCTAAAACTTATAGTAATTCAGAGTATCATCTTGGTTTTTATTATGGATTTGGCGCAGGTTACAACTTCCCGTCAGGTTTTTTCTTAGACGCTCTTTACAGCTGGAATTCATTGTATGAACCTGAAGGTTATATGACTTACAGCAGACTTGCTATCAGCGCGGGATACAAATTTAAATTTAGCAAGTCAGTATCATAAAAGCGGAATGAGTTTAAGCTTTACCATCCCCTTGACCAAAAGCTGATGTCTTTACTTAAAGAAACAAAAACCAAATGACAAAAGAAAGGATTTAAGCCCTGCTTTTGTCGATTGAAAAAACATGTCGAAAATACTATAATCTACTCTATGAAAAGAGTTTTTTTTATAGTATTTTTTTTAATTATTTCAAACGTTGTTTTTGCTCAGGAAATCAAAAATATTCAAGAACCTGTAGTCAGCAATATTTATTTGGCTGTCGATTATGATTTGTATTTCCGAGCGGCTTCTTATTCTAATTTGGATTATACGTCGCCAAGCAGCGTGTCGGGCGATATATTTTCCCAGTATCTTACGTTAAACATTATCGGAAAATTCGACAACAAAATAGAAATGTCCGCTAAACTCGCGTCTTTCGGAATTTCCGGAAAGCCCAATCCCGTTTTTTTAATGCCTTATGACAACAATAACAACTCTGTTTTTTTACAAACCGCTTTTTTAACTTATAAGAACAAAGACGTAATTCCTTTTACCGTTTATGTGGGAAAACAAGAGATAACCCAAGGCGACGGACTGATTATTGACGGCAATAATAACGGTTTAACCGGCGTAAGGGGAAATGCGGATATTTTAAATTACGCCGATTTGGATTTATTCATTGTTAAAGACAACGACCGCGACGTTACGGTTTTAGGAGTTAACGCGGCGGTAAAAGTATTACCGAAAGTTGAAATCGGGATATATCAGGAACGCAACAATTCGGGCTTTATGTATTCCAAAGGGATTTGGGACGAAAATCTGCCGATAGATTACGATAATAAAACTTTTTACAGTATAAGAATAACGGACGAAAATTCAAAATACGGTTATAAAATCGAAGCTGCGAAACAGACGGGCGAGCTTGTAAGAAGTCCGGCAGATACGGTAGACTACGACAATTTCGCTTTGGCTTTTGAAGGTTCTTGGAAAGGAAGAGTTTTAAACAGGGATTCTAACGCGAAACTTTTGTTTTCCTATGCGAACGCAGAAGGGGAAAATTCTTTTAATCCGTCTTTTGCAAGGCGTTATAACGGCATAAAAAGAGTAGGTTACGGGGAACTATTTGCCGCAAATAACGCTGATTCTTTTCTTACGCTTCCGGATGGTTATTACGGAATAAACACTTTAGGCGCAATGTTTGATATTAAGCCTTTCGGATTTTTGCAGACAGGAATCGCGTTTTATTTATATTCGGCTTCGGACTTTCGGGGGGCAGGTGATGCCGGCGACGCAGGATTATCGTCTTTGTACGGAGCAAAAGCGGATTTGGGAAACGAGTTTGATTTTTTTGCTAAATACGGTTATAAAAAATATTTTGACGTCGGGTTTAATTTTGCCGTTTATACTCCGCCGTCAAATACGCAAAATGTTTTTGGAAATACCGGACCGTCATATTTATTTCAAGTAGAGGTTAGTTCAAGGTTTTAATTTTTTTACTCTATACATTGCAGGCTTGTTACAAAAACGTCACCGTCTGTCATACTGAGCGAAGCGAATGTATCCAGCCGTTAAAGACGTGGATTCTTCACTTCGTTCAGAATGACAACTCGGAATCTTGATATAAACGCAAAAGGGACGCGCTATTCAAATGAAGAAAATTTATCTTGCTTTCTTATGGCACCAGCACCAGCCTATGTATAAAAACCCTTCGACAAACGTTTACGAACTCCCGTGGGTAAGGCTGCACGCGACAAAAGATTATTACGATATGGTCGCCATACTTGACGATTACCCAAACATCAAATCAAATTTTAATCTTGTTCCGTCTTTGCTTGTCCAGCTTGACGAGTACGCCAAAGGATTGGCAAAAGACAAATTTCTGGAACTTACGCTTAAATCCGCCGACGAGCTTACCAACGATGAAAAAGTTTTTATACTTTTGAATTTTTTTATGGCAAACTGGGACAATATGATTTTTCCGTACAACCGCTATTTACAGCTGCTTGAAAAACGTGGCAGACAAACCAACGAAGCCGAAATCAGAAAGACTTTGAACTATTTCAAAGTCGAAGACTTCAGGGATTTACAGGTGTGGTTTAATTTGACGTGGATGGATCCGTACTGGCGCAAAACCGACGAATTTATCGACGGTTTATACAATAAGGGCAGAGATTTTACCGAGGACGAAAAAAACGAACTTGTAAGAAAGCAGCTTGAAATCTGCGGCAAGATAGTTCAAAAACACAAAGAAGCCCAGGACAGGGGGCAGATTGAAGTTTCAATAACGCCTTTTTATCATCCTATACTTCCTCTTTTATGCGATACAAACGCCGCTCATCAGGCTACTCCGAATATGGCTCTTCCTGCAAAAAGATTTTCTCATACGGAAGACGCCGTATGGCAGATAAATAAAGCCGTAAAATATTATGAAGAAGTTTTCGGGCATAAACCCAAAGGAATGTGGCCGTCGGAAGGTTCGATTTCAAACGAAGCCGCGTCGCTTATAGCGGATGCCGGAATAAAATGGACTGCTACGGACGAAGCTATTTTGTTTGGCGCGAAAGACGGCGTCAGCGACAGAAGAGCGTTATTCAGACCTTTTAATCTCCGCGTCGGAGGCAGCAGTTTGAATATGCTTTTCCGCGATCACGGGCTTTCTGATTCCATAGGCTTTGTTTACTCCCGATGGGACTCTGAAGACGCGGTGAACGATTTTATCAATAAAATAAAAAATATAGGAAATTTCGTAGGTAATTCTTACGACGCTCCTTTGATATCTGTTATTTTAGACGGCGAAAATTGTTGGGAATACTATAAAAACGACGGCTGGGATTTTTTGACTAAACTTTATGAAAAATTAAGCGCGGATAACAGTATTGAAACCGTGAGGATAAGCGATTATCTTGAAAAATTTCCTCCTAAAAATACCATAACAAATCTTACGGCCGGTTCGTGGATAAACGGAAATTTCGGAGTTTGGATAGGTCATCCCGAAGACAATGCTTCATGGGATTATCTCACAATGACGAGAGACTTCCTTACGGATTTTATCGAAAAAAATCCCGCGTTAAAAGATTCGCAGCAGGAGAAAGAAGCTTGGGAAAATCTTTACGCCGCGGAAGGTTCGGACTGGAATTGGTGGTACGGAGACGACCATTCTTCCGGCAATGATGCCGCTTTTGATTATATTTACAGGCAGCATCTTATAAAAGTATACGAATGTATCGGGCAAAGGCCGCCGGATATTTTGTATAAGTCTATAAAGAACGCTCCGAAAAAATACAACGTTTTCAAACCGACGTCTTTTATAAATCCTGTAATCGACGGTAAAGTTACAAGTTTTTTCGAATGGAAAAACGCGGGGTTTTACGAGGTCGGACATTCCGGCGGGTCGATGCATCAGGTGTCGACGGCGCTAAAATCGTTTCATTACGGTTTTAATATGGATAATTTTTACGTAAGGTTTGATTTAAGCGGCGATATAACGATGAAATCGCTTGAAGAATTGACGTTTTATATAATATTTTTAAATCCTCTCAAATGTAAAATCGCAATTAAGTTTAGTTCCGAGGGGAATGTCGTAAAATTTACTTTAAAAACGGATTTTTCGGAAAAGGCTCTTGACGTGAGTAACGTTTCGTTCTCAAAAATTATAGAAGCGGCGATTCCGTTTAAAGACCTTGAATTTCCCCAGAATTATGAAAATGTCGAGTTTACCGTAAGCGTGGATAAAAATGATTTGGAAATAGAAAGATGGCCGTATCAGTCTACAATAGTTTTTGCAAAACCGTCGGAAAAATTTAATTTTTTGAGTTGGACTGTTTAAAATCAGAGTGAAAAGTGAAGAGTGGAAAGTGGAAATAACGGCAAAAGATAAAATGCAGATAAAAAATATAATTGTTAATGGGAAGAATTATCAGGCTTTTGAAGGGGAAATCGCTCCCGGAAGCAGCCTTGTTTTTATTAAAGGCTCGAAAGGTTTTATTATGTGCGGTTATCTGAATTTGGAAACAGCCTATAAAATGAAAAATATCGCGGCAATTGCCACCGGCGTAAAGACCGTTGACGATATGCTGGAAAAAAATATTGTTGCGCTGACTCCATACGCAAGGCAGTCGGGAATAACGGAAGGTATGCCGGTAAAAGAAGTTTTGGAAAAAATATACTGAAATGATAAAACTAGAAACTCCTTATTATTTAATAGACGAGCAAAAACTTCTCAAGAATATGAAAAAAATAGAATATGTCCGCAAGAATTCAGGGGCTAAGTCTGTTTTGGCGCTTAAGTGTTTTTCGACATGGTCTGTTTTTCCTTTGATGAGCAAATATATGGACGGCACGACAAGCAGTTCTCTTTATGAGGCGAAACTAGGATACGAAGAATTCGGCAAAGAAACGCATGCTTTCAGCGTAGCCTATTCCAAAGACGACATAACGGCATTAAAAAAAATATCGGATAAAGTGATTTTTAATTCGATATCGCAGCTGAATATGTTTTATAAAGACGTCAAAAATATTAAATTGGGACTTCGCGTAAACCCGGGAATAAGTTATTCTCATTTTGATTTGGCAAACCCTGCGCGAAAATATTCGCGGCTTGGCGAGCGCGACGTAAAAAAAGTTGTTTCGGTTTTAGATAAAATCAGCGGAGCGATGTTTCATTATAACTGCGAAAACGGAGACTTTGCCTCTTTTTCTAAAATGCTTGATTTTATTTCAAAGAAATATGAAAAAGTTTTGCGTAAAATTGAGTGGGTAAGTTTAGGCGGGGGATTGTATTTTACAAAAGACGGTTATCCTTTAGACAAATTTTGCGATAAATTGAAAAAATTCAGCAATGAATACGGCGTTCAGGTTTATTTAGAGCCCGGCGAAGCCGCGATTACTCAAAGCTGTGAGCTTGTGACAACTGTTTTAGATATAGTAAAAAATAAAAAAGAAATTGCGATTGTCGACGCTTCTACCGAAGCCCATATGCTTGATTTGCTTATATATCAAACTCCCGCAAAAATTGCCGAAAAAGCTGGCAAAAACGAATATATCATAGCAGGGCGTTCGTGTCTGGCCGGGGATATTTTCGGCACGTATAAACTTGCCGAAAAACTTAAAGCAGGCTCTAAAATACGTTTTGCCGACGCAGCTGGTTATACTATGGTAAAGAAAAACTGGTTTAACGGCGTGAAAATGCCTTCAATCGTTGTGAAAAGGTTAAACGGAAAAACCGAACTTATCAGAAAATTTGGATATACCGATTTTATAAAAAACTTATCCTAAGGGGGACACGGATTTGGAAAAGAAAAAAAATGTACTTTTGATAGGAGCCGGAGGAGTTGCCCATGTGGCGGCTCATAAACTTGCCCAAAACAACGATTTGTTCGGCAATATTTATATTGCTTCGCGTTCTTTAGACGCCTGTACTGATATTTTAGAAAGTATAGAACGTAAAAATAATTATAAAGACCCTTCAAATAAAATAACCGCAAAAAGAATTGACGCTTTGAATGTTCCCGAACTTGCCAAATTGATAAAAAAGTGGAATATCGATATTACAATCAATCTTGCTTCCGCTTTTTGTAATATGTCTATACTTGAAGCATGCATAGAAAGCGGCTCGGCTTATATAGATACGGCAATTCACGAAGAGCCTAACAAAGTCTGTGAAAATCCTCCATGGTATGCCAATTACGAGTGGAAGCGCAAAGACAGATGCGATGAAAAGCAAATAACCGCAATACTTGGAGCAGGTTTTGACCCGGGCGTTGTAAACGCTTACGCTGCTTACGCGAAAAAACATTTTTTTGATACTATCGACACAATCGATATAATGGACGTAAACGCGGGCAGCCACGGCAAATATTTCGCGACGAATTTTGACCCTGAGATTAACTTCAGGGAATTTCACAAAGTCTGGGCTTATATAGACAGAAAATGGGTTGAAAAACCAGTGCATTCCGAAAAAATGGTTTATGATTTTCCGGTTGTCGGAAAACAGACGGTTTATTTGACGGGGCATGATGAAATTCATTCGCTTTCAAAATATATGGACGCAAATTCTGTCAGATTTTGGATGGGATTTAGCGACCACTATATCAATGTTTTCACGGTTTTAAAAAATATAGGGTTACTTTCAGAAAAACCTGTAAAAACCTCGGAAGGACTTGAAGTTGTGCCTTTAAAAGTTGTGAAAGCTTGTCTGCCTGACCCGAAAACTCTTGCGCCTAATTATACGGGAAATACCTGCATAGGCGATTTGATAGTAGGAACTAAAGACGGGCGCAGAGAAGAACTTTTCATATACAATGTATGCGATCATAAGGCGTGTTATGAGGAAGTTGAATCCCAAGCGATAAGTTATACCGCCGCAGTGCCTGCGGTTGCCGCGGCAATTTTGGTGGCAAAAGGCGATTGGGACGCCAAGAAAATGGTAAATGTCGAAGAGCTTGATCCGGACCCTTATCTTGAATTGCTAAATAATATAGGTTTACCGACGGAAACTATAAAAGTGAGCTATTCAAAAAAGAGAGCTCCAAAAAAAGCAAGTAATAAATAACAATTTACAATTAAATAATTAAAAACTGCATGTTAAGTATTTATCTTTAATTGTTATTTATAAATTATAAATTGTTAATTGTAGTTCACGGGTGCCCGCAAGCGGGAAGCTTGCTGTATGACGCTAAGAAAGTGTCAGGGCTGAGATTAGACCGTATATACTTGAACCGGATAATGCCGGCGTAAGGAGAAAATAATGGAAAAAGTATTGTCGTCCGTTGTAAAAGCCGTAAACGATGTAAAAGAAACAAGTCCTCTGTCCGGGTCGTGGACTAATTTTGTAACAATCAATCTGGTTGCCAATGCCCAATTGGCTGTTGGCGGAAGAGCCGCAATGTGTTTTCTGCCCGACGAAGCAAAACCCCTCGCATCAGTTTCAAAATCAATTTACATTAATGCCGGAACTCTTGAGCCGATAGCAAAACAGGCTTTGGCAGATGCCGCAAAAGCCGCTGTGGAGCTTGGCAAACCATGGGTTTTAGATCCGGTAGCGGCAGGGCTCGGCGATACCCGTAATTCTTTACTAAAAGACCTTAAACAGTATAAACCAAACATAATAAGAGGAAACGCATCTGAAATTATTGCTTTGGCAAACCTTTGGGAACTTCAAACCAATAAAAAAGGCAATGTGGAAGGGGTTGATTCTACCGATACGGTTGACGCGGCTTTAGATTCCGCAAAAGCTCTTGCCGAATGGACAGGCGGTGTTGTCGCGGTTTCAGGAGAAGTTGATTTGGTTTTAAATGAGAAAGAAATTTATCGCGTAACCGGCGGCTCTGAAATGTTGAAAAAGATTACCGGAGCAGGATGTTCTTTAGGCGGCATAATGGCGGTTTATTCGTCGGTTGCCGACCCTCTTACTGCCGCTTTGGCAAGCTCAGTCATATATAAATGGGCTTCGGAAACTGCGGCAAAGTCAAACAAAGGCACATTTTCGTTTCAAACGGCATTTATAGACAATTTAAGTACTATTGACGCGGAAATAATAAAAAAATATGCCAAAACGGCAATTACAAATTAAAAAAATACCAAAATAAGGAATATAACGATGAACAGTTTAAGAAAGACGTTTGATTTATCATTTTATTTTGTTGTCGGCCCTGAAAATACTTGCGGACGCGATTTCAGAGAAGTTATAAGACAGGCTATTGAAGGCGGCATAACGTTTTTACAAGTGCGTTCTAAAGTTGTCGAGACCAAAGAATTATTAATGGATTTAGGTCGTATTGCCGCTGAAGAAATTGCAAAAGCGGGTAAACAGGATAAAATAGCTTTGGTTATAAATGACAGAGTTGATGTTGCAAAAGAATTAAGGCTTGAAGGGGTAAAAGTTGACGGCGTTCATTTAGGACAAAGCGATATTCCTGTTGAAATTGCAAGGCAAATTTTGGGAGAAGACGCTATTATAGGACTTTCAGCCAGAGCCAAAGACTTGTTTGAATATATAGAGGATTTCAAAACAGGCATTGTAGATTATTTCGGCGCAGGGCCTTTACGCGCAACGCCGACAAAACCCGACTGCGGTTTGGTTGACGGCGTTGTTTTAGAGCGTACTTTTGACGAAATTAAAAAATTAAAAAACTTGAGTCCTATTCCCGTAGTAATCGGCGGAGGGGTAAAAGCGGAAGATTTGCCTGCCTTGAAATCAACGGGAGTTGACGGTTTTTTTGTTGTTAGCGCAATTGCCGGTGCTTCTGATCCATTTGTTGCAACAAAAGAACTTTTAAAAGAGTGGAAATAGATAAATTTATTTTATATCATAGGTCTTCTTTATGCTTTTCTGTAATAATTTTGCATTATAGATATTATTTGTTGAATCATCTATTTACAGCGGCTTCTGCGGCACGTAGTAATGCCATACCCTGTACCATTTGAAAATCTACGTAACCATACAAACCTCTATTATTTGCTTTGCTGACATAAATAGGCAAATAGTGTTACAGCCTGTCATAAATATCAAAAACGCTAATAAATATAAAATTAATTTTTTCATAAAACATCCAATCTATTTGTATCAAAATACTATTGGTATTTCCGCATATTTCTCTCATACTCTGACGTACAGATAGTATAGAATATAATACTAAATATTATCATTCCTACCATTACTGTAAATGGGTTTACTTTAGTTTCGGTATATTTATAGTTATAGTAACTATAAAGGTTGTCTCTTAGTGATGAGGCATTATATAAAAATAGCGTTGGAGTTGCTTCATTTTCAAATTCAAAGCATTTTATTGTTGAAGATTGGACAAAATAATCTATGCCGGTATCGTATTGATCATAAACATATTGTTCTGAATTAGGACCTATTACGGCAAAGTAGCTAAAACCGTTATTTAATGTAACTTCTGCGGCTCGCAATAGAACCATATCCAATACTTCTTTTTGTGGCATTCTATATATGCCTTGATAGGTTATTCTGTAAACATCTTGCTGAAGTTGGGTATCAGAATAGCCGTAATTTATGCCTTTTGCTTTGCTATCGTAAATAGGGTAACTTATAGTGGTGCAACTTGTAAACATCATTGAAAATAGAAGGATAAAAACAATAGATTTTCTCATAAAGCCTCCATGTAGATAAAAATTAAATTCAATTAAGTAACGATTAAAATAATTTTTTTATTGCTTGCTCATGGTTATTTGTTGTTACCGCAATTTCCGCATCAGCAAACCCTTTAGAAGCAGCAAAAAATTTAGCGCAAATTTGGAATAAATCGTAATTTTGTTATCTTAAAAAGCAAAGATTTTACGACCGTACTGCGTTAATCAGGTAGTACGGTTGTTTTATTGATTTAAAAAAGTTTGCTAAAATATAGACGAAGTTTAGCTGTAAAGGAAAATATGAAAAAATTTTATATTATCGATGGCAACGCGTATATTCACAGGGCTTATCACGCTTTGCCGCCGCTTTATACGTCTGACAGCACGCAGGTTAACGCCGTTTTCGGATTTATAAAGCTTCTTTTGAAAATCAAAAACAATTTTAAACCCGATTATATCGCGGTTTGTTTCGATTATCCCGCTAAAAACTTCAGGCACGAAATCTATCAGGATTATAAAGCCCACAGAAAACCTCTTGACGAAGCGCTAATAAGCCAAATGCCTTTGGCGCGGGAGGCGGTTAAATCTTTAAATATACCCGAAATTGAAATTAAAGGTTACGAAGCCGATGATTTAATAGCATCTGTTGTTGAAAATAACAAAAAAAATGAAATTTATACCGTTATAGTGACCGGCGATAAAGATATTTTGCAGCTTGTAAAAGACGATGTCGTCGCGGTGTGGAACGATTCCAAAGACATAATGTATGATGAAGAAGAAGTCGAGAAAAAGTACGGCGTTACACCAAAGCAGCTTATTGACATTTTCTCTTTGATGGGGGATGCATCCGACAATGTACCGGGGGTTAAAGGAATAGGCGAAAAAACAGCCGTAAAACTTGTTAAAGAATTCGGAAGTTTGGAAGAAATATTAAAAAATTCCGCGGCTATATCCGGAAAAATCGGAATTCTTATTCAAAACGGTTTTCATGACGCTTTAATGAGCAGGAAACTTATTGAATTAAATAAAGAAGCGCCTTTAAATTATAACCTTGAAAATTTTGAACTCAAAGACCTTGATATAAGCAAAGCTTTGCCGTTTTTTGAAAAGTATGAGTTTAAAAGCCTGATTAAACAATTCGCTCCTCAATCCGTGTCATCCCCGAGTGTCTTAATCGGGGATCCATTTTCGTCTTTTATGCCTGATAAAGACAACGGCAACGTGGATTCCAGATTTCTCGGGAATGACAGAAAAATTGATTTTAAATCTGAAATTATTGATAATAAAGAAGGAGCTTTGCTCCTTGCAAAAGAAATAGAAAAAGAAGGACGGGTTGTTTTAAAGACGGTCGGAACAACGGACGATTCTTTAAAAACAGGAATAACGGGAGTTTCTTTTTATACATCGGGAAGAAGCGTTTATATTCCGCTCGGTCATAACGATATGACCGTAAAACAAATGAGCTTTGACGATTTTAAAGATATTTTTTCAGCCGTCTTATCATCCGATAAAATAAAAAAAACCGGCTGCGATTTAAAAGAAGAAAGAAACGTATATCATTCTTTAAACATCGCTCTTAACGGAATATATTTTGACGTGATGCTCGCGTCGTATTGTTTAAACCCGTCAAAATCCCACAATATAAAAGATATGGCGAAAGAATATCTGAATTTTGACGCGGGCGATGACGCCTACCTCGGAAAAGCTTCGAAAAAAATATCTTTTGCCGATTCAAGCATGCATGAAACCGCAAGGTATGCAAATTCGATAGTTTACGCCGCATATAATATTTACGGGCTGTTTGAAAAAGAAATAAAAAAGCATAAACTTGAACCGCTGTTTTTTAATATTGAAATGCCTTTGATAGAGGTTCTTTCGGAAATGGAAATAGCGGGGATAAAAATCGATACGGATTTTTTGAGACAATTTAACGAAAAAATCGTGTCGGCAATAAAAGGCGTTGAAAAAAATATTTATGGTATCGCGGGAACAGAATTTAACATAAATTCTCCCAAGCAGCTTTCGCATATTATGTTTGAAAAGCTTAATTTGCCGGTCATAAAGAAAACTAAAACCGGCAACTCCACGGATGAAGGCGTTTTGACCGAACTTTCTTCTTATGAGTTTGCTTCGGAAATTTTGAAATACAGAGAACTTCAAAAAATTAAAAGCACTTATATTGACCCTATAACGGATTATTGCGCGTATTACGGCGACCGCATACACACCGTTTTTAATCAGGCTGTTACGACAACCGGCAGGCTTTCGTCAACCGAACCGAATCTGCAGAATATTCCGGTAAAATCCGAATATGGCAGGGAGTTTAGAAAAGCTTTTGTCGCTGAAAAAGGCAAAATTTTTATTTCGGCGGACTATTCCCAGATAGATTTAAGGGTTTTAGCGCATATTTCCCGCGACGAAAAACTTATCGAAGCTTTTAAAGCGGGGGAAGACATTCACTCTGCTACGGCAAGGGAAGTTTTTAACGTTCCTAAAGGCGATAAAGTCCCGGATGACTTGAGAAGCGCGGCAAAATCCATAAATTTCGGAATAGTTTACGGCATGTCTCCTTTCGGGCTTTCAAGGCAGTTAAATATTCCCTTCGGCAAAGCCAAAGAATATATCGACGGTTATTTTGAAAGATACGCAGGCGTAAAAAAATGGATGTCCGTTGTTGTCGAACAGGCAAAACATAACGGTTATGTAAGCACTATTACCGGACGGATAAGGTATGTGCCGGAATTAAAAGCCGCAAATAATCAGGTAAGAGCGGCAGGCGAAAGAATGGCTTTAAATACTCCGGTCCAGGGGACTTCGGCGGATATAATAAAAATCGCTATGATAAACATATACAATGAAATAAAAATTAAAAAATATCCCGCCGTTATGCTTTTGCAGGTTCACGACGATTTGCTTTTTGAAGTCGAAGAACACGCAAAAAGTGAATTTGCTGTTTTTATAAAAGAAAAAATGGAAACCGCGCTGAAATTAAGCGTGCCTCTGTCTGTCGATGTTAAAATCGGTAAAAACTGGGGAGAGATGACAAAAGCATAACGTAATTCCTCTCTTTTGTCATCCCTGAGTGTCTTAAGAGTTTTTTCAAAACTCTGCCTTCGGCAGTTGCGGGGATCCAAGTTGGTTGTTAAAAGACATAAATGGTAACATATTATTTTTAGTAACAATGGATTCCGGGTCAAGCCCGGAATAACAAACTTCTTGTATTTAAAAAATAAAAGGAAATCATAGATGATAATAGGTTTAACAGGCGGAATAGCAACCGGAAAAAGCGAGAGCGCGAAACATTTTAAAGAACTTGGCGCCTATACTATAGACGCCGACGCGATTTCGCGCGAGCTTACAAAAAAAGGAAAGCCCGCGTTAAAAGAACTGGTAAAATATTTCGGCAAAAATATTTTACGCGCTCACGGTGCGCTGGACAGGAGAAAACTTGCCGAAATAATTTTTACAGATAAAGAAGCAAAACTTAAAGTTGAGAAAATTCTTCACGCGTATATAATTTCCCGCATAAACGAAATCATTTCTGAAAAAATAAAAAAATACGACATAGTTATAAACGCCCCTTTGCTTTTTGAAGTAGGACTGGACAGAATTTGCGATATAATAATCGTCATATGGGCGCCTTACAACATTCAGGCGCGCAGGCTTGCCAAAAGAGACGGGCTTAACAAAGAACAGGTTGAAAAGAGAATATCCTCGCAAATGCCGATTGAAGAAAAAGTAAAAATGGCGGATTATACGATTGACAATACCGGCTCAAGAAAAGCTCTTGCCAAACGCGTGAGAGATTTGTACGCGTTGTTGACAGCCGAAAAAAAATAATATACAATTCAGTAACTTAATTAACATCTATAAACTAACATTTAACTAACATTGTTCAAATCAAAAAACCCAAATGGAAAAAAAACTGCAAATCTGATAACTAAAAATCTATTTATGCATTCCTTAAAAAACAACCTATCATCGTTTTTTATCATACCAAAACAACTCTGGAGGAGTTAATGGAAAAAGAGAAATCTGTCGCCGGCGCTGACGCATCGGTGTTGTCAAAAAGTACAATGGCGGAACTTACGAAACTTGCCAAGGAATTGAAAATCGATACCGTTGCGGGTTTAAGAAAACAGGAACTTATCGCAAAAATCCTTGAAGCCAAAACAAAAGAAAACAATCTGGTCTACGACGAAGGCGTGCTTGAAATTTTGCCGGACGGTTTCGGATTTTTACGTTCGCCGGATTACAACTATCTGCCGGGTCCGGACGATATTTACATATCTCCTTCGCAGATAAAAAAGTTTGCTTTAAGAAAAGGCGATACGGTTGCCGGATATGTGCGCCCTCCGAAAGAGCAGGAAAGGTTTTTCGCTCTTTTGCAGGTAAAATCCATTAACGGTCAGGAAAACCTTGAAAATATAAGGGAACGTTCCCTGTTTGACAATTTAACGCCTCTTTATCCGGATGAAAAAATAGTTCTTGAAACCGCTCAAAAAGAAGTATCTACCAGAATTATAGATATGCTTGTTCCGATAGGAAAAGGTCAAAGGGTTTTGATAAACGCGGCTCCCAGAACCGGTAAAACAGTATTGCTTCAGAAAATAGCCAATGCCATTACGGAAAATAATCCCGATATAATTCTTATGGTTCTTTTAATTGACGAAAGGCCGGAAGAAGTAACCGATATGCAGCGCTCCGTAAAAGGGGAAGTAGTATCTTCCACTTTTGACGAACCTTCCGACAGGCATATACAGGTTGCGGAAATGGTTATAGAAAAAGCCAAAAGAATGGTTGAAAACGGAAAAGACGTTGTCGTTCTTCTGGATTCCATTACAAGGCTTGCAAGAGCTTATAATACCGCTATTCCTTCAAGCGGAAGGGTTCTTTCAGGCGGTCTTGATTCAAACGCTCTGCAAAGGCCTAAAAGATTTTTCGGAGCCGCCAGAAACATTGAGGAAGGCGGCAGTCTTACGATTATAGGAACGGCTCTTGTGGAAACCGGAAGCCGTATGGACGACGTAATTTTTGAAGAGTTTAAAGGAACCGGAAACTGCGAAATCTATCTTGACAGAAAACTTGCCGACAGAAGAATTTTCCCGGCTATAGATTTGCTGCGTTCGGGCACAAGAAAAGAAGAACTTTTGTTAAGCGAAGACGAGAAAAACAAAATGTGGATTTTAAGAAAATGGATGAATTCGATGAATTCCATAGAAGTTATGGAAGAACTTACCAAAAGAATGATGACTTCTAAATCAAATAAAGATTTTCTAAAGCAGATGGAACTTTCAAGTCTTGAGGGGCTTTAACGGCAAGCAACAAGTAAAATGTAAAAAGTAAAAACGATGCATATTTCGTCGCCATTGCGAGGAGGAAACCTTATTTCCGACGAAACAATATAATTGGTGTTCTATGCCGGAGCAACCCAATGGTCGTGCAAAAAAGCGCTTCGCTTAATGTTGTAAGCAAGATTTTTTAAAGCTATTAACTCTTGCGCCCGCTTAAATGTCCTGCACCTTATATATCCTTTAGCGTCTAACTGCCGGTTGAATTCCTCAAATAATTCTTTTAGATGACCGCCTATAGTCAGCTTTTCCCTGAATAACCATATGGTTGTTGCGTCAGGGATAGAGCTGTCCATATCTAATCCTAAAAAACGCTGAAAACTTATCCTGTCGTTTATCATAATTCCTCCGTACTTAAAATATCTTTTTATCGTCGGAAGATTATAACATTTTAAAAACGGTATTGTATACAATACCGTTGGTTATTGACATAACCAACGGCAATAATTTATTAAAGGCGTTTTTAAATGACTCTTTTTTTTTAAAAATATCAGGTTTTTCAAGATGCCCATATATATACTATGTTACAAATAGCGTATGTTTTATAAGTTTTAACAATTGGAACTTACAAAAAGGAGAAAAAGAATGTTTATAAAAGATTTAAGGTTTAAAGCGTTCTTATTAGCGGTAGCCGCGTTTGTTTTTGTGAAGGTTGATTATACGCATGCATATGATGTATATGACTTTAACGACCTTTCAAATGCCGTAAGCGCCGCTACGACAACCATAACATTTGCCACAACCTCCGTAAATTATACCGCTATTCTTTCGTCAATCAATTATGCCGGGCCTATTGATATTTACGGCAACGGCGTAACATTGGACGGCGCCGGCCTTTACAGAATATTTGCTTTTGAAAATACAAACGTTGCGTTTCACGACGACATAAATTTTGTCGGCGGCTTTTTTAACGGGAACGGCGGAGCGATATATAATATCAATAATTCGTCAATAGCTTTCGTAGACGCGAATGTAGTTTTTGACGGCAATATTGCGGTAAGTTCCGGCGGAGCGGTATTCAATGAGCAGTCATATATATCATTTACCGGAAGTACGGTAACTTTCAGCAGTAATACGGCAACACGTTCCGGCTCCGTCGGCGGAGCGATGTACAATGCTTCTAATTCAAGTGTCTTGTTTACGACAAGTACGGTAATATTCAGCAGCAATGTGGCAGGCGTCGGCGGAGCAATATACAATGATTCTAATTCAACAATAACATTTGCAGACGGCGATATAACATTTGCCGGAAACATAGCTAGTTTTTTTGACTACAAATATGGCGGCGGAGCGATATACAATGGTTCTAATTCAAATATTTCATTTACGTCAAGCACGGTAATATTCAGTAGCAATACGGCAGGTTTCGGCTCCGGCGGCGGAGCGATATCCAATCGTTATTCAAATATCTTATTTACATCAAGTACGGTAATATTCAGCAGCAATACGGCACATTACGGCGGCGGAGCGATATTAAATCAAGATCATGCGACAATGACATTTACAAGCGGCGATATAACATTTGCCGGAAACATAGGAGCGGCGATAAGCAACAGAGATAATTCAAATATTTCATTTACGTCAAGTACGGTAATGTTCAGCAGCAATATGGGAAGCGCCGATTTCAACGGAGCGATATCCAATTATGATCATGCGACAATGACATTTACAAGCAGCGATATAACATTTGCCGGCAACAACACTCTGGATAACGGCGGCGGAGCGATATCCAATGGTTTTAATTCAAATATCTTATTTACGTCAAGCACGGTAATATTCAGCGGCAATACGACAATTTACTACTATGGCGGAGCGATATACAATAATTATATTGCAAATATCTCATTTACTGGAAGTTCGGTAACTTTTATCGGGAATACGGCAGGTCGGGGCGGCGGAGCGATATACAATTCTAATGATTCGACAATTTCATTTACGTCAAGCGCGGTAATCTTTAGCAACAACGATGGATGGAACGGCGGAGCGATATCGAATATAGGGGTCTGGTGGAATAGCACGGCAATGTCGTTTACGGCAAGCACGGTAACCTTCAGCAACAACGATGGATGGAACGGCGGAGCGATATACAACAGTGATAATTCAAATATTTCATTTACGTCAAGCACAGTAATATTCAGCAGTAATACTAGCGCTGAGCTCGGCGGGGCTATATTTAACGAGCAGAAATCAGAAATGGAGTTCGCAAACAGCGATATAAAGTTTATAGATAATACGTCGGGCAAAAATGGGGGCGCGATATACAGTTCCGATGACGCAACAATAATATTTACAAACAGCAATGTAATATTTGCCGGCAATACGGCGTCATTTGACGGCGGCGCGATATTTAATAGCGCCTCGACAATGACATTTACAAACGGCGATATAACGTTTAGCGAAAACGAGGCAAATTACGGCGGGGCGATATACGGCGATAACGGAAGTCTAATAAATTTTGAAATGTCTTCGGGCGATACGCTAATATTTGAAAACAACGAGGCGGCTTACTTCGGCGGGGCAATATACGGCGAAGATTCGATAATGACGTTTACAAACGGAGATATGAAGTTTACCGGAAATAGCGCGTATTTAGGAAGCGGCGGAGCGATATTCAGTAAAAATGGTTTGGTAGATTTTAAAATGTCTTCGGGCGATACGGTAATATTTGAAAACAATACTTCAAAAGCCGGCGGCGGCGCGATATACGGTTACGGCGCCCAAATAAATTTTGAAACGGTTTTGGGAAATACGATAATATTTGACAGCAATACGTCGCAATGGTACGGCGGAGCGATATACAACGAATATTCAACTATGACATTTACAAACGGCAATATAATGTTTAGCGGAAATAGCGCGGAAGAGGACAGCGGCGGCGCAATATTTAACGGCAGCGCCCAAATAAATTTTGAAATGTCTTCGGGCGATACGGTAATATTTGACGGCAATACGGCGCAATGGTACGGCGGAGCGATATATAATTGGAATAATTCGACAGCGGCATTTGCAAACGGCGATATAACATTTAGCAGCAATACGGCGCAGTATGGCGGGGCTGTAAGCAACTGGTATGATTCGGAAATAGATTTTATGCCGTCGTCGCTGCTAAGTTTTATAAACAATAGCGCGACAAATCAAGGCGGCGCGATATTTAATTATGATCATGCGGCAATGGCATTTACAAGCGGCGATATAATGTTTATTGGAAACAGCGCGGCTTCTTACGGCGGAGCAATAGTCAATTATGATAATGCGGAAATGACATTTACAGGCGTCAATGTAATGTTTAGCGGAAATAGCGCGGGTTCCGACGGCGGAGCGATATACAACGGACTGAACAGCCGGATAAATTTTAATATGGCATCGGGAAGCTCGGTAACGTTTACAGGCAATACGGCTGCTTTCGGCAGGGACATATATAATGCTTCAGGCGGCACAATAAATATAACCGGAGCTGGCAATATAATATTTAGCGGCGGGATAGAAGGCGACGGCGACATAAATAAAACCGGAACCGGAAAAGTGCATTTTGAAGCCGGGTCGAAAACGGATATCGGAGGGAGCTTTAATTTAGCCGGCGGAAACGTGTATTTTTCAACGTCCGCAAAAATAAGCAGCATGGAAATAGGCGCGGCATCGCTTACTTTGGACGTAGATTTTATAGGTTCGCTTACAAGCGTACTGTATTTTGACGATATAACGATAAACATGGCAGACAGCAAACTTTATGTCAATAATATATCGACGGGAGCGCTTGTCGGGTTATACAGCAGGGCGATATTTTATTCAAACAGCGCAAATAACGGGACGTTTGACGACAGCAGAATATACGACGCGGTAAACGAAAACGGATCTTACAATTTGGTATGGCAGACGGGAAGTTATGACTACGGGTACAGTTATATGGGACTTTTAATGCTGGACAGCATGGGCCCGTGGAATCAGTTTGTAGCGGCGTATAAAGCGGTGACAGCGGGAAATACGATATATTTAGACCAAAATATAATAGCGACGACAAACGATGAAAATCCGTTTGGTTTTCCCGATTTTACAAATATAACAATAGCGGGCTATAACGGCGGCGTATACATAATAGATTCAAACGGACGCGCGGACAAAGGTTTGACAATAGCGTCTACGCAGACAATAAACATAGAAAATCTGACATTTCAAAACTTTAACAAAACCGGAAACGGAGGAGTAATACTCAGTTCCGGGGGAATAAATATAGGCGGCAACGTATCTTTTATAAATAATACAGCGTCGGGCAACGGCGGAGGAATATGCAATTATAATTCGACAACAACCTTTGCAAACGGCAATATAATATTTGCCGGAAACAGCGCGACAGGCAGCTTTTTGGGCGGAGCGATATACAGCGGCAATAACAGTTTGATAGACTTTAATATGGTTTCGGGAAACTCGATAACATTTTCCGAAAATACGTCGGGAAGCGAGGGCGGAGCGATATTAAATACCGCTTCAAAAATGACATTTGCTAACGCGGACATAATGTTTACCGGAAACAGCGCGACAAGATTAGGCGGAGCCATACTCAATTATTATATGTCGACAATGACATTTACAAACGGCAATATAACATTTGACGGCAATAGCGCGCAGCAGATTGGCGGAGCGATAAACAATACTTCTTTTGCGGAAATGTCATTTACGACCGCCGGTTTAATGTTTAGCGGCAATAAGGCAGGTACCGGCGGAGCGATATACAATTACTCACGTTCAAAAATGACATTTACGGACGGCGATGTAACATTTATCGGAAATAGCGCGGAAAATTATGACGGCGGCGCGATATTTAATACGAACAATTCGATAATGACATTTGCAAACGCCGATATAACGTTTACAAGCAATACGGCAAACAGCATGGGCGGAGCGATATTGAACGGCGATAACGCAATGATAACGGTTACCGGCGGCAATGCGGCGTTTACGGGCAATGCCAGCGGCGGCAGCGGCGGGGCGATATATAATTATACCGACGGGCTGATAGATTTCAATGCGCCTTCAGGGGGTAATATAATATTTAGCGGTAATACGTCGGGCAACCACGGCGGAGCGATATACAATGAGGCTGCCGGTATAAATTTTGACGGCAAAGCAACGTTTGCCGGAAATACGGGATATGCCAGCGGAGCTATATGCAATTATAGAAATTCGGCAATTACCTTCGCAAACGGCGACATAATGTTTAGCAGCAACACGGCGCTCAACACGGCGACATCTTACGGCGGAGCGATATACAATAGCAGCAGTCTGATAAGTTTTGACGCCGGTTCCGGAAACAGCGCGACATTTGCCGGAAATACCGCAAAAAACGGCGGCGCGATATTTAATTATCTGGGTTCGGTGATGGAATTCAAAAGCGGCAGCGTAGTCTTTAATAAAAACACGGCGTTTGCCGGCGTAGCGGGAGCGATATACAATTATAGCGGTAAAATAAATTTTGAGATGTCTTCGGGAGACGCAATATCATTTACCGGAAATACCGCAGATACCAACGGCGGCGCGATATACGGTTATAATAATTCTATAATGACGTTTACCGGCGGCAATGTAACATTTATCGGAAACGGTGCGTCAAGCAATAGCGGCGGCGCGATATACGTCAATTCTAATTCGGAAATAATATTTACAACAGCCAATGTAATATTTAGCGCCAATAAAGCAAATACCAGCGGCGGTGCGATATTCAATACTACCAGTTCAAGTATTTCATTTACGGGAAGCGCAGCAACATTTAACGGCAATATCGCGCAGCAACTCGGCGGAGCGATATATAATTTCAACAGCGGAAATATAAATTTTACGGGCGTAACGGCAGCGTTTGCGGGAAATACCGCAGATACCGGCGGAGCGATATATAACGGCGCGAATTCGTCGGTAATAATGGAAGGCGAAGGAACTTTTACTGGGAACAAAGCGGTAAACGGAAACGGCGGAGCTATATACAATGCCGGACTTTTAGAGTTGTCGGCAGCAAGCGGCAAGAGCATATTGTTTACGGGAAACAGCGCCGGCGGACAGGGAAACGACATATATAATACCGTGCAGGGAACGATAATGATAACCGGATCGGGAACCGTAACAATAAACGACGGAATAAGCGGTTTGGGATTAATAGAAAAAAGCGCGGGAATATTTAACGTAAACGGAAACAGCAGCGGATACACAGGCGTATTTTCGCAAACAGGCGGAAATACGGTAGTAACGAGCAATACATTTGCGGGCGCGCATAATATTAGCAGCGGAAGCGAGTTTGAATTGGCTACGGGAGCGGCGATGAGCGCCGGATCAAATTACGCGTTAAGCAGTGCGACGATGACAATAAGCGCGGGCAATAATTTAGCGTTTGGCGGGCAGATAATAGGAACCGGCCTGATAGACAAAACAGGAACGGGAAAAATGCATTTTACGTCCGGAGCGGATATCGATTTCGGAGGGAGATTTAATTTAGCAGGCGGAAACGTGCATTTTTCAACGTTCGCAAAAATAAGCAGTATGGAAGTAGGAGCCGCCGGAGCGCTTACTTTGGACGTAGATTTTATAGGCTCGCGCACAAGCATACTCTATTTTGACGATATAACGATAAATACGGCAAACAGCGTATTGTATGTCAATAATACGTCTACCGGAGCGCTTGACGCCAGAGTATACAGCAGGGCGATATTTTATTCAAATACTCAAAACGACGGGACATTTGACGACAATAATATATACGACGTGGCAACGGGAAGCAGTATTTATAATTTGGTATGGCAATCCGGCCTTTATGATTACGGGTATACATGGATGGGACTATTGACATTAGACATGCTTGGCCCGTGGAATAAGTTTGTAGCGGCGTATAAAGCGGTGACTACCGGAAATACGATATATTTAGACCAAAATATAACGGCGGTAACAAACGATGAAGATCCGTTTGATTTTCCTAATTATACAGATATAACGATAGCGGGCTATAACGGCGACGTATACATAATAGATTCAAACGGACGGTTCAACAAAGGGCTTACAATAGCGTCGACTCATACGATAAACATAGAAAATCTGACATTTCAAAACTTTAACACAAGCGGTGCCGGAGGGGTAATAAACAATAACGGAATAGTTAATATGGGCGGAGAAGTATCTTTTATAAACAATACGGCGGTAGGCAGCGGCGGCGCGATATACAGCTGGAATAATTCAACAATGACTTTCGTAAACGCCGATGCAATGTTTATCGGAAACAACGCCGCTTCATTGGGCGGAGCGGTATATAATGCCGTTAATTCGGAAATAACATTTACAAACGGCGAAGTGATGTTTGACGGCAATGTGGCGGTAAGGTCAGGAGGGGCGGTATATAACAGAGACAATTCGCATATAGACTTTGCGTCGACTGTTGTAAATTTCATAAACAACGGCGCCGGCATCAGCGGCGGAGCAATATACAATACGGTCAATTCGACAATGACGTTTACAAACGGCGAAGTAACATTTGACGATAATGTAGCGGTAAGTTCGGGAGGGGCGGTATATAACAGAGACAATTCGCATATAGACTTTGCGTCGACTATTGTAAATTTCATAAACAACGGCGCCGGCATCAGCGGCGGAGCGATATACAACACGGCCAATTCGACAATGACATTTACAAACAGCGAAGTAACATTTGACGATAATGTAGCGGTAAGTTCGGGAGGGGCGGTATATAACAGAAATAATTCGCTTATAGATTTTGCGTCGACTATTGTAAATTTCATAAACAACAGCGCCGGCGCCAGCGGCGGAGCGATATATTCCGAAGGCGGAGCGAATACGAGTTTTTGCGGCGGGACAGTGATATTTGAAGGGAACAAAGCCGTAGGTAAAGGCGGAGCGTTGTATATAGCGGACAGCGCAATAACATTTGATACGGACGGAGGGAGCGTAACATTTAGAGACAATATGGCGGACGGAAAAGCAAATGACGTGTATATGGATATAAATGCGAAGTTAGGAATAAGCGGAAGCAATGATATAAGATTTGAAAGCGGAATATTAAGCGAGGCAAGCGGAAGCGGGATAGAGATAAACAAGTACGGGACAGGAAAGATATATTTGGGAGGCGAGAATGAAGTGTGGGGAGATTTTAATATAAACGGCGGGGACATAATAATGCTGGCAAGCGCGACATATAAAGGAAAAGCGCTTGAGCTTGGAAGCGCAAGCTCGCTGGATATGCATAACAAAACGGTGAACACGGTGGAAATAGCCGGAGATTTTAGAATCGCGGACGATATGAATTTGAAAATGGACATATTTTCAAACGGCAAAAATGACATAATAAAATCATCGGGCACGGCATACATAGGAGGCAGCAATATATACATCTATGCCGGAATAGGAACATATACCGCAGAAGAATATAATTTGATAATAACGAACAGCAGCAGCACTTTGGACGGAGTATTTGCAAGCAGCACGATAATCGTATTAGGCAAAAGCTATCTAAACGACTATCAGCTGAGGTATATTGACGGGATAGTAAAGCTTATGTTAGACGGCAGCATATTGACGAATTTTAGAAGTTTGGAGCCGCTGACGTATAATCAGAGTGAGACGGCGAGAGCGTTTGACATAATTTCCGAACAACCCGGAAACTGGGAGACGATATTTAATGAGATGATGATTAAATTGGACAACGGAACGGATAAAGATATAGCCGAAATAAAAGATTTTCTGGCGAGAACATCGGGATATTTTTTATCGAATGTAATAAGAAACATAGCGGCGGACAGCCCGAATAACGAAGTGTATGACAAAATAAGAAATCACAGGGAAGAGCATGAAACGAATTCCGGGCTATGGGTGCAGTTGAAAGGCGGAATGGAAAGTTTTTATAAAGACGAGAATTCACTGGAAGATTACGGAAATATATCGATGGGAGTGATGTTTGGATATGACAGATATATAAAGAGGGATTCCGGCGGAGATATGATGTACGGAATATACGCAAGGATAAACAAAGATAATATAGAGCAGGGGGAGCATAAAGCCGACGGGAACAAGAACGGATTGGGCATATACGGAGGATATTTGAGAAACGGCTGGGAATTGAAAGGCATGTTGTTGGGAAGCTATGATAAGTTTAATACCGAAAGAATGACATATGCCGGGGACGTGGCGAAAGCGGATATAAACGCTGTAACCGTAAGCGCGGATATGGAGCTGGGGATAAATATATGTTTGGGCAAGGTCATAACAATGAGGCCGTACGGAGGAATAGAGGCGGCCAATACTATGTACGGGGCGTTTAAAGAAAAAGGGGCGGGGCAATACAATTTGGACGTTAGAGAAGGAAATTATTTAAGAAGCGCGGCAAGAGTAGGATTGGGATTGGGTTATGAGAAAGGGAAATGGATATGGTACGCTAATGCGGAAGGAAAGTATAAGATAGATGGAACGAAGTATGAAATAGAGAGCGAGTTTGAGGATACGGGAGTGAATTTTTACAGCAGAAGTTCCGAAGAAGGAAATATTGAGATAGGAGCGGGATTGGGAGGAGAAGTAAGGATAGCGAAAAACTGGAAAGGATTCATAAACGCGAAGTATTATGCCGGAGAGAGATATGAGAATGCGTACGGGAATATAGGGATAAGATATTTATTTGGCGGCAAGAAAATCGAGGACATAAAAGAAGCGGTGGAAGCGGAAGATAACGCGGACGAGAAAGCCGCGCTTGAAGCGGCGGAAGAAGCGAAAAAAATAGCGGCAGCCGCGGCAGCGGCAGCGACAGCGACAGCCGAAAAAGCAAAGAAGCAGGCTGAAATAGACGCGGATAATGAAGCGGCGATGGAACAAGCCCGCAAAGAGGCAAAGGCAAGAAGAGAGAAACCGGTATTAAAGTCGTTTAGCATGGATATGGCCAATTTTGCGATAGGAAGCGCGAACTTATCGGCCAGAGCAAAAGAAAACATAGCGTTACAGGCGAAAGAGATAAAACAGTTTGAGTATAAGAATATGACGATAGAAGGACATACGGACAGTACCGGAAGCGTAGGATTGAACAAGAGATTATCCACGCAAAGAGCGAAAGCGGTATATGACGAATTTGTGAAAAACGGAATTCCGGAAGAAAAGTTGACCTATATAGGGTTTGGGTTGTCGATGCCTAAAGCGAGCAATAAGACCGCGGCGGGAAGAGCGCAGAACCGCAGGGTAGAGATTTTTGTGGAATAATATCAAGACAGAAAAGATAGTAGATAAAACAACGGGCGGCACGGCAAAACGAAGAGAAATAAATAAAAAGACTGTCAAGAAGATTGTGTAAAGATTGTTAATTTTTGTACCCTCCCCTCTCACGCTGCTTAATTAAGCAGCGTGAGAGGGGAGGGGTAATTTTAAATTACCATATCTAATTTTTTCTTCAATACAGTAAGCTGATCTCTAAGTTCCTGAGGTATTTTATCGCCGAATTTTGCGTAAAATTCTTCAATCATTACTACTTCTTTTTTCCAGTCGTCTTTGTTTAATGAAAGCAGTTTGTCCATAGTTTCTTTTTTAATGTCGAGATCTGTTGTGTCTATCGCGTTATCTAGAGGAAATAATCCTATGGGGAATTCTTTCGCGCCTGCTTTGCCTTCGATTCTTTCAATCATCCATTTAATTATTCTTGAATTATCTCTGAATCCCGGCCACATAAATTTGCCGTTTTCGTCTTTTCTGAACCAGTTAACCATAAATATTTTAGGAGGATTTTTTAATTTTTTGCCTATGTTTAACCAGTGTTGGAAATAGTCGCCCATATTGTAACCGCAGAAAGGAAGCATAGCCATAGGGTCGCGTCTGACGTTTCCGACTTGTCCGCCGGATGCCGCCGCCGTGGTTTCTGAACCTATAATCGAAGCGGTAAATACTCCGCTGTTCCAGTCTTTGCATTCATATACGAGAGGAATCGTGCTTTCTCTGCGTCCGCCGAAAATAATGCCTGAAATAGGCACGCCTTGGGGGTTGTCATATTCTTTTGAAAGAGTAGGGCAATTGTAAATTGAAACCGTAAATCTTGAGTTCGCGTGAGCCGCGGGTTTTCCGGAAGCTTTATCGTATTTATTTCCTTGCCAGTCCGTCATATCGAACGGAATTTTATCGGATAATCCTTCCCACCACGGAGTATTGTTAAAGTTATCTAACGCGGTATTTGTAAATAATGTCGGGAAAAAATTATCATTTTTAAGAGTGTCAAGCATTACCGGGTTTGTCTTCATACCTGTTCCCGGAGCAACTCCGAACATTCCGGCCTCCGGATTGATTGCGTAAAGCTGTCCGTCTTCGCCGACATTAATCCAGGCTATATCGTCGCCGATAGTCCAGACTTTATATCCGGGAAATACCGGCTGTAAAAGCGCGAGATTGGTTTTTCCGCAGGCTGAGGGAAAAGCTCCGAGAAAATACGTGACTTTTCCGTCAGGAGCTTCTACGCCTATAATAATCATGTGTTCCGCAAGCCAGCCTTCGTTAAATCCGAGATAAGAAGCTATTCTTAAAGCGTAACATTTTTTTCCGAGAAGCGCGTTTCCGCCGTAACCGGAGCCAAAACTCATAACGCAGTTTTCCTGAGGAAAATGCATTATAAATCTTCTCTCGGGATTAACGTCTCCTATTGAATGAATGCCTTTGAAAAAGTCCGGCGAATCGCCTATTCTGTCGGTCGCGACTTTTCCGATTCTGGACATAATTCTCATGCTTAACACGACGTAAAGAGAATCTGTTATTTCAACGCAGTTTTTCGCGTATTTTGATTCGGGATTTCCCATAATAAAAGGAATAACATACATAGTTCTTCCTTTCATGCAGCCTTTGAATAATCCGTTCATTTTTTCTTTGGCTGTTTTGGGATCGATCCATTGATTGTTTGGTCCGGCTTGTTTTTTGTCGGGAGTGCAGACAAATGTCAAGTGTTCGGTTCTTGCGACGTCGTTGGGGTTTGAGCGGTGATAATAAGAGTTAGGGGAAAATTTATCGTCTAATTTCTTTAGTACGGAATTTCCTTCGCCGTCTTCTTTACAGGCTTCTTTCACAAGCCTTTTTGCTTCTTCTTCGGAACCATCGACGATATAAATATTATCCGGCGTTGTAAGCTCCGCAATTTCCTGAATAAATTTTTCCATCGGTGTTGCCATTCGCGTGTCCTTCCTAATTAAGTATAGTTCCTTGCCCCCGGTTGTTATAAACAACTGACAAGCTTTACGGGCGTACTGCGCGCAACTTTACGACCAGACTATTTCTTTTTTGTTAGGCGTTATGACTTCTTTTGTAGGATACAGGTTATTTCCCATTTCTTTTACTACTTCCTCAGGTTTAAACCAAAGTTTTATTTCTCTTTCCGCTTCGCTGACGTCCGACGAGCAATGAACGACGTTTTCATAAACGCCTTTGGTTGTAATTCTGCCGTATGCGCCTCTTATCGAAACTGGGTCTGCTTCCTCAGGGTTTGTGGCGCCCGCTATTTTTCTCATTCTGGCTATCGCGTCTTCGCCCTGATATACGAAAGCAAGAACTCTGTCCCACGGCTCGCCGTAAAGTTTTCCCTGTATATAATCCACAAGCTCGCTAAAAAACGGCTTGTCTTTTAAATGATAATAATGCTGTTCCGCCAGTTCTTTGCTTACTTTAACGACTTTTGCGCCTATGATGACCATTCTTGCTTCTGAAAGTTTAGTCAGAATATTTCCCGTTAAAGATTTTTTAATTCCGTCGGGTTTAATTAGAATTAATAATTGTTCTATTGCCATTTTAGTTCTCCTTTTATAGGCAGCGCATAAAAAATTGCAGCGTTATAAAAAATCATTACGCCGCAATCGGTTGCCGCACGATAAATTGATTTTTGATATAATACAAAAAATGAGAGTTTTTTGCAAATCTAAATTTGACTGCATAGGTTCATTTTGCTATAATTCCAATCCTTAAGTTAACGTATGCGAGAGTCTCCGTAGCTCAATTGGATAGAGCAACTGCCTTCTAAGCAGTAGGTTAGGTGTTCAACTCACCTCGGAGACGTTTTGGCTTCGTCTTTTGAATTTATACTTCGTCATAGGCTCAGTCATTTGCTTTTCAATTGCAAACTTTCTTCGCCTCTTACTCGTCTAAATCCAAAATACTTCGCTAAAATATTTTATTTAATAAATTCCACGTTTTACTCTTCACTTTATCTTCATAGTTGGTGGGCGTAGCTCAATTGGTTAGAGCGTCGGTTTGTGGAACCGAAGGTTGCGGATTCAAGTTCCGTCGTCCACCCCATATTTTTAAAATTTATTGAAAAATCAGCATTTTTTGAGATTGAGAAATTAAATTCTTACAGTCTTTCACGATGATAAGTTGTGGAAGTTTTTTTTATGTCAAAATCCCATGAAGAGTAATATCGCCAAAACCTTCAGCAAAAGTCTATTTCTCTATTTTTAGCATATTGTGCATAAATATTTTTTTAAGGAAGGAATATAAAATGTTTGAAGGATTTATTAATGGAGTATTAGCAAACATAGTCTATGATTTTATTAAGACAAATAGACTTAATAGCATCAAAGATGTTAAGAGTGAACCGGTAATGGAAATAAAGGTTCCTTTTGTTGAAAAAACAAATAAATCATATAAAGAAGAGTTATCTGAAAGGTTAAGATTATCTATTCAATTGCTTTCATGTAAGAATGATCCTTTAATGTTAAGCAAGGTTCGGGATTTTTTGAACTATGGTTTGGTTGGTGAAATAGAAAAATATTTTGACGGTATAAAAGAAGCACCGTTGCCTTTTATAGAAAGATATGCGAAATTTTTTGGTTTAGAAAAAGCTTGGCTTATACATGGTGAAGGTAATAAGTTTGTAACTTATAGAGGACTTTATTTGTCTCCACGAAAGTATTTTCAAGTTATTGTAGATACCTGTGCAAAACAAATATTTTTTGTTAGAAGTAAAGATTGGGAAGTTGGTATTGTTTTAAAGCTTTCTGGCTGGGAGTTTATTATATTACCTTTAACGGTTAACTTTGCAATTGATGATGAGCAACCTGATAGAGCAAATATTGTGAATTTTTATGATACAATTAAGTATATATTAAATGATCCATTAACTAGAAGATGTCAGTTTAAAGGTATTTTAATGTCACAAAAAGATTTTTTAAAATTGTTTTCAGGAGAGTTGTATCCTAAAGAATTGGATTCTTTAAAATATTATAATGATAGCTGGTGGGACGATTTTTTAGATATTGAATACATATATAAAACTTCAAAAAATTATGAACAATTGTATGGAAGAATTTTTATTAGAAATCAAGAAATAGTAAAAGATAGATATGCGAAAGGATATGTGTCTTAGTCATTTGCGTTATCTTGAGTTATTATAATAATCAGAATGAAAATATTGTTACTGAAATAGTTAGTTTCAAATATAAAGCAATATCTTTGACTGCATTCTGATTTTTTATAATATTCTTTTAGATCATTATAAAATGTTGGTACTTGCAATAAAAAAACTGCTGTAGGTGTTATTTAATTGTAGTCAATTTTTAACCTTACGGGAGAAATTTTATGAAAAAACTGATTTGTTTATTATTATGTATTTGTTTTTCGTTTATACTTCTACATAACAAAAGCGGCGATGTAGTTGTAGATCCAGAAGAAATCCTCTATGTTGTGCCAATCAGATCAGGAGGGTCAGTAATTGTATTCAAAGTACATGGAAACAGTGTATCTGTAACGGAAGATGTTCAAGAAGTATTTCAAAAAATAAATCAGGCAAATAACTTGAAAACATAGACATTTTGAAATATACAATATCACTGAAAAACTTGTTAAACATTTTACTTGCCTTATTCTTTTATCTATCCTTGTTTAATTACTAAATTTCAATTTCTTTTTTGTATAATATCGGATATAAAATCCACAAAAGAAGCCTTATAAATGAATATAAAAACATTTTTTAGTTTTTTTGTTTTATTGTCGTTATGCTCTTGTGCAACTTTAGCAAGGGATGCTAAACAAGCAGGAAGATTTATTCCCAGTGACGGCAAAACTTATGTTTTCGGCGGACAAAATAACGCAGACAGCGATCATTTTGTCAAAATAAACGGAAGAGTGCCGTACGGGTTTATGATTTATACGTCGTTAAGCAGGCTGGAAGGGCTTGATGAAAACGTTGATCTCGGCGCGGGTGAAACAAGCGGAAGGCATATTCTGGAAAAGTATCCGGGCGCGGCGTTACAGATAGGATTATATCTGGCAGGGGACTTGCAAAAGGTTATAGACGGGTATTTAGACAATAATATAAGTAAATTTGCAGAATGGATTAAAAAAGCAAACGTTCCGGTATTTTTAAGAATCGGATATGAATTTGATTATCCGGAAAACGGGTACGATCCGGAACTGTATGTAAAAGCATACCAAAGAATAGTTGACAAATTTGACAAACTTAAAGTTAAAAACGTCTCATATGTATGGCATTCTTACGCGGCGCTAAATCCTCGCGGAATAGAGGCATGGTATCCGGGCGATGAATATGTTGATTGGTGCGCTATTTCTTATTTTACCAATCCTCAGTGGATTCCTATGTTAAAATTTTCGCAGAGGCATAATAAACCGCTGATGATAGCTGAATGCTCGCCAATGTTAGGGCATGATTTGAAGCCGGATGGAAAAATAAATTGGTATAAAAAACTTTTCAGATTCATAGAAAATAATAATGTTAAAGCATTGTGTTATATAAACGCCGATTGGGATGAACAGCCGATGTTTGTAAACTATAATTGGGGGAATTCCAGATTAGACGTTACGGAAGAGATAAAAGAATTCTGGCTTGAAAAAATATCAGATAAACGTTTTATTTTTCAATAGATAAATTTGTTCCCGTCTTGGCTGTCATACCTGTGAAAACGGGTATCCAAGTTGGTTGTTAAAAGACATAAGGAATAACATATTATTTTAGCAAAAATGGATTCCGGGTCAAGCCCGGAATGACAGGTCTCTTGTTGTTTTTCGACAGTTGGCGGTTATGGCTTTAAAAAACAAATTTTTGAAGAAATGTGAGTTTTGTTCCTGTTAGTATTACTATTCCGATAATACTTATTAAAATTAAAAGAAACAATGCAAGCCAGACGCGCCAGCCTTTTTTAATAGAATTTTTTATTCTTTCTAATCCCATAAAACCTCTTTTAAACCAAACGCCGCCGCACTATTTAAAATAATGCGGCGGCGTTTGCGTTAAATAAAAACGTTAAAACATGTATTTAAAGTTCAATCCTACAATATTGCTTGAACTGTTTTCATAGCTGACAGGCACGCTGTCTATAGGCGGTATGAGCGAATGAGCCGAAGAGCCGTTTAAATCGGCTGCTTTTAAATAAGAGTAAGAAAAGTCAATTCCCCAATTATCTTTTTTATAACCCGCTCCGATACTAAAAACGTTTCTGTCATGGGCAGGAACAAGCGTGTCCATATATTTGGGATTTACAGGCGACTGGTCATAATAATAACCCGCGCGAAGATCCCAGTTTTCCGTAAGTGAATATTCCGCTCCCAAAGCCAGCTTGAATACGTCTTTGTAATTTTTTTGTTCAACCAACGAGAGATCGGTATCATTATAATCTACTCTCAGTGTTTTAAAACTGCTCCAGAAAGTGCCGGTTATATTTGCTTCAACAATAAGTTTTTCTATAGGATTATGCGCTACGGCGAAACTTACGCTGTCGGGAAAAGTTAGCGGCGCAGTGCCATAGCCTGACGGAATAGACATAATCGTTGCAAATGCACCCGAAGTATTGACTTTACCTTGTACTACGTGTTTTACCTTTGTTCTGTATGTTAAAGCCGCGGCCCATTTTTCCGCCCAAGACGGGGTATAATAAGCTCCGAAATTTCCGCCCCAAGATATGCTGTCTCCTTCAAGCGTTAATTCGCCTACGGCTCCTAATGTAGTAGTATCTGCGTATTTCTTTTCACTGAAAGAAAGGGTCATGGCCTCAAGTCCCATGGCAAGAGATAATTCTTCATTAATTTTTACGGCTATGTTCGGATTTACCGAAAAAGTTTCTAAAAGAGCGGAGTGAGAGATTAACGAGCCTACCCAGGTTTTGTAATTTTTATAGTCTTCTCCCAGACCAAATCTTGAAAATAAGCCTACGCCAACATAAACGTTTTCATTTAATTTTCCGGTTACGTACGCGTTAGGAATGAAAAATATATTTCCTTCAATTTCTCTGCTCTGTCCGGCAACCGTTGTTTTTGCCGAAACGTCAACCAAAGTAAATCCGACTTGAGCCTGTGTTCCTTCCAATTTCGTAATCAACGCGGGGTTTGCCGCAATTGACGCGGGTTCCGCTTTGTTTGCCATTACTGCTCCGCCCATCGCGGTTCCGCGGGCGCTCCATTCATACAAAGAAAACCCTGCTGCGTTTACCGTCCCCGACATCAAAACTACCGCCAGCAACGATGATACTGCGATTTTCAAATTTAAACCCACTAGTGCCTCCTTTTTATTTATTTGCCAAAAAGGCAAATTTGAAATATTTTAGCAAAAAACAATTAAAAATAGCCAATTATTGAACGATAATTACGAATTACGAATGAAGAATTACGAATCAAAGACCCAAAAGCTGTTTGCTGTTGCCGTTGATTCGTAATTTGTAATTTTGAATTCGTAATTGACTTTTAACATGTAGTATGTTAAAATCCTTATAATAAAAAAATGCGTTGGATTATAACGCAATTATGGCAAAAAGCCATATGCGTTGTTTTTTTACATAGCATAATACATACATATAGTGTTATAGTGCGGACGTGGCGGAATTGGCAGACGCGTATGGCTTAGGACCATATACCGCAAGGTGTGGGGGTTCAAGTCCCTCCGTCCGCAAAACGGCAATAATAAAAAGTGAAAAGTTAAAAGTGAAGAGTGAAGATGTCGTGTTTCGGCAAAGCCGAAACAAATTATAAGTTTTCACATAGTGAAAACACAATATCTTCACTTTTCACTCTACACTTTCCACTTTGTCTTTAATATAAATATAAAGGGGAAATATAATGGCTCAGGAAAACGGTAAAATCGATTTTAAATCTTCGGTCGCGGATAAAAAATTGTGTTCAATAACAATAGATATTGAAGTGTCGTCTGAAATTGCGGGGAAGGAAATAGATTCGGCTTTTAATCAGCTTCAGCAGCAGGCAAGGCTTGACGGTTTCAGGCAGGGAAAAGCTCCGATGAATCTCATAAAAGACAAATATGCCAAAGAAGCGAAAGATAAAGCTATTGAAAATATAGTAAAAAATACTGTTTTTGACGCTCTTGCCAAAGAAAATTTTGTTCCGATAGATTTCCCGATTGTTGATGAATTTGAATATGAAATCGGGCAAGCTTTGAAATACCGTTTTACCGCGGAATGCCACCCCAAAATAGAAGTAAAAAATTATAAAGGCATATCCGTCCGGAAAGAAATATTTAAAGTTACGGATAAAAGCTTAGGCCAGACTTTGGACGCTTTGAGAGACAGGAACGCAAAGCTCGTTCCTTCTTCAACGGGAATAGCCACTGAAAAGAGTTTTGTATCCGTTGATTATGACGCTTTTGACGATAAAGGCGTTGTGCTTCCTGAAATTACCGCTAAAAATCATATGCTGGATTTGAGCTCTGAAAATACCTTAAAAGGTTTTGCCAAAGCGTTAAAAGGCGCAAAAGCGGGAGACGAGAAAGACGCGAAAGTCGAGTATCCGTCGGATTACCCGAATAAAACGCTTGCCGGAAAAACAATAACTTTTAAAACAAAAGTAATCGAAATAAAAGAAAAAGAGCTTCCCGAGCTTAACGACGATTTCGCGAAAGATATGGGAACCGAAAATCTTGAAGATTTAAAAAATAAAGTGAAAGAAAGCGTTGAAACGGAAGAAAAACGCCGCCAGGATATGGATGCGGAAAAACAGGTTGTGGAATATCTTGTCGAGAAAAATAAGTTTGAAGTTCCTCAGTCTTTGGTTGTGCAGCAGAAAGAGCATTTGATAGAAAGAATGAAAAATTACTTTAAAAACCAGGGAATGCCGAAAGAGTTTATTGAAAAACAGGTAGAAACAGGCGAAAATAAATTTAAAGACGAAGCCGAAAAAAACGTCAGGCTTTCTTATATTTTGAATACAATATATACTAACGAAAATTTAGCGGTAACGGACGCGGATCTTGAAGCCGAAAAGAACAAAATGAAAGAGTCCAATCCCGGAAGAACGGAAGCGGTTGACAAATATTTCGCGGAAAAGAAAGAAAATATAATGCTTTCGCTTAAAGAAACGAAACTTTTCAAATTTTTGCTCGATAACGCCAAAATAAAAGAAGAAGTGAAAGAGATGCCCCTAAAAAAAGAGGGTTAGATGATGGGAAGATGAGAAGATGGGTAAAAGCAAAGCCGTTGCTCAACATCCCAACTTCTCAACATCTCACCTTCTTCAACGGAGTTTAGTATGATAATACCTACAGTCATAGAAAGATGGAGCCAGGGAGCCGCGGTAACTTATGATTTATATTCGCGGCTGCTTAAAGACAGAATTATTTTTGTCGGCGGCCAGGGCGGGGCGGTTACTACTGATTCCGCTAACATTCTTATAGCCCAGCTTTTATATCTCGATTCCGAAGATCCGGGCAAAGACATAAGTTTGTATATAAATTCTCCCGGAGGAATGGTTACGGCGGGGCTTGCGGTTTATGATACAATGCAGTTTATAAAAAGTCCGATAACTACTATTTGTATGGGCATGGCAATGTCTTTTGGCGCGGTACTTCTTGCCGCGGGCGCTAAAAATAAAAGATACGCTTTAACGCATTCCAGAATAATGATACACCAGCCTTTGATTTACGGCGGCGGTTTGTCCGGCACGGTTTCGGACATTGACATTGAAACAAAAGAACTTGTTTCGACAAAACAAAAGCTGTCCGAAATTATAGCCAAGCATACGGGAAAAACAACCGAGCAGGTTTTAAAAGATACCGACAGAAACTATTATATGTCCGCGCAAGAAGCGAAAGATTACGGAATTATAGACGAAGTGATAAAGACAATTAAAAGTTAGGTTTATAAATGGAAACCACAACTATCGACAAACGTTGTATGTTTTGCAAAAAAGGCGCGCCGCATAAGCTTGCGGGGAGCAACGGCGTTTATATTTGCGAGGAATGCGCCAAAACTTCAAAAGAAATTTTTGACAGCATGGATAAAAACGCGATAAAAGAGATACCTTTAAAAACTCTAAAGCCCAGCAAAATCAAAAAATTTCTTGACGATTACGTTATCGGGCAGGAACACGCGAAAAAAACTCTTTCCGTAGCGGTTTATAACCATTACAGAAGAATAGAATTTACGTCTCAAAATTCGAGCGATGTCGAACTTCAAAAATCGAATATTCTGCTTATCGGTCCTACGGGCACGGGGAAAACGCTTTTAGCCCAAACTCTTGCCAGAATTTTAAACGTTCCTTTCGCGATTGCCGACGCTACGACTCTTACGGAAGCGGGTTATGTCGGCGAAGATGTTGAAAACATACTTTTAAGACTCATACAAAATGCCAACTTTGACGTAAAAAAAGCCGAGAAAGGCATAGTTTATATAGATGAAATCGATAAGATATCAAGAAAATCCGATTCTCCCTCTATTACGAGAGACGTTTCCGGCGAAGGCGTACAGCAGGCTCTTTTGAAAATTCTTGAAGGGACTGTCGCAAGCGTTCCTCCTCAGGGAGGAAGAAAACACCCTCAGCAGGAATATTTAAAAATTGATACCACAAATATTCTTTTTATATGCGGCGGAGCTTTTGACGGTCTTGAAAAGGTAATAGAAAAACGCCTTTCCAAAAAAAGCCTCGGGTTCATAAAAGACGCGGATTGCGACAACAGGGATAAATTTAAAAACAAGGATTTCGCGCTTTCCAAAGTTGAAAGCGAAGATTTAATAAAATTCGGGCTTATCCCGGAATTTGTAGGAAGGCTTCCCGTGATATCTACGCTTAACCATTTGACCGTTGAAGATTTAGTCCGTATTTTAACGCAGCCTAAAAACGCTTTGGTTAAACAGTATAAAAAAATGTTCGAGCTTGAAAACGTAGAACTTTCTTTTGAAAAAAACGCTTTGGAACTTATAGCCAAAGACGCTCTTAAAAGAGGTTCGGGAGCAAGGGGACTCCGGTCTATAATAGAAAATATTTTGACGGACACTATGTTTGAAATTCCCGATAACGATTTGATTGCGAAATGCGTTGTTACCGAGGACTGCATAGCTAAAAAAGAAAGACCAAATATTACGTTAAAGGAGACGGCATGAGCGAATTAGACAGGTTTAATAATGACAAAAACGAAGCCGTGAAAATTCCGGACACATTGCCAATGCTTCCTGTACGTGAAATAATACTTTATCCCGCTATGGTTTTGCCTTTGGCTGTCGGCAGGGAAAAGTCCATAAGGGCTTTGGAAGAATCAATGTCTTCAAATAGGCTTATTTTTGCCGTCACGCAAAAAAACGTTCAGGTTGAAGACCCTGCGCCCGACGATATTTACGCGATAGGCACTGTCTGCGAGGTTTTGCAGATTCTCAAAATGCCCGACGGTACGCTTAAAGCTCTTGTCGAAGGAATAAGCCGCGCGCAATGGACGGATTACAGACTTAACGACAGAGGTTATATAGAAGTAGGCGTTAAAGTTTTCGACGAGAAAGTTGAAAAAACGCCCGAAACGGAAGCCGTGATGAGACGCGTTGTTTCGCTTTTCGAGCAGTATGTAAAACTTAATCCCAGAATGCCCATGGAAATTTCAATATCGGTTAACAATATCGCAGATCCGGCAAGGCTTGCGGACACCATAGCCTCGCACCTTGCCATTAAAAACAACGATAAACAGATTATTTTAGAACTCGTAAATCCCGTAGAGCGCCTTGAAAAAATAATACAAATTTTAAACGCTGAAATTGAAATATTAAATATTGAACGCAGAATACAAAATAGGGTAAGAAACCAGATTGAGAAAACGCAGAAAGAATATTATCTTACCGAACAGATGAAAGCCATACAAAAAGAGCTTAAACAAAAAGACGACGCCCAAAAAGATTTAGACGATCTCAAAGAAAAATTAAAGAAAACAAAAATGCCCCAAGCCGCCAGGGATGCGGCGGAAAAAGAATTTTCACGCCTTGAAAAAATGATGCCTATGTCGCCGGAAGCTACGGTTATAAGGACATATCTCGACTGGATTGTAGAACTTCCCTGGGAAAAATCCACGCAGGACAATCTGGATTTAAAAAGAGCCAAAGAAATTTTAGACCAGGACCATTACGGCCTTGAAAAAGTTAAAGACAGAATTTTGGAATACCTTGCGGTATTATCCAGAGTCAACAAAATAAAAGGGCCTATACTGTGCTTTATAGGACCTCCGGGAGTAGGAAAAACTTCCATAGCAAAATCCGTCGCAAGAAGTTTGGGCAGAAATTTCGTAAGAATTTCCATGGGCGGAGTGCGCGACGAAGCCGAAATAAGAGGGCACAGGCGCACGTACATAGGTTCTCTTCCCGGAAAAATCATACAGTCTATGAAAAAAGCTGGCTCGAATAATCCCGTGTTTATTCTTGACGAAATAGACAAAATGGGTTCGGACTGGAGAGGCGATCCGTCGTCGGCTTTGCTGGAAGTGCTCGATCCGGAGCAAAATTACGCTTTCGGCGACCATTATCTTGACGTTGATTTTGATTTGTCTAAAGTTATGTTTATAACTACGGCAAATACTTTGCATAATATACCGACCACTTTGCTTGACAGGCTTGAAACAATAAGATTTTCAGGTTATACAGACGAAGAAAAACACCGCATAGCGCGGGATTTTATATTCCCGAAACAGCTTAACGAACATGGTCTTAAAAACGAGGAATTTATTCTTGAAGATTCGGCTTTAGACGCGATAATCAAAAGTTACACGCATGAAGCGGGCGTAAGGAATTTGAGCAGGGAAATAGCAAATCTATGCAGGAAAATCGCGAAAGAGCTTGCTTTTGACGGCAATATAAAAAAGATAACGGTGACTACGGAAAATATAAATAAATATCTGGGCGTTCCGGTATTTGAAAGAGAAAAAATTACGGAGAACGATATCGGCGTGGTAACCGGGCTCGCGTGGACTGAAGTCGGCGGGGAAACGCTTACCATAGAAGTAAACAGAATGAAAGGCAAAGGCGGTCTTTTTCTTACCGGAAAACTCGGCGACGTAATGAAAGAATCCGCGCATGCTGCGCTTACTTATGTGCGTTCATCTGCGGCAAAACTGGGTATAAATGAAGATTTGTTTAAAGAGACTGATTTCCACGTTCATGTTCCCGAAGGCGCGGTTCCTAAAGACGGTCCGAGCGCGGGCATAGCGCTGGCTACCGCTCTTGCTTCGGTGTGTATGAATAAAGCCGTTAAGAAAAAGGTCGCTATGACCGGCGAAGTTACTTTGAGAGGCAGGGTGCTTGGCATCGGCGGGCTTAAAGAAAAAGTTTTGGCCGCGTATAGGGAAGGCATTAAAACGGTTTTGTTTCCAGACAGCAATAAAAAAGATTTGGCGGACATTCCCAAAGATATAAAAGAAAAAATTGAAATGATTCCCGTATCGCATATGGATGAGGTTATATCTTTTGCTTTAGGCAAAGCCGAGAAAACTAAAAAACAGAAACAAAAATAAATACAATTAGGAGTGAGGAATGAGGAATTAGGAGTGTATGTGTTTTCGCAAAGCGAAAACAAGTTATAGGTTTCGCCGAAGGCGAAACACATTCATTCCTAATTCCTAACTCCTCATTCCTAACTGATAAAACGGAGGCAGTAAAAATGAAGAAGCATTATCTTTTGACTCCCGGACCTACGCCGATTCCGCCTGAAGTCGCCCTAAAAGAGGCGTTGCCCATACTACATCACCGCACAAGCGAATTTGCGGCGATTTATAAAGACGTTGCGGAAGGGCTTAAATACGTTTTCCAAACGAAAAATGAAGTATATATGCTTGCGGGTTCCGGTACTGCCGCGATGGAAATGGCGGTAATAAATTTGCTGAGCCCGGGAGATGAAGTTATAGTCGCCGGTTGCGGTAATTTCGGCGACAGATGGGTAAAAATTGCCCAAAGTTACGGAGCGAAAGTCATTTCCGCTTCCGCGCCGTGGGGAAACGTAGTTAAACCTGTTGAAATAGAAAAAGCGTTAAAAGAAAATCCTAACGTTAAAGCCGTTTATACTACTTTTACGGAAACATCGACGGGTGTTGCCAATGATATTAAAGCTATAGGCGAAATAGTTTCAAAAACAAAAGCTGTTTTGGTTGTGGACGCGATTTCCGGTCTTGTTGGTCAGGAATTTAAAACGGATGATTGGAAAGTCGACGTTGTAGTTTCGGGTTCTCAGAAAGGTTTTATGCTTGCTCCGGGTCTCGCTTTTATTACGCTCGGCGATAAAGCATGGAAAGCCGTTGAAGAATCTAAAATGCCGAAATTTTATTTCGACATAAAAAAATATAAAAAATCTTACGCGACAAACGAAACGCCTTTTACTCCTCCTGTTACTCTTATAGTTGCTTTGCAGGAGTCAATAAGGCTTATAAAAGAAAGAGGAATTGAAAATCTTTGGAATGATTATAAATTACTGGCAAAAGCCGCAAGAGCGGGTATGAAAGCTTTGGGGCTTGAAATTTACGGCGAAGTTCCGTGCGAAGTCGTTACAAGCGCGAAAGTTCCCGAAGCTATCGGCGGAAAAATAGTAAAAACTTTAAGAGAAAAATACGGGGTTTCAATCGCAGGCGGACAGGGCGATTTGAAAGGTAAAATCATAAGATTCGCCCATATGGGCTATATCGGCAAAGCAGACCTGCTTGTAGGTTTTGCGTGTCTTGAAATGGTTTTGGCTGAACTCGGAGTAAAGGTTGAAAAAGGCAAAGCCGTGGCAGCAGCGGAAGAAGAACTCTTAAAAAGCAATTGACAATTTACAATTAACAAATAATAATTAATTTTGTTAAACTGCTTTAAAAATTGTAAATTGTTAATTGTAATTTGAAAGGATTATAAAATGTACAAAATTTTAATGACTTACGACAGTATGGAAGGTTTGGACGCATTAGTCGCAAATAAAGAATTTAAAATTGAAGTTCATAATAAGCCGTCTCCGGAAGAATTTAAAAAACTCATAAAAGATTACGACGGTCTTTTGATACGCTCTGAAGTAAAAGTTACCGCGGACATAATAGAAGCCGCCGATAAGCTCAAATTTATCGGCCGCGCGGGAACGGGCGTTGATAACGTGGATAAAGCCGCTGCGACGCAGAAAGGCATAGTAGTTGCCAATGTTCCCGGAGGAAATACCATTTCCGTCGCGGAGCATACGATAGGGCTTATTCTTTCCATGGCAAGAAGTTTGCCCGACGCATGTACTTCAATGAAAGGCAAAAAGTGGGAAAAGAAAAAATTTATGGGACATGAAATATTCGGAAATACTTTAGGCCTTATCGGCCTTGGAAGAATCGGAACCGAAGTCGCAAAAAGGCTTTTGTCTTTCGGAATGAAAGTCGTTGCATACGACCCTTTCGCAAACGCCGACATAGCAAAAAGCCACGGAATAGATTTAACGTCTCTTGACGAAGTTTTCAAACAGTCGGATTATATTTCCATACATTCGCCTCTTACGGATGATACCAGGGGAATGATAAACTCCGCTAATATCGCGAAAATGAAAGACGGCGTGAGAATAGTCAACTGCGCAAGAGGAGCGATTATTAACGATAAAGATTTGGCTGAAGCCGTAAAAAGCGGAAAGGTAGCGGGGGCGGCGCTTGACGTTTTTGTAAAAGAACCTCCTGAAGATTGGAGTCTGATAGAAACTGAAAACATTATAGCAACTCCTCATCTTGCAGCTTCCACGGAAGAAGCGCAGGTTAAAATCGCCATTGAAATGAGTGAAGTTATAATAGACTTTTTCACCAAAGGCCTTATAAGAAACGCCGTAAACGTTCCGACTGTAGACTGGGAAACTTACAAGCAAATGAAGCCTTACATAGATCTTTCGGGAAAAATAGGCTCGTTTGCGGGACAGATTACCGAAGGCGCGATTAAAGACGTCGAAATAAGATATTTCGGAAATATCGCGGATTATAACGTCAGTCCTCTTACGATTTCGTTTCTGGAAGGAGTGCTCTGCCGTATCCTCGACATAAAAGTAAATTCCGTTAATGTCCCTCTGATAGCCAAGGAAAGAGGAATAAAAGTAAAAGAAATTAAAGATAACGCCGCCGAAGATTATACGGGTCTTATCAGCGCGAATATAGTTACCGATAAAGCTGAAATCGCCGTGTCTGCGACGCTGTTCGGCGATAAGAACGCAAAAATCGTAAAAATAAACGGACTTAACGTCGACGTGGCTCCCGAAGGCGGCAAAATGCTGATTGTCAATGACGATAAGCCGGGCGTAGTAGGCAAAGTCGGCGTGGCACTGGGAGACAGCGGCATTAACATAGCGGGAATGAACGTCGGCAGGAAAAACGCGGGAGGGGAAGCTCTTACGATTATAGAAGTCGACAGCGAAGTCCCGGCTGCGACTACCGAAAAGATTCTAAAAATCCCCGGCATTAAAAAAGCAAAATACATAGCTTTGTAATATGAATAATTCAAAAAAGGGCAACGGAAAAAATAACCGCTGCCCTTTTTTTATTAACGGATAAAATGAAAATCTTAAATTTTTTAAAAAATCATAAAACATTTATTTTTATTTCCGTGTTAATACTGCTTATTGCCGTGGTGTATGGGCAGAGCCTTATATTTGATTACACTTATTTTGATGACAATGAACTTATTTTGGAAAAAGTTGATGTTTTAAAAAATTATAAAAATATCCCTGGATATTTCTTAGAATCTTACGAAGCGTTTTACAGACCTTTACTTACAACCTCGTTTGCTATTGAGTCTTTTATTTCAGGCGCAAACCCTTTTCTCTATCATTTGACAAACGTAATTTTGCATATCATTTCCGCTATTTTGATGTTTATTTTGCTTAACAGGTTAAATTTTAACAAAACTGTAGTTTATTTTTTTACGCTTTTATTTGCCGTTCATCCCGCTTTTGTACAAGCTGTGGCTTGGATACCCGGAAGAAATGATACTCTTATTGCCATATTTACGTTTGCTTCTTTTATTTTTTTACATGATTATTTTGATTATGGCAAAAGGAATATAAAAATTGTTTTGTTTTTTGTAATGTGTCTGTTAGGGTTATTTACCAAAGAAACTATGGTTGTTATGATTGTAATAGTTCCTGCGTTTATGTTTTTGTTTTGCAGAAATGTTATACGCCGGGATTATTTTGTAATTATGGCAGGGTTGCTTATCTTGTCGGGAATTTACTTTACTGCCAGATTCTATGCCCTTTCAGGATTAGGAGTTTCTGCGCATGCAATTTTAATTAATATTAAAAATTCTCTGCCTTTATTTTTAAGTTATATTGAATTTGCTATTATACCTGCAAGAATCTGCCTTTTTAATGTTGAAATGCCTGTTGATTTTTTAATCTTAGCTTCTCTTATTATTGTTCTAATTCCTTTATCATCAACTCTATTTTTTAAGAGAGAAAGAAAGAACATAATAATCTTCGGGGCTCTTTGGTTTATTATATTTATGCTTCCCACTTTTGCCTATTCTGTCAAACTGAATTATTATTATTCTCATAGATTATATCTGGCGTCATTCGGAATAATAATAATGTTTCTGGAATTTTTTACGGTTTTACTGCAAAAGTATGAATTTTTAAAAAAATATTTTGTCATACTGTTTTCTGTTTTAATATGTATATTTTCAATATCTTCTTATTGGCAAAGTAAAAAATTTACAAATAGACTATATTTCCTTTCAAACGCATTAATCGAATCGCCGAATATAGCGGATATTCGTTCCAGAGTCGCATTATATTATGCTGATAAAGGTATGTTTGAAGAAGCTAAAAAAGAAATATTTCGCGCTTTAGAACTTGCGCCTGACAAACTGATATATTATGAAAACTTAGGTTGTATTTACGCATTGGAAAAAGACTATGAGCGCGCAAAAGAAGTTTTTGAAACTGTTTTACAAAAAAATCCAAACAGAAAAATTTCTTTATATACTTTAAGCCAGTTATATTATATTTCCGGAAATAAAAAAGAAGCGTTGGACTTTGCCGAACGGCTTATAAATTTGTATCCCAAAAATATCCGTTATAAAACATATTATGATAAAGTTAAGGAAAATATAGAGTGAAGATCGTAAATTTTTTTATTATAATGCAAAGCGGACTTATTTGTCTTTAAACCTAAAAACATCTTTACGAATCATCGCTCAAAATAATAAAATGTCGACTAATACTATTTCTTGACATTTCGTCGAAAAAACGATACAATCAGCACGTTATTTTATTGAAAAACAAATATGTTTTAGGAGTTTGATATGGCTCATAAAGTTACGCTTATTCCGGGTGACGGCACAGGCCCCGAGATTACCGAAGTTACCGCAAAAGTAGTTGAAGCGACGGGCGTTAAAATAGACTGGGAAATTGCGCACGCCGGCGTTGACATAATGGAAAAAGAGGGGACTCCTCTTCCGCAAAGCACTTTGGATTCAATAGCGAAAAATAAAGTAGCGTTGAAAGGCCCGATAACCACACCTATCGGCACGGGTTTCCGTTCGGTTAATGTCGCGATAAGAAAAGAACTTGATTTGTTTTCCTGCCTAAGACCCTGTAAAACTTATAAAGGCGTAAAATCAAAATATGAAAATATAGATTTGGTCGTAGTCAGAGAAAATACCGAAGATTTGTACGCCGGGGTAGAATACCCCGAGGACTCCGAAGAATCTAAAAAAATAATCGAATTATCTAAAAATAAAATAAGGGAACATTCCGCAATATCCATAAAGCCTATTTCCGCTTTCGGGACTGAAAGAATAGTCCGTTTTGCTTTCGATTACGCGGTAAAACACAACAGGAAAAAAGTCACCGCCGTTACAAAAGCCAACATTATGAAATGTACGGACGGGCTTTTTTATAAAACAGCCAGAGAAGTGGCTAAAGAGTTTGAAGGAAAAATCGAATACGAAGAAAGGCTTATAGATAATATGTGCATGCAGCTTGTCCAAAAGCCGGAACTTTACGACGTTATAGCGCTGCCTAACCTTTACGGCGACATACTTTCGGATTTATGCGCGGGTTTGGTGGGAGGGCTTGGCGTTGCTCCGGGCGCTAACTTCGGAAAAGATATGGCGGTTTTTGAAGCCGTTCACGGCTCTGCTCCGAAATATAAAGGATTAAATAAAGTTAATCCGACGGCTCTGATATTGTCCGCGAAATTAATGCTTGACTACTTGGGCGAAACAGCCGCCGCTTCAAGGCTTGAAAAAGCCGTCTCGGAAGTTATTGCCGAGAAAAAACAGGTGACTTACGATTTAGGCGGTACTGCTGGCACAAAAGAGATGGGCAATGCCATCATAGGTAAACTTAAGTGATTGAAAGAACATGCGTAATAATTAAACCCGATGCGGTTTGCCGTAAATTTTCCGGAGATATAATAAAAAAATTTGACGACGAAGGATTAAAGCTTGCGGGTTTAAAAATGTTAAAGCCTGCTAAGCCGGAAATGGAAGAGTTTTACGCCGTCCATAAAGGCAAACCGTTTTTTGAACCTCTTATAAGTTTTATATGTTCGGCTCCGGTCATAGTTATGGCATGGGAAGGGGAAAACGCCATAATGAGAGTAAGAAACATTATAGGCGCGACAAATTCTAAAGAGGCGGCTGTGGGAACTTTAAGAAATCTTTTCGGAACGGACGGCAGAAAAAACGCCCTTCATTCTTCCGACAGTCCGGAAAACGCAAAAAAAGAAGTTTCTTTCTTTTTCAAACCCGAAGAAATAATGAATTACGATTATAACGACTGGAAATAGAGACAATTAACAATTAATAAGTAATAATTAACAATGTCGGAGTTTCGGCAAAGCCAAAACATATTTAGCAGGTTTTCGTAAAGCGAAAACACAATAATTATTAATTGTTCATTGTTAATTGTAAATTGTAGTTTAAAAAGAGGCGGTAATATGAAAGTTTTAGTGGTCAATTGCGGTTCGTCTTCCGTAAAATATACGCTTTTTAAAATGGATAATGAAAAAAAGGTAGCTTGGGGGATAGTGGAGTGTATCGGTCTTCCCGAGGCATATTATAAAAGGCAGTCTGCTGGACATGAAGAGAAAGAAGATTCCGTAAGAGTAAAAAATCATACTCAGGCGGTGGAACTTGTCATAAAAGAACTGCTCGATAAAGAAAACGGCAGCATTCAAAGCATAGACGAGATTGCCGTTGTCGGGCACAGAATCGTCCACGGCGGGGAAAAGTTTTCAAAGCCGGTTTTGGTAACTGAAGAAGTAAAAGAAGGTTTGAAAGAATGCTTTTCCATAGCCCCTTTGCATACTCCCGCCCATTATGCAGGCATTGAAGCCGTAGAAAAAATGCTTCCGGGAATACCGTCGGTTTTAGTTTTTGATACTGCTTTCCACCAGACAATGCCCGATTATTCTTATATGTACGCGCTTCCTTACGAGTTTTACGAAAAAGATCATATAAGAAGATACGGATTTCACGGGACTTCGCACAATTACGTTTCTCAAAGAGCTGCGGTAATGCTTGGCAAACCTTTAAGCGAACTTAAACTTATTACTGCCCATTTGGGAAACGGCTCGAGTATTACGGCTATAGAACGCGGTAAAGTTATCGATACTTCAATGGGCTTTACTCCTTTGCAGGGCGTTGTAATGGGCACAAGATGCGGGGATATAGACCCTGCGATAATCGCTTATTTGCTTGAGTTTTATCCGGAATATAAAGACGCTGCCGCATTAAACATTTTACTGAACAAGAAAAGCGGGCTTATGGGCATATCAGGACTTTCCGGCGATATGAGAACCATAGTAAAAGCCGTAGCTGCGGGAAACAAAAAAGCGAAGCTTGCTTTCAATATGCTTTGCTACAGCATAAAAAAATATATATCCGCGTATTTCGGAGTTTTAAACGGCGCCGACGCTCTTGTTTTTACCGCGGGAATAGGGGAAAATTCTCCAACGGTAAGAGAACAAATTTGCTCGAATTTTCAGGCTTTAGGCATAGAAATAAACGTTGAAGAAAACAACAAACCTTTAAACAGCGAAAGATTTATATCCACTCCCGAATCTAAAGTTAAAGTTATAATAATCCCTACAAACGAAGAATTGATGATAGCCAGAGAATCTAAAAAAGTCTTGACAAACGAATAGACAATTTTTATAATCAAATAGTTTATACTTTTGTATGAAACAACTTATAATAAATACATCGGATTTTTTAAATTCCGGCACAATTGAAAGAAGGATAGAGAAGTTTGAAGGCGATGTAGGTTTTACGTCAAATATTGCTGTATGGTTCAAGACTTCTAAAATATCTGACGATAAAATATATGTCAGCGGGGCGGTTGAAGGATATATAGACATAGAGTGCTCCCGCTGTCTTTCAATTTACCGTCACCCTGTTGAAATTGACATAGAGTCCTCTATGGACCTTTTAAACGGCGAAGCTGATATAGGCGATGAAATACGCCAATTGATAATTCTTGAAATACCGTCAAAGCCGTTGTGCGGTCCGGATTGTATTGGAATATGTCCCGAATGCGGAAAACATAACAAAGAAAGCGATAAATGCGATTGCTCGCAGCAACAAAACGAAGATTTTGCAAAACAAAGATGGGAAAATTTATTAAATAAGAATAACCGGAGGAAGTAAAAATGCCAAATCCAAAGAGAAAACACACCCCTCATCGCAGGGATTCAAGAAGATCGGCAAATTCAAAACTTGCCATGCCTAATTCAAGCAAATGCTCAAATTGCGGAGCGGCAAAACAGCCTCACAGAGTATGCCCCGAATGCGGATTTTACAACGGAAAACTCATAGTTCCCAGAAAAGTAAAAAAGACCGCTAAGGATAATCAGCAGCAAGAGGCTTCTAAATAAATGATAATCGCCCTTGACGCTATGGGCGGAGACAATGCTCCTCAGGCTACGGTTGAAGGAGCGGTTCTTGCCGCCAAAAGCTCAAATCATAAAATACTTCTGGTAGGTCCCGAGAAATTAATTTCCGGAGAACTTCTAAAGTATCATAAAAAGTACGACGTAACTTCGCTTGACATTGAAATAATCAATGCCACTGAAGTCATCGGCATGGATGAACATCCGGCCAAAGCCGTAAGGCAAAAAAAGGATTCGTCTCTGTCGGTGTCGGCAAAGTTGGTCGCAGACGGCAAAGCCGACGCGTGCGTTTCCATGGGAAATTCAGGCGCGGCAATGGCTGCGGCGTTATTTTATTTAAAAAGAATAGACGGCGTTTTAAGACCTGCCATTTCCACCGGATTTCCTACCGTTAACGGCAGTTGTATAATCGCCGATATGGGCGCAAACGCGGACTGCAAAGCGGAACATCTTTTCCAGTTTGCCATTATGGCAAATATTTTTTGTAAAAAAGTTATCGGTATAGAAAAACCAAAAATCGGTTTGGTTTCTATAGGTGAAGAGTCCACTAAAGGCAATGAGCTTACTTTGGGAGCTTTTAAACTTATGGAAAAAGGCAAATTTAATTTTATAGGCAATGTTGAAGGCAGAGATATTCCCAAAGGCAAGGCCGACGTTGTAATATGCGACGGTTTTGTCGGAAACATCATCTTAAAGTTTGGCGAAGGCTTAGCTGAAATGATGTTAAAACTTATAAAAAAAGGATTTAAGGATCATCCCATAGCTTGGGCTTCTCTTCCTTTTTTATGGTTTGCTTTAAGCGATTTAAGAAAAAAAGTCGATTACAGCGAATTTGGCGGAGCTCCTTTGCTGGGAGTTGACGGAGTATGTTTAATAGGTCACGGCCGTTCTGAAGCTAAAGCCGTTAAAAACGCCGTGTTTTCCGCCGCGCGGGCAGCCGAACACGATATCACGAATGAAATTAAAGAAGCAATAGCAAAATACGGCAACATAAGCGGTTAAATAAATGAATAAAAAAACAGGCGTAAAAGTTTTAGGCACGGGTTCATATTTTCCGAAAAAAGTCCTTACGAATACTGACTTGGAAAAAATCGTTGAAACCTCGGATGAATGGATAAGTACGAGAACCGGTATAAAAGAAAGGCATGTTTCGGAAAAAAACGAGCTTACTTCCGATATTGCCTGCGAAGCTTCTAAAGAGGCTTTGAAAACCGCCGGGATTTCGCCCGAACAAATAGATTTGATTTTAGTAGCCACCGTAACTCCCGATATGCTGTTTCCTTCAACTGCGTGTTTTTTACAGAATAAACTTGGCGCGTATAATGCCGCTGCTTTTGATTTATCCGCGGCATGCAGCGGTTTTATATATGCTATAGGCGTAGCAAAAGCTTTTATAGAATCAGGAATTTATAAAACGGTTTTACTTGTAGGCGCGGAGGAGTTGTCGAAATTTACCGACTGGTCGGACAGAAATACATGCGTTTTATTCGGAGACGGCGCGGGCGCTATGGTTTTGGCCGCTTCACAAGAAAATAATGATATATTGTCCGTGTTTATGGGTTCGGACGGTTTACATTCCGATCTTTTATATCTTTCGGCCGGCGCGTCCGCCAATCCGGCAAGCGCGGAAACGGTTGAAAAGAAAATGCATTATATAAGAATGGAAGGGAAAGAAGTTTTTAAAACAGCGGTGCCTAAAATGGTTTTAGCCGCTCAAAAAGCGCTTGAAATTGCAAATAAAATTATCGATGATATAAAACTTTTTATTCCTCATCAGGCAAACATGAGAATAATTGAAGCCGTAGCGAAAAGGCTTGAAGTTTCAATGGATAAAGTTTTTGTAAATATTCATAAGACAGGTAATATTTCGTCCGCAACAACGATAACAGCTTTGGACGAAGCCATAAAAACAGGTAAAATTCAAAAAGGCGATTTAGCAGAACTTGTGGCTTTTGGCGCGGGTTTTACTTGGGGCGCCGCAGTAATACGGATATAGAAACAGAAGATGAGATGATGGGAAGTTTGGAAGTTGAGCAAAGGCAAAAATTTTTTTGATGTTGTTGCTCATCTTCTCATCCTCTCAACATCCCAACTTCTTAATTTTTACGGAGTAAAAATGAAAATAGCATTAATGTTTCCCGGGCAGGGCAGCCAGACAGTAGGTATGGGAAAAGAACTTTATGATAAGTATCCGAAAGCCAAAGAAATAATAGATTCGGCAGGCGACGAACTTAAAAAAATCATATTTGAAGGTCCGGAAGAAACTTTAAAAATAACAAAATATACCCAGCCCGCGATTTTCACGGTAAGTATGGCGGCTTTTGAAGTTTTGAAAGAAAATATAGACGTTTCAAAATATGAGTTTGTTTCGGCTGGTCATTCTTTGGGCGAATATTCGGCTTTATGCGCAGCGGGGTTTTTCAGTTTTCAGGACGGTTTGGCTATGGTAAAAGCCAGAGGCGAATTTATACAAAAGGCTTCCGAAGCAAATCCCGGTACAATGGCCGCCATAATGGGTATGGAAAAAGCGGCGGTTGAAGATATATGCAAACAGGCTTCGGTTTTAGGAGTATGCGAAGCTGTAAATTTTAATTCTCCCGGGCAAATAGTCATAGCCGGAACGGTTGCTGCCGTTCAAAAAGCAGTTGAACTTGCGGCAGCCGCAGGCGCCATGAAATGCGTAATTTTAAACGTTTCAGGCCCTTTTCATTCTTCTTTAATGTCTTCAGCCGCAGATATGATGGCTGAAGAACTGAAAAAGCATACATTTAATAATCCGTCTTTCGGCACTTACACAAATTGCGACGCAGTATTGACAAAAGACTCTACAATTGTTAAAGATAAACTGGTAAAACAGATTAAAAGCGCGGTAAAATGGGATGAAAGCATACAAAATATAATAAGTTCGGGCTTTGAAACTTTTATAGAAATTGGCCCCGGAAAAGTTTTGGCCGGGCTTTTAAAAAGAATAGACAGATCTAAAAAAGCATTGAATATAGAAGATGAAGCAAGTTTACAAAAAACAATACAGGAGTTAAGTAAATGAGACTTAAAGGTAAAACAGCAGTTGTTACGGGTTCGGCTCAGGGAATAGGCAGAGCTATTGCCGAAGCTTTTGCGCAGGAAGGCTCAAATTTGGTAATTTCTGATATAAACGCGGAACTTTCGCAGAAAACCGCGGATGAAATAAAGTCGAAATACGGCGTTGAAACCATAGCCGTGGCATGTAACGTTGCAAAGCCTGAAGATTGCGAAAATCTCGTCAGGTCCTCGCTTGACAAATTTTCTAAAATAGATATACTTATTAACAATGCCGGAATAACAAAGGACAATCTCGTTTTAAGAATGTCCGAAGCCGAGTGGGACGCGGTAATAGCGGTTAACCTTAAAGGAGTATTTAATTGTATAAAAGCAGCTTCAAAACCAATGCTTAAGCAGAGAGAAGGCAGAATAATAAATATAGCTTCTGTTGTAGGTCAGATGGGAAATGCGGGACAAATTAATTATTCCGCTTCAAAAGGCGGAGTAATCGCAATAACAAAAACATGCGCGAAAGAGTTTGCTTCAAGAAATATCCTTGTCAACGCAATAGCTCCCGGGTTTATCCGCACCGCAATGACCGACAAGTTAACGGAAGACCAGAAGAAAGCAATGGCGGACACAATTCCGCTTTCAAGACTGGGTGAAGCGTCCGATATAGCTAAGGCCGCTCTGTTTTTCGCAAGCGATGATTCATCCTATATAACTGGCCATGTTTTAGCGGTAAACGGCGGAATGTATATGTAACATCAAAGTGAAGAGTGAAGATAAAGACATTTCTCACACTTAATTAACTAGAAGCAAAATAAACAGAACAGTTGTAAAAAACAAAAGGGAGGAAGTAAAAATGGCAGACTTTGAAGCTAGAGTGAAGGAAATTATTGTTGAGCAGTTAGGCGTTGATCCGGCTGAAGTTGTAGCAGGAGCATCTTTTGTTAATGATTTAGGCGCTGACTCGTTAGACACAGTTGAGCTCGTAATGGCTTTTGAAGAAGAATTCGGTATTGAAATTCCGGATGAGGAAGCTGAAAAAATTCAAACCGTAGGAAATGCGGTTGAATATATTAAAACGCATGCCGGAAAGTAAAATATCAAGGCGTTAATAAAATGAAAAAGAGAATAGTTATAACAGGTATAGGCGTAGTAACGCCTATAGGCATTGGAAATGCCGAATTTGCAAAAGCGTTAAAGGAAGGAAAATCCGGTATTTCCGCGATTGAACATTTTGACATAAGCGCTTTTTCGACAAAAATCGGCGGTTATATAAAAGATTTTAACCCCGAGCAGTTTGTCGATAAGAAAAAAGCCAAAAGAATGGCGAGATTCACGCAGGTAGGTATGGCTGCCGCAAAGCTGGCTATTGAAGATTCCGGTCTTGATATTTCAAAAGAAGATATGTCAAGAATCGGCGTTATAACCGGCACGGGTATGGGCGGGCTTGACGTTATCGAAGAAGAAGAGAAGGCTCTTCTTGAAAGAGGTCCCAGAAGAGTGAGCCCTTTTCTTATTCCTATGATAATAACCAATATGCTTCCCGGCGAAATAGCCATACAGCACGGTTTTACCGGGCCAAATTATTCAATTAGCAGCGCTTGCTCTTCCGCAAACCATGCTATGGGCGACGCTTTGAACATGCTTCGCAACGGTTATGTGGATGTTATGGTTTCCGGCGGAGCCGAAGCTGTAATTACGCCGCTAGGGCTTGCGGGTTTTTGCAATATGAAAGCAGTTTCGTCACGAAACGACGAGCCTCAAAAGGCTTCCAGACCTTTTGACAAAAACCGCGACGGTTTTGTCATGGGTGAAGGAGCCGGCATTATTATTTTAGAAACTTTAGAACACGCTTTGGCGAGAGGGGCGAAAATTTACGCCGAACTCGCGGGTTACGGGGCGTCTGACGACGCTTATCATATGACCGCGCCGGAACCGGAAGGTAAAGCCGCTGTTTTGGCTATGGAAAACGCTATAGCCGACGCAGGAATTTCAAAAGACGAAGTAGATTATATAAACGCTCACGGAACGTCAACGTCCTTGAACGATAAAACCGAAACTTTCGCGATAAAAAAAGTTTTTGGCGAAAGAGCGTACAAGATTCCTATATCGTCGACAAAATCGATGACGGGACATCTTTTGGGAGCCGCCGCGGGAGTAGAACTTGCCGCGACCGTGCTTTCAATGCAGGGCGGTTTCATCCATCCGACGATAAATTATGAAACTCCGGATCCTGAGTGCGATTTGGATTATGTCCCTAATAAAGCAAGAGAACAGCAAATTCATTGCGCTATTTCAAATTCGCTGGGATTTGGCGGACATAATTCGACCGTAGTTATTAAGAAATATGAAAAATAGAGAGATTGAAAAACTTCAAAAGGTTATTGAATATACGTTCAATAACCTTGAAGTTTTAATAACGGCTCTTACGCATAAGTCGCATGCTGCCGGGTCGGGTTTTAAAAATTATAATGAGCGAATGGAATTTTTGGGCGACAGTATTTTGTCCGCGGTTGTCGCTGACGCTCTCTATAAAAGATACCCCGAAGAAACTGAGGGTAAACTCTCGCAATTAAAATCGCAAATCGTTTCAGCCCAAAATTTAAGCTCTTGGGCTAAACTTATAAATCTCGGCGATTTTATTTTTTTGGGCAAAAGTGAAGACAGCAAAGAAGCGCGAAACAGAGAAGGTTTGCTTTGCGACGCTTTTGAAGCCGTCAGCGGAGCTATCTATATAGACGGCGGTTTTGAAAACGCGAAAAAGTTTGTCTTGAAGTTTTTAGACGGACAGAAAGAAATAGAAATTACGGATTATAAAAGCAGGCTGCAGGAATCTTCACAGTCGGACTGCAAAGAGCTTCCAAAGTATAAAATAATAAGAGAATTCGGTCCTGACCACGACAAAAAATTTGAGGCTGCAGTTTATATAAAAGACAGGCTTTTGGGAAAAGGCGTCGGGCACTCAAAAAAAGAGGCCCAGCAGGAAGCCGCGAAAAAAGCATTGGAAAACATAAAAAGACAAAGTTAAAAGTGAAAAGTTGAAAGTGAAAATAACGTCAAGACACAATGTTTTTTATTTTCACTTTTCACTTTACACTTTACACTTTGCAGTAACTAAGGGGTTTTAAATGGTAATGGAATATTTTTTGTCTGAAGAAGAACAGATGATGGTTGAGACGGCAAGAACCATCGCTATTGAAAAAATGAAACCAATGAGGGAACACTACGACGAAAAAGAAGAGTTTCCGTGGGAAATGGTAAAAGAATTTGCGCAGGCTGATTTGTGCGGGCTTTATATCCCCGAAGCATACGGCGGAATGGGTTTTGGTATTATGGGTTTGGTCTTGGTTGTAGAAGAACTTTGTAAAGTTGACGGAGCTGTCGCTTTGTCGATTGCGTGCACGGCGCTCGGAACGCTTCCCATAATAATAGCCGGAAATGAAGCCCAGAAGAAAAAATATCTTCCCGATATAGCTTCAGGAAAAAAACTTGCAGCTTTCGGTTTGACCGAAGCGGGCGCGGGTTCTGATGCTACCGGAATGACTACAACTGCGGTTAAAGACGGCGATTATTACGTTTTAAACGGCACAAAATGCTTTATAACTAACGGCGGCGACGCTGAAACATATACGGTTTTTGCGAAAACCAATCCTTCAAGAGGCGCGAGAGGAATTTCGTGCTTTATTCTTGAAAAAGGAATGCCCGGTTTTGAGTTCGGCAAAAAAGAAAAAAAGATGGGTATCAGAGCTTCTTCAACCAGAGAATTGATATTCAATAATTGCAGAGTTCATAAAGATCAGCTGCTCGGAAAAGAAGGTCACGGACTGATGATTGCCCAGGCTACGCTTGACAGTTCCCGTCCGGGAGTTGCCTCGCAGGCTTTAGGTATTGCCGCTGGCGCTCTTGACGAAGCCGTTGATTACGCGAGAAAAAGAGTCCAGTTCGGCCAGGCAATAGCTTCATTTCAGGGAATACAGCATATGTTAGCCGACATGGCTACAAAAGTTGAAGCTGCAAGAGCATTGCTTTATGCTTCCTCAAGAATGATAGACGTGGCAACAAACAAGCTCACAAAAGAGCCTGAGAAACGCACAAGTAAAGAGTCTGCGATGGCGAAACTTTATTGCTCCGAAGTCGCTATGGAAGTTACTACAAATGCCGTTCAGATTTTCGGCGGATACGGATACAGCAGAGAATATCCTGTTGAAAAAATGATGAGAGACGCCAAAATTACGACAATATACGAAGGCACAAGCCAGATACAGAAAAATGAAATTGCGCTGAACCTTATAAAAGAATCAGCTGCAAAGACGAAATAGAAGATGAGATGATGAGAGGTTGAGAGGAGCTGTGGCTGTTTAAGTTTTTGCCGTTGCTCATCTTCTCAACCTCTCACCTTCCCAACATCGTAGTTAATTAAGAGGGTTTTTAATATGAACATAATAGTATGCATTAAACAAGTCCCAAACACAACAAATGTGCAGATTGACGCGGAAACGGGACGTCTTAAAAGAGAAGGCGTTGAATCTATAATCAATCCTTTTGACGAATACGCTATAGAAGAAGGCGTACGTCTTAAAGAAAGAACCGGCGGAAAAGTTATTGTCGTGACAATGGGTCCTCCCCAGGCTGAATCGGCTTTAAGAGAAGCAATTTCAAGAGGAGCCGATGAAGCTGTTTTGGTAAGCGACAGGGCTTTTGGCGGAGCAGATACTCTTGCCACGTCTTACGCTTTGGCTTCGGCTATAAAAGCAATAGGCGATTACGGCGTGATTTTTTGCGGAAAACAGGCTACGGACGGCGATACGGCGCAGGTAGGCCCCGGAATAGCCGAAATGCTTAATATTCCTCACGTTGCTTACGTCAAAAAGATTGAAGCCATTGACGATAAGTCCATAAAAGTCGAAAGAATGATGGAAGACGGTTATGATTTAATCGAATCTCCGGTTCCGGTTCTTTTAACCGTCGTTAAAGAAATAAATAATCCGAGGATTGCCTCTCTTAAAGGAAAAATGGCGGCAAAGAAAGCCGTTATTAAAACCTTTACGGCAACTGCTATAAACGCGGACGCTCAAAAAATAGGACTAAACGGTTCGCCTACCCAGGTTATGAAAATATTTACGCCGCCGCAAAGAGCGGGCGGAGAAAAATTCAGCGGAGAACCCGCCGTTGTAGCAAAATCTTTGGTAGATAAGTTGTCGGAGACAGGCGTAATTTAAACAACAAAGTTGAAAGTGAAGAGTGAAAAGTGGAAATGTTGTATTTCGGCAAAGCCGAAATTTATTAAATGTTTTCGCTTTGCGAAAACACAATAATTTCACTTTTAACTTTACACTTTTCACTTTTCTGTTAAAGGAGTATTTTAAAATGTCAAACAGTATTCAGGTTTTAGCAGATAAATGTATAGGCTGCAAAATGTGCGTGGACGCTTGTCCGTTTGGCGCAGTTTCTATGGTCGAAAGGCCGGAACATCCTAAAAAAATGAAGTTAGCCGTTATAGATTTAAACAAATGCACGTATTGCGGAGCCTGTAAGGAAGCGTGCAAATTTGCCGCGATAGAAATAACTAAAGACGCCCCGAAAGCAGATGTTGATAAAAATCAGTATAAAGGCGTTTGGGTTTACGCCGAGCAGAGACACGGCGAAATTTCACATGTTGTATATGAGCTTTTAAACGAAGGTTCAAGGCTTGCAAAACAGCTTGGAGTTCCTTTAAGCGCGGTTTTAATAGGCGATAATATAAAGTCAAAAGCTCAGGATTTGATAGACAGAGGCGCTGAGAAAGTTTATGTTTTCGATGATCCGATTTTTATTGAGTTTCAGGATGATCCTTATGCTTCAATCCTTACTCAGCTTATAGAAAAAGAAAAGCCTGAAATTATTCTTATGGGCGCGACAAATATAGGACGTTCTTTTGCTTCAAGAGTAGCCGCTAAAATCCAAACCGGTTTAACGGCGGACTGCACGGCTTTGGATATAGACCCGCAAACAAGAAATCTCCAGCAAACCAGACCTGCTTTCGGCGGAAATATTATGGCGACAATTCTCACTCCGAGACACCGTCCCCAGATGGCTACCGTAAGACATAAAGTTTTTAAAGAGGCTAAAGCCGAAACAGGAAGAAAAGGCGAAATAATTGAAAGCAAATTTGACGCAAAGACATTGTTAAACAGAACGAAGTTTTTAGGTTTTATAAAAGATTCCAGCGCTCATATAAATATCTCCGACGCGGACATAATAGTTTCAGGCGGCAGGGGATTGGGTAAACCCGAAGGGTTTAAACTGATTGAAGAATTTGCCGAACTTCTCGGAGGAGCCGTAGGTTCGTCAAGAGCTGCGGTAGATTCCGACTGGATACCTTATTCACATCAGGTAGGGCAAACGGGCAGAACCGTTGCCCCGAAGATTTACATAGCCTGCGGAATTTCCGGGCAAATCCAGCATATGGTCGGAATGAGTTCCTCAGATACAATAATCGCGATAAATAAAGACGCGACTTGTCCTATGATGCAGACCGCGACATATGCTTTGGAAGGCGATTTGTACGAAATAATTCCTAACATAATAAAAGAAATAAAAGCCTCAAGATGCGCCGTTTAAAGACGGATGCATAGATTATTTACCGATTAAAAATCAAAGGATCCGTTTCTCAACCGAAACGGATCCTTTTTTGTTATAATAAATTAATTTTATAAGCGGAGGAGAAAATGCACGAACACGGAATTGCAAAAGAACTGTGGAAAATAGTTTTAGCCGAAGCGCAAAAAAATAATATTTCAAAAATTACAAAACTTACAATCGCTTTAGGCGAAGCTTCGGGAATAGAGAAAGATTTTTTAAACCATTCTTTTGTTGATCATATTTTTATGGAAAATGAAATCGCAAAAGGCGCTGTCATAGAGTATGAATTTATGCCTCTTGCGGCAAAATGCAATATATGTTCTTTTGACGTAAAACCTTCGGATATGTCGGAGCTTGTCTGTCCGAATTGTAAGTCAGGAGACATAAGCGTAATTTCAGGGCGCGAAACATATGTGAAAAGCATTGAGGGTGAGTAAAAAAGTGAAAAGTGAAAAGTTGAAAGTTGAAATAAGAAGCGTAAAAATTAAGGCTTTCGGCGTTGTTCAAGGGGTTGGGTTTCGTCCTATTGTTTTTAATTTGGCAAAAAGTTTTAATCTTTCCGGTTATGTGAGAAATACGGGGTTTGGAGCGGAAATTTCAGTAAGCGGATCTTATAAAAATATAAGAAGTTTCTTTTCGAAGTTAAAAAAATCGTCTTTTGACGCTTCGTATAAACAGGAAAGAATTCCTTATGTTAAGTATTGCGGTTTTAAAATAATAGAAAGTAAAAAAACAAAAAACTTGTCGGAATTTCCTCATGATTTAGCTTTGTGTAACGATTGTAAAAAAGAACTTTTCTCAAGCTCCGACAGACGCTATAAATATCCTTTTATTAACTGCGTTAAATGCGGTCCGCGTTTTTCCATAATAAAAAAACTTCCATATGACAGAAAAAATACTACTATGAATCGGTTTGAAATGTGCGCGGCATGCGAAGCCGAATACTCTAATCCTTCAAACCGAAGGTTTCACGCGCAGCCTAATGCTTGTTGCGAATGCGGACCGCGTCTTTATTTTTATGACGGTAATAAAAAATTAATTTCGGAAAAAGGGAATGCTTTTGACGATTGCGTCGGCTTATTAAAAAAAGGTAAAATCGCCGCGATAAAAAGTATCGGCGGTTACCATCTTATATGCGATGCCTTAAATATAAATTCCGTTAAAATTTTAAGGCAAAGAAAGCAAAGGCCGTTTAAACCTTTTGCCGTTATGGCTGAAATAAAAACAGCATTAAAGCTTTGTGCTGTAAACGGTTATGAGAAAAAAGCTTTACTTTCGGATGCGGCGCCGATAGTTCTTTTAAGAAAAAACGGAAACAGTCAATTTCAAAAAAATTTAGAAATTATCGCGCCAAGCAATAATTCAATAGGCGTAATGCTTCCTTATGCTCCGCTGCACCATATGTTAATTAAAGAAATTCCGATGCTTATAATGACTTCCGGAAACCGTTCCGACGAGCCGATATGCTCAAATGAAGCCGAAGCTTTTAAAAATCTTAAAGGAATCGCCGATTGTTTTTTGACGCATGACAGGGATATAGAAAACCGCTGCGACGATTCTATTATCGGATTTTTGCCGGATTCCGGCAAAAATATAATTGTCAGAAGAAGCCGCGGTTTTGTTCCCGACCCGATAGACGCGGATTTACCGGACGGTATTTTTGCCGCGGGCGGAGATTTAAAAAATAATTTCTGCGTAACGAGAGAAAATAAAGCTTATATGTCGCACTACATCGGCGATTTATCCGAGAAATTAAATCTGGATTTTTACGGCGAAAGCGTAAAAAAAATGAAGAATTTCCTTGAAGTAAATCCAAAAAAGGCGGTTTGCGACGCTCATCCGCAGTATTTTTCATCACAATATGTAAAAAGTAAATATAAAAAAACATGCGAAGGCCGGCACCATTACGCACATATAGCTTCCGCCATAGCCGAACATAAATTAAGAGGAACGGCGTTAGGTTTTAGTTTTGACGGCAGCGGTTACGGGGAAGACGGAAAAATATGGGGCGGGGAAATCGTTTTTTATAATAGTAACAGATTTGAAAGGCTTGCTCATTTGGATTATTTTAAACTTCCAGGCGGAGATGTTTGCATAAAAGAAATATGGAGAACGGCATTGTCTCTTCTCCATAAATACTCAATGATTGAACATATGCCTGAAAGTTTTAAAAAGTTTGATTACAAACCGGTGTTAAGAATGCTGGATAATAATATAAACTGTCCGCAAACCTCAAGCATCGGAAGATTGTTTGACGCGCTTTCCGCTTTATTGGGAGTAAAATATATTTCTACTTTCGAGGCAGAGGGCGCTATTGCGTTGGAATCTCTTGCAGCGTCGAAAAGCAAAAAATTTTATCCTTTTGAAATAAAAGACGGGATTATTGATGTTGAACCTGTAATCAGAAATATAATTTCCGATTTGGAAAATAAAATTTCAAAAAACGATATAAGCGTTAAATTTCATAATACGGTATGCGAAATTATAATTAAATCGGTTTTGTTTTACGCTCGGAAATATAATATCAGCCAAATTGTTTTAAGCGGCGGGGTTTTTCAAAACATGTTTTTGCTTAAAAACTCGGTAAAAAAGCTTAAATCGCACGGCTTTAAAGTTTATTTTAACGAGAAAGTTCCTATAAACGACGGCGGGATTTCTCTAGGGCAGGCATTTATGACGCGCCGTTAAATTTTATATTTTGCTAAAAATGTAATTTTATTATATAATATGCGAAAATTTATTTAATAAATACGTAATAAAGAGGTTATATGAAAAATTTTGCGAAGTTAATTTTTATTTGTCTTTGTTTTTGTTTTTTTGTATTTGCATGCGATAATACCGGAAATATGCTTGATAGAGCCGATACTTATCACAAAAACGGCGAATACGATAAGGCTGAGTCGGTTTATCAGCAGATTCTAAAAAAGAAACCGGATCATCCTGATGCATTGAAAGGTATGGGAAATATAAGACTTGCTCAAAAAGATTATACTTCCGCTATAGATTATTATAAAAAAGCCGTTGAAGCAGACCCGCGTCTTGCTTCAAAAGAGCTTGTATCTTTTATTGCGTACAGAGAACCTGAAATTAGAAACGCGGTTATGAATGCTATCGCTTCTTTAAAAAATAGTAAAGCAAAAGAAAGAGTCGCAAGAGAAATAATATCGCAAATGAAAACAGCCAACCAGTATGCCTTGCCTGACTATTTAGAGGCTTTAAAACATACGGGCGGGGCAGTTTCTAGCTTTGTTCCCGATATTCTTCCTCTGCTTGATCATGAATACGACGAAGTAAGAAAATCCGCGCTTGAAGTGTTAAGTTCTGCAAATCCTTCAAAACTTAAAGAGCTCGGCGTAATTCCAAAAATAGCCGAACTTGTAAATGATCCGAATACTGATGTTTCGGAAACAGCTCTTAGAACCATTGTTACTCTAAAATCAGCGGCATCTGAAGTTATACCTGTAATAATACAAGAATTGGCCGGTACTAATTCGGAAAGGAAAAGAGCGGCAAGATCGGCTTTATCGGAGATAGGTCCCGGAAATAAAGCCGCGATTCCGGGGTTAATTGGGCTTCTTGTACCTTCAAACGTAAAAGAAGTAAGAATTGCCGCTATGGATTCGCTTGCTGCAATGGGGAGTGACGCCAACAGCGCAGTGTACGCTTTAATTCCCTTGCTTCAAGATTCCGATAACGATATAAATCTTACCGCTGCCGCTGCTTTGAATAAAATAGGAAGACCTTCCGCAGATACTATTCCTAATTTTATAAATCTTTTAAAAGACGGCAATGTAAATACCCAATTAAGGGCTATTGCCGAAATTTCCGAAATGGGTAAAGCCGCAATTTCTGCCATTGACGCTTTATCAGAACTGGCCGAAACTTCTAAAAACGCAGAAGTAAAGTCCGAAGCTCAAAAGGCCGTTGAAAAAATAATTGAGGCGCAGGAGTAAATGTGTCTTGCAGTCGTAGCCAAAATAATCAAAATTGACTCAAACGACGCTGCCACGGCAGATTTCGGCGGCAGCGTGACTTCCGAAATAAAAACAACTCTTGTAAACGGTTTAAAACCTTTGGATTACGTTTTAGTTCACGCTGGTTTTGCCATAAATAAAATCCCCAAAAAAGACGCTTTGGAAATTATAAAAGTCTCTAAAGAATCCGGTCTTATATAATGAGCGAAAGAATATGCGTTTTTTGCGGTTCAAGCGCCGGAAAAAACAAAGTTTTTATTGAAACTGCCGTTGAACTCGGCCGGTTTATAACTTCCGAAAAAATGGAACTTATTTATGGCGGCGGAAAAACAGGGCTTATGGGCGCGCTTGCGGATTCCGTTTTGGAAAGCGGCGGAAAAGTTATAGGGATTATCCCTGAGTTTTTAAAGAAACGCGAGCTTTGCCATGACGGACTTTCCGAACTTATAATTACCGATACAATGCATGCCAGAAAAAATAAAATGTACGCCCTTGCCGATTATTTTTTGGTTTTGCCCGGCGGAATAGGCACTTTAGATGAGTTTGCCGAAACTCTTACGTGGTCGCAGTTATCCCTTCACAGAAAACCTTGCGCTTTGCTCAACATCAACGGTTATTACGATTATCTTTTAAAATTTCTTGATAATATGGTAGCGCAGAATTTTTTTGAAAAAGAGAATTTGGAATATTTAATTATTGATACTTCTTTTGAAGAAATTTTAAAGAAATGCCGGATGCTAGGGTGTGTCGACATATATAACACGCTTGCGTTTGGTCAAAAAAGGGACAAATCCTAGGCGCGGTGACGAAGCAATAGCGGTGCCTATTGATAGGAGCCGCAACAATGGAGTTGGCGCTTTTTTGGCCAAACCCTTCGGGCTGCGCCAGCTTTTCGGTAAATTTTAATTTTTTTACTCTTTACATAGCTTTGGCTATGCTCGTTATAAAAAAATTAAAATTTCCTAAAAAATCTGAGCAGCGCAAGCGCGTTATATATGTCGACACACCCTAAGGAAATTGCCGTGAAAAAAAATAAAATTATGGAAGTATGCGGAACTCACACCGCGGCAATTTCTAAATTCGGGCTGCGCAATTTCTTTGACGGCGTTGATATGGTATCGGGCCCAGGCTGCCCCGTCTGCGTAACTCCTTCGAACAGGATTGAACAGTGCGTTGTTTTATCGAGAAACAGAAATATAATAATAGCGACTTTCGGCGATATGTTAAGAGTCCCTTCTATTACATCGTCGTTTGAAAAAGAAAAATCTTCGGGCGCGGATATCAGAATTATTTATTCCGTTTACGATTGTTTAAAAATCGCTTCGGAAAACCAGAAAAAAGAAGTCGTGTTTGCGGGCGCGGGTTTTGAAACTACGGCTCCGGCGGCGGCTGTTCTTATAAAGGAAGCATATAAAAGAAAAGTTAAAAATTTTTCGGTATTTTCAATGTTTAAAAGCGTTTTTCCCGCTTTAGAAAATATAGCGAAATCAAAAGATTTAAAAATAGACGGTTTTTTGCTCCCGGGGAACGTAGCTTCCATAACAGGTTCCGACGATTTTAAATTTTTAAAAAAGCCTTGCGTTGTGTCGGGATTTCTTGAAAATGAGATAATTTCCGCCGTGAATATTTTAGAACGTCTTATAAAAGACAAAAAAAATAAAATCGCAAACGCCTACGGTTATGCCGTGTCTCCGGGCGGAAATAAAAAGGCCAAAAAATTTATTAGCGAGGTTTTTGACTTGGGAGACGATTATTGGCGGGGTTTAGGAGTAATCAAAAAAAGCGGTTTTAAAATAAATTCAAAATATGAAAATTTCGACGCTGATAAAAAATTTTGTATAAAACCCGTGTCTTTTCGTAAAGACGCGTGCCTTTGCGGGAAAATAATGAAAGGAATTATAACGCCTGATAAATGTCCTGGTTTTGCGAAAAAATGCGTTCCTGAAAATCCGCTAGGGCCGTGTATGGTTTCGTCTGAAGGAATTTGCGCGGCATATTACAAATACGGAGAAAGTGAAAAGTGAAAAGTGAAAAGTTGAAAGGTAAAATAACTATGGCTCACGGAGCGGGAGGCAATGCTTCCAAAGAGCTTATTTCTAAAGTGTTTAAAAAACACTTTTCAAATAAGATTTTGAATTCTTTAAACGACGCGGCTGTTTTTAATATACAAAATACCAAAATAGCATTTTCAACGGATAGCTTTGTTATAAATCCGGTTTTTTTTAACGGCGGGGATATAGGAAAACTTGCGGTATTCGGGACAGTCAACGATATTTCAGTTATGGGCGCAAAACCTGTTGCAATGTCTGCGGCTGCCATTATAGAGGAAGGTTTTCCTTTAAAAGATCTGGAAAAAATAGCTAAGTCTATGGCAGAGGCTGCAAGAAAAGCCGGAGTAAGCATAGTTACCGGCGACACTAAAGTCGTGAAAAAAGGCGAAGCTGACGGGATTTTTATAAATACAAGCGCGATAGGAATAGTAAAAGACAACGTTAATCTTTCCGCTTCAAACGCAAAACACGGCGATTCGGTTATAATAAGCGGAAATATCGCACAGCACGGCATATCGGTTATGCTTTCAAGAGATAATTTCGGTTTTAAAAATAATATAAAAAGCGATTGCGCATGTTTAAACGCTTTAACTGCCGACATTTTAAAAGCTTCGCGCAATGTAAAAGTAATGAGGGACCCTACAAGAGGCGGAGTAGCGGCAGCCTTAAACGAAATTGCCGAAAGTTCAAATACCGGAATTATCATTGACGCTTCGGTATTGCCTGTATCCAAAGATGTCGCCGCAATTTGCCGCATTTTAGGCTTTGACCCTTTATATGTAGCCAATGAGGGGAAAATTATTTCTATACAAAAAGAAGCTGATACTGAAAAAGTTTTAAACGCCTGCAAAAAAAATATTTTAGGAAAAAACGCCGCAGTTATAGGTAAAGTCGTAAAAAGCCCGAAAGGCGTTTGGATTAAAACATCTTCGGGCGGTTTAAGGCGGATATTGAATACGGATATGGAACAGATACCGAGAATTTGTTAACGGCAAATAACAATTTACAATTAACAGTTAATAATTACTAAACTATTCATTTTTATTCATACTGCGGTGTCGTTAATTGTTATTTGTAAATTGTTAATTTTAATGAGGTTTTATTATGTCAAAAATTTTGCTTACCGGGGCAAACGGGTTTGTAGGCAGTCATATAGCAGAAGCTTTAGTTGCCGCTAAGCATCAAGTTACCTGTATAGTCAGAAAAACGTCTAATTTGAATTGGTTAAACGGGATTTCCGTTTCTTATAAGTACGGCGATTTAAGCGATGAGAAGTTTTTGAATGAGGCAGTAAAAGATGTTGACGCTGTAATACATTGCGCCGGCGCCGTCAGAGCTATGAACATAGAAGGATATTTTAAATCCAACGTTGGAAATACCAAAAAATTGTGCGAAGCTGTTTTGAAATCCAATCCGAATCTGAAAAAATTCGTGTTTATTTCTACGCAGGCCGCTATGGGACCGAGCGTTTCCGAGACCTTGAGAAAAGTAAACGATAAAGAGAATCCCGTGTCGGATTATGGTTTAAGCAAACTTGAAGCCGAAAGGGAATTAAAAAATACGCTTAACAGAAAAGTTCCTTTTACTATATTAAGGCCGGCGTCGGTTTACGGTCCCAGAGACAAAGACATTTTTATATTTTTCAATCTGGTTCACAAACATTTGAGACCAATAACAATTAAAAAAAGGCTTATTCAGCTTGTCTATGTGAAAGACGTTGCAAAAGCTGCGGTTTTATCCCTTGAAAATTCCAAAACCGATAACAATACTTATTATGTAGCGGAAGAAACTTCTTATACATGGTCGGATGTCGGCAGAATTATAGCTGAAAGTATGGGCAGAAGGACTGTTCCCGTGCCTCTGCCGGACTTCATTTTTAAGCTTGCCGGAATAGCAGTCCAATCTTTTTCTTATATTACGAAAAAGGCGGCAGTTTTAAATAAACAGAAAATTACGGAAATGCTTCAGGAACGTTGGACTGCAGATAACAGCGCCGCGAAAAAAGACTTAGGTCTGGAGTTTACAAAGCTTGAAATTGCTTCTAAAATAACATACAATTGGTATTTATCGAATAAGTATTTCTAAATAAAGGGGACTTGCATAAAAATGAGCGCGGATATTTTTGAGAAATGCCTTGATTTTCACGGTGCTAACGATCTTAAAAAAGCAGGTGTCTATCCATATTTTCACAGAGTAGAATCGCAGCAGGGACCGGAAACTATAGTTGACGGCAACAAAAAAGTGGTTGTATGTTCAAATAATTATTTGGGTCTTGCAAGCCATCCCAAAGTAATAGAAGCTTCAATGGAAGCGGCAAAAAAATACGGGACTTCGGGAACAGGTTCGAGATTTCTTAACGGAACGAGCGATTTGCATGAAAAAGTTGAAAAAAAGTTTGCGAAATTTGTGGGTAAAGAAGACGCGATTCTTTTTACGACGGGTCATCATTCGAATTTAGGTTCTTTGTCGTGTCTTGTCGGCAAAGGCGAAATTTTAGTGACCGATAAACTTGACCACGCTTCAATTATAGACGGCTGCCGTTTGTCTTTCGGCGATATGGTCAGGTTTCGCCATAACGATATGGCGGATCTTGAAAGGGTTCTTAAGAAAAACGAAGGCAAAGCAATTCTTATAGTAGTAGACGGCATATTCAGCATGGAAGGCGACATAGCCAATCTGCCTGAAATATCCAAACTTGCCAAAAAATACGGCGCGAGACTTTTTGTCGACGAAGCTCATTCCATAGGCGTAATCGGTAAAGACGGAAAAGGAACGGGTTCACATTTTAATTTGGAAGAAAATGTCGACGTTTTGATGGCGACGGCTTCAAAGTCGCTTGCTTCAATAGGCGGATTTATTGCAAGCAGAGCGGAAGTGATCGATTATGTAAAACATGCGGCAAGACCTATGATTTTTACCGCAAGCCTTCCTCCCGCGTGCGTAGGAGCGATAGACGCGGCGTTGGATTTGATGATTCAGGAGCCGGAAAGAAGAGTAAAACTTATGGATACGGCAAACAAAATGAAAGAAGCGTTTAAAGCAATGGGCTACGATACCAATCATTCCCAATCTCCTATAATTCCTTTAACGGTCGGAAGCGATATGGTCGCTTTTAAAATGTGGAGAATGCTTTTTGACGAAGGCGTTTTCGCGTCTCCGGTAGTAACTCCCGCCGTGCCTGAAGGCCAGGCTATAATAAGAACGTCTTATATGGCGACGCATACCGATGAACATTTGGATTTCATTCTGGATAAATTCTCAAAAGTAGGAAAAGCGCTGGGAATAATTTAACGACAACTGAAAAGTTCAAAGTTTAAATGCCGGGGTAATATGAAAATAGTAAAAGTTGAAACAAGTAAGCAGTTCAGGCAATTTATCCGTTTTCCGTGGAAAATATATTCCGAAGACAGCCCGTGGGTGCCTCCTTTAATTTCAGAAATAATAGATATGCTTTCCGAAGATAAAAATCCTTTTTGGCTCCATGCAAAACGCCAACTGTTTTTGTCTTATGACGAACACAATAACATAACCGGAAGAATCGCCGCCATAATAGATTACAATTACATAAATTTTCAGGATGATAAATGCGGTTTTTTCGGTTTTTTTGAATGTATAGACAATGTTGAAACCGCAAAAGCTCTTTTTGATGCGGCAAAATCCTGGCTTAGGGGAAACAGCATATATAAGATGATGGGTCCGATGAATCCTTCGACAAACGACGAATGCGGTTTTTTATCGGAAGGTTTTGAAATTTCACCGAGCATTATGATGAGTTATACGCCGGAGTATTATTTGAATCTTGCACAAAAGTCCGGTTTGAAAAAAATTAAAGAGCTTTACGCGTATGATATGGACGTTGTAGGGGATTCAAGAGTCGGCAGACTCGGGCGCGTGGTGGAAATGGCAAAAAAGAAATTGCCGACTTTGAAAATAAAAAATCTCCAAAAAGCGACTTTCAGCGAAGATTTAAAAGCCGCTATATCCATATATAACCGTGCATGGGAAAAGAATTGGGGTTTTGTTCCATGGACAGACGAAGAATTCGTTTATATAGCTTCAAAACTAAAAATGCTTGTGGACCCCGATATGATTATAATTGCCTCTGTCGCGGGTTCTCCGGTCGGGATGCTCATATCTTTGCCGGATTATAATCAGGTTTTAAAAAAATTAAACGGCAGTTTGCTTCCTTTCGGGCTTTTTAAGTTTATGTATTACAGAAAAAAAATAGACAGTTTAAGGCTTATGGTAATGGGCGTCATAAAAGAGTACAGGCATAAAGGCATTGAAGCGATAATGTATGAAAAAGGGCTTAAAAACGCTTTGAAAAACGGCTATAAACACTGCGAATTATCATGGGTTCTTGACGACAATATTATGACTCAGCGTACCGCGGAAATGATGAACGGGAGAATATATAAAAAATACGCGATATACGAAATGAGCTGACCATTTAGAAGATTAGAAGTTGCGAGGCTGAGAAGTTGAGCAAAAACAAAGCCGTTGCCCAACTTCCCATCATCTCATCATCTCAACTTCTGTTGTTAAAAAACAATTGATTTTTTAAATGTAAGTTTGTAGAATTAATGTCATAGGCGTGGCGTGAATATGCGCCATAATTTTATTTTGGAGGACTTAAAAATGGCAACAAAATCTGTTAAGAAAAAAGACGCGCAGGAAACTATATGTCAAACTGCGGAAACAAAAACAAAAACTCCTGCAAAAAAAAGAGCAGCTTCAAAAAAAACTGTCGTAAAGAAAGCCGTTAAAACGGCTGTAAAAAAAGACGTAACCTTAAAAAAATCTGCTCCTGCTTCTGTGAATACAAATTCGAATGCTCATTTATATATAGATTACCCCGTTAATTCGGAAACAATCTGTGGTCAGCATTATGCGATACGTGTAGGTGCGTCGCAAGACGGCTATGTCGAAATATCTTTCAATAACGGCGAATGGATTCCGTGCAGATTCGGCGGAGGATATTGGTGGTTTGACTGGATATATTTTACTCCGGGCAAATACTCCATTGCAGCAAGGCTTGTCGCTCCCGACGGAAATACCATTTTAAAGACTTCTCCGAGGAAATGTTCGGTATGTTAAATAAAAGCAAATCGTCTATAGACGGTTTTTGCGAGTGTTTAGGCAAGTTTTTTCTTGCTTCCATGGTCGTATGTTCGACTGTAGTTTTGGCTGTGACTGCATGCAAGCGCGGTAAAAATAACAACGAAGATTATCAGGAACGATTGAGAAAGGCCTATGAAGGCCTTTCTCCCGAAGAATACTGAGAAATCAGGGTGAAGATTGAAGAGTTAAGAGTAAAAATATTACAAAATTTTGATGTTATATATATAATTTTTGCAGTTTATGATTTTTTTGACGTATCTCCACTCTTAACTCTCTAATCTTCATTCTTTCATTTATAAGGGAAAATAATGTATTTAAAGAAAGTTGAAATATGCGGCTTTAAGTCTTTTGCCGACAGAACGATTTTGGATTTTGAACCGGGCATAACGGCGATTATAGGTCCTAACGGGTGCGGAAAATCCAATATTGCCGACGCGGTACGCTGGTGCCTTGGCGAGCAGAAAGCCAAGTCGATGAGAAGCGCGCATATGCAGGAAGTCATATTCGGCGGCACCCAGACCAGACCCACGACAGGTATGTCCGAAGTTTCTCTTATCTTTGACAATTCCCAAAACGTTTTGCCTATAGATTATTCCGAAGTTATTGTGACAAGAAGGTTATTCAGAAGCGGTGAAAGCGAATATTATATAAATAAAACACAGTGCAGGCTCAAAGACATAAAAGATATGTTTTTGGATACCGGCATCGGTTCCGACGGATATTCCATAATAGAGCAGGGAAAAGTCGATTTTTTGACAACCGCAAAACCCGAAGACAGAAGAGAACTTTTTGAAGAAGCCGCGGGCGTCGCAAAATATAAAGTCCGCAGGGAAGAAACTTTAAGAAGGCTTGAAAAAATCGACGGAGATATGGGACGTCTTTCCGACGCTTTGGCCATACACGGCGACCAGATAAAAGCGTTGGATATTGCCGCAAAAAAAGCCAAACAGTATAAAAAGTATCAGGAAGAGCTTGCTAAATACGAAGTAGCGGCTCTTGTTCAGCATATAAAATACGGCAACGAGGAAATAGAGCGTTTAAAAAAGGATTTGGACCCGAAAATCAAAGAGTTTGAATCCAACAATACCGTTCTTGCCCAAACCGACGCCGAAATACAGGAAATGCGCTTAAACCTTGACGAGAAAAACGAGCAATACGTCAGCCTCAACAGAGAGTTAAGCGAGATAAAAGCAAATATAGCTATTTCCGACAACACAATACAAAACTCGTCTCAAAGAGAAAACGAGATACGCGCGGAGCAGGAAAGGTTTTCGCAGGAGCTTGTAATAAACCGAGAAAAAGTTTCGCAGTACGAAATTCAGCTGAATTCGCTTGACACGGACGACAGTCCTCTTTTAGCGGAAGCGGAAAATCTTGAGAAATCATATAAAGAAAAAGAACAGCAATACAACCTGGTAAAATCAAAACTTTCGGATGCGCAGTCTAAAGAAAGTTCAATCCGCGCAAGGCTTGCGGAACTTGCCGACGAAAAAGAAACGCAGATTAATTTAAAAGCCGAACTTTCAGAAACGAAAATACATCTCGACGCGGAAGCTTCGTCGCTTCAGAGAATTATATCCAGGCTTGAAAACGACATAGAGCCCGCGAATAAGGAAATCGCGAATATAGCAGCCGAGCTTGTTGCAGCGCAGCAGTCTTTGTCGGATTTTGAATCCAAGAAAGAGGAAATAAACAAAAACGTTCTTGAAAATGAAGCAAAAATCGACGCTTTAGAGGACAAACTTTCGCAATATAAAGAAAATATAGCCTCAAACGGTTCGAGAATAGAAACATTAAAAGAGTTTGACCAGCAGGACCCCATACGTTCGTCAATAAAGGCGGTTTTAAATTTAGGCATAGCGAGAGGTCCGATAAGCAGTCTTATAGACGCCGATGACGATAAAGACGAGCTTATAGCTTCCGCTTTGGGTGAAAAACTTAATTACTTGGTCTGCGACAGCGCGGAAAACGCCGAAGCCGCTATACGCTTTTTGGAAGAAAACGGTTTAAGCAGACTTTCGTTTATAATTTCCGACAAAATATCCGACACATATTCTTCGCCCGTCGGGCTGCCCGTCGGATATACGGAACTTATAAAATATATAAGATATTCTCCTGAAAACGAAAAAATAATAAGGTTTGTCTGTTCAAACGCTATAGTTTCCGGAAATAAAATATACGGAAACGTCATAGTTCAGGGCGGAGGGAAGCCTGCTTTTGAAAAACCTGTTCTTATCGAAGAGCAGATAAAAAAACTTCAGGAAAAGTCCGAAGAAATAAAACAAAATATAACTTTAATTCAGGCTGAAATAGAAAAAATTAACGATTACCAGATAAACTCTAAGCTTGAAAAAGAACGCTTCGGTTTTGAATCCGTAAAAATCAAAACGCAGGTAGAAAGCAGGCAAGCTCAGATTGAAGAAAAACGCGGCGATATAAAAAATACCGTTGAAGAAATAAACAGGCATAAAGAAGAAATCGCTTCAAAAAACGCGGAACTTGAATCTTTTAACGATAAAATATCCGTATATGACGGACAGCTTGCAGGAATTGAAGACGAGGAAAACAGGATTTACGCGGAACTCAAAGATATCGAAAACGATATAATTTCTTTGAGAAAAGACGAAGAGCTTATTGCGCCGGTTATGATGGAAGCAAGAAGCGTCTGGGACAAGAAATCCGCCGAGCTTGAAAACAGGCAGAAAGGCCAGCAGTATATTTTAGACAATATTGAAAATATCAAGAGGCAAATAGAATATGCCGTAAACAGAACGGCGGCAAACGAAACAAAACTTTCGGAAGTTTTAACTCTTCAGGAAACCGAAACCGTAAAAATACGGCAGTTGTACGAGGAACAGGCTAAAAAAGAATCCGAAATACAGCTTTCGCTTAGCGATAAAGAAGGATTTCAGGAAAACATAGATTCCAAAACAAGCGCATGGCATGATTTGAGAAATAAAGTCGACGCGTTAAATAATGAAATGAATTCAATGCAAGTCGATTTGAAAAATTTTGATTACCAGAAAAACGATTTGGAAAAACGCCTTCTTGAAACTTACGGAAAACCTTATGAAGAAATAAAGAATGATTTTGACGGCGTGGAAGTGAATAGCGAGGAGATCGCGAGAATAAAAAGAAAAATGGAATCTCTGGGATCCGTAAATCTCGCGGCCCAGGAAGAATACGACGCTTTGGAACAGCGGTACAATTTTCTTTTAACGCAGCAGCAGGATTTGCTTAAAGCCAAAGACGATTTACATGAAGTGATAAAAAAGATTAACCGCTCGACAATAGAAAATTTTAAAAAGACTTTCGACATAGTGAGGGGAAATTTCAGGGAGCTTTACCGCAAGCTTTTCGGCGGCGGGGAAGCGGATTTGATGCTTACCGACGAAAATAATCTTTTGGAAAGCGGCGTTGATATTTACGCGCAGCCTCCCGGAAAAAAACTTCAAAATATTTCTTTATGTTCCGGAGGCGAAAAAGCTTTAACCGCGGTAGCTTTGCTTTTTGCGTTTTTTATGGTAAAACCTTCTCCTTTTTGCATATTAGACGAAGTCGACGCGCCTCTTGACGAGGCGAATGTCGGCAGATATAACGCTATGGTTAAAGAATTCGTCTCAAAAACGCAGTTTTTGGTAGTAACGCATAATAAACGCACAATGGAAACCGCGGACATCCTCTATGGCGTAACAATGGAAGAACACGGTGTCTCTAAAATAATATCGGTAAGAATGAATAAGACCGATGCGGTTCAGCAGGAAGCCTAGAACGGCAGATGCATAGAGGAATGGAAGTATGGATGCGTAGAAAATACAAAAAAGAACAACGGTAAAACGCAAAGGCTGTTTACCATGCATCCGTGCGTCAATGCATCTAAGCATCTCAGGAATTATAAATGACAAAAATCAGTTTGCTTAAATGCGGCGATTATAATAAATCAAATCCTGCCGTCAAAGAAACGCTCAGGCTTCTGGGCGGAATTTCTAATTTTGTGAAACCCGGCGAAAAAATCCTCATAAAGCCTAACCTTTTAAGCCCGAAAGATCCTGAAAAAGCGGTTACAACCCATCCCAAGATAGTAAAAGCCGTTATACAGCTTGTAAAACAAGCAGGCGCGACTCCCGTTGTAGGAGACAGCCCCGGCGGAGCCATAAGGGACATTAAAAATTTATGGAAAGTCACGGGTATGGAAGAAATATGCAAAGAAGAAAATGTCGAACTTATAAACTTTGAGGCCGCGGGTTCTCAAGAAATCGACATAAACGATAAAAACGTAAAAAAAGCGCATTTTTCAAACGCGGTTTTAAACTGCGACGGAATTATAAATCTGCCAAAACTAAAAACGCATTCCCTTATGCTTTTTACCGCGGGCGTTAAAAATTTATACGGCTGCATCCCAGGATTAATGAAAGTAGAGTATCACAAATACGCTTCAAAAAATAAAGAATTTGCCGATTTGCTTACGAATATTTATTTGTTTTTAAAAGATAAAATCAGATTTACCCTTATTGACGGCATATACGGGATGGAAGGAAACGGTCCTTCGGGAGGCGAAGTGCGGAAAATGGGAATTATAGCGGCTTCAGCCGATACGCCGGTTTTAGACGCCTATATTTTAGACGCTTTAAATTTCGATATTTCGAAAAATTTTATTTCCCAAAATCTTGGAATAAGCAAAAAAAGTATAGAAGGCTTGGAAGTTATAGGAAACGATATAAGAGATTTCAATCTTGAAAATTTTAAATTCCCGCAGACAAGAGCTCTTGATTACATTCCCAAATCTCTTGTAAAGACTCTGGGGTCTTTTTTATGGGTTAAAGCTAAAATAAATAAAAATAAATGCGCCAAATGCATGCTTTGTGTAAAATCCTGCCCTGTTAAAGCGATAGAGGTTATCGGTAAAAAACAATATCCGCATGTATCTGATTCCGATTGTATAAGCTGTTTTTGCTGTCACGAAGTATGTCCTTATAAAGCCGTTAATTTTAAAAAGAGTTTTCTCGCCGGTCTGTTCATCAGGGAAAATTGACAAAAGCAGGCTGTTAATCCTCTCTTTTGTCATTACGGGGAACGGAGTGACGTGGCAATCCAAAAACAGGTTGTAATTCATCTTTTTTGTCATCTCCAAATGTTGTAATTGGGGATCCATGTTAAATACAGAACAGAATGGATTTCAAATAACGAATTTCAAGACATATCAGTATAGTATATTTTTAGAGGTTCTCTTACCTTGAAAAGAACTAAAATCCAAAATTACACCGAATATTTCGCATTAAAGTCCGCGATGTTTTTTTTACGTTTAATTCCGAGAAATTTAGCGCATAAGATAGGAAGAATTTTTGCGGTTTTTGCCTATTATTTTATTCCGATAAGAAAAAAACACATTATTGATATGCTTACGCTGTCTTTTCCCCAAAAAACCTTGAAAGAAATAAAACGTATAACTAAAAAAATCTATATAAATTTTGCCGGAACTTTTATAGACATAATGTTTTTTCCGAAAATGTCGGATGACGAGATAAAAAAACTTATGACTTTTGGCTCCGGAGATGAAGAAATATTTGAAAAAATACATAAAAACGGCAAAGGCGCTATTTTAATGTCCGCGCATTTCGGCAACTGGGAGCTTACCGCGCTTTCATTTTCCAAGAGATATCCTATGTCGGTTATAGTGGCTAAACAGTCTAATGAACTTGTCGACAAACTTATGAACGAAATAAGAACTAAACAGGGATTTCACGCTATTTATAAGGACCCTCCGGGCACGGCTTTCAGAAACGTTATAAAAGCTTTAAGAAATAATGAGTTTGTAGCGGTTCTTTCCGACCAAGACGCAGGCAAACAAGGCGTTTTTGTTCCTTTTTTCGAAAGGCTGGCGTCCACTCCTAAAGGCGCGGCGATTTTTGCTTTGAAGGCAAAATGCCCTATTATAACGGCTTTCGGCGCAAGGCAAAAAGACGGTTCAATGAAAATGAAAATAGGACAAATTCCGCTGCCTGATTCCGGAAATGAAGAAGAAGATATAAAAACAATCAGTACAATCTATTCTCAACAGCTCGAAGCTGTTGTAAAAGAATATCCGGAACAATGGTTCTGGTTTCACAGAAAATGGAAAACACGCCCGCAAGGCGGTACATCCTGGGAGACAATATGAAATTAAGAAACGTTTTTTTAATTGCAATTTTAATTTCTTTCAGCGCTTTATTTTCCTGCGCGTCTATTAAAGTAAACAAAAAGGACGGAAAATTCGTGTTGAAAGACGAAGACAAGCCTTTTAAAGTTTCAATCGAAGATAAAAAAACAATAGACAACTGCGCGGAAATAACAGAAATTAAATGACTTAAAAGACATACGCGTTAATTGCGGCAGGGTTCAAAATTTACGTCTATGGTTGAATAGATGACAGTATATGAACCGATATTTTTATTATCGTTGCGTATAGTTTATTTCGGTCAGCTATTGACATTACGGTAATTTCGTATCCTTCTGAAACAGACTCTATTTCTTTTCCGTTTCGTTCTGCGGCTTTGTAGACAAGTTCTATGATGTTCGGATTTAGCGACGACTCCACAATGTGTTTGCCTTTTTCAAAATCTTTTTTCAAAAATTTTCCGGTTTTATCGTAAGCAAATACGATATTGTTTGACGAGTTAAGTATTATAAGCGCCCGATGTCTTGAATCCGGCGCGTATAAATATTCTATAATCTTTGTCAAGCTTTCCTTGTCCGCCACTAAAGCGTTTATTGCCTTGTCGTATTTTTCCCTTTCAGTAGCAAAAATGTCTGTAATTTCATTGTACGCGCCTTTTTTTATTTCATTGGCGGTGCTTTGCTCGAGAGATTTCTTCATTCTGTTGAAAGGAAAGACTATCAAAAGCTTGGCAAGCATATAAAATATCGCGGTTATTAAAAACAACATTACGGCGGCGATTGTAAAATATTTTATTCTCCAGTATCTGGCGTCGTCTTTCGCTTTTTGGACTGAAAATACGCAGCATAAAGTATAGCTTTTGGCAATCGGGGTTGAAAACAGCATAAAATTATCGTCCGGCATAAACTGAATAAGTTCGCCGTCATACTTTACCGCTCTGTCGTATATGCTGCCTTTCTTTACCGAGTTCCATTCTCTTGTATTATTGTGTATAATAACTTTGTTGTTTTTGTCCAGAATAAAACACGAGGATATATTTTCGACTTTCGCTATGTTTTCTATGTATGAAATAAGGGCTATATCATCGGAATTTCCAACGGCCCTGTTTATTGCCGGAATATTGATGGTTACAACTGCTTTGGATTTTTCAATAATAAGTCTTTCCAATTCCGATTCTTTGTTTTTTGAAAGCAAACCGGTTAAAAGATAAAAAATTCCTCCGAGAATCAGAAATACTAAAAACGTTAAAGCGAAAATATTTTTTTTCATAAAAGGATTATACAAAAAAATTAATATTATGGAAAATATTAAGATTGTAAAAGCAGAGAGTTTTTGGCAAAGGTTTCGCGGTTTTATGCTGAAAAAAGACGCGGATTACGCTTTGCTTTTTGAAAATTGTTCGTGCATTCACACGTTTTTTATGCTTTTTAATATTGACGTTTTATTTCTTGATAAAAACGGCAAAACGCTGAAAATTAAAGAAAACGTAAAACCGTGGCGTATAGCAATGCCCGTAAAAGACGCAGTTTCAATAATTGAAATTCCTTCAAAATTGACACTTTAGTGTCATCCCCGAGTGTCGGTATCGGGGATCCACACTGGCCATTTTGAAAAACAAACCCGCCTCGGCGGTTTTAAAAAACAGATTGATTTTTTATACAAATTCGCAAAATATAAATTTTGACTAAGAAATCAAAAAAATGCTATAAATTAGAAGTTTAGATGTATGGAGGCATAGACGCATGGAAAAGACAAACGCCGTTGCTATGCATCCGTGCATCTATGCATCCAAGCATCCAAATAAAAGGTGATAAAAATGCAAAATAAAGAACAGGCGGCTACAGATCAAAATACGGCTCCGATTGAACAGATAATGCAGCAGAGAAAACAAAAAGCCAAAGATTTTGTAAAAATGGGAATAAATCCTTATCCCGCGCAATATAAATATGAAAAAAACATAGCGGTTCTACAGCAGGAGTTTGCGTATCTTGAAAAAGAACAAATGGCGGAAAATGCTCATATAAAAGCGGCCGGCAGGGTTATGACGTACAGAAATATGGGTAAAGCCGCGTTTCTAGATATACGCGACGGTTACGCTAAAATACAAATTTATGTCCGCGCGGACAAATTGGGCGCGGAGCAATATAAACTTTTCAAAGATATGGTTGACCTGTCCGATATTGTTGCGGTTGAAGGAATGCCTTTCAGAACTAAAACTAACGAATTAAGCATAATGGTAGAAAAGTGGCAAATGCTTACAAAAGCTTTCAGACCTTTGCCCGAGAAATGGCACGGTCTTAAAGACATTGAAACAAGGTACAGGCAGAGATATCTGGACTTGATAGCAAACAACGAAGTCAAAGACGTCTTTATAAAAAGAGGGCATATAATTTCGGCTATAAGGCATAAACTTGAAGAACTTAACTTTGTCGAAGTGGAAACGCCTGTTTTGCAGTCTTTGGCCGGCGGAGCTAACGCAAGGCCTTTTACGACTCATCACAATGCTTTAGACATTGATTTATTTTTAAGGATTGCGCCCGAATTGTTTTTGAAAAGGCTTGTCGTAGGCGGAATGGACAGAGTTTTTGAAATAGGCAGAAATTTCAGAAACGAAGGCATAGACAAAAATCATAATCCTGAATTTACAATGATGGAACTTTACCAGGCGTACGCGGATTACAACGATATGATGGATATAACCGAAACTTTGATAAAAACCGCGGCTGAAAAAATCGGTTCGCAGGTCAATCTGAATTTCAGACGCGCGAAATTGTTTGATTTAATAAAAGAGCATACCGGGCTGGAACTGCTTCCTTATGTAGAGACCGGGAAAATGTACGGCGTCGTTAAACATTTAAATCTCGACTTGCCTGAAAATGCGCCGGACAAAAAAGTCTTAGATCAGATTTTTGACGAGAAAGTCGTGCCGCATTTGACGGAACCGACTTTTGTTATGGATTATCCTGCGGTGTATTCGCCGCTTTCAAAAGTTAAATTCGACAATCCCGAGATTGCCGAAAGGTTTGAGCTTTACATAAGAGGCATGGAAATAGCCAACGCATACTCCGAGTTAAACGATCCTGAACTTCAGAAGCTTCGTTTCACCCAGCAAATGGAAGCCAAAAAGAAAGGCGATGACGAAGTTATGCCTTTTGACGAAGATTTTATATTCGCTTTGGAGCAAGGGTTGCCTCCTACGGGCGGGCTTGGAATAGGGATAGACAGGCTTGTTATGATTTTGACGGGCGTTGAGTCAATAAGAGAAGTTATTACTTTCCCGGCAATGCGTCCAGAATAACAGGATAAAAAATGAAACTTTCGCCGGAAATTTTTATAGCCATAAGGTATTTAAAAGCCAGAAAAAAAGGCTTTTTCTCGCTTCTTACCACTTTGATTGCCGTCGGGGGAACAACTCTCGGCGTTGCGGCTCTTGTCATAACTTTGGCGGTTATGAGCGGTTTTCAAAACGATATAAGAGACAAAATACTCGGCATTCAGCCGCATATAGTAATTACGAGGATTGACGGCGAAGCTTTTAAAAACTATAAGGCTGTTGAGGAAAAAATAAAAGAAAATAAATCCGTCGTAAATTTCTCGCCATTTATTTACAAACAGGGAATAATAAGAGGTTTGGCTTCGTCCGCTTCTACCGGAATAATATTGAAAGCCATAGATTATGAATCGGAAAACAGCATAGTAAATCTTTCAAAGCAGATTACGGTTTCGGATACGCGTTTTGACGGAAAAACAATAGGCGAAAAAAGCATAATGCTCGGCAGCGAGATTGCAAAAACTATTGCAGTTACAGCAGGAGACGAAGTAGTTTTGATGTTTCCCGGGAGTTTCGCAAGCATGCCTAAAATGTATAAATTTACGGTTTCGGCTTTGATACATTCCGGAATGTACGATTTTGACTCGTCTTTAGGTTTTATCGATTTAAGCGAAGCCCAAAAAATATTTTCCATGGAAGGCGAAGTCAGCGGAATAAGTGTCCATACCGATAATTTCGATAAAGCCGTTGTCACGGCCGCAAAACTTCAGAACTCAATATCGTTTCCTTACAGGGCGAAGGCATGGATAGAGTTGAATAAAAATTTGTTTTCCGCTCTGAAACTTGAAAAAATAATGATGTTTCTGATTTTAGGTCTTATAATACTTGTCGCGGCGTTTAATATTATTTCAAATCTTTTGCTGCTTAGCGTTCAAAAATCAAAAGAAATAGGAATAATGTCGGCTATGGGATTTTCGAAATTTTCAATAGCCAAAATATTTTTTTATGAAGGAATCGTAGTAGGCACTATCGGCACGATTTTAGGAATTATTATAGGCGCCGGAATAAGCCTGTTCCTTAAATATTTCGAAATTTTTAAACTCCCGCAAGGAGTATATTATGTTGACAGACTGCCGATAGTAATAATGCCGTCGGACATTTTAGCGGTAGCAATAAGCGCGTTTGCTATAACCGTATTAGCGGGAATTTATCCCGCGTATCAGGTTTCTAAACTCGACCCGCTTGAAGCTATAAGATACGGATAAGGGCAATTATGAATTTCAAATTACGAATTACGAATCAACATCAACGGCAGTTACGAGTAACGAATTAAAAAATGAACATAAAAGCGGTTAACTTAAGCAAACATTATAAAAAAAAAGATTCTCCGGACGTAGAGGTTTTAAAGAATATAAACCTTGAAATAAAGTCCGGAGAGAAAGTCGCTTTTACCGGGCCTTCGGGAGCCGGAAAAAGCACGCTTATACATATTTTAGGCCTTATGGACAGACCTACTTCCGGCAAAGTCTTTGTTGACGCAAAAGACTGTTTTCTATCAAATGACGACTATTTATGCTCGATGAGAAAAGAAAACATAGGTTTTGTTTTTCAGTTTCATTATTTGCTTTCGGATTTTACCGTTTTAGAAAATGTCCTGCTTCCGGCGTGGAAAGACAGAGAGGAAAAATTGAAAAAAGCCGAAGACATTTTGGGAAAAGTCGGGCTTTCACACAGAAAAAATCATTTCCCGAACGAATTGTCCGGAGGGGAACAGCAGAGAGCAGCTTTGGCAAGGGCATTAATAAACGACCCTAAAATTATTTTTGCCGATGAGCCTACCGGAAATCTGGACAGAGCTACGGGAGCGGAGATAGAAAAACTTTTATTTGAAAGTTCGGCGGAAAGAAATGCGACGTTAGTGTTGGTTACGCATAACGAGAGCCTTGCGGCAAAGTCTGACAGAATAATAAAGATGACCGACGGACATATAGAGACAAAGTGAAAAGTTGAAAGTGAAAAGTGAAAATTATGTGTTTTCGCTTTGCGAAAACCAATTAATTCTATTTCGGCTTTGCCGAAATTCGTTATTTTAACTTTTCACTTCTAACTTTTCACTTTGCAGTTAAAAAGGGGAATAAGAAATGAAGATTTATCTTGACGGGAAACTTGTTGAAAAAGAGGATGCGAAAATTTCCGTTTTCGATCACGGTCTGCTTTACGGAGACGGGATTTTTGAAGGAATCAGAGCTTATAACGGAAGAGTATTCAGGCTTAAAGAACATTTAGACAGACTTTGGATGTCGGCTAAAGCTATCAATCTTACAATACCGATGACAAAAGCCGAAATGGAAAAAGCCGTGATAAAAACTCTTTTGGCAAACAAAATAACGGAAGGCTATATAAGACTTATCGTCACAAGAGGCTGCGGAGACCTGGGGCTTGACCCTAGGAAATGCACGGAGCCGCCGTCAGTAATTGTTATTGCCGACAAAATAACTCTTTACCCCGAAGAATTGTATGAGAAAGGCGGCGAAGTCATAACGGTTTCAACAAGGAGAATACGTCCGGATTCTTTAAGCCCCAATGTAAAATCGCTCAATTATTTAAATAATATTATGGCCAAAATGGAAGCGACAAGAGCGGGAGTTATGGAAGCCATAATGTTGAACGCCGAAGGTTATGTCGCGGAATGTACCGGAGACAATATTTTTATCGTCAAAAACGGAATTCTATATACTCCTCCGGCTTCGGAGGGCGCTTTAATAGGAATAACCAGAGATGCGGCCATTGAACTTGCTAAAAACAAACTTAAAATATCCGTGAAAGAAGAACGAATGACTATTTATAACGTCTATACCGCGGACGAGTGCTTCCTTACGGGAACCGCCGCGGAAATTATACCCGTTGTATGCGCGGATTCAAGAGAAATAGGCGACGGAAAACCGGGGAAAATTACGGCAAAACTTATAAAAGAATTTAAAACTTTGACAAGGCTTACCGGCGTTCCGATTAAATAATTACCCGGATTTTACAGCGGCGGCGTAATGAAATAATTTTTGCCGCCGCTTCGTTGTTTACTTGTCGATAATGATAAACTGTCTCTCTCATGATATTGCTTCGGTTTTATTAAAAAAATGTGGAAATTTATAAGATATATCATATATATAGCGGTGCTTATAGCGGTTTTTGCCGCGGCGTATAATGTGCGCAATGCGATGCTGGTGCCTTATATCCAAAATTACATACAAAAAAAGACCGGCAAAGATATGCGGTTTAACAATTTTTATATTTCGCCTTTTAACAAAGGAATTATTATAACGGATTTTAATTATGAAAATAAAGTTTTGGCAAAAAGAGTTTTAATAAAGTTCGGAGTACTTAATATCGTAAAGCATATTAAGACTCCGCTGAACTACATAAAAAGCATCGAAATTTCCGACGTCCGGATATTGCTTGATAATATACAAAAAAATGCGCCGTCCGCCGGAAATATTATTGAGCCCCGAAACAATTTTTTTCCGCTGCCTGAACATCCCGTAGATATACAAGCCGACAGAATATCTCTTATAACAGGTTCTAACAGCATCAATATTGATAATACCCGTATGTCGGTTTCGCGTCCCGCCATAAGTCTTTCCGCGTCGTATTTTATTTTAAACTCGTCGATTACGCTTAACTCGTCCATGACTCTTAAACAAGACGGACTGTACGATTCCGATATATCTTTGTCGTCGGAAGGAGACATCGAAGCTTTAATTAACGCACACGGAAACTTTGATATTTTTTCTTTTGATTTAGATCAGAACATAAACATTGAAAAAATGTCTTACAAAGCTTTTGACATAAGCGACATATCGGGAACGGCGATAAAAAAAGGAAATGATTTTAAGTTTGAATTAAACGGAAATTTCGGAAGAATTGAAATCTTATCAGAAACAGCGGGAGAATTCGGTGTTTTGGCGAATATAGATTTGTCAAAGATCAATCAAGAAATAGAAGCGATGCTTGACATTCGTTTTTCGCGCAAAAATTCGGAAAACAGAATAAATGTCAAAGCCGATGCCGTCAAAACTTTGAATTTTAATATCGGAGGTTTTAGCATAGACGGCGAAATCGGCAGAAACGGCGAATTCAATATTTTGTACGCAAGAGGCGGGGTTTTTATAAATTATTCTCAAGACGGAGATTATATTGCCAAGCTTGTATCCAACGATAAAACAACCGGAACTTTTACCGGAAATATTAAAACGGGCGAAATCAAAGCCGATATGAAAGAAGCAGATATTTCCAAAATGCCTTTTGCCGCGCTTCTTGGAGCGGATCCTAAAGGAAAAATCACGGTTCAGGGAGAGATTGACGAGTACAGCGGAAAAATTAATTTTGTTTTAAGAGATTTTCATACGAAAACCATAGATAAAACCGACGTTTACGGCTCTATCGCGCGAAACGGGGGAATGTATGTGTTTAATTTTTATAAAAGCGATAATTCCGTGGTTTTTAACAGCGTTATAAAAGACAGACAGATACTCTCTACTGATTTTAAGTTTGTAAATACGGATATTGCAAACGTCTTAAGAATGTTCGGACGTTCGACAAATAAAATTAAAGGTATGGCAAACGGCCGCATAAAATATGAAAAAGACGGCACAACGGAATTTGACTTTAAGGCTTTTGACGGTTTTATATACGATAATAAATTCAAAAAACTTGAAGCCAAAGGCGACGTAAATCTGAACAGAATTTCAATAGAACAGTTTGTATTGAAAGACGATAAAAACGTTGTTCGGGCATATATAAACGCTTTATTTGGTTTTACGGAAGACAGTCCGGATTCGTCTTTTGATATGAATTTGAAAGATATTAAAATCGCGGGCGCTAAACTTAACGGCAGAATTTTATTTAACGGAACTCTTGCGGGAAACCGCGAAGTCAAAGGTAAATTTGAAGGCACTAATGTGAGCGTTTCGGGAATTTCTTTTCCCGCGCTCTCGGCAGATTCTGTAATTTCCACAAAGAGATTTGTGATTTCGGAGTTAAAGTCCGAAAACGGTTTGTCGGGAAATTTCAAAGCTGATTTTGTAAAGAAAAACCTGTCCGGAACGATAAATTTTAAAAATACGGATATTAAAGGTTTTTATCCCGAATTGTCCGCGGCTGTGAATTCTGCCGTGAAACTTAACGGCAGTTTTCAAAACCCGTCGGCGCGAATTACGGCAAACATTAAAAAAGCCAAGTACTCAGGAATTCCGTTTTCTTTTGACGCGGATTTTATAAGCAGGAACGGAAAAATCAGCGTTAAAAAATTTGATTTGGTTTCCGATAAAACAAGAATATCTGCAAGCGGGGTTTATTCGAAAATCGGAAAACTCAATATTGTTTTCGAGAAAATTCCGGAGAAGCTAATAAATAAATTCGTAGGATTTGTAACTCCCGTCAAAGGGGATTTTTCAGGTTCCGGAACTCTTATACAAAGAAACGGCAGAAAACACCTTAAAATGTTTTTGACCGGAGAAAATACATCTGTCAAAAATGTCAAAATCAGCGGTTTTAAATCGAATTTCGAAATATATAAAAATAAAATTTCTTTAAGCTCCGCTTCGGCAAAAATCGCCGACAGCGAAATAAAAGCTCCGAGCGGCAGTTTCAATTTGAAAACAGGCTCGTACGGGCTTGAACTTAAACTTGTAAATACCCACGTAGGTCCTGTTGACGTTTTCGGCAATGTAATTTTGTCAGGCAGCATGAAAAAGAAGAAAGGCGGGTCGGAATACAGAGGAACTATAACTCTCAACAATTTTTGGATAAACAGATACAAGCTTTTACAGTCGGAATTTAATTATCATATTCACAATAAAATTTTTGAATTTGCAAGCGCGAATTCAAAGCCTAATATATTCAAATCATCCGGAACGGTTGTCTTCGGCGAAGGGGTTTTCATAAAAAATTTTATAGTCGAGCATGAGAAATCTTTGTTTGTAATGAATTCCGGCATCGCCAGCGACAATATAGAAATAGATATCAAAGGAAAAGATTTAAGTCTGGATTTTATTACCGACGCGTTCGGTATCCCCGTTTCTATGTCCGGAACGGCAAACCTCAGAGTGGATTTTGAAGGTAATCCTTCAAATCCTTCCGCGACAATTAAAACGCAGTCTTCAGGCGGTTCAATAAGCGAAATACCTTACGACAATTTTGAAGTCGAGATAGTTTCCAAAGACAACAGGGCTGAAATAAAAAAAGCCGTAATTTATAAAAAGAACGAAATTAACGTTTTGGCAAGCGGTTTTTTCCCTTTTTGGATAGATTCAACTTTAAAAAATAAAATGAGGAAGCTGCCGGTAAATATAAGTTACTCCATAGAAGACCCTAAAATGACAATTTTTAAATATATTTCACAAGGGTATGTGGAACCGCTTTCAGGCAAATTAAGTTTAAAAGGATCCGTTAAAGGCACTTTCGATAAAATTTCAAATAACGGACAGTTCACCATAACCGGCGGTTCTTTGGACGTTAAGAGATATTTGGATAAAATCAAAGATTTTAACGCGGACATTTCGATTGTTGATAATTTGATTACGCTAAACAAACTTTCAGCCAAGTCGGGGACCGGTAAAATTACCGGAACCGGAACCGTATTTTTGGAAGGTTTTACGCCGCAAAAGTTTGATTTACGCTTTTTTACGGAAAATAAAGGCATTCCGGTTAAAATTCCCGAACTTGCGATACCGAGTTTTATAGGTTCTAAAGTCTTATTACAGGATTATTCGAGCGGCGAACCGCGTTTTGACATAACATTGACGGGATCTGCCGAAAAACCTAAAATCGCGGGCACGGTAATTCTTGAAAATACGCGTTTTACTTTTCCGTCGGCAAATAAATCTTCCGGCGGAGATTCGGCTCTTCCCGAAGATACGGAATTTGATTTGGAGCTTAAATCCGCGAAAAATACGAGGTTTGAAAATTCTTTTGCCGACGCATGGATAAACGGAAGCGTATTTTTAAAAGGAACCAAAAACAATATAAGAGCAAGCGGGATTATTGACTCCCAGAGAGGAAGCATACAATATTTGGGTATAGAGTTCAATATAATCAATGTCAAAGTAGAAATAATGGAAGATCATTCAATATATATAACCGCGGAGGGAGAAAGCGAAGTGTATTCTTCGAATAAGTCCGTGTCAGAAGCCATAAGGCTTGTAATAGACAGGTCTGAAATAAACTCTTTAAATGTCAGGTTTTATTCGCGCGATGATCCGACTATGGATTCCCAGACGGCTTTAGCTAAACTCACAAAAACCGAGCAGACTACGGAACGCAGGAATAGAGAACTTCTTTTAGGCATAATTACGGAATTTGATTTAAGGCAGCAGGCTCTGCGTTTGTTTGACACAAATTTTGCAACGCCTTTTACCAGAACGGTTTTAAGGCGTACGGGGCTGGTTGACAATTTTAAGGTATCGTATGTCGCTCCGGACAGAGATCCCGCGCTTGTAGACGATACGTCTTTCGTAAATTTGCTGCTCGGGACAAAATATTCTCTGGAAAAAAATCTTACTAACCAGTTTTTGCTGGGATATTCGCTTACTTTTGACCGTTACGACCAGTTGGAACGCAGGCTCGATTTAAAGCATGAGATAGAAATGAAATACAGGCTTGCCAATAATTTGTTTTTAAGCGGAAGTTACGAGCTTGAATCCGAAGCTTCCATGCATCAGCCCGACAGAAAACTTATGCTTCAGCACCAGATACGTTTCGGGCAGCCGGCGAAAAAGACAAATTAGTGAAGGCAAAGTGAAAAGTTAAAAGTTTAAAGTTGAAATTATGAGTTTTTGCTTTGCAAAAACATATAACAGGTTTCGGCAAAGCCGAAACACAATATTTTCACTTTACACTTTACTCTTTTAACTTTGTCGTTAAAAAGAGGATTAAAATGATTAAATCGTTTTTCAAGGAATTCAGAGATTTTGCGGTTAAAGGAAACGTAATAGATATGGCCGTAGGCATAATTATAGGCGCGGCTTTCGGGAAAATTGTGGATTCGCTTGTTAAAGATATCATAATGCCGCCGATAGGATTAATGCTCGGAGATGTAGATTTTTCAAATTTATTTATAGTATTAAAGCACGGTAAAGGAGCCGTTGCCGATACTCATTATCTTACTCTTGCCGCAGCTCAGCAGGCCGGAGCTGTAACCGTTAATATAGGATTATTCATAAATACTGCGATATCTTTTATAATAGTGGCTTTTTGCGTGTTTCTTCTTATTAAAGCGATTAACAATTTAAAACATGCTCCTGTTCCTGTTCCGGTAAATGCTAAAGAATGTCTTTTTTGCTTTACAAATATACCTTTAAAAGCCGTAAAATGCCCCAATTGCACCGCGGATTTGTCAGGTAAAAACTAATGAAAATTTGCGCAATATTGCGCTGATTTTTAAATAGTTTCTAATTGAATTTTTTATGTATTTTTAATAAAATATACTGATTATTATTTACATGTTTTATATCTTTGGAGTTTTTAAATGAAAAAGTGTTTATTTGCAGTAATATTTTTAACGTTCTTTTTTGTATTTGCCCATGCCGATACCGATAAGATTTCCAATGTGGTTATAGACGGATTGAAAAACGTTAAATTGAAAAATGTAATCTCCGTGATAGAATCAAAAAAAGGAAAATATTATACTCAGGAAATTACAAGAGAAGACGTCCGTTCGATTCTTGAACTCGGATATTTTGACGACGTTGAAGTGCGTTTTGACAAAACCACGGGAAAGCTTACTTTTATCGTTTCGGAAAAACCGTATGTGGAAAAAATCGATTTTAAAGGAAATAAGCAATTTTCCAAAGGAAAACTTAAAAGCGAAAGCGTTTTAAAAGAAAAAGAGTATTACGATTTAGGAAAATTTGAAGAGACTAAAAGAAAAATAAGCACTTTGTATAAAGACGCGGGATATGCCGATTCTCAGATAGACGTTTATCCTACGGTCAATCCCGAGACGAACCAGATGACAATCAATTTTCTTATAACGGAAAACAATAAAATAACCATAGGCGCGGTAAAAATCGAAGGCGTTATTGCTTTTAAAGAGAAAAAAATCCTGAAGCTGATGAAAACAAAGGAAAATAAAATTTTTAAGGAAGATATTTTCCAGACCGACTTAAGAGCAATTGAAGCTTTTTATAAAAATAACGGGTTCATGGATTTTAAAATTATCGCTACTTCCAGCACATACAATGAAGACCGCACTAAGATGTTTCTGACATTAAATATAAGCGAGGGAGTAAAATACGAGCTTGGCAATATATCTTACGACGGAAACTTTGCCGTAAGCGATAAGGAAATGAATAAACTTATAAAGCTGAAAAAAGGCGATATATTCCAACAGGATAAAATTTACGAATCCATACAGGGAGTTTACGAAATTTATTCCAATAAAGGTTATCTGCATACGGTAGTCGCGCCGTCGTTTGATAAAGGTTCAAAAGAGGGCGTTGTCGATATTACTCTTTCAATAAGAGAAAATTCCGTAGTATATGTGGGCAATATTTATGTGGACGGGCTTGTTTCGACTAAAGAAAAAGTCATAAGAAGGGAAATTCTGGTAAAAGAAGGCAGCGTGCTTGCCGCGGGAAAAGTGCGCAGAAGCATTGAAAGGATTTATAATCTGGGATTTATAGAATCGGCGGAACCCCAGATTTTGCCTACAAGTTCTCCAGATATTATGGATTTGGTCTTTAACGTAACCGAGGGAAAGCCGGGAATGATTACCGCGGGAGCCGGATATTCTTCGGTTGACCAGTTTGTAGGATCAATACAGTTTCAGCATATGAATCTTTTCGGTCTGGGGCAAAGGCTTAATTTGTTGTGGGAATTCGGAGCAAGAAGGCAAAATTACGAAATAGACTGGACTGAGCCTTGGATATTCAATAAAAACGCAAGTTTGACTTTAAGCGCGTATAATATTCAAAGAAAAAGAGATTACGCGAGCACCACTGACGCCTATACTGAAAACAGGCTCGGTTTTTCGACTAAAGTAGGCCCTAGAGTAAGCGATTACATATCGCTCTTGTTCGGCTACACATATGAGAACGTAAAATTAACCGACATAACATTGAGCGGTTCGGAACTTGCTGATTTTAACAAAGCCGTAGATTTGTCAAAGGACATAACTTCAAGCGTTGTCGGGCAGATAGCTTATGACACGAGAGATTATATCTTTGACCCGTCAAGAGGGCAGAGGCAGTTGTTGAGCTTGCAGATGGCCGGCGGTCCTTTCGGCGGAAACGTGAATTTTGTTAAAGGAATGTTTAAATCCACATGGTTTTTGCCTACATTTTGGAAATTTGTTTTGTCGTTTAATTTAAATTTAGGAGCCATAGGTCCTTACGGAGGACAAGACGACGTTCCTATTTATGAAAGATTTTACGTAGGCGGCGCCGATACTGTAAGAGGTTATAAATATAGAACCGAAATAGGTCCCGTTGACGGCGGACAATTTATGAGCGTGTTAAACGTCGAATATAAATTTCCTATAGTTTCCGAAAAAGGAAGAACCGTTCTTCAGGGAGCGTTTTTCTACGATATAGGAGGAACTTGGATGAATTTCGGAGACATAGATTTTTCTCTCGGGACCGGCACAAATAATTTACGTTCCGGCGTCGGGTTTGGAATAAGGTTTGCAACGCCGGTGTTCCCTTTAAGGCTTGACTGGGGATACGGCTTAAATCATGAACCCGGTCAAACTTTGCAGCAGTTTTATTTTACGATAGGAAACATTTTTTAACGACAATTAACAAATGACAAAGTTCAATTGCCAATTGTTGTGTTTCGGCGTAACCGAAACATGTTAATAAGTTTTTGCAAAGCAAAAACTCATGTAATTTGTTATTTGTAAATTGTTAATTTTTATGACAAATAAATTATTATTGCCATTATTATTGTTTACATTAATCTGCTCTCAATCCGTTGCCATTGAGATTCCCTTAAGCGGGGCGGTTGAAAGAGATAAAAAAGATGAAACGTCCATACTGTTTGTCGATATGGACAAAGTTTTTGCCGCTCATCCGCTGGCTGAAAAATTTAAAGCCGAGCTTAAGAGCTTCGCGAATACAAGAAAAACAGCTCTTGAAGATATGTCTAAACAGTATAAAGATATGCAGGAAGAAATTAAGAAAATATCTTTGAAAATAGTGGAAGCCGAAGAGAAAAAAGACGAGCAGCTTTTGTCCGAACTTTCCGGGCGTTATGAAGAAATAAAGAAATCTCTTTTACAGCAAAAAGAACAAATCAGTGACTTGTCAAAACGCACTAAAGACGAAATGGCCAGAATGGAAGAAAACAATTCTCTAATAGTGCTGAAAGAAATTGAAGCCTCAATAAATGAAATTTCAAAGAAATACGGTTCGACAATAGTTCTGGAAAAACAAAGCGTTTTGTGCACAAACGGGAACTGCCAGGATATTACCGACGAAGTTATAAAAAGATCGACAAAAACGGGTCGTTAATTCTTTCTTTTGTCGTTCTTGAGTGTTTTAATCGAGGACCCACGTTGGTCGCGTAAAACGTAAAGAATGGATTGCGGGTCAATCCTTCGACTTTGCTCAGGACAGGTCCGCAATGACGATAAAAAGGATTTTAAATGAAAATTACCGCTTACGAGCTTTCGAAAATAGTTTCAGGCGAATTAACCGGAAATAAAGACGAAATTATAACCGGCGCAAACGGTCTTTCCGAAGCCCGAAAAGAGGAAGTCTCTTTTTTGGGAAACTTAAAATATACTCAGGACGCTTTAAAAACAAACGCAGGCGTTATATTTATTCCGGCGGATATGGACGCGGGTCAGTTTGCCGGTAAAACAATTATTAAAGTTAAAAATCCGCAATTTGCGTTTTCCGTCGTTCTAAATATTATCGACAAAGAAAGGCTTTCGGAAATAGCCCCTAAAATACATAATTCCGCGTCGATTTCGGATAACGCGCATATAGGCGAGAATGTCTATATCGGCCAGAATGTCGTCATTGAAGACGGCGCCTGGGTTGGAGACGGGACAAAAATATTTCCGAATGTCTATATAGGTAAAAATTCAAAAGTCGGTAAAAATTGTATTTTTTACCCTAATGTCGTAATAAGGGAAAACGTAATTGCCGGCGACAGAGTTATTTTGCAGCCGTCGGTTGTAATCGGAGGCGACGGTTTTGGTTTTGTGACCGTTGACGGAGTAAACCAAAAAATTCCGCAGATAGGAAGAGTTGAAATCGGCGATGACGTTGAAATAGGCGCACACACTACAATAGACAGAGCTACAGTTGACGCGACCAGAATAGGAAAAGGCACAAAGATAGATAATCTTGTTATGATAGCGCATAATGTTCAGATAGGCGAAAACTGCATAATTGTGGCGCTTACCGGCATAGCGGGTTCTGCCAAAATAGGAAATAACGCGACTATAGGCGCGCAAGTCGGCATAGCAGGACATATAAAAATAGGAAATAATGTGACAATATCAAGCCAGTCGGGAGTCGGCGGGGATTTGCATGACGGCGAGATAGTTGGCGGGAATCCTTTAACGGAACTCAAACAAAGCATAAAAATAAGAGCGACTTTAAGAAAACTTCCTGAAATGTACAACGATATAAGAAAAATAAAAAAAGAAATAGAGGACGGGAAAAAGTAAAATGGCGAAACAGACTACGATAGCTAAAGAAGTTTTTGTCGAGGGAATAGGACTTCATACCGGAAATAAAAGCAAGGTCGTATTTAAGCCTGCCGCGGCAAATTACGGAATAAGGTTTATAAGGGTTGATTTGCCTGAAAAAACAGAAATAGAGGCGCTTTGGTCTAATACCGCGGTCGGAATGGCGGTAAGGGGAAGCGTCATAGAAAAAAACAACGCCAGAGTCCATACCATAGAACACATAATGTCTGCGTGTTTTGCTCTGGGAATAGACAATCTGGCAATTGAAATAAACAACAACGAGCCGCCTATTTTAGACGGCAGCGCGAAAATTTTTGCGCAGACTATTGCGGAAGGCGGCATTAAAGAACTTGACGCTCCTAAAGAGTATTATACTATAAAGGAACCTGTGCATTTTGAAGCGGGAAAAACAAAAATTTCAGCTTATCCGTCGGACAAACTTGAAATAGAATGTACAATAGGTTTTGACCATCCTTATATAAAAGAGCAAAAACTCTGCCTCGAAAATATAGATAAAGATATTTATTTAAACGGACTTGCTCCGGCTAAGACTTTTTGTTTTGACTACGAAATAGAATATCTGCAGAAAAACGGGCTTGCGCTGGGCGGAAATCTTGACAACGCCATAGTTGTGTCTTTGGACGGAATACATAATAAAGAGCCTTTGAGATATACGGATGAGTTCGTCCGTCATAAAATTCTGGATTTGATAGGGGATTTATATCTTGCCGGAAAACCTATAAAAGCTAAAATAGTCGCAGATAAACCCGGCCATCAAAATAATATAGGTTTTGTAAAAGAGTTTGTAAAAAAAGCGTTTATACAAAAAGATACGGAGGCGAAAATGACGGATGCTGCGCAAACCGCCGCAGGCGAAAAAATATTAAGCCACGAAGAAGTGCTGCAAATTATTCCCCACAGATATCCTTTTATAATGATAGATAAAGTGAAGATAAACGAAGCGGATCCTTCAAAGGCCGTAGGATACAAATGCGTGAGCGGAAACGAAGGGTTTTTTCAGGGGCATTTCCCGGGAGCGCCGATAATGCCCGGCGTTTTGATTGTCGAAGCAATGGCGCAGACGTCCTGCGTTATGTTTTTGTCAAGACCCGAAATGAGAAATTGTCTTGCGTATTTTATGTCCATAGATAATGTTAAGTTCCGCAGGCCCGTAAAACCCGGTGACTATCTTGAACTTAAAGTCGAAGTTTTAAAAGACGGCGGAAGACGCGGAAAAATGAAAGGTCAGGCTTTTGTCGAAGGAAAACTTACAACCGAAGCGGAATTTATGTTTATTATCGTAGATAAAGCACAAAATTAAAAATATTTGTCATTCTGCGCGAAGCCGCAGAATCTATAAATTCATAGACCCTGCGACTTCGCGCAGGGTGACAATTGTTCGAGAGGAAAATTACAAAATGATACATCAAACGGCAATAATCGATAAAAGCGCTGTTATTGAAAATAATGTCGAGATAGGCCCTTATGCGGTTATAGGTCCTGAAACGATAATCAAAAGCGGAACAAAAATTCACGGGCAATCCGTTATCGAATATGCAGAAATCGGCGCGAACTGTGAAATTTTTAATTTTTCGTCAATCGGAAAAAGACCTCAGGATTTGAAATATAATGGCGAAAAGACAAAAGTTATAGTCGGAGACGGCACGACCGTAAGAGAATGCGTGACTTTAAACAGAGGTACTGCCGCCGCGGGGCAGACTATAATAGGAAAAAACTGTCTTTTAATGGCATGCGCGCACATAGCTCACGACTGCGTTTTGGGCGATAACGTAATAGTCGGTTACGGCACGGGCATAGCCGGACACGTTGAAGTCGGCGATAATGCTATTTTCAGCGGAAACATCGGTATTCATCAGTTTTGCAAAATAGGACATTCGTCTATGATAAGCGGCGGAGCGATGGTAACTATGGATATAATTCCTTTTGCTATGGCGCAGGGAGACAGGGCGGTTCTTGCCGGTTTAAACCTTGTGGGAATGAAACGCAAACAGATGAAACTTTCAGAAATCGAGGAAATAAAAAACGCGTACAGGGTTTTGTTTATGTCTAAACTTACTCTTGCCGACGCTTTGATAAAACTTGAAGAGTCTCAGTCTGTGCACGTTAAAGAAATAACAATGTTTATAAAAGCTTCGCAGAGAGGAATAGCCCGTCCGTAAACGACAAAGTGCAAAGTTCAAAGTGTAAAGTGAAAATAAACAGCTTTTCCCTCGCCCCTTGCGGGAGAGGGCGGCAGTCCGAGGAATAACGAGGACGAGTCTGCCGCGGGCGCGAGATGTGAGCGCCCCGGGTTCAAACGCAGTGAAGAACGGGTGAGGGGTAAAGAGCATATTTATGATACATCGGACGGCAATAATAGACGAAAGCGCAATTATTGAAGATAATGTGGAAATAGGTCCCGGCGTCGTTATCGGTAAAGACGCAGTCATTAAATCAGGGTCCGTTATAGGAGCTAATTCTTATATAGAGTACGCTGAAATCGGAAAAAATTGTAAATTTTCTAATTCGGTTTCCGTAGGCACGCCTCCGCAGGATTTAAGTTATAAAGACGAGCCGGCAAAAGTTTATATCGGCGACAATACGATTCTCAGAGAATTTGTAAATATAAACCGAGGCACTAAAAAAACCGGTAAAACCGTAATAGGACAGAATTGTTATTTTATGGCTTCGTCGCATGCCGCTCACGACTGCAGAGTAGGCGATAACGTAATTATCGGAAACGGCAGTATGCTCGGCGGTCATGTTCAAGTGGGCGATAACGCGTTTTTAAGCGGCTTAGTCGGCGTTCACCAGTTTTGCAGAATCGGTAAAGGCGTAATGGCGGCAGGCGGAGCCATAGTAACAATGGATGTTATACACCACGCTATGTGCCATGGCGACAGGGCGGTTTTAAGCGGCTTAAATCTTGTCGGAATGAAAAGACGAAAAATGACGCATGATGAAATAAACGACATAAAAGAAGCGTATAAAATTTTGTTTATGTCGAAGTTATTATTAAACGACGCCTTGTTAAAACTTGAAAATTCAAAATCCGAGCATATAAGAGAAATCATAGATTTTATAAAAACCTCAAAACGGGGAATAGTAAGACCGGAGTAAAGGCAATTAACAATTTACAATTAACAAATAATAGCGTTTTTTCTGTAATTATCGTTCAATTGTTAATTATTAATTATTAATTGGATTTTTATGGAAAACATAGGTTTAATCGCGGGTAATAACAGATTTCCTTTTCTTGTCGCCGAAGAGATAAAAAAAAGAGGCGACAGAGTCGTATGCATAGCTTTAAAAGAAGAGGCTGACCCTGATCTTGAAAAATTTTGCGACAAAACCTTTTGGCTGCCTCTGGGAAAAGCCCAAAAAATTATAGACGCTTTAAAGAGCGAAACCGTCAAAACCGTCATAATGGCAGGACAAGTAAAACATGCGCGTATTTATTCCGCTTTAAATTTGGACTGGCGCGCGATTAAACTAATGGGAAGCCTTGTAAACAAAAAGACCGACACCATTTTAAGCGCGGTGGCGGGCGAGTTTGAAAAAGACGGAATGAAACTTCTCCCTTCTCACATATATTTAACTCATCTTCTTGCTCCGAAAGGACTTATTTCGGGAAAAAAACTTAATTCCGACGAGCAGAAAGAAGTTGAATTCGGTTTTAAAATAGCAAAAGGCATAGCCGGTTTTGACATAGGCCAAACAGTAGTAGTAAAAGACAGGTCTGTTTTGGCCGTAGAGTCAATAGAAGGAACAGACGAATGCATAAAAAGGGCGTATGCTCTGGGCGGAGAAAATTCCGTTGTAATTAAAGTCGCCAAGCCGAATCAGGATTTCAGGTTTGACGTACCGGTAATAGGCGTTAAAACAATCGGTGTTTTAAAAGAAAATAAGGTCAGAGCTATCGCCGTGGAAGCCGGAGTCACTCTGATTTTAGATAAAGACGAAGTAGTAAAAAAAGCAAATGAGTCAAACGTTACAATAGTCGGCATATAAGCAGTATATTTCAGAGGAAAAAATGATTAACATCGCAGCCCCCGTTATAGGTAATGAAGAGAGAAAATTTATTAACGAAGTTTTGGATTCGAAAATTCTTGCAAGCGGAAAATATGTCGTTGAATTTGAGCAGTCTTTTGCGAAATATTGCGGCGCAAAATTCGGAATAGCAAACGCAAACGGTACAACGTCTTTGCATACCGCTCTTTTAATATGCGGCGTGAAACCCGGAGACAAAGTCGTAACGACTCCGTTTTCATTTATAGCTACGTCGAATTCCATACTTTTTTGCGGCGCAAAACCTGTATTTGCCGATATTGACCCCGAAACTTTTAACATAGACCCCGTTGAGCTTGAAAAAGTATTAAAAAGAGAAAAAAACGTCAAAGCCGTAATCATCGTGCATCTTTACGGACTTCCCTGCGATATGGACGCTATTTTGAGATTAAAGAAAAAATATAAATTCAAACTTATAGAAGATTCCTGTCAGGCGCACGGAGCCGAGTATAAAAACAAAAGAGTCGGTTCTTTCTCAGACGCTTCGGCTTTCTCGTTTTACGCGACAAAAAATATGATGACCGGCGAAGGCGGAATTACTTTAACTAATAATGCCAAAGCCGATAAATACGCAAGGCAGGTTATAAATCACGGCAGAGACGGTCATTCGACATTTACGGTTTTAGGCTACAATTACAGGCTTACCAATCTTGCTGCCGCGATAGGCATAGCCCAGATGAAACAGCTTGACGATTGGACTGCAAAAAGAATTGCAAACGCCGACGCGTACAATGAAGCTTTTAAAAGCCTGGGTTTTATAAAAACGCCCGTAGTGCCGCTAAATTACAGGCATGTGTTTCATCAATATACAATCCGCGTTAAAGCGTCGGAGCGCGGAAAATTTATGCAGTATTTGAAAGATAACGGCGTAGGCTGCGGAATTTATTACGATACGGTTATGTATAAACAGCCTTACTATAAAAAGCTCGGTTATAAATCAGGGATATGCCCTAATGCCGAACAAGCGGCAAAAGAAGTCGTTTCTCTGCCGGTTCATCCTTCCCTTTATAAAACCGACGTTGAAAATATAATAAATGCCGTGAAAGGTTATAAAAAATGAATATTGTAAGAACTGCCGTTATAGGCGTGGGTTCGCTGGGGCAGCACCACGCGAGAATTTTAGGCGGACACCCGAAATCAAAACTTGAATTTATCGTAGATACCGACGAAAAGCGCGCGGATAAAATCGCAAAAGCCAATAAGGCAAATCCCGCTGTTTTAAGCGATTATTCTCAGCTTATAGGAAAAGTCGACGCTGTCGTAATTTCGGCTCCGACGCAATATCATTATCAGATAGCAAAACCGCTTTTGGAATCCGGCATTCACTGCCTTGTGGAAAAACCTTTCACTTTGAAAGTGGAAGAAGCCGAAGAACTTATAGAAATTTCAAAAAATAAAGATATAATTTTGCAGGTCGGACACGTGGAAAGATTCAATCCCGCTATTATCGCGGCCGCTCCTTATGTAAATAATCCTAAATTTATCGAAATAAACAGGCTGGGGCCTTATGATCCCCGCACGGCCCATATAGGAGTTGTTTTGGATTTAATGGTCCACGATCTGGACATGCTTTTTTATCTTGTAAAAGATAAGGTTGTGTCTCTTGAAGCGCACGGCGCGAAAGTTCTTTCCGATACCGAAGACATAGCTAAAGTCCGTTTGAAATTCGCTAACGGATGCGTCGCGGACGTTTCGGCAAGCAGAATTACAATCGATAAATACAGAAAAATAAGAATTTTTCAGCCTGACGCTTATATTTCTGTGGATTATGCGGGAAAGAGCGTAAAAATTTATAAGAAAAAAGACAATGTTGATAAAATGACTTCTTTGACTGACATAAAAATAGAAAAGCCTAAAATACCGTCCGATGAACCGCTTTTTTACGAACTTGATAATTTTTTGAACAATATTATTGAAGGCAAGAAGCCTATGGTTGCGGGAGAGCAGGGCAGAGACGCCGTGGAACTTGCGCTGCAAATATTAAAAAATATGAAGTTTTAAAATACAGAGGCATAGATGTTTGGATGCATGGATGCGTAGTAACGACTTTGTATTTGCCATGCATCTATGCCTCCATGCGTCTATGCATCTAAAATAAGAGGAATAGTGGTAAATAATAAAATCTTTATTTCAGCGGGGGATTTATCGGGCGAAATTCACGCCGCCAATCTTGTGCGCGAAATAAAAAAAATAAATCCGTCTTGCCGCGTATATTGCGCCGGCGGGAACAATCTTAAATCAGTATCCGACGTTTTTATTGAAGACATAGTCAACATAAACGCTTTCGGCTTTCTTCCGGTCAAGCAATTTTTTTTCTTAAAAAAACTTTTAAAAAAACTCGAAACGTTTTTTTTAACGGAAAAGCCGGACAAAATAATACTTACTGATTATTACGGTTTTCATATTTTTGTCGCAAAGCTTGCCAAAAAGTTAAATATTCCGGTTTATTATTACATAAGCCCGCAGGTGTGGGCGTCAAGAAGCGGCAGAATAAAAAAACTTGCCGAAACCGTTAAAAAGATGTTTGTTATTTTGCCTTTTGAAGAAGAGTTATATAAAAAATACGGCGTTGACGCTGTTTTTGTCGGCAACCCTCTTATAGACATGGTTCCTGTGAAACAAAATTTCAAACAAAGCTTTGAAATCTCAAATCCGCCGCTTATAGGTTTATTCCCTGGAAGCCGCAAAAGCGTTATTAAAAGGCATTTACCGGTTATTTTGGAAACGGCGAAAATTTTAAAAGAAAAACTTAACGCGAATTTTATAATGTTTAGCGTAAATGAAAATTTGGGAGTAAAACTTCCCGAGTACATAAGTCTTGAAACGGATAATGATTTTTCAAAAAGAAAGTCTATAGATATCGCCGTTTGCCCGTCAGGCACGGTAAGTCTTGAAAACGCTTTAATGGGTATTCCTATGTCTGTTATGTATAAATTGTCATATTTTAATTATTTTCTCGCAAGGCTTATCGTCAAAGTAAAATATATCGCGATCGCGAATATTCTTGCCGGTAAAGAAATTGTGCCGGAATTTATACAATGCGGCGCCAATCCGGAAAAAATAGCGGCTTCCGTAATAGAACAGTTAAAGCCCGAATATTACGCGCCAAAAACCAAAGAACTCGCGGATTTCAGAAAAATGCTCGGAACTCCCGGCGTAAGCAAAAGAACAGCCGAAATGATTTTGAATGATTAACAAATAAAGGAATAGCAATGCAAAACAAAAAAGTAGACATAAGGCGCTTTAAAAAATACATTATTCCTCATATTCCCAGATTTATCGCCGCTATGCTTTGCATGGGGCTTTTTTCTTTGATGAATCTTGTTTCGCTTTGGTTTATAAAAAACGGAATAGACGGAATTTTTATGCAGAAAGAAGTGCATTTTATGAGTTATACGTTTACAAGCGTTCATATGCTTACGCTTGCCGCGGTAGCGGTGCCGATAATATTTGCTTTAAAAGGTATTGGCAGTTACGGGCGGAGCTATCTTTTGAACCATATAGGGCAGAATATCATAAGGACGCTAAGAATTGAGCTTTACGATAAACTTATTTCCCTGTCGCATGATTTTTACGTCAGAAATTCTTCCTCAAAAATGATGTCCAGAGTCACAAACGATTTAGGCGCCATGCAAACCGCTTTTACAAGGGTTCCTCCCAGTATTCTTATGGACGGTTTAACTTTTATTTTTATGATAGGAACGGTTTTTTACCTTAACTGGCGGTTTGCTTTGATAACGTTTGTCGGATTTCCTATTGCCGCAATACCTTTGATAATATTTTCAAGGAAAATAAGAAGAGCGTCAAAAGAAGGGCAGGTTCAAATGGCTGAAATTTACTCGTCTCTTCACCAGATGCTCAGCGGTTTTTCCGTTATAAAAGCGTTTAATACCGAGGAACACGAACATAACAGATTTAAAAACGATAACAATAAATTTTATCATATCGCTTTAAGAGTCGCGCGGGTTGACGCGCGTTCAAGCCCTATTATGGAGTTTTTGGGCGCGTTTGCGGGCGCGGTAATATTGTATCTCGGCGGACGGGACGTTATTAACGGAGTATGGTCTACCGGCGCTTTTGTGACTTTTTTAGGTGCGGTATTTCAGATGTATCAGCCGATAAAGAATTTTGCCAACGTAAATTCCCAAATTCAGGCGGCCTTGGCGTCTTCGGAAAGAGTGTTTGAGGTTTTAGACGAGCAGCCGTCTATAAAAAATGAAAGCAATTCCGTAGCGTTAAAACCGTTTTCCAAATCCATAGTTTATAAAAATGTGGACTTCGGTTATTTGCCGGATAAAGACATTATTAAAAATTTTAACATGACTATAAATTACGGGGAAACCGCGGCTTTTGTGGGACATTCGGGTTCAGGAAAAACTACAATCGCAAATCTTCTTTTAAGATTTTACGACCCGCGCAAAGGACAAATTTTAATAGACGGTCAGGACGTAAAATTCGTGACTTTGGAATCTTTGCGTAATCAGGTGGGCATAGTCACGCAGGACGTAATGCTTTTTGACGATACCGTCAAATACAATATTTCTTACGGAAGTTTTAACGCGTCTATGGAAGATATCGTAAGAGCGGCAAAAAACGCCAACGCGCATGATTTTATTTCAAAACTCCCGGAAGGCTATAATACGCTTGTGGGAGAAAGAGGGCTTAAACTTTCCGGCGGGGAAAAACAGAGGGTTTCCATAGCGCGGGCAATGTTAAAAAATCCTCCTATTCTTGTCCTTGACGAAGCGACAAGCGCGCTTGATTCGCAGTCCGAAAAACTTGTCCAGTCCGCAATTGACAATTTAATGAAAGACAGAACGGTAATTTTAATTGCCCACAGGTTGGCTACAGTAAGAAACGCTAATAAAATAATAGTTATGGACAAAGGCGAAATAGCCGAAACAGGTTCCCACGACGATTTGATGCGTAAAGAAAACGGGATTTACAGAAAGTTGAACCAACTGCAAGGACTATAACGGCAAAGTACAAAGTTAAAAGTGCAAAGTGGAAATACTGTGTTTTGGCTTCGCCAAAACTTATTTTAGGTTTTCGCTTTGCGAAAACACGACAATTTCACTTTCAACTTTACACTTTTCACTTTGTCGTAAAAGGGTGTTTTATGAATTTAAAAAAAATTATTGCAATTTTTGTTGTGATGCTTTTATTGCAGACTCAAAACGTTTTCGCGAGAAAACCTCCCACGCAGCCGAATAGTTACGACGGCGCGCCTCCTATGGCGAGGTCTATGGCTATGGGCGGGGCCGGTTCCGCGATTATTTCAAGCCATGAATCTTATTTTTACAATTCCGCAAATTTGGCTTATATGTTGGGTTCGTATATTGGCGCCGCCGCAGTAATATTAAGACAGAGCGACGCGAGCCCAAGCCAAGTCGGCGCTGCCGACCCGTCCGGGCAGGGGCTTACCGGCGCTTATGTTATAAAAGACAGCGGAGCTTTTTATTGGCAGGCTCTTTCAGACAACAGCATATCTTACACGTCTTCAGGCGGAGGCAGCCATAATACCCAAACTTATATAAACGCCTTGTCTTTTGCAGCCGGACAAAAGAGCAATAAAGGCCTTAGCATAGGGTTAAATATGTCGTACTTGTACGGTAAAATAGGAGAGTCCGGCATTTACGCCGGCGGAACGCCGTACGCTAACATAGCTTCCGGGAACGGTTTTACAATGGATTTGTCTTTTCTGTATCCGGTCGGCAGAAATATTTACACAAGCGTGAACTTTCAAAATATCGCGGGTTTTATGTTTTGGAACAATTATAATACCGAACAGCTGCCGTTTGCGATAAGGATGGGAACAGCTTATATTCTCGGCAATTCTATTTTGGCTATAGATTGGGATAAAAAGTTTTACAGATTCGGAGATTTGGAAGAAGAACACTATTACATGGGGTTGGAGCAATATTTGAGCAGAGCGATATGCGTAAGGGCGGGCACGGCTGCCGATTCAAATTTCGACCCTAAGACAATGAAATATACTTACGGTTTAGGATTAAAAATAAAGACTTTTGAAATAGCTTTTGCCGGAGAACAATCCAAAATAGCCGATGAAAATTTTTTAAAGTATATGGTGTCGCTAAGCGCTTTTGTTTATTGACGGCGGCAATATGACAAAAAATACAAGCGGCATAGGAGTCAGTTTTGGACGAAAAACTCCAAAAATTACTTTCTTATCTCCAACAAACCGATTTGGATCTTATATCTAAAGCGTACGAATATGCTTCATGCGCGCATTCCTATCAGATCAGAGCTTCCGGCGAACCTTATTTATCCCATTGCGTTTCAGTGGCATCAAATCTTGCCGAGATAAAAATGGACGCCGCTACCGTAGCGGCGGCTCTTTTACACGATGTTTTGGAAGATACTCTTGTAGTTGAGCAGGAACTTATAAAAGAATTCGGCGAAGAAGTGGTTTCTCTGATAAAAGGCGTCACAAAACTCAATAAATACCAGTTTGACGACAATATCACTGAGCAGGCGGAAAACTGGCGCAAGATGCTTCTTGCCGTCGTAAAAGACATAAGGATAATAATTATAAAACTTGCGGACAGGCTTCACAATATGCGCACGCTTAAATACCTTTCTCCGGAAAAACAAAGAAGCGTCGCCGCGGAATCTCTCACTCTTTACGCTCCTTTTGCCCACCGTTTGGGAATTTATAAATGGAAAAGCGAGCTTGAGGATTTGGCTTTTGAAACGCTTCAGCCGGCCGAATACAACCAGATAAGAACGCAGTGGGAAAAACGCGCTGAAAGCAATATTGAAAAACTCACGGAAATTGAAAACCGTCTTAAAGAAAAAATCGCTCCGGCAGGAATCAATTTCAAAATTTCCGCAAGGCCTAAGAATCTTTACGGCATATACAAAAAGATGGAACGCCAAAACAAGCCTTTTTCCGCCATAGAGGATTTGTTCGGGCTTCGCATAATAACCGATACCATTGAACACTGTTACTCTATACTCAGCATTATAAATTCGGAATTTAAACTTGTTGACGGTTCTTTTACGGACTATATAAACGTACCAAAAGCAAATATGTATCAGTCTCTTCATCTGACGATAATTTTCGATAACAACGTTATTGTTGAAACGCAGATAAGAACCGAAGAAATGCACCAGAGGGCCGAATACGGCGTTGCCGCGCATTGGCGCTATAAAAGAAAAGTAGAACCCGGCAACAATGCGGCTTATAAAGAGGACAAAGTAAATAAAACAACGGAAGACAAGCTCGACTGGCTTAAACAATTTTTGGAATGGCAGAGAGACACGACGGATTCTTCGGAATTTTTAAACTCGTTAAAAACAGAATGCAATTTTGAGCAGATATTTGTTTTTACTCCGCAAAAGAAAGTAATAAAACTTCCTCTCGGAGCGACTGCTCTTGACTTTGCCTACGCCGTGCATTCCGATATAGGCGACATGTTTATGGGAGCCATAGTCAACGGAAAAATGGCAAATATAGATACCAAACTCAAAACCGGAGACATATGCGAAATTCTGACAAGGAAAAACGCCAAACCCAACCAAAACTGGCTGAAGTTTGCGATAACAGCGCAGGCGCGTTCAAGAATACGGCGTTACTTAAGGGAACACGGAACCGGAAATAAGGAAAAATAAAAAAGACGTTCCCATAAAAGGAAACGTCTTTTTTATTTTTTGTGTCACCCTGAACTTGTTTCAGGGTCTGCCGTTAGTCTTTAACGGCGAGATGCTGAAACAAGTTCAGCATGATAATCATACAAAGAGATTTATATTGCTTTTTTTACTTTGTTGGATTTTATGCAGGAAGTACAAACATATTCGCGCGTTTTTTTTCCCGCTAAAACTATATTCAAGCTCTGGAGATTCGGCCTGAAAAGCCTTTTTGAAGCTTTATTTGAATGACTTATAGTATTTCCAGACGTTGAACCTTTTCCGCAAACCACGCATTTGTAAGACATTTTCTACCTCCACTAATCTGTAAATGACCCGCAAAGTATATAATATTTTATTTATTTTTGCAAACGCCAACCGGGCGGGAAAAAACATTTAGCTTTTTGTATAATAAAAAAATGATAACCCTTGACAGTGAAATACAATATATTAAAGGAATAGGCCCGAAACGCGCGCAGCGTTTTGCAAGACTCGGCGTAAAAACCGCCGGAGATTTGCTTACGCTTTTTCCGGTCGATTATCAGGACAGAAGAAAAACCGTTCTTGTTTCCGAATCATACAAACAGCCTCAGGCTTGCGTTTTCGGAAAAATAGGAAAATCTTACCAGAAGAATTTTCACGGAGGGCTTTGCCTTTTGGATGTCGAAATTTTTGACGATTCGGGAATGGCATACGCGCGTTTTTTCAGAAAGAAGAATCCTTATTCGAACATAGACGTTTTTTCGTCTATTAAAAACGTTTTTAAACACGGCTGTTACGCTTATATTTACGGCGTTGCAAAAGCAGAACCCGGGGCAAGATACATTTCGGTTGACGATTATGAAATTGTCCAAAACAAAAACGACGCGCCTTTATTTTTTAACAAAATAATACCGGTGTATCCTCTTACCGAGGGTCTGAACCAGAAACTTGTCAGAGAAATCGTAAAAACCGTTTTAGATTCTTCTTCAAACTTATATCCGGACATATCTTTTTTAATACCGCAGTTCGGCGATGTTCAAAAAATAAAGTCTTGGCAGGCTTTACAAAAAATTCATTATCCTCAAAATTTTGAAGAAAGAGAAAACGCAAGACGTTCTTTTGCCCTTCAGGAATTTTTTGTTTTGGAATCCGCGCTCGCGCTTACAAGAAATAGAAATAAAAAATCGCCGAAAATACAAAAATACGGGCTTATAAAAAATCTTTTGACGCCTTTTAAAAATAATCTCAGCTTTGATTTTACAATGCCGCAGAAAAAAGCCATAAATGAGATCTTTGCCGATATGCAAAATATTTATCCTATGAGCAGAATGTTAATGGGCGACGTGGGCTCCGGAAAAACTGTCGTGGCTTTAAGCGCGATTTTGCTTGCCGTTGAAAACGGTTATCAGACTATGATAGCCGCGCCTACGGAAATTCTTGCGGAACAACATTTTCTTACGATATCGAATATGCTGAACAAACTTAACGTAAAAACCGCGCTTGTTACTTCTTCCGCGCTTAAAAAGAAAAAAGAAGCAAATGAAATTATTTCGGGAATAGAAAGCGGGGAAACAAAAATCGTAATAGGAACGCATGCTTTAATAGAGGACAGGATAAAATTTAAAAATCTTTCTTTGATAATCGTTGACGAGCAGCATAGGTTCGGGGTCAATCAAAAGTTTGCAACGCTCGGCAAAGCGCAAACGCCGGATATTCTAATGATGACCGCTACTCCGATACCCCGCGCGCTCAGTATGACGGTTTACGGCGAAATGGATATTACGGTTATAGACGAGCTTCCGCCTGGCAGAATACCCGTAAAAACTTATTATATTTCCGAAAACGGAGCATATAATAAAACTCTTGCCGAATTGAGAAACAGCGGACAAGCGTATATAGTTTATCCTTTGATAGACGAGTCGGACAAAGTCGAACTGAAATCAGCGGTCGCGGAAGCGGAAAAACTTTCTAAAACTATTTTTAAAGATTTTAGAGTCGGCCTTTTGCACGGAAAAATGAAACCGCCGGAAAAAAACGAGATAATGAAATCATTTAAAAGCAAAGCTTTTGACGTTCTCATATCCACCACGGTTATAGAAGTCGGCATAGATGTCCCGAACGCTTCGGTTATTATAATACAGCATGCGGACAGATTCGGGCTTTCCGCTTTGCATCAGTTAAGAGGAAGAGTCGGACGCGGTAAAAAACAGTCGTATTGTTTTCTTGTAGGTCCGGCAAAAAGCGAAAACTCCCGCAGAAGGCTTGACATAATGACAAAAACAAATAACGGTTTTGAAATTGCCGAAGAAGACCTTAAAATGAGAGGTCCCGGGGAGCTTATGGGAACGATTCAACACGGATTTCCCGAATTTAAAGCCGGTGATTTAATGAAAGACGCGGATATAATCGAATTCACGAAAACTCAAGCGAGAACGCTTATTGAGACCGATCCAAAACTTTCCAAAAAAGAAAACGCCGTGCTTAAACAGCTAATCCGCCGGCGGTTTTCTAATAAGACTAAATTTATACAAGTCGGATAAAAAACAGTTAGGAGTGAGGAGTTAGGAATGAGGAATTGTGGAGTGCGCTTTGCGCACATAATTATTTGCGGCAACGCCGCTCCAGCGCTCCTAACTCCTCATTCCTCATTCCTAATTGTCGTTTCGTCGTTGACAAAACGCATTGAAATTTTATATCATTCTAAATCATGAATAAGAAAATTTCAGCTGTTTATCCGGGCAGTTTTGACCCTCCTACAAACGGTCATTTGGATATAATAACAAGAGCATCTAATCTTTTTCCGGAAATAATAGTCGCGGTAACCGAAAATTCAAATAAAAACCATATGTTTTCGCTTGATAAAAGAGTGGAACTTTTGAAAAAATCCGTTTTAAAACTTAAAAACGTAAAAGTCGTCTCTTTTTCCGGACTTTTGGCAAACTACCTTAAAAAAATTAACTCGTTCATTCTTATAAGAGGATTAAGGGCATTGTCGGATTTTGAATATGAATTTCAGATGGCTTTAATGAACAGAAAATTAAATAAGAAAATAGAGACAGTTTTTTTAATGCCTGATCAGGATTACACGTTTCTTTCTTCAAGTATGGTTAAGGAAATCGCGGCTTTGGGCGGAAGAATCGAAGAATTTGTTCCTAAATGCGTTGCAGCCGAATTTACTAAATAGAATAGGGGGAGTAATGTACGATTTAAAAGCTCTGATAGAACAAATGGGAGAAAGGACTTCCGATTTACACATTACCACTGGCTTGCCGCCTATGTACAGACGCAATACGAGACTTTTTCCGGGAGGCGAAGAAAAATTAACTCCCGACATGACCAAAAACCTGATTTACAGCGTTTTAAGCCAGGAACAAATAGCCCGTTTTGAAAGAGATTTGGAACTGGATATGGCTTTCGGCGTTGAAAAAGTAGGAAGACTCAGAATGAACGTTTTCAGACAGAGAGGTTCCGTAGCCGCGGCATTGAGGCTTATTCCGACAAGAATGTGGCAACTGGATGAATTACACCTTCCGAACTCAATATACGAAATAGTAAATATTCCCAAAGGGCTTGTGCTTGTTACCGGAGAAACCGGTTCGGGAAAATCAACCACGCTTGCCGCAATGATTAATTATATAAACGAAAACCGTTCCGGACATATTATTACCGTAGAAGATCCTATCGAGTACATACATAAAAATAAGAATTGCATGGTAAATCAAAGAGAACTTGGTTCCGACACGTATTCTTTTAACAACGCTTTAAAATACGTTCTAAGACAAGATCCCGATATCATTTTAATAGGCGAAATGAGAGATCTTGAAACTATAGAAGCAGCCGCTATTATCGCCGAAACAGGACATCTTGTTTTCGCAACGCTTCATACTATGGACGCGGCTTCGTCGATAAACAGAATGATAGACGTTTTTCCTCCTCACCAGCAGGGGCAAATAAGGGCGCAGCTTTCGGTTACCGTGCAAGCCGTTATAAGCCAGCAGCTTTTGCCTAATGTAAACGGAGACGGAATGACTCTTTCGGCTGAAATAATGATGGCTACTTCCGCGATAAGAAGCCTTATCAGAGAAATGCGGACCGAACAAATATACAGCCAGATCCAAATGGGAGCGTCTGCCGGAATGCAAACAATGAACATGTCGCTCGCAAAAAACGTTATCGAAAAGAGAATAACTAAGGAAACGGCGCTTGAGTATTCGACAAAAAAAGACGAACTTGAAAAACTTCTGGTCAATATAAAATCAAGAAGTTAAATAAGTTTTTTACAGGGATAAACGGATGGATAAAAAAAACAGATTCAGCTTTACGGAAATTGTCATTGCGGCGGCGGTCGTAGTTCTTTTGGCTGTTATTGCTTTTCCTAAAATGGCCAATACTTTGAGAAAATCCAATGAGAATGCCACAAAAGCGTCTTTAGCCTCTTTGAGGAGCGCGATAGCTATGTATTACGGAGACAACGAAGGAAATTATCCTGGTACAAATATTGCCGAAGAGCTTACCAAAGACGCAAAATATATCAAGGAAATACCTTTCGCATCATGTCCGCCGTATCACGCCAAATCAAACAAAATCTTAATAAAAGGGACAGAAGCAAGCAACGATACCGGCGAATGGATTTATAAAGCCGACGATACGGAAGACAATAGCGGCAGAGTTCAGGGACAGATATGGATAAACTGCTCGCATAAAGATTCGAAAGGCAATGTCTGGAGCGAGTTATAACAATGGCATTGTTTATCTACGGCATATTTTGCGCTTTTGTATTAGGATTATTATTCGGAAGTTTTGCCAATGTCTGCATATACAGAATACCTTTGGATTTATCCGTAGTCAGACCGCGTTCATCATGCGTGAAATGTAAAAATCCCGTTCTCTGGCATGATAATATTCCTGTTTTAAGCTTTATAATTCTTGGCGCTAAATGCCGTCATTGTAAAACCAAAATTTCGTTTATATACCCTATGGTAGAAATACTAACAGGCACGCTTTTTGCCCTGCTTTTTTATAAATATCAATTTTCGTTTCCTTTCTTTTTATTTTGTGTTTTAGCTTTTTCTCTCGTAGTTATATCCGTAATAGACTATTATCACCAGATTATACCCGATATTTTTCCTCTGATTTTAGCTTCCTGCGGTCTCTTGTTTGCCGCATTTAATCCGACGCTCGGAAGCGCTTATCTTGAACGCATTATTAATTCAGTCTGCGGATTAGTCGCCGGAGGCGGGTCTTTGCTTATCATAGGTTTGCTGGGGCAGTTTATCTATAAAAAAGAAGCTATGGGCGGAGGGGACGTAAAGCTTATGGCAGGCGTAGGAGCCCTTATAGGCTGGGACAAAGTGCTTTTTGCAATTTTTATAGGCGCGTTTTTAGGAAGCATCGCGGGAATTTTTCTTTTAATCTTTAAAAAAGTAGAAAAGCGCGGATACATGCCGTTTGGTCCTTTTTTAGCCGCCGCATCATACCTTGTTTTGTTTTTGCCTAAGCCTGAAATAATAATCAACGCGTTTATTGTCTGGGAAACAGATATTATCAACAGGCTTTTCGGATTCTAAATGGAAAACCAATCGGAAAAATTTAATTATCTTGTCCTTATTTTGGCGTTAGGATTAATCATATCCGTTTTTTCTCATTTTTCAATCTCTCCGGGTATTTATTACGGAGTTTTTATTTTGCTTTTTTCATTTTTCTGCGCTGTTTTTTTTAAATATAAATGCGACCTTTGTAAGTTTTGCCTTCCTGTGTTTTTGTTTTTGGCTTTTACGGTATTTTTATATTATGTTTCCGATTTTAAATACAATTTAAGATTTGGAATTCTGCTCTTGTCATCGTCGGCCGCGGCGTATTTTTTGACGTCTTGTTTAAACGAATACGAAAAACGCAGCTTAATGCTGATACCCGTTTTAATATCTTTGTGGCTTACCATTTATCTTTTTGCGACAACTTTCGCGTTTTCGTCGGTTTCCGAACCGGCTGTTCTTACCAAATACATGGATCCTGCTTCATGTTTTCTTATTATGGCTCTCGCGTTGTCTTTTATATTCTGGCAGCCTGACAGAAAAATATATTATTTTACGTCGTTTATGATATTTTTTGCCGTTATTATGACAAAATCCGTTTTTGCGTCGTTTACGGCGTGCCTTATTTTCGCGGCATTTTTGTTTTTTATAAGAGAAAACGTAAAAATTAAGACGTTTTTTGCCGTAACGCCTTTTATGGCCGCAGCGGCTTTCTTTTTATATAAGCTATTTCAGAGCTCTTTTTTCTTTGAAAAATTTGTCTTATGGCGCGTTGCCGCGTCTATAATAAAAAACAATTTTATTTTCGGCGTAGGCTTTGGCAATTATGAAAATGTTTCTTTATATTATTCTTCGGTTGAAGGCTTTGACGTTTCATCCGCGGGGAATATATTTTTGCATATTTTTGCCGAGACGGGAATTATCGGTTTTATTATTTTTCTTTTCATTTTGATTATGTTTTTTTATTTTATTATAAAAAAACTTAAAAACAGCGAAAATAAAATTATCCCGCTTTCCGTATTGATCGCGGTTTGCTCCGTTTTATTTTTAAACTTTTTTGAATCGTCATTGTTCTATCTGACAAATTCTGTCGTCTTTTTTATTCTTTTGGCTTTTCCGTTAAATTCACGGGATTTAAAACTTAGAACAAAACAGATAAGCGCGTATATAACCGTTCTGCTATTGCTGATTTTAATTTTTTCAGCGGCAAAACCTTTATACGCTTACAGAGAATATAAAAACGGCATTTCTTTTTTCGTGGCAAAAAAATATCCGGTTTCTCTCGACTCCTTCTTTACGGCTTTGCAAAACGACGCGTTAAATCCCGAATATTCAAGCAGAATTGCCGATGTGTATTTTGCAATGTACCGGCATAATGAAAATGAACTGCTTTTAAATAACGCTATCGCTTTTGCGGAGTTTGCTTCAAAACTTAACAGATATAACGGCAGGTATTATTACCAGATAGCGTGGCTTTACTGGTTTAAAGGCGATAAAGACGCCGCTCTTGAAAACATAGAAAAAGCAATAAGAGCGGATAGGTTTAACAGACAGTATCAAGAATCTTTAGGGGAATTTTTGTAAATGTTAAAAAAACATATTTTTAAAATACTTTTAGGCTTTCTTTTTAGCGCCGTCCTTATATATTTGACGCTCAAGCAGATAGATTTTAAAAACTCTTTAGAGCTTATAAAGAACGCTGACTATTACGTTTTACTGCTCGGCGTTTTGATTTACGCGGTTACATACGTTTTACGAAGCGTCAGATATTATTTTATGATACTTCCCATAAAAAAAACTAAAATTTTAGAAAATTTTCCTTATACCGTGCTCGGTTTTTTTATGAACAATATAATTCCGCTAAGGCTTGGGGAACTTATAAGGGCTAAAGTTACTGGAGAACGCCTGGGTATTTCAAGAAGCAGCGTTTTAGGGACGATATTAATAGAAAGGCTGATGGATATAATAATTTTCGTTCTTTTCTTTTTTCTCATTATGTTTGTAATACCGTTTCCCGAGTTTATAAAAAAATCTTTTTATGTATGCGCGGTTGTTTTCGGAACGGGATTATTTGTATTGTTTTTAATCTCAAGGAACGAAGGAAAAGCCTTAAAAATCGTATCGCGCTTTCCTATGCCGTCTAAAATCAAAAATTTTGTCACGGAACTTTTCAATAAGTTTGCTCACGGACTCGGGGCGCTTAAAAATCCCGCCGTATTTTCGATAATTTTTCTTATGACGGTAGTCATATGGGTAACGGAAAGCATGTTTCTTGTAATCGTCGCATATTCCTGCGGAATCAAGATATCGCTGCTGGGGGGGATATTTACCGTTATAATAATAGGCATAGGCGCAATTATTCCTACGGCCCCCGGATATATCGGGGCTTTTGAGTTTATGGGAATTACGGCGATGTCTGTATTGTCAGTTAGTAAAGATTCGGCTTTTGCCTGTATAGCGATATATCATTTCCTGCAGATTACGGTTATTTTTATTTTAGGATTCGGAAGTATTGTTAAAACAAAAATATCGTTTGCCGATTTATTTAAATTTGCAAAAATCGAAGAAGAAAAAAGCGGTAAAGAGGCTCAATCGTGAGAAAAGAAAAAGTAATAATAGTTATGCCCGCCTATAACGCCGCAAAAACAATCAAACAGACGCTTGACGATATTCCGCTAGGCAGTTACGACAACATAATTCTAGTGGATGATTTATCAAAAGACAGCACCGCGCAGGTCGCCAAAGAACTCGGTTTAAAAGTCATAGTTCACGATAAAAATAAAGGATACGGCGGAAACCAGAAAACCTGCTATAACGAGGCGTTGAAGGACGGCGCGGATATCGTCGTAATGCTTCATCCGGATTATCAGTACGATCCGAAACTTGTGCCTTTTTTGACCGGTCTTATAAGCGCGGGTATTTGCGACATTATGCTTGCCAACAGAATAAGAACGCGAAAAGAAGCCTTAAAAGGCGGAATGCCTTTATATAAATATTTTTTCAACAGATGCCTGACAATTACCGAAAACATAGTTTTAGGTTTAAATCTCGGCGAATACCATACGGGATACAGGGCTTTCTCGAAAAAAGCTTTGGAAACGGTAAATTACGAACTGGCTTCCGACGATTTCGTTTTTGACCAGCACATAATAGTCCAGGCGGCGGCTAACAATTTGAAAATAGGCGAAATTCCGGTTGCCGCAAAATATTTCAAAGACGCTTCGTCGATAAATTTCAAAAGAAGCGTTAAATACGGGCTTGAAACGCTTTTGATTCTTTTAAAATATATTCTTTACAAACTCCGTTTAGTTTCTTCAACGTTTTTTAAATCTAAAGCCGAGATAAAAAAATGAACGACCAGATTCTTTATATTATTTCTTTTGCAGTCGCGCTTTTAATTTCGTTTTTAGCTACGCCCGTTTGCAGGTCTCTTGCGCGGAAATTTAATATATTGGACAAACCCGTAAGCGAAATAAAAACGCATAAAATCAGCACGCCTTATCTGGGAGGAATAGCGATAGCCTGCGGCTGGATTGTTTCGTTGTTTTTAATAAGAGCCATGACGCATTTTCCGGACGGCACTCTCAGAAATTTGAGAGGAGTTATTTACGGTTCGCTTATAGTTATGGTGCTTGGTTTTATAGACGATAAAAAGTACAAAGGTCTGGGGCCTAAATCAAAGCTTGTGGTTCAGGTCGCGGCTGCGGCTATTGTGATTTTTGGCTTCGGCATAAGAATAAATTTTATACCGTATTACTGGCTGTCGTGCGTTATAAGCATTTTATGGATAGTCGGTATTACTAACGCGTTTAACATTATAGACATAATGGACGGTCTTTCAAGCGGAATAGCCGTAATTGCCGCTTTCGCTTTTTTATTTATATCGCTGCCTACGGAAATGATATACGTAAATTTTTGCGCCGCGGCTTTGGCCGGAGCCATACTCGGATTTATTCCTTACAATTTGTCCAAATCCAAAAAAATTTTTATGGGAGACACGGGAAGTCTTTTTATAGGTTTTATTCTTTCAAGCCTGGCGATGGGAACGTCTTATACCCGCATGAACGAGATAGGCTTATTCGCGCCGCTTTTTATACTTGCCATACCGATTTATGAAACTTTTTTGGTCAGCTGGTTCAGACTACGCAAAGGAAAGTCGCCGCTTATGGGCAGCAAAGACCATTACGCTTTAAGAATGGAAAAAATGGGTTTTTCCCGTAAACAAATTCTTGTTATAACTTACTGCGTCTGCGCGGCTTTGGCAATTTTTGCGTACCTGCTCACTAAAGTTTCTTTAATGTACGCGGCGCTGCTGTTTTTATTTGTGCTTTTATGTTTGTGGATAGCAAGCATTAAACTGGCTTCCGTAAAAATAGAGTGAAGAGTGGAGTTAACGCCAAAATGAAAAAAACAGTCATAATCGGCGCGGGGATAAGCGGCCTTTGCGCGGCGTATTTTTTAAAAAAACCTTATGTTATTCTTGAACAAAAACCTTATGCCGGAGGTTTGTGCGCGTCTTTTTACGAAAACGGTTTTACTTTTGACTGCTCAGGGCATTTTATTCACATAAAAGACGAAAACATTAAAAATTTCGTATCAAAACTTTCAGGCGGTATAGACGAAATAAGCAGAAACGCGTCCATATATCTGCATAAGAGATTTATCCCTTATCCTTTTCAGGCAAACCTGTATTATCTTGACGAGAAAACAAAAAAAGAATGCGTCGACGGAATTTTAAAAAGAAAAAATACGGAAGTATCTGCGGCTATGCCTTTTGCCGATTGGAGCGAGGCGATGTTCGGCAAAGGCATAAGTAAATATTTTATGAAGCCGTATAACCAAAAACTCTGGAGTTATGACCTCAAAAAAATGACTGCCGAGTGGTCCGGGGCTTTTGTTCCCAAACCAGACGCCCAAAGCATAGTTAAATCCGCGTATTCCAAAAACAAAGTCCGCTACGGATATAACAGCGTTTTTTATTATCCTAAACAAAACGGCTGTAAGGCTTTAATCGACGGACTCGTAAGAAAAGTTAAAATTGAGCTGGGCGAAAAAGCGTCAAAAATAGATATAAAAAATAAAACCGTATATACGCAAAACAAACGATATAAATACGATAATATCATATCTACTCAGGGACTGCCGGGACTTATAAAACAGATTTCAAATGTTCCCTTAAGCGTAAAAGAAGCGGCGTCAAAACTTGTATGTACGCAGGTGAGATGCGTAAATATAGGCGTAAAATCTTCAAAAGGCGCTCCTGAAATTCTTAAAAACAGGCATTGGATATATTTGCCTGAAACTTCGTTTTCTTTTTACAGGATAGGAGTTTATTCAAACGTAAACGTAAATTCTGCTCCGGACAAGTCTTACGGTTTATATGTTGAATTTTCAAGCGCGGCCGGTAAATACAAAAACAGCGAAAATGTGATAAAAGATTTAATTAAAGCTGGCTTTATACGTAAAGACGACGAAATAGCCTGCGTAAATATAATAGATATGCCTTACGCCTATGTAGTTTTCGACAAAAACCGTCAAGCTTCGCTTGAAATTATAAATAAATTTTTAAATGAAAATGAAATTTTTTCAATAGGCAGATACGGCGCATGGGAGTATTCTTTTATAGAAAAAAACATAAAAGACGCTAAAAATACCGCTGAAAAAATAAATCGAAGCGTAGCGTAGCCCCGTTGAAAGCTTGTCCTGAGCGCAGTCGAAGGAACGGGGTCCAAGTTTTCCGAAGGAATCACAATGTTAAAAGTATGTTATATCATCACAAAACTTGAACTCGGAGGAGCGCAGAAGCTGGCGCTTTATACTGCGGAACATTTAGACAAAACAAAGTTTGAAAGTTTTATAATATCGGGAAAAGGCGGGATTCTCGACAAAGAAGCCTTGGAGAAATTTAAACTTTTACAGCTTAACAGCCTTGTGAGGAAAGTATCTCCGTTTAAAGATTTGAAAGCTATTTTTGAAATATACGCTATTCTTAAAAAAGAAAAACCGGATATTGTTCACACACATTCTTCAAAAGCTGGGATACTGGGCAGAATTGCAGCAAAGTTTGCCGGAATAAAAACCGTAATACACACAATACACGGATATGGTTTTAATGAAACGCAGAAATGGTATGCGAAATATTTTTACGTTTACATTGAAAAATTTTGCGCTTTTATAACTGACAGGCTTATAGCAGTATCCAAAGAAGACATAAGAAAAGGCCTGTGTTATAAAATAGCTAAAGATACGAAATTTACCCTGATAAGAGCCGGCATAGATACTGAATTTTATAAAAACTATGCTTATAACACGGATTTCAGAAATTCTTTAATTCAAAATAAAGAAGCAAAAATAATAACAACCATAGGGCCTTTCAAACCCCAAAAAAATCTTAAAGATTTCATAAAAGCCGCGCGTATAGTCGCTGATAAAACAGACAATGCGTTCTTTTTAATAGCAGGTGACGGCGATCAAAGAACAGAACTTGAAAATCTTATTTTATCTTTAAACCTCAAAGACAAGATAGTCCTTTTAGGCTGGAGAAAAGATATAGCGGATATTTTATACGCAAGCGATATATTCGTAATGACTTCTCTTTGGGAAGGTTTGCCCTGCACCATTCTTGAAGCCATGTGCTGCTCAAAACCCGTAATAGCCAATGCCGTTGACGGCGTAAAAGAAATAATAGAAGAAAATAAAACCGGTTTTAAAGTAAATCCTTACGATTTTCAATACACGGCTGAAAAAATATTATATTTACTACAAAACGAGTCCGTAATGGTTGAAATGGGAAAATCCGCGAAAAAATCCATAGGCCGGGAATTCGATATAAACTATGCCGTCAAACAACAGGAAGAACTGTATTTTAACTTAAATAAGATGAAGGATAATATAAATTGAAAATTTTAAATTTTATTAAAGACAGAAGGACGTTTGTTTTATTGTTTACTTTAATACTCCTTATACTTGCTGTGTACGGGCGGACTGTTATGTTTGATTATGTTCATTTTGACGATAATGAACTTGTTTTGAAAAAAATTGATGTTTTAAAAAATTATAAAAATATTCCTAAATATTTTTTTGAATCTGTCGGAACAGGCTTTGAAAAATTTTACAGACCCGCCCTTAATCTTTCATTCGCTGTTGATTCTTTTGTTTCCGGCGCGAATCCTTTTTTCTATCATTTGACAAATGTAATTTTGCACATAATTGCCGTTATTTTGATGTTTGTTTTGCTTAACAGGTTCAATTTTAACAGAAACGCCGTTTATTTTTTTACGCTTTTATTTGCAGTTCATCCCGCGTTTGTGCAGGCCGTGGCGTGGATACCGGGAAGAAACGATACTCTTATTGCGATATTTGCTTTTGCTTCTTTGGTTTTTTTGCAGGATTATCTGGATTTCGGCAGAAAAAATATAAAAATAGTTTTGTTTTTTCTGATGTGTTTGTCCGGTTTTTTTACAAAAGAAACCATGCTTGTTATGGTTGCCATAGTTCCGATTTTTATGTTTTTGTTTTGTAAAAATATTTTAAGACGCGATTATTTTATGGTTATGACAGGTTTGCTTGCCTTGTCCGGAATTTACTTTGCCGCCAGATTTTATGTTCTTTCCGGATTAGGAGCCTCCGCGCATACGGCTTTAATTGATGTTAAAAATTCTCTGCCTTTGCTTTTAAGTTATATCGAATTTGCAATTATACCCGCCAGAATATATCTTTTTAATGTTGCGATGCTTTTTGATTTTTTAACATTGGCGTCGCTTATTATTTTTATAATTCCTTTAATATCGGTTTTGTTTTTTAAGGATGCAAGAAAACGCGTAATAATTTTCGGCGCGTTTTGGTTTATTATATTTATGCTTCCCTCTTTTGCTTCTCCCGTAGAAACCAAAACTTTCTATTCCCACAGACTTTACTTGGCGTCATTCGGAATAGTAATAATGTTTCTGGAGTTTTGTACCTTTTTGCTGCAAAAACATGAATTTTTAAAGAAATATTTTGTCGTGCTATTTTCTGTTTTAATATGTATGTTTTCAATATCTTCATATTGGCAAAGTAAGAAATTTGCCAATAGATTATATTTTCTTTCAAGCGCATTAATTGAATCGCCGGATTTGGCCGTTGTTCGTTCGCATGTTGCCGCATACTATATAGACAGCGGAGAGTTTGCCAAAGCGAAAAAAGAGGCGCTTCTCGCTTTGGCAATTGCTTCAAATGATAAAGATCATTATGAAAATTCCGGAGAAATATCTTTAGAACTTGGTCCGAAGACTATAGTACATTATGAAAATTTAGGTTATGTTTATATGCTGGAAAAAAATTATGACAAAGCAAAAGAAGTTTTCGAAAACGCTTTAAAATATAATTCGGAAAGCGAAAAATCCTTATATAATTTAAGCAGAATATACTATATTACCGGGGATATTGAAAATTCATATATTCTCGCGCAGCGTTTAGTTTTTTTATTTCCAAACAAAGATTATAATGAATACTATTTGGTAGTAAAAGAAGTAAATGATGCAAAAATAATTGAGAAATGAACAATTAAAATTATTAAATATTGCTTTGCTGTTCTAAAATTAATTTGTGTTTATAACTAAAAAACACCTGTATATATATTCAAAAACCCTCTCAAAATTGATATAATTATTAAAAAATTATGTCTAAAACTCAAAAATATTTAATTGAAACAATCGGCTGTCAGATGAATGTATGCGACTCTGACGCAGTTAGTTTGGCTCTTTCGTCTCACGGAATGCTAAAAGCAGACGTTTTGGCTGATGCCGACATTGTAATTCTTAACACTTGTTCCGTACGCGCTCAGGCCGAACAAAAAGCTTTTTCTTATCTTGGCAGGGCGGAAGAACATAAAACTCAAAAACCGAACGTTAAAATCGTTGTCATCGGCTGCATGGCGGAGAGACTAGGCACAAAAATAAAAAAACGCTTTAAATCCGTCGATTTGATTGTCGGCGCGAAAAATATAGACAAAGCCGCACAGCTTATAAAGCAATTAGTAGGGATGAAGGAGAAGGGAGGATGTAATAGAAATGCTAATTCGAACTTGTCTGATTTTACCTCCTCCCTCCTCCCTTCTACTTACTCCTTGTCACAATATGTGACAATAATGCGCGGGTGCGACAACTACTGCTCCTACTGCGTAGTTCCTTATGTTCGCGGTCATGAAATAAGTTTGGACAGCCAAAAAATTATAGCCGAATGCGAAAATCTGGCAAAAAACGGCATAAAAGAAATAGTTTTTCTCGGACAAAACGTAAATTCATATAAATATGAAGACATAAACTTCGCAAAACTTATAAAACGAATTGCCCAAATAAACGGGCTTGAAAGCGTAAGTTTTATGACAAGCCATCCCAAAGATTTAAGCGATGAGCTTATAGAAACCATGGCAGGCGAGCCTAAAATAAAGAAATACATTCATCTGCCTATGCAGTCCGCGTCTGACAAAATATTGTCTTTGATGAACAGAAAGTACATTTACGCTCATTATTTCGGGCTTATTAAAAAATTGCGCGGTAAAATTCCGGATATAAACATAACTTCCGATATTATAGTGGGTTTTCCTGGCGAAACGGAAAAAGATTTTAACGAAACTCTCCAGGCCGTGAAAGACATTCGGTTTAACGCTTTATTCGTTTTTAAATATTCGCCAAGACCCGGAACAAAAGCCGCGCAAATGAAAGATGATGTTTCTCTTGCGGAAAAGAAAAGGCGTCACAATATAGTATTGGAAGAAATCAAAAAATACAAATGAACAAGAAAATAGTATATTCATTATATGTTCTTATCATAGTCTCGCTGATAATCCATTTATTGGTTTATATCAACAATAAAACCGGCGTTTTTCATAAAAATCCGTATAAAGAGCAAATCGCTTTGTATTCTCAAAAGTATTCCATAGATCCGCTGCTTGTTGACGCCGTAATGAAAAGAGAATCTAATTTAAATCCTAACGCCGTGTCAAACAAAGGCGCAATAGGTCTTATGCAGATAATGCCTAAAACCGCGCAGGAAATTGCCGGACAATTTGATATGCCGGATTATACGCCGGAAATGTTAAAAAATCCGGAATTAAATATAATGTTCGGCAGTTATTATCTTTCACAGCTTATGTCATATTACAACAAAAATTTGATACTTGTTTTGGCGGCGTATAACGCGGGAATAGGAAATGTTGACAACTGGCTTTTGCAAAATCCGGATATCGCGAAAAAAATATCAAAAATTCCTTTTAAAGAAACCCAAAAACATACCAAAGCCATACTCATAACGTATAATTTTTACAAAGGAGCCGACAAATTAAGAAATCTGCTGATAATAAAGAAGGCTTAACGCCTTTAATGGCTCAATACTGGAATATCAAAGCCAAATATTCAGGAATGGTGCTTTTTTTTCGTTTGGGCGATTTTTACGAGATGTTCGGCGACGACGCGGTAAAAGCCGCTCCTGTTCTTGAGGTAGTGCTTACGCAAAGAACGGGCATGCCTATGTGCGGGGTTCCGTATCATTCGGTCGGCGCGTATATACGCAAGCTTATAAACAAAGGTTTTAAAGTAGCGGTATGCGAACAGCTTGAAGAACCCGGAGCGACAAAAGGAATAGTAAAACGCGGCGTTACAAAAGTTATAACTCCCGGAACGGTTTTGGAAGATTTGCTTCTTGACTCCAAAGAAAATAATTTCTTAATGTCGGTTATTTTTGACGAGACTTCCATGTCTGCGGCGTATGCCGCGGCGGATATTTCCACGGGAGATTTTTTTACCGCTCAAACCGATATAAAATCCATAGAAGCGGAAATATCAAAATACAATCCCGGCGAAATAATATTTTCGTCAAAAAATATGCAAAACCTGCGCATGTCTGATTTTGTTTCAAAATTAAAAACTCCTTTTTCGGAAGTCGGAGAGGATTTTTTTGACTTTGAAAACGCTAAAAATATTATCGCCGAAGTTTTTAAAGAAAGAGCCAAAGCCTTCGGACTCGACAAAAAAGAAATCATATCCGCGTGCGGCGCGGTTTTGTCATACGTCAAAGAGAACCAGCCGTTAAGCCTCGGGATTTTTTCTTCAATCAACTATATTAAAAATTCGGATTTCGCGCAGCTTGACGCGACGGCTGTAAGAACCCTTGAGCTTTTAAATTCCATGACTACCGGAAAAACCGAAAATTCGCTTCTTGACGTTTTAGATTCGACAAAAACTCCCATGGGCGCAAGAGCCTTAAGGCAATGGCTTGTAAAACCGTTAATGGACGTTAAAAAGATAGAAAACAGGCATAACGCGGTCAGATATTTTATTGAGAACGGATTTACAAGAAAAGAAATTTCCGAAAAAATGAAATCCGTATCCGATATTGAAAGGATAATCGCAAGAATTTCGTCCGCGACCGCGACCCCTAGAGACATAGTTGCTTTAAAAAATTCTCTTATAACCATAAACGAAATATCGGAAATTATTAAAAAAGAAGAAGGCTTGTCTCTTGAAATTCCGCAAAATGCCGTTGTCATAGAAAAAATAACGTCATTTGTAACGGACGAGCCTCCGGCAACGCTTAAAGACGGCAATGTGATTAAAAGCGGGGTAAATGCCGGTCTTGACGAGCTCAGGAAAATATCCACGGATGCTAAAACCTATATCTCAGACCTGGAAGCTAAAGAACGGCAGGAATCCAAAATAAACAATTTAAAAATAGGATATACTTCGGTTTTCGGGTATTACATAGAAATTTCAAAATCAAACATACATTTGGCCCCAAAGCATTATATACGCAAACAAACCGTCGCAAACGGCGAAAGATACATAACCGACGAACTAAAAACTCTTGAAGAGAAAATACTGTCCGCTCAGGAAAAAATATTAAGGCTTGAAAGCGATATTTTTAATTCTTTAAGGCAGGAACTTTCTTTATTTACATCGGATATATTAAAAACATCGCAGATTATCTCTGAAATAGATATTTTCTGCGGTTTCGCGTCAAACGCTTTAGAATATAATTATTCCTGTCCGGAAATTAACGACGGCAACGACCTCTATATAGAAGAAGGCCGCCACCCGGTAATCGAAAGAATATTAAAAGAAGGGGAGTTTGTTGCAAACGACGTTTCTTTCGATGAGAATTCAAGAATAACTATTTTAACCGGTCCTAATATGTCCGGAAAATCCACATATCTGAGACAGACGGCATTAATAGTAATTATGGCGCAAACAGGCTCGTTTGTGCCCGCGAAAAGCGCCCGCATAGGCGTTGTAGATAAGATTTTTACAAGGATAGGCGCGGGAGATAACCTTGCGGGAGGCGAATCCACTTTTATGGTGGAAATGGTTGAAACCGCCAATATTTTAAACCAATATACTAAAAAGAGCCTTATTATTTTGGACGAAGTCGGCAGGGGTACTTCCACTTACGACGGTATGTCCATAGCATGGTCTATAATAGAATATTTTGCCGACGAAAGAAGAGCCGCGAATAAAGGCGCGAAAATTCTTTTTGCCACGCATTATTTTGAACTTACGGGGCTTGCTCAAAGTTTTAAAGGGATAAAAAATTTCAGCGTCAGCGTAAAAGAATGGAACGGGAACGTGGTGTTTCTTCATAAAATCGTCGAAGGCAGCGCGGACAAATCTTACGGGATACATGTGGCAAAAATAGCCGGTATTCCTCACCAGGTAATAGAAAAAGCTTATAAAATTTTAAAAAATCTTGAGGCAAACCAGATTGAACCGTCAAAATGCGGGGAAGTTCCACAGATGGAATTTTTTGCTTCAACTGAGCCTCAAATTATGGTAGAATTAAGGAACGTTGAACCGGATACGTTAAGCCCTATGGAAGCTTTTAATATTATCAGGGAATGGAAAAATAAATACGGATAGAAGTTATTAAAACAATCAAAAAAATACGGAGACAAAAAATGATCGTAGAAAAAAGAAAAAACCGTAGAATGCCGGTAATAAAAAAATTTGATGAACCCGTAATGTTAAAAATCGACGACAAAAAAGTTCCCGGAATTATTCTTGATATATCATCGGACGGCATGCAGCTTCTCACTTACGCAAATTTATCTTTAAATACAGAATTTTATTTTAGAATAAATATTCCTGTTTTAAGAACCGAAACTATATCGGGAAAAGTCGTATGGGCTAAAACTAAAGGCGATATGTACAATATAGGAATACGTATAATAAATATGGATTCGATAGACGCCAAACATATAAACAGAATGGCTATAGATTATAACGATTGTGAAAATAAAATAATACTCGGAGTTCCGGACGTCTGCAGCTTAAAATGTTCTTATTACTACATATGCGAAAAACCGCAAAAGATAATGCCTTAATATGATAAATACACTGTCTCAAGAAACCATAAATAAGATAGCGGCAGGCGAAGTCGTGGAACGTCCGCTAAATGCCGTTAAGGAACTTGTAGAAAATTCTCTGGACGCCTGCGCAACCTCAGTTACCGCGGAAATCATTGAAGCCGGTAAAAAACTTATACGTATTTCAGACAACGGCTTTGGAATGGACAAAAAAGATTTAGAACTTTCCGTATTAAGGCATACCACAAGTAAAATTTCCGATTACAACGACTTATATCACATACAATCTTTGGGATTTCGAGGAGAAGCTCTTTCTTCGATAGCCGCGGTTTCCGATTTTGAGATCAAAACAAGAAAAAAAGGCGAAAGTTCCGGATGGCAAATATCGGCAAAAGGCGGAAAAAAATCCGAAATATCCCCGTGGGCTGGTTCAGAAGGCACAATTACCGAAGTAAAAGATTTATTTTTTAACACTCCCGCGCGCAAAAAATTTTTAAAAAGCGACGCGACGGAACGCGCAAAAATAATAGATTCTCTTGAAGAAACAGCTTTGGCAAATTACGATATCGCGTTTAAACTTACTTCCGACAAAAAAACAGTTTTTTCGGCGGCAAAAGTAAACGATAAAATCGAAAGAATTTCCGATATTCTCGGCAAACAGTTTGCTTCAACTCTCAAAAATATAAGCGGAGAACATTACAAGGTTTTATTCGACATTTACTTTACCGGCAGAGACGATTCTTTATCTAACCGCAAATACCAGTATTTTTTTGTAAATTCAAGACCTGTTAATTTCCCGAAATGGTTAAGTCATTGCGTTTATCAGGCTTACAGAGAATCAATTCCTTCGGATAAACATCCTGGAATTCTAATTTATATAACCATAGAACCGTCTGAAATAGACGTTAATATTCACCCGACTAAAAGAGAAATTAAATTTTCCGATGAAAACGCGATTTACGATATTCTATATAAAGCTATAAGAAACGCCTTGACAACCCATTCTCATCCGTCTTTACCTGTAAATTCGCCTGTCATTCTGAAAGGCGAAGCCTTGAAGAATCCGGCCGTTTCTCAGTCGCACTCTCAAAAAACTTCTACGCCGATATACCTGAAAGAACCAAAAGCCCGTTATACTCCCAAGACATACAATATAAACCAATATGCCAATGTTTTTGCAAAACAAGACGAACTAAAAAGCGATAACTTCGACAATAACATAAAAGTTTTGGGACAGACATTTGACACATATATAATAGCTGAAAATGACGGACAGCTTTATATTTTCGACCAGCATGCCGCTGCAGAACGGATAAGATATGAACTTTATTTATCGCAGACGGAAAATAAGAATTTAAGAATACAGCAAATACTGATACCTGAAAATTTTGAACTTTCGCCAAGCCTTTCCGACCTTTTACAATCCAATTTAATATTGTTTAACGAACTTGGGATAACTATAGACGAATTCGGAAAAAACTCATTCAGAATAACCGCTTATCCGGCTTTGCTTGGAAATATATCAATGGAACACATTGTAAAGTCAATATTAGAAGACATTGAATCCGAAAAAAACATAGAAATCGGGCAAAAAAGAGATAAAATCATACGTTCCGCATGCCGCGCAAGCATAAAAGCAGGGGATAATGTCGCTCATATTGAAGCAAAAAAGCTGGTCAACGACTTATTTAAATGCAAACATCCTTTTACCTGCCCTCACGGCAGACCTACAGCCTACAAGATTTCCCAAAACGAACTCGAAAAGTTTTTTAAGAGAAAATGAAAAAGATAATCGTCATTTCAGGTCCTACCGCAAGCGGAAAAACCAAAAAAGCGGTTGAATTTTGCAAAAAAAATAACGGCGAAATTATTTCGTGCGACTCGCGGCAGATTTATAAATATCTTGATATCGGAACAAATAAGGAAGGGGAATTCGTTTCGTCCGCAGACGTCCGTATAATCGATAGCATACCGCAATATTTAACCGATATTATAAATCCGGACCAGACTTACAGCGCTGCTGATTTTATACGCGACGCGGATTTAAAAATAGACAAAATAGCCGAAGCAGGTAAAATACCCGTAATTACCGGCGGAACCGGATTATATATCAAAGCGTTGCTTTACGGCCTTGATGAAATGCCGGTCGCAAACTCCGAAATAAGAAAAGCGTTTAGCGGTAAAACAGCGGATGAACTTTATGAAATTCTTGCAAAGCGCGACAAAGAAGCCGCCGATAAAAATAAACAAAACCCTCAAAGATTATTGAGAGCTTTGGAAATAAATATTCTTTCGGGAAAAACCGTATCCGAACATTACAAACCTAAAAATCCGCGTTACGATTTTATTCACTATACAATTTCAGTTGAAAATGAAGTTTTATATACAAGGATAAACGATAGATGCCGCTATATGATTGAAAACGGCATGATAGACGAAACGCAAAAAGTTTTGGATATGGGGTATTCTAAAGACTGTCCGGCATTAAGCGGAATAGGTTACAGGCATATAATAAAGTATATGGATAATGAAATTTCAAAAGAGATTTTACTTGAAGAATTTTCAAAAGACACCAGACATTACGCCAAACGCCAAAATACGTGGTTTAAAGCCCAGCCGGATATAACTGCAATTATAAATGGAGCCTGTCCCCGAAGTTTTTAATCGGAGAAATGACGAATTACAAATAAAACGAAAAAACTACAATTTAGAGTTAAATTTCTTAACCCCGAAGATTAACAACGCGGTTCCTATCAAAGCCAGCGGAACAGCGGTCTGAATCAACACAATCCAGTCGCCGCCTTTTAATACGATATTTCTTAACGCTTCAAGCAAGTAGTAAAGAGGGTTGATATAAGCAATCCATCTTGCGTAAACCGGAATATTTTCCACAGGAAAAATCAGACCTGAAAGCAAAAGGGCAGGGAATAAAAAGATAAGACTTCCCATCATAGCCTGCTGCTGCGTTTTGGCAAGCGTAGATATAAAAATTGCCACGGAACAAGACGACACTATAAATATCGAACATATTAAAAACAGTTTTAAAATCCCGCCTTTTACGGTAATCCCGAATAATAAATAGGCTCCGATAACCATGGAAAACGCGACTATAAAACCAAGAATGGAATACGTAAAAGTTTTTCCCAAAAGAATTTCCCAAACCGTAACGGGAGAAGAAATAAGTTTTTCAAAAGTCCCGTTTTCTTTTTCTTTCGATAAAGATATCCCGGTAAGCATTACCGTAAAAATACACAAAATAAACCCGAACAAAGCCGGTATCATAAAAAACGCGGACTCTAGCGACGGGTTGTAAAGTATTTTAACATTTAAATCTACCGGCGGCGCTAAGCCCGCCGGCGTATTTTTTAATTCCTGCGAAACAGTCTGGGACATTATATTTTTAACATAATTCTCTATCTGCACCGCTCTTTGCGGATTTACCGCGTCTATTAAAAGCTGAATTCCGGACGAACCTCTTTCAATCTCTTTAAGAAGCCCTTGAGACGGCATTACCAAAACAGCCTCGGCCTTTCTTTTCGATAAAATTTTCGAATAATCGGTTCTTTCGGCACTTTCAGCCGGAACAAACCACCCGGACTCCAAAAACCTTTTTTCTATTGTCCGGGCCAAAACGTCGCCAGGGGAATATATGCAGCTTATCGAAATATTTTTGACTTCGTTTGTCAGCGCGAAACCGAAAAGAGTCATCTGAAGTATAGGGGCGAAAAAAATCATGGCTATCATTTTTTTATCCCTTAAAGTCTGGGCTATTTCTTTTTTAAAAAAAGCTTTAATAATCGAAAACCTCGGCATAAACGCTCCTTAAGGCTCTAAATCCGTTTTAAACTTTTTAGACGCTAAAATTATTATAAAAATACAAAAACAGCTTAACGCCAAAAACGGAACTATCAAATCCGTAAATCCGGCGCTTCTTAAAAAAGTTCCGCGGCAGATTTCCATCAGCCATCTTTGAGGCAAAACAGCCGTAAGTATTCTGAAAAACAAAGGCATGTTTTCTATAGGAAATACAAAACCCGACAAAAGCATTGACGGCAAAAGCCCGACAGGCATGGAAATCAGCATGGCAAGCTGCTGCTGCTTTGCGATTACCGAAATAAAAATCCCAAGCCCCAGGCACGCCGCTATAAACACGCAGCACGATATAAAAAAGAAAATAAAACTTCCGGTAAAAGGAACGGCAAAAACAATCTGCGCCGCAAAAAAAACAACGACAGTTGCGATTAAGCTCATAACCATATAAGGTAAAATTTTGCCCAGTATTATCTCCGCGGGGCTTATGCCGGTGGATAAAAGCAGCTCCATAGAACCTCTTTCCCATTCTTTTGCTATAGTAAGCGACGAAAGTAAAATTGAAATAAGCCCTATGATTACGACTATAAGCCCCGGAATTATAAAATATTTGCTGTTTAATTCGCCGTTATAAATGAAACGCATTTTTATTTCATACGTTTGTTCCGGCGCGTAAGTATTGGATATTATAGACGGAATATAACTTAAAACAAGGCCTGCTTTTGAGTTGTCCGACCCGTCAAGCAATATTTGGATCTGCGGACGCTTGTCGTTTTGCGGATACGAAATAGTCTTTCCGAAATCTCTGTCTATGTTTATAAACACCGCGGTTTTATTTCTTTCGAAATATTTTACCGGGTCGTCGCTAAAAACATACTGAGGCTTAAATAAATCTCCGGCTGAAAGTTTTTGGACAAAAGCGCGCGACTGCGCGGAAGGGTTTGCGTCTTTTACAAAAATGGAAATTTTATCGTAATTTAATTCTATGATAAATCCGAAAAAGATAATAAGGAATAAAGGCAAACCAAAACCCATCGCGAGAGTAAATTTATCTCTCATTATATGCCTGTATTCTTTTAACGCTATGGCTTTGATTTTTTTTAAAGTTTCTTTCATTATCGCCTCTTGTCATACCGGCGAAAGCCGGTATCCATTTTCACTAAACTTGGATCCCGTGTCAAGCACGGGATGACAACAATGATACACCTTTATTTTTTATCCAAAAAGTTTATAAAAGCCTGTTCCAAATTTGAAGCATTGCTTGCTGTTTTCAAATTTTGAGGACTGTCCAAAGCTATTATTCTTCCGTTTTGCATCAACGCTATGCGGCGGCAGTATTCGGCCTCGTCCATATAATGTGTGGTAACAAAAATCGTCTTGCCGTCCGAAGAAAGTTTTGAAATTAAATTCCAGAACAGTTTTCTTGAAACGGGGGAAATGCCGGCCGTAGGCTCGTCAAGAAATACTATTTCCGGATTATGCAAAATAGACGCGGCTAACGAAATTATCTGCTTTGAACCGCCCGACATGCTTTTTACTATTTCGTCCGGACTTTCCTTAAAATTGACATATTCAAAAAGCTCTTTCATTCTTTTAAGGATTTCTTTTTCGGTCATCATATATAAAGCGCCGGAAAAAAGCATATTTTCTTTAATCGTCAAATCCTGATACAAAGTGAATTTTTGCGACATATATCCTATGCGCGGTTTTAATTTCTTCGTGTTTTTAGATACGTCTTTGCCGTCAATAAACATATTACCGCTTGAAATATTTACAAGTCCGCATAAAGCTCTTATAGTAGTGGTTTTGCCGGCTCCGTTTGCTCCCAAAAAACCGAAAATTTCGCCTTTTTCAACGGAAAAAGTTATATTATCCACGGCCGTAAATCCGCCGAATTTTACCGTAAGGTTTTGTATATCTAAAATCTTTGTCATAAAAGAAACACTTCCTCTATTTTTTTGATCTTAAATTGTTTCTTTATATTACCAGGTAAATCCGAAGCCAAAACTTTGCCTTCGTTTAATATATGCACTTTACCGCATTTTTCGGCTTCATCCATGTAAGAAGTGGAACATATAACCGTCATTTCGTTTGAAATGCCGTGAATAAGGTTCCAAAGGTCGCGCCTGCTTAAAGGATCAACTCCTATTGTAGGCTCGTCAAGTAAAAGTAAATCCGGGCTATTTAACAAAACGCATATAACGCCGAGCTTTTTATACATTCCGCCGGACAAGTTTCCGGCTTTTCTGTCCGCGAATTGCGACAATCCGACCATTTCCAACAGTTTTTTTGATTTTTGCTTAAAATCTTTTTTTGACATATTGTAAATATTTGAAAAAAACTCCAAATGCTCCATACATGACAAATCCGCGTATAAACTCTGTTCCTGAGGCAAATAGGCTATGCGTTTTCGTATTAAAGTATTAGGAATTTGATTGCCGGATTTAAAATATTCTATCTTACCGCTATCTGGCTTTAAAAGTCCGGCAAGCAGCCTTATTAAAGTTGTTTTACCTGCCCCGTCAGGGCCTATAACCCCGTGGATTTTTCCTGATTCAAAATTCAGGCTGACATCAGAAAGCGCCTGAGTTTCAAGCATTTTTTTACCGACTTTTGTTAATGATACTGAAATTAAGTTTTTATTCATTTTATTTGTCTTGTTTGTCACCCTGAGCAAAGCCGAAGGGTCTGCAGTTAAAAGGCAGATGTTTCAACTACGTAACTACGTTGCTTCGCTCAACATGACAAGCTAATTATTGTCTTTGCCGTTACTTTGCTTCTCTGCATCTATGCCTCTTGTCTTTAAGGCAGTTCCGCTTCCAAAGTCATTCCTGATTTTAACAGCCTGTCAGGGTTATCGAATCTTATTTTTACCTGAAAAACAAGATTGTCTCTTTCTCTTTCGGTTAAAACGTTTTTCGGAGTAAATTCCGAACTGTCGTTTATAAAAATTATGATTCCTTCAAATTCTTTGTCTTTAAGTTCCGGCAAAAACGCTTTAACTTTCATTCCTGTTTTCAGATTTATCATTTTTCTGTAAGGGACATAAATATAAAGATTTACCCGGCTGTCGTCTATTATATTCACGATTTTTGAACCGGGATTTACAAGTTCGCCGTTTTCATGGTAATTATAAATTACTTTGCCGTTTACCGGAGAGACAATCTTTGTCCAAGACAATCTGAGATTTGCCTGTTCGTATTGATATTTTAACCCGTCATAAGTTTCTTCGCTTATTATTTTATCCGAAAGAAGCTTTCTGCCTCTTTCATAATTGCTTTTCGCGAGATTATAAGAAAGCAAAGTTTCGGGGCTGTCTATTTCCGCAATTAAACCGCCTTCTTTTATTGCTTCGCCTTCACGTACGTGGTATTGTTTTATTGTTCCGGAAACTCTTGACGACACGTTTGTTTCGACTGCTTCCACTATTCCGTTATAACGGAAATTTCCGGACGCGGAAAGATAAAAGTATAAAAGCAGCAAAACTGTTGATGCTAAAACGATTGCGATAATTTTCTTTTTCATTTTTTTAATGCCTCCAAAATTACAAGTTCGGTAAGAAGTCCCGCGTAAAAATCAGTCTCGTTGGACTTGGCTTCCAGAACTTTTAAATTCATAAATTGAACGTCCAAATATCTAGAATTGCCTGATATATATGATTTATACGTCATATCAGCGGCAGTCTGGCTTTGGGATATAAGATTTTTACTTAACTCTATCTGGGAATATAAAATCCTGACCTTTTCTTTAGAACGGTAAAAAAGTCTTTTTAAATCGTCATAAATTCCCTGTCTTTGGCTTTCCACTGATAATGAAGTAAATTTGTTTTGTTTTGAAAGTTTCGAATTCCTGCCGAACTGGTAAACGGGCATATAGAAATCCGCGCCTGCCCTGTTTTGCCAGACTGATTTAAGGTTCGGACCATCAGGATAATCGTAAGTTGAAGACGCGAAAATATTTATGCGGGGGAAATTCATATTTTCATATGAATTTGCTATCAAATCGTAATATCGCTCAAGCATGTCAAAAGACATAAGCTGCGGATTTTTATCGTCAAAATCCGAATCGATACTCTTTGAAAAAATTTGAAGCAAAGTCTCGGGGGAATCAAAAGCGTTTAAATCGATTTCATAATTATTTATCATGTTGCCGGTAAGAGAGTTTAAATTATCCGCGGCTTCTATCAGCATAATTTTAGCGGCGTTTTTTTGTTTTTGTTTTACCAAAACTTCATTATCCGACATGATTTCGTCAAGTTTGCTTTTGGAACCGAGCTGAACGCCTCTTTTAATATCTTTATTCTGGGAAACCGAAAGATCAAGCTGTTCGTCAATAAGTTTTAAATTCGCCGCCGCGGTTATAAGATTGAAATAAGCGATTCTCGTTTCCATAAGCGCTTTTTTTTTCTCATAATAATAAATTGCTTTTTTTGAATCGGCAAATTTTCTGGCGGCTTCATAATTGTTCCTTTGGACGTCTCCGTCAAATAGATTCCAGCGTAAAGCAAGCCCTGCCGAATAATTCAGGTTATCTCCGAGCTTTTTATTAAGCTGTCCGATTACAGGAAGATTAATATCAAGTTCTGGAACGGCTGTAATATAATATGCCTGCCCTTCCAATGATAAAACCGGAAGCAGGCTTGTTTTTGAAGCTCCGGCAGCCATTTCCGCAGCTTTAAACTCATTTTGTGCGGATTTAACCGAGGGGGAAGTCTCAAGAGAACGTTTTTCGCATTCCGCAAGCGTTATTTGCCCAACGCCCAAAACGCTTGCAAACGGATATAAACATATCAAACAAACAAAAAATGCCCGAAACATTTTAATCATCTTAATATTCCTTTAAGAGACAATTCCATTCTCTCTTTTATAAATTTTTCGCTTGATAATTTATCGAGAAATTTTGAAATTTTAGACAAATCTTTTTTAGGTATGGTTCTTTTTAATACGCCGGACGCCGCTATAGGCACAATAACCGGAGCAATAGCCGAGATAATCAAAGAAAAAATGTCCGCGTCTTTAAATATTTTCTCTTTTTTACCTTGTTCTATAATGGAATAAAAAAATACTATATGTTTTGAGAAATTTTCTTTTACAAAACTGAATTTCGCGCCGTTGCCCGAAAATATTTCTATTATAATACTTGCTATAATTGAAGCATTTTTTGAGACAAAATCAGATAACGTTTCTCTTGCGGCTTCAAGTTTCTTTATCGTATCCATGTCTTTGGAGATATTTATTTCAAAATCTTTCATAAAATTGCCGTAAAGATTTTTAAGAATAATCTTTTCAAAATTATCTCTGGAAACAAAGTAATAATTAAAAAGTCCCAGATTGACTTTGGCTTTTTGGCATAACTGCCTTACCGTAAAACCGCTTATGCCGTATTGTTTCGCCAAAGCGATTCCGGTATCAATAATCTTTTGTTCGGTATTTACATTTCTTTTCATCATAAAACCTCCGATGAAGTTATACGTCTGTATAAATTATACACTTGTATAACTTTTTTGTCAATAGCTAATACGTGTTAATTAGCGATTGACTGTAAAATTTGATAAAATTATTGATAATATGGAAAATCGTACGTTAACTAAAAACGCCGGTAAAACCGCGTTCGGCACGTTTTTATCAAGAATTCTTGGATATATCCGAGATATGTTGGTCGCGAATTTGTTCGGAGCGGGAATGTTTGCCGACGCTTTTTACGCGGCATTCCGAATACCTAACCTTTTCAGAAGGCTTTTCGGGGAAGGGTCTTTTAACGCCGCTTTTATTCCGGTTTTCAGCGAATATCTGCACACAAAAGATAAAAGCGAAACACAAAAATTTTTAAACGCCGTTTTTACCTCTCTTTTTGTAATCCTTGCCATAGTATCAATTCTCGGAATGTTTTTCGCGCCTGTCCTTGCTAAACTAATCGCATGGGGATTTACCAACGACCCTGAAAAAATGCAGCTGACTATAGAACTCACAAGGCTGATGTTTCCTTTTATAATGTTTATATGCCTTGCCGCGTTTTTGATGGGAATTTTAAACACGCTGCAATCGTTTTTTATACCCGCCTTTGCCCCGTCGGCGTTAAGTATATCGGAAATTTTCTATATGCTTGCGATTGCTCCAATGCTTGGCGGAGGAAATCAGATAAAAGGCCTTGCCATAAGCGTAATAGCCGGCGGAGCATTGCACTTTATTATGCAGTATCCGAAACTTAAGGCTTTGGGATGGCATTTAAAACTACAATTAAAAATTAATAATGAACAATTAATAATTAACGGCAACATGGATTCCGGCTTTCGCCGGAATGACAAAGAAGAGACCGTTAATGCATCTCTTCTCCCTCCTCCCTCCTCCCTGCCTTTCTATAAGCATCCAGGAATTAAACGGATCTGGATTTTAATGATTCCGGCCATAATAGGCTTGTCTGTTGACCAGATAAACAGTTTCGTCGATACCATATGCGCTTCGTTTCTTGCAAGCGGCTCGATTACTGCTTTATATTATTCCAACAGGGTTATGCAGCTGCCTTTGGCTATTTTCGGACTGGCTTTTGCGACAGTATCTTTACCTGCTTTGTCAAAAGCCTGTGCCGTAAAAGATATGTCAACATATAAAGACTCTTTAAATCATTCAATAAGATTTTCCGTTTTTACGCTGCTTCCCGCAATGGCGGGCCTTATGGTTATAGGATTGCCTATTATAAGACTTTTGTTTGAGCACGGTAAGTTTGATTTTGCGGCGTCGCTGATGACAAACGACGCTTTGTTTTACTACTCGCTGGGCCTTCCGGCATACGCTTTGGCAAAAATTTTTGCAAACGCTTTTTACGCGTTTCAGGATACAAAAACCCCAGTTAAAAGCGCTGCCGCGGCAATGATTTTGCACGTAATTTTGTGCGTCATTTTAATGTATCCGATGGGTGTAGGCGGGCTTGCTCTTGCGACTGCCGTGGCCTCTTATTTTAACCTTTTGCTTTTAGTAATATGGCTCAAGAAAAGATTGGGCAAAATCGGGCTGAAAAAAATATTATTCTCATCCGTAAAATCTTTTACCGGGGCAATATTGACGGGTATAGCCGCGTTTTATGCCTGTAAAATATCGCCAAGCCTGTTTATATCGGTACCGTTTGCCGTAATTTCCGGAACAGCGGTATTTCTTATAAGCGCAAAAATTCTTAAATCCGAAGAACTCGGAGCGTTTATGCGCGTGTTTGAAAAGAGTGAAGGCTGCAGTTAAAAAGGGGGGAATTATGTTCACAAACATAAAATACATCGTTTTGCTTATTATTTTTATTTCAACCGTCGGCATGGGTATATTTATAGGTTATAAACTCGGCGGGAAAGCAATTAATAAGGAATCCGCCATAAAAATAAGCGCGAACGTAAAAGAAATTCTGCCGGCTGCGGAATACGTAAGCCTTATTTACCATTACACGTCAATAATAACGCATTCCGAGGCGGTCAAATTATTTAATATGGTGGATCTACCTTTGACCGGAAAAAAAGCGTTATACACGATAGACGGTACGATAAAAATGGGTTTTGACAGCGCGGATATAAAAACAGAGGTTTCTTATAACAACATAATCCTTCACATGCCGAAAATAAAAATACTTTCGCATGAAATTTATCCTGAAACTTTCAGTTTATATGATGAAAAAACCAGCCTTTTCAACAGATATTCTTTAAAAGACGCGAACGCCATACAGCTTACAAATAAAAAAGAAATGGAACTTAAAGTCAGGCAGAACCGCGGTTTGTACGTTCAGGCAAGAAAATTTGCCGAGCAGCAGTTCGGAGCGCTGCTTGAAAATTTACCGGGTATAAAGGGAGAATATACGATAGTTTTTGAATGGGACGGAATTGACAAAAGCAGTCTTTAATCCACTCTTTTGTCATCCTGACCGGAGGGAAGGACCCATAATGGATGGATACATTCGCTTCGCTCAGTATGACAGACAAGAATCAGCAGAAAGTTATAGGATACAGATTAAACAATGAATAAACACATTGAAAATATTCCGAAACTTCCCGGCGTGTATATTATGCGCGACGCTATAGCAAACATAATTTATATAGGCAAAGCAAAGAGCCTTAAAGACAGGCTTGCGTCTTATTTTAACGCAGATACCGAGTCAAAATCAGCAGCCATAATAACGGCTATGCGTAAAATAGATTATATTTTATGCGCTTCCGAAAGAGAAGCTTTGATTTTGGAAAGGCAGCTTATAAATAAAGTCAAACCTTATTTTAACGCGATGTGGAAAGACGACAAGTCTTACCCGTATATTAAGCTTTCAGTCAACGAAGATTTTCCGAGGCTGACGCTTACAAGAAAAAAACTTAAAGATTCGGCTTTATATTTCGGACCTTATCCGCAGCAGTTTTATATTAAAAAGCTTGTAAGATGGCTTGTAAAACTTTTTAAAGTCCGTCCGTGCAAATTAGAGTTTACGGAAAACAATCTGCCGGAAGAAAAAAAAGTCAAATCGTGTCTGTATTATCATACGGAATTGTGTTACGGAGCGTGTTTGGGGAAAATTACGGCGTCCGATTATAAATCCAAAATAAAAGAAATCGAGCTGTTCCTAAACGGAAAATTCAAAAAACTCGAAGACGAATGGCAAAGCCAGATGGAGCAATTAAGCTCGGATTTAAAATTTGAAGAAGCTTCGGAAATAAGAGACAGGCTTTACGCCGTTCAGAATATGTCTGAAAGGGTAATGATAAGCGAAATCACGCAAAATGAAATAAACGAGTCTGTGCAAAGAGCGGACAGCATAAACGAATTAAAAGACGTTTTAGGTTTAAAACGCGCGCCCGCCGTTATAGAGGGTTTTGACAACTCTAATATTCAGGGAACAGACGCCGTGGCGTCAATGGTGCGTTTTTTAAACGGCATTCCCGATAAAAAAAATTACAGGCGGTTTAAAATTAAAACCGTTACCGGCGCGGACGATTTCGCAAGCATGAGAGAGGTTGTTTTCAGGCGTTACTCGGGACTTATAAGGAAAAATGAAAATATGCCGGATTTAATACTTATAGACGGCGGCAAAGGGCAGCTGGGCGCGGCGATGAGCGCTTTGGAAGAACTTCAGCTTACGATTCCTATTGTATCGCTTGCAAAAAAGAATGAGGAAATATTTTTTCCTCATAAAGACAAACCTTTGGTATTAAACAGGAATTCGGCAGCTCTAAGGCTTTTACAGTCTGTACGTGACGAATCGCACAGATTTGCCGTAAATTATCACAGAAAATTAAGAGAGAAAATAAATTAAGTCTGTCTCGTTGAGCGGAGGGACGAAGTCCCGTAGTCGAAACATCTGCCGTAAAATATAAAAGGCAGATCTTTCATTTCGTTCAGGATGGACAAATAGGGGCCAAATGATTCCAATCAACTTAAATGCTTCGCTGTTTTTTGTTTTTGCCGTTTTTACCGCGGCAGTTCCTCTTTTGGTTTTAACAAGAAAATCAAAATCAGCGGCAAATATAAGTTTTTCTGTTTTGTGTCTTGCGGTATGCCTGTGGTTTTCCGGTTTGTCCGGAATGTTTTTAAACATAAGTTCAGGCAATGAACTGTTCTGGGAAAAAATAAGTTTTATCGGAATGGCTTTTATCGCGGTTTTGCTTTTAAGATTTATTTACGCGTATTCAAAAACATTAATAACCGAGAAATTTTTTATTTTCTTTTATCTGTTGGCGGCGGCGGTAATATTATTAAATTTTTACAACGGTTTGTTTTATCGGGAAGCCGTCAAATTGTTTCATTTTGGTTTTCACCATAAACAAAGCCCTCTGTTTTTGCTTATACCTTTGCAATTAATAATATTTACGATTCTCGCTTCAAAAAGTTTGAAGCAATATTTAAGAACGTCCGATTTGACGGCTTTTAAACTCCGGCAAATATCAAAAATCCGTTTCGCGCTGGCTTTATTTTTTCTTGTCGCGGCAGATCAGGTTTTATCTTATTTCTTTATTCATGCTTATCTTATAGGTTCATTAAGCGCCGTTGCATTTGTAGCGATAACCGTGTATGTTTTGGGAAGATATTCGTTTGCCGACGTAAAAATTATTGTCACGAGAATTTTTATATTTTTACTGATAACCGCGTTTATTATGGGTTCGTCATATTTCGTATGGAAGTGTTTTAATCTCTGGATTGCTTCAACTATAACCGCTTTTATTCTCGCTTTTGCCGGAGCTTACATATTTAGAGCGGCTATGAATAAAACAAAAGATTTATTTTTGGCAGATCAAAAAAAATACCATAACACTCTTATACAAGCGGCAAGCGGAATGGCAAGCGAGCATGAACTTGATAAACTCTTAAAAATTCTATCTATTCTTGTTATTAGAACCGTACACGTGGAAAATGTGGCGATCTTTATAGGAAATGAATCCGAAAAACTTTTTGAATGCGCCTACATAAGGCCTTCTACGCACGGGGAAATGGTTTTTCCGTACTCGGCGACGCATCCTTTCATCGTTTTTATGAAAAACAAAGCCAAGCCTTTTGTAACCGCGGATTTGCCTATGCATATATCAAATTCCGTAAATCTGCAGTTTAAGCCGTCGTTTATAATACCTTTTTTCTTTAAAAACGGTGCAAAAGGTTTTGTTATATTCGGACCGAAAAAAGACAAAGCCTCATTTAACAGAGAAGATATAAAAATTTTCGAAACTCTTGCGCGCCAGACCGCCCTTGCGATTGAAAATTGCTTATTTTTTGAAGAATTTAAAGCTACGCAGGAAAAAATTTTTACCGCAGAAAAGCTCGCTTCTATCGGAGGACTGGCCGAAGGCGTAGCCCATCAGATAAACAACAGGTTAAACCAGTTTTCAATGCTTTCTACGGAATTAAAACTCGAAGTTGACGATTATATGAAATCGAATCCGGAACTTATAAATTCAAACGAAAACTTGAAAAAAACGATGGAATTTATATCTAATATGTCGGATTCTTTATCTGAAAATATCAAACGCACGGACGGAGTCATAAAAGGTATTTTAAATTACGCTAAACCCGAAAAAATGGGCAATATGTTTTCGGAATTTACATTACGCGAAATTTTCGACATGGCGGTGGAACTTTTAAAACTGAAACATAAATTGCATAAAGATTTAACTATAGAATTTGATTTCAAAGACGACGATAAGATATACGCGATACGCTCGCAGATAACGGAATCAGTGTATAATATTTTAGACAATGCTTACGAAGCCGTTACGGAAAAAATGGAAAGTTTAAACGATGATGAAAAGCAAATGTTTAAACCGCTAATAAAAGTGGATTTAGAATATTCGGACGGTAAAGCGATATTCAGTATTCAGGATAACGGAGTGGGAATAAAAGATGAAAACCAGCCGAAGGTTTTTGCTCCGTTTTTTACGACAAAATCATCATATAAATCCGGCACGGGCATAGGCTTATATATCGTCAAAAGAATGATTGAAGAAAATCACAGAGGCAAGATGTCGTATGAAAGCAAATACGGACAGGGAACAAAAATTATATTTGAACTGCCGCTCAAGTAAATATAAAGTTCAAAGTGAAAAGTGTAAAGTTCAAATAAAGATAAAAGATAAATAGGAAATATTTATGAAAAAAATACCAAAAGATATTCTTGAAAAAATGAAAAACTATCCGCCTTTTTACGTTAAAGTATGGAAGGCTTGTTTTGAGATTCCTGCGGGAAAAACTATGAGTTACGGGGAGCTCGCAAAAAAAGTAGGTTCTCCAAACGCTGCAAGAGCAGTCGGCGGAGCAATGCGCTCAAACCCTTTTGCGCCGTTAATCCCGTGTCACAGAGTAGTAGGCTCCGGCGGCAAAATGCACGGCTATTCCGCGGTAGGCGGTATAAAACTTAAAGAAAAAATGCTCGAATTTGAAAGAAAAACTAAAAAAGACGCAACAAATAAGGTTGTTTCTATTCATCCTAAAAAAAGGTTTTTATAATGCTGCGTTTCATAAACGATACCGCGCGAAACGCCGCGATGAATATGGCAATAGACGAAGTCATTTTTGACGGGCTTCAAAACGGAACAGCGGTTTTAAGAGTTTATTTTTGGGACGGGGAATATACTACCATAGGTTATTTTCAAAAAAACGACTGTAGCGCCGTGCGCAGAATGACAGGCGGCTTGCTTGTAAACCATAAAGACGATTTATCTTACTGCTTTTGCGCAGATACTGAAAACTGGAAACATATTTACAGCCAGCAGGATACGTATAAAGCTATTCATTCGGCTATAAAAAAAGCTTTGTCTTTTATAGACATCAAATGTGATTTCGCTCAGATAGGACAAACAGTCCCGAAAAATGCCTATTGTGTCCGGACTTTATATTCGGACGATTTAATACTTGGCGACAAAAAAATCGTTGGTTCGTGTATGCGCAGGCGAGGGAAAAAAATAATAGTTCAGGGCTCTCTTCATTTGGATTTGGGAAAAACCTCAATAAGAGAATTTTCATGGGAATTCTCACAAAATATCGCTGAAATCCTTAATACAACATCAAAAGAATCAGCCCTAACTGAGTTGGAGATCCAAAAAGCAGCACAAATCTCAAAAGAAAAATATTCTGATCCCAAATGGAACGAAAAATTTTGATATAATACATAAGTCGTTGTCTGTCACCCTGAGCGAAGCGAACGGGTCTGCAGTTTGTACGCAACTGCGTTGCTCCATTCAGAATGACACCATTAAAAACTAGGTTTTATAATATGAAAAAATATTTGCTTGACCTTACCAATGCGCAATTTAAAGATGCGGCAAAATCAGTAATCACTCAAGATTACAGATTAAACCAGATTTTAGACTGGATTTACGTAAAAAAAGCCTCGTCTTTCGACCAATTTACCAATATCGCAAAAGATTTAAGAGAAAAACTTAACGAAAAATTCGTTTTGCGTTCGCTTAAAATAATAAAAAAAGAAAAATCCATAATCGACGGAACAATAAGATACACTTTTCAGGCTATAGACAAAAAGCAATTCTTAGCGGTTTTTCTGCCTTCCAAATCAAAAAACTCGGTTTGCATATCGTCCCAGATAGGATGTCCGGTTTCCTGCTCGTTTTGTTCGTCTGGAAAAACAAAATTCTGCCGCAATTTAAGCAGAGGGGAAATAATCGAACAGATTTTGCAGATAGAAAACGACACAAAAGAAAAAATCGGCGGCGTATTGTTTATGGGTATGGGCGAACCAATGCTTAATTTTAATAATCTGGAACAGGCTTTAAAAGTTTTGCTGTCAACTAAAGAGTTCGGCATAGGCAAAAGGCATATAACGGTTTCAACCGTGGGGATAGTTCCCGCTATAAAAAAACTTGCGGAAGACAATTACGGCGTCCGCCTTGCTATTTCGCTCCACGCCGTTGATGAAAAACAAAGAAAAAAACTTATTCCGAACAATTTGGGGTTTACGATTTCCGAAATTTTAAACGCGGGGAAATATTATCTTAAAAAAACAAATTCCCGTCTTACAATAGAATATATTTTGGTTAAAGGAATTAACGATTCAACGGCAGACGCGCACAAACTTGCAAGGCTCCTGCGCCAAAACGAACTTATAAATCCGGACGTACAGGCAAACTTAATTCCTTTTAATCCTATAAACGGCGTTTCTTTCCAAACTCCGACAGAAGAATCCGTACAAAAGTTTAAAAATATTTTGAAACTTAACGGTTTGACTTCAAATATCAGGCAGGCAAAAGGCGCGGATATTTCCGCAGCCTGCGGGCAACTGGGGTATTAAACATGAAAAGATTGATTATTTTGTTAATTTTGATGTTTGCGGCGCAGCTGACATTTGCGGCAGCGAAAAAAAACGTTCCTCTGCAATCTATTGAAAATTTTAAGGTTAAGGTTGAATTTCTCAACAAATCAGACGCGATAATAACCGAGACAATCACAATAAATACGCCGCAAAAATCACGTACTTTCAGAGATCTCCCGAAGTTTTATAAAAGCAAAAACGGTTCTAACAAAGAGATACGTTACGATATAATTTCACTTAGAAGAGACGGAGCGAACAAACTTGTTTATATTCAGGATAACGTGTCTTATTTAACGGTAAAATACCCGGATTCTTTTTCTATCCCGCTTCTCACGAGGCGCCCTAAAAAGGAAACCCGTACTTATGAAATTGTTTATAAGATTACCGACGCGGCCTCTTTAATAAATTTAAAATTGCCTAAAAATACCAAAGGCAACATTATAACTTTCAACAAATCGACTATAAATAATTCTCCGGAAAATAAATTCGGCGGTCTTGCTTTGCCTTTTAAAAAAGACGTTGCTATTAATACTTATCCTAAACCGTTCACCAGAACAATTTGGCTTTTGGCAATAAACAATATGGCTTGGATTTATTTAGCGCTCATTTTTTTATTGGTCGGATTTCATCTGTCGGATTTAATTTCGCCAAAAGCAGACGAGTCTTTTAAGAATGATAAAAGTACTTATTCCAAGGCCGGACTTATTTCATCTTTAGTATTTTTATGTTTATATCAATTTCGCTTGTTTCCGCCGCACAACATAGGCGCGGGCATAATTACAAACAACATAACATTTATTGTTATAATTCTCGGCGTTTACTTCATCATTTATTCTCTTACAATGGCTGTTTGCGGTTTTATTGTTACCCGCTTTAATTTTATACGCATGCAATTAGGCCAGCTAGGTCAACTAATTGTCACTGCCTTATGTTTCCTTATTATTGTGGGATTAGTTGTTTTTACTTTCGTGCAGCTTTTTATAAATATAAGCAATGCATTCATATTTGCTATTTATTTTGGCGCGTTATGCGTAATAAATCCTATGCTTTATTACATAAAGCCTTTTATATTATTTCCATATATGGAAATGGAAAATGAAACGAAAACTGATTGAGTTTTCGTTTTAAACTTATTTTTTAGTAGAATTTGTCTCAATAAATACTAACGGGGTCTATGAATTTATGAGTTCGAGAAGACAAGCGAGAGAATGTTCTTTACAAATGTTATACGCGATAGACAACTGCGGTATGCCTGCCGAAGCGGTTTACGATTGCTTTGACGAGTATTTCCCGCAAGGCGATGCTTATAAAGAGTTCGCTCTTAAAATTTTTAAAGGCGTATGCGAAAAACGCGGCGAAATAGATTCTCTTATCGCCAAATACGCTAAAAACTGGGAAATAGACCGCATGGCGACTGTTGACCGCAACATTATACGCCTTGCCGCTTACGAAATTATGGATATGCCCGCTACTCCCATAAACGTTATTATAGACGAAGCAGTCGAAATATCAAAAAAATACTCCACAAAAGATTCCAGCAAGTTTGTTAACGGCATTTTAGACAAGCTGAAAGCCGTAAGGGCTTCAAATTAAACAATGGAAATCAAATCCCGCATAGATTATCTAAGAAAAGAAATAGAACGCCACAATAAACTCTATTACGACAAACAAAATCCCGAAATATCAGACGCTGAATACGATAAACTGGTTAAAGAACTTGAAAAACTTGAACAGGAATATCCTCTTTTCGCGTCAAAAGATTCTCCGACCCAAAAAGTTTCGGGAGTTGTTTTATCGTCTTTTGAGAAAGTAAAACACGCAGTTCCTATGCTTTCTTTAGACAATACGTATTCTACCGAAGAAATTTCCGCCTGGTATGAAAAAACTATAAAGGCAATTACGAATCAACGACAAAACGACGATTCATTTATAATTGAGCCGAAAATCGACGGGGTAAGTTTAAGCCTTACTTATACAAACGGCGATTTAACGTTTGGAGCCACGCGCGGGGACGGGGAAACGGGCGAAGACATAACGGAAAACGTCAAAACCATAAAAGACATACCTCATGCGTTAAAAGATGCAAATAATCCTCCCGACTTTTTTGAAATTCGCGGCGAAGTATATCTTGATAAAGAAAATTTTAACGCAATAAACGAAGAAATTCTCGAAAACGGCGGTCAAAAATTTGCAAACCCCAGAAACGCCGCGTCAGGCTCTTTAAGGCAGAAAAACCCGCAGATTACCGCTTCAAGAAACCTTCGCTTTTACGTACATTCTTTTGGCGCGGTTTACGGAAGTGATTTTAAAACGCATTCTGATTTTTTGCAATACTGTAAAAAATGCGGGTTTAAACTTCAAAAAGACGTAAAAATTTGCGGCAGTTTAAAAGAAATAACCGACTTTTCTTCAAAAATGCTTGAAAAAAGAGAAACGCTTCCTTATGAAATTGACGGTCTGGTCGTAAAAGTAAATTCTTATAATTTACAAAAAGAACTCGGATACACAAACAAAAGCCCCAGATGGGCTATAGCTTACAAGTTTCCAGCAAAACAAGCTACTACAAAACTTAATAAAATACGCGTTCAGGTAGGAAGAACCGGAATAATAACCCCGTCGGCAATTTTAGAACCTGTTCCTTTGGCGGGAGTTACGATATCCCACGCCACTTTGCACAATTTTGAAGAAATAGAACGCCTTGATGTAAACGAAGGGGACACGGTTTTAATTGAAAGAGCAGGAGACGTAATACCTAAAATAGTTAAAGTCGTAATAAAGAACAGCGAAAGCTTCTTTAAGCCTCCGCATAATTGCCCTTCATGCAATAGCGAAATCGTAAAAGAAAATGAAGAAGAAGTCGCTTACAGATGTGTAAATCCGGAATGTCCCGCGCAGTTTAGAAGACATTTAATACATTTTGTATCAAGAAACGCTATGGATATAGAAGGCTTCGGCGAAGCAGTTATCGATCAGCTTCTTGAAAGGAAAAAACTTAAAACTTTAGCCGATATTTATGCTTTAACTTTTGACGATTTTCTTGAACTTGAACTTTTCAAAGAGAAAAAAGCCAACAATCTCGTAAAATCCATATCCGAAAGCAAAAAAAGACCGTTAAGCAAATTGCTTTTTGCTTTAGGCATACGCCATATAGGGGAAAAAGTATCGGAAATCATCGCTAAACGTTTTAAGAATATGGAAGCCTTATTTTCCGCGACTGCGGATGATTTTATAAAAATAAATGAAATCGGCGACGTGCTGGCAGTATCGCTGAAAGAATTCTTTGAAAAACCGGAAGTACATCACATAACAGATGCTTTAAAAACCGCAGGCGTTAATATGACCGAACCTGAATCTGAAACCGCGGGAAACAAATTTGAAGGAAAAACTTTTGTTTTGACAGGCGAACTTGTAAATTATACAAGAGAAAAAGCGACTGAAATAATAAAATCATTAGGCGGTAAGACTTCGTCCTCCGTAAGCAAAAAGACCGGCTACGTATTAGCAGGCGCGGACGCGGGTTCTAAACTGGAAAAAGCAAAAGAATTAGGCGTGCAAGTAATCAACGAAACGGAATTTGAAGAACTGGTAAAATGATATAATATAAACTATGGAAACAACATACGATAAACAATCAGAGCCGGATTATAAAGAACGCAGTTGCAACTGGAAAACCGCTATAGGTTTGCAGCAGGTTGACGGTTTGGTTCCTACAAAATATCTTGTTGAACTTGCAAATCAAAACATCAACGGCGAGTTGTCTATTGAAGAAGTCCGTTTAAAAATTCAAAACTATTACGACAATAAATCCGTTAAAACTGACGACGAAAAAAGGGAAAAAGAAGCGGATCTGGTTTCTCAAAGAATTGCCGAACTTCTTTCTCTAAACGCCTTTACGCTTTCTACCGTACAGCTTATTGCCATACACAAATACCTTTTTGAAAGCATATACGATTTTGCCGGAAAAATAAGAAATTTCAATATCTCGAAAAAAGAATATATTTTAGAAGACGCTTCCGTCGAATACGGGAATTCCGCAATAATAGCCGAAATGTTGGAACACAATATTCAGAAAGAAAAGAAATTTAATTATCAGCCATTGGACAAACAAAAAATAATAGAGCATTTTGCGGAATTTATATCCGATTTATGGCAAATATATCCTTTTGCCGAAGGCAATACAAGAACCACGGCAGTGTTTGTAATAAAATATTTACGCTCTTTCGGATACAATATTGGCAATGAAACATTTGGAAAACATTCTTGGTACTTTAGAAATGCTTTAGTAAGAGCAAATTATCAAAATGCGGAACGGAATATTTTTAAAACAAACGTTCCGTTAATAAAATTTTTAAAAAACTTGCTATTAAACGAACAAAATGAACTTAAAAACAGAGAATTACATATAAATGCAACTGCCAATTGAAATAATCTATCAAGACGACAATATAGTCGTAGTAAATAAACCTTCGGGAATGATTGTTATTCCCGACCAGCATACTTATGAAAATAAAACTCTTGTCGGGATATTAAAAAAGCAATTAAACCGGAAAATCTGGGTTGTGCACAGAATAGACCGCGACACTACCGGAGTTTTGATATTTGCTAAAAATGCCGAAGCTCACAGACATTTGAGTATGCAGTTTGAACATTCACAGGTCAGTAAAAAATATTTAGTTTTGCTTTCAGGAGTACTTGAAGAAGACGAAGGAACTATAAACAAACCAATCCTTATTGAAGACAGAAACGTAAGCATAGACGATGACGGAAAAGAATCAATTACAAATTTTAAAGTTTTGGAACATTTTAGAGGTTATACTTTCGCACAGGCTCAGCCTCTTACCGGAAGACGTCACCAAATAAGAATACATTTTTGGAGTTTAGGACATCCGTTGGCAATAGACGCCGAATACGGCTCTGCCGATCCTTTGTTACTTTCATCTCTAAAACGCAACTATAAAGCCAAAGACGATGAAAAAGAAAAGCCTCTGATAGACAGGCTTACCCTGCACGCCGCGGAACTTACCTTAACGCTTCCAGGCACAAACGAGTTAAAAACTTTTGAAGTACCTCTTCCCAAAGATTTTGAAATCACATTAAAACAACTCAGAAAATACGGGAAATAATATTGCAATTAACAAACATTTTCAATATTAATTATGCTTTGATAAGGATAATATATGTTTGAAAAATTAGAGAATATTTTAGAAACTGATTTTGAAAAAGCGTTGTTTAAAGAGGCAATAAATAATTTAAATTTAGATTCAAAAATCAGATTTTCAAATTTTGCATATGCGGTAAGAGAGTTGCTAGACGTGTTTTTGGAGCGGGAAGCCCCTGATGAATTTGTAATGAAATGTTCATGGTATGAGAAACCGAATAATATTGACAGAGATGTAGTTAGGGGGCAAAGAATACGATATATTATATCAGGTGGTCTTCCTGATGAATTTTTTGATGAGAGTTTGTCTAAAGATGTTTCTGAAATAAATCAGTATATAAGCAGAGGTTTATCAAAATATGTTCATATTAGAAAAGAGGAATATCTAACCCTTTCAAAAGAAGAAATAAATAACAAAGTATACGAGTTTATAGAGGTAATTAATACTTTTATTGATAGAATTGAAGATACAAAAAATAGAATTATTCAACTACTTGAACGGAATATTTATGATATATTAACTGAAAGAGAAAGTGTTTTATCTGAGCTGGACTGTTTATCTACGCATACAAGAATAGAAGGTATATCCTACTTGGAAGTTGAGATAATTGATATAGATTACTCAACAATTGAATGTACTATAAATGGAATGGTTGAAGTTGAATTACAATATGGCTCAGATGGAGATGTAAGAAGAGGGGATGGTTGCGTTAGCCAGGCCTCTTATCCATTTGAACTTGGGGCGTCGTATATTACTATACCAAGATATTCATTGGATAAAAAAGACTTAGAACGATCTATAGTAAAAAGCTTAAAAGAAAAGGAAATTCAAGTTGATACCAGCTCGTTTTATAAATGATAGTATTTTAACGAAATATTACTAAAATTTTAAATTCGTATACTTTGTTACAATCCTCTTAAAAAGTCGGGTTTTAAATCTGATTTATCTTTTCTTTTAAGAATATCGTTTAGAATCTTTAAAGTCTTTTCTTTATCTTTGGGCAGCCTTGCTTCAATCGGAACATAATTTGACGCATGATTTGAGAAGAATAAGCATGGAAAATCTTCAAGGTGTTCCAAGATTATTTTTAATTCTTCCAAGGATTCAAAATCGTCCAAAGGTTCAAACTCGCCTTTCTTTATCATCTCAAAAAGCGGCGTATTTTTAGCTACCATAAGCGTTAGCGCCGCTATTTGCTCAGGTTTTGACTCATTAAGTATTTTTGCCGTGTTTACCGCGTGAGCATACGTATGTTTTTTTCCGCCAAGTCCTAAAATCACGGTTACATTAGATTTAATACTGGCTTCCTTGAACTTATTGACGGATTTTACATTGTCTTCCGGACAGCCGTATTTTGAAATCATTTTATATACAACGCTGTCGCCCGTTTCAAAACCTATATACGCAACGGACATCTTTCTTTTTTTCAATTCTTTAAGTTCTTCAACGCTTTTGGCAGCAACGCTTTTATTTGACGCGTAAAGCGATATCCGCCGTACTTCTTTAAATTTCTCAAGTATTCTGTCAAAAACTGCGATAAGCTGATTTTGCGGCATAATCAAAGCGTCGCCGTCGGCAAGAAATACCTTTCTTACTCCAGGATATTTATTTGAGGCAAAATCAATTTCTTTAAATATTACGTCTAATGGTTTGATACGAAAAGGTTTGTCTTTATAAGCAGGGCAAAAAATGCACGAATTATCAGAGCAGCCTAATGTTATTTGAAAAATTAAGCTGTTGGCTTCGCTTGGAGGTCTTATCACAGTACCTTCATAATTTAAAGGCATTTATTCCTTTTTAAAACAAATCAAGCTGTTTTGATTGTTCTTTGGCTTTAAGAACTTTTTCGAGTTTGCTGAACTTTAGCAAATCGTTTTCTATTTTTTCCAAAAACGGCGACGGGGATAATTTTTTATAGGTTCCAAACCATTTCCTTTTGACAGAGCGTGTCAGAAATAATCTTTGTTCCGCTCTTGTCATACCCACATATAACAAACGCCTTTCCTCTTCTATTTCAGATTTTTCTTTAGCGCGGTAAAAAGGAATAATGTCTTGTTCCAGCCCTACTATAAAGACGCATTTGAATTCCAGACCTTTTGAAGAATGCAACGTTAATAATGAAATTCTGTCCGCTCTTTTATCAAGAGTATCTATTTCGGATAACATAGATATTTCATGAATAAATTCGTCTTTCGTTTTATAAGTTTGTGCTAATCCCATAAAATATTGCAATATGCTTTCGTCGATTTTATCTGCGAATTCTTTATTAAGCTTACCCATCTGCTCAATAACAGGTTCATTGTCGGTTAGCATGCTTAAAAGTTTAATAACCGGTTTCTTGTTGCACAGTAAATCGTCGGATAACCGGACATAAGGCATACCGGATCTTTTTAATGCTTCAATCAGAGGTTCCAACTGTGAAGAACTGCGGTATAAAACAGCAAAATCCGAGAATGAAAGATTAGTTTCTTCTCCGCTAGACCTGTTTGTATCAATTGAAAAAAAGCTGTGCCCGCCAATCAGCTTTTCAATAGAGCTTACAACAAATTCCGCTTCCGATTTATCCGTAGGAGCCGTGTGTATGGTAATTTTTTCGTGAGGTTTATCGTATTTTGCGATTATGTTGTCCGAATTAACTATCTGGTTTGAAGCATTGACGATAGTTCCTGTGGAACGATAGTTGTTTTTTAAATTAATTATATCAGCGTCAGGATAATCTTTGGCAAAATTGTTAAAAAATTTTGAATCTCCGCCTCTGAATCCGTAAATTGCCTGATTGGGATCGCCTATTACGCATAAGTTTGCGTCACGAGGAGCCAACAATCTGATTAACTCATACTGGTTCGCGTCAATATCCTGATATTCGTCCACGGAAATATATTTAAACCTGTTTTGATACGATTTGGCGATATCCGGGTTATCATTAAGAAGTTTTAACGTAAAAATTATTAAATCGTCAAAACTAAGCGTATTATCATCGGGTTTGGATAAATTCATTTCTTCTTTGCTTGCCACTTTGAAATCGGCGCCTAATCCTGCTTTGGCAGCATTTTCCTTTAAAATGGAAAAGCATAAGGAATGGAAAGTATTAATGTTAACATCGGCTTGATTTTTAGGAATCAGGAGACGAAGTCTCTCGAGCATTTCACTGGCAGCTCTTCGCGTAAAAGTTATTGCTAGACAGCTTTCAGGGGGAATATTATTTTCTAAAATCCCGTAAGCAATACGTTTTGTTAATACTGTAGTCTTTCCTGAGCCCGGACCTGCGATTATTAAAAGCTGTTTTTTATCGTTTTTTACCGCGTTTAACTGATATTCGTCAAGTCCGGACAGGATTCCTTTGTCATTGCGAGGAAGGACGAAGTCCTGACGCGGTAATCCATTTAATTTCACGGCAGGTTCCCGATTACTACCTTCGGGAATGACAGGCGAAGCAGTCTTTTTCTCTTTTTTCACCGGTTTTGCGGAAACACCCATATCAAACATCATACCGGTATTTTCAAGCTCTTCCTGTTCAAATAACTTTATTATGCCGTATTCGCCGTCAAAGCCGGCATGCCTTATAACTTTGCCTTGTCTTAAGCGCGATATTGCTTCGCCTAACAGCGAAGAATGTTTTTTTGATATTTCATCTATAGGGATTTCTCTTAAAATAGATAATTCCGGACCTAATTTCTGTATTAAACTTTCATAAGCATTATTTAGCGAATTGCTTGCTACTCCGACCTGCATAATTTCCGAAAGAATTTCCTGTAAAGGCACAAGACTGAATACTTTTCCTGCGGTTTTTGGAATTATCAAATCTTTGCCTTTGCGGTCGGCTAATTCATTGACCCTGTTAAGAACTCCTATTGTCAGAGGTTTGCTGCATACGGGACAAATTCCTTTAAGTTTTACAGTTTCTTCGGGGCTAAGGCAAACGTTGCATTTCCTGTGCCCGTCTTCGTGGTATTTTCCTTCTTCGGGGAAAAATTCCACCGTGCCTACATAGCCTTTGCCGGTTTGTAGCGCTTTCATTAAAGAGAAATAATCAGGTTCAGTATCAAAAACCGTAGCTTCACGCGCAAGCTTGGAAGGGGAATGAGCGTCGGAATTGGATATCAGCCTGTATTTATCAAGGCTTGATACCCTCCAATTCATTTCCGGGTCTGAGGATAATCCTGTTTCTACCGCGAATATATGATCCGCAAGGTCTGCGTAACAATCGCTTACCGAATCAAAGCCCGACTTTGAACCTAAGACGGAAAACCAGGGAGTCCAAATATGCGCAGGAACTATATATGAACCTTCTCCGGACTCTAAAGTGATTTCAAGGAGATTTCTTGAATCAAGCCCCAATATAGGGCGGCCGTCTGAAACTATATTTCCGACTGCGGAAAGTTTTTGCCTTAAGTTTTCCGCGCTTTTAAAATCAGGAACAAATACGACATGATGAACTTTCCTTGTTTTTTCACCTTTTTTATATATAGTTGAGATTTCAACCGACAACAAAAATCTAACAATATAGTTATCTTTTAAGATTTTCTTTTCAATATCGTCTCTTAGTTTGAATACGCCTGGTCCGGCAGGAACAAGCTTTTCTTTTATTTCGGCAAACCATGCAGGATGGGTAAAATCGCCCGTTGAAATGACGCTTAAACCTTTCTTTTGCGCCCATATGGCAAGTTCTTCCAAATTACAGCTTTTGCTTGTCGCGCGCGAATATTTTGAATGTATATGCAAATCCGCATAGAAAAACATTAAAAACCCCTTAATAGAAAACTAACAATTTATTAATCTTTTCTACATAATATATTTATACAATAAAAATGTCAAAATCAGGTTTAATTGAGTTTAGCAAGGGGGATTAATTATGATTAGCGTCGAAAGCATCTTACAGAATCAAGCGGCCGAGCGCGGTTTGTCGTCTTGGAAGATTAAATTGATGAAACCGCTTCTTAAAACCCTTCTTCACGAAAAATTTTTCATAGAATTTGACAAGCAATTTCCGCATTTACACGGCATTTCTATGATCGAACAGGTATTTGCGCATTTTAAAATAAAGTGCGAAACCGATATGTCGGAACTGGAAAATATACCTTCCAAAGGCGCGGTAGTAATTGTGGCAAATCACCCGATCGGCTCGATTGACGGGCTTGCTCTTTTAAAAACCGTGGCGCATATCAGACCGGACGTAAAAATTGTCGCCAATCAGATTCTGTCTGTTTTAAAGCCGATTAAAGACCTGTTTATCGCGGTGGATAATATGAGCGGCAAAGGTTCAAGCCGCAAACAGATTAAAGCGATTCAAGAACATTTGAAACAAGGCGGCGTGCTGATTTTGTTTCCGTCAGGCGAGGTGTCCCGTTTCGGACTTAAAGGCGTGCGCGATAAAAAGTGGAGCAGGGGGTTTTTGCGTTTGGCGGACAAAGCCAAAGCTCCGATCGTTCCTGTCTATATAGACGGCAGAAATTCGGCGTTTTTTTACATAACATCGTTTATCAGCAAGCCGTTGTCCACCTTACTTCTTGTGCATGAGATGTTCAAACAACGCGGTAAACGTCTGAAAATACGCATCGGAAAGTGTATCCCTCACTCTGTTATCAAAGATAAAGACGCAGCGGCGGACGAATTAAGCAGACAGTTTCACCGCCATATTTATATGCTTGGCAAGGGTAAAGCAGGCTGCATAGAAGGCGACGCGCCGATAGCCCTGCCGCAAAACAGGGCTGTGCTTAAAGCGTCGGTTGAGTCATGCGAAAAACTGGGAGAGATGCAAGACGGCAGCGAGATATATCTCTATCAGTATAAAGACGATGGGCATTCCGTAATTCTGCACGAGCTTGGACGCCTGCGTGAAATTTCATTCCGCGCTGTCGGCGAAGGGCGCGGACAGCGTCTGGACTTAGACATTTATGATAAATATTACTACCACCTGATCTTGTGGGATCCGAAGCGTATTGAAATAATAGGCGCGTATCGTTTTGTCCCCAGCGCGGAGTATGTTAAAAGCGGTAGTTTGGAAGGTTTATACAGCCATAGCTTGTTTAATTACAGCGAAGAGATGAAGCCTGTTTTAGAGCAGGGGATCGAACTCGGCAGGAGTTTTATCCAGCCGAATTATTGGGGCAGGCGCGGTCTTGATTATTTGTGGCAGGGAATCGGCGCGTATCTGGCGAAATACCCTCAATACCGCTATCTTTTCGGGCCTGTTTCTATTTCAGGCGCGCTGCCTGTTGACGCCAAAGAGCTGCTGGTTTCATTTTATAAACTTCATTTTTCGTCTAAAAAGAAAATAGCCGTCTCAAGACGCCCGTATATGAGCTCATTTCAGGAAATCTCAAAAAAGTTTGACGGCATAGATTACAAAAAAGATTTTACCATGCTTAAAAGCATGCTGACCAATATGGGCTGCGGCGTCCCGACGCTCTATAAACAATACTCGGAGCTTTGCGAGCCCGGCGGCGTTGAGTTTACGGATTTCGGAGTTGATCCGGATTTTAACAATTGCATTGACGGGCTTGTAGTAGTCGATATGTCAAAACTCAAACCTTCGAAATATCAGCGATATATTGCTCCGTTCCTCGACTCATACGATTCAGAATGCAGCATGGATGAGCCGCAGAATCCTCTCTATCCGGAAAAAACTCTCCAGCCTGTATATCTGAACTGAGCAGTATATTTATTTCTTCCGCATAAAAAATCATTAATTATTAGCGTTTTTTATTTTGATATAATATTTACTTAATAAGCATTTTAATTAAGGAGATTTTTTATGTCTTCAAAAGTTTATTTTTTGCCTTGGGAAAGACGGGAAGAACTGCCTAAATTCCTAAAAGCCGCAAAAGTTTTCAGCCATGTAAAAGCGCGTAATTTTTTGGCTGTTAAAATACATTTCGGAGAAGACGGAAACGAAGGCTATATCAAACCCGAATATGTCGCTCCCGTAGTAAAAATCGCCAGAGAAAAAACCGCTTTCCCGTTTTTAACCGACAGTTCTACTATTTATGTCGGCAAACGCTCCGACGCTTATCATCACGTGCTTTTGGCAAACAAGCACGGTTTTACAATAGAAGCCTGCGGATGTCCCGTAATAATAGGCGACGGTTTAAAAGGAAATAATAAACAAGACGTTGAAGTGAATTTAAAACATTTTAAAACCGTTTCAATCGGAAGAGACATAGTCCAAAGCGACAGTTTTATTTTTATGAATCATTTTAAAGGGCACGAAATTTCAGGATTCGGCGGGGCTATAAAAAATATAGGAATGGGCTGCGCGAGCAAAGAAGGAAAATACGCAATGCATAATTCCGCCAAACCTACCGTAAAAGCTTCAAAATGCACGGCTTGCGGAATGTGCGTTAAAAACTGTTACCAGCAGGCTTTAAAACTTGAAAATAAAAAAATCGTTATGAACAAAAACAAATGCGTCGGATGCGGGCAATGCATTGTATCTTGCGCTTTCGGCGTTTTCGGGCTTAACTGGGACGAAGATCCTAAGATTGTTCAGGAAAAAATAGTCGAATACGCGGCAGGAGTTCTAAAAAACAAAAAAGCGTCTTATATAAATTTTTTAAACCATATAAGCAAAGACTGCGACTGCTTTTCAATAAAAAATCCGCCGCTTATGGAAGACGTAGGCATAGTCGCAGGCGAAGACCCGGTAGCGGTTGACCAGGCAAGTTATGACCTTGTAAATAAAATTTATGGCAAAAACTTTTTCAAAAAAATACATCCGGATGTAAATCCGGAAATACAATTGGAGTATGCCGAAAAAATCGGTCTCGGGACTAGAGATTATGAGTTAGTTAATTATTAATTATGAAGAATAAATTACAAAATGAAATATACGATACTATAAAAAAAAGGCATTCCACCCGCCAATTTTCAAAACAAGCTCCTGATTTGGAAATGATAAACATGATTGCCGAAACCGGCATCTTGGCTCCGTATGCCGGAGCAAACGGAATTCCAAGAGAAGAAATCCGCAAGATTTATATATTTCCTCCAAATACCGAAAACAGAAAAAAACTGGAAGAAATTATACAAAAACAGCTTTTGAAAAACGCAAAAAAATTATCTGTTTTAAGCATTTTTTTGCCAAAACTGAAATCATTCTCCCAGCGTATTTACGGATTTTCTAAAAACGGGATTCCCGGATTGTCAAAAGGCACATATTTGATTCTTGTCGCGGAAAAGAAAGGATTTCCTCCCGTAGCCAAGCAGGCAGCCGCCCATGCTTTGCAAAGTATGTGGATTTACGCCGTTTCTTTAGGCCTTGGGTTTCAAATGCTGTCGGCATTAAGCACACTGAGTTCAAACAAAGATGTTTTTAACTTATTGGGGCTAGAACACGGCAAATATGAACTTGACGGCTGTTTGGTCGGAATTCCTGACACGCTTCATATGAATAAAGAATTTGATACGTCAAAATCTATTAAATCGCTTTGATGATTGATTCTATGAAAATAATAAAACTTGAGAAAATACCTGCTAAAAAAGACAGTTTTAAAGTATTTTTTGATAACGGCGAAAATATTTTATTGTCAGCCGATATAATAGTAAAATTCGGCCTTAATCAAGGCGTGGAAATATCGGACATTACGTTCAAAGAAGTTTTAGCCGCGGATAAAGCCTACAGAGTAATTTTTGACGCTTTAACGCTCGTTTCAAAACGTTCTTACAGCATAAAAACATTATCGGATAGATTGCTTCTTAAAGGTTATGAGCCCGACAACATAAAATCCGCCGTTTCAAGGCTTACCGAATTAGGATATATAAACGACGAAAAATATGCTTTAGCTTATGCAAAATATTTGTACGAAAAAAAAGGCAAAGGTGAATATGCCGTCCGTAAAGAATTGGAAGAAAAAGGAATATCAAAAGAGCTGGCAAATAAAGCTTTGGGTTCGTTAAAAACAGAAGCCGAACCTTACGAGCAGATTATAGAAACAATAAAACGAAAATTTAAAGATTTCAATGCAAAAGACAAAAACGAAGTCCGTCGTATAGCGTCGTTTTTTTTAAGAAAAGGCTTTGCATCGGAAGATATATCAAAAGCGCTGAGAAATTATAAAAGTATAGAAATAGAATAAATTATATGGGAGAAAATTTATGCCTACAGCATTACTTAGCGTATCGGACAAAACAGGAGTTGTGGAATTTGCTAAAGAGTTAAAATCTTTGGGTTGGGACATCATTTCAAGCGGAGGGACTGCAAAAACTTTAAAAGACAATAAAATTGAATGCAGAGAAATATCCGAAGCCACCGGATTTCCCGAAATCCTTGACGGAAGAGTAAAAACTTTAAACCCTAAAATACACGGCGGAATTTTAGCTGTCAGAGGTAACGCCGACCACCAAAGCCAGCTTAAAAAATACGAAATCGGCGCTATAGATATTGTCGCCGTCAACCTTTACCCATTTGAAGAAACAATCAATAAAATTACTAAACCCGAAGACAAAAAAATAAATCAGGACGTAATCGAAAATATAGATATCGGCGGAGTGGCTTTGCTCAGAGCCGCCGCGAAAAATTTTAAGGACGTTTTAGTAATTTGCGATTCTTCGGATTATCAAAGCGTTATAGACAGCCTTAAAAATAAATCCGTTAATGACGAATTGAAGCTTAATCTCGCGGCAAAGGCATTCAGGCATACCGCTTATTATGATTCTTTAATTTCGAATTATTTAACTTATGAAAAATTTCCTTCCCAAGCTTCGATACCTCTAAAAAAACTTTCGGGACTCCGCTACGGGGAAAATCCTCATCAGGAAGCGGCTTTATACGGAAACGGCACAGAACAAAACAAGCCTGTCGTAATAGCGGCAAAGCAGCTTCACGGTAAAGAACTTTCTTATAACAATTATTTGGATTTGGAAGCTGCGTGGAGACTTGTTCACGAATTTACAAATCCGGCATGCGCCATAATAAAACATAATAATCCTTGTGGATGCGCGGAAGGAAACAATGTAAAAGACGCTTATTTAAAAGCTTTTGCCTGCGATCAGGTAAGCGCTTTCGGCGGGATAATAGCTTTTAACAAGCCTGTAGAAGAAGACGTTGCAAATGAACTTGTAAAGCTTTTTGTAGAGTGCGTAATAGCTCCGGATTACTCTAAACAAGCATTAGACGCGCTTATGCAGAAAAAAAATATCAGGTTATTGAAACAGGAAATGCCTTATAAAGAAGAAAAAAACGCAATGGAATACAGAATGATGTCTTCGGGTATGCTTGTTCAGGACAGAGACAACAGCCTTTCGACGGAAATAAAAGATATGACAAACCGCAAGCCTACGAAAGAAGAAAGCGAAGCTTTGGATTTTGCATGGAAAGTATGTAAACACGTAAAATCCAACGCGATTATTCTTGTAAGAGGCAGACAGACAGTAGGTATCGGAGCAGGACAAATGAGCCGTATCGATTCTTTACAAATAGCGTTAAAAAAGATGCGCGAAGCGGTAATAGGAATTGACGAAAAAACAAGTAAACTTGTTTTGGCTTCGGACGCTTTCTTTCCTTTTCCGGACGTAGTTCAGGAAGCCGCAAAAGCGGGAATTACGGCTATAGTACAGCCCGGCGGGTCGATTAAAGATCAGGATTCAGTCAATGCCGCAAACGAAAACGGAATTGCAATGATTGCTACGGGAATGAGGCATTTTAAACACTGATATAGAAGTTGAGATGAGAAGATGGGATGTTGAGCAACTGCAACAGCAGTATCTCTTGTTGTTACCCATCCTCTCACCTTCTCATCCTCTTATCTTCTGCCATTAAAGAGGCATATTATGAAAAAGTTTTTCGCGGTTTTAATAACTCTTTGTTTTATAACTTCATCAGAAGTTTTTGCACAAAATTCTAACGATTTTCAAACCGTTTCACAAAACAGAGTGTCAGTTCGCTATCACCATTTCGGATTTTGGGGTCCGTCATTCTCTCATCGCAGCAGGTGGCACCATCACAGTCCGTTTTTCTACAGACATCATTTTTACAGCAGACCTGTCGTAAATGTTGTGAATGTCACGCCTCCGGACCCTTTTCAGGCTGAAAGAGAAAGGGAAAGACTTGAAAGAGTCAGAGAAGCACAAAGAAATCTTGCTTTGATATCCGTATTAAACGAAAGATTTTTCAGAGTTTTTTCCTCTGCCGCAGCGCCGGCCGCTGTGGCGGAAGTAACGGTTATAAATAATTCTGATTTGGCAATATCTGAAATATTTTTCAGAGGAAGAATTGAAACCCACATAACAAACAGAGTTATAATAGACGATGTTTTCAATTATGAACTTCCCCGGCATCTCCAACCGGGGGAACGCGCGGTTTACAGAATACCTTTAAGCTCTTTTAGCCGCTGGGCAAACATAAGGCCGCCTGACATGGCAGTATTTACAGCTACGGTTACGGGAATAACAACGTCTTCCGGCGAAATTATAAGAAGTAATTAATCGATTACGGGTCTAGCCCGCAATGACGATAAGAAGATTATGAAAAAAATACTATTTGCGCTGTTAGTCTTTTTAATATTTTCCGCATTTTGTTTTTCAATAGATTTAGATTTAGAGTTAAGGAGAGTTTACAACAGCCCTGTTAAGATATATTACAGTTTCGGCTCAAACTTTCGGTTAACCCGTCCTTCATGGCCAATGCCTTTACGGGCAGCTAATACGGCGTATTTTCAGAAAGACACCGCGGCAGATTTGGACAGACTGTATTCTTTAGAAGCAAGAAGATCTGCTGCCGAATCCCGCGACAGAATTCTATCGCTGATAATCGTACTAAACGCAAAAATTTACACGATAGATAACGGACAGACAAAAGCGGAAATAACAGTCGAAAATAATTCGGGTTTTACAATAAAAAAGATTTATTTCACAGGGGAGATTACTTCAAGAGCTACCGGTGAAATTATAGCCGCCAAAGCTTTTAATTATACGCTGTCCAAACCTCTTTTGCCTTTAAACAAAAAGACATACGAAATTCTTATGAATAATATTTTTCCCGTATCTTGTTCCGATATGTGCGGTTTTGAGGTAAAAGTTACGGGAATATACACGGAAAGCGGTCAGGCCATACAGACCGGCGCTTTTACTCAGGCTGAAGAACAGAAACTGAACATACTTCGGGATAATTTAAGATAAATCTGCAATAAAAAAAATACTCCCTGCGTTATTTAACCATAGATAGGAGGGTATTATGAAAAAATTACTAGCAGTTTTAATCAGCACAAGCTTAATGTCTTCCGCAGCGCTTGCAGCGCCAAACGCAAGATCAGGCAGTACGCCCGTAAATTCAGCAAACAATACGGCATCTGAAAAAAATACCGTTTCTAAAGATGTTTCATCCGCAATAAGAGAAGTTTCTGAAAAGAGCGCGCCAGCTGTAAAAAACACAGCTCCTGCAAAAAATAATTCCGTAACAAACTCTGCTTCAAAATCATCAAACAATAATACAAAAAATGTCTTTTCAACAAGTTCTGTTTCAAGCAGACCGTCAAACAATAATAATATAAAAGCGGCTCCTGCTGTTCCTGCTAAAAATTCAAATGTTTCAGTTGCTAAACCAAACAGTTATACCGGCGTTTCCAATTCCAAAAGCGTTCCGACAGTAAATAGCAGACAGACTTCCGGAAATAATGTTGGAAACAATGTTTCAAAAAAACCTAACCCGAATGTAAATGTTACGGAAGTTAACCGTAACCGCAATAATTACGGAAATTCAAACGGAAATATAACTACAACTAAAAATTACGATATAAAAGGAAACAGAACGGATAACAGAAACAATAATAAAACAACTGTTATAAATAGCAATAAAACAGTTGTAAACAACGCTAATACCAATAGAACAGTTATCAATAATAGAAATGTAAAAAAACCAAAAGTTGTCATAAATAATTACAATAACTATTCAACGGTTTACACATACCCCAGAAACTACTATCAAAGATACAATTATTACAACGGAATTTACTATAAAAACAGAGGATACGTTAATTTCGGCGTATTTTTAGGCCTTGTCGGGCTTGCCGCAATAGTACATTACAGCACTTATTATATCCCCAGAAGTACCTATGTAAGCTACAATTATTGGCCTTATTACAGATACGATTATTACTACAATAGACCGCGCATAAGCATATCATACTATGACAGCTACGACCCTTACTGGACTTATTATGACTCCGTTTACTACGAGCAGCAGGAACGCCGCGCCGCCCTTGCCGAAATAAACAAGCTTGAAGACGCAAAAGCATCCGCAATACATGCGGAAAGAAGCCTTGCTTATATAAATATCAACAATGCATCTTTCTATAAAGTGTACACTACTGACGCTTTACCAGTGTCCGTTGCGGAAGTTACCGTAACAAATGATTCAAACAATTACATATCCGCTATATACTTTAGGGGAACATTGCAAACGCATATTACCAATAAAATACTGATAGACGACGCTTTCAGTTATTATTTGCCGGAACCTCTTGAACCGGGCGAAAGCGCCACTTACAGAATATCGCTTAACGCTTTCGGCAGCTGGGCTAGCGTAAAGCCTTCCGATATGACTTTATTCGGCGTATCTATCACTGGAATCAAAACTGTTGACGGAAGAAGCATAAGAAGCGAGTCTTTTACAGAGCAGGACCAAGCGCGTTTAGACAGTCTTAAAGCCAGATATGGCTATTAAGTAATATAGTCCGCAACAAGAAAAGCCTCTTTTTCGTTAAAAGAGGCTTTTCTTTCGTTTGTAAATACTAAATATTAGACTTCATTGCAAAAAATATATAAAATACCGCAATGCAAAAGAAAAAAATAACCATAGCCGATATTACTGCTTTGAAAAACAATTTTAAATCCCAAAATTTAAATACGGTATGCCAAAGCGCGAAATGCCCTAATATCGGCGAATGTTTTAAAAAACGGACTGCGACTTTTTTGATTTTAGGCAAAAACTGCACGCGCGGATGTTCTTTTTGCGCCATAGATAAAAATCCGCCTGAACCCTTAGACGCGAACGAACCAAAACGCGCGGCTTTGGCAATAAAAGATTTAGGACTTGCTTACTGCGTCGTAACGTCGGTTACAAGGGACGATTTAAAAGACGGCGGAGCAAAACATTTTGCCGATACGGTTTTTGAAATAAGAAAACTAAACCCTGATATCAAAATAGAAGTTCTTGTCCCGGATTTCAAAGGGGAACAAAGTTCCATAGATACGGTGTTAAACGCTAAGCCTGACGTTTTTTCGCATAATCTGGAAACCGTGCCGTCTTTGTATAAAAAGGCAAGGCAAGGCGCGGACTATAAACGTTCTCTTAATGTTTTGAAATATGCTAAAGCCAAGGGATTCAAAGTTAAAACCGGAATTATGCTGGGGCTCGGGGAAACAAAAAACGAGGTTTTTGACCTGATTTCAGACGTAAAAAACGCAGAAATAGATATTTTAACAATAGGACAGTATCTTGCTCCGACAAAAAACCATCACGCCGTTATAAAAGAGTACGATGAAACCGAATTCAATGAAATACAAAAATATGCCGCCGGTAAAGGGGTTAAACACTCCGTTTGCGGAAGATATGTCCGAAGCTCCTACCTTGCCGATGAATGTTTCGCAAAACTAAATCAATAAGCCGTTAGCAAAGCGCCTGAAAAATACCGTTAATTTTCAATGTTTTTTGTTTTGACAACTGAAAGCATTTTTAGTAAAATCATTTAATATTATCTCTCGTTAATCGGGAGATTTTATTTATGTATATTACAACTACGGAGAATTTGACATGTCAATTGTTAAAGAAGGGTATCCTTTTATTTTTATCCCGCTTTTGTTCGGGATAATATTGGCTTTTGCGGGATATGGAAGTCTATTTTCAGTTATCGGAATTTTATTGATTTTGCTTTCTTTGTTTTGCGTGTATTTTTTCAGAGACCCCAAAATTGAAATAACCAAAGGCGAAAGGCTTGTGCTTTCGCCATGTAATGGAAGAGTTTTAGAAGTAAGCGAAAATGAAAACGAAAAAGTCATAAGAGTGTTTTTGTCAGTTTTGGACGTGCATTTGCAGCGTTCGCCGGTAGCCGGGAAAGTAACAAGAATAGAATATAAACCCGGGAAATTTTTAAAAGCTATGGAGCCCGAAGCCCATATAGTAAACGAGCAGAACATAATAACGATTGAAAATGAAAACGGAAAATATTTAGTCAAACAAATAGCCGGAATACTCGCGAGAAGATGCGTTTCGTGGGTAAAAAACGGAGACGTTTTAGCGGCAGGCGATAAAATAGGAGTAATAAAGTTCAGTTCGCAGGTTGACCTGCATATGCCAAAAAACGTCGAGATAAAAATTAAAAAAGACGATAAAGTTGTTTCCGGAGTAACGATTTTCGGAACTATAAAGTAAAGACAAAGTTGAAAGTGAAGAGTGAAAAGTGGAAATGTTGTGTTTCGACAAGTCGAAACCGATTATAAGTTTTCACTTTTAACTTTACACTTTTCACTTTGCTGTTGATAAGGGAATTCCAAAATGAAAAGAGATTTAAAAAAAGGGATTTATATTCTGCCGAGCTTATTTACAAGCGGTAATATGGCTTGCGGTCTAATTTCCGTAATATTTTCAATAAACGGAGAATTCACGACCGCCGCATGGATGATTATCTTGGCAATCGCGTTTGATATGCTTGACGGCAGAGTCGCAAGAATGACAAAAACTACAAGCGAATTCGGCGTGCAGCTTGATTCTTTAAGCGATTTGGTATCTTTCGGTGTAGCTCCTTCAATTATGATGTATCAGCTTGTATTAAATACTATGGGCAAACCCGGCATAGCAATAGCCGTGTTGTTTGTTTTGTGCAGCGGTTTGAGGCTTGCGAAATTTAACGTCCATGCTAAGGAAGGCATAATTCACAATTCTTTTATGGGATTGCCTACGCCCGCTTCGGCAGGGCTTGTAATATCGTTTGTGTTAAGTTATGAACTTTTATCGGACACGGGACAGGTTTTATCATTTAAAACAATACCTATGCTTATGAACACAATGCCTACTTTTTTTAAAGCGATGCCTATCGTAATGGTAGTATTGTCATTTTTGATGGTTTCAAATATACCTTACGCTTCGTTTAAAAAGTTTAAACTTTCAAAGCCTAAAGTGTTTCAGTTTTTAGTTTTGATAATTTTCGTTTTATTTTTGGCTATAGTATTTCCGCAAAATATTATTTTCATATTATTTTCTTTGTACGCTCTGTCCGGAATAATAATGTATTTCAGCAGATATTGGAAAATTATCAGAAGATTATACAAGAAAAAAGAAGGAACAAATGAATAGATTTTATATAGAAAAGATGTATTTTCGACTTAGTCTTTTAAAGGCAATTATCCTGCAGCTTTGTGCAGGACAGACTCAATTACGAATTACGAATTAAAAGAATAAGGGGAATTTTTATGAAAAAACAAGATAAAGTATTATTTTTCGATACAACTTTAAGAGACGGGGAACAATCTCCGGGCGCGAGTATGAATTTAAACGAAAAGTTGCTGGTTGCGAAACAATTGTCAGCTTTAGGCGTTGACATTATAGAAGCGGGATTTCCGATTTCAAGCCCAGGCGATTTTGAATCGGTAAAATCTATCGCACAAGCCGTGAAAACTTCAACAATAGCCGGTTTGGCAAGAGCGTCTGAAAAAGACATAAACGCCTGCTGGGACGCTGTTAAACACGCCAAAAAGAACAGAATACATATATTTATAGCCACTTCCGATTTGCATATTGAAAAGAAACTGCAGAAAACCCGCGCGCAGGTTTTGGATATGGCCATAAAAGCCGTTAAATACGGAAAAAGCTTATGCAAAGACATAGAATTTTCCGCGGAAGACGCCGGACGTTCAAATATGGATTTTCTGTGCAAAGTAGTTGAAGCGGCTATAGACGCCGGAGCTTTGACGGTAAACATTCCCGACACTGTCGGTTATACGATGCCTGTGGAATTCGGAGCTAAAATAGCCGAAATTAAAAGACGCGTTCCGAATATACACAAAGCCGTAATAAGCGTCCATTGCCATAACGATTTAGGTTTGGCCGTGGCAAATTCTTTGTCCGCGATAGAAAACGGCGCAAGGCAGGTCGAATGTACCGTAAACGGCATTGGCGAAAGAGCGGGGAATGCGTCGCTTGAAGAAATCGCGATGGCGTTAAAAGTCCGCCCGCATTACTATAACGTCGATCATAATATAAAAACAAAAGAAATATACAAAACCAGCAAACTTGTTTCGAGTTTGACGGGCGTTTCCGTACAGGTCAACAAAGCAATAGTCGGAGCAAACGCTTTCGCGCACGAGTCGGGTATTCATCAGGACGGAATGTTAAAAGATCCTTCAACTTATGAAATTATGAAGCCTGAAGACGTAGGCGTTCCCGAAACATCTTTAGTTTTAGGCAAACATTCGGGCAGACACGCTTTGTTTACCAGAATTAAATCGTTAGGTTATAAGCTTGACGATAAATCGGCAGAACATGTTTTTGAAAAATTTAAAGTTTTAGCCGACAAGAAAAAAGTTATTTTCGACGACGACATAATAGCGCTGATAGAAGAAGACGCCGCATCCGAAAAGGAAATATTTTCCTTAACGTATCAAAGCGCGACAGCCGGAACGGGCACCATACCCACCGCAACAGTCAGAATTGCCGATACTGATAAAAAGGGCGCAGCCCTGCAGGAAGCGGCGTGCGGCGTGGGTCCTGTTGACGCCACATACAGAGCCATAGATAAGATAACAAAAATGGACATAAAATTGACGGATTTTTCTTTAAAAGCCGTTTCGTCGGGAGTAGACGCTTTGGGCGAAGTTTTTTTAAAAGCCCAATACAAAGGAATGATATTTTCCGGAAAAGGTACGTCAACCGATATAGTTGAAGCCAGCGCAAAAGCTTATATGCAGGCAATAAATAAAGCTAAAGCGTTTAACAAAAAACAAAGTTCAAAGTGAAAAGTGCAAAGTTCAAAGAGAGGATATAAATGGGAAGTACGATTACTGAAAAAATATTAGCAGCTCACTGCGGGAAAAAAGTCGTAGAGGCCGGGGAATTTATCGAACCCAAAGTCGATATAGTCCTTTCAAACGACGTTACGGCGCCTTTAGCAATAAAAGAATTCAGAAAATCGGGCGTAAAAAAAGTTTTCGATAAAAACAAAATCGCGCTTGTTATGGACCATTTCACGCCTAATAAAGACATTCTAAGCGCGGAGCACGTAAAATTTGTGCGTGAGTTCGCGAAAGAGCAGAAAATAAAACATTACTATGAAGGCGGAAACGTAGGCGTGGAACACGCTTTGCTGCCCGAAAAAGGAATAGTTGTTCCGGGAGATGTTGTTATAGGAGCTGATTCACATACGTGCACATACGGGGCGCTTGGCGCGTTTTCAACGGGCGTAGGCTCGACAGATGTTGCCGCGGCTATGGCTACCGGCAAAGTTTGGTTTAAAGTTCCGCAATCGATAAAATTCGTTTTAAAAGGCAAACTCAACAAATGGGTAAGCGGAAAGGATATCATACTTTATATCATCGGTCTTATAGGCGTTGACGGAGCGCTTTACCAGTCTATGGAGTTTACCGGAGAAATCTGCAAGAAACTTACAATGGCGGACAGATTTACCATAGCCAATATGGCTATTGAAGCCGGCGGAAAAAACGGAATATTCACGCCGGACGAAATTACCGAAAAATATATTGCAAAAAGAGCGCAGAGAAAATATAAATTTTACGCCGGCGACAAAGACGCGAAATACGCGAAAACTTTTGAAATCGACTGCTCAAAAATTTATCCTCAGGTTTCTATGCCTTTCCTGCCGTCTAACGCGAAAGCCGCGAAAGACGTCAAAAAAACTTACATTGACCAAGTTGTAATAGGTTCCTGCACTAACGGAAGAATTGAGGATTTAAGGGTAGCGGCCGCGATAATTAAAAAAGGTAAAAAAGTAAACCCTAACGTAAGAACTTTGATAATTCCCGCTACGCCCGACGTTTATTCGCAGGCTTTAGCCGAAGGTTTAATGAAAACTTTTATGGACGCGGGAGCGATAATCTCTGCTCCTACCTGCGGGCCATGCCTTGGCGGACACATGGGAATTTTAGCGTCAGGCGAAAAATGCGTTGCAACAACCAACAGAAATTTTGTAGGCAGAATGGGACATGTTAAGTCGGAAGTAATATTGGCAAGCCCGGCTGTAGCCGCGGCAAGCGCGATAAAGGGTTATATAGCAACGCCTGATGAAATATAGATACGGCAAAGTTCAAAGTGAAAAGTGTAAAGTGCAAATAACGGCAAGGACTACAAAAACAGGAGTTTATAAATGTCAGATATGATATTAAAAGGCGTTGTTCACAAATACGGTTCTAACGTAAATACCGACGAGATAATTCCGGCAAGATATTTGAATACTACCGATCCTGCGATACTTGCGAAATACTGTATGGAAGACATAGACAAAGATTTCGTCAAAAAAGTAAAAAAAGGCGATATTATTGTCGCGGAAAACAATTTCGGCTGCGGCTCGTCAAGAGAACACGCGCCGATAGCGATAAAAGCCGCGGGAGTTTCGGCTGTCATCGCAAACTCTTTCGCGAGAATTTTTTTCAGAAACGCGATAAACATAGGGCTTCCGATTTTGGAATCGCCAGATGCCGTAAAGGCTATTAAAAACGGCGATATGATTGAAATAAATTTAAATCAGGGAATTATAAAAAACATCACAAAAAACGAAACTTATAAATCCCAGCCTTTCCCGGAATTTATGCAAAAAATAATCAAAGCGGGCGGATTGTTGGGATACATAAAAAAATGACGCAATGCGTCATCACCGAATAGATTGCGGATCAAGTCCGCAATGACGATAATAGGAGAATACAATGTCAAAATCTTACAAAATAGCGTTGCTTCCCGGAGACGGGACGGGTCCGGAAGTTTTGAAGGAAGGAGTGAAAGTCATTGAGACCGCGGCGAAAAAAAACGGATTTAAGCTTGATTTTATAAATTTTGATTTAGGCGGGGAAAGATATAAAAGAACAGGCGAAGTTCTTCCCGACAGCGTTGTCGAAGAATTTAAAAGTTTCGACGCGATGTTTTTAGGCGCAATCGGACATCCCGACGTAAAACCCGGCATTCTTGAAAAAGGGATTTTGCTCAGGCTGCGTTTCGAACTTGACCAATATATAAATTTACGTCCCGTAAAGCTTTATCCTAACGTGGATACTCCTTTAAAAGACAAAACTCCCGCTGATATAGACATGGTAATAGTGCGCGAAAACACAGAAGGACTTTATACCGGCGCGGGCGGGTTTTTGAGAAAAGATACGCCTCAGGAAGTCGCGGTGCAGGAATCCATAAATACGAGATTCGGCGTGGAAAGGTGCGTACGCTACGCTTTTGAACTCACAAAAAAGAGAGCTAAAAACAATAAACTTACTCTTTGCGGCAAAACAAACGTTTTAACTTACGCGTCGGATTTATGGCAGCGGACTTTCAACGACGTAGCGAAAGAATATATAACCGTTAAAGGCGACTATGTAAACGTGGACGCAATATGCATGTGGTTTATAAAAAATCCGGAATGGTTCGACGTAGTTGTTACCGATAATCTTTTCGGCGACATCATTACGGATTTGGCGGCTATGATTCAGGGCGGTATGGGCGTTGCAGCGGGCGGAAATATCAACCCCGAAGGCGTTTCAATGTTTGAGCCTATGGGCGGCTCAGCGCCTAAATATACGGGACAAAACGTCATAAATCCTATAGCTGCTATAAATGCCGGAGCTTTGCTCCTTGAAAACCTCGGTGAAACAAAAGCGGCAAAAGACGTTGATAACGCGGTAATTAAAGCGTTGGAATCCGGAAAGATAAAAAGTATGTCAGCGGGAAAAATGGGCATGGGAACAACCGAAGTCGGCGATTTAGTCGCTTCGCTTGTATAATAAATATTTAGATTCCGTGTCAGGCACGGAATGACGATCGAAAGGAAATGAAAATGAAAAAGTACAAAGTTGCAGTTGCGGGCGCGACGGGCGCCGTAGGTCTTGAAATGATTAAAATGCTTGAAAGCAGAAACTTTCCGGTTGAAAGCATAAAGTTTTTAGCGTCAGAGCGTTCCGTAGGCAAAAAACTGAAATTTAACGGAAAAGAATATCCGGTTGAGCTTCTTACAAAAGACGGCGGAAAAGGCGTTGACATAGCGTTATTTAGCGCGGGCGGAAGCGTTTCTAAAGAATTTGCTCCGTATTTTGCCGCGGACGGATGTTTTGTCATAGATAATTCAAGCGCGTGGAGAATGGACAAAGACGTTCCGCTTGTTGTTCCCGAAGTAAATCCCGGAGATTTGAAAAAAGAAAAAAAGCTTATAGCAAACCCTAATTGTTCCACAATTCAGATGGTTGTGGCGTTAAAACCTATCCACGATTACGCTAAAATTAAAAGAGTTATAGTCTCGACATATCAGTCTGTTTCTGGCGCGGGGCAAAAAGGAATAATAGAACTTACGGACCAGTCAAAAGCCTGGGCAAAAGGCGAAGAAATACCGGCGGCTGGCAAATTTCAATATCAGATCGCGTTCAATCTGATTCCACAGATAGACGTTTTTGACGAGTACGATTACACAAAAGAAGAATTGAAAATGACTAATGAAACGAGAAAAATCATGGGTGATGATTCCATTATGCTAAGCGCTACGTGCGTGAGAGTGCCTGTTTTCCGCTCGCATTCGGAAAGCGTTTGGATTGAAACGGAAAAGCCAATCACTCCCGAAAAAGCAAAAGAGCTTCTTTCAAAAGCCGACGGCATTGAACTTATAGACGACGTCGCGAATAAAAAATATCCTATGCCGCTATACGCTGAAGACAAACAGGTGACTTATGTAGGCAGAATAAGAAAAGATATTTCAAATACCGGAAACGGCTTAACTTTCTGGGTGGTATCGGACAACCTCTTGAAAGGCGCAGCGTTAAACGCCGTACAGATTGCCGAAGCTCTTATAAAAAATGATTTGGTATAAATAAAATTCTGAAACGGGTTCAGAATGACAACAATTGTAAAACGCCTTATTGTTAATGCCGATGATTTCGGATATACAAAAGATATCAATAAAGGCATTATTTACGCTCATAAAAATGGCATCGTAAAAAATACTACTGTTTTAACCGACAGAGAAGCTTTTGAAGATGCCGTTTTTCTTTCCAAAGAAAATCCCGGATTAAAAACAGGTCTGCACATAGATTTAGACGAATTTTTGGAAATAAAACGTCCCGGCGGGATTATTACGGGCTTTAAAATTAAACCGACCGCTCAACAGATAATGGATAAAATAAATATACAGCTTGATAAATTTTTAAACGCCGGACTCAAATTATCGCATATAGACAGCCATCACCACGCTCATTTATTACCGGAAGTTTTGCCTATTGTTATGCAAAAAGCCAAAGAATTAGGCGTGCCTGTGCGTTTTTGTCCGGGATTTTATAAAGACACGGAAACCATTAAAAAAATAAAATGCATGTTAAACTCGGAAAGCATAAAATATCCGCATTTTATAAACGGCTGGTATTGGGGAAATATCGACGAAAAATATGATACAGCGGAACTTATGGTCCACCCCGAATTTAACGATCCGTGGAGAGAGTCGGAAACCGCAAACTGCTGCAATCCGAATTTGATACAATATTTGAAAGAGCAGAACATAGAAATTATTTCGTTTGAGGAAATATAAAGCATTTTGAATAATTAATAACGGGAGGGGAGTATGTCTCTTATAGGAATCGTAAAAGCATTTTCTTCATTAGTTTCAGTCGCACAGCCGCATGTGTCTAAACTTATAGATTATCAAAAAGCATTGTCCGTTGCCGAAGAGGAAAACAAAAGGCTGATTGAAGAAAATAAGTCTTTAAAAACTTTGTTTTTAACTTCCGGTATATGCGCGATTGTATTTTTTGTATCGTCCGTAGTTCTTCTTGTATTGTTTCTATCTAAATGACAAAAGAGGGTATAAAGCAACTAAAGCCTTTTGCCCGATAGTAATCGGACAAAAGGCTTTTTAATTTTTATAATAATAAGGCAGGGGATTTACTAATTTGTAAAAGTTATAGTGGAAGTCTTCACTAAATCTTGCCAATAAGTGCTAATTACAAGTTTATCTCCGTTTATGGCAAAACCGGTACTTATTTCTACCCTGTTATACTCTATTAGAAAATTCACAAACTGCACGGGAAGGGGTCCTCTGCCTTCAACATTCATTGTCCAGCTAACGTTTGATATTGACTGCGTATCATCATTGGCATTTTTTATTATTGAATCAAATACTATTGAAGATACTGTCCCGAGGCTTATTGAAGCAGAAGATACATCTACTTCAGTAATACCTGAAGGTTTCGGCGTCATATTAATCGTCATATACCAGTCTTTATAAGGATTCGTAATATTATCCACAACATCGCAAGCGTTCAAAAAGAACAATCCTGCCGTCAAAAACAGCGCAAAAAATATTGATTTTTTCATCTCGCTAAAACCTCGCTTTATTTTATTCTTATTTTTAGATATTTTACCTAATTTATATCAAAAAGTTAAGGGGATAATTCTAACCGCATTTAACCCGAAAAAAAACCGCCTGTTTTTACTTTAACTTCATTCAATTTTCTTCAAATTTTAATTAACAAAAATCCGGGTTAAATATAAATCCAATTTAAAGACCTTAGTTTTTAAAATTTCTTCTTTATCTTCACTTTAGCTTACTGTGAGCGATATTTTATAACTGTTAAAGAAAAATATAATATAAAATAGAATTATTCATATTTATAAGCAGTAATTTAATTTAAAATCACAAATAACTTTATTGTTTACAACTTCATTTTTCTCTATCGTACTTAACATAATATATCTTATCGGACGTTGTTTTGGGGTGATTTTTAAGGATTTTTCATGTAGAATTTTTTAAAATTTTGAAAAACAAGGTTCTTCTTGGTGTGTTTTAAAAATTAAACTCTTATTGTTTTTTGCGGTAAAAATTTTAATGTCAAAAAAATAAAAAAACTGCTTTTCAAAAAATAGCAGTTTTTTGTTTATGTCATTCCGGGCTTGACCCGGAATCCATTTTAATGCTGTTCTATGTAATTTTGGGCGCTTATCGCGGCTTGCGCGCCGTCTGAAGCAGCTGTAACAACCTGCCTTAACTGTTTTTTCCTTATATCCCCGCATGCAAAAATGCCGGAAACGGAGGTTTTCATGTTTTCATCGGTTATTATGTAACCCGATTCGTCTAAAGCCAGATTAGCGGCTTCTTTTGAAATAAAAGCGGTATTTGGAATAAGGCCTATAAAAACAAAGATACCGTCAACTTCAAGTTCGGTTATCTTTTTTGTATTTACGTCGGAAACTATAAACTTTTCTATTTTATCGCCGCCTGTAACGCGTTCGGGAACGGTATTGTATATTACCGATATATTCTTATACGAAAGCATCTTTTACTGTAAAATTTTCGCGGCTCTAAGCTCATTCCTGCGGTGAATTATAATGACGTTTTTACCGAATTTCGCAAGATGTATCGCTTCCTGCACCGCCGAATCACCGCCGCCGACTACCGCCACGGTTTTATCTCTGTAAAAAGGCGCGTCGCAAACCGCGCAAAAAGATATGCCCTTGCCTATAAACCGCGCCTCGCCTTCTATGTTCATTTCTTTGACTTTTGCGCCTGCGGCTATAATAACCGTTTTAGATTTGTAAGTAGTATTCGGCGTAATCACGGTTTTTAGCTCTCCGGTATCAGATATGCTTTCTACTTCGTCATAGACGATTTCAGCACCGAAATCTCTTACCTGGGACTCAAGCTTCGTGGCAAGCTCAAAACCGTTTATTCCGCCGTTAAAGCCCGGATAGTTTTCAAGCATATCCGTAACAGCCATCTGGCCGCCGCAGCCTGCTTTCTCTATTATAAGGGTTTTAAGCCTTGCTCTGGCCGTATAAATAGCGGCAGACAAGCCTGCAGGTCCGCCGCCTACAATAATAACGTCGTATGTCATTTTATTCCTGCTTTAGTAAAAGGGCTATTTCTTTGTCCCATTCTTTTTCAAGACCGTCATAATAACCTACATGTTTTTTCGCTATATTTCCGTTTTGGTCGATTATAAAAAACGCGGGAATCCCGCTTACGCCGTATTTCTGCATCACGTTATTATCGCCAAGCAAAACAGTATAGTCAATCCCCTCTTTTTTAAGGAATTTTTCAATTGTAGCCTGCTTTTCGCCGGCATTAACGCCGAGAATCACGACTCCGGAATCGGGACCATGGTTTTTATGGAGATTTTTTACGGCAGGTATTGAGTTTCTGCACGGAGGGCACCAGCTTGCCCAAAAATCTAAAAAAACGACTTTGCCTTTGAAATCCGACAATCTTACAACGTTCCCTCTCATATCTTTCAGGGTAAAATCATAAGCGTCGCCGCAATATGCCGCGGACACGAAAATTAATAACGCCGTTAAAATAAAAAGAAATTTATTTTTAAAGTGAATCATCTAATACCTTCTTTATGTCATTTTTAGGTCTGAAACCCACTATTTTTTGCACGGGATTTCCGTCTTTAAACAAAATAAGGCAGGGTATGGAAGTTATCTGGAATTTAGCCGACAAACTCATATTTTCATCGGTATTGAGTTTGCAGATTTTAACTTTGCCGTCATATTCGGCGGTAAGTTCCTCTATAACGGGAGTCAGCATTTTACACGGGCCGCACCACGGAGCCCAAAAATCAACAAGAACCGGTTTGTCCGATTTTAAAACTTCTTCCGAAAAGTTGTTTTCCGTCAAAATAATTCCCGCCATAAATCCCCCTTAATACATCTTTTTAAGATTATACTAATTATCAGTAAAATTTGCTATCAGCTTAATTTGTCATTCTGCGGAGACAACCATGCTGTGTCGTCATTATGAAGAATGACACTATGCACCAAAACAATCGCCTTCGGAAATTTGTCCGCCGTATATAAAATCCCACGCGTTCATAACCGGTTTATTTTCCGGCTGGACTTTGGTAACAAGAATTTTCCCAACGGCGCATATAACTATAAAACCTTTATGTTTTTCTATCTTAAAGACTTTTCCCAAATCTTCGTTTATCGTATTATTTTCCGCAATTTCAATTTCAATAAACTTTATTCTTTTTCCTTCGCTTTTACCTTTTGATACAACGGAATATGTCCCGGGCCAGGGGCAAAGCCCCCTGTATTTGTTATATATTTCATTCGCGCTTTTACGCCAATCAACCTGTCCGTCTTCTTTTTTTAAAACAGGCGCGTAACTCGGTTCGCCTTGCTGCGGCATTGAGTTTAAGTTTCTATTTTCAAAACGAGACAAAGTCTCGTTCATAACTTCTATTCCCAAAGGAATAAGTTTATCAAACAATGTTTCCGCCGTATCTTTAATGTCAACAGGCATTTTTTCCTGTATTATTATTTCACCCGTATCGAGAGTTTCTTCAAGATAAAAAGACGATACGCCTGTCTCGGTTTCACCGTTGAAAAGCGCATATTGCACCGGAGCCGCGCCCCTGTACTTAGGAAGAAGCGAAAAGTGTATATTGAAAGTTTTAAACTTCGGCAGCAGAAATACGGATTTCGGGATTAACTTGCCGTATGAGACGGCAAATCCCGCGTCGGCATTAAAATTTTTTATCTGTTCTATGATTTCAGGCGTGAACTTTTCGGGCTGTACAAACGGTATATTATTTTCCAAAGCGAATGTTTTTATCGCAGGGAAAGCAAGCTTTTGGCCTCTTGCCGCAGGTTTGTCCGGCATAGTAACGCAGAAAATATCGTGTTTGCTTTTACGCAAATTTTCGAGAAAAACTTTTGAAAGCGACGCAGTGCCGAAAAATAATATTTTCACCAATCGCCCGCTTTCTTTTTTCTTTTAATTTCTTTCTCGACGGACTTTCTTTTCCAGTCAGGCAGATAATCTATGAAAAGTTTTGAATCAAGATGGTCGATTTCATGCTGTATGGCCTTCGCCAAAAAGCCTTCGGCTTTAATTTTACTTTTTTTACCGTTCAAATCAATATATTCCGCTCCTACCGTTTCAAAACGCCCGATTTTTTCATATATCCCGGGGAAAGACAAACAGCCTTCCTCGGCTAAAATTTTATCTCCCCTTTCGGTTATCTTAGGATTTATCATAACTACGGGCGAGTTTTTTTCAGGACTGACGTCTATAACGCATATTCTCAAGGAAATACCCACCTGAGGCGCGGCAAGCCCGACGCCGGGCGCCGAGTACATAGTTTCAAGCATATCCGCGGCTAATTTTTTTATTTCGTCGGTTATATTTTCCACAGGAACGTTATTTTTTCTCAAAACGTTGTCGCCGTACTTTTTTATTTCGAGTTTGGACATAAATTTACCTTTTAATAACTTAATATTTCGCGATATTTTACCATTTTTAAAGAAAAGTTGACAAATAAATAATTACGCGCAAAGATGCGCTCAACTTAATTGTCATTCCGGCCTCCGAGCCGGAATCCATTTTTCAACGTGGATTCCCGCTTTCGCGGGAATGACGACCAATTTTGTAATTGTCGTTTAATTAAATCTGTAGCTTAAACTGAAGAAGTGTGAACCGATAGTATCCTGCACTTTTAAGGGAAGTCCGAGAGCATAATCTATGCTTAAAGCAGAGTTGTTTTTTTCGTCTTTGCCAAACTTTAATTTATAACCTAAACCAAAATTTAGCTGTTCGCTCCAGCCGCCGGCTCTTACCGCTAGCGTGTCATTTATAAGACGGCTTTCCATTCCAAGCATCAATGTATTTTCGCTGTCTCTTATTTCATAGTCCATGGCTACCGTAAAATGAGGAATGTCTAAATAAGGAAGCTTTTCGTTATAATAAGCCAAACCTACCGTATTTGTCCGCGGGACATTATCAGTGTCCTTAAGTCCTATATCCGGCGAATTTAAATATTTACCGCTGTATCCAACGGAAATCCCATGTTTAAATCTGGCAAGAACGCCTAAATCTATGCCAAACGCGCTGTTAGACAAGTCGTCTCCCATATACATTACGGCTTGCCTTAAATACTTTAAGTTGGCGCCCAAAAGCAATTTTATCCAGTCGTTTTTATAAACATTATTTGCATAGCCTAAATTTACCATATCTTCGCTTCTCAATCCTGCGTCTCCGAAATGAGACCAGCCTAATGCCACTGAACCTGCTTTTTTACTTATAGGGTAAACGCCCTCAATATATTGGGCGCTCATATCCAAACCGTCAAGTCCTGAAAACAGTTTCGCAGACATCGCCGTAACTTCCGGACTTTCCATTCCGGCTATACCCGCTATATTGTATCCCGGCGCATTTACATCGTCGGATACAGCGGTAAACGCTCCGCCCATTCCCATAGCGCGTACGCCCCAGAAAGACGCGTCAAATAAAGCAAACGCTTTAGCGGCGAAAAGAAAGATTATTGATAATGATAGTAACGCACTTTTTCTCATATTTTTGCCTTTTATCTAAAGAACGCCAATGAACCGCTTATTACTTTTCCGTTGGTTTTTATCTGATATATATAAGAACCGGACTCTACGTAAGAACCGTTCTTTTTTCCATCCCATGCAAGATTACCGGAAGATGAAGCCGTAAGCCTTGTTATTTGCTGTCCTCTCAGGTTATATATGGTAACACTATCTCCTGCCTGCAAACTTCTAAATTCTATGGTTTCTCCCGGTCTAAAAGCCCTTTCAAGCGGCCTGTAGTCGTTATCCGGATTGGAAGAGAGTTGGGCTATCGCGTAATACCCCAGCCTGCTTATGGACGTGGAAACAGTTTTCGAAGCTAAATCCTGCGTTGTTTCCATATCTATCCACTCCGAGCCGTTATGATGTTTTATCTGAAATCTTCCGTTTTTCTCATTCCCCTGATATAAAATCAAATTCGCCAAGCCGTTTATGCTTTTAGGAGAAATCTTTTTTACAAGCTGCTCAGGGCTTAGAGAATTCAATTCAAGCCCTTCCGGTTCGATTACATACAATTTTACGGCATTTTGTATGTGCGAAGGAAAATTAGCGGGATCTTTATGATCTAATTCGGTAATAGAAACAAGCACATCCGAAGTTAGAGCGCCCGCGTAAAACGTAATTCTAGAATTTCCGTATCTTTGGTCTTCATTGTCTAAAATAATCGTATCGCCATCTGGAGTGATATTTTTCGCGGTAAAAGACGAAACAGGAGCATTGATATAAGACATATCGTACGGATAATATTTTACTTTATCAGCGCTGCCGTCAACATACGCTCTGATTCTATACTCGACAAAATCAGGGTTATCTTCAACATATTTTATATCGCTTGTAAACTTCAAACCGGCCAGGCCTGCGGAAGATACATTAAGATTTTCGTCGATTTTGTATTCTATGTCAACCTTGCTTACAAAGCTGTCCGAAACATCGCCTTTTAAAACTATCGCTTTCTGAATAGGCGATACTCTTTCAATATGCACATGCGATATTTTAGGATTTTTTACGTCAAACCAATTGGAAGAATAAATAAGCCCGTTCGCGCCGGGCGTGGAATACTCTACGGCAAACCTGTAAAAACCCAAACTGGGCGACATGTCTATATTATCGACAAAAAAGCTGAAAGTTTTGTCTAAAGCGTTATAAAAAGACGTAGAGTATGTTACAAAATTTACTGTATCGGAACTGTACTGAAGTTCTACGGAATCTATCGTTATTCTTGAATCCGCAACTACCCTGCCGTCCGCCGTAAACGATGAAAACTGCAAAACATAAGTCTGTTGGTCATGAAGAACATTTAAAGGAGGAATTTCGTTTGAAAAATGAATTTCCGCGCGAAACACCGCGGGTGAATTCAATCCAACTTCAGCGGCACTAGAAAAACCGCAAAAAGCAAAGAATAATATTAAGCTGGTAAATAAAATTTTCTTATTCATTTAAACACTCTAGCGTTATTGTATTCGTTCTATATTCACGCCCGTAACGAGCGTCTGTGAAATCTGCAAGAAAATATATTCTTAAAACTTTATCGTTTTTCAAATCGCCGTAATAAGATATTGGGTATCCATCGTCATCTAAACCATCTCTATAAAAATTCCAATGAAATCCTTGCCTTGAATCCCAAACAGTTAACTCGTCAGCCGAATCAAAATGATTTTCATCTCTCATTTGCGCCCAATAAGGATACATCCAATTTTCGTTAACAAAAAGAACTTCGCCGGGTGCATCAAGGTCCTTATCTATAACTCTAAACCTCATTGGAAGTATTGTATCGGAAGATGAAGATACAAGCCCGGCTACTGTAGATGTAGTAAGAGATCCGGTATAGCCGTCGCCGCCAGCCCCTGTTCCGTTATTTACATATAGTCGAACGCTCCAATTATTGTTTACAAAATCATCGCTGTCAAGATAAAGTTCAATATACTGGTCAGAGGTTTGCCAGCCTGAGCCAACCGCAGGATTAGACCACGTTATTGAAGAAACCGAAGCGCCACCGCTCCTGTTTTTTATATTTGCCGAAAAATTCTGGCCTGAAGCTAAATTCGGTTTTTTCCAAACGATTGCATCAATATCTATCGGACAAGAAAAAGGATCATGCTTAATCACAAAAGAAGCAGAAACCGATGATAGTTTTACGGTATCAAACCTCGGTGAAGTAAGCGGTATATACATCTTTTGCCAACCTGGTTCTGTAGATATAAAATTCAAACTAACAAGAGTGAAGAATTCTTCCACACCGGGAGTAAACTGTACACCAACTTCATAATTAGCTGTTACTGCATTGTTTTTATCCGTGGTTCTTACCCAAAATTCAATTGCTCCGTCATAGTACGACGACATATTTCTATAAGCGCCAGAAGGACCAGTAAAATTAAATCCCCCTCCGCCCCAAGCGTTCTCTGGAGGTCTTGTAAAGCGAAAACAATACTTCCCTTCAAAAGGTTCATTTTCAATTTCAGAGATTGCCAAATAACCATTCCAGTCTGTCCAAGGCATCCAACGTATTCTGTTAGGTCCAGAATCATTATCATCAAGAGTAGCTCCGCTGATATTATCGCAATAAATGGCGTAAACATTTTTATTTATTACGGGATAACTCTGTGCATGCAAAAAGCCAACGCACACAAAACAGATAAATAAAGGTAATGATAATTTTAATATTTTAGTTGTCATAATATTTTAAGATATAAGCGAGCCGTCTTTTCTTATTCTGAACTCTGTTTTTTTGCTTGCTTCCATACCTAACGCCCTCACAATTACTTCGGCAGTATATTTGCCTTTTTTAAGATCGTTAGGTATAGAAGCCTTCATTACGCTTCTAGAAGTACCAGCATAAACCGGAAGCCCTTCGGGAATTTCAACCGTATAAACTAATTTCTTTCCGCTGTATATATTTAAAGTACCGTTCGGCCTTATATGCACGTTTCCGTCGTTTTTAACCACAATGTCAACGGATGTTTGGTTATTGTACCGGCTTATTATAATTTTTTCCGTAGAAAACTCTACTTTATGAGTTCCTTCTATAACAAGATACAAAGGAAGCGTCATTTTAACATTTATGCCTTCGCTTTGCGGCGGTTTTACGCTAAAAGAAACCATAGCGGAAACAGACCCTTTCATAGAATTATCGGTATGTACCTCGTAAGGAACTTTTTTTGTTTCGCCTTTCGCAAGACGGATTTTGCTAAACGGAATTTTAAGCCAATCCTTAACGTCTAAATCACCGTTGCCGGAATATATGTTCCAGTTTCGAAACGATATCTCAACATCAACGCTGCCATCATATCTATTAGTTAACGAATACTCCCCTTTAAAAACCGCGTTTCTTTCAACAAGAAGTTCCAACCTCTCTGGAGATATAACCAAACTCGCGTAAGAGTAAGATGCAAAAAACAATAACGCTAAAAGCACAAATATTCGTTTCATAAATCATCCCGTTAAATACTGTCACCCTGAACGCAGTGAAGGATCTGCCGTTATCTTTTAACAACGAGATGCTGAAACAAGTTCAGCATGACAAATTTGTTCCTAATGAGTTTTTTGTCGTAAGAAGCGGCTTAAAGCTAAACTTTAAGCCGCTTCTTAAAAAAAACTATTCTTCTATAAGCTCAAAAGTCAGAGTATCAGTTCCGTATGAAAAACCACGGTTAGCATTGTTAAACATTGAAGCGAAAAACATAATCATTTTAGTTTCAGGCGCTTCTTTGCCCCAGTGATAAGCCAAAGGATCCTTAGGATCACCATTAGCAATATTAAATCCGGGTTCTGTGTCTCCAATAAAACCGGCTCTATATCCATCTTTGCCTGTCATTATAGTCGAATAAACTTCATTATACTCCATTGTTGTGTCTGTTACGACGACGCCCTGATCATTCTTACCATCAAAGAATAGTTTTGCTTTATCCTGCATGGCAAAAACTCCAAAGTTATTAGTAATAGTCGGGTCCATACCATAAGAAACATAAGAGCTCGTTGAAGCATTATTAAGACTTACTACTTTATAAACTAGAGGCAACGTATCCTGGAAACTCGCTGCTCCGGAGTTTCCGGTGGTTTTGGTGGATATTACCAACGTACCCATTTGTGCTTTATTAGCATCATTACCACTGAATTTATAGGCGATGCTATCAGTATTGTCCGTGTAAACCATAACTCTTCCGTTTAATTTAACATCTCCTATCATTTCCGCATAAACTCTAGAAGTTACCCAAGTGGACGTAGAACCCTTGGGGACAACACCGGTAAGAAGAGTCGTACCATCCGTATCAGTCCAGTTTAAGTTACCGGCAGTAGAAGTGCTGGTAGCAGTAATAGTATTACCAGAGGTAATCTTTTTCAATACTACACCAAACACAGAATCACCAGTCTTATCTGCAAAAATAACTTCTGCAGTAAAACCTGCCGTACTGATAGTAACAGCATAAACATTTACCGCTGCTACAAAAATGAAAACAGACACAACCAAAAGTCCTAACAACTTTTTCATACTTTTTCTCCTTTTTTTATGGTTATCTTCAACCATAGTTTTTAAGCGTTCAAACGATATTACGCTCATTGTATAAAGGATAAGAAAAAATGAGGATTTTGTCAATCTGAGAGTGTGAAAAATTTGTGAACTATTTATTATTAGCCTACATATTGTCATCAACCCTGAGTCCTTCGACCATGCTCAGGATAAATTCCGCCGAAGTGTCTGCCGTTAAAAGCAGATGTTTCGACTACACCTGCCGTCGCTTCGCTATGGCGTGGTTTCGCTCAACATGACAGTTTTACGAACATTTGTCATACTGAGACGGCACGCCGAATGATCCGGTTGTTAGTTAAAGGCAGTTGATTCTTTACCCCTTTGGGGTTCACAATGGCAAAGAGGATTATCGGAATTCAGAATGAAAGCGAAGGTTTATTTTTTGCCGTTTTTGCCGTTGCCGTTAATGGCAGGTTTCTGCGGATATTTATTGAAAAGCTTGTAGTTGACATTTTTCTTGTCAAAACTCAGGGGGTCAAAAGCCGAGGACGCTATTATATACCAGCCGGTTGAAGAAGCAGAAGAAACCAATTGCCCTTTCCTGCCGCGAGGAATTTCCCACTCATAGTAAAAAGTTGTAAAAATTTCTTTTTCTCCGGGGTTTTTGGAAGTATAAGGCAAGGCTCCGTCAATCATACCGCAGGCAGCGGAAGCTTTATCCATTTCGTTTAAAAAATATTTTGCTTTCTGTTGAAAGTATTCGGCTCTGTTGTCTTGACCGTTCTCCTGGGCAAATTTTGCCATAACCTGCATAGCTACAATGTGAAAGCCCGTTCCTTCAAACCAGACCATTTTGTAATCTTTCTTTCTGCCTTCATAATTCGTAAAATCATATCCGCGGATAATAGTATTGTTTATAGTATCTTCAACAAGATAATTTTCATCGGCAAACTTCATTAAATGATAAGGGTCAACGCCAAGTTCCAAAAGGCGCTGCGGTCCTATTGCGGGTATGGTCCATGAAATCGCGTCCAAAGCGTCGGTTTTATCCACGCCGTTTTCATTAGTGCCCACGTTAAAAGTTTTTTTGTCTTTGTCGTACACCGCTTCCATGAGCCATCTCTCTATACTGAACATTTCCTTATTTATGTCAACATCGGAATAGCCTTTTTGCCTGAATATTTCTTTTATTTTATCATTGTTGAGGTCGTATATTTCTTTTAACATTTTTAAAAGAGCGTAATGATCCACAATGTTTTCCGTGGAATAAATTTTAGACCAGTCCGGCCCCCAGCCGGACCCCATTGAGACCGCGCCTCTTTGGTCGTTTTCAAGAGTATAATGCGGAAGGGATTCCGTCCATTTGCATATGTCTATTATAAACGGAAGAAAATCAAGTTTGCCCGTAATAGCGGTATATTGGATAGCGGCAATCCCAACCCATATTGTGGGTCCTACGTGCATTCTGTCGCCGTCAATCCCTATTGCAAGCCCCCACTGGGTGGCGGGTTTATCCGTCTGGTAACTGTTAAAAATTCCGTAATTTTCGTCGTTTTTAATACAATAAAATTCTTTTTTATAAACGTTTAAAATATCCGCTGCTTTTTGCGGTTGGTCGCACGTCAAATAGGCGATAGCCGCGATGGCTCCGTCGTATGTAAAAGACTGCGCGTCAAGAACGCCGTTTTTCCCGTATATAAAACCTCTGGTAAATACGTCGTAGCTGTATACGGAACTTCCTCGGAAACTTTCGACCAGTCCGTTAACGGCTGAAGTCTGCCTTGAAAAGTAATTTGAAACATTGACTTGCGTTTTATAGTAATTTTTTATTGCCTGATCGGAAAGAAATTCTTCGCGGTATTTTTTATTTACGATGTCGCCCGCGTAAACCAATGAAGAAAAGGAAAAAAGGAATAAACTATATATACTTATTTTTGATTTGTTTTTCATAAGTATTTAAACTATAGCCGCAAAACTTTTCTATGTCAATAAAAAATTTCACAACTTTTTTTCAATTATTTTTTCAATTATTTGCAATTAAGCGTTATATCAGAAATGACGACGGAGGAGAATGAAAATTTCAGAATTACAGTTATATATATACTAGCTCATTTGTCATTCTGCTGAGGCTCTTACCTCTCGCAGAATCTATGAATTTATAGACTCTGCGACCCTGCGACTACGCTCAGTGCAAGCTCCGCGCAGAGTGACAAGATAAAAGGTTTAATAACTCTCGCGGTAAAACAAAAAAGCCCGCGGAAATTAAATTTATTTCCGCGGGCTTTTTGTTTTACTTAAAATTTATTCAACGTCGAAATATATGTAGTCTATATAAACGGTACTGTCAGGCGCTGCTTCAAAAAAGAAAGAAACAGGAACCGTTACGGAAGTACGCGCAGCAGAAAGAGTAATACTATAGAGCTGCCAATTCGTAGTTATAGGTTTTATTGTGTTTATGTGTAAATTTGTAGAAGCATTACCGACATTTTGTACTATAAGATCTTCACCGCCTGAAGCGCCTCTAACATAAAAATACAGTTTAGTCATGGTAGTTAAATTCTGCGCGGAATTATATCTGAAAGAAAATCCGCCGTAAAAATTGCCGGAAGGCCATACGGGTGAGGTTAAGCCGCTGCCTTTATAATATTCAAATTTCAACGAACTCAAAGGGTCAATACTAGGCACGCCGCTGGGAGCAGCAGTAGTATCAACTTTTGACGTTGTCGGATACACTACGGGAGCATCGGGATTTTCAGGATAAGTTCCCGGAGGATACCAGTTCCAGTCTCCCCAATGAAAATACCCGTAAGGTTCAGTTATTAAGTTGGGTCCAAAACCGTTATCGCTGTAAATCATTACGGCATCCGCAGTAGGAACGACTTCGGCTACAGATATAAGCTTAGTAACCGATAAATTCCCGAAAGAGATTTTTACGGTTGCTTGTCCAAGCGCCGGAGCAGGGTTCGCGGTAAATGTTACAGTCTGACCGCTTGATGCCGAAAGAGATCCGGGACCTGAAACATCCCAAAGTATCGTACTGGTGTCTACAGAAACCGCTATACCCCCGGACGCAACCGGACCGCCGTAGGATAACTGAACGGTTATAGGCACGGATTTACCGTTGCTCACGCCGTCAGGCGCAGAAGTAATAACAATGCTGTCGGGAGCATGATAGCTTCCGCATCCTACGTTTATACTGCCCGTTACGCCGTTGCTAAGCGCGGTTATAGTAACGATGCCGTTTCCAATAGCCCTGAATTCCGCTGTTTTACCTGTCACGGAATCAAACGCGCCGATGCCTGTTGACGGGTCTATGCTCCATGTAACGGGTAAATCCACTATATCACCTTTGGCGTTTCTAACTATAGCGGTCAAAGTTTTTGTAGTGTCTAAAGGAACGTTCGCTATGGGAGGTTCTATTCTTACTACAATGCTGTCACTGTTTAATCTGGACTTTCTTTCAGGAGCGCAGGAAATTATAATAAAGGCGCATATTAACAGTAAAGGCGATAAAAATAAAAATTTTTTCATAATAAACTCCCGTGATAATAAGAAGTTGAGAGGGTGAGAAGCGGGGAGGTTGAGTAACGATAAAAAAAGTCTCTTGCTCAGCTTCCTAGCTGCCCAACTTCTCAGCTTCTATTCGTAAACTATATCGTCCAGATAAAACACCGCGCCGTCGGGATTGCTTTGTTTCGTTATAGTAAAACAAAAACCGCCGATTATGTTTTTCAAGTCGGCTTCTTCAACAATAATTACATACTGCTCCCAGTCTTTTGTAAGTTCAATCGGTCCTATTGATCTTGAATCCGAATCTTCGCTTTCTTTGCCCTGAATGCCGCCTATCTTAAAATTGTTGATTATTTCCCCGCCTTTTTCTCCCTTAACCCAAAAAGAAATCCTTTCGGCTCCGGTAAGATTAAATCCGGGGCCTTTATCGCCCCAATTATTAGCAGGTTCCGTCCAATATAAACCGGCCCAGTCCAAACCTTCTGTATCTTCCACATGCGGATTATAAGTTATCTTAATACTTGTTTTTCCGTTTTTAAAAGTTTCTTTGCATGCTTGATTTACTGTTAAAGAACGGATATTTCCCATATAGCCGTAAGGATAATAATGATTGCCTTTCTGTCCTGCTTCACTGTAAACATAAAAAGGTTTAAACCCTGATTTATTAAAATATGCCGTACTTTTTTCAATCTTCTTTTTCTGTTTTTGAACAACAGATTCAAGCAATTCCGTACTGTTCAGAGCAACTTTTTTTTGAACCGCCGGAGCCGTAGATTCCGAAACGGCAGCAACAGAAATATTAGTGTTAATAACCGGTTCGGAAGATATTATAATGCCGTCATCCGAATTTACTGATTTATAATTTGCCGGCGAATCGTTTTTTACAGCCGTTTGGCCGGCGTTAACATGAAGTTCAGGCAAAACATCGCAAGATCTGAGAAACAAAAGCATTATTATAAAAAAAAGCAATACAGAAAGGACTACGGTAGTTTTTTTATTGTCCATTTCTCACTCCATTTTCTTGCAATCAGCGCCAGCGTTAAATTCTCCTGCTGTAATTAAAACTCAAAGAATCGTCTTTCTGATTGTAATAAAAATTGAATGAAGATGTTCTGGAATACGACGACGTTTGTTTTTTACAGACAACATAAGCGTCTATAACCGCGTAAAGCCACGTGCCTATAGCCGCAAACGTAAAAATCTGGGAAGCCTGATAATTTCTTTCGTAATCATCGTAATAACTTCCGTTTATTATGCCTTGATTCTCATACTTATCATAGTATTCCTGCGCCTGATTATTAAAATAAAAAGCTCCGGCAACGGAAACGGCAAAAATACCCAAAACTATCCAGCCTTTTGTTTCCTGATCGTTCCACATTTGCCCCCAGCCGGGAAGCAAAGCCGAACGCAAAGAAGCGTTAAACGGGGTTTCTTCTGAAAAATCTAATTCCAAAGTCCCCGCATACGCGCAAGAGTTTGCAAACAAACAAAAAGCGAAAATAAAAGCTATTATTTTTTTCATTGCGTGAACCTTATATCGTCTATATATGCATATCCGCCGTTACTTTGCAGAGACGTTGTATTTCTTAAAATAATTCTAAAAGCATCCTTAACGCCTGTAATTTGCTTGAGTTGAACGGTGTATTCCGTCCAAACGTCGGAGACTGGACCTTCCCATACTCCCGGTGCTCCGTTTGGATCAGTACTTGACGCTCCTTCCGTTTCCACTCTTAATACAACGCCGGAATTCAATTTTCCTTTAGCCCAAAATTTTAAATATTGATATCCGCCGCCTGTCATATCGATGCCAAAAGTCTTATTTTCGGTATATATCCAAAAACCGACATAACCGGTTTGCTGGATGCCTGCGCTAAAATCAAAACTGGGGCTGCCGTCCCAGGCAACATATATAGACATTGTACCGCTGTGCGAGGCTCCCAGACTTTTCAAATTAAGCTGATTCGGGCGCGTACCCCAATAATCCGTATATGCGCGAATATCATACGAATTTTTGCTTACCATAAGGTCGCCGTTTCTGTAAAGAGTCCAAACAGCCGGCCAGCCGGTTGAATTGTTAACGCCGTTGTATAAAAGCGCCCCTATGGGATTCTTTTCGCATCCCGACAAAATAACAAGCATAGGAATAAAAAGTATTAATAGTTTTTTCATTTATTCATCTCGTATCTTACTTCATCTATATAAAATGTGCAGCCTCTGGGATTATCATCCTTGTTGACAACAAAACAGAAACCGCCGGCAATGCGCGAAAGTTTTTTTCCTTTTAAATCTATGTAATACAATTTCCAGCCTTTTGTAAGCGTTATATTTTTTTTAACGGCAAAATCCGAATCGGGAAACTGTCCTTTTAATCCGCCTATTTTTACTTCGGAAATAACTTCCCCGCCGCTCTCGCCTCTCATCCAAAACGTAACATGGGTAGCTTTGCTCAAATCATATCCGCCGTCTTTATCTCCCCAGTTATTGGCAGGCTGCTGCCAAAAAACGCCCGCCCAGCCGTTTTTCCCGCTAGGGATATATTGCACTTTTATACATGTCTTTCCGGCATACGGGTATTCTTTACTGTTTTGGTCAAAAAACAAATCCCTGGTATCGCCCATCCAGCCCGAAGGATAAAAATGATTTAACGGAGATTTATAATCAGCATAAACGTAAAACGCCAAAGCAGCCCTTTCCTGCGCGGTAAGCGCGCTTGTATTTTTCGTCCGAGAAATAGCGGCGGAATTGCCGGCTGAATTTGAAGAAGCGCATGATGAAATAAAACCTGCCAGTAAAACTAACGCAAAAGACGCCGCTGTAATTTTATTTATTTTCATTTTTTACCTCGGTTTCCTTAGCGTCGATTTTTATCGCCTTGTCGGAAATATCAGGCATTTCGTCAACTTTCATAGGTTCGTTTAAAACAATTATTTCAACGCGTCTGTTCTGGTCTCTGCCCTTGTCCGTTTCGTTTGAAGCAACAGGTCTTAACTTGCCAAATCCCGTAATCTTAATTCTATCGGCGTCTATTCCTTCTTTTACAAGAAATTCTCTTACTGATTTCGCGCGGTTTTCGGACAATGTCTGATTATAAGCTATACTGCCTTTCCAATCCGTATGGCCTTCAACGGATATATTATTGTTCGGATACATCTTTAACAGGTTAGCGACTTCAGTCAATGTTTTCTTCGCGCCTGTCTTAAGGTTATATTTATCAAAATCAAACAACACTTTAGCGCCCAGAGTAATTACCAAGCCTCTTTCGGTTTCAACAACCTCGGCGTCTTTTATTTTGGTCATAACGTTGATGGTTCTTGTCGGAGAAACGGCATGATTATTATAATTATCCCAGACTTCAAGAGTAGCGTAATAAGGACCGTTAGGGCATATTGCTTTATTATTTTCATTTTTACCGTTCCAGCGAAGTTCTTCCGGAGGTTCTTTCTCGCCTTTATAAGTTTGCACCGCGTTTCCTTCATGGTCTCTGATAAATATTTCCCAGTGAGATATTCCCGAGCGGGCATAAGCCCATGGTTCGAGAGTGGCAACTTCTCCTTCGGCGGGATGAATAGTATCGGGTCTGGTTTTAAGAGCCACATCGGGAGGAGTTTTGTCATATTCGACTTCAAAAGGAAGTCCGCTTTCTTTTTTGCCGAATTTCAATAACGCGTCAAGGAATACTTTAAAATACACTCTTATTTCATCAAAATAGCCCATTTCATTCTCGGTTTGGATATCAGCCATCTGGTTTAAAACGGCAAGTTCGGTTTTTCTGGCTCCGACATATTCTATGCCTACGTTAAACCATTCGCCTATATTTCTGTCGGCATGGGCAAGATAAAGCTCGTCATAGGACGAACCGAATTTTCTGTGCCAGTCTTCCGGACCCCAATAATTTTTATGGTAGCCTACTTTAAAATAATAAGGGTCTGTTTTAACGCTCAAACTCGTTTTAAAATAACCTATCATAGGCTTAATATATACTTCTCTTCCGGGCAAGCCCGGCATATCGGGGTAAGCATAACTTAAAGTAGCTAAATCTTCCCCGACTTCAAAATCGTAAAGAACTTTTATCTCGTCTTTAACAAACTGGCCTAAAAAGTATAGCGAGCCTATATATCTGTCCGGAACGTTCGTTCCGTTGGCAAAAGCGTCTTCCCATACGGTAGAGCCGTCATATTCCCAATAAAACTGCCTGTCTAAAGTCCCGTAATATTTAGCCACATTTACTTTAACGGCAAAAGAAAACGGCGCGTCTTCCTCGGGATTCAAATTATATTCGATAGGAACATTGGGATCATCCTTATAAAACCACGTTGAAGGGGTAGGGTCGTAGGTAAAAACAAAAGAAAAATTGCTTGTTTCCCTGTTGTCAAAGCCGGACGCGGGTTCTCTCCACCAAACCCAAAAAGGGCTGTCCGGCCCTCTGGCCTGAAAAAGAGTAGGCGGCACTATCCCGCCTCCCGCATAAACCAAAGGCATAGCGTTAAGAAGAGGTTTTTGATAAAAATAGCCCAAATAAGCGTTCATAGTTTTAGAAAGCTGTTTTTCCACGGAAGCTTCCGCTTTCCATCTGTTTCCGGCGACCAAACCTCTGTAATCGCCGCCGAGCGTTATCATATCCAAACCTAATTTTTTAGGAAACGTAAATTTCGCGGAACCGCCTAAAGCGTCTTTCTCTTCGGTTGTTCCGTCTTTAATAATATATTTTGTACCGTACTGTCCGTTGCCTGCTCCGACGTCTTCGGCATATTGATAATCCCAGTCAAGCCTGAAAGGCCTGTACAATCCGCCGATCTGAAATTTGCTCTCTTTCCAGAAAGTAAAATCCGTATTCAGCTGGAAATTACGCATTCTTTCGTCCGGCCTGCCGAAAGGTATTATATGATCGGAATAAAAGAAATTGATGTTGCTGCCGAAAATATTTTTATATTTTAGGTATATGCCCTGCTTATAATCCTGTATGGCTTCCTCGCCGTAGATAACGTCCAGATCGCCGAAAACTCCTTTGGTTTTAAACTGCCAGTAATCGGGCGTATGATGCCCTGAATAACGTAAATAATCGTCCGGATTGTATTGTTTGGGAAACATTTCAAACATATCCCCGTCGTAAATCCAGCCGTCATGTCCGTAATTTTTGAAATAAGTGAGCGACATCCAGTCTAATTTTATGCCGATTTTCGCGTTTTGCCACGCGATTCTCGGAAATCTGTCGCCGTTGAGAGTAAGCCTGTGTTCCTCGTTTACCGGAATCCAGTATCTGTCGGCGTAATCGTTAATCATTTCAAAACCGAACGCCGCGAAAAACCAGTCGACAGGCCTGAAACCTACGTTGAAAAGAAAAGTCTGACCGTATGTGTCTTCCCATCTGTTGTCCGGGTTAAGAGACGGCATGTAATTGAAGATTTTATTAATACCGCTAATGTCTCTGGAAACTACCCAGTTTTCGCCCAGCTTATGGAAAACGTAATCAAAAGTAAGTTCGCCGTTAAAAACGATAGAGCCTGTCTCAAGCGTTTCCGGGTCTATTCTGTTATATTTCGCGTAAGGCGAAAAAAAATCGGCATACGCAGTTAAGGCGCATGCTGAAGAAATTAATAAGAAAAATATTAAAGCCGAAAAAATTTGCTTAAATCTCATTTAATAACTTTCCTGTTTTAAAAACTAATAATAACGAAATTATTTTACATTATAAAAAAAATTATGTCAATTATCATTCTTTAGTTATATCCGTCGCCCAAAGTTCTTCCTGATACGTAAAATAAACTTCTTTAAGCTGCCTTTTAAAAGGACTTTGTTTTCCGTTTCCCTGAGAACATATGCCTAGCCACTCGTCGTGAAAATAACCGTCATTTTTCGGACCTCTCCATGCTCCAAGCTCCGTATCGTGAACTTTCGGAGAACCTATAAGCCACCATTTGTCAAGCCAGCAGTAAACAACGCCTCCGAGAGCGTTGCCCGCGCCTTCGCCCCAACAGCTGTTTTTCTCTATGTCTTTCCATGCTCCCGCATGATACTTGGACTGATAGCGTTCGTCTTCGGCTTTTTTATTAGAGTTCCATGAGTCGCACCCGAATTCGGTTATAAGAACAGGTTTGCCGCATACGCTTTTAACCCTGTTCCACAATGTGCCGAAACCATAAGGGCCCGTGTACTGGTTAAATCCCAAAATATCTATTTCGGGAGTATGCTTCGCGTAATGTTCCAGAAATTTTACCGTGGCGTTACAGACTCCGACAGGATGATTTTTATCGATACTTTTTATCATGGCGGCGACTTCGTTTACAAACTTCGCGTAAACTTCGGGATGTTTTATGGCGTTGGTATTTGTTTTGGTGGAGTTTATTTCAAGTCCCGGAGAATCATTTTCGTTGCCAAGCATCCACATAAGCACATAAGGCTCGTCTTTATGCTCAAGCACCATTCTTCTGACGCTTTCTTTCATTTTAGCGCGCTGCGAAGAGTTTGTATAATCCGTTCCGTCGTTCCAATGCGCTTCGCTGCCTCTGGTGTACGCGCCTAAATAATCGCCCATTATAACCATTATGCCGTAGGTATGATACAAATCTCTTAATAGTTCTTTATTGATGTCTTCGGCATGATAAATTCTTATGGTATTGCATCCCATGGCTTTCAAAAGAGCAAAATCTCCGACGTCATTTTCATCGGGAGAACGGTAATTATCTCTGTCGGTGTCAATCCAGGAATCGTAAGGCCCGTCAATGCGGCCGTTATTGTTTATATCGCTCCACATCCAGTCGTTCAATTCGGGCGTGCGGCCGACGGTATCCGGGGAATATTCCATACCCTTTACAAAATAATCCCTGCCGTTAACCGTTAATTTCCATGAACCTTCTTCGGTCTGTACGACTTTAACCGCCACAGCAAATGAAAACGAAACGGCACAGCTGATAAAAACGGCTATTGCAAAAATTTTAAGCCTTAAATTTAAAAAATTCATTATTACCGGCTATTCTCTGTATTTTTCCACATATCCATATATGTAAAAAACGCCTTTCTCAACTGGCGTTTAAACGGGCTGTCTTTACCGTTTCCCTGGCTGCATAAACCGAACCATTCTTCATACGCCCCGCCGTCTAAGAAAGGCCCGAACCACTGGGCGGTTATATCCTGATCATAAGGATCGTATTCCGGAGGAGGTCCCGCTTTCCACCATTCGTCAACCCATTCGAAAATAACTCCGCCCAAAGCGTTGCCTACTCCGTTTACGACTCCTGCGCGGTTATCTTCTATATTGTTCCAGTTACCCGCGTGATAAGAAGCCTGAGCTTGTTCAATTCTCGAGGTACTCCAGCCTTTCGCGTAGGCCGGAGCGCCGAATTCGGTTACAACAACTGGTTTTTGATATATGTCCATAACATCTTGCCATAAAGGCCCGAAACCCGCTTCGCCTCTGTAAGCGTTAGCTCCGTAAATATCCAAATCAGGCGCGTTTTTAGCGCAAATATCCATAAGATAAACATCGCCGTTACATATAGCGACGGGCCTTTGCTGCGGATCAATCGATTTAATTAATTTCGCGCATTCATTTACAAATTTATAATAAGCGGCAGGGTGTATTTGCGCCTGATTGCTGGTTCCGGCGAACTCCCCTTCAACGCCGACCGTTCCGTAATTATTTTCATTGCCCAAAACCCACATTAGAACGTACGGTTCGTCTTTATATTCTTCTACCATTCTTCTGACGCTGTCCATCATATTTTGCTGTTGTTTCGGGTCGGTGTAATCGGTTCCTTTAAACCATTTCGCTCCCGAATCAACTCCGTACATGCCCAGCATATTTCCTACCATATACATAAAACCGTATGTTTCGTAACCGTCTTTAAGCACTTCTTTATTAAAATCAGGATAATGATAAAGCCTTATAGTGTTTATTCCCATTCTTTGCATCAAAGGGAAATCGCCGATATTTTTTTCGGCAGCGTCCTGTTTGTCATTTCTGTTAGCGTCAACCCACGCTTCGTAAGGCCCGTCGATAACATCGTTTTTGTTGACATCCGACCAAGACCAGTCCTTGCTGACGTCCACGGACCCGTTATCCGGTGTTAAACCGACTTTTGTGGGCGAATAACATATTCCTCTTACCACGAAAGGTTTATCATCAACGGTAAGCTGAAAATGATTATTGTCGTACTGAATAAGTTTGACTTTTCCTTTTCCGGTGACGTTTTTCACGCCTATATTATCTAAATTGAATTTTTTTCTCTCAAAATCTCCCGCGACCGAGGGAACGAGCCTTCCCGGGTTAACATGAAACACTTTGTTATGCTTATTGTTATCGTATCTGTTTTCTATTGTTATTTTCGCGCCTTCAAGCTTAATGCCGAATTCGGGATGCATTTTAGTCAAATAATTAATTCTGTCTATGGCTACGGTAGCGACATACCACGGAGTATTCCACTCCGTAAAACCCATTGATTTCGGAAAAAACACAAGAACGGCATAATAAGCTTTTATCGCGTGGAGGTAATTTCCGGCTTTATCTAAAGCATGGGCGGTATAAAAGAGTTTTACGCCGGGTTCTTCCGGAGCAACGGACCATTTGTAAAAATCAGCCTGATAATCGCTTGAATTTACAAACTTCCATTTGTCGCCTTCAAGTTTTTTTTCTTTCGCGTATTCTTCGTAGCCTTTTTCTTTATAGACGCTTTGAGTATTGGGATAAATCCCTGAGCCCGAGGCTTTTCTTAAACCCGCCATATCGGTTACCACGTATTTATAATTTTTTGTTCCGAGATTCTGAAACTCGCCGTATTTCGAGTAGTCAATCCATTGTTCCGTTCCCGTGTCGTCAATAACAAAAGGTTTGGGCGCGACATATCTCATAGTGTCGTTGTGTTTTCTTGCCGCGGCAATGGAAGCGTCCACGTTTTTCCAATTAGGCGTAAAAATAAAATTATTTTGAGAACCATTTTGTGCCGGATTATCGGAAATTTTAGCGCCGGCGCAGGAAATGACGAAAAAAATACAAATAAGAACAGCGGCAAGCTTTATTTGCTTCATTTTTTACTCCCGTAGTTTTATTATTTTTGCGTGTGGTGGGCAGTGCAGGACTTGAACCTGCGGCCTATTCCTTGTAAGGGAATTGCTCTTCCAGCTGAGCTAACTGCCCGAAATACGAAGTTTTGTAATGGTATCAAATTTATCTTTTGCTGTCAAAGAAATCGACAAAAGAAATTTGTTATTCTACTCTTTTGTCGCCCTCGAGTGTTTTAAGAGTTTTTTCAAAACTCTGCCTTTGGCAGTTGCGAGGATCCATTCTACTCTGTCATTTGATTTCTATTGAACGCCACACCTTTTCATTAACGCTTTGGGAAATTTTAGAAAATAAAGAGATTAAGTAACTTTCCCCTGTTTTTTTATTTAAAAGAATAATTGCTCCGTAACCGATCGTGTCGTCACCCCTCTTTTTTTTATACGTTATTTTTTTTCCTTCAAGCTCTGAAATTTTTATTTTCAATTTTATTATATCGACCCCGCCTTCAATAAGATTTTCAATATTCGCGTTTATATATTCGTCATTGCTTTTTTTAAAATAATCGATCCTGACATCCGGCCACAAATATGATATCTTGTTCTCATTTTCAAATCTCTGAATATTTCTTCTGCCGGAAGAAAACTCAAACGGAGCCGTTATTGTCAAATTTATATCGGATAAATATTGTTTATCCCATAGAGCAACATCTTTATAATAATCGTGAATGCAAGTTGAAACTATCATATTACAGTCAAAATTAAACTTAACCGCCGCAACAATTAAACAAAGTAACGTTACGGCCGTAGCAATAAAAATTTTATAATACGAAATTCCTTTCCGTAAACGAAAAGGACCTCCGATACCCATATAATTTTTTTTGTATTCCGCGACGACTGATTTTACGGGAAAATCGTGTATATATTGCTTATGCTTCGTATCGATGAAACAAAGATACGCGAAAGCTATAAACGGGGTAAGCGCGTAGAATGATTTTAACGTAAAAAAAGACGATTGCGTAACGGTAAAAAACATTATAGAATGAATTACGTCGATTTTGGCGGGATATTTTACGACTAACGCCGCGACCGCTACGGAAAACATCAAAATGCCGAAAATAAAAGCGCAGCAAACGGGAAAAAGAAGAACGGTCTTTATTAAAGAACGGATCGCGGATTTATAAAACGTCAATTTTGAACCGTTCATTCCATAAACTTTTATTCCGACTAATAACTTACCTAAAGTGGCCTTAAAAGGCGAGGCTTCTAAAATCGTAAAATATAAAAATAATCCCCAAAATAAAAATATAAAAAAATGCGAGTCAAAAAACACACAACCTTCTTTCATTACGCAGCCTAACAAAAAAACTTTCAATGCCGTATATATCAGCATGATAATTAAAAAATCCGCGGTAAACGCGAAACATCTCCTCAAAAAACCTACATATATCATATTACTTATTCCCTCACAATTAAAGACTTTATCGCTATGGAATCATTAACTATTTTCCATACCTCGGATTTCGATCTTCCGCCAAGAGGAAGCTTATCGTAAATTACCATAAATATCGGATATAAGCTGTAACCTACGTCTATACGGCGCGTATTATCTAAAATAATGATTATCTCTTGTTTTTCCGTTTCCAGTCTTAAAAAATGATAACCGGAAATTTCCCCTTCATTTATAATTCTTTTTTCATCGCTCTTTCTTAAACCGAATAAATCTAAAACTTCCTTATACGTCATCTTTTTGAAAAAAACTATTTGCCGCACTTCAGCGCCAAACGTAAGCGAAGGCGTTCTATAAACAACGGCGTCTTCCACTTCTTCCATTAATTTCAGCGCGGTTTCTTTATTAGGAACCCGTTTAAAATCAAAAGGACTTCTAATTTCCATTATCGTATCGGAAAATTCTATTTCTTTCACGCCAAAAGAAGGAGTTTTTATTCTCGTTTTAAATAAAACATCGTCTATCATGTTAAAAAACAAACCGCCGTCAATTTGAGCTTTCATTAAAGGGACTATTATTTTATTTTGAATTAATACAGCGGTTATAACTATAGCTAACGATTTTATAATTCTGTCTATAATCCATAGATATAAATTTATATCTATGGTTATATTTATGCTCTTATTTTTATAATCGATATGAGTGTTTAAAGGTCTCGAGAATCTTTCTATATACCATAAATTCATATTAATATTTATATTTTTATACGCAATTTTAACCTCTAAATACTTTATAATCTTGTATATAAACCCTGAATTTAAATTTATAGCTAAAGTTATGTTTATCTTTTCATTTTTATAAACGACATAAGCGTCTGCGGCAAAATCGTGTATATTTTGATTTTTTTTAGTAAATAAACATACTGCATACGTCCACATAAGAACTGTCCACTGAAACAGTTTGACTGCGGAACGAATTAACGCTTGTTTGAAACTTATTGTCTGCCCATAATTACCGACAACTTTAATTCCAAAAATAAGTTTGCCGGGAGTAGCCTGATATTTTGAACTTTCAAACCAGGCGGGAACCAGCGTAAAAAATAAAATTACGTTTATAATCAATATTATCTCATAATTCATGTACGCAGCCTGCGCATGATTATTTAATAAAATTTTTAACGCTAATATTAAAAAGACATAAAATATAAATGACGCGACGGAAATAATAATACCGTCTATTAAAAAAGCCAGCATCCTTATAAGAAAACTTGAATACCTCATAGTTATTCCTTGAGCAGAATTGTTGCGCGCTGCTCTGCCGCGCTTATTGATAGGCGCGCCCTGCGATTACAATCAGGGTAAACTCCGCGCACTCGAGTACTGCTCATTACCAGCTGCTAATTACTCGCTGCCTTCCCAAAGGTCTCTGTACATAAAATAAACTTTGCGAAGCTGCCTTTTAAAAGGAGAGTGGCTGCCGTTGCCTAAAGAACATATTCCAAACCATTCTTCGTAAGCATTGCCATCTAAAAACGGCCCTCTCCATTGGGATTCCGTCGTATGTTCATGCGGGTTGAACGTATAGCCGGATTTCCACCATTCGTCAGTCCATTCGAATATAACTCCGCCTAAAGCGTTCCCTGCTCCGCCGGCAATACCCGCAAGATTGTCTTCAATATCTTTCCAATTGCCTTTATGATATGCCGCCTGGGCGTCTTCAATTCTCGCAATGCTCCAGCCTTTCGCGTACGCGGGACAGCCAAACTCGGTTATCAAAACAGGCTTGGAATATTCTCTTAAAACATCTTTCCATATTGAACCGAATCCATAATCGCCCCTGTAAGCATTAGCTCCGTAAATATCTATATCGGGAGCGTATACGGCGCAATAATCCAAAAGATACGTATCTCCGTTACATACGGCGACCGGTCTTTTTTGAGGGTCAAGAGATTTTATTAGTTTAGCGCATTCATTTACAAACTTATAATACTCCACGGGCTGCGCCTGAGCCTGACAACCCGAACCGGAAGAAGATCCGTCGCTTACCGTGCTGTAATTGTTTTCATTACCCAAAACCCACATTAAAACGTAAGGTTTGTCTTTGTACTCTTTGACCATACGCTCAACGCTTTCAAGCATACTTTTTTTATGTTCTTTATCGGTATAATCCGTGCCGGCATACCATCCCGCTCCGGAATCAACCGCATACATTCCTATAAGATTTCCGATAAGATACATAAAGCCGTATTTCTCATAGCCGTCTTTAAGCAAATCTTTATTTACTCCGTCATAATGGTATATTCTTAAAGTGTTTATACCCATTTCGTTCATAAGGGCAAAATCGCCTATATTGGGCTCGTCGCGGTCTTGTTTTTCATTTCTGTTAGCGTCAACCCACGCGTCAAAAGGCCCGTCGACTTTTCCGTTGCGGTCGTAATCGTCAAAAGACCAGTCGCGCAAATTATTGACCGTCCCGAAATCCGGCGATAAACCGATTTTAGTCGGGCTGTAAGAAATGCCTTTAACAACAAACTGTTTCCCGTCAACAGTTAACTCGAAATTACCGTTTTGGTATTGCACCAGCTTCACTTTTCCTTTTCCGGTAACTTTTTTTACCTGAATTTTCGGTAAATCTTCGATTTTTCTTTCAAAGTCTTTTGCGGTCGCGGCAATAAGTTTTCCGGGATTTATTATAAAGACGTCGTTTTTAACATCGTTGTCAAAAGCATTTTTTATTATTACGTCTGCGCCGTCGAGCCTAACGCCGATTTCAGGATGCTCACGGGTAAGATATTTAATTTTCGCAAGACATACGGGAGCGACATACCACGGGGTATTCCACTGGGTGTAACCGACAGTTTTGGGAAATAAAACAAGACACGCGTAATAAGCTTTTACTGCGTGTTTAAAATTTCCGGATTTTTCAAGAGCAAACGCGGTCAGATAAAGCTTCATGCCCGGACTTTGCTTAACCGACATAGCCTGTTTATAATAGTCTTTTTGCTCTGGAGATTGCTTTTTTTTCGATTTATTTTGCAGGTTAAAAGATTGTTTTATGCTTTCGGTATTGGGATATATACCCTCGCCGGACGCAGCGGCAAGCCCTTTTGAATCCGTTACTATATACTCGTAATTTTCCGCGCCGATCGAACGGAATTTACCGTATTTTTCGTAATCAACCCATTCCTCGGTTCCGGCGTCAAAAATTTCAAAAGGCGGAGGAGCACTATAAACAAGTGTTTTGTTATGTTTATACGCCGCGTATAAAACAGAATTGATATCAGCGCCGGCGCAATAAGCTTGCGAGAAAGAAAACAAAAACACGAAAGTGATTGTCATTTTAAGGAATTTCATTGAACCCCATGCTTCTCTTTATCAACAATTCCAAAATTTCAATATATTCACTATAGAAACGATAAGGAATAACGGCAAAGTAAATCCTGTCATACCTGCGCAAATGGATATTTATTTTAACTAAAATTTACTTATTTTTCAACTTAAATTCACAATAGAGACAACGGCAAACAGATTAAAAATGAACTTTAAGAACCTTTGCCCGGACTTCCCTTATTTTTGAAGCTTCGCTTCCTTTAATAATCTTGCCGTCAACAACCTGCTTTCTTCCGTCCTTCCAGAATATCTCGATCTTTTTGATTTCCGCATCTTTTGCATAAGTGCTCTTTCTTGACGGATTTATATAAGTCACGTCAGTACTGCCAAACAGCTTAAATGAAAATTTTCCGTCTTTATCAAAAAACGCGGAATTTATCGCAGGTTTTAATTCAAAACTTAATTCCCCGTTTTCATAAGAAAAAGGTTTAGCCCCGACAGTCATTCTGACCCACATATCTATAAATTCCACTGTCGAACCGCTAAGACGGGCGATAAATCCTCTCCCGTGATTTTGGGCGTCTGGAAAAGCGCTCGAACATATAAACGACGAATTTTCAAGAATACTTCTTTTATATATCTTCGGATCCGTAAAACAGACAAATCCTGTTTTTATTTCTTTATAAAACTCGTCATAAAGCCCGGCTTTTAAAATTTCAAGCAAATATTTGTACGCCATATGTAAAAATACCGATTCGTTTTCAAGCCAGCCCGGATTAAAAACTCTGGTTCTTCCTATTTCAAGGCTTTCAGTTTTTAACGGTTCGTTTACTTTAAACATTTTAAGTTTTTTGTCGTAAACGCCGCTGTTTCGCATATTTTGAACATGCTTTAAAATTTTTTCTTTATCGGTTTCGGATTTCATGTAATGAACTTCTCCTTCCAAAAATAACGGAAGAGGAAAACGTTTAAAAGATTCTACTTTTACGCATGGCAAACCTTTAATATTTTTTGAAATCAGCCGTTTATATTTCACTGCTTCGTATCGGAAATAAGTATAATACAACCCTGTTTTTGTATCAACGGCTTTTTTTAAGCCTTCGTTTATTTTATTTATACCATTATCTAAAAATTCTATTACTTCTTTCGAGGAAAATATTTTCTCGTCGCCTTTTATTCCCATTAAAACGCTTGCCCTGTATTTTTCTTTAAGAGCAGAGGCTTTATCCCAAAACTCAAAAGCGGAAATCTTTGATTTCAAGAGTTTTGAAATTCCTGAAAACAATTCCGCGGTTTCCAAAGGAATAGAAATTTTTTCATCTTGGTTTTTCTTTAAAACGTCCCTAAAATACAACGCGAAGCGTTTAAGCTCAAATGTTTCGCAAGCAGAAGAACCGAAAATCCCGGGCAAACCGTTAAGAGAATCGTACCAGCCCGGTTTGTCGGATTCCATTTCTATTCCGATTCCGTCGGGATCAAGCGACGCCGTCTTAACCGTAATCAGGCTCAAAAACTTTGAAGCGAGATTATTTTTATATACTTCGCCTTTGCCGTTTTCAGTTCTTAACGCGTTCGGATTAACTTTTCTTGATTTAATTAACGCGTCTTTTTCGGCGCTTTTTACAACCGCGCCGTATCTTCTTATTTTATCGTTGAATAAAACGTGTTTTTTGTCTCTGGGAACAACATAGTGATTACAATCGTAATATATAAAGGATTTGTCTTTAAAAAGAATTTCATTCTCTTTTTCAGGATAAATCGCGAGGAAACTGTCCAGTAAATCCTGATTATACGTCCAATGGTCAACCCAAAAACCTTCGCCGTGCTCGGCGTCGTTTACTTCCAAAGCCGAGGTCACGCATTTCGCGACAAAATCCTCAAGTTTAATTTTTGTTTTGATTTTTTCTTTTGTCAAAAACATCGCAAGCTGGCCCGGTTCAAAACCTTTGACGAAAAGCTTCTCAAGTTTGATTTTACCGGATTTATTTTCTATTTGAGCGCTTATGACCTTATAGTAAGGCTTATTTGTATCCATAACAAAATAAGCGCCTTTTACTACAAGCGGATTATTCCCGTCTATTTGTATCAGGTTATAAAAATATTTAAGCGCTCCCGAGCCTATTTCAGGATTGAAAAAAATGTCTTTTCTTCTGTTTTGGTTTATGTCGCGGAAATTACCGTTGCCTTGAGAATAGTAATTGGGCGAAAGCTGAAACTCGTTATAATCTCTTTCAAGATCGCCGTGTTTTCTGGAATATACGTAATACGGAGTTTTTTTACCCGCGTCTTCAAAAGTTATCGGATATCCGCCTCTTAAAACGTTGTCGAGATACATCTGTTTGCAGTAATTGTCGAAGTTTCTCATAGACGATTTTGTTTCCACGTTGTTTGTAATATCGCGTATAAGTTTTTTATTTTCTTCTATTTTTTTCTCAAAATATCCGGCTGTTCCGGCTTGTTTGACAAAAGCATTTAAAGAATCCGCGCTGTCGATATGTCCCGCGGCGGAATAAAGCGTAAAATTTTGTTTCGGAGCAAGTTTGGATGAAAAACAACTGAACGCGCAAGGATATCTGTTGGAAGCGAACTGGGATTTTGGATATTTGAAAATCCCGTCGGAAAAAAAGTTTTGAGGATATGAAAAACTCAAATCGTTTCCGAAAAGAACGTCGGGATTAATTACTATATCGGCTTTTTTTATTTTTTCATTGTTTCCGGCAAAACCGAAATAAAAATTTCCCTCGTGAATTTCAACGACTTCGGCGCTGTCCGCGGTATCGACTTTTAACCTGAAAAACGGAACGCCGGTTTTATCGAAATTATCCACGGTTGTCCATGCCTGAATAGTCGTACTCATAAACTTTTGCGCCCACTGGTTAACGTAATAAGGTATAAGTTTTGGCATACCGTCGACAATTTCTATTTCAAGATTTGTTTTTGAAATATTTTCTACGGTAACGGCTCTTATTATCGCGGCAATCGGCTCGTTTGGAAGCGTCGCGTATCTTACCGTAGTTTTTATTCCCAGAGTTTCGTTGACTTCTTCAATAGCCATATCGCAGGAAGATATAAACATTGTTTGTTTAACGCCGTAGCGCGGATTTACGGCAAAGGCTTCGTAATTTGTGACCTTGTCGCCTTTTTTTATCTTTAAAAAAGTTCTAAAACCCAAAGTAGAAACAAGGCTGTAAGAAGTATTCGCGGGATAAAATTCCATTATCGAATAATTTTTATTTTTAATTCCAAAAGACGCTATCCCCTGCCCTCTGTTGACGTAAAAAGCCCACATAGGAATGCCTTTAAGACCGGCGATTCCCGGAAAAAAGCTTGAAAACGCAGGCGCGTTATTATAATTTTCAATTACAAAAGCCCCGTCGTCCTGCAAAAAATAATTCACCTTTTGATTACTCATTTTAATCCTCGTTATTTCTTGAAAACCCTCTTGTAGTTGTTTTACACTGCTTTGGTCAACACCCTCGTACTCAAAAGATACTAAATAATTTTATTGTCTATTGTCATATAAAAAAGCTCTGGCTTCTCCATAACCCTGCTCTGCCGCTTTATTCATCCATTTTATAGCTTCTTGGCGGTCTTGTTTTACCCCTTCTCCGTCATAATACATTAATCCGAGATCATACTGAGCTTTTGCATTGCCTTGTTCTGCCGATTTCTTCCACCACTTAAATGCTTCCTGATGGTCTTGTTTTACCCCTTCTCCTGCATAATACATATACCCAAGATTACGCTGGGCATTTGCAGACCCATGTTCCGCTGCACTTTTAGTCCATCTAATAGACTCCTGATAATCTTGTTTTACTCCTAATCCCATATAATACATTCCTGAAAGAGCAAACTGCGATTCGGCATCATTCTGCTCTGCCGCTTTCTTATACCATTTAAGCGCTTCCTGATAGTCCTGTGTCATATAGTACATTGTTCCAACTTGACGTTGTGCTGCAACAATAGCATTCTGCGCCTCGGCATCATTCTGCTCTGCCGCCTTCTTATACCATTTGAGCGCTTCCTGATAGTCTTGTTTCACTCCCAGCCGGCCTGTATAGTAACATGTTCCTAGATTATATTGTGCCGCAACATTTCCTTGTTCTGCCAGTTTTTTTGTGTCTTCGAGCTCTTTTTTCCTAAAAAAATCTATAGCCGGTTGATATCCCTGTTCCGCCGCTTTATTCATCCATGTAAAAGCTTCTTGGCTTAATCCTATGCCTGGCTTTTCTCCCTTTTCTTTTTCATAATATATCATTCCAAGATTATACTGCGCTTCGGCATTTCCTTGTTCTGCCAACTTCTTTGTTTCTTCAACACTTACAGCAAAAGCCAAAGGAATGCAAAAAATTGCTACCGTTAAAAATATCAATAATCCTTTTTTCACTTTTATCTCCCATTGATTGTAGGTACGGGGCTGACAATAAATAATATTTTTTTATTATTAGTATTACTTCGTTTTTCCAAATGTTCTTTTAAATATATAATCAATATTTTTAAATTGCGACTTTATATCGCAGGCTCTTTTTATTTCCGCTGCCGTAAGATGCTTTTTTATCTCCGGATTTCTTAAACACGCTTCTTCAAAAGAAATTTTGTTGTCCCTTGCGTCAAAAGCGGCGGATTGCACCATAGCGTAAGCTTTTTCTCTTGAAAGACCTTTATCAACCAAAAAAAGCAAAATCGTTCCGGAAAAAATAATGTCTTTTGTTTTATCAAGATTTGCCTGCATATTCTGCGGATATACGTTGAGCCCGGAAATAAGCGTCTGCATTCTTACAAGCATATAATGCGTAATGATTGAAGCGTCGGGAAACATTATTCTTTCGGTTGACGAATGGCTTATGTCTCTTTCATGCCATAAAGCTATGTTTTCCATAGCCGTGGCCGCATAGCCTCTTAAAAGCCTAGCAAGACCGCATATGTTTTCTGAAATTATAGGATTTCTTTTGTGCGGCATTGCGGACGAGCCTTTCTGACCTTTTGTAAACGGTTCTTCGGCTTCGGCGACTTCTGTTCTTTGCAAATGCCTTATTTCAACGGCAATTCTTTCAAGAGCCGCGCCAAGATGGGCAAGAGTGGAAAAATATACCGAATGTCTGTCGCGCGGAACAATCTGTGTTGAAACAGGTTCAGGCTTTAAACCCATTTTTTGACAGACGTATTTTTCAACACTCGGATCTAAATGCGCCATTGTTCCCACTGCGCCCGAAATTTTGCCGTAACTCACTTCGTCCAAAGCCGTCTCAAGTCTTTCAATATTGCGTATAATTTCAGAGTACCAGTTTGCCGCTTTCAAGCCGAACGTCATAGGCTCGGCGTGAACTCCGTGGGTTCTGCCCATAACGGGCGTCATTTTATATTTTTTCGCAAGTCCGGATATTAACAAAGCAAGTTTCTTCGTTTCGCTTATAAGAAGCTGTATTGATTGTCTCATTTGAACGCCCGTGGCCGTATCCAAAACGTCGGACGAAGTCATGCCTAAATGTAAATATCTTCCGTCAGGTCCCGTAGTTTCCACAACGGCAGTCAAAAAAGCGATAACATCGTGCTTTACCGTAAGCTCGATTTCATTTATTCTTTTGACGTTAATTTTTGCCTTTTTCTTTACGGTTTCAACCGCTTTTTTAGGAACAATTCCGAGTTTTGACATTGCTTCCGCGGCAAAAATTTCGATTTCAAGCATTTTTTGAAATCTGTTTTCATCCGACCAGATAGCAGACATTTCAGGCTTGCTATAACGCGAAATCATCTAAAACTCCTTTTTATTTAACTACAAAGTGAAAAGTAAGAAGTGGAAAGTGTAAATGTCGTGTTTCGGCAAAGCCGAAACCGAATTAATCGGTTTTCGCAAAGCGAAAACACATAATTTTCACTTTTAACTTTACACTTTTTTAGCATTTTCACTCTTTTTATTTTATCTCATATTCCATAAAAATTTTTTATAAGTTTTTTGGACATTTCTGGAAATTTTTCGGAAAAACCCCTTGTAACTGCTCCCACGGGTAAAATACGAATCAAATTTTCCGGTAACCGAACCGCCTGCGGCGATAGTCGGATGCAGCCAGTATATATCAATAACTTTTTCCATGTCTATTTTATTTATAAACAAATCTATAACCGTGTCGCAGCCTTTCATATCGACGTAATTAATCATATTTTTTGCGTATTCAATATCAAAAAGATAAGCACCGGCAAATCTTATCATATTAGGGTTTCTGTATATAAGCTGCCCTTTTATTCTTTTGCTCCTTGGGACATACCTTAGCATGGTGTCTTCAAGGCTTATGACAAAATTTTTTAAGTTCCGTTTTTTAATTTCTTCTATAGCTTTGAAAATTATTTCGTTAAAATTTTTCTCCAAAATTATGTCGTTTTCAAAAACTACTCCGTATGGAATATTATTTTTAACGATATCTTTGTAAGCCAGCAAATGTTTATATGTGCAGGAAGCCGTTCCTAATTCCAACCCCTGCATTAAAGAGCTTCTCATATAACCGCTAAAAAAATTTTCAATAATTTCTTTGGTGATATCTTTCTGTTCTCCGTCCAGAATAAAATCAACGGGCATGCTTATATTTTCGATTTGCTCTTTCATATGTTTTTCACGCACGGTATCGTCTTTAACGTGAATGACATATCCTTTTATATTTGGTCTGGTCTGGTTATCACTTTGCATACAGCCTCCGGATAAATTTTGTGTTCGACTTCTAAAACGCGTTTTGCTACGTCAGCGGGTGTATCCGTTTCAAAAACCGGAACTTCGCGCTGAATGACAATACTTCCCGTATCATAATTTTCATCGACAAAATGAACCGTCGCGCCTGATTTTTTTTCTTTAGCCGCGACAACAGATTCATGAACGTGATGCCCGTACATTCCCTTACCGCCGAATTTCGGAAGCAAAGCAGGATGAATATTTAAAACTTTTTGAGGATACGCGTCTATAATTTCTTTACCGACAATTCTCATATAACCGGCAAGACAGATAATATCCGCCTTTGCTTTTCTTAACTCTTTCAGAATTTCGGAGTTAAATGACTTTTCATCATGGAATTTTTTTCTTTCAATACAAACAGTCTTTATATTTTCTTTTGCGGCTCTTTCTAAAGCAAAAGCGTCGGGATTATTTGAAATGACCAAAACAACTTCCGCTAGTCCTTTGAGAATCCCGTTTTTTACGGAATCCGCAATAGCCTGCATATTCGAACCGCCGCCTGATGCTAAAATCGCTATTTTTTTCATATCTTGTATCTCAAGAAGTTATTGAAACTCAAAAGACGAAGCGTTATATTATCTCAACGCCACGTTCGCCCTTTTTTATATAACCGATTGCTTTCGCATCTTTAAAAAATTTCTTTACAGCGAGCGCAACATCCGGCCTTACTATCAAAACCATTCCTATGCCCATATTGAGAGTTCTGTAAATGTCTTTTTCAGGAACGTTTCCTTTTTGCCGAACAAGTTTAAAAATTTCAGGAACTTTCCAGGAATTTTTTTCGATTACGACTCTTGCGTTTTGGGGCAATATTCTTTCTATTTTATCGTAAAAACTTCCGCCGGTAATGTGGGCTATGCCCGTAATATTTTGTTTTTTAAAATTAAATTTTTTAAGAGCCGCTAAAACTTCTTTAACATAGATTTTTGTGGGAGCAAGCAAAGCTTTAGAGTATTTTTTAAGTTCCGCGTCGGAAAAAACTTTTCTTATTAAAGAATAGCCGTTTGAATGAGGACCGCTTGAAGGAAGTCCGATTATAACGTCTCCCGCTTTAATATTTTTTCCGGTTATTTCTTTGCCTTTTTCGATTATTCCTACGGAAAAACCCGCCAAATCATATTCTCCGTCTTTATAAAAACCGGGCATTTCCGCGGTTTCCCCGCCTATAAGCTGCGAACCTGAAATTTCACAGCCTTTAGCTATTCCTTTTATAACGTTTTCAGCCTGTCCTACATTAAGTTTTCCGCAGGCAAAATAATCTAAAAAGAAAAGAGGCTTTGCGCCTACGCAAATCAGGTCGTTCACATTCATAGCGACTAAATCTATGCCGACCGTATCGTGTTTGTTTACAAGAAAAGCGATTTTTAATTTTGTCCCTACGCCGTCGGTAGAACTGACCAGATTATATTTGGTGCCGTCAACGGGAAACAATCCGCCGAAACCGCCTATTTTGGGAAGTTTCTTTTTTATCCTTTTAACAAGCTCGTTGCCGGCGTCGATATTTACGCCCGCTTTTTTGTAAGTAATAGACATTTTATGCTCCGTTAGTAATAATTTTATTTATTTTCTACTTCCGGACTTTGCTTATTCTTTGTGTTCTGCTTCCAGGCTTAATAAGCGGTTTACCTTCTTTGCACATAGGGCATTCTTCTTCTTTATAACTTTTTACTTCAAGGCTTAAAAGAGAAAATCTAGGAACTCCAAAATCAACTTTACCGGCGCTTCTGTCCACAAGAGAGACTACCGCGACAACATCGGCTTTTAAAGCACCTATAACTTCCTGAGTCGAAAGGCCTGTTGTCACAACGTCTTCAACTATCAGGACTTTTTCAGCTTTAGCTACAGAAAAAAGGCGTCGAAGAATAACTTTTCCATCAACTCGTTCGGTAAAAATCGCTCTTGTTCCTAAAGCTCGAGCCACTTCGTGACCTATTATAATACCGCCCATAGCTGGGGATACTACAACATCGATTTTAATTTTTGCATCTATGATTTTTTTCGCAAGCTCTTTCGCAAGTTTTTCGGCTTCCGCTGGATGCTGTAAAATCAAAGCCGACTGAAAATAAGTGTCGGAGTGCAAGCCGCTTGAAAGTTTAAAATGTCCTCTCAAAAGAGCATGGTTTTTACCGAATAGTTTTATGACTTCTTCCTTTTCCATTTTACCGTTCCTTATATATTTTTTATGCTTTCGTATATTGCTTTTGCCGCTTCCGCGGGATTTGGCGCTTCCAAAATAGGCCTGCCTACAACTATAAAATCCGCTCCGTCTTTTACCGCGCTTTCCGGAGTCGCAATCCTTTTTTGGTCGTCATCGGCTTTTGAAGGCCTTATTCCGGGAGTAACTACCTGAAAACCCCTACCGCATTCTTTTTTAATAGCCGTTATTTCAAGAGGCGAAGCTATTACTCCGTCAACTCCGCATTCTTTGGCAAGTTTTGCCCTTTTTATCACTTCTTCGGGCTTAGTAACCTGGCTTGTCAAAACAGTAACAGCCCAAATTTTCGGACTGTTTGAAACGGAAACAGCGGCTTTTAGCATTTCTTCCCCGCCGACTGAATGAACGGTCAAGCTGTAAACTCCCAACTCTTTGGCTGACTCAACGGCTCTTCTAACAGTCGCTGGTATATCGTGAAATTTTAAATCGAGAAAAACCTTCTTCCCGTTATCTTTTATCATTTTTATTATTTCTTTTCCCGATTGCAAAAACAGTATCGGACCGACTTTGTAAATATCGATATAATCTTTAGTATCTTTTACAAGCTGTTCGGCTTTTGCAAAATCATACACATCTAGCGCAAGTATTATTTTTTTCATGAGTTGACTTTTCCTATTATATTTTTGACAGACTTTATCTGTTTTTCTTTTAATATTTCTTCAATTCCGTCGATAACTTTTATCAGATTTTCAGGAGACGCTAAACTTGCCGTGCCTACGCTGACGGCTGCAGCTCCCGCAAGTATAAATTCAACCGCGTCTTCACCTGTCATTATTCCGCCGCAGCCGATTATAGGAATTTTTAAAGAGGGATACGCGTCGTAAACGCACCTTACGGACATAGGTTTAACGCATGCTCCGGACATTCCGCCTTTTACGGTCGAAAGTTTGGGTTTGAAAGTTTTTACGTCTATAGCCATCGCGGGATAAGTATTTGTTAAAGTTACCCCGTCTGCTCCCGCATTTTGAGCCGTTAAAGCAAGTTCAGCAATATCCGTAACAAGCGGCGACAGTTTTGCAATTACGGGAACTTTAGAAACTTTTTTTACCTGCTTTATAACATCCGTCATCAAAGGTAAATCGTGGCAGACTATTTTTTTCTTTAAATTCGGGCAGGACAAATTTAACTCTATTGCGGACACGCATTTATGCATTTTTAATATTTTGGCAACTTCGAAATAATCGGAAACACTGGCTCCGGCAACGCTTACAAAAACAGGAACGCCGGTTTTAGAAAGTTTCTCTAACGGTCCTTCAACGAACGCCTTAACGCCGATATTTTGCAAGCCTATCGTGTTAAGCATACCGCTTTCGACTTCTGCGATTCTGGGCTGCGGATTTCCCTGACGAGGTTCAAGAGTTATAGTTTTTGTAACGATTCCGCCGAGTTTCTTTAAATGAATCAAATCGGCAAGTTCATAGCCGTAACCGAAAGTTCCCGATGCCGTAAGCACAGGATTCTTTAATTTTATTCCCGCAAAATCGACGCTTAAATCCGGTTTCATTTTTTATTTAGCCTCAAAGTATGTCGCAAATTTTTCATATTCATCCTGCGCAGAACGGCAAGTATCCAAAAGATATCCCGGCGCGTTTTTAAATTCTCTCAAGCCTCTGTAATAAAAGAGTTTATGACGTTCGTCAATAATGAAAGGCATTATGTTAAATTTCAAACATTCTTTAAACATTATCATTCTTCCGACGCGCCCGTTGCCGTCTTGAAACGGATGTATTTTTTCAAACATGTAGTGAAACTCGATTATATTTTCAAAAGAAACAACCGGCTTAGAATGATACGAGGAAATCAAATCGGAAACGGCTTTGGATGTTTCCTTAGGAGCGGTTGTTTCCATATCGCCTATCATATTCGGTTTGGACTTGTACTCTCCGATGTTAAACCATTCTTTTTTAGAATCTGAAGTGTTGGTTTTCAATATGCGGTGAAACTCTTTAATTATAACTTCCGACAAATTTTTATCCGCGGCATCAAGCATATAATCAAAACACGCGAAATGATTGACGGTTTCTATAATATCGTCAACATTTGCCGTGTCATCAGGAGCCGTGTTTATAGTGTTTGTCTCAAATATATAGCGTGTTTGCTCTTCCGACAAGCGGCTACCTTCTATGCGGTTTGAATTATAACACAATTTAACTTGAGTCTGATGATATAATCCGCCTTTAAGCTTAACAGATTGTTCTTCCTTTAATTTGGAAAGAATATTCATTATTCTCCACGCTCCGCTTTTATATCTCAATTTCCTCTATTGCAAAGACGGGGCCGTCTTTGCATGTCATTTTGGTTTTTCCCGATACTTTTACGGCGCAGCCTTGGCAGTTGCCTATGCCGCACGCCATTTTTTCTTCAAGCGAAGCGTATCCGCTTATATTTTTTTCTTTTGCTATTTTAAATACGGCTTTCATCATTGGCGTGGGTCCACAGACATACAGCATATTCTGGATTGCCGCGTCGCACCTGCTCCTCGCAATGACAGACTTATTATTCGTAATTCGTAATTCGTAATTCGTAATTTTTTCTTTTAATATGTTTGTTATAAGTCCTTTATGTCCTTGTGAACCGTCTTCAGTAGAGACAATTGTTTTCCAGCCTGCTTTTTTGAATTTATCCAAACATAACAAATCTTTCTTTGTTTTCGCTCCGTAGTACAAAGTTCCTTTGTTTTTTAATTTGACTGCTAAGAAATGTACGGAAGCTATGCCTGTGCCGCCTGCAATTATAATAGGATAAAAGCAACCCCTCACCCGGGACTTTGTCCCACCCTCTCCCGCAAGGGGCGAGGGTAAAAACGGATAGCCGTTGCCTAAAGGGCCAAGCATAGAAATTTCGCCTGATTGTAACTGCGAAAGATTTTTAGTACCTTTGCCGACTATTTTGTATAAAAAAGAAATAACGCCGTTTTTAGCGTCGTGAACGCTTATAGGGCGGCGTAAAAAAACTCCCGGAACGGAAATCATAAAAAACTGACCGGGATTGCAGGCTTTAATGACTTGAACTCCGGCTTTTACTTTCAGTTCAAAATAGCCCGCGCATATTTCTTTATTTGAAATGATTTTATATGTTTTATCAAAGCGTTTTGCCATGGCGTAATTATAGCAAAATTATCACAAATGTTCCTTTATTTCAAGCATTGGGTTTATTTTTTGACAATTCATAAAGTTTCACATATTTTATAAAAACATAAAACATACCGGTAACAGCCCAGATCAAACCTTCAATTCCGTCAAGCAGCCCCAACCTTACAAAATAGCGTTTAACAAACTCAATAACGGGTCTGGCTGTTATATCTAAAATACGGAATTTCCTGTGTTTTTCAAACAATTTTAAAGCACTAAGCGTTGTATATTGGTCAAACTTAACAAAAAATTTATTAAGGTCGGGATAAGGATGATGTTCAAACGAGCATTTTAAAAATTCTTTTTTTCCTTCGCAAACCAATTCTTCATGTATTAAACCTCCGACATATTTTGATTTGCTTTTTTTGGCAAGACGCAATCTGTATTCTTTAGCAAGCCCGGAATGCTTCATTTTTCTTCCGAGGAAGTAATTTTCCCTGGGCACGTAAAAACCGTCAGCATGCGCAACCGCAAGATTCAGTTTTATTTCATCGCTCAATGCCGCCGTAATAAATTCATCCGCGTCAATATGCAATACCCATTCGTTTGAAGCTAATGACAAAGCATAATTTTTCTGATTCGCGAACGAATCAAACTGTCTTTCATAAACTTTCGCTCCTAAATTCTCGGCTATTTTTACGGTATTGTCCGTTGAACAACTGTCAACGACAATTATATCATTGCTTAAACCTTTAACCGCGGTTAAAGATTTAAAGATATTATTTTCTTCATTTTTCGTGATCATTACGACCGATAAATTACTAATCATTTTAAAATATAATCCATTATAAAATTTTCAAATTTATTTCTATTTTTCTCGAAATATTTTTTCATTGATTCTTTGTATATTTTCTTTTTGTCAAAAGATGCTTTATCGTCGCATCCGAGCCCGCCGTAATGATAAACGCGCGAATACGGAAGATAACATATTTTATTGCCCCCGAGCCTTATTTGCCTGAACAAATCCGTTTCTTCAAGGTAAAAAAAATATCTTTCGTCAAAATATCCTGCTTTCTCCATTATTTGCCTGTTTACGATAAAACATGCCCCCCTTAAAGAATTTACATCGTAGCATTTATTTTCCGAATAAAAATTTTCTTTTAAAGATACGGTTAATTTTACAAAAGGTTTGAAAATTTCGGTCAGCAGCGAAGGTTCCGGATAAACGGATTTCTGTATGCTTTCATCTTTTCTTATTAATCTCGGACCGATAACTCCTATTGAATTGTCTTTAGAAATATACGAATATAATTTTGATATTGCATTTTGCTGTATTTTTGTATCGGTGTTTATAAATAAAATATAACCGCGGGAAGAAATTTTGCAGCCTTGATTACATGCTTTGGCAAACCCGAGATTTTCTTTGTTTTTTATTACTTTAACCGACGGATAAAGTTTTATAACGTCTTCTATAGAACCGTCCGTGCTGTTATTATCGACTATTATCCATTCGGAAGACGGGCTTTTTGTTATTTCATCGTTTTCTTCAAGGCTTTTAAGGCAGTCAAATAAAACAGACCTTGAGTTTCTGGTAACCAAAACTATTGATATGTCTGATTTTCCTGCATCCATTTAAACTCCAGATATTTTGGACCGTTATTTGAAACGACGCGGTAATTATAGCAAAATTGGCGCATTTTTTTCGTTAAGTTACAAATACTTTTTCGGAAAAATGTTGTCCTGTCCTAAAATCGCGGCTTTATCCAGGCTTTTTTTGAATTTTGCCATCTCTTTAAAACCTTCTTCTCCGACCATTTTTTCAAGAAACACGTGTTTAAGTTTCCCTATCCCGTGTTCCGCGGAAACCGTACCGCCAAGTTTAACGGCTTTTTGGGCGATTCTTGCGTACATTTCTTTTGTTTTCTTATATTCCTGCTCATTCGAGGCTATGATATTCGCGTGAAGATGATTTTCCCCTATATGACCGAAAGTCAGATTAAATAATCCTGCGTCTTTAAATTCTTCATCGCAAAAATCAACCATCTCGGCAAGTTTTCCTTCCGGAACGGCAAAATCCGTGCCGACTTTCGGGATTTTATTTTTTTTGACGCGTTCGTTCACTCTTTCGGGAATCCTGTGTCTGAAAAGGCGGAATTCTTCCTGTTCGGCCATATTGGAAGCAAACCAGACTTCATCGGTATTTATACCGCTTTGTTCTATAAGGTCAACCCATTTGCTCATTAAAATATCGAAATTGTCGTCATAAATATCCTGCTCAAACATAATCCCCGCTTCAGCGTTTTCGGGAATCACGGGATAATCTCCGCGTATCATAAGCAGCGCGTTTTTATCAAAATATTCCAAAGACATCGCGTTGACTGAATTTTTGTCGTTTTCAGCTTTAGATTTTTTAGAAATTTCTTTAACCCGTTTCACAAAATCATAGGCCGCTTCGCGGGAATTAAAAAATATTATACCGCCGAAAACTTCTTTAAAATGAGGAATCAAACGGAGCTTGGCTTCAATAGTTACGCCTAAAGTGCCGTCAGAACCTATAAAAACATCTATTAAATCGGCATGAGGATAATTGTAATATCCCGCCGCGTTTTTTATTACGGGGAGTTTGTATCTAGGCAAAGTTATGGTCTTTTTACCCGCGCTTGTTTCAAAATTTATATTGCCGTCGGCGTCCGCGAAATATTTTCCGCGATCTATAAAAGCCGAACTTCCGTCGGTAAAAACTATTTTTAAAGACTGGACGTAATCCCTTGTAACGCCGAACTTAAACCCCCTTCCTCCCGAAGCGTTTGTGGCTATATTGCCTCCTATATAGGCGTTTTTTTCAGTCGGATCCGGAGGGTACATCCAGCCTTCGCTGAAAGCCTTGTCTTTTATGTCCTGTATTCTGGCTCCGGACTGAACGGTTATATAGGCCGTATTATCATCGGATTTTTCAATATTGCCGATTTTATTAAGTTTTTCCAAAGACAAGACCGCTCCGCCGAAACCAAGTCCCGAAGCAGTGTTTCCGGTCAACGCGCCGGCAACCGTCACCGAAATTTTTTTATCGGACATTTCGGGCAAAAATGCCGCGACGTCTTGTTCATTTTCGGCTATGGCCGCAAAATCGGCGTAAGATCCTCTTAATCCCGAATTATCTTCGAAGTAATTTTGAATGATGTCTTTGTCTTTTTTTATTATCATTGCAGCAAAGGTAACCCCTCACCCTTAATCCCTCTCCTCTCCTCGCTTCGGAGCCTGGGCGCTCACCACTCGCGCCCGCCCTCGTTATTCCTCGGACTGCCGCCCGCAAGGGGCGAGGGAAAGCCGTGCTCGTTCATTCGTAATTCGTAATTGCCGTAATTATCATTTTATCTTTCTAAACAAAGTGTCAACGCCGTCCGTCATATTTTCGACTATCAAACTATTAACGTTCGACTTTTCATACACCTTAAAAACAAACATAGGCCTTTTATTAAACGCCCAGCCCGGAATACTTAACCCGTAGAAAGAATTTCCGTTAAAATGTTTCATGGTAATCCACGTTTTCATTGTTCCCGCGCTAAACTTTAATTTTCCGTCGTCAAGTATAACTTCTACAATACCGTATAAGATATTATGATATTGCCCGGTATATTTATTCAAATCAAGCGGAGGAACAACGACTTCCGGCTTAACTCTGGAATTTTTAATTCTAAAATTCCTATTCGCCTCTTTCATTTTTAAATCGCTCCAGTTTACTTCCGGCTTTTGAAAATATTCGTCGTAAAATTTACGCGCCAGAGAATCCGCCATTTTTCCGTTTGGAAGATTCATCAGCACGGCAATCCCTATTTTCCTTTTCTTTAAAAATGAAACGTAGGCGCCTTGTCCGTCGGTAACTCCCGCGTGCCAGTAAATATCTTCCGGAATATACTGGGCGCATCTCCATCCGAGGCAATAATAATTTCTTTTCGTTTTATCGTAAACATCGTAATTGATAAAAGTTTTCGGAATAAAAAGTCTGTTGAAATTATCCGAGGAAATCAGCCTTTTAGCCGCGTATCTTTCATTATTCATGACAAAAACCAGCCATTTTGCCATATCGTCAATATTGGAATTTATGCCGCCCGCGGGCGCGAAAGTGTAAACCCATTCGCCGTAAGTCAGAGTATCCGGCATAGGCTTAAGAATTCCTCCGGAATAATAATGCCCTATTGCCCTGTCGTCTGATTTTAAATAACTTTTGTAGTCCATTGAAGAATATTTCATATCCAGCGGTTTAAAAATAAATTCTTTTACATTTTCTTCCCACGATTTTCCCGTGGCTTTCTTTATCACCTCGCCTAAAACAAGATACATATTGTTCTGATAACTGAATTGCTTGCCCAAAACGCCGGTAATCTGAATATAACGCATGGATTCTATTATGTTTTTCTTATCGTAATCGAAAAGCATCATCAAATGCTGCGAATAAGGAGGAAGAGGCGAGTTTTGCGAAAGGAGGTCTTCTATTGTCATAACGTCGCTGATTTCTTTTTTATACAATTTAAAGTCGGGCAGATATTTTATAACTTTGTCATCCCAGCGCAAATAACCTTTATCCACTAAAATAGCCACCAAAGCGGCGGTAAAAGTTTTTGTGCAGGAGCCTATCTGAAAAACCGTTTTATTGCCGACATTCGCTTCTTTCCCGGCTTCTTTTACGCCGAAAGATTTTTTATACACTACTTTATCGCCGATAACCATGCAAACGGACATCCCCGGGATATTCCATTCCTTTTGAAGCCTGCTTGCGTAAGAATCAAAATTGTAAATAATTTCTTTAAGGTTAGTTTCATAATTTTCATAGGAAACGGATTTGACGGAATTGCGCGTATATTTCTGAGCGAAAGCATAATTAAAAGATACGGATATTATTAACAGGCAAATTAAAATTTTTTTCATTTGGTTATTATAGCAATTATTTAAAAATTTCTTTCATATCTTCGGGTAAAGGAGCCGTGAACTGAACTGCTTTAGAAGTTTTAGGGTGGGTAAACGTTACGCTGTATGCGTGGAGCATTTGTCTTTCGTAGGTTTTGCCGTTTATTGTTTCGGGACCGCCGTATTGTTTGTCTCCTACTACGGGGTGGTTGATATACTTCATATGGCTTCTTATCTGGTGCGTTCTGCCGGTAATAATACGCACTTCAACCAAAGTAAAATCTTCTTTTCTGGCAATAACTTTAAATTCGCTTATCGCCATTTTTTTTGCCAAAGGATTTACGGACATCAATTTTCTGTTTTCCTGCGAACGCCCCAGCGGCGCTTCTATTCTGCCTTTATTTTCGACTATAGTGCCTTTAACGGCGGCATAATATATTTTCTTTACGGCTCTGTTTTGCAGCTGCTTTGAAATGCTTATCTTGGCTTTTTCGTTTTTTGCGAAAATTATAATGCCGGACGTATCTTTATCAAGCCTGTGAACGAGATACGGATTATATTTACCTTTTGAATGAGCCGTCAAAGCGTTCAGAAGAGTGCCGGACGGATGGCCGTAAGAAGGGTGTACTACTATTCCGGGACGCTTATTTACTATTATTATGTCATCGTCTTCGTAAATTATATCGAGCTTTATTTTTTCCGGAATTATGTCCAGCTTAACTTCTTTTTCAAATCCGACTTCGACTATATCGCCGTGCTTAAGCTTATGGCTGGGCAATACAGGCTTATCGTTTACCGATATTTTATTTTTAGAAGCGAGCTTTTGGAAATAAGAACGGGAATAATCTTTATAATAAGAAGCCAAAAAAGAGTCGACTCTTTCTCTTTCAAACTTTGAATATTCTATTTTTTCAAGAAATTTTTCCTGCATTTTTTTGTATCCTGTAAAGTATTATTAATCCCGCTAAAAACAATACTGCGGATATAATCTGAGCTACGGATAAACCTAAATAATATCCGCCTCTGAAATCCCCTCTTAAAAATTCAGCGGCAAACCTCAACACTGAATAACCCGTAAGATAAAACGCTAATGACATTCCGTCTGCATGAGATTTTTTATTGTAAAAATGTAAAAACATAAACAGAAGTAAATTACCAAAAGCTTCGTACAATTGCACAGGATGCAGATGCACATGCTGGAGCGCCAAAGAATGCTGATTATTAAAAACAACAGACCACGGTAAAGCGCATTCTCTGCCAAAGCAGCAGCCTGCGAAAAAACAGCCGATGCGCCCGAAAAAATGTCCTAAAGGCAAAGCCGGCGCTATAATATCGCTCAATTTGAGAATGGACTTCTTTTTTTTGAAAGCGTATAAAACCAAAAAACCTACAGCGGTTATAAAACCGCCGTAATATACAAGACCGCCCTGCCATACTTTGAAAATATCAAGCGGAGCCGAGAGATACTCGTTAAAATTAACAAAAATATAAAAAATTCTTGCGCCGACAATCCCCGATACAATCAAACCTAAAAACAGATTGTAAAGTTCGTCCTGGGTGATTACGCTTGATTTTGTTTTTTTTAAGACATAAGAAACGTACGATATAGCCGCGAGAAAAGCGACGGCTATAAAAAACCCGTAAGTATATATGGTGATTTTCCCGAAACTAAAAAGGATTGGATACATAAAACCCCAAAACGACAATGAACAAATAACAATGAACAATTAAAGACAAAAAAGCGTTTGCCGTTATTTATTATTTGTTATTTGTAAATTGTTATTTGTCTTTAAGATGTCTATCACAATTAATCCGGCGGCTATGCATATGCAGGAATCCGCGACATTAAACGCGGGCCATCTCAAAGAATTTATTCCGAAATCCAAGAAATCCACAACCGCGCCTCTGAAAATTCTGTCCGTTAAATTCCCGAGTCCTCCCGCGAATATCAGACAAAAAGCGTACTTTTGCAAAAGCGTAATTTTATTCGCATTAAAATAAAACCACAAGCCTGCAGCCGAAAGAACAACGACTATCAATATTGTAAAAGCAAGATTGTTGCCCTGCAGTATGCTGAAAGCCGCGCCGGTATTGTGAACGTTTGTAATATTGAAAAAATTAAAAAAAGGGATTACTTTTATTATCGCGCCGTACGGGACTAAAGAAACGATTATATATTTTGACAGCTGGTCCGCGGCAAATAAAACGCACGTCAAAATCATAAGTTTTTTCATTACTTTAAAGCCTCGGCGCATCTTGGGCAAAGCCCGTTTTTAATGCCGAAAATATGTCTCCAGCATCTTTCGCATTTCTGATACTCGGATTTAAAAGTCTCGACGGAAATAATATCTTCGCCGTTAACCTGTTCAAAAGTCAAATCCCAGCTCCCGAGAGCCAGAGAAACCAGATTTTTATCTTTAAAAACGTCGGCGTATTTCGCGGGATATTTAATTTTAAGAGCTGCTTCAAGGTTTGAGCCTATAATTTTTTCCTGCCTTAATTTCTCATAACCCAAAAGAGCCTGACTGCGGACTTCCAGAATTTTTTCCCACTTTTCCAAAATTTCCGCCTGTAAAATATTTTTGCTGTTCATAATGGGAAAATCCGCTAGGAAAACCGACTGAACCGACGACGGATCTATTTTTATTATTTCTTTCCACGCCTCATCCGCGGTAAAAGAAATTATCGGGGTCGTAAGCCTTATCAAAACCGAGCATATCTCAAACATCGCGGACTGCGCGCTGATTCTCTCCGCGCTGTTTTTCGCGTTGCAATAGAGCGTGTCTTTCAATGCGTCAAGATAAAAACCGCTTAAAAACACATTGCAAAAATTATTTAACGCGGTAACGGCTTTATGAAATTCGTAACTTTCGTACGCCGCCGACGTTTGGTTTATAAGTTCCTGCAAACGGCTTAAAGCATACTTGTCTATTTCCTGCAAATCTTTAAACTGCAAAATATTTTTTACTTCGAAATCGCCGATATTGCCAAGCAAAAATCTCATGGTATTTCTTATTTTTCTGTAAGCGTCGCTTAAACCTTTTATAATTTCTTCGGAAATTCTTATATCTTCCCTGTAATCGCTGGACGCTATCCAAAGCCTTACGATATCCGCTCCGTATTTGCTTATAAGCTGTTCGCTTGACGTGGCGTTGCCGAGCGACTTAGACATTTTCTTTCCCTGTCCGTCGACTACAAAGCCGTGCGTCAAAACGTTGTTGTACGGCGCGCGCTCTTTGACGGCTACGGAAGGAATTAACGACGTCTGAAACCATCCGCGGTGCTGGTCGCTGCCTTCAAGGTACAAGTCGGCGGGAAATTCCAAATCTTTATAATTGCCGCTCGATAAAACAGCTTCATACGACACGCCCGAATCAAACCAGACGTCTAAAATATCTTCTTCTTTCCTGAAGTTTACGGAATGGCAGGACGTGCAGCTCGCGTTTGTTCCTTTCAGAAGTTCGGCCTCGTTTAACTCAAACCAGATATCCGAGCCTTTTTGCCCGAATAATTCGGATATCTTGTATATAATTTTCGGATCAATTAACGCTTCGCCGCAATCTTTACAGTAAAATACGGGTATCGGAACGCCCCACAAACGCTGGCGGCTTAAACACCAGTCCGGCCGGCTTTCAATCATTCCGGTAATTCTGTTTTCGCCGTATTTAGGAATCCAGTTGACAGTTTTTATCGAATCTAAAAGTTTCTTTCTTAAATTGTTATGCTCGACATTTAAAAACCACTGCGGAGTAGCTCTTAATATTACGGGCTTTTTGCATCTCCAGCAATGGGGGTACGAGTGTTCGAGTTGAAATTTCCCCAGCAGTTTTCCTTCTCTTTCAAGTTTTTCTATTATCAACGGATTTGCTTTAAAAACATTTTGACCTTCAAACTCGGGAACTTCTTTGGTAAACTGTCCCCTGTCATTAAGCGGAGAAATGACTTCAAGACCATATTCCAAACCGGCCTGATAATCTTCCACACCGTGTCCCGGAGCAATATGCACTATTCCGGTGCCGTCTTCCATACTTACAAAATCCGCGAGTATTCCTTTTGATTGTCTTTCAACCACGGGATTTTGGCATTGAATATTTACAAAATCCACGCCTTTGGCTTCCAAAATTACTTCGCAGCTTAATGCTTTTATTTTTTCTTTTACGCTTTCCGCCAAAGGTTTTGCGACTATAATTTTTTCTTCCCTGCCGTCTTCAAGTTTATATACGGCGGCAACATATTCCGCGTCCCCTTTAAATGCCAAAGCGACGTTCGCGGGAAGCGTCCAGGGAGTGGTTGTCCATATTAAAACCGAGAAATCTTTAAGCTTATATTCTTTTGATTTCAATTCTTCGGGAAGCAAAACTATTTTAAATTTGACAAGAATCGAGTCTGTAGCGTGATCCGCATATTCTACCTCGGCGTCAGCCAAAGCCGTTTCGCACGACAGACACCAATACACCGGCTTCTTTTTGCGGTAAATATACCCTTTTTCGGTAAGCTGCCCGAAAACTTTTACTATCGAAGCTTCATATTTAGGGTCTAAAGTCAAATACGGATTTTTCCAGTCCGCTATCACGCCAAGACGCTTAAATTCTTCTTTTTGTATTTCGACAAATTTTCTCGCGAAATCAGCAGCCTGCTTTCTGAAAACCATTCTGTCGACTTTATTTTTATCGGTTTTAAGTTCTTTTAACGCGAGTTGCTCTATCGGAAGCCCGTGGCAGTCCCAGCCGGGAGTATACGGGACGTAATTACCGATCATAGAGCGGTATTTTAAAATAAAATCTTTCAATACTTTATTTAACGCCGTACCGATATGAATATGCGCGTTTGCATAAGGAGGCCCGTCGTGAAAAATAAATTTTTCTTTATCTTTATTTTTCCCGCATATTTTGGCGTATAAATCCTCTTTATCCCAATTTTCGACAAAAGACGGCTCCCTCTGGGCCAGATTGGCTTTCATCTGAAAATCTGTTTTCGGAAGATTTACGGTTTTAGAATAGTCTTTTTTCTCTGTGTCCATTTTACATCCTTACAAATAAAAATTAACAATTTACAAATAACAATTAGCGGCAATGCCTTATTGTCAATTGTAACTTGTTATCTGTTAATTGCCTTTTGTCGTTTAGGGTATTGTGTCCAACACTTCGTCCAGTTCTTCTTCGGAACGTCCGTTTATTTCAATAGTTTTTTCTCTGCCGCGTTCGCCTTTTCTTAAAAATACCATAGACCTTTTTACGTCGAAAAAATCCGACAGAAATTCACAAAGTTCTTCGTTGGCTTTTCCTTCAACCGCCGGCGCGGAAATTTTAACCCTTAAAATAGAGCCGATTCTGCTCACTACTTCGTTTCTTACGGAATTCGGAATAACCCTTACTTTTATAACCATTATTAATTCCCCCTCTTGGGAGTTATTTGCTCAGTTCTTTAGACCTTTTGACGGCCTCTTGCATAGCATTGGAAATTATAGACGAAAGATTCTGAGATTCAAAATATTTTAAAGCCGCTTCGGTAGTGCCGTTCGGAGATTTTACGATCTCCTTAAGCAAATAAGCGGGCGTTTTTGTAATATCAAGCATTTTTCCGGAACCATATATAGTCTGGACGGCAAAAGCTTCGGCTGTTTCTTTTTCAAGCCCCATTTCCATAGCGGCTTTCTGCATCAGTTCGCACAAATAAAAAACGTAAGCGGGACCCGAACCCGAAAGAGCGGTGATAATGTCGAACTTTTCTTCGGGAACTATAGCGGCTTTTCCTATGGCCGAAAACAATTGTTTGACTTTTTGCAGCCTGTCCTCGGAAACAAAACGCCCTTTGCATAAAGCGGTAGCTCCGGAAAGAACAAGCGCGGGAGTGTTCGGCATCGCCCTTATAACTGCGACTTGTTTGCCTATGCTGTCCTCTATATACTTTGTGGTAATTCCCGCGGCTATTGAAATTATTATCGCGCCTTTTTTTACGAATTGTTTTATTTCTTCAAAAACTCCGGGCATATTCTGAGGCTTGACGGATAAAAATATCATGTCCGAGCCTATTATGGCTTCGGCTTTATTTTCCGCTATAGCAATACCGAATCTTTCCGATAAAGCTATAACTTTTTCTTTTACGACATCGTTACAGACTATATTTTCAGGCTTGACGAGCTTTGACTGCAAAAGACCGGAAATAATAGCGCCCGCCATATTTCCCGAACCGATAAAAAAAAGTTTTTTACTTATTTCCATAATACCTGTCTCCGAAAACAGCCGAACCTATGCGCACCATATTCGCGCCTTCTTCAACGGCTATTTTATAATCGCCTGACATTCCCATAGACAAAATATTAAAATCTTGATTATCTTTTTTCAAATCGCAAAACAAAGAATAAACCTGATTAAAATAAACTCTCGCATCCTCCGGATTTTCGACTATGGGAGTTATGGTCATCAATCCTTTTATCAAAATATTCGGAATTTTAAGACATTCGCAGTAAAACTCCGCCGCTTTTTCCGGAGCAACGCCGTTTTTTGAAGCTTCGCTTGAAACTTTAATTTCTATAAGGCAATTTTGCACCTTATTTATGTTTTTCGCATGTCTGCTAATGTCTTTGGCAAGGTCTAAACTGTCTAAAGAATGTATTAAATCGAAATTTTCAACTGCTTTTTTAGCTTTGTTAGACTGCAAATGCCCGATAAAATGCTTTGTTATGCCGTTGAGATTTGCTCCGAGCTGCTCAAATTTCGGAAGAGCTTCCTGAATCCTGCTTTCCCCTATATGTTTTATTCCGCACTTCAACGCTTCTAAAACTTCCGTATAAGGAAACGTTTTTGTAACAACAATTATTTCAACCGGAAAAATTTCCGACGATTTACCTGTTGACGCATTTTTTATTGAATTTATAATGTCTTTTATAGAATTAATATTGCCGCAAATATCTTTCATTATTCTTTAAAATTAAAAATTAACTTTGATTATAGCATATTTTTCGGATTTTTGGAAATTTGGAAGGTAACGCAGGATACTAAAGGCTGATTGGATTAAGTTTTGAACTTAAAGTTTTTATGATTTTATCCAGCATATCCATATGTTTAATAAAACTTCTGCCGGTTTCGCTTATAGGGTCTTCAACTTCTTCGTCTTTATTGTAAACATAACCCATAAGCAAATGTATTTTATCGCTAAACTGCGAATATTTATTCGTTAAAAAATCATAATGGCTGTGCTCCATAACAAGCACCGTGTCCGAACTTTCTATATCCGTTTTCGACACAAGCGTTGAAACGTGGTTGTCGAATTCTATATTTTTTGATTTAAGGTAATCGATAATTTTTTGCGGCACTTTAAAATGGGCTTGCGCGTAAATGCCTCTGGATATTACTTCCAAATTTACGGCATTAATGCCCGAGTAATGCTTTAAAAGCATTTCAGAAACATAGCTTCTGCAAATATTAGCCGTGCATATAAAACAAATCTTCATAAATACCCGTCTTTTTTGTATAATAACCAACGTAACTTGGCACTACAGGAACATAAATTGAACGCGGCATAACGCTGCTATTATACAAATTGTGAATTTATATTCAAAGACAATTATCATTACGACGCTTTTTATATCTGTTTTCACTTTCGCGGCGGTTGAACCGTGGGCTGTTCTCCTGATGCAGTTTTTTATTTTCGCGCCGCTTATCGCGTATATGTATGCAAACGGCCATATTAAGTTTACGGCTTTAAATAAAATACTTTTCCTGTTTTTTATCGCCTGCCTGTTATTAACCGTTTTACAATGTCTGAATGAAAAAACAATTCTTGACACGCCGGGGTATTACCCTCTTACTTTAAGCAGACTTTATTCCGTTAACGAAATAGTTTTTATGTTCACGGTATTCGCGGCTTCGCTAGCGTGCGCCGGCGTATTTGATAATTTTAAAAGCGTAAAAACTCTATGCTTGTGCCTTACGGTATGCGGGTTAGGCGTTATAACAATCAGTAATATTTTTGTAAGAAACGAATATATCCTTCTATTCAGAAAAACAAGCACTGTTATAGGATCTTTCGGCCCTTTTGTTAACAGGAATCACGCGGGCATATTTTTAAATATGTGTTTTTTCGCGTCGCTCGGTTATTTTTTACAAAGCTTTATTGACAATAAAGAAAAGAATATCGGGAAATATCTGTTATCTTTCGCTGTTTTGGCAATTTTGGCATTCGGCATTATAAGCACTTTTTCAAGAGGCTCTATGATGGCGCTTACCGTTACTTCAGTATTGTTTTTGTTTGTTTATTCTCTGTATTTTTTTAAAACAAAAAACGCAAAAATTATAACTGCCACAGGTTTAATAATTCTTAGTATCGTTTTGTTTAAAGCGGTAAGCATAAATGTTAATGCTATTAACAAATTTACCCAAAGAAGCGGCGGCTATTCGGAAGCCGTGCGCATTGAACTTTACAAAAGCGCAGTCGATATGATTCAAGAATATCCTACTTTTGGCGTGGGTGTCGGCAGTTTTCCGCTGGGGATAGACAATTATTTTATTAAAAACGTAGACGGTTATATAGACAGATTACACAATGACTGGCTGGAATTTGTTTTAGGTTTCGGTATAACAGGCGGTTTAATTTTATTTATAACAATTATTTTAATAACGTATAATATTTTTAACAGACTTAACAAAATAGACGATAACAAAAAGAAAATTGTGTTTTTGTCGTTATCCGCTTCTTTATTTGCGATGTGTTTAGGCAGCGCTGTTGATTTTGATTTTCATATTCCGGCAAATGCTCTGACTTTTTTTATTGTTTTTGGCGCTCTTTCAAGCGAAACGTTCGGATGGCGCATATCTTTTAACAAATCGTTTTTTATAAAAACCGCGATTACGGTTTTAGCGGTCTTTAGCATAATGTTTTATTTCAGATATACTTTGGCATGGCATAACTTTTTTATGGGAACGTCCAGAGTATATGAAAGCAAAGCAGACTACTTTGAACGCGGTTTTTATTATTATCCGTCTGCTCCGTACGCCGAAAGACTGGCAATTGCTTATTATAACGCGTTTGTATCGGAACACGACGAATTAAAAAAGACGGAATATTCGGATAAGCTTGACAATCTTACTTCAAAATATCTTAAACGTTATCCTGCCAATAAAAATCTGCGTGAGTTTAAATATATAAGCGATAATATAAAAACGACAATGCGATAAATTGACACTATGATAAAATTGTGATAAAATAATGATAGATAAATAAATGGAGGATATTATGATTAAAATTAGACCTGTTTCGGATTTAAGAAATAAATTTCCTGAGATTGAAAAAATTGTTAATGAAGGAAATCCCGTATATCTCACCAAAAACGGATATGGCTCTATGGTAATTTTGAATTTAGCCCAATATGCCGATTTAACTCAGGATATTGAATTAAAACTTGACGACGCAGATAGAGCAGCAAAAGAAAACAGCGTCCGTCATAGTCATAAGGAAGTTTTTACAAGACTTAGAAACAGAGTGAAAAAATAATGAATAAGAAATATAAACTTGTCTATCTTCCTCTTTTTGAAGAAGATTTATCAAAAGCGGTTGATTATATTTCAAAAGCGCTAAAAAATCAGTCTGCGGCATTAAAATTGATTGCACTTGTTGAAAAATCAATATTAAAAAGGCTATCCTCTCCTTTGGCTTTTGAGCCGTACAATTCCCTAAAAGACAGAAATGAAACATATTACAGAATATATGTGAAGAATTTCACAGTCTTTTATGTGATTATCGGCGATACTATGGAAGTAAGAAGATTTATTTATAGCAAAAGGCAACTTGCAGAGTTAATATAAATACGGCAGGGTTAAATACTTTCTTGGTTGATTTCCTTTCAGCAATTTCTAATAGCCTGTCAATTTGATCTAAAAACAACAAAACAATTGAAATAAATTTTAAAAAATTGTAGAATCAAATATTATGTTAAAATTAAAATACTGTATTATTTATTTGCTGTTTTTGGCTGTACTATTTCTCACCTCGTGCGCCGGCGCCCGCAAAAATACGATATCGTCCAAAATGTATAACGAAATGGAATCAAAAAATACGGAATCCGCCCAAATGCAGGAAGCCATATCAAAAATAAAAATGTCCAACGAGTACGTTCTGCAGCCCGGAGATTTGATAGAAATTAAAATGTTCAGGGAAGGAGATATGGACAGAACCATAAGGATAAATTCTAACGGCACAATAACTTATCCTATGGTCGGCAATATAAAAATAGCGGGACAATCGCTTGATGAAGCCGAAAAAACTCTTTCCGAAGCGCTTAAAAAATATTATTTAAACCCGTCTCTTACGATATTTATTAAAGAATACGGCAATAAAACTATTTACGTTTTAGGGCAGGTTGAAAAGCCAAGCGCCATCCAAATGCCTCCGGAAAAAACTTTTACGGTGCTTGAAGCCATAAGTTCGGCGGGCGGTTTTACAAAAATTGCCGCGCCTTCAAAGGTAAAAGTTTTGCGCACCGAAAAAAACGGAGAGCATAAAACCATAGAAATAGACGTGTCACAAATAACGAAACAAGGCGACAAGTCGCTTGACATAAGCCTTATGCCGGGCGATGTTATTTTTGTTCCGCAAAGCGTGTTTTAAAGGAAAAATATTAAATGGCAGATAACGACAAGCCTTTACAAGCAAACGATTTAGATTTTATTTATTACTTTCACATTGTAACAAAGCGTTTATGGCTTGTGCTTGCTATAATCGTTTTTTTCATTTTTGGTTCTTTGGTAATATCATTTACAACCCAGCCTGTTTATAAAGCATGCGTCCTTTTGATGATAGACAGGGAAAATACCGCAAGGGTTGATTATTACAATCCGCAGTCCTCATGGAATAGTGATGAGGATTATTACAGAACGCAATATAAATTGCTTGAATCACGGACTATTTTGGAAAGCGTTTATAAACAGCTAAACCTTTCCCAGTACGACGAATTCCGACCTGTCGGCAGAGTTACGGGCATAGAAAAATTAAGAAACAGAATAAATGTAGTTCCTGTGCCTAGAAGCCGTCTTTTAAATCTTGAAGTAAGTTCCGTAGATCCGAAACTAGCCGCAAAAATAGCCAATACAATGGCTGATTTATATGTTGCAGGTAATATAAGCAACCGCGTTATAATAGCACAAGACGTTTTAAAAGCTTTAAACGAAAGCGATTCCAAGTCTACCCAAAAAGACAGGGATATATTAAATTCTATGCCGCAAGTAGTGAATAACGAGCTTATAAAAAAGTATAAGGCTGAACAAACCGAACTTGAAATACAAAAAGCCAAACTTGCCGGCAAATATACCGACCAGCATCCTGATATAATCGCCCTTCAAAAACAAATAAACACTATAAAGGCTAAAATAGATGACGAGACTCAAAAAATACTGCAAAGCGTAAAAATAGATTTGTCAGGCCAATTTTTAGGCAATAATATAAGAATAGTAGACAGAGCAATAGAACCCGTAAAACCATATAAGCCAAATAAAAGACTTAACCTTATTATAGGTTTTTTAGCGGGCTGTTTAGTTTCATTCTGCATTGCTTTTATTATGGAACTTTTTGATACCACTATAAAAAATTCAGAAGAACTTGAAGTAAAACTTAAGATGCCTTTTTTAGGAATGTCTCACATTGAAAAGCTGTCAAAAAACAAAACAGAATATTCTACAATGCTTGAAAAGGGAAATTTTTTATCGTCAGAATCCATAAGAAACATAAGAACTATGATAGGATTTGCGCTTTCAAACATTAAAGACAGATCTCTTTTGATAGCAAGTTCTATACAAGGCGAAGGCAAAAGTTATTTATCCTGCAACTTGGCTGTGGCTATGGCGCAAACAGGCGAAAAAGTATTGCTTATTGACGGCGATTTAAGGCGCTCAAGGCTTCATAAAATATTTAAAATTTCTAATGAGAAAGGTTTAAGCAATATACTGGCTGTAGATGACGCGGAAAATATAGATAAAACGGCAAACAGCGCGGTTGTCAAATCCGATGTGAATGGTTTATTTTTATTGCCATCAGGTCCTAATCCGCCTAATCCTGCGGAACTTCTTAATACGCCCAAACTTAAAGCGTTTATACACTGGGCTGAAAAAAATTTTGACAGAGTTATAATAGACTGTCCTGCTGTTTTACCTATAACAGATACTCTTTTATGGGGCAAATTCGTAAGTAACGCTGTGTTTGCAGTTAAAACGGCCTCAACAAATGCAAAGCTTGCCAAAACTGCTATTGATAATTTAAAAACGGCAGGTATTAATATTTTAGGAGTAGTACTTACAATGTATGAAAACAAAGGATTTAAGTACAACAAATATTACTATTACTACAATGAGAATAGTAAAAAAAGCCATTAATCTGTCGCCTTGAACTATAAGAATTGCCTTTGTCGTCATTGCCGCGGAAATCCATAACATAAGTATGAAAAATCAAACAAATCTCAAGTTTTCAGTTTTAATGTCAGTCTATGCCAAAGATAAACCTGAATGGATTAAGGAAGCATTAGACAGCCTTATAAACCAGACAGTTTCTCCTTCAGAAATCATCATTGTTGTTGATGGTCCCGTTCCTGATGAAATATCAAATCTGCTTAAAGAATACACCTTAAAAACAATTATGATAGAAAATATTTTTTTGCCGGTTAATCAGGGCAGAGGCGAAGCGCTTAAGCAGACTTTGCCTATGTCTAGAAACGAATTGGTTGCATTGGCTGATGCGGATGATATAAATCTTTCCGACAGGTTTGAAAAATTAATTGAATGCTTTAACGAAGATGCAAATCTAAGCATAGTTGGCGGGCAAATAGAAGAAGTAGACGAGTATTCTTTAAAACCTATATCAAAACGATTAGTGCCGTTATCTGACAAAGACATAAAAAAATATCTTAAAAACCGCAGCCCGTTCAATCAGATGACGGTTATGTTCAAAAAAAATGATGTAATTAAAGCCGGCGGATATCAGCCTATGCATCTGATGGAAGATTATTATCTCTGGGTACGTATGGCACGCGAAGGATTAAAAATGCGTAACCTTTCAAGCGTGCTTGTGAATGCGCGCGTTGGGACGCAAATGTATGCGCGGCGCGGCGGGTGGAAATATTTTAAAAGCAATAAAGCCGTACAGGATGAACTTTTAAAATTTAAAATAATTTCCGTTCCCCGTTATTTGTTTAATATAGCAGCACGTTTTACTGCTCAGGTTTTAATGCCAAACGGTTTAAGAGCAAAACTTTATGCGAGTTTGCTTAGGAAGTAAGATGACAAAAGCAATTTTAAACTTTTTATACAAATCTAAAGAAAAAACAGCTAATAAAGAAGTAAATAAAATTTTATATTTTTTGCCTGCAAGCAAAGTAGGCGATACGATTATTGAAACTTTTTTTGTAAAAGAATTAAAAAAGTTGTTTCCTTCTGCAGAAATAACCGTTCTTATTTTAGACCCTTATAAAGTTTTGCTAAGCGCCAATCCGAATATTGATAAAATTATTACAATGCCGGTTAATAAGTACAAAAAATTGCTTTTTCTAATTTTTAGAGCTTTTTGGATTCGCCGCAAAAAATATGACTTGCTTATCGACATACCTCACAGCGGTTATGGCTTTTTAAGGTATTTGTTCCTGTATGTCTGCGGGGCAAAGCAGGTTATGACCAGCAATATAAGCGGATATGATTTTATTACTTATCCTCTTTCGTGGTCGGAAGATGTAAAACAACACATCTCTCAAGAAGTTTTTGTAAAAGCTTTAAGAATGCTTGGCGCAAAAGGCTCTTTAACTGTAAATTATGATCTATATATACCTAAAGAAAGCGAGAATTGCGCAACAAATTTTTTAAACTATAACAATATTAATGCTAACGATTTTATGCTATTTAATCCCGAAGGTTCATTACCGCCAAGAACGTTAAAACCGCAAAAAGTTAAAGAAATTTTAGAAAAACTTAATAAAAAATCCGAAAAAAAAATAGTCCTTTTATCTCATAAGCAAAAATATACGAATTTGCCGGAAAATGTTGTATTATTTAGCAGTAATTCTATTATGGATATAGCTGCAATTATAAGTAAAGCCGGTTTTGTTTTGAGTGTTGATACCGGAATAGTGCATATAGCTGACGCTTTTAACAAACCTTTAACAATATTGTTTAGCGAAGCAAATACTGATAACAGGCCAAGGCCTATGGTTGAATTTTTTTGGAGTTCTAAAAACGCTAATAATAAACACTTAAAATCATTTTATAGCGTTAACGATATTTCAACGCAGAATATAATTGATAGTTTATAAGGTTTATAATGGGAAATTTAACCCTAAGCATGCTTTTGTCTCCGGAACAACTGGCCGCTTATTTGTGGCAATACGCACTGTTCCTTGCGGTTATGTTTATGCTGCTGTCGTTTGCAACTGTCGGAAAACGGCACAAAACGGCTTGTCTGCTGTTTGCCGCTTTTTTGGTGTTTATAGCGGGGTTTAGGAATCAGCATCTGACAAATGACACATATATATACATATCCGTTTTCAAGGAATTTACAAGCGGGTTTTCATACGTTACAGGTTATATGGAAAGCGGCTATATTTTATATAATAAGTTTTTGGCGATGTTTTCGGATAACGCTCAAATAGTATTATTCTTTAATGCCTTAATAACAATTGCCGGTTACTACTTTTGCTATACGAGATACGCAACAAATCCTTATCTGGCATTTATGATTTTTGCCTTAACACCTGTTGACGGTTACGTGCGTATTTTGAATCTTTCGCGACAGTATCTTGCCATAGGCATTTTGATGTTTGCCGTACAGTTTATTGTAAAGCGATCTTTATGGCGTTACCTTGCACTTGTTTTTATAGCCGGAACCTTTCATACCGCCGCATTTACGGCCGTGATATTATACTTTTTATATGACATTAAACTTAAGAAAAAATATATCTTAACCTCTTTAGCCGTCGTTGCGCTTTTAATTTTTACACCGGTTATGGATGCGTTTATATCCTTAATGCAGCGCACCGTTTTTACGCGTTTTGTGCATTATCATGAAGAAGGTTTTAAAGCCGCCGCTGCCATGAACGCGTTAGTCTCTTTAGGTATTTTTAGTTTTATAATAATAACATACAGGAAATACAAAGATAAAATTAAAATGCCCATATCGCCGGATTTTCTGACTTGGACATCTTTCGTTACTTTTTGCATATACGCAGTATCAATGGTATCGCCAACATTTGACAGGCTGGCATACATATTTTCGGGAATAACAATTTTAGGGTTTAGCAATTTTATAATGCTTTATCCCGCAAGAAAAAGACTGTTGATTATATTTACGATATGCTTGTTTTTTATAATATGCAGTTCAATATTTTTTATTTACAGGCCCGAGTGGGGCATGCCGTTGCCATACAGATTCTTTTTTCAGGGATAACAAAAAATGTCATTTAAATTCAATCACTCTTTTGTAAACAATTTTATTTTTCGCGCGATATTTAATTTTTTATTCGTTTTTAGAAAAAAACACAATAAATCTATTAACAACATACTTTTTATACGTTTTGACAATAAAGTAGGCGATACAATAATAGATACTTTTTTTATAAGAGAATTGAAAAAATTATTTCCGAAATCAAAACTTACGGTAATTATTCATTCCCCGTTTGACGCTTTAATCAAAGATAATCATCACATAGATAAAATAATAATATGGCCGTATTACAGCAGGTACGTAAAGTTTATAAAAGCCGCATCCGATATATTAAAACTCAGAAAAGAAAAATACGACCTGATAATAGATATCCCCTGGCCGGCAACTCTGAAAAGGCTGATATATTTATATTTTATAAAAGCCAATCATGTAATGACGTCTAATTTAAATGGCTTTAATTTTGTTGACTATCCTTTAAATTTTAACCCGGCCGAAGGCCATATATCATGCGTTTTGGCAAAAGCTCTTACTAATTTAGGCGCAAAAAATGTTAATACGGATTACGAACTGTTTTTACCTGAAGACGCTGAATTATCCGTAAGCGTTTTTTTTGCAGCCAAGCATCTTGATAACGGCAAAATAAATTTATTATTTAACCCGGAAGCGTCGTCATCGTTAAGAACCCTTAAACTTGATAAAATAAAAGATATAACGGAAAAAATAAATAAGCTTGATAAATATAATATTATTCTTTTACAATACTTAACAGACTATGCCGGGATAAAAGGCGTCTGTACATTTAAAAGTTCGTCAATTTCAGAAGCTGCCGCGCTAATTAAACGAGTAGACTGTATTTTAACGGTAGACACTAGCATAGCTCATATTGCCGACGCTTATAATAAAAAAATGACGGTTTTATATGCCGATGATTCAGCAAGCGTGGAGAGCAACAGCATATTTTTTTCATCAAAAAATATTTTAACAAAGGCGCTAAAAGCAAAAGAGATAAACAACATATCATCTGACGACATTGTTAAAAGTATTACAAATACACAGGTATGAATAACGTAAAATAAAAATGAAAACAACACATAAAAGAATTGCCGTAAACACAATAATGCTTTACGTACGCACGCTGGTAATAATTTTTATAAATTTATATATCTCCCGTATGCTGTTGGCTTTATTGGGTATGGAAAATTTCGGTATTGTCAGCGTTATAACAAGCGCCGTTGTCATTATAACTTTTCTTAACGGCTCTTTGAGCGGAGCGGCATCGCGCTTTCTTACTTATGAAATCGGTCTTGGCAATCCCGACAAACTTAAGTCCGTATTTTCAGCGGTGCTGACGGTGCATTTAGCAGCTGCAGCTATCTTTTTATTACTTGCCCAAACTGCGGGACTTTGGTTTATCAACAATAAACTGCTTATCCCCGCGCAAAGCCTTTTTGCCGCGAATATTCTTTATCAGGCAACCGTGTTTGCGACGCTGTTTTCTATTCTTAGGATACCTTACGAAGCGCTTATAATAGCACATGAAAAGATGAATATATTTTCATACTTTTCGATATTTAATGTTGTTTTAAAATTTATTTTAGTAGCGGCGCTGTTTTTGTTTAAAGATTATAATTTGATCATATTGTACGGTTTGGTACTGTTTGTCATATCTTTTGCCACAATGATTTTATATGTCATTTACACATTGCGGCACAATGTTGAAGCCCGTGCCAAACCAGCATTTAACACCGTATTTTTAAAACCTTTACTGGGTTTTTCGTCAAATACCTTATATTCGGAAAGCATGTCTGTTTTCAAATCGCAGGGTATTAACGTACTTCAAAATATGTTTTTCGGACCGGTTTTAAGCGCGGCAACAGGTATAGCCAACCAAGTGTTTTTTGCTGTGGCAGGGCTTTCTGACAACTTCCTTTTGGCGAGCAGACCGCAGATAGTAAAAAATTACGCCCGCGGCGATTATAAGGAGATGCTCCTTCTAATCAACAACGGCGCAAAAATAGCCTTTATACTAGTGCTTATGATTACTATCCCGTTATTTTTAGAGATAGATTTTATTTTAACTCTCTGGCTTAAAGAAGCGCCGCCTTATACAGCCCTGTTTTGTAAAATGCTGCTAGCCGCCAATTTGATTTCAGTAACGTACAGAACTTTATTTCTTGCCATACAGGCTACCGGTAAATTGTTTGCGGTAAGCCTTTTGCTTGGCACGGTTTATTTTTTGATAATACCGATTTCCTGGCTTATGCTCAAAGCGGGCGCCGCGCCTGCCATACCTTTCATAGTTAACTTAAGTGCGACATTGCTGCTTTTTGCAGTATTATGTGCATTTGCCGGCAAATATATAAAAGACTTCAGAGTTACCGCGTTTTTGAAGGATATTGTTTTAAAAGGCGCCATTGTTTTGCTGCTTTCTGTTTTGCCGTCGCTCGCTTTGATGCATTACCTTGAACAGGGTTGGATAAGATTTATATGCATATTGTTTTTTAGTACAATGTGCGCAGCATTATCATCATACTTTGTAGCGTTAAACGGTTCTGAGAGGCAATTAATTACCGATAAAATAAAATCTTTTTTAAAGAGAGGCTTTGCGATATGAGAAAGAATATACTTTTTTCCACCACTAGGCAGTGGAACCCGGGGGATGAGTTTATACTTCTCGGCTGCATAAATCTGCTTAAAGAATTATACCCGGGTTTTAATCCGGTAATATATAACAGGAATCCCGCCATACGGCAGGAAAAATATTCAAACTTAAATTTTTTTAGAAATACTTTTTGGGAGCGCGTTTCATGTAAAAGTAAAGGCTTGTCGGATGCTTTTTTAAGAATGGGGTTTTTTGATAATTCCTTTAAGGATAATACCGACGCTTCTTTTTTAGACCTTGCCGTTTTTGCCGGTTCGCCGGAATGGTACGGTTACCGCAACGCAAAATTGTATGATGTTATCAATAGATACAATATACCCGCCGTTTATCTAGGCATAGGACTGCGTGCTGACCAACAGAATCTTAATCTGTCTGAACTAAAAGCAGTTGAAATCCAAACCCTTAAAAACGCCAAACTTATTATTACCAGGGATACTAATCTTGCAAAAAGCCTGAATGCTGTAAACGCTGTTCAGATGCCTTGTCCGGCGCTCTTTAGCGTATCTCTAGGAAAGGAAAAAGAAATTAAAAAAGTTAAAAAAATAGGCCTTATTTACGGTTGCCCCCAGGCATCGCCCTGTAATAATATCTCGCGGGAAACTTACACTTTTTTAATTTCGCTTTACAAACAGATTATAAAACAATATTCTAAAGAATATGAAATAGGTTTGGTTTGTCATTATATTGACGAGATGCCCTCTGCTGCGCGGGACTTCCCCGGAATGGATATTTCTTATTCGTACGACGCCAAAGATTACCGGGAAATCTTTTCCCGTTTTGATTTGGTTATAGGACATAGAATCCACGGCATAGGAATGAGTGCATCCTTAGCCATACCGGGAATAGCTTTGGCGCATGACCTTAGGGCAGATACGCTTAACGGCTTTAAGGCGAAAATTATAAACAAAAATACTTCTGTACAAGACATTTTTAATCTTATAGATAAGACAACAGCCGACATCATTGACGAAAATGAACTTCTTAAGAAGCATAAGCAAAACGCTTGGGAGAAATATATAGCGCTGCTTAAAGAAAGGTTGGCGCAGGTTAAATAATTTTTTAATTTAAAAGTAAAATATCACAACACATATTTAAAAACCAATATCTATTTACCATGCAGGAGTGTGTAATGGAAGAAATATTTAAAAAATTAAAAAACAAACTTCTTTGCCCCAAAAAAGCTAAGCCTCCAAAAATTACCGGGATGCACTTAACTTTTAGCGGAAGTGCCTACCCCATAATAAATGTTGGACAATGTTCTCATTCCAACGGTACGTTTATACAATGTTGGGACCCAAGAATAAAGCTGACTATAGGTAAATTTTGCTCAATAGCAAAAAACACACATATAATTTGCGGTGGTGAACATGATGTTGAATGGGTGTCCACATATCCATTTATACCTCGTCATGAAATGAAAAATTTGCAACATCTATCCACTATAAAATATAAAGGAGATATTGAAATAGGCAATGATGTTTGGATTGGCGCAAATGCAACAATATTATCCGGAGTTAAAATAGGCAATGGCGCCATTATTGCAGCGGGTGCTGTTGTGGTTAAAGATATTCCTGATTTTGCTATTGCAGGCGGAGTTCCGGCCAAGGTTATAAAGTACCGCTTTTCAGAAGATATAATTGAAAAATTAAATAAAATTAAATGGTGGGACTGGAGTTTAAAAAAGATATTGGAGTCAGTAGAGTATATGCCAAGCCCAAAGGCTTTTGTAGAAAGATATCACAGTGAAACTGAAAAATAAAATTCCACTCAAAAAAATTCAGAAAGAATTACTACTTAAGCTAATTATCCCATTTAATCGTGTTAGAAAACCCATATGCTTAGCGTTTGTAAAATATTAAAAAAATATTAGGTTTTAAATTTGCATTAAAATACAGTAATTGCTATAAATTCAGACAACGATGTCAAAATTTCTTTTACTTATCATTGATGCTGTTTTGTTTTTAGGCTCAATATTTTTAGCGCTTTTTTTAAGGCAGCTTAATATTGATCATTTTTTTTATTGGACAGATTACATCCCTTTATTTATACCTATAGTTTTAACCTCTTATATTTTTTCAATTTATGACTTAAATTTTTTAAGAAAACACGGTTTAAAAAAAACTTTTCTCGCCCTGTTTTTTATAAACATTCTTTTTGGAATGGGATTTTTTTATTTATTCTCCGGTATTATGAACTTAGGCACTCCTAAAACTACGTTGTTTAGTTCCTTATCAATATTTTATCTTGCGGCTTATTTTACCAGAAAACAGTTTTTAAGTTTTAAAGATAAACGCGGACTGCTTGTAAAAAAAATAGTCATTATAGGCGTTAGCTCCACAATAAACGAGATAAAACAAAATCTTTTAAACAATAAAGAATATAAAGTCATTTTTGAATATGCATCCTTAGATGAACAAAAAGGAAATATAGAAAACTATACAAAAAAAAATATTGATTTTATAGTTATACAAAACGGATATCTTTTTAACCGTGACACTGCTTTTTGGAAACCTTTAGCTAAAAATTTTGTAAATAAGGGAATAACCATAAAAACAGATTTCGACTTTTACGAAGAATTATTCGGAAGAATACCTGATGAAAGCGTAAAAGAGAGTTTATGGCTTATAAAAACTATAGCAGAACGCGATGAATACGGCGTCTATAAAATACTTAAACGCTCAATAGATATTTTAGTTTCTCTTTTAGCGGTTTTATTATTTTTTATACCGTTTTTGTTTATATGGCTTGTTATAAAAATTGTTGACGGATATAACCCGGTATTTAAACAAAAAAGGATAGGATACTTGGGCAAGACTTTTTATATTTACAAATTCAGGACGATGAAACAAAAAAAGAACGATACGGCGGCAAAAGAAGTTTTTAATGAATATAACAAAGAACAGAGCGAATACGGCGTAACCGGAAAAATTTTAAGAAGATTTAGGCTGGATGAAATACCGCAATTAATTAATTTGATAAAAGGCGATTTGTCTTTAGTAGGCCCCAGACCCGTCTGGGATAAAGAATATGAAACTGCCGAAAAACAAATATCTAATTACAGTTTAAGGAATATAGTTCGCCCCGGAATAGCAGGCTGGGCACAGCTTAATTTTAGGGCTGTAAGAAATATAGAAGACTGCGTTATACGTTTTGCTTATGACATTTACTACATAAAAAACAAATCATTTTTTCTTGATATATCAATAATACTAAAAACTATCCGAAGGCTTTTTATCAGCGACAAGAAGATGGGCTAATTTATGAAAAAATCTTGTTTAATCTTATTTTCGTTTACAGCCTGCCTGCTTGTTTTTTCGTTTACCAAAGCATTCGCAAAAGACATATCCGAAGTTTTTCCGATAGGCATATACTGCGTTGACGATACGAAATATATTAAAGATTTAAAAGAATGCGGTTTTAACATAATACAAACGTATAAAAAAGATAAAGAAACTGTAAAAAAGTTCGCGCTTGAATGCGGGAACCATGATATGTTTCTTTTAGCATATCCTGACGAAATTATTCAGTCGGATTATACGGAAGAAGCGAAAAACCGTAATATTGTATGGTATCTTTTTGACGAGCCGGATATTTTTAACTATCCCCCCGCGGATCTAAAAGAAAAAGACAAGGCGGTTAAAGCGATTTTTCCAAACCAAAAGACCGCGTTTGTAATAAGCCAGGGCGGCACGGAAAACGATTATTACTCCATAGCCGATATTTTGATGGTTGACTGGTATCCTGTTCCCCATTTGCCGCTAAAATCATTAGGCGACCAAATATATATAGCAAGAAAAGAGCTTGACAACAGAAATCTTAGAGAGAAACCTTTATGGGCGGTTATACAGGCTTTTGACTGGTTTGATTTTCCGCAGAAGCGTGAAGATAAAGTCGGCGGTTTTCCCTCCTATGAACAAATACGTTTTATGACTTATCACGCTGTTTTAAACGGCGCCGAAGGAATATTTTATTTTTATTTTAAAACAAAAGATAAAGGCCTTCTTATAGAAAATAAAGAAAACTGGGACAGGCTGGCTAAAGTCGTCAAAGAAATAAGCGCTTTGTCGGATATTTTTATAAAAGGCAAAATAATTGACAATCCGGTAATAATCGACTATCCTCTCATTATGAAGACATGGGAATATGAAGGTAAAAGATATTCAATTATTGCTAATATAAATATTGAAGAAGAGCTTCTTCCCTTCGGACTTCTTGATAAAAAATATAAACTTAAGTTTGAAAAATCGGCTTCGCTGAAAACAGTCAACCGAGGACAAAAGATTAAGCCGTTCAGAGTTTACGTTTTGGAATTTTAAAGTACGCGGCTAATAAACGGCATATAATGGGGATTTGTCCGTCGGGTATACAGGGTATTGACATTATAATAGGAAATATAGTAAATTAAAAAAGTATTTAGTCATAAAACAAGGAGGCTAGTGCATGTATTTAAAGAAATTGTTTGTTGCAGGCGTGATTTTTATGCTTTTTGTTTCAATCGGAAGCGCGAAGATTTTTGTCGTAAGAGACGGCGTAAAGAGTAATTATAAAGACGGCAGCATTATAACGTTAAAAACTTCGGAGCAGAAAAACACATACGTAGTTTTTAACGGCACGATAATAAAATTATCCGCTGATATTTCATATTCTTTAGAAGAAAAAACATACGAAGGCAGGAAAGCGCTTGCAATAAAATCCGGCGATTCCGGTTATGTTGTAATAGGCAACACTCTGCTTAGAACAAATGAAGGTCAATCCAATATATTATTAGTGCTTAAAGAAGACTCCCACGAAATAAATATTAAAGTTTTGGAGGGAGGCGTAGACGTTTTAAGCACTTCGGATAAAGTTACTATAGAAAGCTATCAGGCAGGCGGGTCTTTTTCAATACTCGCTTTGGATTCTGAAATACAAAATGATAATTACCAGCAGTTTAAAAATGATTTCGTTAATCCCATAAGCGTGTCGAATCCGTAATTTAAAAATAAGGAAAACATAGTAAAATAGGAGTTAACTAAATGAAAAAAATTTTATTGTCGGTTTTAGCAGTGGCTTTAAGCGTAACAGTATCGTTTGCCGGTGATTTGAGTTTTGTTTTTACGGAACGGGTTTCTTACGACGATAATATATACTTTACAAACGAAGATACAGAATCGTCTATGATATCAACTACAAAATTAGGGCTTAATTATGAGTCTTTAATACCTTCAACAAACATAAGTTTAAAAGCAGGAATTTTAGGCGGTTATAATTACTATATGACAGACCCGTCGGTCAATAGTTATTTTGACGCTTTGGTGTATGTATCCGGAGAACATGATTATTTTAATGTTTCCAATACTTTCTTATTCACTTCAGATCCGGCAAATTCAGCCCTTACGGAAAGAGCGGAGCGTATAAACAATACTACGGATTTGTATTTTATTTCTTCAAGAGATAAAGACTTTGCCATAGGCATCGGCGGCAAGAACACTTATGACAGCTATATTAAAGAAGAATTTGATTATTTATCCAGAAACAGAATTGATGCGCTTGTAGATTTATTTTACACGGTTATGCCTAAAACAAGACTATTCGTGAATTACACTCACTCGATAATCGATTATTCTAAAAATGAAGCTAACAACTCTTCCGGCGACAGTATCGGACTTGGCATAAAAGGCGATTTGTCTGAACGCATAACGGCTCTTGCAAAAGTAAGCTATGATATGAGAGATTATGCTAATGATAAAGTGGATTCTCTTGGCAATGTTGCCGAAAATGAAACCAGCTTAGTGGGTTACTTGGTTTCCGTGAAATGGGACCCTACTTACAGCACCTCGCTTACTTTATCCGGCAACAGAGCGGCCCAGGAAACTCTTTATGATTTAAACAGATACTATATTTCAACGTCAGTGTCCTTGTATGCTTCACAAAAGATATATGACAAATATAGCGCTTCTGTTTTAGGCAGCTATGAGGATATGGCATACCCTATAGAAATAGCCGGCTCCGATGTTTTGAGAAATGACGAGTTTCTTAGAGTGCGCCCGGCTGTTGAAATGGAAATTTTTGAAAATGGCAAAATTGCCGTATTTTATGAATATTCCACAAGAACATCTAACATTGAAGTATTTGAATATGTTAACAATTCAACAGGCATAGAATTTAAATTTGCTTTCTAATTGTAAATAATAAATAAAAAAAAACAACCGGCTCCAGAGAGAAAACTGTGAGCCGGTTGTTTTTTTTATTATAACAACTTACTTACCTATCACTTCCAGACTTATCCTTTTAAGCTCGGTATCGACTTTCAGCACTTTAACCTTTAATGTTTCCCCTACTGAAACGACTTCGTGCGGATTTGTAACAAATTTAGAACTCAGTTTTGAAATATGCACAAGTCCATCCTGATGTACTCCTATATCCACAAAAGCGCCGAAATTCGTGACGTTTGTCACTGTTCCAGACAAAATCATATTCTCCTGCAGATCTTCCAAAGTATTGATATCCGAGCTGAATTCCGCAGTTGAAAAATCTTTTCTGGGGTCAACTCCCGGCTTTTTGAGCTCCGCGATAATATCGTTTAAAGTCAGTATTCCGGTTTCTTCGGTAATATAACTTTTCGGATTGATGTTTTTTATGAGATTGTCATTTCCGACAAGACCTGAAACGTCCACGCCCAAATCTTGCGCCATTTTCTCAACTACCGCATAACTTTCCGGGTGAACCGCCGAATTGTCAAGCGGGTTTATTCCTCCTGAAATCCTTAAAAATCCCGCGCATTGCGTGAAAGTTTTATCCCCCAGCCCCGTAATTTTCAGTAAATCTTTTTTATCTTTAAACGAACCGTTTTTTGTTCTGTACTGGATAATGTTTTTCGCGGCTGTTTTGCCTATTCCGGAAACATATGACAATAGTTCCGTGGAAGCCGAGTTTAAGTTTACTCCGACAAAATTAACGGCAGATTCCACGGTCCCGTCCAACTGCTTTTTAAGCTGAATCTGATTTACGTCATGCTGGTATTGCCCTACTCCTATGGATTTCGGGTCTATTTTTACAAGTTCCGCCAAAGGGTCTTGAAGCCTTCTGGCAATGCTTATCGCGCCTCTTACGGTTACGTCCAAATCCGGAAACTCGGCAGACGCAAGAGGAGAAGCGGAATATACGGAAGCCCCTGCTTCGCTTACAATAACAACTTTAGGCGTATGTTTTGTCTTTTTCAAAGCGTTATGCACAAAAGCCGTAGTTTCTTTTGACGCTGTTCCGTTTCCTATGGCAATAAGTTCGACATAATACTCCTCAATTAAATCTATCAAAATATCTTCAGCTTCTTTAACTTTTGATACCGGTTCATGAGGAAAAATAGCATGATACTCTTTAAAGTTGCCGTTAACGTCAACAACTGCCACTTTGCAGCCTGTCCTGAAACCCGGATCTATCCCCATAATAACTTTATGCCCGGCAGGAGACGCCAGAAGAAGATTTTTCGCGTTAGACGCGAAAACATTTATGGCGTCTTTATCGGCATCGTCCATTTTAGATAAAAATATTTCAACCTGCAAAGACGGATACAAATGCCTGTCATAAGCCGTTTGGACGGAATTAAAAAGTTCGGGATAAAAAAGCGATTTATTGTTTTTTGCCACTTTGGAAAGTATCAGCTCCACAGCCTGCTCGTCTTCAATCACTATTTTCCATGTTAAAACCTTTTCATTTGTTCCGCGCCTTACGGCAAGCAGCCTGTGTCCGGGAACGGTTTTTAAAGGTTCGCTGTAATCGTAATACATATCGTATTTTGTTTTTAAATTTTCAGCGGCTTTCGTGGCTTTTGAGCGAATGCTTCCGGTAGTTAATATAAACGTCCTCACAAAACCTCTTATCGCCGCGTTGTCGGATATTTGTTCGGCGACAATATCTATTGCTCCCATAACGGCTTTTTCAATAGTGTCTATTCCTTTTTCGGGATTAAGATACTTTTTCAGGATTTCTTCCCTGTTTTCTTTCATAGAGATTTTTTGTTCCGTAATTTCTATGGCAAGAGGTTCAAGCCCCGCGGCTTTCGCTATCGTGGCTTTTGTCTGGCGTTTGGGTTTATACGGAAGATAAATATCTTCAAGTTTAGTTTTTTCTTTACACTCTTCTATTTGTTTTTTTAGTTCGGAAGTCAGCTTTTTCTGTTCGTCAATGCTGTTGATAATAGTTTCTTTTCTGGTTTCAAGTTCTATGTAATATTGAAGTTTGTCGGATATATCGCGGACATTGATTTCCGTTAAATTTCCGGTCTTTTCTTTCCTGTAACGCGATATAAAAGGCACTGTATCGCCATCGCTTAACATTACTACGGTATTTCTTACGCCGCTTTCCGGCAAATTTAAATCCGAAGTAATCCAATCTATAATTCTCTTTTCCGCGCTCATAAAAATTCCTCTATATTCCGTCTATTTTTATAATTATACCAAATTAGATAACATCTTAAAATAAAAAACGACTCCGAGTATTTTTCGGAGTCGTTTTTTATTTTATATATTACTGTGCCGTTATTAATATTCCGGCATAGGAGGCATTCCGCCGCCCATAGGCATAGCCGTTTTTTTTCCGCGTTTAAATCCCCAATAAAAATCTAAATCCGGCATTAGCGCTCATATTAATGTAGTTCTCTCCGGTATAATAATTCGCATTGATAAACATTTTTATATTTGAGGTTATAAAAACATCTCCTCCGAGTAATACTCCTATCTGTATTCCTTCTTCTTTTGCACCTCTGCTTGTAAAACTTTCCCCCGTATCCTCAAATACTCCCAGAATTTCAGGCTCATATCCCATTATCAGATATTTCCCTTCGCCTTTTAAATATACGTTCCATTTGTCTTGCCCGCATTCTATTCCCAATCCAAAACGCGCCGCGCTTCTTATATAGCTGTCGCCTTTTACTTCTAAATTTAGTCCCGGCGCTCCGGTCTCTTTAAAATCTTTATAATTTACGTTCCCGGCTTCCATTCCGACATACGGTTTGATACTTACGTTATTTGTTAATTCATAATATAACGCTCCTTCTATATCCGCGCTTATTGTTATTGCTTCTATTTCGGCTTTGGCCGTTTTGTCAAACGTCGGTATGTATCTTTCAGAATTGAAATTATCCATGCTTCCCAATACCATTGTTTTAATTTCCCAATTTTTATTTACATATCCCGCGTATAACCCTCCTCCTATTTTTGTACCGTCGGATTTACTCTCGCCCTGTTCTGCGCTGTCTTTCACAAATCTTGCAAACACTCCGTATACTAAATTACTGTCTGTTAAATTTTTTACGCAGTCATATCCTAACAAAGCTCCAAGAGAATTGTCTATATAATCTTCCAAAGAATTCTCGTTCTCTTTAAACGTTTCTTGTCCGCCTCTGACTTGCGTCCATATTCCGTTATCGTCGGCATTGTTTATTTTGTCATATATTTCGGTATTGGGGCTGGCTATGGCAAAATTTCTTACTATATTGCTTATAAAATGCCCTGCTACATCCGACAGCGCTGCCATCTGTTCCGCTTCGTTTTTCGATGTTATTTCCGTTATTACTCCCGCAAGCGCGCTGCTTATACTTGAGTCCGTAGATAATTTATCTAACACTCTGGCTGTTTCCTTTTGATTAAAACTTAAACCTTCCAAATTTGACAGATTTGACGCGAACGTTCCGTTAATCGTCAATATTATCCTGTCGGAATTCGCATAATCATTAAATGTAAATTTAAGCAAACCGTTATTGGTGCTTGTGCTTGTAAACAATCCCTGCACGTTTGTCAGCGTTGACAATAGTATTTCATATGTTTGGTTGTCATATGTGCCTACATACGTTTTTATGTCTAAATTTCCGCCTACGGTCGCGTTCCCCGCTATTATTTTATCACACTCGTTATTATTGGCAAATATGTCTATTTTGGTGTTTGTCGTGCTTGAAAATGTATCTACTGTTATAGTATTTACCGTTCCGTTCTGCAAATCCAGCGCGCTGCCCGCAGACAATATCATGCTTGTCCCTTTAAACGTCGCGCTGTCTAAAAATACTATATTCCCGCCGCTTATGTTAAACTGCGCTATATTCATTACCGTATTGCCGCCAAAAATCAAATTTCCGTTACCTGTTTTATTTATTATTCCGTTTCCTTCGGCTATCAGCCCGTTTTCCAATATTATTGAGTAATTTGACGCATTAAAGTTGATTGTTGAAGAATTTGAGAAATATATGTCGTTAAGACCGTTCGTATCCGTATTGTTATTAAAAGTTATATTTATGTTGGAACCGCCGGTATTAAAATTTACTATCGTATTACTGCTTAAGAAAACAGCGCCGCCTCTTTGTCCCGCGGAATTATTTGCAAAAATCATATTGCCGTTAAACTCAGCGCTTCTTCCGGACGCCAAATATAGTGCTCCGCCGTTTAAGGTTGCCGTGTTGCCGCTGAACGTTGTGTTTTCTATCGTCAATTTTCCGGCTCCAAAATACACCGCTCCTCCGTTCCCGACGGAAGTGTTAACATTCAGCACTACGTTTCTTATCAAAGATTCCGACAGCGCGTTGCTCATATAAAGTACTGAACCGTTTCCTGTATCTCCCGTGCCGTCCGCGCGCGCTTGCGTTATCGTTATGTCTTTAAGGGTAAACGTTGACGCGTTTACTAACTTAAACATTGAACCGTACGTGCTACCGTTATTTATCTTTCCGGAAACTACCCATTTTGACGCAACGCTGTCATTTCCGCTTACGCTGAACAGTCCTGCTCCCGTATCTCCCAATTCTCTGTCAATATAATATGTGCCCGCTTCATTCCATACCCACGCTCTCGGTCCGACCATAGCATTGTAATCATACAATGTAAGTATTCCCGAGCCGCCTTCTATGGTTACATTAATATTTTGCCAATTGTTAGTATCCACGCTTACCTTATACGAATGTACGCCCATTCCCAATGTAAAACTTGATATACTCGTCGCAAATGTCAGACCGTTGTACAAGACCTGGGAATTAAATGTTCCGTTTAAATCTGCCAACTCTTCGCCGTAATATACTCTTATGTCAAATATGCTGCCTATCACTCCGCTGCCGGTCGTTAAGTTAATCTTGTCCGTATCCATGCTGTAAGTGTTTCCTGCGTGTGAACTGAATCTTATACCGAAATTCAAAGCATTGCTGCTTCCTATTAAACTTAACTTGTCAAAAGTTATTGTTCTCGTGCTGCTTCCTACTGTGTTTGTTATGTCTATTACCGAATTCTCAAAACTATAACCAATATTGCCGACAAAACTATTCGCCGCAAAACTTACAAAAGAGTTTTTGAAATTTACGCTGTTTCCCGTAGAGCCCGTAAACGAACTGTTTAGCACGTAATACGCATAATCGCCTGTTCCCGAATTACGGAAATTCGCATTTGCTCCGGTTCCCGTAAAATTTATGTTTGTTCTGTCTAATGTAGTTGTTCCGGTACTTTTGCTGTAATAATCAGATACCGCGTTGTTCCCGAGATCCAGGTTATACCCCATGCTTGCCGCGCTTGCGGCTCCATATACCGTCACAGTGCTGTTTGATATTGCGTTTGTCCCGCCAAACATTTTTCCTGTTTCATAAACGGTTGTCTGTCCCACTGTCTGCGTAAATGTTCCGTAAAATGAACTATTATCCCCGCTCAAATTAAGCCTGCCTGCTCCTGTACCTTTTGTTATTGAGCCCCAGCCGGCTATACCGCCGTCCATTATTACTGCTCCGGCTCCGGTTATGTTTATTGTTCCGCCGGCATTATATATGTCTTTTCCGAGACCGCTTGCCGTATTTCCCGCAAATGTTACGCTGCTTCCCGCCGTAGTTACAAAGTTTATCGTACCGCCGTCATTATATATCGCGCCGCCTGAACTTGCCGTGTTGCTGCTGAATAAAACATTTCCGTTAAACGCCAGCACGCTTCCTTTATTGTATATCGCTCCGCCGGAAGACACCGCGACGTTTGTGTTGAATGTTATTGATGAAGCATTAAAATTCATTATCGAATTCCAAACGTATAATGCCCCGCCTTCGGCAGCGCTTTGATTGCCCGTAAAAGAAATATTATTAGTCGCGATAAAAGACGTACTGGATGCATAAGTAAAAATAGCCCCGCCTGTTCCTTCTTCCAACGCCTTGTTATTGCTGAAAGTAATATTCCGACCTGCCGTAAATGTCATTGAAGAATTATCCATAGCATATACTGCTCCGCCGAAAGTGCCGCCGACATTATCCGGCATGTTATTGTCGCCGATATTATCCGACTTGTTATTATTGAATATAATATCTCTGTTTGCGGTAAAGAACATATACGAATAACAGTCACTGTACACGGCTCCGCCGTAAAACGAGGAATTGCTGTCAAACACAATATCTCTGACGGCAGAAAATTTCATATCGGAATAATACCCAGCGTGTATTGCTCCGCCGAAACTGGGAGCCTTATTATTGTTAAACAAAACATCTCCGCCGGAAGCAAATGTCATGAAAGAATCAAATTCGGAATTTATTGCTCCGCCGCACCCAGACGCGTTATTGTGATTGAACGATATATCTTGTCCCGCGGAAAATGACATCTCGGAAAAAATGATATTATATATCGCCCCGCCCGTCATACTTTTGTTTGAAGTAAATGATATGCTTCCCGTTGAAGCGTTAAAAACGCTGTTTGTGCCTTCCGCGTATATTGCTCCGCCGAGGCCGTTTGCCGTATTATTTATAAAACTTATATTTCCTTTAAACAGCGCGCTGCTGCCGTCCGCCAAAGATACCGCGCCGCCACTATCCGCCGTGTTGCTTGAGAATACCGTGTCTTCTACAGTCAATTTTCCGGCTCCGAGATATATCGCACCGCCAAAATAGACTGAACTGTTTTCGGCGATTATCACATTTTTTATCAAAGCTTCCGACACCGCGCTGTCCATATAAAGTACCGAACCGTGTCCGGTGTCTCCTCCCATACCGTCCGCAAGCGCCTGCGTTACCGTTATATTTTCCAAAGTAAACGTCGACGCATTTACTCCGTCGGTTATTTTAAACAACGAACCGTACGTGCTGCCGTTGTTTATTTTCCCGGAAATTACGCGTCTGGACGCTACGCCGTCATTGCCGCTTACGCTAAATAATCCCGGCGCCGTAATTCCTAATTCTTTGTCTATATAATATGCGCTGCTATTATTCCATACCCAGGCTCTATTTGTTCCGACTGTCCCGGCGTTGTAATCATACAATGTATACACTACTCCGCCGCCGCCGTCTATGGTTACGTTTATGGTTTGCCAATCGCTGTTTACTCCTATTTTATACGTATGCACGCCCATTCCCAATGTAAAGCTTGATATGTTCGTCGCAAACATCAGACCGCCGTACAAGACCCGGGAATTAAATGTTCCGTTTAAATCTGCCAGTTCTTCGCCGTAATATACCCTTATGTCAAAAATGCTGCCTATTACTCCGCTGCCGCCGCCCGTTAAGTCAATCTTGTCCGTATCCATGCTGTAAGTGTTTCCGGCATGAGAACTAAATCTTATTCCGAAATTCAATCCGTTGTTGGCTCCTATCAAATTTAATCTGTTAAACGTTATTGTTCTCGTGCTGTTGCTTACGGTATTTGCTATGTCTATTACAGAATTCTCAAAACTGTACTCTATGTTCCCGCTAAAATTAGAAGGCGCAAAACTTACGAAAGAGTTCTTGAAGTTTACGCTGTTCCCAACCACTCCGGTATATGAACTGTTTAACACATAATATGCGTAATCGCCTGTTCCCGAATTAAGAAAGTTCGCTTTTGCTCCCGTTCCCGTAAAATTAATGTTTGTCTCGTTTAATATAGTTGGCACCGTATTTTTACTGTAATAATCGGATATCGCGTTGTTTCCCAAATTTACGTTATATCCCATGCTTGCAGCGCTTGCAGCTCCGTATACCGTCAGCGTGCTGGTTGCTATTGCATTTGTTCCGCTAAACATTTTTCCAGTCTCATATACAATTGTCTGCCCCGCCGTCTGCGTAAATGTTCCCGTAAACAAACTGTTATCGCCCGTTATGTTTAATGTACCCGTGCCGCTCTTGTTTACAGTTCCGTTTCCGCTTAAGAAACTTGTTCCAAAACTTAAATTGTCATTACCGGTGAGCGACAATGTTCCGCTTATTCCTACAGATACTTTTGTGTTTGCGGCTACTGCCGTCCCCGTAGCAAATGTTAACGTTCCGCCGTTGATATTGCTTTGCCCGTTAAAATAATTGCTTGTTACTATTGTATTTCCGTTTGTTTGCGTATATGTTCCCGTGTATGCGCTATTATTGCCTGCTATATCTAATGTCCCTGTTCCGCTCTTGTTTACAGTTCCGTTTCCGCTTAAGAAACTTGCTGCGAAACTTAAATTGTCATTACCGGTGAGCGACAATGTTCCGTTTGTTCCTACGGATACTTTTGTATTCGCAGCTACCACTGCCCCGGTTGCAAATGTTAATGTTCCGCCGTCTATCGTATGCATCGAATTAAATGTTTTATTTGTTACATTGGTATTTCCCGCTGTTTGCGTAAATGCTCCCGTATGCGCGCTGAAATCTTCGGATATGTTTAATGTTCCGCTGTTTGTTTTACTTACGGCGAATGTTGTCCCGATAAATTTGTCGCGCTGCAATGCAATCGTTCCCGTAACATTTATATTGAGCAGCGAAGACGCTCCCATTGACAATACGCTGTTTATCACTGCTCCGTCGTTTATTTGTATTGTTCCTGCGGTTATATTATTTGTTCCGTTAAAGAAGCTTGCGCTTATTGCGGTTGTTCCGCCTGTCTGCGTATACGTTCCCGTATATCCCGAACTATTGCCGTTCAAATATACATTTGCCGCGTTGTTTATCGTCCCGCTTCCCGCTATCCCGCTGCTTATTATTACAGCTCCGCCGCCGGTTATGTTTATTGTTCCGCTATTGTATATGTCGTTACCATTTCCTGCGCTGCCGTCGCCGGCACGATTGCCTATGAATGTTATGCTGCTGCCGGATACTGTTTCAAAATTTATCGTCCCCTCATTATATACCGCTCCGCCTAAACTGCTTGCGCTGTTTCCGATAAACATTATATTGCCGTTCGTAAATGTTATAGTTGAATTAGCTCTATTATTACTTATCGCTCCGCCCCATCTTGCCGTATTACTGCTAAATGTTAACTTACCTCCTGAAGACATTTCAAAACTTATTTGACCGCCTGCATAGTTGTATATCGCTCCGCCGCTGCTTTGGGCTACATTACCGGTGAAGGTTATTGTTGAAGAGGTAAAATTTATTATTGAATTGTACTCACTATGTATCGCGCCGCCGGAACTTGCCCTATTTCCGTCAAATAGTATATCGCCGTTTGTAAATGTTATTTTTGTATTAGCGCTCCAACCGTCATTGTATATCACTCCGCCGTTACTTGCCGCAGTATTGCTGCTGAATGTTACCTTGCCTCCTGAAGACATCTCAAAATTTATTTGACCGCTTGAGTTGTATATCACTCCGCCGGAACTTGTTGCAGTATTGCTGCTGAATATTATATTGCTGCCGGACGCTGCTCTAAAACTTATTGTTCTGGAATTGTATATCGCTCCGCCAAACCTTGCAGTATTGCTGCTGAATGTTATCGCACCGACGGAAAACATCTCAAAATCCATTTGCCCGCCCTCATTACATATCGCTCCGCCGGAAGTTGCCGCAGTATTGCCGCCGAATCTTACATTGCTGCCTGCAAAACTTATTGATGAACTGCCGTTAGTATATATCGCTCCGCCGTAATTTGCGCTGTTTCCGATAAATATTATATCGCCGTTTGCAAATACTGTTTTTGAATTACCGGCTAAACCGAAATGGTATATCGCTCCGCCGGAAGTTGCAGTATTGCTGCTGAATGTTACCCTGCCGCTCGAAGACATATCAAAATTTATTTGACCCAAATAATTGCATATCGCGCCGCCGCCGGTGATTGATCCTGCGCCGTTCGCTTTATTTCCGAAAAACAATATATCGCCATTTGTAAATGTTATTTGCGAATTATCGCCATTGTTATATATCGCTCCGCCGCTGCTTGCCGCAGTATTGCTGCTGAATGTTACCTTGCCGACCGAAGACATATCAAAATTTATTTGACCGCCCGACTGGTTGTATATCGCTCCGCCACCGTACGTGTAGCTTGTAACATCCGCTCTATTTCCGGCAAACATTATATTGCCGTTTGTAAATGTTATGTTTGCACTAGCGCCGGTATTATATATTGCTCCGCCGTAATCTGCGGTATTATTGCTAAATATCACGCTTCTTCCCGCAGCTGTTTCAAAATTTATCACTCTGGTATTATATATCGCTCCGCCGTAATTTGTTGCTGAATTGCTGCTAAATGTTATATTGCCGCCGGTATTAAAAGTTAACGTAGAATTAGTAACGCTAAAAGCCCCGCCATTGCTGCTTGTTGACAATGAAACAGAAAGATTATAATTCCCGCTTATTGTCATAATACCCGAAGAAGCCATGCTTCCGAGACGCTCTGTGCCGGTTATATTGTCTATAAGCACCACGTTCCTAACGCCCGCCTGCCTAAACAGTTGTTGAAGATAGCTATAACTGGAAACGTTTATCGTTTGAGAAAACCCATTAATGCTAAATAAAACTATCATTAATAACGGAAACAATAAAAACTTTTTCATTTTTTACTTTCCTTTTTCTTATTTTTTATAAGTCATAACCACCAGCTGTACTAGAGTGTATACACATCCTCCCTCTCCCGCAGGGTATGACAAATGTAGGTTTTTAGAAAATTATAGCACATTAGACGACATTCTTAAAACGTAATGACGAAAAAACGCCTCCGAGTATTTTTCGGAGGCGTTTGTTTTTTATTTTTGTATATTATTTTACATGCCGTTATTAATATTCCGGCATAGGAGGCATTCCGCCGCCCATAGGCATTGCAGGTTTCTTTTCAGGTATATCAGTTACCAAAGTTTCGGTGGTAAGAATAAGTCCTGCTATTGAGGACGCGTTTTCAAGCGCGGTTCTTGCGACTTTCGCAGGGTCAACAATATCGGTTTTTATCATATCAACGTATTCGTTGGTGTCGGCATTATATCCGTAAGTGGCGTCTTTAGCATTTTTAACTTTATCTACGACAATAGAAGCTTCAATACCGGCGTTTTCAACTATCATTCTTATAGGACCTTCCAAAGCTTTAAGAACAATCGCTATTCCGGTAGCTTCGTCTTCATCCGCGGGTTTAACCTTTTCAAGAACAGTCTGGGCTTTAAGAAGAGCTACTCCGCCTCCGGCGACTATTCCTTCCTCAACTCCGGCTCTCGTCGCGTTCAACGCGTCTTCAACTTTGAATTTCTTGGATTTCATTTCGGATTCGGTCGCGGCTCCGACGTTTATCACGGCTACTCCGCCGACAAGTTTAGCAAGCCTTTCCTGCAGCTTTTCTTTATCGTAATCCGATTTAGTATCTTCAATCTGTTTGCGGATTTGGGCAATTCTTGCTTCAATCGATTTTTTATCGCCTGAACCGGAAACAATCGTAGTGTTTTCTTTATCCACGACAACTCTTTTGCACTGGCCGAGCATATCGATTTCGGCTTTATCAAGCTTTAAACCGGTTTCTTCGGAAATTACCGTTCCACCGGTAAGAATCGCTATATCCTGAAGCATTTCTTTTCTTCTGTCTCCGAATCCCGGGGCTTTAACCGCCATAACTTTCAATGTTCCGCGGATTTTATTTACGACCAAAGTCGCGAGCGCTTCGCCTTCAATATCTTCGGAAATTATAACAAACGCTCTGCCCGTCTGAACGACTTTTTCAAGCAAAGGAAGAATTTCCTGCATTGAAGTTATTTTTTTGTCCGTGATTATTATGTAAGGATCTTCCAAAATTCCCTGCATTCTTTCGGTATCGGTAACGAAATAAGGCGAAGAATATCCTCTGTCAAACTGCATTCCTTCCACTACGTCAAGGGTAGTTACCGAAGATTTGCCTTCTTCCACGGTAATTACGCCGTCTTTTCCGACTTTTTCCATAGCGTCGGCAATGAGATTTCCGATTTCTTTGTCGCTTGCGGAAATGGAAGCTATCTGGGCGATTTCTTCTTTATTTTTTACCTGCTTTGCTACTTTCTTTATTTCGTCTATTACCGCCGCGGTGGCTTTTTCAATGCCTTTCTTTATGTGGTTGGCATTCGCACCCGCGGTAATATTTTTCAAGCCTTCGTTTATAAGAGACTGGGCCAAAACCGTGGCGGTTGTTGTTCCGTCGCCGGCTATATCGTTTGTTTTTGAAGCGACTTCTTTCACAAGCTGCGCTCCCATATTTTCAAACGGATTTTCAAGTTCAATTTCTTTTGCTATGGTCACGCCGTCGTTTGTAACGGTGGGTGAACCGAATTTTTTATCTAAAACTACATATCTGCCTTTAGGTCCGAGCGTTACTTTAACCGCGTTCGCAAGCTGGTCAACGCCGGATTTCATCGCTTTACGCGCTTCATCATTATAAATCAACTGTTTTGCCATTTTACTGTTCTCCTTATAAATCTGTCATTCCCGCGAAAGCGGGAATCCATTTTTACTATTATCGTCATTGCGGACTTGATCCGCAATCGATTCCTTACGCCTTTTAACTGAAAACGTGGATTCCCGATATATACATTCGGGAATGACACGGTCTATTCTATTATTCCCAAAATATCATCCTGAATCATTATCAAATAGTCTTTGTCGTTAATTTTTACTTCTGTTCCCGAATATTTTCCGAAAAGAACCTTATCTCCTGCTTTTACGTCTAAAGCTATAACTTTTCCGTCATCGGAAGTTTTTCCTTTGCCGACAGCTATTACTTCGCCCTCCTGGGGTTTTTCTTTCGCGGTATCGGGTATTATTATACCGCTCTTCTTCACTTCTTTCGCTTCCGCGGGCTTTACTAAGATTTTGTCGCCTAATGGTCTTATCATGCTAACTTCCTCCCTCTATTTATTTTTATCACTCAACGCAAATGATTGCTGATTATATAAAATTCCTTTTTCTTTTGTCAAATACCTATAAATATGCCGAAGTTATAGTTTGCATTGCCGTTATACATAGATATGGCGCCGGTCACATTTACAGTCCCCAGGCTCAAATTACCGCCTGCTCCGTAGCCGAAACCGTCGACAAGAGATGACAAACCCGATCTTGCCGAAGATTTTGCAGTAAGACTTGTCACGTCATAGCTTATAAAAACATACGGCTGTATGTAAGGAATTTGCCCGAAATACGCCGTCGGAGAAGTTTTTAAATTCCACGCGTTAAATTTATTGTCACCGTCGTCGGCTATAAGAAAGTTATACACAGACTGAATTGAAATTGTCGGAACAAACATATCATCGCCTTCCCTTATTCTGTATCTTACGCCTCCCCCTAAAAGAGTGGAATTATTCATATTGGAAAGTCTTAATATTCCGTCAAAATCTTCGAAAATCCCGAATTCTCCCTGAATTACAGGATAAGTTAAAGTTGTTTCTCCGACGGCTCTTATTATTTCATTGTCTTGTGAAATCTGCTGATACGACATTTTTATACTTAATTTTACGCCCATAAGGCCCAAATCTCCGCCGACGCCGTAAGAGCCGCCCGCTATTGCCTGACCTATGTCTTCGGCAAAATAATCAAGAAGCTTTTGGGCTGCTGGTCTGTTTGGCGCGGTATTTAAAAAATAATTAAAAAGATCAAAAGGATCGGCATAGGCCGTTCCGGCAAAAAATAACAGCAAAAATGGCAAATATAATACTTTTTTCATTTTTTCCCTCTGCTTTTTTCCCAAATTATTCTGATACCTTCCAGAGTCAAATCCGGAGCAATCGCCTGAATCTCTTTTATTTCAGCGCTCATCAAATCGGCAAGTCCGCCAGTAGCTATAATATGTTTTACTTTCATTTCTTTTTTAATTCTTGCTATAAGCTCTTTTATAAGCCCGACATATCCGAAAAAAAGTCCGGACTGGATACATTCTACGGTAGTAGTTCCTATGGACTTTGACGGTTTTTTCATTTCGACTTGCGGAAGCTGCGCTGTTTTTAAACTTAAGGATTGCGCGGATATCATAGGGCCGGGAGCAATTGCTCCGCCAAGATACCTGCCTTTTGAATCTATGCAGTCAAAAGTCGTAGCAGTGCCGAAATCTATAACTATACAGCCGCCGCCGTAAATGGAATACACAGCGACAGCATCGGCAATTCTGTCGGCTCCGGCTTCTTTCGGATTGCCGGTTTTGAACACTAAACCGCCGTTATTTATGTGGTTTACAAAAAAGGCTTTTTTATTGAAATATTTTGAAACAAGTTCTTCAAAAACGCTGTTTAAAGTAGGAACCACGCTGGCAACTGCGACATATTTTACTTTTTTTGCGTCAAAACCGTTATAGTAAAACATATCCATGAGAAGCGCGGCATACTCGTCGGCAGTCCGCTTTTTTGAAGTTGACATACGCCAGACTTTTTGAGGTTTAGGCAAAACTGTATTGCTTTCCATCATGAATAAACCGATTGTTATATTAGTATTTCCGATGTCCAATGCTAAAAACATAAATACTCCAGTTAGTAGTTAGTAGTGAATAGTGAGTAGTTTTTGAGTGCGCCTTGCGCACTTAAATTGATAAGCGGGGCAAAGCCCCGCACGACCAATTACTAACTACTAATTACTCACTACTCACTGCCTTTAAAAATGTTGTTTCCTTCACTATCAACCGCAACTATCAACGGCATATCTTTCACTTCAAGTTTATATACGGCTTCCGGACCCAAATCTTCAAAGGCAATCAATTCGCAGGATTTAACTGTTTTTGAAAGCAGCGCCGCGACACCGCCTGTGACAGCCATATAAACAGCTTTATTTTTTTTTATGGAGTCCCGGACGCTTTCCGAACGGGCGCCTTTGCCTATAAGAATTTTTACGCCCGCTTCAAGCATTTTAGGAGTAAAAACGTCCATTCTTGCCGAAGTGGTAGGCCCGCACGCGCCGATAATTTCTCCGGGCTTCGCAGGCGCAGGGCCGCAATAATAAATCGCGCTGTTTTTTAAACCAAAGGGGAGCTTCGCTTCTTTATTAATTAAATCGATAATTCTTGCATGAGCGGCATCTCTTGCGGTATATATTGTTCCGCTTAATAAAACGCGCTGCCCCGCTTTGATATTTTTTATGTTCGATAACAATTCTTGTATAGTCATAGCCTTTGTCATTTGTAATTTTGTTTCTTGAAAAACTCTTTCTATTGTCACCCTGAACTCGTTTCAGGGTCTGCTGTTGTCTGTTTTCACAACTAGATGCTGAAACAAGTTCAGCATGACACACTTTGTACGAAACTGCTTTTCATGAAACCAAATTGCCGTTTATATTTTAATCGTCATTCTTCTGCAGGAATGGCATTGAATATTTACCGCTGCCGGAAGCGACGCTATATGGCAGGGTTTTGTATTTATAAAAACAGCCAAAGCGGCAGTATTTCCGCCGAGTCCCATTGCTCCTATATTAAGTTTGTTAATCTCTGCTAAAAGCTCTTTTTCTTTTTCTTCGTAATAAGGGTTTGTATTTTTGGAACCTATTTCCCTGAGCAGCGATTTTTTTGCCAAATACCCGACGCTTGCAAAATCTCCGCCTATGCCTATGCCGATTATTAAAGGAGGACAGGCGTTCGCGCCTTTTTCTTTAACCGCGTTTAAAACAAAATCTTTTACTCCGTCCCAGCCGGCAGAAGGCTCAAGCATTTTTAAAGCGCTCGCGTTTTCACTGCCGCCGCCTTTGGGAAGAAAAATTATTTCTATATTTTCGCCGTCAACAATGTCCACATATATGTTCGCGGGAGTATTGTCGCCGGTGTTTTTTCTTTCAAGCGGATCCGAAACTATGGATTTACGCAGATATTTTTTTTTGTAGCACTCGGCTACGCCATTATTAACGCCGGAATAAATATCGCCGTCTTCAATTACAACGTCTTTGCCGATTTTTATAAAAAAATTCGCCGAGCCCGTGTCTTGGCACAAAGGAATTTTTTCGGTTTCGGCGATTTCGGCGTTTTTTATTATTTCGTCAAAAATGTCTTTTGCGGTTCCTTTCTCTTTTCCGGAGTTTTCCTTCAAAGAATTTAAAACGTCCGCTGGCAGCAAATAATTTGCGTCCGCGCAAAGTTTTTCAACTGCGTTAGATATTTCAATTGATTTTATTATTCGGACTGCTTTTTCACTTTTCACTTTTCACTCTTCACTTTCTTTATATAGCCTTTAGCCATCATAGTTTCCGTAACCGCTCTGCTTCTTTTTATCATATCTTTTGCTTGCGAATAAATAGCGTCATAACTCAATTTTCTCGCCGCAACTTTTTCTTTTATGGCTTTCACGCCGACAGCGGCTGCTATTTTAGGGTAAATTTCCCAATTGTCCATTGTCGGAATAATTTTATTTGGTTTTATTTTGTTGTCAGCTATACATGCGGCAAGTTCCGTTGCAGCCGTTATAGCCATAGTATCCGTTATTGTGGAAGCCCTAACGTCTAAAACTCCGCGAAATACCCCTGGAAAACCTAACGAATTGTTTACCTGATTTTCAAAATCGCTTCTTCCGGTTGCCACTACGGCAGCGCCGGCTTCTTTTGCTTCCCAAGGCCAAATTTCAGGAACGGGATTGGCGCATACAAACACGATAGGATTTTTTGCCATGCTTTTAATCCATTCTTTTTTTATTATGTCCGGTCCGGGCGTAGAAAGAGCTATTACCGCATCCGCGTTTTCCATAGCTTCTTTAATATAACCCTGAATGTTTCCCGCGTTGGTTTCAACCGCCATTTCCCACTTTTCAGGATGAGTATTTTTAAGTTCGGTTCTTCCTTTATGGAGCGTGCCTTTAGAGTCTGTCATTATGATATTTGCGGGATTTGCGCCGTGAAGCATCAAAAGCCTTGCTATGCATATATTTGCCGAACCCGCGCCTATCATTGCTATTTTAACTTTTCCTATTTTTTTGCCCACGACTTTTAAAGCGTTAATAAAACCCGCCAGAGTTACAAGAGCCGTGCCTTGCTGGTCGTCGTGCCAAACTGGTATGCGGCACTCTTTTCTTAAAGTGTGTAGTATGGGAAAACATTTCGGCTGTTCAATATCTTCGAGATTAACCCCGCCGAAAGAAGGCTGTAAAATCTTTACGGTTTCGATAATCTTTTTTTCGTCCTTTGTGTCTAAACAAATCGGATAAGCGTCAACCCCGCCAAGATATTTATATAAAAGGGCTTTGCCTTCCATAACCGGCATACCTGCTTCGGGACCTATATCGCCAAGGCCTAAAACCCTTGTGCCGTCGCTTATAACTGCAACGCTGTTCCATTTATTTGTATATTCGTAAACAAGTTCGGGGTTTTTATATATGTCTGTGCATACGGCCGCAACGCCCGGGCTGTACCATATGGAAAAATCGTTAAAATTTTTTATTCTGCATTTCGGGACAACTTCAATTTTTCCTCTATAAAAAGGATGAAGTTTTCTTGCAAGTTTTGAAGGTTCCTGCGCTGCTTTTAAAAGTTTCTTAACGTCCTGTTTTTTAGCCATTTTGCTTCCTGTTTTTTTATTCGTAATTCGTTACTTGTAATCGTCGTTTTGCCATTGCAGTTGATTCGTAATTCGTAATTATCTTTACAACGGGTAATCCCACAAAACGTATCTTTTTTGACCCGGAAGATCCCCGTCCTTCACGTAATACGCCTCAGTTTTACTGACAGTATAAGCCGCATACGTAGTAGTACTAACTGTAAATGAACCTTCTCCTTTGTCATTCGAATAAGTAAGATAAATTTTATATGCGGCAAGAGCGCCTGTTCCCTGTACGGTAATATTACCGCTGTTAATTATAAAATTATATCTTGTACTCGGAGCATACCCTTCTCCTGCGCCCCAAAGAGCGCCGTTTAAATTATAAGTAATTGTAAAAGTATTACGGGTGCCTGACGAATCCAAAACGTCAAACGAAATTGTACCGCTGATGCTTGCGCCTTTTGACGTATCATAACCCTGAACCGCGTAATTAAGCGCAAGAGAAAAACTTTCGCCGGTTATATCGGTATTTTTAAAATTTATATTCATAATTCTCGCGGCTTTCCAAGCTCCCGCCGTAGCTCTGTCGACAACGGATTTCCTTCTTTGCACATTAGACGTATATCCGGCAAGAGTATAATCATTTATGCGTTTTAAGGTTGATTCCCCTTCGCCGGTATTGCTTTCATAATAAAAATCAAAAGAGCCTAAGGCGGTTGAATGTATTTCGCCCGTGGTATTCGCGTTTGAAAAATTTAAAGATTCAACGTATTTTCCGTCGCCGCCGAACCTTACTTTGGCGACATTGTCGTCGGAAAGGTATCCGTCGGCAAGATCAAAAAAGAGCCGGGCGTAATAGTCCGCTTTTTTTGCGGCGACTGCCGTAATATCGTAATTATTGTCCGGTTTAGGCGCCGGAGGAGCCGGCGGGTTTAATACGTTGTTCGAACAAGCGCAAATTATAGTAAAAAAAATAATCGAAACGCCTGTTAAAATTTTTTTCATTTTTTGCCTCAAGCGTAAAACCCTACATAATTTTTGCGCCGCTGGCATTGTCGAATAAATGGGTCTTTGAAATGTTAAACACAAGCTCTATTATCTGGTTCGTTTTCGCCTGATTATGAGAATCGACTTTTGCAACCAGTTCGTTTTTGCCGGTGTTCAAGTGCAGATAAATTTCGCTTCCTAGTGGCTCTACGACTTCGACGGTGGCGCTAAAAGTAGATATAGCGGCTTTATTTGCGGGATTAAAGAAAAGTTTGTCATATATATCTTCAGGTCTTATTCCCATTGTTACTTTTTGTCCGGCATAAGACGAGACTTTATCTTTTAACTGCGCCGGAATCTGAAATTCAAAAGTGCCTTCGTTTAAGAAAATTTCTTCGTTTTTATTTAATACTTCGACTTCAAAAAAATTCATCGCGGGACTGCCGATAAAACCAGCTACAAATTTATTGGCGGGGTTATCGTAAAGATCAATAGGACCGGCAATCTGCTGTATTATTCCCTCTTTCATAACGCAAATCATATCGCCCATAGTCATAGCTTCGGTCTGGTCGTGGGTAACGTATATCATCGTGCTTTGAAGCCTTTCATGGAGTTTTTTAAGTTCGGCTCTCATCTGTCCCCTTAGCTTTGCGTCTAGGTTTGAAAGGGGCTCGTCAAACAAAAATACTTTAGGTTTACGCACAATAGCTCTTCCTACCGCGACTCTCTGCCTCTGCCCTCCGCTGAGCTGCTTAGGGCGCCTTTCAAGAAGATGTTCTATGCTTAAAATTTCAGCGGCTTCGTTTACTCGCTGCTGTATTTCTTTTTTGCTGTAACCTCTGAGCTTTAAACCAAAAGCCATATTGTCATAAACCGTCATATGGGGATAAAGCGCGTAGCTTTGAAAAACCATCGCTATATCGCGTTTTTTGGGAGGAATATCATTGACCCGTAAACCGTCTATATAAATATCTCCGTCGGAAATTTCTTCAAGCCCAGCTATCATGCGCAAAGTAGTCGTTTTCCCGCAGCCGGAAGGTCCGACGAGAATACAAAAAGATTTATCCGGTATTTCAATATTGAAATTTTTTACAATATCTAAATCTCCGTAACGTTTCCAAACGTCTTTCAAAATAATGTTTGCCATTGCCCTTCTACCCCCCCGAAAAAGTACGCAGAATTAAAATTTGTTGATTTTTATATATGAATTATCGAAATATTATATACTTTTGAAAAACACCAGTCAAGCAATAACTGCTAATTATCCATACTGTTTTTACGCAGCCTGTTAAGCGCGATTTTTGCTTTCCGGTGATTGGGATTTAATCTTAACGTGAGTTCCCATACGCGTTCAGCTTCAAAATAACGCCCCTGTGCGTATAGAATAAGGCCTTCATTGTATTTTTTATCCGCGCTTTCTTCGTCTATTTCATGTTGTTTTTCTTCTTGTATTTCCGCATGCTGTGATTCTGGTTCCGGTTTTATGGTTTTTGAAAGTTCCAATACTGATTGGTTAATGTACTCTTTTGCTTTAGAGTAATATTCTACCGACTTTGAAAAATTGTTATCGCTTACAAACTTTTGCAGTTTCTCCATAGTTTTTATGCAGCCGACCCATTTTGATAAATCAAACATCGTTATTCCCGATTGCAAAATCTCATTTGCTTTTGCGGCAAGTTCGGCTTCACGCATTTTAAGCTGTTCCAGGTTTAAAGCATTGTCTATTTTGTTTTTATACTCCGTTATTTCATCACTTCCGCCGGTAAAATGAATATACTTGTTCCATTCGTTTAAAGCCTCTTTATAATCTGTATTGTAATAAGCGCAATAACCTCTCGCGTAGGTAAGATTTGAAAAATCAAGCTCGTCGTTTGACAAAGCCGTTTTGCGCGCATCATCGATAATTTTTGTATAAAAATACATAGGCGACTCAAAAGACGGGTAAGAAACGACTATCGCGGAAAGCATATCGGTCGCTCTTAAATATTCTTTTCTATCATAAAGCTTTTTGGCTTCTTTAAATCTTTTTTCCGCTTCGCTTAAAGTAATTTTTTCTTTATCCAAAGCTTCTTTAGCTTCTTGTTCAAGTTCGCCGTTTTTTCTGTCTCCCCATCTGTATGTCAGACCGAATCTGTTAATCAAATCCAGCTCGCCGAAATCCGCGGCATAATCAAAAGTAAAATAATAAAAATCTATTCCGAAACCGAAAGTAAAGTGTCCTGGATAATAGCCTGCCCTTACGCAATATTTATCGACGAATGTATAGGAAAGACCGGCGTAAATATCCAGAAAATAGTCTTCATATTTTAAATCTGCGTATATGCTTAAGGAATCCTGCGACTGAAATCTGTAATAAACAGGGACTATAATCGCGGAACTTAACCTGTAAATCGAAGGAATATCATCCGCTTCAGCGTCTACTTTTAATTCGCCCGCAACAAAATTCTGGGCTGAAAATCCGAGTTTTATTTTAGATAAGTTATTGAATATTTCAGGACCCTTAAAAGATTTCGCGACGCCCCCGTCTATGGCAAACGTTCCGCCGCGTTTAAGATATAAATCGTAATACAGATATTTTATATTCAAACCGTAAGCCAGACCTAAAGAATCCACAAAACCTGCGCCGGATAAAACGTAATCCCATGTGTTTATGGATATTTCTTTAGCGTCGCTGTAAATTGTTTCTCTTACTTCAATATTTCCGCTCGATAAATTGGACGCGGAAATTCCTATAAAATAATTATTCCCGAGCGACAAAGCCGCGGAAGCGGCATTATACGCGCTGCCTTCATATAAATCAAATCTTGAAAGCCCTATTGCGTTTTCCTGAAAAAACGCCGCAAGCGACGGATTGTATTGTATTATTAAAGGGTCTTTGTATCCCGAGAAAACCGTTTCGCCAGCGCCAAAAGAAGCGACCGACGGGCCATGCGATAAAAAATGCTTTCTCCTGCCGGAGGCGGCGTAAGAAAACTGTATTGCAAACATTAAAGCTAAAATAAAAAAAAATTTTATTTTCATATCGTATAAGCTTAAAAAATCCATTGCAAAGAACTTGCAATGGACTTTTAAAACATCGGGGCGACTGGACTTGAACCAGCGGCCTCTCCCACCCCAAGGGAGTGCGCTAGCCAACTGCGCTACGCCCCGACTTTTGCTTTTTAATATTTCAAAGTAATCGAAATATCAGCTAACTATCTTTTTAACAGTTTAATAACTGCTGTCAGTTCTTCTTTTATTTCCCTTAATATCTTCGTGTCCGGTAAATGTTCTTCTTTTAAATCTTTAAACACCAGCTGCGTTTTACGTTTGTCGCCCGTCAAATACTTTTTAACGCCTTCAATGGTGTAACGCTTATTGTACAATAAATCTTTAATTTTAAAAACAAGCTCGACTTCCTCTTTGCGATACCGCCTCTGCCCCGAGCTTTTCCTTACGGGACGAAGAAGTTTAAACTCGTTTTCCCAGTATCTCAAAGTATATTTAGGCGACTGCGTAATCTGCGAAACTTCGCCTATCGTGAAGTATTCTTTATCCGGAATCGGAGGTATTTCTTTCATATCTGCATTTCCCCTAAACCGTTATATTTTACTTATTTATAACTATTTGTCAAAAAACTCTTTGGACTGTTTAAAACGGATTTTTTTCATCGGAGCGATAAAAAGGCTTTCGCCGGTCTTTGGATTTCGCCCTTTTTTTGTTTTTGTTATAAACATATTAAAACTTCCAAAACCCGTTATCACGACTTTTTCGCCGTTTTTCAAAGCTTTTGAAATCTGCTCAAAAACCATATCAACGGCTTTTGCCGCTTCTTTTTTGGAGCTTAAAATATTGGTAAGAGAATCCGCTATATTATTTTTATTCATGTTTAGGCTCTCTGGTCATTAAAATATTTACCGCTTCCAAAGGATTTTTTCCGTTAAACAAAACTTCATAAACTTCATTTATTATTGGAAGCTCGACATTCAGTTTTTTTCCGATTTCATAAGCACTTATCGAGTTTTTTACGCCCTCGGCTATCATACCCAGACTTTTTTCCGCTTCATACGCGCTTTTTCCTTCGCCTACGGCCTGACCTACGGCGCGGTTTCTTGAATGCATTGAAAAACATGTCACCATTAAATCGCCTACTCCGGATAAACCGTAAAAAGTCTGCTCTTTGCCGCCTAAAGCAACGCCGATTCTGGCAAGCTCTTTTAAGCCTCTTGATACTATCGCGGCTTTGGTATTGTCGCCGTATTTTAATCCGTCCACAATGCCTGAGGCGATAGCAAAAACGTTTTTAAGCGCCGCGCCGGTTTCCACGCCGATAATATCCGTTTGGTTATACACCCTGAAATAATCGTTCATAAAAAGGGCTCTGCATTTTTCTGCCGTTTCAATATTATATGACGCCGACGTTACGGCAGTAGGCATTTTTCTGCAAACTTCCTCCGCGTGGCTGGGACCCGACAACGCGGCAATATTATCATAACTTCCGGGAAAAATTTCCTCAATAACTTCAGACATTCTGAGCAAAGTTTTATTTTCTATTCCTTTAGTGGCGCTCATTATAAGTTTACCGGAAAGAGTAACACCGCTGCTTTTTAATAAATTACACGTTGAACGCATAAATTGCGAAGGTACCGCGAACAACAGCCCTTGGCTGTCTTTTAAGGATTCAAGACTGTTTGTAATATATAAATCTTTCGGCAAATCTATACCGGCTGAAAAAGGTTTTATTTTTCTGGACTGCAAATCGTCCGCTCTTTTTTTATCGAACTCCCAAAGCACAGCCTGATGGCCGTTTTCCAAAAGCAAAGCTGCAAGAGTCGCGCCCCAGGAGCCTGCTCCCAATACGGTTATTTTCATATCATTTCCTCAATATTTTAAATTTATATTCTTCGCCTCTGCGTAATCTTTGCATATTAGCTTTGTGCTTGTAAATGATTATTGAAGCTAAAGCAAAAGCAAAAATTACGGCTTCAAGCGCGTAACCGGAAAAATAAGACGCCAAAGGCAAAGATAAAGCCGCGCATACCGAGCCCAAAGAGACATATCCCGAAAAAACAAAAACCAAAGCAAACACGGCAAAAGCTATAAGCGTAGGAAAAGGCATTAAAGCCAAAAACGCGCCGCAGGCCGTGGCAACGCCTTTTCCGCCTTTAAATTTTAAAAACACGGTAAACATATGCCCGACCATTGTCATAGTCGCGACAGCTACGGAATAAGAAAAAGAATTATCTATATGTATCGCAAATAGTACCGGTAAAAAACCTTTCAGCGCGTCGAGAATAAAAGTAATTATTCCTGCTTTTTTGCCGACTGCCCTGAAAACGTTTGTAGCCCCGGGATTTCCCGAGCCGACTGTTCTTATGTCAACGTTCGCGGCAAATTTTGAAATAATATAAGCAAACGGAATCGCCCCGCAAAAATAAGCGAAAATCAAATATAAAATTTTTATAAGCATTATGACGCCCCTGCATTACCGGCTTCTTTCTTATTTTTTTTCTTATCTTTTTTTGGTTTATTTTCCTTACTTTTACGTTCCTTATGTTCGCGTTCTTTATGTTTTTGCTTTTTATCATCATGTTTTTTATTGTCGCTAAAGCTGCTGCTATAATCGTCGTCATATTTATTGGAACCGGAAGATAACAATCCCAATAATAACAATTTCAGCAGTTGTGCTATATCGGTATTGATGCCTATATAATATGTATTTCTATCATTTATATAACGATAACCCACTTTAGCGGATACTACGTTATTTATAAAACTTCCGTCGTAAGAATAATTCGAAAAAAGAGAGAAATATAATCCCGTACCAAATGAAAAATCGTTTTTTTCGGAAAGAAAATAATTTACAGACACATACGGACCGAATATTCCGCCTCTTTTTATACTCCATACAGGATTCCAAAAAACAGTCAAATTCAAAGGACTTATTTTGCGGTACATTTCATTCTCGTCAGACCCGGTTACGTATAAAAAAGGACTGAAATGCAAACCTAAAGAGGTTTCTCTTTCCTGTAAATATATATTTGCTACTTCCGCCGTAAACATGCTTAAATAATTTCCCGATCCGTAAATATTAAAATCAATTCCGATATTTGCGATGTTATATACGACATCTATATCGTATCCGCCGTTTTCATGTTTAATATTCTCATTGTTATCGGGATAATATTGAGCATATGCCGCGTTCACAAATACGGCAAACGCAATAATAATCAGAAATATCTTTTTGAACATATTTTTTTTCGTCTGCCTTAATTAATATTGCTCTCGTTTTTTATTCTGAAAAACTGCCTGAATTTCAAAACTATCGGCGTGCCTTTAAAACCGAATCTTTCCCTGAAACGGTTTTCAAGAAATCTTTCGTAAGAAAAATGAACAAGCTCCAAATCGTTTACCGAAAAAATAAACACCGGCGGCTTTACCGCGACCTGCGCGTATTCTTTAAACTTTAAAACTTTGCCTTTTCTTACGAAAGGCTTTTTCGCGACCGCTTCGCGGACAAGCTCGTTAAGTTCTTCTTTGGAAATCTCTTTGGTATATTGCTTATAAACAAGCTCGGATTCGGCAAAAATCCTCTCTAGTCTCTGACCTGTTTTAGCCGAAATAAAAATTATGTCGGCCCAGCTCATAAATTTTATTTTTTCGCGGAGCTGCTCGGTAAAATATTTTGCCGCTTCTTCTTTGTCTTCGATTAAATCCCATTTATTTACCGCTACTATCACCGGCTTTCTTTTTTCTATAAGAAGCCTTGCGATTTTTACTTCCGTTTCGCCTATTCCCTGAGAAGCGTCGGCGAGAAGCACGGCAATGTCCGCGTCGTCAATCGCGTAACTCGTGCTGAGCGTAGAAAGATATTCCATATCGTCTTTTGTTTTGCTGCCTCTGTGAAGCCCAGCCGTGTCGGTTAAAATATATTCTTTATCGTTAAAACTGACGTGAACGGAAAGAGAATCTCTTGTAGTACCCGGCGCATCGTGAACTATGCTTCTCTCTTCTTTAGCGGCGGCGTTTACAAAAGAAGATTTGCCTACGTTAGGTTTTCCGACAAGTATTATTTTTAAAATCTCATCTGTCTTTTTGGAACGTCTGTCGTATTTTATATTGCTCCAGACTTTGTCTAAAAGCTCATTTATGTTTCTGCCGTGGTTTGCAGAAACAAAAACCACATCGTCAAAACCAAGCTCGTAAAACTCGTAACCTTTGGATTCTTCAGCCTGCGTGTCTATTTTATTTACCACAAGAATTGTCTTTTTACGGGTCTGGCGTATCTGCTGCGCTATCTGATAATCCATCGGAAGAACGCCGCTTTTTCCGTCAACGACAAACAAAATTATATCGGCTTTGCCTACGGCCAAATCCAGTTGTTTTGCCATATCTTTTGAAAATACGGTAACGTCGCTGGACCATCCCGCAGTATCCGTGATGATAAATTTTTTATCTTTCCAGTTTACCTCATAATCGTTTCTGTCGCGGGTCGTGCCGGGTATTTCATGGATTATGGCTTTTTTTCTGCCGATAAACCTGTTAAATAAAGTGGATTTGCCTACATTAGGCCTGCCGACAACGGCTGCTTTTGTGAGCATTGCTTTTCCTTATATGTCATTCTGCGCCCTGCAGCTTCGTGCAGGATAAACTCCGTCGCAGAATCTATTAATTTATAGACCCTGCGACTTCGCGCAGGGCGACAAAACTATTTAATCAAATTCTTTATTTTTTCCCAATTTTCGTCGGAACATTCAAAAGTTAACGATATCGATTTTTTATTATATTTTTCCGATTTCACATTGGCAAGTTTATAAATCGCGCCCGTCTTGTCCTGATTTTCATAACTTACGTTAATTTTACGCGCGCTGTGAAGCGGAACAACTTTTTTTTCTATTTCATTTAAAAGCCTTTCTATTCCGCTTGAATTTTTTGCCGAAATCAAAAATACGTCGCGGGTATTAAAAATGAGTTTTTCCTGCTCGTCAAGTTTGTCCGCTTTATTAAAAACCGTAATCGCCGGAATTTTGTCCGCGCCTATATCTTTTAAAACGTCTAAAACCGTTTGAATTTGTTTTTTCCTGTCCGGGTTAGAGGCGTCGACAACGTGCAAAATGCATTTTGCCCTTAAAATTTCTTCCATTGTCGATCTGAAAGCAGCGACCAAATCGTGAGGAAGTTTATTTATAAATCCGACCGTATCGGTTAAAAGAACGTCCCTACCGCCTGGCAGTTTTATTTTTCTTGTAAGCGGGTCAAGAGTCGCAAAAAGTTTATCGTCCGCATAAACTTTGCTTTTGGAAAGCGTTGCAAGCAAAGTGGATTTTCCGGCGTTAGTGTATCCAGCTATAGCTACTTCCGGCAAATCGGAATTATCCCTTAAATTTCTCTGTATTTCGCGTCTTTCTTTGATTTTTTCTATTTCCCTGTCAAGCTCCGCGATTCTGTCTCTGATTTTTCTTTTATCCGTTTCTATTTTTCTCTCGCCCGGACCGCGTCTTGTGCCTATACCGCCGGTCTGGCTGTCCAAATGAACGCCCTGGCTTGCAAGCCTTGCCGCGTGATAAGTCATCTCCGCGCGTTCAACCTGAAGTTTACCCTCTTTAGTCCTTGCCCTGTAAGCGAATATGTCGAGAATAATCCTTGTCCTGTCAACTACTTTTTTATCTATTAACTTTTCAAGATTTCTCTGCTGAACGGGCTTTAAGGCGTCGTCAAAAACTACCGCGTCGGCTTTTAGATTTTCAACTTTTTCTTTAATTTCCAAAACCTTGCCGTAACCTATAAAATACGCGGCGTCCGGAACGTCTTTTTTTTGGATAATCTTTTCTATAGTCTCAGCGCCGTCGGTAAGACAAAGACTCTCAAGTTCGTTAAGAGATTTTTCCGTATCCTCTCTCGTTTTATCTTTGGTTTGTAAGCCGACCAGAATTACTTTTTCCATAGAATGAAATTCTATAATATCCGCATAGCTTTTACAATTATATCTTCGGGAGAAATAAGATTTATATCGTCTTTTTTCAATATTACGTGTTTATTAAAAGGCATAGGCCCTATTTGCGAAGGGTCCGTAGGGCCAAATACCGCAAGACATTTTGTGCCGACAGCGGCGGCTAAATGCATAGGACCGGAATCTATACCCATAAACAGGCGTACTGATTTAAAAAACGCCGCAGTATCTAAAATACCGTTTTCAGAATTAAAAACTTTGGGATTGCTTTTACATTGTTTGGAAATATCAGAAAGCGCGGCTTTTTCCCAAGACGCGCCGATTAAAACGCATGGAATATTTTTTTCCGATAAGACGTCTATAACCTCAACCCATTTTTTCACAGGCAGACATTTATTTACTCTTTTTTTGCTTGCGCCTATTGAAACCGCGACGGTATTTGACGAATTTATTGAATTTTCTTTAAACCATTTATCGACGTTAGAAATATTTTCTTTGGGAATTTTTAATATATCCGTATAATCCTGAGGTATATTTTTTAACCCTATATCCAAAGCTAAAGTTATATTATTAAAAACCGACGGAACTCCTGTTCTTTTGGATTCTTTTGTAAGCAAAAAATTCAAAGACGAAGTCCCAAAACCGTATCTTCCTTTTATACCGGAAAAATAAGCCGCCAAAACGGAACTTGGCGACTCTGAAAAGAGGGCGGCTTTATTAAATTTTTTAGCTCTTAACTCTTTTATAAGTTTTAAAAAAGGCAAATCTTTAGAAATTATGTTGTCAACCAAAGCGCTTGCGGTCAAAAGCGGGGCAAGGCCGGGTTTTATAACCGAATAAATTTCAGCGTTCAGTTCATTTTTAGCCGCTTTTAAAACCGGAAGCGAAAAAAGCAAATCGCCGAGCTGATTCATATGAAAAAATACTATTTTATCCACTTTTCAACCTCTGAAAACACTTCTTCAGGCATAACTTTATTTATATCCGCCGGATTATCTTTATTTATAAGCAAAGAAAACCTGCCGATATAGGGAGAAGTCTCGTTGATATCGGAGTCGCCGAAAATAAAAACAGACGGAATCTGTAAAACAGACGACAAGTGCATAGGCCCCGTATCCGCGCCTACGGCAGCTTTAGAGCCTGCCAAAACCGACGCTAACTGCTTTATATCCGTTTTGCCGCACAAATCAATTATTTTATCCGAATTTATTTTTCCGTAATCGGATTTAGAACCTAAAACAGCTATTTTTAAACCGGGTAATCTCTTAATTATCAAATCTATAAATTTAAAATAATTTTCTATATTCCAGTCTTTGCCTTTACCTCTGGCAAAAGGTATTAAAGAAATATAATTTCCGTCCATTAAACTGTTGCTTTCGGTTTTTATATTAACGTTTACGGGAAATTCTTTTTTGGTAATAAAACTTATTGTTTTAAGATTGCGCAGAGTCGCGTTTATCTTTGCATTTTCAGGATAAGCTTCTTTTATCAAAATGCCGCTAAACTCTTTCATTCCTGAAACGCCGATTTGATTTTTACCATTAGCAAACTTTGCAAGCAAAGCGCTTCTCAAAAGACCCTGCAAGTCAAAAATCAAATCGTATTCGGTTTGGCGGGCTGTTTTTAAAACTTCAAAAAAGCCTTTTATTCCTTTTTTTCTGTCCCAGACAATTATTTTATCCACGTCGGAACACAAAGAAATTAAATCTTGCCAGCCTTTAAAAACAACCCACGTTATCTCGCAATCAGGATAAGCAAGTTTCAAAGCGTTTGCGCAAGGCAAAGCCTGAACAATATCTCCGAAAGAACTGGGTTTAATTATTAGAATTTTCATATTAATAGATGCGAAGATGCATGGACGCATGGATGCGCAGTAACGGACGTTTGTTTTTGCCATGCATCTATGCCTCTATGCATCTAACCCTCGCTTTTTTTTAAATTTTTCTTTTACAACTTTGAATACTTCTTCAACGGTTATATCTCTCATACAAAGAGGATTCTTGCAGTTTCTGTTGCGGCACGGCTGGCAGCTTACCTGATGCTGTAGAATATGCGTATTGCCTTTATATGGTCCCGTGCGTTTAGCGTTTGTAGGTCCTAAAATAGCTACGGCAGGAACGTTTAAAGCCGTGGCTATGTGCATTGGACCCGCTTCATTTCCGACAAAAACCCTGCACATTTTAAAAAAAGCGCACAATTCTTTTAAAGTAAATTTTCCGGTCATATCGGTTATTTTTACGCCGGAATCCGCGATTATTTCTTCATTCAAACCTTTTTCGCTCGAACCGCCCTCTTTCCCTCCGACCAAAACAATATCCGCATCCAATTCATTTTTTAATCTTTTGGCAAGCATAGCGAATTTATAAGTGTTCCACCTTCTTGAAACCCAGCCGCCGCCCGGATGTATGCCTATTATTTTATTTGAATCTATATTTTCATTTTTCAGTTTTTCTTTTACGCTGTCAATATCTTTTTGCGAAACCGTGATCGGATATTCTATATCGTCGCCGCAATTAATATATTTTGCCGCGGACATATGCCTTTCAACGCAATGAGCTTCCGGATTCTTATTTTTTATTTCTTTTGAAAACAGCCATGAGAGTTCCTTCATGCCGTTTGTCGAAGACGATGCTATTTTATATTTCGCTCCGGCAAAGCTTACAAGCATCGCGGACTTAAAAAGCCCGTGCAAGTCTATGCTTAAATCAAAACGTTCGTTTCTCAATTGTTTCCTTAAATTCAAATAATAAGACGGCGAACGCCGTTTTCTGTTCCATATAAAAATTTTGTCAAGATACGGATTGCCTTCTAAAATTTCGGCGCAGCGCTCATCGACAATCCAGCTGATTTTAGCTTTAGGATATTTTCTTTTAATTGCTGATAAAACCGGAAGCGAAAATATTATGTCGCCGATTCTGCTTGGCTGTACTATAAGTATCTTCGGAAACGGATGAAGTTCGAGATATTTGGCTATATCTTTTTTCCAATAAGCTTCGCTGGTGAATTCAAAAAGTTTGTTCAGCTCGGTTTCGACTTGAATTCTCTTTTCTTCTATGTCATCGCCCTCTTGAACGTAAACAGGTTCTCCGTATATCTGCACAGCCTTTGTGAAAGGAACGGGAATAACGGTTTTATCCCAATTATTTAAAGTTATCCTGTTTTTAGGCGAAACGCTTACGGGAATAACGGGCAGACCGCTTTTCATAGCCGCATAAATCAGCCCTGATTTAAGATTATGATACGGACCTCTCGGACCGTCGGCCGCAAAAGCAAGTTTGCGCCCTTCTCTGGCATGCCTTATAATTTCAATTAAAGCTCTTTCCGCTCTCCTGCTTGACGAACCTCTTACCGTAATATATCCGAAACTTTCAAGCAGACGCGACATAAGTTCGCCGTCTTTTGAAACGCTTACCATAATGACTACGCCGCTGTTTTGGTTGAAAACCATCATTGAAAACTCGCTGCCGTGCCAAAAAGCGTAAACCGCCGGTTCCGGATAATAGTGGGTTTCGTTTAATATTTTTTTTCTCATTGACAAGGATATCAGGCGGGATAAAAAAGATATGGTTTTTACAATAATTTTTTCTTTCACTGATACCTCAATTAACAATTATCAATTAATAAATTACAATTAACGGCAACGACTTACGGCAACAACTTTGTAAATTGTTATTTGTTAATTGCCGTTAAGTATTCTCTGATTTTTTGCGCGGTCAGATTTACCGCGCCTTTTTGGGAATTTACGGCTCTGAGGGCGTTTTTGCCGGTTTCGGAAATAAATTTCTTACTTGAAAGGAGTTTATTGACTTTTTCCGCTATATCGTCCGCGTCGAAAACATTTATCGCGCCGCCGTATTTGATAAGAATTTCAGCCTCGGATTTAAAATTTTCCATATAAATCCCAAACAGCACGGGCTTCCCGTAAGCCGCCGGCTCTATCGGGTTTTGGCCGCCTTTTTTTACTACAGAACCGCCGACATAACAAATGTCGGAAATAGAATATATGTTTTGAAGCTGCCCGAAAACGTCAATGAGAATAAAGTTCTCTTTATATTGCTTTTCGGAAAACAACGAAAATTTAATCCCTTTTTTAGATAATATTTTCTTAACGGTTTCAATACACGCTAGATGCCTTGGCGCAAGAAAAAATTTAATCTCCGGGAAACTTTTTCTGATTTTATTGTAAGCGTCCGCGATGATTTCATCTTCGCCTTTGCGCGTGCTTCCCGCGGTAAAAATTTTATCGGCGTCTTTTAAACCGAAATCCGAGCGCGTAAATCCGGCTATAAAATCTCTGTCATATTTAATATTGCCTGCAACGTAAACTCCGTCGCTTTTACCGGACAAATAAGCAAACCTGTCCGCATCTTCTTTACTTCTCGCGAGAACCATGTTAATAAATTGCGCGAAATATCTCCAGAAAAATTTTAAAAGTTTATAGACTTTAAAAGATTTTTCCGACATCCTGCCGTTGACGGTTATAACTTTGATATTGTTTGCTTTCGCCGCATATAGCATTGAGGGCCATAATTCCGTTTCAACGAGGATCAGAATATCAGGTTTAATAAGTCTAAACGCTTTTCGCATTAAAAAATAAAGATCTACGGGGAGAAGAGAAACAAAATCGGCTTTTTGAATTTTTGAAGCGTACTCTCTGCCGGTTTTTGTCACGGCTGTTAAAACAATAAAAAATTCCTGTTTTAAAACGTCTAAAACAGGTTCGACGGCTCTTACTTCGCCCAAAGACGAACAATGAATCCAGATTATTTTTTTAGATTGTTCAGGAAAAGGCTTAAAATAAGCCAAGCGTTCTTTTAGGTTATAAAAAATCTCTCTTCTGTATTTTCCGCTGAAAACCAAAACAAGAAGCAGCACGGGAATAATTAGTAAAATTATGAGAAAATTATATATGAAAAGTAAAATTGCAACCATTTTTATAATCAATTAACAATTAATAATTAACAATTAATAATTTCGGAGCGGCCTTTTGCCGCAGTATTATTAAGTGCGGCGTAGCCGCACACCGACATTGTTAATTGTTAATTGCTAATTTATTAATTGCCTTTATCTTTTTTTGCTTTTTGTAGGAATCCAGTAAAAAAGCCCGCAAACAGAATATTGAGGCGAAAATTTCCCATCGTTTACGACAATATCTATTTTGTCCGCAGGAACAATTTTTATCACTTCTTCGTATAATTCAGACGGAATTTCCACGCTTCTGGAAACTTCGCAGTTTTCATCTTCCGCTTCGCCCTCTATAAGCCTTTTTAGAAAATTTTTACCTTGTTCCAAAGCGTCAACCGCTATTGCGGAAACTATTTTACAGGTATGTTCGCCGAAAGCGTTTTCGTTCTTTTTAAATTCTTCCGGTAGTTTGGAACCTATAGTTAAAAAATAAACGCTCTTTGCCACCCATTTTGAAGGTACGTCTTTGTCGTAAACAAAATTCAGCGAATCTTTGGCAAAAGTCTCATACACTAATGACAAAGAAAGAAATTTTGAATAAAAATGGCAGCCTCTCTGCACGGCCTCTTCAAGCTCCGCGGACATTTCGGAAGCGTTAACGAGTTTTTTTATAACGCGCGATATTTCGCGTACGCGTAAATTTATTTTAAAATTTTTAATTTTTCTCATCGGAATAGACCCTTCGGCTTCGCAACTTCGTTGCTTCACTCAGGGTGACAGGCGTTGCCTGTCATCTTACTTTGGAAAATCCCTGTTGTCTTGCGGCTTTCATGCGTTCGCGTTTTCTTGTTTCCCATTCATAAACAATAGGAGCGCAAAGGAAAATTGTAGAAAACGCGCCGAGAGCCGTGCCTACAACCATAATATACGCGAAGGTATGTATAACTTCTCCGCCTAAAAAGAACAGAGAGCACGAAACTATAAAAACCGTCACGGTAGTAACCACTGTTCTTAAAAGAATGGCGTTTATACTTCTATTTACTATGCTCCCAAAATCTTCCTTAATGGAAAGCCTCATGTTTTCTCTCATTCTGTCGAACAAAACTATGGTGTCATTAATGGAATAACCCGCGACGGTAAGAAGCCCGGCTATAACCGTAATATCTATTTCTTTATTGACGATAATAACCATACCCAAAGTTACAATAACGTCATGTATAATTCCGATAACGCCAGAGACTCCCCAAAGCGTAGACTTAAATCTGAAAGCCACGTAAATAATAATGCCTATAAAAGCAAAAACAAAAGCGTATAAAGCCTGTTTGGAAAGATACTCGCCGACCGAAGGTCCTACGTATTCAACTCTGTCAACGGTAATTCTATTGTCTGCAAATTTTGAAGTAAGAGCGTCCTTTACTTTACCTTCAAATTCCTGCTGCGAACCGACTTCTTTTTTTGCTCTTATCATAACCATTTTGTCTGCAGTCTGAAGCTCAAAAGATTTAAGCCCGCCTTCATCCAAAGCGCTGCGGACTTCCTGCAATCCGACATTTTTATCAAAAGAAATCTGCATAAGCATACCGCCGGTAAAATCTATGCCGTAATTCATGCCTCCGCGGTAAATATATGCTCCGACGCTAAATAAAAGCAATAACACCGACACTATAAAAAACGTATATCTTTTACCTATAAAGTCTATGTTTGTCTTATTAATAAATTGCACGTTGTTCCTCCGGTTATATTTTAAAATTTAACAAAAGATTTTCTTTAAAAAGGAAATCGTATATCAGTTTGGTAACCACTATCGCCGTGAACATGCTGATTATCAAACCTATGCTGAGCGTAACCGCAAAACCTTTTATAGGTCCTGTCCCGAACTGAAACAAAAAGACCGCGGCTATCAAAGACGTAAGGTTTGTGTCCACAATGGTCAGGAAAACTTTCTGGTAACCGGCGTCAACGGCAACTCTGGCGGTTTTACCGGCGGCAAGTTCTTCCCTGATTCTTTCAAGAATCAGAACGTTCGCGTCAACGGCCATCGCAAGAGTCAACGCTATACCCGCAACGCCAGGCAAAGTCAAAGTGAACTGGAAGTGAGACATAACAGCCATAAGTATTACAAGGTTTATAACCAACGCGATATCCGCAATTAATCCAGACAAACGGTAATATACAACCATAAACAAAAGAACTACTATGAGGCCTATCAAAGCCGAACCAAACCCTTTCCTTATGGAATCGTCTCCCAAAGAAGGTCCGACCGTTCTTTCCTCTATAACATTAACCGGCGCTGGAAGAGCTCCGGCTCTTAATACCGTTGCCAAAAGCCTCGCGTCATCGGCGCGGAAATTGCCTTCGATAATAGCTTTTCCGTCTGGAATTTTTGAGCGTATTACGGGAGCGGACTGGACTATTTCGTCAAGAACTATTGCCAAATTTCTTTCTCTGTTTCTGTCGGTAACATCGGCAAATATTCTGCCGCCTTCTTTATTAAATTCTATTGATACCACGGGCTGGCCAAACTGCCCTCCGAAATCAACTTTCGCGTTTGTAAGCGAAGCGCCGGTTAAAACGGCTTTATCCAAAACGTAATAACTACTGCCTTCTTTGCTTTCAAAAACAGACGCGCCTTCCGGCATAATTTTTTCTATTTCGGGAAAAGCCGAAGGATTGTTCCTGAATTCCTCAGGCGTAATATTTTTATCTCTCATCAAGTCTAAAACTTCGTTGGCTTCTTTGCTGTTGTTTACTATTCTGAACTCCAAAAGCGCTGTTTTGCCTATCAAATCTTTCGCGGCTTTCGGGTCTTTAATTCCGGGAAGCTGTATAACTATCCATCTGTCTCCCTGTTTTGCAATCATGGGCTCGGCAACGCCGAATTGGTCGATTCTGTTTCTTATGATTTCAGTGGCCCTGTCAACCGCGTCTTTAATTTTTACGTTTTCGTCAAGTTTTGAAGAATCAACTTCAAGAAGAAGATGCGTTCCGCCTTTTAAATCCAAACCGAGTTTTAAAGCCTTCCCCAAAATCGGATCTTTTTCTTTTTCCGCTCTTTCCCTTCTCTCTTCCGTCATTTGAGACCATTGAATCGAAGGCCACAACGCCCAAACCGAATAAGCCAGCAATACTACGGTAATCCACAACTTCCAGTTAATTTTGCTCATTAGAGTAGCTTCCTTTCATTTATAATTAATTCAAAATTACAGCCAAGAAAATTTGCGGCACGTCTGCACATAAGCATTCTCGACATAAAAATTTCGAAATATTCCATAACTTTGGATTTTTGCGTATCGATTGTAAGCTGAAGCGATATTATTTTTTTGTCTTTTAAGACTTTTAAAAAAGAGCGCTCAGCGGCTAAATTTACCCTGTCGTGAATGTCGTCCGCAGTGACTTCCGGACTTCTCACTCTGGTTTTATGCACATCGGATTTATCGGCAAGTATTAAAGCCGCCGCTACGGGATTTACAGGGTCGCCTATCTCTTCTTCGTGGTTTCCGATTGCAGAAATAATTAAAGCGATTTCGTCGGAAGTCATTCCCATATCTTTAAGAATTCTCATCGCTATCAAAGCCGCAGACTGTCCGTGCGACTGCCTGTTGACAACATTTCCGATATCGTGCAGATAACCCGCTATGCCTGCTAAATCTTGAAGCCTTTTGGGATAATCAAGATGAAGCAAAACGTTTTCGGCTATCGCCGCCACAAGTCCTACGTGCCTTAAGCCGTGTTCGGTATAGCCTATAGTTCCGAGATATTCGTTTGCCGCTTTTATAAAAGTATTGACTATCGGATTACTTTTAACGTTTTCCAGCGTTATATTCGAATAGTTATAGTTTTTATCGTTCATTTGTTTTCAGTTTGTCATCAACCCAACCCGCTTGTCATTCCCGCCCCCGATTTAGACACTCGAGGGTAAATTCCAACAGGAATCCACGTTGTTTTTTAAAATGGATCCCCGATTACGAAATTCGGGGATGACAAAAGAGAGGATTTAAAACCTGCTTTTGTCATTTTTTCACAACATCGGGAATTTTTACAGAATCGTCCGAAATTATATCGGATACAGCGCTTTTTTCAACTTTTATAATGACTCCGTCGGCTATTCTTAAGCCTATGATTTTGTCATTTTCGCTGACTCTCGCGATAGTACCGTAAATACCGCCTGCCGTGATAACTTTATCGTTTTCTTTTAAAGATTTCAATTTTAACTGATGTTCTTTGGCTTTTTTTCTCTGCGGCATTATCAAAAATATATAGAAAAAAACAAAAATCAGAATAAAAGGCATCAGCCCGCCAAGCCCCGCGGCTCCCCCTTCATTAGCAAATGCTAAAGACGGCATAACAAAAATAGAAAGCGCTGCAAAAGAAAACAAATTTAAAAATTTAGACATTAAAACATCTCCTATTAACTACAAAGTGAAAAGTGGAAAGTGAAGAGTTAAAAATTATGTGTTTTTGCTTTGCAAAAACTTAAAATAAGTTTCGGCAACGCCGAAACACAATATTTTCACTTTACACTTTTAACTTTTCTCTCTGCTGTTGTAGTATTTACTAAAAAACTCTTTTTTTGTTTCAAGAAACGTATCGTTTTCCAATGATTTTCGTATTTTTAACATCAAGTTTATCATAAAATAAATGTTATGTAAAGATAAAAGGCTTAAATACAAACTCTCTTGCGCTCGGACCAAATGGTTTAAATAAGCTTTTGAATATCCTTTGCATGTAGGGCAATTACATCCGGGGTCAAGCGGGCTAAAATCTTCCCTGAATTCGGCGTTTCTTATGTTTAATTTTCCGAGACTGGTAAAAACCTGACCGTTTCTTCCGTTTCGCGTAGGAATAACGCAGTCAAACATATCTATTCCCCGCTCCACTCCTTCCCATAAATCCTCGGGCATTCCGACACCCATTAAATATCTCGCTTTGTCTTGGGGAAGCAAAGGTTCGACAATATCTATAACTTTTTCTTTTTCTTCTTTAGGTTCTCCTACGGATACTCCGCCTATCGCATAACCCGTAAAACCCATTGCGACCATTTCACGCGCGCTTTGCTTTCTTAAATCTTCATAAATTGATCCCTGAATTATGCCGAAAAGAGCCTGCGTTTCAAAAGAGTCGTCTTTATAAAATTCGTCTTTGCATCTTTTCGCCCAGCGTAAGCTTAACTCCATAGAGTCTTTGGCATATTTGTACTGCGCGGGATAAGGCGTGCATTCGTCAAAACACATTATGATGTCCGCGCCTATGTCTTTTTGAATCTGCATTGATTTTTCCGGAGAAAAAAAGTGGGTTGAACCGTCTATATGAGACTGAAATTTAGCGCCTTCCTCGGTAAGTTTTCTTATATCGTTCAAACTGAAAATCTGAAAACCGCCGGAATCGGTAAGCATAGGCTTATCCCATGAATTAAACTTTTGTATTCCGCCGGCTTTTTTGATTATGTCCGTACCGGGGCGCAGATATAAATGATATGAATTCGCAAGTATTATCTGCGCGCCGGAACTTACCAGATATTCCGTGGCAACGCCTTTTACCGTGCCTTGCGTGCCCACAGGCATAAAAACGGGCGTATCTATAACGCCTCTTGAAGTGTAAACCTGACCAAGCCTTGCTTTACATTGAGATGATTTTTTTATCAGACGGTAAGAGCCGCATTCCATTATAAAAACTTATCCTTATTAATATATAATTCGAAATTGCAGCCCAAAACGCGGCTTGCCCTGCGGCAATAATTTGTTCTTGCTAAAAATATTTCAAAATAGTCCATTACCGAACATATTGAAGTGTCTATTTTAAGGCGCAATGCTATTGTTTTTTCTTCTTTGTTAACCACCACGTCGACTTTCTGACACGCTGCGATAACTTTTGAATGTTTGTCGAGAGCAGCTTTTGTTTCCGTTCTCAGCCTTTCGCGGCGGACGTCGGTTTTATCGCCTAAAACCAAAGCCGCGGCTATAGGCGAAATCGGATCGGTATGCTTATCTTCATGACAGCCTATCGCGCTTGTAACGGCGTAAACTTCCTCATTAAAATCATGGTTATCGATAATATTTAAAAACATGGCGGCGCCGCTTTTGTCATGCTCGTCTTTTGAAATGATATTTCCCATATCGTGAAGGTAAGCGGCAATTTTAGCAATTTCCTGCTCGCGTTTTGAGTAGCCGAGATATTTTAAAACCTGCTCGGCGATTTCCGCGCAATACATAGCGTGGCTCTGCCCGTGCTCTTTATATCCCATCTGGGCAAAAGCTTCGTCCGTAAACTCAAGATACGTCTGAATTTCCTTGTTATTTCTGATTGACTCAAAAGTAAGTTCTTGTTTCATAGGTGAAATTATAGCAAAATTGCGGCTTATTAAAAAACATTATGCCGCCGCAAGAATATTTCTTACGGCTATCGTAGTCATTATTTTTGCTTTCTTAGCGGGAAAATTACGGACTAAACTTTTATATGTTATATTAAATCGGGAGGCATTATTCCTATGCTTATCTGCGTGCCGGAAAATTGTTTATACGCGCTTATAAAACCCGAAAGTTTCACTATGTTTTGCCTGCAGCCTTTAATTATTATATGCTTCCTGTAAGTATTATGCATTTTTACTATATATGCCGCTGCCGGTCCCAGCATCTTTAAAGGCAAGCCGTGGCTTTTTATAATTTCATCCAGATAAAAAAACAACTTTTCCGAGTCTTGCGAAGCTTTATTTTCGTCTTTATTTCTTACGGTAATTTTAGCGATATCGCAATACGGCGGATACATTAATTTTTTTCTCTGTTCCGATTCTTCTTTGTAAAAAGACGCATAATCGTATTTTTTCGCGTGAGAAATCGCATAATGTTCCGGATGTGAAGTTTGTATAATCACGCTGCCGCGGATTTCTCCTCTGCCGCAACGTCCCGAAACCTGAGTAATAAGCTGGAAAGTTCTTTCGGCGGATTTAAAATCCGGAAGATATAAAGACGTATCAGCGTCAATAACGCACACTAACGTGACTTTGGGAAAATCAAAACCTTTCGCAATCATCTGAGTGCCGAGCAAAATATCGTATTCTCCGCTTTTTATCCCCTCGTACGCTTTAGCATAGTTTTCGGCAAAAGATGCGGTATCGCCGTCCAGCCTGAAAATTTTAGATTTCGGAAACATTCCTTTTAGTTCATTTTCCGCTTTTTGGGTTCCGGTGCCGAAAACCGCGATTTCTTTTGAGCCGCATACGGAACACGTCATCGGTAATTTTTTAGCGTGACCGCAATAATGGCATTTTACGGAGTCGGGATTTCTGTGATACACCATAGAAATCGAACAATTAGGGCATTGGTAAACGCTTGCGCATTTATGGCACATTATTGACGGAGAATAACCTCTGCGGTTTAAAAAAACTATTATTTGTTCTTTTTTTGAAAGGGTTTTTGAAATTGCTTCGATTGTTTCCGGCAAAAAAAGGCTTCTTCCCGCGAATTTATTTTTTAACGATAAAATTTTAAATTCCGGAAAAGATTTTCCGTCGATTCTCTCGGGAAGCTCTATAAGTTCCGCGTTATTTTCCAAAGCGTTTTTAAAACTTTCAAGAGAAGGCGTGGCTGAACCTAAAATAACCGCGGCTTTATGATACAATGCCCGATGTATGGCAATTTCTCTCGCGTCATACGAAGGTTTCTGTTCCTGTTTATACGTATGTTCGTGCTCTTCGTCTATGATTATAACGCCCAAATTTTCAAAAGGGGCAAAAACCGCGGACCTTGCGCCAAGCATTACTTTTATTTCGCCTTTTTTAGCTTTAAGAAAAAGTTTATATTTTTCTATGCTGCTTATACCGCTGTGCCAAATGCCGACATTTTCCGAGCCGAACCTTTTTATAACTATTTCCACAAACTGGGCAGTCAAAGAAATCTCGGGAATAAGGAAAACCGCGCTTTTATTAAGGCTTACGGCTTTTTCTATGCAGTTTAAATAAATTTCGGTTTTACCGGAAGCGGTAACTCCGTGTATAAGGAATGTTTTAGATTCGTTTTTTTTTATGGTTTGATTTATTTTATCAACCGCGGTTTGCTGATAAGAAGTTAATACTATTGCTCTTTTATCTTCACACTTTTCACTTTTCACTTTGCACTTTGCACTTTGTCTTTTCGGGGCTTTCATTGAAGCGGGAACAATTGCCGAAAGAGCTTCTCCTAAAGAACAAATATAATTTTCCGATATATATTTCGCAAGACTTACGGCTTCTTCATTTATAATGCGTTCGGAATCTACAATGCCGTCTATTTTTTTTATTTTAAATTCATCTCCGTCGTAATCAACAACTGATAAAGCATAACCGGTCGCAACTCTTTTTCCGAATTGCGCTTTCACTCTTTTTCCGACTATATTTTCGGGAGATAAATTATCGGCAGGCAGGTAATAAAACGTTTTGTTTAACGGAACGGGAAGCGCGACTTCTAAGACTTTCATACCGCGCCCGTTTTCAGATAATTCATGACCTTTTTCATGTCAGCCCATACGTCTTTTTTTAAATCCGGATTTCTCAAAAGAGCCGCGGGATGATAGGTAGGCAGCAGTTTAATTCCGTTATATTCTTTAAACGTGCCCCTGATTAAACTTATTGATTCTTCCGTTTTCAGCAACCCTTTTGTCGAAGACGCGCCTAAAGTTACTATTATTTTAGGTTTTATAATTTCAAGCTGCCTGTCCAAATATGTTCTGCAAATTTCCATTTCGTCAAAAGTCGGCGGCCTGTCGTTTGAGCGTTTTTCAGGATCCGACGGATCTTTCATAGGGTGGCATTTTACGATGTTGGCAATATAAACCGTTTCCCTTGTATGCCCCATGGCTTCTATTATTTTTGTCAAAAGTTGTCCGGCTCTGCCTATAAAAGGAAGTCCTTTGTGGTCTTCTTCATATCCCGGACCTTCGCCGACAAACATAAGTTCGGCGTTTGGCGAACCTTCGCCGAAAACGCATGTTAAACGGCTTGTTCCCAGCGGACATTTTTTACATTTTGAAGCTTCTTCTCTTAAAGACTGTAAAAGTTTTGCGGCGGGCAAAGCCTGCCTTGCGGACGGATCAGCGGATTTTGCAATATTCGCATTTTTTTCTGTTGTTTCGGAAACGGGAAATTTACGCAATTCTTCTTCACCCCAGTTTGAATATTCTTCAAGAGTTCTTTTTGCCAGCTTTAATACGTTCAAATATTCGGATTGTTTCATCTATAATCTTTCCCGCGATAATATTTTTTGACGCTTGTTTTAAGGACTTAACGGCAAAAGCCTGGATTGCTTCGTCAGAAAACTTTGTTTTCTTCCTCGCAATGACAGAATTAGCTGTAATTAAATGAACTGTTGTTTTATCGGAACCTAAACTTTGTTTGTTATTTGCTATTATTAAATCTAGATTTTTATTTTTTAATTTTTTTTCCGCGTTTAAAATTAAATTTTGAGTTTCAAGAGCAAACCCGGCCACAACCTGCTTTTTTTTATTTTTTCCGCAATAGGCGATAATATCCGGATTTTTTTGCAGTTTTATTAATAACCGAGGGGACTTTGTCCCTTTTTTTATTTTGTGTCTGCTGCGCAAGACCGGTCTGAAATCCGCCACCGCGGCAGCGCCGATAATAATATCCGCTTTTTTAAAATTATCTTTAACGGATTTAAACATATCCAAAGCGCTTGTAACCTTTATTATCTTTGCCGCTCTAGGGAGAGATGCTTCCGAACTGCCGGTTATAAAAATGACTTTGTGATTCTTTTTCAACGCACGGCAGGCAAGAGCCGCACCCATTTTGCCCGATGAATCATTACATATGTATCGCACAGGGTCTATATATTCTTTTGTTGGTCCTGAAGTTATTAAAAACGTTAAAGGCATATGTCAGGACAATTCCTTTACTATTTCGGAAACAATCGTTTCAACGTTCGCAAGCCTGCCGTCGCCGATGTCGCCGCAGGCAAGTTCGCCGCTTTCCGGGTTTACGAATTTGTATCCGTAACTTTTTAAGATATTCATATTATTTTGAACGGCTTTATGGTTTAGCATATTGCCGTTCATTGACGGACAAATCATTATTTTCGCTTTTGAGGCAAGTATTGAAGAAACAAGCAAATCGTCGGCTCTGCCGCAGGCAAGCCTTGAAATTACGTCCGCCGTTGCGGGAACAACCGCTATAATATCCGCCTTTTTTGCAATAGATATATGGCTTATTTCCCACTTTTCAGGCTCGTCAAACATTTCCTGCCACACTTTATTTTTGGATAAAGTCTGCAAAGTAAGCGCGGTTATAAACTTCGCTCCGTTTTTTGTAAGTATGCATTCGACGTTTGCGCCAAGCTTTACCAGCGCTCTTATTATGTCGCAGACTTTATACGCGGCAATAGCGCCGCAAACGCCCAGAATGATATTTTTTTCTTTTAAATTCATTTTTTAGGTTTTACTTCTTCCGCCGCCGGTTTATTTTCTCTGGCTTTATTTTTTTTACGCAGCTCTTCTATTTTCGCCGGAGTAGCCTCGCCTTCTATAACGTCGTCCAAAGATTTTTTTATAAGTTCGGACTGTGTTAATTTCCTGTAATCTTCGTCGTACTTTTTTACTTCTATCCAATCCAAAGCAAGTTTTACTAAATTGTATTTACCTATTTTTGACGCCGATACTGCTTCAGCTAACTGAGCTTCAGTCAATGCCATGTTATTTTTCTCCTGTTTAAGAGACTTTATAAACCGTCTCTTTTTTAATTTTGTAATCAAGCGATTTTATTATTGTTTTTACGGAATCAATTGCTTTGTCTAAATCGTCGTTTATAACCAAATATTCGTATTTAGGAAGAGATTTCAGTTCTTTTTTAGCGTTTTCAAGGCGAATTTTAATAGTTTCTTTGCTGTCTTTATTTCTCAGAACAAGGCGTTTTTCCAAAGTTTTTAAGTCCGGAGTCGTTATAAAAATCATACAGGCGCCGGGATAATGTTTTTTTATATTAATCCCGCCCTGAACGTCTATGTCCAAAATAACGTTTTTACCGTTTTTTAACGTTTTATCCAGAAAAGATTTAGGCGTGCCATAATAATTTCCGTGAACTTTCGCCCACTCCGCAAACTTTCCTTCTTTTGCCATTTTCTGAAATTTTGTCTCGTTTACAAAAAAATACTCGACGCCGTTTTCTTCGCCGTCCCTTGGTTTTCTCGTCGTATATGAAATCGAATATATAGTGTTTTTATCGCCTTCTATTACCGCGTTGCATACGCTCGTTTTGCCGGCTCCGGAAGGAGCGGAAACCACTATTATGTTGCCTTCTGCCTTTCTTTTCATAATTTTATATTTTATTAAATCCTGATAATAAAATCAAAGCGCACGCATTAGAACGCGCATTAACACAAACACTGTTACGCTTATTCCGATAGCAAGAGTTACGACATACTGAATAAAAAATCTTTTTGTAAGTTCTTTTTCGCTTCTATCGGATATTATAAAAATCGAGTCTTCCTTACTCCTACCTATAGTCGAAATATATATATCGGTCTTATGTAAATTCTTGTTTATGACTTCGTTTTCAATATATTTTCTCGCTTCGTTCCATTCTTCCTCGCTTATTTTACCGTCCTTATTTGTGTCAAAACGCTTCATCATTTCTTTGTCCTGCTTTGCCGCTTTAATGGCTTTATTGATTTCATCGGCAATGTCTACCACGTCTTTTCTGTGCACCGTGCCGAGGCAATACACATAATCTCCTTCCTTTATTTCCGTTTCCCTGTAAATAGTGTCATAATCAAACCGCGTTTTATAATTTAATATCATTTCGGCGTTTAAAGGGTCCACAAAAACTTTTCCGGTTTCATCCTCAATCAAAAACGGTTTCGCTGTAAGGCTGCTTTTTGGAAAAAATCCTAAATTCGAAAACCAGTCATAGCTGGTCCCATGCGATAAGTAATAATAAATCTCATTCATTCCCGGAAATTTTTTCGCTCTTCCGTATACTTCGACAAATCCCATAGGGATAGAATCGATTTGAGACGTAGCAGTATCTCTTACGCGCCTGAATCTTTTGTATTTCATGAAACTTTCAACGTATGTATACATGCCGGCTGCCAGCAGAACAATATCAGGAAGCCATCGCGGAAGATTAAACGCTCCGCTCGCAAAAATAGCAAGTATCAAAAGCAGCGAAAATGACATAATTGCAATCGCGTTTTTCAAGAAAATTCTCCGTATTAGAGCCTGTTAACAGGCTCTAATATTTTATTTCGGCTTTGACGGGTTTAAGCTCTTCGGTATTTTCGGTACGGAACATGGGCTTTTCTTTCAAATTCAGAAATCTGGCGATAATAATGTCGGGAATCTGGTAAATTCTGGCATTATATAAAGCTACCGAGGCATTATAAAATTCGCGTCTTGCGGCAATATTATTTTCAAGCGCGGTAATTCTTTTTTGAAGATTTAAAAACTGCTCATTAGCCTTTAATTCCGGATAACTTTCCGCAACGGCATATAAGGATTTCAGCGCGGACTCAAGCCCTAAATCGGCGTTTACCGTCTCATGACTGTCGGAAGCTTTTAAAAAAATATTTCTGGCTTCTATAATTTTTTGCAAAGCTTCCTTTTCATAACTCATATATTCATTACATACTTTGACAAGATTAGGTATTTCGTCAAATCTCTGTTTAGCCAAAACGTCAATATTAGACGTAGCTCTGTCAATATTAATTTTCAGGCTTATAAGGGAATTATAAATGCCGACGACAAAAATTATAAGAGCAATAAGCATCAGAATTGAAACGATTGCGATTACAAAAACAGAAGCCGTTAACACGATTGACATTATTATCCCCCTTTATTGGCTATTTAAGCAACACATTATAGCAAACAACAATGCGCGCAACAACATAAATGCGTTTTCTTGATTTTAACGGTTTAAAAATAGTAAAATTCACTAGAGTAATTTAAGGATTTTTATGGAAAATAAATATAATATAATCGTCGTAGGAGCGGGACATGCAGGCTGCGAAGCGGCATTGGCATGCGCAAGAATAGGTTTAAAAACTCTTGTAATTACCATGGATATTGACTCCATAGCCAGAATGCCCTGTAACCCCGCGATCGGCGGCATTGCAAAAGGACAAATAGTACGCGAAATAGACGCGATGGGCGGCGAAATGGCGTGGAATACCGACCACTGCGGACTTCAGTTTAAAATGTTAAACATTTCAAGAGGTCCGGCCGTATGGTCTCCGAGAGCGCAATGCGACAAACAACTGTATTCGATACTAATGGCAAAGACGCTCCAAAACACAAAAAATCTCGATATTTTACAATCGGAAGTCACATCTGTTATAGTTAAAAACGAAAAAGTCCGCGGAGTAAAAATTTTGACCGGCGAAGTTATTGAATCCGATGCGGTAATAATCACAGCCGGAACTTTTTTAAACGGCGCTATATATTCCGGCAAATTTTCTTTCGGCGGCGGAAGATTTAATGAAAGAGAAGCGGCTCATCTCTCAAAATCTCTGACAGAAGACTGCGGATTACAACTTGCCAGATTTAAAACCTCAACCCCTCCTAGAATCAACGGCAATTCCATAGATTATTCGAAAATGACCATACAGCCGGGAGACGAAAACCCGCAGCCTTTTTCCCATTTTACGGAAGTTACGCAATGGAGAAAAAACCTTAAGCAGCTGCCTTGCTGGCTTACTTATACAAATACAGGAACGCACAAAATAGTCGGCGATAATCTCGGATTATCTTCCATTAACATAGGCAGCGGCAGCAGCAAAAGTCCCAGATACTGCCCGGCTATCGAAGAAAAAATAGAACGTTATCCCGAAAAAACAAGACATCATATTTTTTTGGAGCCCGAAGGATACAATACAAATGAAGTTTATTTAAACGGGCTTTATACGAGCCTTCCTTTTGATTTGCAGCGGCAAATGGTAAATTCTATCGAAGGGCTTGAAAACGCGGAAGTCATAAGATACGCGTACGCTATAGAATACGACTACGCGAGCCCTTTGCAGATAAAGAATACTTTGGAAACAAAAACAGTAGAAAATCTTTTTCTCGCCGGACAGATCAACGGAACAACCGGCTATGAAGAAGCCGCGGCGCAAGGGTTTGTCGCCGGAGTCAACGCGGGACTTAAAATTCTTGCCAAATCTCCGCTGATACTGGGCAGAAACGAATCTTACATAGGAATACTTATAGACGACATAACGACAAAAGGAATGGACGAACCTTACAGAATGTTCACTTCAAGAGCGGAGTACAGGCTTTCCATAAGAAACGATAATGCCGACTTACGCCTTATGGATATCGGGCGTTCGATAGGCTTAATATCCGACGCAATGTATAAAAAATTTGAACGATACAGAAAAATACTGCTTGATATTTACGACAATAATACGGAAAATCTTCCGACGGATGAAGAATTGTCCCCCTGGTCTCTTGAAAAAGCAAAAGAAGAAGTATACATACACAAAAAATACGAAGGGTACATAGAAATCCAGAAAAAAATGGCCGTCAAAATGAAAAAAAGCGAAGACCGCAGGATTCCCGATAATTTCGATTATGACAAGCTTGATTCTTTATCAGCGGAAACCAAAGCAAGGCTTAACAAAATACGCCCGCGGACTTTAGGACAGGCTTCAAGGATTCATTCGATAAATCCTTCGGATATTGCTATACTTACAATTCACCTCGAAAAGCAAAGGAGGCAGAAAAAAGATGAAAAGCAAATCGGCTGACATATACTTTTTTACCGGCACGGGAAATACTTATCTGGCCGCAAAAAAAATAGCCTCCGTTTTTGAAGAAAACAAAATAACCGCAAGGCTTATAAATATAGAAAAAGCCAATCCTTTGGAAATAAACTTTACAAAAACAATCGGACTTGCTTTTCCCATAGCCTGCTGGAATACTTATCCTTTCGTAAGAAGATTTATCAGAAATTTACCTCAGGCTTTCGGCGCGGAAATTTTTATATTTTCTACAATGGGAGATTCGTCGTTAAAAGCCGCGGCAAATGTAGGCGAAATTTTAAAAGATAAAGGCTATTCGGTAATCGCGGCAAAAGGGTTTAAAATGCCTAATAACTGGCTGGGCTTGCAGAGCGAAGAAAAAAACAGCTTAAAAAAAGAAAAAGCCTTCAAAGAAATAACAGCCTTTGCAAATAACATTATAAACGAAACTGCAAAACCCGAAATGACGAATGTCTTTTTTAAATTTTGCTTTGCCGTTACGTCTTTTATAACAAATCTTTGGGAAAGCGCTTTATCGCAAAAAATTATCGGTCTTAAAGCTGCACAAGATAAATGCATAAAATGCGGATTGTGCGTTTCTATATGCCCCGTCAAAAATATTTCAATGAAAGTGTATCCCGTATTTGACGGAAATAAATGCCAGTTATGCTTAAGATGCATATCTTATTGCCCGCAAAATGCTATAATTTCACGCGTAACCGGCAAAAAACATTATAAAGCTTTAAACGAAGAGGAAACAAAAAATGTTTTTAATTAAAATAATAGGGTATTTAGCGGGTTTTTTTTCTATGATTGCTTTTATTCCTCAGGTTTATAAAACGTGGAAGACAAAGTCGGCAAAAGACGTTTCAATGCATATGTTCGCGATTTTTACGGCAGGCGTTTTTTTATGGATTATTTACGGCATAGCGATTAAGGAATTGCCGATAATAATAGCAAACTGCGTTATTCTTATACTCTCTGTAACGCAGTTAATTTTAAAAATAAAGTACGACAGAGCCGCAAAATAAAAAAGGGGAGAAGAAAATGAAGAAATTGTTTTCAACAGTGTTAGTAACGGTTTTTATTGTTTCAGCAGCGGGATTTGCGTTTGCGCAAGAAGACGAGGACAACCGCATTACGACTATGCCTGCCATAGCTACATCGGTTCTGACGGAAACATCTGATCAGCCGGAAGAACCAAAAGAAGTAAAAAAACAAGCGGACGAGGTAAAAGTTCATGCTTCGGTTCCGGCAGAAACATCTGCTCCGCAGCAAGATCCTAAAGAAACAAAAAAACAAGTGAATGCGGTAAAAGCTCAGTCTAAGGATATAAAAAACCGCGCGAACAACGAAAGGAAAAAAACCGCAGATGACGTAAAACAAATAAAAAGCGATTCAAAGAGAAAAGAAAACGACGTAAAAATTAGAGCCAAAACTTTAAAAGACCAGGCGATTGCAAAAAAGAAACAGTATGATTTGGAAGCGAAAAATCTTGAAAATCAGGCAAAAGCAATAAAAGACAGAGCAAACAACGAATATAAGGCGTCCATGTCGGAAGTTGATTCTATGCTTAAAGACGCGAAAGAGGCAAGAATAAGAACAGATAAAGAAGCCGACGAAATATTAAATCAGTCAAAAGAAAAAAATAAGAATTCTTTGGCGGAAGCCGACGCGCTTTTAAAAACTCTTGATACTCCTAAAGATTAATGCGTTATAGCAATAAAAAAACCGCGGTTAGAGAAACATCTAACCGCGGTTTTTTTATTTTTTAAATTTATGCCGCGGCTAACATACTGGCAATCATTTTTCCAGAACTGCCCGCATTATTAAGATCCAAACTGCCGGATCTATAACTAACCGGCTGACGGGCTAATACTGTTGTCAAAGCGTTTGCCGCCGCAGCTCTGTCCGAAGAATTAGCATTTACAAAAAGATCGGTTAATTCTTTAATAGTTTCCCCTCTCGGCTTGTCGGAATATGCCAAAGCTTCAATATAAACCGCGCGTTCGTCATCATTTAAAAATTGCGAAAGTTCTTTACTCAATATATCCGCAGCTTTTGATTTTATAATTTCAGGCACAGGCTTTCCGAATTTATTGCATATACTAAAAGTTTTTAAAACATTTATTTCAGACATTGCATGCGTCTCTTTTAAAGATAGAAGATAATTATAAGCTAATTCATCCGATTTCTCGCTTCTCCAAACATCTTGCGCATACGCATATATTCTTTCTATCATTTCATTCGCGGGGCTATCTTTGTATATCGTTTGCATAAAATAATCATAAGCTGCTTCGGAAAAAATATTAAGCATTTCCCGCAATCGCGATTCATCATTAATGCCAACATTAATTCTAATCGTACTAAAGCCATAATGCACCGTAGTAAGGGAATTAAAGCCGTAACTGTCTCTTGTCATCGGGTTGAAAGAAGCCCTTATAAGTATCGGATAAAGGGTTTCAAGAAAACCGCTTATGTTTTTTTTAAACGATAAATCCCTTATGAAAATAAAAGGAATGCCGGGACTTCTGTTTTTCTCCCATATTTCCCTTTGTTCTCCGGAATATAATGACGGATGCAATACCTCAAAAGCGTCTCCAAACAGAGAAGATATCGACTTTAACGCCCGAGCCGCGGCGGCGGCATTGTCGTTTAATTTTCTTGAATGCCGATCAAGATTATTATTTTCGATAAATTCTTTTAATACGATATATCTGAAAGTATCGATATCGGAAGAAGTAAGCTTAACAGCGTCTTTCAATTTATTTAAAATTGTATTTTGATTATGCCCGTTGGATATTAAAGTCAGAAAACCCGAAGTTACTATTTCAAGTCCCCTCTGATGCATTTTCTGCATACTTCCGTAGACAATTATGTAAAAATTATCCGGCAAGTCTATTCCGTTTAAAATATCGGCAAACTGAAAAGACGGATACATGCTGTTGTCTATGCATACATAAAAAGGCGTTTTATATTCTTTTTTCGATAATTCGGAAATAATGCGCTTTATGTCCGCAACGGGAATATCTTCGGTATCGAAATTTACTTTACGCACGGAGTTTGAAATTAAATCCAAAAATATCGCTTCAGCGTCAAGATTTAATGTTTCCTGCGTATTATATTCGTAAAACCTGACGGGATTTGCGAAAGCTTTTATTGAATTAAACATATCGGCGTTCTCATAGTAAACATTTTTCCCGAAAGCAATTTTTGAAATATTTTCCGACACAAACATAGCCGCTATTGTTTTTACCGCAGACATTCCGCTTGCGACTAAAATTGAGTCCTGCTCAAACGGGATTGCGTAAGAATTTTCAGGCTTTAAGCTAAATTCATTGAATTTTTCAGACAAAGCGTCTTTCTCCGCTTCCGAGACAAAGTCAAACATGTCTTTACGGTCAGACCACTCAAAATAAAACATAAAATTTAAAAGAGTTCTGTATTCGTCAATAATACCGTTAAAAACGGACGCGGTTATGTCATTGCCGCCGATAAAAGCGTCAAGTTTGCCGCGGTTTCGTAAAGCGGTTTCCGTCACATATTTATAAAATATTTGTTTGGCGCCGTCAAAATAATTATATTTCTTAAGCGAAACTATAAGCTTATCATATAAATCTTTATATTCCTTTGCGGTTTTCATTTGCACAGGGGCATTGTCAATGCGTTTTGCGATTTTCATATCTACGTGATGAGTTCCGTGACGAATTAAATCTATATCCATAAGCATATATAAATAATGTTTAGTGAAATTATCAAGTCTGCTGCCGTAATTCAAAACAAAATCATCCGAACCGGAATAAACCGCGGGAATATTCGTGAATAAACTTAATATCTTCTCTTTATTTTTATCATCAAATACAAATTTTGAAAAATCGAATACATACGCCGTTGAAAAAGTAAAGTCTTTATACGACAGAACGTAATCTTTTAAATCCGCATTATAAAGCATAACTTCTTTGATTTTGAGTTTTTCGGGAACGCTTTTATTATATTCGTCAATTTTCGCGGCAATTGCTGCGATATTTTCCGTTGAGGAACAGTCTATGATGAGATATCTGTCAGTTATACCGCGTGAACTTTTCTGCCTTATAACCGAAGCGGTTCTCTCTTCCAAATCATAAGAAGAATAAACCTTATCTTCAAGAGAAGCAATATCGATATTTTTGAAATTAGAAACGATACTGTCGGGAATTATCAACGAAGAACCTCTTTCGTTGTTTTTTATTGTTATATACTCGAAAAGAGCCGCTTCTTTTGTTTTTATCATACGTACTTCTTTATGATTAGACAGCATTATTTTAAAAACCCCGTCAAAACTCTTGGTATTGGACAGCTCTCGTTCATAACTTTCATTTACAATATTCTGCATATAGCCATATTGCCCGTCAAAAAGCGCCGGAGAAAGCCAAGTCTGGCTCTGTAAAACATAACCGGTAAATTCTATGCACTGGAAAAGTATTAAATTTTTTATATCGTCGTCAAATTCTTTAATTTGTTCTTCTATTTTGCTTATAAAATACATCATGTCGAAATTCACGGGCGATAAATTGAAAGAGGAAGTATAAATTTCTCTCGACATGTTTTCAACAAGATAAAACGACGGAACGGTAACTGCGGAAGAAGCCGCAAACTCCAGCAATGCGGTTACTGCAAAATCCGCGATACCGCCGTCAAGACCGTTTATAAAATCACTTATTTTTTTATGGCTGCTTTCCTGCTGTTCTATATTGTAAATATCAATAAGATTTTTAACGAAAGTTTCAATATATGTTTCGCGTCCGGAGCCGCTAAGTCCGTAAAGAGACAGCAAAAACGTTTTCGGAATATCCGAAATAAATTTGCCGCTTTCATCTTTATATAACTTTACGCCGTTATAAAAAAACTCCGCGTACGTTTCCTTTTTATAGTATCTATCATTATCTACCGCGTTAATATTAATATTTTCGACGCCGATATTTAATTTAGACGACAATTTTAATTTTATAATATCCGCGACAAATTGCTGTTTTTCTTCCTGGGATAGATTTTTAAATACGGAAGCTTTTTTCAAAGACAAGGCAGGAGCTATAAATTTATTATAAACAGAATGTAAAAGAATATTTAAAGAGAATCCTGCGGCAATAACGGGAATAAAATTAAGGCTGAAAAACTGCAAAGAGGCAAACACAACGGCAAACGGAACAAAAAACAGCAAAACGCTTATCAAAGCCTTATCTTTCCAATGCGCTTTCCAGTCATAGCCTTTATGGACCGAAGAGAAAATAATAGCTCTCGTGAGCATAAACGCGGCAAGCCCGGCAATTCCCAAGCCGCTTAAAGCGCAAACCCCTAAAACAACGCTTCCGGCTATATCTAAAGTTTTTGCAATTCTGTTTGTTCTCAGCGTATTATTTATTTCTTCTTCGCTTTTATCTTTCAATAAAGTTTTAGACAGAATTTTTGAAAACAATCTGCTTTCCGCAAAGAAACTCACCCCGGGAAGCATATAAACCCATTCCCAAAACGGAGCAATTCCGGCATATTCGTCGCCGAATACCGACGCGCGAAAAGAATCCAATAGTTCCTGCGTGGTAATAATATCGTTATTCTTCAAATCTTCAGGCTCGCCTACAGCCCTATATCCTTCGCGCGTAAGGTATGATTCCGAAAGCTCAAAGAAAAATTCTTTGAAATATAAATCCGATTTTTTTATATTTCTTCTGAGCCTTCTGTTAAAAATTTCGGAAAATTTATAATAATCGATTTCACGGCGGTCATGTCTAAGCATATTTATAAGCTGGTTGAACTGAACTCTCGCTCCGGCATGTTCTTCCGGTTCTTCAGAAAAATCCGAGATATTCTTCCCCAGATAGGGAGCTATTCCGGAATCATAAAATTTTTCAGGGTTTCTTCCGGTAGAAGAAGCCAGCAAATATCCGGCAACATCGGCATACAACTCGTGAATCATGGATTTTTGAAGATTAAGCACGATCTTTCGCACCAATTTATTATTATAAGGCAGGAAAAATAATAAATAGGCGATTTTTTTTATCGGTAAAAATTTTAATTTAAAAAGATGGATATGCGCAAGCTCATGGGCAATAATTTCGGGGAATATTGCCTGGTTTCTTTCCTGCATAAAATAATCTTTTCCGAAAGAAAGAGAAGAGTCCGCATTGCGGTATTTGGCGTCAAACCTTGCTTCCGTTATGGCTTTAAATATAGCCGGATTTTCTCTACCTATAAACGAGGGATGATCCGCAACCATTATCAGATAAACAGCCGTAACATAAGCCTGTAATTCTTCATTGTAAAATATAGTGTCATTATATATGTGGCCTAAATCTTTTTTCCATTCAAAATTACGTATAAGTTGTCCGGCTTTGTCGGTAAGCTCTTTTTTATTGCTTTCGTTCAAATCGAATTTTGAACTTCTCAAAAGAGAATACGCATAAAGCCTGTATCTTATGTCAAGATTATTATTTTCAATTATTTTAGAAAGAACGTGTTTTTCATTTTTTTGCGACAATATAAACAAAAACCAAAATGAGTCGTCTTTTTTTTCCGCCGAGCCGATATATTTTGCAATGCTTTCATCCATATTCTCAAGCTGCGAAGATATCGACGCGTTTATACGAAGAGCTATATTTCCGGATTTCTTCTTTTGAGACAAGTATTTTGATATTTGAAACAGAACCGGCAATATTTCGTTAATTGTCTGTTTATTTCTGTTAAGATTAAACAGTTTGAGCATAGTATAAAACTTCATTATTCTTCTTGAAGATACGCTTTTATTAAAATCGGACTTGCGTATGTCTTCTCTGAAATCAACAAAATATTTAATAAGCTCGTCGTCTCTGTATACGTAATTTCTATGCAAAGAAGCAGCTATTGCCGGCGCCAGCCATGCGTTATAAATTTCATGCAGCAGTATCTGCAGCGGTATTCCGACGGTAAAGGCAAATAAGAGCCCTGCCGGTCCTAATATTATTAACATAAGATTAAGAGGAAGCAACGATATAAACGACGACAAAAAAACGGACATGTATTTTCCGTCGCTTTTATTATTAAACTTATTCATATGTAAAGAAGCAAAAGACAACGATTTAAATACCGAGTATAAGATTATTGCGAAAGGAATAGCCGGAGGCAGTAAAAAACTCGCAATAAACAATAAACTCGCTATAGAATCGGAAATTTTAAGATTCTTATTATACCGTATGCCTTTGTTTATATCGTCTATTTCCAAGCCAGGTAAAAACGTTCTTTTAAGAAAACTCTTAAATTTTTTACTTTGCATTATCGGGATTGAAAACGGCAAGATGTATAACCATTCCCAAAACGGAGCGCTTTTTGCATATCTCATGCCGTAAATCGACGCATAGGGAATATACGCGTCGCTGTTTTTGCCGGAATTTATTTCAACAATTTCTTTTTTACCGGTATTTTCAAAATATATTTCTATCTCTATGCTGCCGTCTCCGTTCATTCTTACCCCGTTGTTTACGGGACGGTTATAAGGCATTGCAATATGTTTGTTAATTTCAGTTTCGTCAACTTCGCATATTTTATTTACCGTATCGTTTATAAATTGTTCCACATTCAATTTAGAATTTCTTTTTAGCTCCTCGCTCAAAATAGTTTCTAAAATTTGGACAAGTTGTTTCTGGCTTCCCCCCTGCGATATTATCTGCAAGGCCAATGCAAAAGAATCTGTCTTAAAACCGCTTAATAACATTTCTTTATATATTTTATCGGCAATTTTAACGTCTTGAGTAATTTTTGGGGTAATTACTAAATAACTTATGCCTTTTTCCTCTAACTCTTCCATAAGTCCGCAGGTATGAAATCCGCCGCAAACTATTAAATTTATCCCGTCAGGCTTACTTCCGTTAAATATGTGTTTTGCGAAGATTTTATCTCTGTTAATATTAATTTCATAATATTCTTTTAATAATGAGTCGTATTTACTGAGCAATGATATATCTTCAAAACCCGTAGTTTGTTCCCAATAATGTTTATAATTTTCTATACCGAATGTTTTTATATATTTATAATCGTCCACGCTGAGTTTTGCCTGATAATAACCGCAAAAATGATCGAATAATTCAGAAAGTATTACAGTCAGCATTTCCTTTTCGCTTGAAGAAAAGTTTATCTGCAGCGACTTTAAAAGTTTTCTTTCGGCGTCAATAAGTTTTATAGGGTTAACGCCGGACGCTAAATTTTGAGCGTTGATAAAATTATCAAGTTCTTTATATTTTCTTAAATCTATAAATCCGCCGTCTTTGAATTTCACAATTTCTTTTACTAACGCGTCAGTGTTGTTTAACGAATTTGTTTTGTTAATAAATTCGGAATACATGCCGTAGGGGACATTGGCTTTCAATTCATTTAAAACCTGGGAAAGTTGATTTTGAACTGCCTTTACGTTTATTTTCTTTAAATTTTTGGACGACTTTATAAAATTTACTATCTCGGGATAATCGTCAATATTTACGTTAAAATCTTTAACTATGCTTTTATTGTCTTTTGTATTTCGCGCGTATCTTAAAAGTTTTTTATAATAATCCATTGAATTAATCTTACCTAGCCGGTGTTTATCATAAAGCAAAGCCAATTTACGGTTTAAAACGCCGTAATTTTGTTTTTGAGTTTTATTAAGAAAAACGGAAAGATTTGATAATATTTCCGTTATTTCCGGCTGGGATTCCGTTATCAAAGAAAGTCTTTTTAGGTTGGCGATATGTATTTCTTTATCTTCTATGCCTTTCAGTTTCAATCCGGCATTATGTTTATACGCGTAATGTTCAGCGCCTGTCAATTTCCCGTTTTCCAATAAACTTTGCGCAATAGTATCCGAAAGTTTTTTATCTTTTATCGCCGTAAGCCAGCCAATATCAACATCACCGTGCGCTCCTTCGAGATAAATATTATTTATCTTAAATTTGTCGTCAAGAATATCTATTATGGAACTTATGTTTTTTTGAGCCTGCGGATGACAGTGCAAATCCTGTATTATTATTATTTTCCCGGGCGAACCGTAATCTTTTCCGCCGGTTACGACGCCAAAGTCTGAAAACGATAACGGATTTTCCGAATCCGCCGTAAAAACAGATTGAGGCAAACTGCCTAAAGCGGCAGTCTCAATCAATGCTATGGCTAATAGTATTGAAATACTTTTTTTAATCATATTAATAAATAACTTAAATATATTTATTTTTCAATCATTATTTGATAATATTTTTATATGGAAAAATGTAAACTTTTTAATATTTTTAAAGATTATGTCAACAGGAATATTTTATCAAATTTTACAGATGGCAAATGTGAAAAATTTGTAATATATTTTGACGCCCTTATAGAGTGGAATAAAAAATTTAATTTAATCTCTTTCAAAACCGAAACAGATTTAATTTACAGGCATTTTTGCGATTGTCTGTACAGTACAAAAGCAATTTTAGAAATAACGGAAAATGTTTCAGGTTTACGTATAGCAGATTTAGGCACAGGTTCTGGTATGCCGGGAATACCCGTAAAAATAGCTTTGCCGAATATAAAACTTACGCTTGTAGAATCAATAACAAAAAAATGCGTTTTTTTGGAAGATGCAAACAAAAGGCTTGGCTTTGACATTGAAATATTAAACAAGCGTGCAGAAGAAATAGGGCAAAACCCGGCTTACAGACAAAAATATGATTTTGTTTTATCGCGCGCTGTAAGCAAATTTTCCCCAAATCTTGAAATCTCGATCCCGCTGCTTAAGATCGGAGGATATTTTTTAGTTCATAAAACAAAAAATTCAGCTGAAAGCAAAGAAGAAGGCTTATATTCGGTAGAAAACGCATTAAAACATTTAGGCGCAAAACTTGAAAGAATTATAGAATACAAACTGCCGGAACAAGAATTAGACTATTGTTTGCTTATTTTCAGAAAATATAAGGACACACCCAAACAATTCCCCAGAAAACCGGGAATCCCGGAAAAGAAACCGCTGTAAATACGAGTTAATTTAAACTAAAAAATAAAAAGCTTTCGTCTTTAGACGAAAGCTTAAACTTATAATAATAAGCGGGCGATGGGACTTGAACCCACGACCTTCTCGTTGGCAACGAGACGTTCTACCACTGAACTACACCCGCAAACGGCAATTAACAAATTTCAAATTACAAAGTTTAAAAAAGTCTTTATTTACACTTTTCACTTTGAACTTTTAACCTTGTCTTTTTGGTGCTGAGGGCGGGATTTGAACCCGCATCCGGTTAAGGACACGCCCCTCAAACGTGCGCGTATGCCAATTCCGCCACCCCAGCGCGAGTATTACCTCTTACTGCCCGGTTCAACCGGACCTGTTATGGGAATATTAGAGAGCTGATCGACTACAGAACTAAAACTCATCCTCGTAGAAAGCTTTGTCAATACCAGAGAGGTAAAAATAAAAATACAAGCCATGACGATAGTAAGCTTTTTTATAAAAGCCATTCCCGAAGGAGCGTTAAAAATTTGGTCTGAACTGCCGCCTCCGAAAATCCCGGCCATACCGCCACTTTTACCTGCCTGAAGCAAAACTATAAGTATCAGCCCCACACAAACAGTGTAATGTACAAACTGAAGTAAATAAAATACTGTATTTATTGCATTCATAATTTAGAGATTATACTACAAAAATTATACTCTGTCAAATGGCAAAAAACGATGAATGGATGTTTGGATACATGGAAGCTTGGTAAAGACAAAAAATAAAAGTCTTTGCTATGCCTCTATACATCCATGCGTCTATGCATCTTTTTATTTTTCCGGCAAAGCTGCTATTCCCGGGAGTTCTTTTCCTTCCAAAAATTCAAGCGACGCTCCGCCGCCGGTAGATATATGGCTGATTCTTTTGTCAACTTCCGCTTTTTTTACGGCAGAAACAGAATCCCCTCCGCCTACTACGGAAATCGCGCCTTTACCGGTTGCTTCTGCGACAAGTTTTGCTATTTCAACCGTTCCTTTCGAAAATTGGTCTATCTCAAATATTCCCAAAGGTCCGTTCCATACTATGGTTTTTGCCGATTTAACGACTTCGGCAAATTTCTCAACTGATTTAGGTCCCGCGTCAACGCCCATAAAACCTTCGGGAATCGCATTGTCAGACGTGGTTTTTACAATCGAGCCTGGCGGGACGATTTTATTTGTAAAATCCACTTTATCGGCAATCACATGGTCAACAGGAAGCAAAAACTCAACTTTCTTTTCTTCGGCTTTCTTTAAAATTTCTAAAGCCAAATCAAGTTTATCATCTTCAACCAGAGACGTTCCCGTACTTACGCCTTGCGCTTTCAAAAAAGTATAAGCCATTGCGCCGCCGATTATTATCGAATTAACTTTGTTAAGTAAATTTTCTATAACGCTGATTTTATCCGACACTTTCGCGCCGCCAAGTATCGCAAGAAAAGGTCTTACTGGATTATCTAAGGCTGATCCTAAAAACTTCAACTCTTTTTCAACTAAAAAACCTGCCGCCGCGTCTTTAACGTATTTAACTATACCGGCCGTTGAAGCGTGCGCCCTGTGAACCGTTCCGAAAGCGTCCTGAACAAAAACTTCGCCTAGAGACGCAAGCTGCTTGGCAAAAGCATCCATAGCGTCCTTATCTTTTTCTCCGGCCGCGTTCTTTCCTTCTTCTTCAGGATGAAATCTTAAATTCTCAAGCAAGAGAATTTCGCCGGATTTTAAATCCGCCGCGGCTTTTTTAGCTTCGTCGCTTATCGCGTCTCCGGCGACAAATTTGACGGGTTTTCCGATAAGCTCGCTGAGCTTCGGAGCCACGGGTTTTAAACTCATTTCCGCAACAGCCTTGCCTTTCGGCCTTCCCAAATGAGAAAGAAGAATTATAGCGGCATTTTGTTCCAAAAGATATTTTATCGTAGGCAAAGTCGCGACTATTCTTTTGTCGTTGGTTATATTCAGATTTGCGTCCAAAGGAACGTTATAATCCACTCTCACCAAAACTTTTTTGCCTTTTACGTCGATGTCGTTAAGCGTTTTCTTCATTTTTATTCTCCCGTAAAACTTAAAACCGCGCCACGCAAAAATGCGCAAGCGCGGTCTCTATCTTATTTTAACTTTTCACTTTTAACTTTTCACTTTTAACTTTGCAGTACTAGGCTAATTCTGCGAAGTACTTTATAGTCCTTACCATCTGGCAGGTATAACTATTTTCATTGTCATACCAGGAAACAACCTGAACCTGATAGGTATTATCGTCAATTTTAGTAGCCATAGTCTGGGTCGCGTCAAACAACGAGCCTTGCGTAATTCCGATAACGTCGGAAGATACAAGTTCGTCCTCAGTATATCCGTAAGATTCGTCGCTGGCTTTTTTCATAGCCGCGTTAATAGATTCTTTCGTTATGTCTTTTCCTTTTACGACCGCGATCAAAATCGTGCTTGAACCTGTTATAACGGGAACTCTCTGAGCCGAACCTATAAGTTTTTTATTAAGTTCTGGAATAACCAAACCGATTGCTTTCGCCGCTCCCGTTGAATTGGGAACTATATTTGCGGCAGCCGCTCTTGCTCTTCTCAAATCGCCTTTCGGATGAGGACCGTCAAGAGTCATCTGATCGCCCGTGTAAGCGTGAACTGTAGTCATAATGCCGGACTGTATTGGAGCAAAATCGTTAAGAGCTTTAGCCATGGGAGCCAGGCAGTTTGTGGTGCATGAAGCGGCTGAAATTATATTGTCTTCTTTTTTAAGGATTTTGTGATTTACATTGAATACTACCGTAGGAAGATCGTCGCCCGCGGGAGCCGAAATAACGACTTTTTTCGCGCCGGCGTCTATATGAGCCTGGGATTTCGCTTTGGACGTATAAAAACCCGTGCACTCTAGAACAACGTCAACGCCGTATTTCCCCCAAGGGAGATTTTTTGCGTCTTTTTCGGCGTATATTTTAATTTCTTTACCGTCGACTATTATGGAATCTTCAGTGGATTTTACTTTATCCGCCAAAGCGTATCTTCCCTGAGCCGTGTCATATTTCAATAAGTGGGCAAGCATAGCGGGTTTTGTCAAATCGTTAATAGCAACGACTTCATAGCCTGCCGCTCCGAACATCTGTCTGAAAGCCAATCTTCCAATTCTTCCGAAACCGTTAATTGCGACTTTTACTGCCATAATACTCCTCCTGATGAAAATTTTATTAAGATGAATAGTATAAAATATTGGAATTATTGTCAATGTATTTTTTGATCTGCTTCAAAAATTATAATTGATTATACACTATAAAATTAAAGAAGGATTTTTTGCTAATTTTCAAGCGTCACAGTGATATATGAATATGAGTGGCGGCCCAAGTCGTCTGACACTTGGATCTTGTGAGTTCCCTGCTGCATTTGAACAAATAAACTCTCGCCGTTTTTCGAGCTGCCGACAAAAATACCGTCTATAAACCAATAGAGGCTGCGCGCATCCGCGTCGGCGCTTGCTTTAAGCGCTATTTTACGCGAAGGGTTAGCGGCGTCCACGTAATAAATTACGTCTTTTACGGGTAAAACAATCTCCGGCGCAAAACCGCTGAGAGATGTTTCTTCAATGTCGCAGCCTGGCATGTAACGCGGAATGGATTGTTTTTTAATGCCGGCCTGTTCAAATAACAGCAAAATTTCTTTAGGCCAGAACTCATAAACTTTATAATATGTTTCGCCCTCTTTATACCTGCTTGTACGAAGACCTGTTTTTTTATCTATAATCACCTGCCTGTACACGTCAGACGTTTTTATCGGAGACACGCCAGGAATAAAAAAATCCTTAACCGTTTTAGGGCTGAACCTGCCCGGTAAATCGCCCGAGGTCGCGCATACCTCCACCTTTTTTACGTTAAGTCCTTCCGGCAGCATCTGCAAAAAAATCTCTTCAGGTTTATTTCTGACCGTAAGGGCGGCAAGTTCAAAAAACAATTCTCCCGCGGCTGTCCTTCCCCAGAAATGCGGATTGCCCTGGCCTGAAAAATTTCCCACCCACACAACAAGCACGTAATCACCGAAAATTCCCGCGGCCCATGCATCTTTGAAAGAATATGAAGTGCCGGTCTTCCATGCTACTTCTACTAATGTTTTGTAACTGTCATATATTTTAAGTGAAGGCTTTGGCGGCGGATTTGAAGAAAGCATATCAAAAAGTATAAAAGATGCTTCAGGCGTAAGAATCTGAATGCCGGAAGAAGCAGAAGGCTCTCTTGTAAAACTTATCTCTCTGAGAGTTCCATAGTTTGCAACGGCAGCATATAAACGCGCACATTCAAGCGGCGTTATATCAAGACTGCCGACAGCAGCGCTTATGCCATAGTAGTCGGCTGTTTTTAGCTGGCTTACACCGCCGCGGCGCAAAAACTCCAAAAACTCATCAATGCCTATTTTAAGCGCAAGTTCCATAGCCGGAATATTACGGCTATTTATAAGGGCGTCTTTTGCAAACACGGGACCCGCGAACTGCCTGTCTGAATTTTCGGGCGCAAAAATTCCGAAATACTGCGGCGTATCTTTCATAAGCGTCATCGGATGTATGATCCCTTTATCAAGAGCTATGGCATAGATAAAACTTTTAAGCACGGAACCTGCCATTCTTTTAGACGTAACGCCGTTGATCTGCCCTGAAATAGCATCATTATTAAAATCGGCAGATCCCACTAAAACGCGCGCCTGCATAGTTCTTGTATCAAGCAGCACGACAGAAGCGTTATTTATGCCTTTTGAGGCGTTATGGTTTAAATATTTGGTTATTTTCTCTTCATAAAGTTTTTGCAGCGGCAGGTCTATAGAAGAAAACACTTCGCTTGTGTTGCTTCTGAAATCAAGATAATTTACAAGGTGCGGCGCGTAAAACGGCCTGTGCCCAGGACCATACACTTCAAGCGGCATGGTTATAAAATGTTCTTTGTCTTTATCTTCGGGGTGTTTTTTTATCCACTCTTTATAAAGCGCGTCGCGCGGACCTTTCATATTTTCGTAACCGTCTTGCGTGTCAGGGCGCCTTTGATTGGGATTTTGCGGTATCACAGCCAGCGTTAAAGACTGTATAAGATTTATATCGGCTATGCGTTTTTTAAAATAAGTAAGCGCGGCCGCAGGCGCGCCTTCTATATTGTAGCCGTAAGGCGCGAGGTTTAGATAGGCTTCTAAAATATCTTTCTTAGAGTAGCGCATTTCAAGCCACAGGCTTAAAAAAATCTGTTTAAGTTTGCCGGTTAAAGTTTTGGTGTTTAAATTATAAATAATCCGCGCCGTCTGCATTGTGATCGTAGACGCACCCTGACGGCGGCTTTTTTTTATGAATGTTTCGTTAAAGCCTTTAATAAGCGAGACGGGATTTACACCCGGGTGATAATAAAAATATCTGTCTTCGTAAAGCAAAACCGCCTCTTGAAAATTCCGCGGTATTTCTTTAAGCGCGATAAACGTTCTGTACTTGTCATCGTGCGAAACGTTAAAGCGCAACAGCTCGCCGCTGCTTGAAAAGAAAGATCTTGAAAAAGAATATTTATGAAGCAGACTCTCTCTCGGCCAAATACGAACCGCAACAAAAATAAGGCACACCGCCAAAAGTATGGCGGCGAGCCTTAAATATTTTTTGCCTGAAGGTTTGAACATTTTAGAGCCTGTTAACATATATTACGCAGGCTCTAATTTCTGCTTTCTATCACGAAAGTAGATTCCGCGCCGGCCGCGCTTATCGACGTATCATATAACGGCGCGGCGGTTACGGCAGGTACTTTGAATGTCCCCTCAGAGGTAAATTTAACTTTATAACTAAATTTTCCGTCATAAGAATTCACGGTGCCGTATAACAGAAGCCTGTCTTCCCTTATGTCAAAGTAATCAAGCGTAACGCCTCCGGAGGAATTTATTGAACCGGGCACTACGGTAAAACCGCCGGGCAGAATATCCGTAATAGCCACGTTGGTTATTGTTCTGTCTAAAGAACGCGTTTCTATGGTAACGTCCATCTCGTCTCCCAATATGCCTTTAGTACGCACTCTGTCCAACGCTCTGTCCATCTCATTGCCCGATATGTAATAAGTACGCGCTATACGCATACCGTTTGCCGCCGGTTTTACTTCGCCTTTGTCAAAGCCCTGCTGCGTAATGACATAATAGATATTTGCGGAACTGTCCTTTACTTTAATGTCAAACTCTTTAACGCCGTGTCCGAACGAGGCCTCAAGCATTCCAAGGCTGTTTTTGGCAAAGGTTAACTTTTGTCCGTTCGCGCTTACTTCAATATCGCTGTCTTTAACGTTGTTTATTTTTGAATAAGAGTAAAGAGCCAGCATCCCTGCCGCCGAAGTCATCGTATTATAACGCTTGGCATTAATGTCACTCAGAAGGCTCTTTATTATTTCAGAAGCTTTTTGTTCTTTCATAAGTTCCGGAAAGTAGAGGCCTATAATATAAATATACTTGGCGTTCCTTGAGAAGCTGGAGTCATAATCATAATAATATCTGTAAGCGGAAGCTTCGGCTTTGTACTCTTTTATTATGCTTAAAGCCTTTGCGTCATTTTTAAGAAGTTTGTAAGCCGCGGCAACGTAAACTCCGGTAACGCTTTCTTTCCATCTGGGGTCATTTTTGTTTAGCCACTCTTCAAAGTTCATAAGAGCGTTAGTCATAACAACGCCGTTTTTGGCTATAAGGTAATGCGCGTAAGCTGTGTTGCTTATGTCATTTCCGTTGAAAGAATTACGTTCTGCATATTCTTTGGCCCATGACAAAGCTCTGTCCTTTATGTCTTTGGGAACATTGTAGCCCATTTCAGCTGCTTCAGTAAGCATGTGGAAAGCGTATAAAGAAGGATATTCGCTGACATAACTTCCGCCGTCCCATAATGAAAACCCGCCGTTTGACAGCTGTCTGACTTTAAGCTTTTCGATCACGCGCGTAAGAGCTTCTTTTGCGCCGCCTTCGTTACCCGAGGCTTTATAGAAAACTATAGTCGGAAATATCTGGCTTGTGATCTGTTCCGTGCAGCCGTGCGGGAATTTTTCAAGGAATGCTCCAAGCCCCCCGGCAACCACAAGCGGGTTGGCTGAGAGAGCAATTGTATTTTTTGAAAACTGGTCGTAGAGTTCTCTTGAGTCAAAATCTTTTACTTTTTTACTGCCTTTTATTGTACCGTTATTTATCGTCACACGCATCGCGCTTGCAGGACGCACGCTTAGAGTGATCTTACGGGAAGCGGTTTCTTTAGGATTTGCAAGCTCGGCGTCAAAAGATATTGTCGCGTTGCCAAGCGTATTTCCGGACTGCACTTTAAAATAAACGGTTTTTTCCTGGCCGTAAGGCACGTTCACGGTTTGCTTTTTTGCGCCTATTACCGAGAGATTGTCGGATACGTTTATATTAACGGTGACTTTGCCGTCTTTAGTACCCTCTTTATTATTTGATACCCTTAAACCTATGTTAAACGTGTCTCCGGGCGCGGCGGCTACAGGTCCTCCCGCGGACAGTATTAAAGGCGCTCGCACCAATACTTCTTTGTCCGCGCTTGAAACCGTACTTTGCGACGCGGCGACCGCCATAATACGGATTTGCCCGTTAAAATAATCAGGCACGTCATAAGAGTAAACGCTCGCGTTCTGCGAAGCCTCCAAAATACCTGACCAAAAGACCACGGGTTTTTCCGTTTTTCTTGCAAACGGATTTAAGCCGGCTTCCAAAAGAGCGTTGGCGGCTTCGTAGTCGCCGCCTATTCCGTAAACTTCTTTTATAAGTCTGTTATCGGGCATAATGAGGTCCCACATCTGGTATGTTATTACGCCTAAGGCGCTTTTTCTGAAAAAATGGGCTATGGGGCTGGGCAGTTTATATTTTGCCACCTGCAAAATACCTTCGTTAACGCCGTAGATTATAATTTTTGACGGCACTGACGTTTTGTAAGAAATATCAATCCTGTCGCCGGGCTTGACAAGTTCCGGGGTTCCAAGAGTGATGGCTGACATATGTTTCACAGGCTTTATATTAAAGTGAGCCACTGCGTAACTGAGAGGGCTTGCGAGAAGTTCTTTGGAATACATGCTTCTTAAGAACGAAACATTGACATACGCGCCGCCGGTAAGTTCTTCCGGCACTTTTATACTTTGCTCGGAACTGTTAGTTGTTGTTTTAAACCATTTGTACGCATACACTTTATCTTTTTCTATAGTTATAAGCCCGGTGCCGGTAAAAGGCGCGGTTATGTTAAGTTTCAATATGCCGCCCTGTTCAATGGTGTCTTTTTCAAGATTAAGCCTAAGCTCAACGTTGCGCTCAAGGTCGTAGGCCACATTAGCGTTCCCCGAAACGAAAAATTCAAGACGCATAACGACTTCATCTTCTTTATTTACCATCTCAAGCGCGTACTGTCCGGGATTTTTAGTGGGTATGGTAAAAACGGAACCGTCTTTTTTAATATTAAAATTTTCAACGCTGAAAAGGGACTCGCTCAATACGGACTGATAACGGAAAGAATTTCTGTTCCTTACAGGCACCGACACATACTGCTGGTTAAGAATTCTTATTTTGAACGGACCGGGTTCTATTTTGTTAAGGTCAGGGTCTATGGCTATGAAGTTTACGGTTTTTTTGGAATTATGCGGAATATAGCTTAAGTCCGCCTCCGTTTGATATCCCACAATATATTTGTTGGGTGAAACAAGCCTTGTAGACATCGCCGTAACGCTGTGCCCGCTTTCCTGTTCAAAAGCTTCCGCCCAGAAACTAAGGCTGTAGGTACCCTTTTCAAAGCTGCTTAAGTCTAATTCCGTTGTGACCGAACCGTCTTCCGAGGTAGTCGCATCGCCAAACGTCACCTCTTCAAAACGTAGGTTCGCTTTACTGCGTATAACGTCGGAGAACGAATAATCTTTATACTGCGCGAACTTAAACTTTGCCGGGCGCAGCTGCATTTTCATATTTACCGTATTCCCGACAGCAGGCGTACCGAACAGGTTCTTAACCGTTACTTTCCCGGTAAGGCCCGTAACCGGCTGCCAGCCTTTTCTTGAAGCGCCTTCTATGCTTGTGTTTATTTTAATTTTATCTTCTTTAAACTCTTCCACCTTAAACGTTTCGCCTGAAATATACTGGCCGCCTTCGTCGTAAACGCTGATTTTGTATTCGCCGGTGGGCGAAGAAGCTGTTGTTTGTAAGCTGAAATCTTTAAATCCTTCCGCAGTTAAAGAAACCGTTTTTTCGAACACGTTCTTGTCGCGCGCGTCCGTTACCCTGACTTTTATAGGCAGACCGGCTGTGGACGTCCAGTTCCGGTTCTTTGAGATAATTGCGAAATTAACAGGATCGCCGGGGCGGTATATGCCGCGGTCGGTAAAAATAAAAGCGTCAAGGCTGCTATTTTGGAAGTAGCCCGCTCCGGCTGTGTCAAAACGCGAGAAACTTACCTCTCTCTCGCTTCTATCAACGGGCATGAACGCGTAGTCCGAGCCTTTACTTACCACAAACGCGACAGGTTTTCTTTCAGCGCCTAAATACGAAGGCACTTCAAAGACCGCAATACCGTCGCTGCCCGTATACTCGGTTTTAAGCACCGTGCCGTTGCGCGATATAAGCTCGACTTTGGCGCCGTAAAGAGGCAGCTGGTCAACTATGGAAAGTGCAAACAGTTTAAGTTTTCCGTCCGCTTCCTTTTTATATATCAGCCCGATGTCTGTGATGGTAATTAATCTTTTTTGGCTTACGCCGCCTGAAGAAGTTGCGTCTACCAAAAATATGCCTAAATCGCCGCGTTTAAAATATTCTTTTAGATCAAGCGTAAAAAAGTTAGGCTTAATACCCGTATCGGTAAGAGAGATCTTTTTGCTGAAAATACTCGCTATGTCGCTTTCATTAAACTGGCTTGTGGTAAAATTGTCGTAGTATTCCTCATCATCATAGTCATAATATCTGCTTTTCGAGCCGAAATACGGATTGCTGATATCTCCGCTGGTCTGTGACACAAGATGATTAACTCTTCCGGGCAAAATTCTGGATACTTTTATGTCAACAGAACTTAACCCCTGCGAAACAAAATTAAGTATATGCTCAGAACTTAAAGGTATTATAGAGCCTGAGCCGAGTATCTGCAGCCTTTTGGGCAGTATTCCCATAGGCACCACAAATTCTTTTTTCTCATCGGTTGAAAAACCGCCTTCAGACTCCATACCCTGATTGAACAAAACATATACATAATACGCGCGGGCAGTGCTGTTTATATCGTTAGTTATTTTAAAGAAAGGATTGACAGTATTTCCGGGCACTGCTTCAAGGTTAAGCGCCTTGGCGTCTTTAAGCGCAGCGCGCATATCTTCCATGTTTACATTTTGCCAGTTCTTGCCGTTTTCGTATGGCAAAGCCCATGCTTTAATTTTATTATTGCTTAAAAGAGTTTCCGGGTTAAGAATGTCAGTGGACTCAACGCTTAAGCTGTAGTTTGCGCCTATTTTAGACGGAGGTATGATCTCAACTCTTTTTATATTAAAAAAATTGTCGGAAGAATCTATCTGCATAGATCTTTGAGCGCTCATGGAATCAAACTTTATACTAAGATCAACATTCTGCGGTTTCGACTTAAGCGCGACAGGCTCATAATTCAGGAACATTACTCTGTTGTACTGGTCAAAACTGATCTTCGGGGAAACGGTTTTTTTATCTACTGTAAGGTTAACGCCGTTTTTTGCTGCCTCACGGTCAACGGGATAGTTAAATTGCACGATCGCATTAAGCGCCAACTGACGTTTTTGTTGTGACGGGAAAACCGCAAGGTTTTCTATAAAAATATCATTACGCGCGGTTGTAAATTCAAAGTCAAGTTTATCTATTTCTATATTTGAATTAAATAGCGCTTTATCCAGTTTTATTTTATATTTTTGCGCGGCCGTCCATTCTTTCTCAGGGGTAAAATCTAAAGTGGTACTGTAACCGCCAAACTCGCGAACGCTCCATTTACCTCTCAGTTCAGGCGTAATGGTAATAAGGGCGTCCAGTTTATTCTGATCAGCAGCATATTCTTTATTTATCGGAGAGGGAGCTCCATAATTCGAAGTTTTAAACTGGATCGTCACATTACCGGGCTTTTCAACAGATGTATTACCGTCTTTATCCACAGATACCCTTGAAACAGGCGGCGCGTTAATTACAGCGTTAAAGGAATAAGTTTGCCTCGGAGCCCCGTCTGGAGATACTGGCTCTTTTTTAAAATTATAAAAAAGCGCGGCTGCAAAAAGTATAACTGCTATGGAACACGAAATTATTATAAGACGTGTCTTAAAAGATTTTGGCGCGACAGATGATTCTTCTGTTTCTTTTTCCGGTGTTGTTTCCATAACATCTCCTTTATACTTCAATTGTATTCTAATGACAACAAGATTTTTAATTCCTCTACTTTAACGTAGGGTTAAAAAAATATCCGCCGTCGTCTTTTTCAGTAACCGTGCCGACGCCCGGAAAAGGGATATGCATTCCGGCTATTCTGGTTGTAGCTCTTGCCGCGTCTTTCAATATGCGTTTTCTTGTATCAACAGCCTGGATAGGATCAACGTCAAAAGTTACGGCAAGCCTGGGATCGGCCATCTGCACATTCAAACTGTGTATCAAATCGCCTATCACTATAAGTTTTTCTCCGTCTGAAGATATTTCAAACGCCGTATGGCCTGGAGTATGCCCTTGCGCTTTAACGGTTTTTATTCCCGCAATAATATCCCCGCCATCCTCCCATGTAAAAGTTTTGAATTTATCGCCGTAAACCGCTTTGACGGCTCTGGCAAGATCTGAATTTTTTATATTTGAAGAAATATTAGCCGTCCAATAATCAATTTCAGGTTTCGCGACATAAACAGTCGCGGACGGAAAAGCTTTTTGATTACCCGATTTTATAAGTCCGCCGACATGGTCGCCGTGCATATGCGTTATAAGAACAATATCCACTTGTTCGGGAGAAATGCCGGCTGCGGCCAGATTTTTAATTAAATTGCCGCCTGCGCCGACTCCTGTGTCTATCAGAACAATTTTTGAGCCGGTCTTAACTACAAAAGCATTGATTGAAGACGGATTTTGATCATCCGGCATAAGTTTTTTTACTATTTCGGAATCCGGCTTGAGCAATATGCTTTTCCCCATATTTGTGTCCAAATCTTTAAACGCTATAAAATCTATTGAACCGATTTTATAGATTTTAAAACCTTCCGATGAAACTTCATTCGAATCCTGGGAAAAACCCGAAACGCAAAAACAAAATAAAGCTAAAACCGACGCAAACAATACTTTTCTCATTTGTTCCTCCGATATTAAACGGCATTGCATTATTGAATATTTCAAAAAGTTTTTATATTATTAAACAAAGGAGCCTACTATGAACAAAATTATACTGCTTTCATGTTTGTTTGCATTTGTCTTATTTGCCGGAAGCTGCGCGAAAAATAAAATCCATTCAACCCGCGATACGGATATAATAAAGGGGACAATAAATAAAGACGGCAAAATAGTAATAAAAGACATTAAGTTCGAAAAAGATTCCGATAAAATTTCAAAATCTTCCGAAGAGCCGATAAAAAAGATAGCAACTTATCTTAAAAACAATACCGAAGTTACAATGAATGTCGCATGCTATAACGAGAACGACGGAACTCCTTCATATTGTATAGATCTCAGTAAACAAAGAGCAGCGGCGCTTACCGACAAATTAAAGAATCACGGAATAGACGATTTCAGAATTAATTACAAACCCGTTGACTGGAAACCGGGAGTAGTCAGCGAAGAACCGGATGAAAGCATTGAAGTAGAATTAGTCCACTGATATAAAGCGGAAGTTTAAAACATATAGCCTATATAAAATCCTACTTTGGAAAAGGTCACGTCTATATTCGGGGATGAATTAGAATATGTCAATCCGCCGTTATTTACGGAATACAAAATCTGAAAAACAAACCTTTCATAAACCGCTCCGGCGCCTCCGGCATAATATAAACCGCCTTTAGAATCCGCCTGACCCAAATACGATGAATTTGCAACCATAAAATTATACCCTAAATGGACAACCGCATAAAAATTAAACGAATCGAGATCCGCTATTCTGGCTTTTAAAGCCGCATATAACGGAATGAAACCGACTCTCCCTGATATTTTATCAAGTCCTCTTTGATGCTCATAACCTATTCCTACACCGGCCGCGGCAAAATTACAAAAATAACCGTATCTTTCAAGTAAAAAGCTTATTCCGTAATCGGAATCTTTGCTTGTACCCGAAACTATATGAGACCCTTTTAAATCAAAACCCACTGCTAAGACGGTTTCCGCAGACGGTTTTTGAGATTCTCCGGTATCTCTTTTATCCGCTGCTTTTTTAGAGTCGCTTTTTACGGCAGAAACGCCGCCAAGCAAATATTTTGTAGAATCATAATCATCTTCTTTAATTGTCTCTTCTTTTTTATTTTCGGATTGAGTGCTGCTTGCGGAATCAGAACCGGGCTCAAGCAAATACGCGGCCGCGTCAAAATCATCGTCATTTTGCACGGTTTTAGCGGGCTCAATTTTAGGTTTCTTTTCTGCCTTAGGTTTATTGTCAACCGCGGGTTTTACATCTGTATTTCCTTGTCCGCCGCTTAACAGATATGCCGCGGCGTCAAACTCGTCATTTTTAGCGGGCTTAATTTTAGGTTTCTTTTCTGCCTTGGGTTTATTGTCAACCGCGGGTTTTACATCCGTATTTCCTTGTCCGCCGCTTAACAGATATGCCGCGGCGTCAAACTCATCTTTGCCGTCCGTTCCGTGAAAATCTTTTCCGGTTACGCTGTCTTTAATGTTATATACTATAACGCCGGATCTATTATCCTGAACGTATATATCCGATCCGTCAAGTTCCGATTTATTAAGACTTGTAAACTGAATTCTGGCAGCTTCAGCGCTTTCAGCCTGCTTAATAATATCAACGTCCGATTTACGCGTCTTTGTTATGTCTAAAATGTCATTAAATTTAAATACTTTTTTTTCATTCTTCCCTTCGACAAGCACTGTAACAGTACTGTCTGTTTCCGATACGATTTTACCTTTAATTTCCTGCCCGTTTTTTAAATATATGTAATGCTGCGCGTAAGAAAATCCCGCACAAAATAACATAAATAAAATCACGGCTGATATTTTTTTCATGCCAAACTCCCTTTAGCGTATTTTATCGTCTATATATTCTACTTTCCTTATTAATTTTCCTTTAATGTCATATTCTTCGGCCAAACCGTTAAGCATATCGTCTTTCATAAAACCCGACAACTGTTTTTTGCCGCTTTTATAATATCTTGTTACTTTTCCGTCCCTGCAGACGTCTTTTAATTCTGCGGTTTCAAAAAGCTCGCCCGTATCGTAATAGAGTTTGCTTATCCCGCTCCCGTCGCCGTCCATCTCTATTTCCTGTTGTTTATTGCCGTCGGGATAGTACATAACATTTACGGTTTTTTGCAGTTTTATTCCCGACCATTCGTTTTTGATACTAGACTTTTTTACTCCGCTTTCATAATATTCGGTCTCATTGTAAAGGAGATTGGAATTATAACGCGCGTTGCTTTTAATATTGCCGTTTTCATAATATTCAAATATATCGCCTTCCGGAATATCTCCCTTAACTCCCATAACTCTTCCGTCTATATTGTAAAACTCTTTTGCCACTTCTTCTCCGTCCGAGTTATAAAAAGTCATCTCTCTTTTAGGATCACCTTCATAATAGTGCACGGAAGTTACCTTTCTTACGTTTTCCGCGAATAAAAACGTAGAAATGCTTGTAAATAATAATAATGATAACAAAACCCTTTTCATACGGATTTCCATATATCATTAGACTTTACAACTTTAAAATATGTTACTCTTTTTGAATCATATTTTCAAGGAAATGACGAAAATTTTACAAAAAAATCACGCTTCTCTTAATATTATCGCGCCTATGTCGCAAATCATTGAGTTGATTCTGGTATATTGGTCTAAAATATCCATGTGAAGGCCGGAAGTTTCAATGGATTCCTGCAAATTGGCGTGAAGGCGCGCTATATGTTTTTGCCTCAATTGCAAAGCCAAAGCTCTGACTGAAGCTTTTGCGGCGGCGACCTCAGAGGCAAGAACTTTATCTTCGGCGGAAAAAGCGTTTAAAGCCTTTGACATGTTTTCGCAGACTACTCCGTGAATCTTTTGAATATCTTCCAGACCTTCCTGCGAAAAACGCGAAAAACCTCTTATTTTTTTCCTTGCGGTATGCATCAGATTCCTGTCGATAATGTCTGAAATTTCATCAAGATTCGACAAAACGTAAAGAAGGCTGATTTCTTTTTCAGACTGTTCCCCGCTGAGTTTATTCTGCCCAATTTTGGCAATATACGGCACTATTTCTTTATAAAGAACGTCGGTTTTGAGCCCTTTATTGGAAATGCTTTCCGGAATGTCTATATTTCTGGTTTTTAAAGCCTTAATGGAATTGTTCAGCATATCCGAAACAAACCCCCCGAGCCTTTGAATTTCAAGCTTGGAAAGCTCGAGCGCTTTATCGATGTTGGTTTCCGGATTTTTTATGTCTATATAAACCGTGCCGAAACTTATCTCGCTGTTTTTGAAAGGATAAAATAAGAAAACGGCTTTTTGAATATATTTCAGCAGAGGAAGCAAAATAATCATATTTAAAACCGCAGCTAAAGTGTGAGACATCGCGATTTGCCTTCCTATATCCTGGGTAAAAAACAAAGCTTTAGTGAACCATTTTACAAATATAAACCAAACGCCCTCTCCGTTATAAGAAACCATCTGCAAAAAAGGAAAAATCAAAATAACGGCTATAGTCTGCTGGACTATCTGCCAAATCATCGTTCTTTTTGCGTTCCTGGGCATTTTTAACGAACCGATAACCACCGTAATACACGTGCCTATCTGCGAACCCAAAGCCAGGCAAACAGCCTGCTCTAAAGTCAAAATGCCCGAAGCTGCTAAGGCTATAATTATACCGACAAACGCACCGCTGGACTGTATTATTAAAGTTACTAAAATACCCGCGGTTATCGCAAAAGCAGGCGATTTTATTCCTATTATAAAATCCAGAAAAACAGGGTTAAGAGTAAGAGGAATCATCGCGTCGGACATTAATTTCATTCCTAAAAACAAAACGCCGAAACCGAATATCGCGTCGCCGATCTTCGCTATTCTTTTTCCTCCGGAAACAAAAGATATGACATACCCTGCGGCGGTTATAAGAAGCGCGTAATTCACAAGCCTGAAAGCCACAAGCTGCGCGGTAATAGTAGAGCCTATCGAAGCGCCCAAAGATATCGACATGGACTGAAAAAACGAAAGCACTCCCCCGCTTACAAGAGCGATTGCAAGCAGCATTGTAGCTGAACTCGACTGGTTTAAACAGGTAAGAAAAAAACCCGAAAGCACGCCTTTGAATCTTGAGGAAGTAACGGATATGAGAATATCCCTGAATCTTTGACCTGCGGCTCTTTGCAAAGCTTCGTTGATAAAAGACATTCCGAAAAGCAGAAGCGCAAGACCGCCGGCAAGGTTCATAAGCATCAAAAAGAACCAATTTTTATGAAACGCCAAGGTTTGAAAAATTACGTTTCCGGGAATATGTTCGGAAAAAGCAACGACATGTATTTCATTTGGAGCGTTTCTTCCCAAAATGAGTTTTGCTCTTGCGTATCCGTCTTCATCGGTAAGAGTTACCTCGGGAACGACATAACTTATGTTTCTTCTGAATTCTTCGTTTACCGAACGTATGATAGAAAATCTGACGGCAATTCCCGCGCCCGGCGAACCGTCGCCGTTTATAACGCGCACGACAAATTCGTTTCTTAAAGGATAACCTCTTATCCCCGTCTGGTTGTCTCCGGAAACGCTGTAAAGAGTTTTATCCGAAGCAAAGACGGAAACAGTAAAAATGAAGAAAATGAAAAGTAAGGCAATTATTTTGTTTTTCATTGGTTTATTGTTGTTATTCCGTGCTTGACACGGAATCTAAGTTAGCTAAATATCATTTTAACAACAAACGTGGATACCGTTTTTCAACGGTATGACAAAAAAAGTATACGCCCAAGCTTCCTATTTAAGGTTTTGTTTATCAAAAGCAAAAGGAAGCAAATCGGAAACGCTTAAAATAATAATTCCGTCTTCCCTGCCGTTTACTATTATATCGGCATGAGGAGCAAGCTCTAAAATTACCTGCCTGCACGCGCCGCACGGAAAAGTCTCGGACTTTTTAGTCCATACCGCAACGGCTTCTATTTTCCTTTCTCCGTGCGAAAAAGCGTTAAACAAAGCCGAACGCTCGGCGCAGTTCGTAAGCCCGTAAGACGCATTTTCAACGTTCGCGCCTATATATATTTTACCGCTTGAACTTAAAACCGCGCTTCCTACGGCAAAACCGGAATACGGCGCATAAAAATTATCCGCCGCTTCCCGCGCCGCTTCCATAAGCTCTTTATATTTAGTTTCTTTCATATTTTGTTCCCATGAAAAACCAATTAACAATTTACAATTTTAACGGATTTATAATCGTTTTGTCGGTATTTAATTGTTATTTATTAATTGTAAATTGTTAATTATTATTTGTTGTAATATTTGTCAAGAAATAAAGCTAAATCTTTATATTTCGGGCTGATTAAAAGTTTTTCCGGAGCAGTCATAATAGCGGTTTTTAAAGCGTCGCGGCACGAGCATTTGCATTCTCTTTTTGAAAGTTTTACAACCAAATCTCTCACCGTTCTTTTAGCGTTTGAAATATTCGCGGCCATAGTCGCCACAACTGCGTCGTTCGTGACTTCTTCGCCGTCTTTCCAGACGTCAAAATCCGTAACCAGAGAAACATTCGCGTAACACATTTCGGCTTCTCTGGCAAGTTTTGCCTCGGGAACGGCCGTCATACCCACTACTGAAAAACCCTGATGTCTGTTGACTTCGGATTCAGCTTTGGTTGAAAACTGCGGTCCCTCTATGCAAACGTATGTCCCGCCAAAATGGTGTTCTATGCCCAGTTCATAAACCGACTGGTGTACAATGTCTCTTATCTCGTTGCAAAAAGGGTTCGCCATGCCGACGTGAGCCGCAATGCCGTTTCCGAAAAAAGTATTCGGTCTGTTTTTTGTTCTGTCGTAAATCTGGTCGGGCATAACAAAATCTTTAGGCTTTATTTTTTCTTTCAAAGAACCGCATGCCGTGAAAGCGACAATCTGCTCTACGCCAAGGGATTTAAGAGCGTACATATTTGCCCTCTGGTTGATTTCGGAAGGTAAAAGAACATGTCCTTTACCGTGCCTCGGTAAAAAAGCGCACTTTACGCCGTCAACGCTTCCTATGGTAATTTTATCGGAAGGTTTACCGAAAGGAGTATCTATTTCTTTTTGAGAAACGTTTTCAATACCGTCAATTTCATACAATCCGCTCCCGCCGATAAACGCTATTGTTACATTTTCTTTCTCAGACATTTCTGCCTCCCCTTTTTAACGACAGGGAGAAAGGAGAAAGGAGGATGGAGAAGTTATTGAATGCGGCTTCGCCGCACATTACTTCCTACTTCCTACCTTCTACTTCCTACCTGTCTTAATACGACGGTTTCACATCAACAATATTCAACTGGACAAACTCTTTTTCATTTTTGCCGGCAAGCTCGAGCTGAAACGCAATATCAAGCAGATCTTCGGAGCGAAGCATATCGGAAAAATGCTCGCCGTTCCAAAAAACAGCCTGAACATTCCTGCTTCCTTTCTGCGAAATTTTGAATTTCAAGTGCTCGCCTCTGTTTCCGAAAACGGACATCTCGGTAACATTTATCCCTTTCATGCAAAACACAGGACGAGGATTAGCCATACCAAAAGGTTCCATAATATCAATCTGCCTGCAAAAATCGGCGTTTATATCCGAAATTTTAAGCTCGCCGTCTATCACTATGCTTTCGCCGGAATCCGAAGGAGTATAATTTTTTTCGGCATAATCCGATATTCTTTTTTTAAACTCGTTTATTTTAGAATGTTCAATGGTAAAACCTGCCGCCTGGCTGTGCCCGCCGTATTTAACAAGTATGTCTTTTACGCTCTCAAGAGCCGCTATTATGTCAAAACCTTCTACCGAACGCGCCGCGCCGGTTGCTTCGTTTCCGTCGGTTATAAGCAGAAAAACAGGTTTAAAATAAGCTTTTACCATCTGCGAAGCGACTATCCCCGTAACGCCGTGCTCAAGGTTTGAAGCGTTAACTACAAAAACTTTATCTTTTTCCAAATCGCACTGCTCTTTCAAAAGAACTTTAAACTGTTCGATATTTTCATACTGAAGCCAGCGCCTGTCCGCGTTAAGCTTTATTATATCGGCGTAAAGATTTTTAGCCTGAAAAGCGTCGTTTGTCATAAGAAGCTGCGCTGAAAGCGTTCCGCGCCCCATACGTCCCGAAGAATTTAAAACCGGCGTTATGTTCCAAGATATAACGCGCGCCGTAATGCTGTTGATATTTTTTAAATTAATCGCATCGTCAATAATAAGTCCGAGCCCCGGCTTGGCATTGGGATTGGAAATTATAAGTTTTATGCCTTCTTTTACTATAATCCTGTTTTCATCGACTAAAGGCATTGAATCGGCAATTGTTCCGAGAGCGCACAAATCCAGATTATTATCGAAAAAATCTTTTAGCTGTCCGTCATTTTTAACTTTATTTATTTTGTAAGCCTGAAAAAGAGCGTTTACGTCTTTTATTTCGCCGTCCGAAAGGGCATTGCCGTATGCAAGGACAACTTCTATTTTATCTTTAAGCAAAGCGTCGCTTTTAACAAAAAAATCTTTTATGGCGGAACTGTTCGTATATATCCTGAACGAACTTTTTACAATCTGTTTTATTTCGGAAACCGAATTAAAAGCGATTCTTTGTATTTCCAAATCATTTTTAACGCACAAATATACGCCCGAAAAATCATCTCCGGATTTTACCGCAAAACATACTAAAATGTCTTTATTATAACTGCGCGTGAAAGTAAGCATTAACCCCTGCGCGGTTTTCAAAGCGACGGAACAGCCCGCAAGATCTTTAAAAGGATATTTATAGTCGTAAATTTTAGGATTTATAACGGCATAGGCCGCGGGAATACCTTCGTAAGGCGGCTCGTGATGATCGGTGACTATAACGTCCATTCCCAGATTTTTAGCGTATTCTATCTCAACCGCTGCTGAAATTCCGCAGTCAACGGTTATCAAAAGTTTAACGTTTTCAGCGGCGTATTTTGTGAGAATATCTTTGTGTATGCCGTATCCTTCGTCCGCCGGAACATACCAGTGGACGTTTCCTCCGGAAAGCCTTATTATGTTTACTATAACGTTTACCGCCGTAACTCCGTCGACATCCCTGTCTCCGTAAACGAGAATCTGCTCGCGTAAATCTACGGCTTTTCTTATTCTCTCTACGGCTTTCTGCATATCCGCGAATAAAAAAGGATTATGCAAAGATTCTATGCCGCCGTATAAAAAATCCGCCGCTTTCTCCGCGGTGTCTATATTTCTGTTTATAAGCGCCGAAATTATTTTCGGGTTTAACGATAAACTTTTAGAAATTTCAGAAATTTTCACCGCGTTATCTTTAGGCAGTTTCCAGATTTTTTCTTTTTCAAAAGTCATTAGTTTAATATTTCCTTTATCAATTTAGGACGTTCTGTTTTCTCTTCGGATATTATATACGAATCGCGCATAATAGACGAAGCTTCTTCGATTAAAGAAGCGTCATTATATAAAAGCTCGGAAACAATTTCCCCTTCTTTAACGTAATCACCGGTTTTCTTATAAAAAACCGCTCCCGCGCCGTAATCTATTTTATCTTCCTTTTTCTCTCTGCCCGCGCCCGTCATCATAACGGCGATGCCGATATCTCTCGTTTTCATATAAGAAACATATCCGGTTTTTGCGGATTTAATTTTTACTGAATTTTTCGCTTTGGGAAGAATTTTATCCGGATTATCCAAAACTTCGGGATTTCCGCCCTGCATTTTGACAATCTGCCTGAACTTTTCCAAAGCCTTTCCGTTTGATATCTGTTTTTCTGCAATATCTCTGGACTGATCTAAAGAAGCGGTTGTTTTAGAGTTAAAAATCATCGCCGCGGAAAGTTCTAATGAAAGCTCCGATAAGTCGTTTCTTAAGTTTCCTTTCAATATTTCAACGGCTTGAGCGATTTCCAAAGAATTTCCGGCGCAGTTTCCCAACGGCGTGTCCATATCCGTAATAAACGCCGAAACGTTACGTCCGAACTTTTTACCTGCGGCAATCATTTTTTCGGCAAGTTCCAAAGCGTCCTTTTGACTCTTCATAAAAGCGCCGGCTCCCGTTTTAACGTCCAGAACTAAAGTCTGAGCGCCTTCCGCTATTTTTTTAGACATAATGCTTGAACATATTAAAGGTATGGATTCAACGGTAGCAGTAGCGTCGCGCAAAGCGTACATTTTTTTATCAACCGGAGCTATTTCATTTGTCTGCCCGGTAAGCGCGGCTCCCGCGTATTTAAGAAATCCCAAAAACTCCTCTTTATCGGCGGAAGTCCTAAAACCCGGTATGGATTCGAGTTTATCCAAAGTTCCTCCGGTATGGCCAAGTCCTCTGCCGACCATCATAGGCACATAAATTCCCGCGGACGCGACAACCGGAGCAACAATCAGAGAAGTCCCGTCGCCCACGCCTCCCGTGGAATGTTTATCCGCCGTCGGAGCGTCAAAACGCGACAAGTCCAGAATATCCCCGGAATTTGCCATAGCGCAGGTAAGGTTAAATATTTCTTCGTCCGTCATTCCGGCAAAACACACGGCCATTAAAAAAGCCGACATCTGATAGTCCGGAATTTCGCCGTTATTGTATCTGTAAACAAGAAATTCTATTTCCTGTTTTGAAAGCTGCGCGCGGTTTCTTTTTTTGTATATTATGTCGTAAGCTCTCATTTTATTCTTTCCAATACGCGTTCTATTATCAAAGATATGCCGGCGTCCTTTTTTTTACCCAAAGCAAGCACATCGTCATGGTTTAAAACTTCCTTACTTATTCCCGCGGCCATATTTGAAACATAAGAAACGCACAGTGTTTTTATCCCCATTTGAGCCGCGGCAATAACTTCATATACGACCGACATTCCTACAACGTCCCCGCCGAGCTTTCTGTAAGCCTCAACTTCCGCAGGGGTCTCGTACGACGGGCCGTTTAAGCAGAAATAGACGCCTTCGCAAGATCTTATTTTATTTTGTTTTGCGATTTTTAAAGCGTGTTTCCTTAAGTCCGCATCGTAAGCGCAGCTCATATCGGGGAAACGTTTTCCGAACTCGTCGAAATGAGCGCCTATCAACGGATTATTTCCCGTAAAATTTATATGGTCTTTTATGAAAACAATGTCTCCGAGTTTATATTTTTTATTTAACGCGCCTACCGCCGCGGTAGATATAAGCGTTTTAACTCCCAGAAATTTTAAAACTCTCAAGGGGTATATTATTTTGTCAGCGCTATGCCCTTCGTAATAATGAATGCGCCCGTCGACTATAATTATATCCGTTCCTTTATAGGAACAAAAAATGAGTTCGCCTTTATGACCGCTGACCGTGGCCTCTGCAAAAAACGGAATTTCTTCATTCTTTACGGTTTTTATAATTTTAAAATTCTTACGAATGCCTCCGAGCCCGGACCCTGTAATAATGGCGACTTCCGGACGAAAACCCGAGGGCAAAATTTTCTTTAAATAAGCTTTAGTTTTTTCAATTTTTTCAACAATGTTCATTTTAGCGCCTTAATTGCTAACTAAGTATCCTAGCCCCATTGTTGTCACCCTGAACTCGTTTCAGGGTCTGCTGTTATTTTTTTTAACGGCACGATTCTGAAACAAGTTCAGAATGACAAGAAAAGGACAATTGTTAATTTATTAACTGTTCTTTAAAACTCTTTCCGTTTTTAATCGCCGGAAGAGCAAAAATATCGACTATGCTGGCGGCAATGTCTGCCATAGAACTTCTTATTCCCAAATCCGCGTTTCTTTTTAAATTTTTCCCGTAAACCAAAAGCGGAACATACTCTCTCGTGTGGTCGGTATGGATTTTGTAAGTAGGATCGCATCCGTGGTCGGCGGTTATAATAAGCATATCGTCGTCAGTCAAAGAATTCAAAATTTCAGGCAGAAAATCATCAAATTCTTTCAACGCTTTAGCATAAGAAACAACGTCCCGCCTGTGCCCCCAAAGCATATCGAAATCCACTAAATTCGTAAACAGCAAAGTTTTTTTATACGCGCCTTTTTTAATCTCGGACAAAGTAACTTCTATCCCGTTTAAATTTCCTTTTGTATGTATCGATTCGGTTATGCCTTTGCCGTTAAAAATATCCTCTATTTTTCCTATGGCCTTAACTTCTCCGCCCGAATTTTTTATTTCGTCAAGAACCGTTATTTCCGGAGGTTCCAAGGCATAATCTTTCCTGTTTGCGGTTCTTGTATAATTTCCCGCGGTCCCCGTAAAAGGTCTTGCTATTACGCGCCCGACGGCATTGTCGCCTTTTAAAATATTTCTTGCGGTTTCGCATATTTCGTACAACTTTTCAAGACCGAAAGTTTCTTCGTGCGCCGCGATTTGAAATACGGAGTCCGCAGACGTATAAATTATGGGATAACCGGTTTTTTGGTGTCGCTCTCCGAGTTCTTTTATTATTTCAGTCCCGGAAGCAACGGTATTGCCTATTGTTTTTGTTCCGATAAGTCTTTCAAACTCTTCTATTATCCCATGAGGAAAACCGTTTGGGTAAACGGGAAAAGGCTTGTTCAAAATTATTCCCGCTATTTCCCAGTGCCCGGCGGTTGTGTCTTTTGCGGGCGATTGCGCGGCAATTTTCCCGTAACAGCCGATAATATCTTCGTCAGGGAACTTTGTTCCCCTGTTTAAAATTTTATACAGACCTAATTTTTTGAGATTGGGCAAAGAAAAATGTTCGGGCATAGAGTCAAGAATATGACCTATTGTGTTTGCTCCTTTATCGCCGTAACTTTCGGCATCGGGAAGTTCTCCGACGCCCGCGCTGTCTAAAACGATAAGGACAATTCTTTTTATCATAATTTGTTCATTCAATATAGATTGCCGTCATTTTCTCTTAAGAACTTTCTCAACCGCCTGAACTATATTTACGTCTTTCAAACCGTATTTTACTATTAAATCACACGGTTCGCCGGATTCGCCGAAAGTATCGTTAACGCCGACAAATTCCATAGGAACAGGAGAATTTTTTACCACGACTTCGGCTACAGCCGAGCCGAAACCTGCGTATATTTGATGTTCTTCCGCCGTAACTATAGCGCCGCATTCTTTAGCCGCATCGATTATAGATTTCTCGTCGATAGGTTTTACCGTATGAATATTCAAGACTCTTGCTTTTACGCCTTTTTTTTCTAGCATATCAGCCGCGGACAATGCCTCGTAAACCATGGTTCCGCAAGCCATAATCGCCACGTCTTTTCCGTCTCTTAAAATATTGGCTTTTCCTATCTCAAAAAAGTCTTCTTCTTTCGTAATTATCGGAACATTTTCCCTGCCGTATCTTATATACACGGGTCCGTCTATGTACGCGCTTGCCATAGTCGCTTTCCTGGTTTCAATCAAATCGCAGGGAACTATAACTTTCATTTTCGGCAAACATCTCATTATTGCTATCTCTTCCAAAGCCTGATGCGTAGCGCCGTCGGGGCCTACCATAAGTCCGGAATGCGAACCGCCTATTTTGACATTAAGATTCGAATAACAAACCGTAGTTCTTATTTGTTCCCATGGTCTGCCGGACGCGAAAACTCCGTAAGTAGCAGCAAAAGGAATAAAACCGGCGACCGAAAGCCCTGCCGCCATTCCTATAAGGTTGGTTTCCGCAATACCGACATTTATGAATCTGTCCGGAAATTTTTCCTGAAAACCGTTTATAGCCACAGACGAAACAGTGTCCGCGCCCAACACAAAAATTTTGGGGTCTCTTTTGCCGAGTTCCACCAGCGCTTCCCCGAAACCGAATCTCGTTGCTTTTTTACCAAAAACTTCTACCATATATTATCTCCCGTTATAACAACAAAGTGGAAAGTTAAAAGTATAAAGTGAAAATATTGTGTTTCGGTTTTACCGAAACTTGCTTTAAGTTTTTGCAAAGCAAAAACACAGCTTTTTAACTTTTAACTCTTCACTTTTCACTTTATCTTTTTATCGAAGCGTCTATTTCCGCAAAAGCTTTTTCTACTTGTTCCTTGGAAGGGGCTTTACCGTGCCATTCCGCAAGGTTTTCCATAAAAGAAACGCCTTTGCCTTTTATCGTTTTTGCTATTATTGCCGTAGGCTTTTCTTTTTCTTCTTTTGCTTTGGAGTAAGCTGCGTCTATTTCGTCAAGATTATGTCCGTCGATTTCAATGACATGCCAGCCGAAAGATTTATATTTGTCGGCAAGAGGCTCAATGTTCATAACGTTTTTGGTCTGCCCGTCAATTTGTAAGCCGTTATCGTCAATTATCGCGCACAAATTGTTAAGTTTATAGTGCGACGCCGACATAGCTGCTTCCCAAACGCTCCCTTCCTGTTGTTCTCCGTCGCCCATTAAAACATAAGTTCTGTTATTTCTATTAAGCTGTTTCATACCGGCAGCTATCCCCGCTCCTATAGACAAGCCGTATCCCAGAGAACCGGTGGCAATTTCTATTCCGGGAAGCTCTTTATCTTTTGCCGGATGTCCCTGCAGTCTGCTGCCCGCTTTTCTCAAAGTACAAAGCTCATCGGCAGTTATGCATTCAAGCTGCGCGAGAACCGCGTACAATACCGGACAAACATGTCCTTTTGATAAAACAAAATAATCCCTGTCCGGATCATAAGGATTTTTAGGATTGAATTTCATGTGGTTAAAATACAAAGAAACCAAAAGTTCTACGGAAGACAAACTGCCTCCCGGATGGCCGGAACCCGCAAGCCCCAGCATTTTAATAATATCTTTTCTAACGCTTGCAGATATTATTTTTAAGTCGCCTGTGTCCATTTACTGCTCCCTTTTAAATACAGAGAATAGATAATAGAGTATAGAGAATAGCTAACGACAAAAACAAACTACAATATTTTTCCGGACTTTCGCCGTATCTATTCTCTCTTCTCTATTCTCTGTCTTTTTTATACTTCACATACAGCAAGCTTATTATACAGATTCGCGTTTGCAATGAGTATCGCCGCCTGATGCGCGATCATAATAATTAAATTTTTGTCGTCTTCGCTGTAAACGTTAGGTTCATGTTTGCCGACTCTTAAAATTCCTATAACTTTGCCGTCGTTTATAAGCGGAACAACTATTATTGACCTTATTTTCCACTCCTGCGCGCTATAACTTTTAATAGCGGGATCCGCCGTCGCATCCACGCTTAAATACGGAATTCCGTCTCTAAAAATTTTTGCCGACAAAGATTTTTTATCGTCTTTAGGTATTTTAAGCATAACTTTTTCGCGGCTGCCGGTAAAAAAAGCTCCCGGCTGGGTGATAAGCGTATCCGTTTTTTCATCGTACAAAAGCACGGCGCACAAATCGGCGTTAAAAGCGTCTTTTGTAACGTCGATAATTTTTTCGAGAACTTTTCCCAGGTCCGGAGTAGTGGCTATAGCCGAAGCGATCCTCTGGAGAAAAGTAAGCTTATTTACTTTCTTTTCAAGTTCGGAATAAAGCTTTACTTTTTCAAGTATGCCGCCGAACAAAACAGCTATATGTTGTATTATATTTACATCGTTGTCGGAAACTTCATACCCGAATTTATTTATGGATACTATAATACCGATAACTTCGCCGCCGTCTTCTATAGGCGCAAAAACAGCGGAAGACATTGAAACAATGTCCGCAAATTCGGGAACCCTCTCTTTAATTGCGACCGTACTTGAAAAAATCTCAACTTTTTTATTTCTTTTGATATCTTTTATTATTTCCGAATTTTCCTGCGAAAATTTAATCGAAGAAATCTGTTCCGGCTTTAAAGAAAAAGAACCGTTTAAAAATGAAAACTGCTTTGTGAACGGATCTTCTATGAGAATGGCGGACGTTTCCATTCCGGTAAGCTCCATTATCTTTTGTATTACAAAAGACGTTATTTCGCCTAAATCGAATTTTGCCGAAGCAAAAGCCGAAATATCCGACAAAGCCTTTATGTCGCGGACTTTCCTTATAAGCCTGGCGTTTGTTTGTATAAGTTCGTTCGACGTTATGTTTACTTCCGTTTCAAGTTTTTTGTTTAACGCTTGGATTTTGTCGTATATTTTAGCGTTTCTTAAAGCTATGGAAAGATATTTAGCCACGGTATATATAGTATCCGACACGTCAACGTCAAAAATGTCGTTTGTCGTTCCGCTGACGTTTAATACGCCCAAAGACGAGTTGTCTTCGCCTATAAGAGGTATGTTTACCTGCGTTACAACGCCTTCGCAAACAAAATCTTTGACAAATTTCTCGTTAAGCATGCCCATATTCTTTATTAACGTCATTTTCGAAGTCATAAACGCGTCCGCAACCGGATTTCCTTCTTCGGTTTTTATGCTTTTTAAAAAACCTCGCGAATAACCGCGTTTTGCCACGACTCTTAAAGAACCGTCATCCGCGGGCAATATCACCGCGCACATGGAATTCGGGATTTTCTTCTGTATAATGTTCATAATAATGTCGAATACATGATTCATGTCAATCTGGGAAGTCAATGCTTTTGACGCGGAAAAAAGCATTTGAATGGTCATATTTACGTCGTTAATTTTTGAATTTACCTTCTGCGCCGATTCGTACATGTTTTTCCAAAATCCGCTTTTATGTTCGTTTTTGACATCCAGCTCTTTTCCGTTTGAAATATCTTTTATAACTTTTCCGTATTTGGATAAAGGTATTAAAAACTTTAAAACTACATACACGGCCGTAAAACAAAAAATAAGCAAAATCGAACACAAAAAAGATATAAGCAATATTAGAACATTTTTCTCTGAAAACAATGAATGCGCGACTATTTCGGGAGAGGGCCAGACTTTAACCCAGCCGGTTATCTTATCTCCCGCCTTTATGGGATAAATTACGTTAAGCCACTCGACTATATATTCTCTCTTTTTTAACACTTCGGCATAGTTTATGCTTTTATCTTTATTTACAAGAGAGTAAGCGACGACTTCTTTGTTTTGTTCCAAATCATTGAAAAAAAGATTTAATCTGGCTTTTGAACTCTTAGACATAATCGAATCGGAAACGATAATTTCATTTTGCATTCTTCCGACGACCTGCGTAACGGATTTTTGCACTGTCGAGTAAAACCAAAAGTAAACAAAAACCGCCCACACGAAAATCGAAGCCGCGGCCATTGTAAAAGATATCAATATGTATCTTAAAATAAATCTTTTCATTATTATTTCCCTGTCAGTTTTTGTTATAAACCGCCAAGTATTTCCCCTATCGCGCCGTTACATTTTCGCGGGGTATAGTCCTGACCATAAATCTGACGACTCCGTCTAAAGCGGAAGACAAATCCAGTCCTTCGTTAGTCTGGGATATCGACCAGACGACTTTCCCTGTTCTTATATCGGTCATAAAAGCAAAAACCCCGACTGTGGCATTGCTTGCTATAACCCTGCTTCCGTCGTTAAACCCGAAAGCCGGACCCAAATCGTAAACATTTGAACCGCCTACTTCGACCATATCGCGGTGTCCACCGCGCCAATGGCCGCGCCGTCCGTCGTCGGGAGGCATGCGGACAAGATATCTTCTATCGGGACTAAATGTCGTAACGCTTCCTTCTATCACAACATCCGCGTTAGAATTCGGATCCGTGACAACCATGAAACCCCGCGCGAGCAGCTGCCTTATAAAAGCGCTTTGAACCATGTCCCCGGAATTGGCGAAGTTGTCTGCCGATGAAAAATTCCCGACTCTGACGGTTCTTACGGAAGCAAAATCATAGTCCGGTTTTATAACGGCTCTGTTGGAAGCGCAGGACATAAAAATAATGAAAACAGCAAATACGGAAAACTTTTTAATCACTAAGTTCTCCTTTAAGCTGTTTTATGTGTTTTTTCGCGAGCGATTTAAGAGTGTCGTCTTTGGAATATTTTACTATCTTCTGCCACTTATCTACCGCCTGCTCGATATTATCTTCTTTTTCGTAAATCATCGCAAGCATATAGTGTGCCGCGACTATTTTCCTGTTTAACCGCAAAGCCTGCTGAAAATTTTCTTTGGCGGACGCGTAATTCCCCTTTTCAAGCTGTATCAAACCCATCGCCATATAGTTGTCGGCGGAATCCGTTTCGGTTTTAAGTTTCTCGCTTACTATATTCATCGCTTCGTCCGGCTTTCCCGCGTTTAAAAGGTTCAGAGCCTTTTCAAGCTCTTCGGATGAAGCCCAAACCGAACAAACCGCCGCAAAAAAGAAAAATAAACTTATAAAAAGCTTTTTCATTTTACCTCTTGCACTGTTGTTCTTCTATTTCTTTAATTTTGGATATTCTATTGTAATGTCTTTCTTCAAAATCCGTTTCAAGAAAATTTTTTATTCTTGAACATAACGCGCTTACCGTGGCGGTTCTTGAGCCTAAACATAAAATGTCCGCTTTATTATGCTGGGCGGCAAGTCTTGCCGTATCATCGTCCCAGCAAGGCGCGGCAATAACTCCGAGCACTTTATTTGCCGCAATTGACATGCCGATTCCCGTCCCGCATATAAGAATTCCTTTATCTGCTTTACCGTCGCGGACAGCCTCGGCGACTTGGACCGCGTAATCTGGGTAATCGCATACCCCCTCTCCGTCAAAACCGAAATCCTCGACTTCATAACCTATACTTTGTAAATACTGTTTTACGGTATTTCTTACTTCCGCAGCTGCATGGTCCGACCCAAACGCCAGTTTTTTAATTTTGTTCATATTATTATATCCGCTTTATCGCCGTTTTTTATTAATGCCGCATTGGCCTCTTCAATATCCAAGTGGCATTCCGCCTCGGCGTTTTTTTCATCAACTCTTATCACTGCGTTGTCATATGTCAAAGCTCTTTCTCCGCTGATTTTTATAGACACAATGTCGCCTGTTTTCAAATTCATTTCACTCGCGTCGGTTTCGGAAAGATGTATATGTCTCTTAGCGACAATCGCGCCTTCTTTAAGTTCGACGGTTCCTTTAGGTCCTTTTAAAACCGCGGGCGCAGAGCCTTTCAAATCGCCGGAAAGTCTTAAAGGAACGGGTATTCCGAGACGGCGCGCGTCGGAAACCGTCATTTCAATCTGAGTTTGATTTCTTTCAGGTGCTACAATTCTTACGCCGTCGATTTCACTTCTCGGACCTATTACGGTCAAAGTTTCATTTGCCGCAAACTGATGGGGCTGCATAAGGGTTTTTTGTTTTGTGAGAACGTAATCTTTCCCAAAAAGAACATCGACATGTTCTCTTGACAAATGAATATGCCTGTTGGAAACATTCACAGTAACGCGTTTTTTTTCCATAGTTTTATTCCAAACTTAAACGGTGCGTTTTGTTTTAACAGATCCCAAATAGAAACATTCGGGGATGATTTTTTTAATTTAAAAAATTAAAAAAATCACTTTGAATATTTGACGAGTTTTGTAAAAGATTCTGCTTCAAGGCTTGCTCCGCCGACAAGTCCGCCGTCAATATCCGTCTGTTTCATAAGTTCCGAAACATTAGCCGGATTGACCGAACCGCCGTAGAGAATTCTTACTTTATCCGACGCGTCTTTATAAAGCTCCGCGTAAAGTTTTCTTATAAAAGCGTGGACTTCCTGCGCCTGCTCTGGAGTTGCCGTTTTCCCCGTGCCTATAGCCCACACGGGCTCGTAAGCAATAACGATTTCGGACGCTTCGTCCGCGGTTAAATTTGCCAAACCGCCTTTTATCTGGGTTTCAACGACTTTAAAAGTTACGTTATCTTCTCTTTCTTTGAGAGTTTCCCCGACGCAGACAATCGGAGTAAGACCCGCCGCGAAAGCGGCTTTAGTTCTTTTGTTTACCGTTTCGTCGGTTTCTCCGAAGTACTGCCTGCGCTCCGAATGGCCTATAATCACATAAGAGCAGCCCGTATCTTTCACCATAGACGGAGAAATTTCTCCGGTAAAAGCGCCTTTGGATTCCCAAAAAAGATTTTGGGCGCCGAGATTTATATTTGTTCCTTTTATTTCATTATTTACGGCATAAAGAGCGGTGTAGGTAGGGCATACTAAAATTTCTACGTCTTTAACGTCAGACACTGCGGTTTTCAAAGCGTTTACCATAGATACGGCTTCAGCGACAGTCTTGTTCATCTTCCAGTTTCCGGCCATTAGAGGTTTTCTCATAGAACGTCTCCTTCTTTAATATAGCGATTAGAAATTATATCAAATTTCACGTTTATTTTACAATTCGACAAAAGCAGCTTTAATTCCTTTCTTTTGTCGTCCCTGAATGTTGTAATCGGGAATCCATTTAAACATACAAAAAAAGGCTTAGGGTTAAAGACCCTTTAGCCTTTTCTCAATTTGAAGTTTAAATAACGGCTGTTACAGGATTATTTTACGCCGCGACTAATATTTCCTTTACCGATTCAAACATTTTACCGAATTCCTTTTTAGAAATCTTAATTTTAGCGGTCAAATCCTCAAAACCGTCAAACATCATTGTAAAATACGCCGCCGAGACCGCGTCCCTGAAATTACCGCCTGCCCCAAATCCGTCCTTTCTGGCAAAAAACTCCGGCAATGAAAGATTTTCTTCAATATAAAAACTTAGGGTTTCAAGCAGAGATTTTTTCTGCAAATACGGAATAAACAAAGAGTAATAATATAAATAATACGGATAAGCTTTTCCGTTTTTGACTCCGCCGAAGCTGTTTAACGAATGTTTCTCAAAATCTTCAATCGCTTTTTGCCTGTCTTCGTCTTTAAAAATTCCGTTGAGACCGCTCAGCGAAAACAACAAAATGATATCAGGATTAAAACGCTTTTGGGCGCCGGCATTTAAATATCTTTCATTTATGGCGTTTTTTTCTTTATCTATTTCATCGTCAAGATGGGAAATCCTCAGATGATTTCCGGCAAATCTGTTAAAATCCCGGCAAACTAACAAAGCGTTTAAATACAAAGCGTCGTATTCGGCTGAAATACCTGTTGTTCCTGCGCATTTATCTACGGCATTATTAAAATAAGAAACTATTTTGGAAGCAAATTCATATTTTTCCGCAGCGTCCAAATCTTTCATAAAAAGCGAAGCCTGTTCCGCAAGCCACAACAATGCGACCGCATTATTTCCCTTATCGTATATCGTTTCCCAGTGTTTAAAATATTCGCGCAGTTTTAAAACAAAATTTATTTTATCTTTAGACCCGAGATAAAGACCGTACAAAGACATTGTATCTTGTGAACTCGGAATGAAATTAAAAAAATTATTTTTTATGTAAAAAGAATCGGCAAAAGCCGATACTTTCGCCTTAAACAAAGATTGCTCGGAACCGTATTTATAATGTATTATTCCGTTCATAAATCCCATAAGCTGCATATTATACAAATGCCTTTCGCCCGGAGACGCGGATCTGTTTTTTAATTCGAGATTATCTATATAACGCATCAAAGGGGATTTTGCGTCCAAGTCTCTTAAATGTTTTCTTGCCAGCGCGAAAAGAGCGCCGCTTTCCGAAAGATACGTTAAAAGTTCTTTTTCTTTTTTATCATCCCCTTTAATATAGGAATATAAAGCGTTAAAAATAAGAATTCCTTTTGCGGTTATTCTGTAAACCGAATCTTCCTCGTCGGACACCGTGATTTTTTCAGCCTCAGCCGCAAGTTTTCCGTTTTTAGCGGCGTCTTTGTATCCGCTGGCGTAATATTGAGACGAATTCGCGTAAGCCGATTTTAATATATTTTTTTTGTCCGCCCTTAAAGCGTCAAATTTCATTCCCGCGTCGCCGGCAAACGACAATGGAATATTTACGCGGTCAGACCCGCAATTTTTAACGGCTTCAAGCAATTCTTCCACGCTTACCGAATCGCTCACGCCGGTTTTTAAAATAACATTTTGGTTTTCCGAAATTTTTGAAGCAAGAATATAAGTGTTTTCGGCCATAGGATAAGCGTCCGTCTCTTCATCTTCAAAAATCAAAATCATTTTGCCGTTTAAGCCGTTTTGAAGCTTTTTACGCAGGTAAGCCGATATGCGTTCCTTATCATGATATGAACCGATGTTGGTAATTAAAAATCCGCCGGCGGACAGAACGTCTCTTAAATATTCAAGCTGCTGCGTAACGTAAAAACTTTCGGGCGTTAAACCGTATTCAGGCAAAACCGCGGCTTCGCCGTTATTGCTTATTTCAAAAAACCCTTCGTTAAAATCAACCGAATCTTTAAGAAACATCAAATTCGTTTTTACGATAAGAGTTATTCCTTTGGCTTTCATCTTTTTCGCGTCTTCTTCAAACTGCTTAAAAACCACAAATTCCATATATTTCACCTGCTCTAAAGCAGCGTCCCATTTTTGCGCGTTTGCAAATTTAATTTCGGCAAGTTCGTCTTCGGTTATAATCTTTTTTCCGCTCAAAATCAACGCGGTCATATATTCGAAAGATTTTTCGCCTTTGACTGCAAAAGGGCTTTTTTTGAACCGGTCAAATTCATGCGCTCCTCCGGATTTGTTCTTTAAATAATCCAAAAGGATTCCGGCCGCGTAAAATCTCGGATTAACGCTTTGCCATGCTGTCAAATCGGATTTTTCTTCAAACAAAATACTTAAAAAACCTCCGTCTTTATATCCGATTTCCGCCATTTCCCTGCGCAAATCGGCAAGCATGGGATTAAAAATATTTCCTATAACGCTTCCGTTTTCGGTTTGCGCGAATAAATTTGAAACGATTACCGAGTTTATTACTCTTGTATCGACAAGATTTTCAAGAGCTGCTATATCCGAAACCGTATTAAGGGTTATTGAAGGCGTTACTTTTCCTAAAGCGGCGTTTTGGACGGCTTCGGCGCGGATACCTTCGGATTTCTTTAACGACAAGCCGTTTATGAGTTCAAACAAATCGCTTATATATTGCCTCGGATCCGCATAAAAAACGTTTTTATCAAGCCTTATAAGTTTATATTCTTCGGCGTCAATATCCGCGGTCAGTCTCCTGTTAAAACTCAAAAGAAAAGAAGCGTCGGAAAATAAAGCGGACATCAGTCCGACGTTCAGTATATTGTCCGTAAAAATATTAAACCTTTCGGTATCTTCGGAAAGCCTTAAAGCGTTTTTATTATCTTGGCTTAACCTGTGAAAATCCCCGCTTATGTTTTTATTTACGTATACACCGCAAAAATTTATTTTCGTAAGAGTTTCGTCATTATAAAAACGGTCGTCTATAAGTTTGGGCTGCGCGAAAGCTCCGCTTCCGTCTATAGAAACGACCGAGAGCAAATTATTCCTTAAAGAACCCGTAATTATGCTTTCAATGCCTTTTAAATCTTTTCTGTCTGATTCGGCTTCTTTTATAAAAGCAAGCATTCCTCTGGACAGGAATATTTTTTTCCTTATCATATCGATTTCGCCGTCTCCGGATAAAATGCTTTTTATTATATCCCGTTCTTTATCGCTTATAACTCCGCCGTATAAAGGACTAAATTTTACGATAAACGAATTATCCGGATTTCTGCTTATTGACGCTTTGGCGGATATAACTGAGTCTTCCACCGGAATATTTATTATTATTTCCGACGCCTGCGAATTTACGGATTCTCCGTCAATAGCGGCGCATATCGAATTTATTCCCGCCTTTTGCGAAGCTGAAGCGTGCCTTATATAATCGGGATTCAGATTGGGCGTTAAAAAAATAAGCGTCTTTGTTTTGGAACTTAATCTTTTGGAAATCTCATTTGTCATTAATGTCGAAAGAGAAACCGGATTAGCCGTATTGTTAGCCGCGGCTGTGGAAGCTTGTAAAACATCCGTCGCGGTTCTTTCTTGAGACGGCGGCGCGCTCTTGTTTTTTAACTCCGCCAAAAACGTTTTAATTTCCGAATAATACGGGTTTTCCAGGTCAGCCCTGCCGATTAAAGATTCCGGAGGACGAACGATATTAACGTCAAGAATTCTGTCCTGATCGCCATGGAATTTCTTATGTATTTCAAAAATACGGTAAAAAAAGTCGTAATACTGTCTCCTTGATTCCCTGTCGTTTATGCCGGACACCATCTTTGCAAAATAAGTATCTATGTTTTCCCCGTTGTTAAGCATAACGTAAGGTATCATTATATGGCTGAAAAAATCTATCTTGAATTTTTTGCCTTTATAGTTGTCGGCAAACTCCTTTAGTTCTCTCATATGTTCCGAAAAATATTTCATTTTGGCGGCGTCAAGCGATATTGAAGAAAATCCCGAGAAAGCCGATATTTGCCCTTTGTGTTCTCCGTGGTTTTTTAAAATATTTTCCAAACTCGAACGCAAAATAATATTTGATATTTTTTCAATATCAAAAGTTTTATATATTTTTTTTGCTATGCTTTCGCCGGGCTTTTGCTCTCCGGGTTCCCCTCCTATAAAAACCGGCATTTCCTGTGAACGTATTTGGGCGTAATCCAAATCGGAACCTAAAAGCGTCACGTCTCCGGAACGGCTCAGACTTCCCAGATAAACGTATGAAGGATCGGCTAAAGCTATGTTCCCGCCTTCGTCTCCGTTTTGTATTAAACCAACGGCATTAAGAAGCGATATTTCAAAAGGAGTAGTTATTGCTCCGCTTATGGGAAAATCCACTGTGTCGAATATATTTTCATAATTTGAGTTATCTATATGCATAATCACGGCATTAATCTGCGATATTCCTTTTGCGGCGATTTCCGGATATTTAGAGGCAAACTCTTCGGAACTCATATAAGAAAAAACGTCTATAACCGAGTCTCCGGAACCGGACTCGGATATATACTCTATATTCAAATTCCGTAAATTGCCGTTTCGGATAATATCCGACATAAATCTTTTAATATCGCCGACATTTTCATCCGCAATATCGGACGAAATAAAAATTATATCCGGCATTTTTCCGTAGGGAATCTGTCTTAAGTTTTCGGCTTTTGACCCTATTATTTCGTCTCTCAGGGATTCCGGAGGTATTTTTACCGATTTTTTATCGTATTTCGGCTTTTTTATCACTTTCCTTATTTTCATGTCGATTAAACTGTAAATTATCGGAATCCAATGCATAAAAATCGCGATACCGACGCCGCTTACAAACGAAATAAAAAGCTTTTCCGGCTGCATATAAAGTCCGTTTGCTATTACGTTCCCTAAAAAAAACAGCAAAGGAAACATTCTCGTAAGCATTTTCCTGGATTTCCAAAATTCGTTTATTCCTATGTCAAAACGTTCGGGCTTGCGTTTTGAATCCAGGTATTTTATTGAAAATGCAGTAAGAGCGCCTTCATCGTATAAACCCGGAATAAGCGCGTTTCCGGAACGGATAATTCCTTTTAATCCTTTTTGAAAACCTTTCTCTGAAAAATGTATTCCGAAATTTATGCCCATTATATTCCTGACTGCCGGAAGGATTTTAATTTTTTCAAGAAAAAATAAAGGCGTTTTTTCGGATATCCTGTAACCGTTTAATAAGTCGGCGCTTAATATGTGGCAAAGAAGTTTATAATAATAGTCGGCGTATTTTCCGGTTTCCTCAAAACTTTTTATCTCTAATAATATCTTTTGTCTTTCATCTTCGGGCATCCCGTTAATTTTCGCGAAAGTATCGTTATAAAGATGTATAAAATCCTGAATTATAACAATAATCTGTTCTTTGTTTTTCGAATTATTGAAGGAGTTTTCAGAAAAAGCCGTTATTTTTACAAGCTGCAGCGCGTATTGCCTTATTATCTCAAATTTGTCCGCGTCAAAATTTTCGGAATTCAAAACATTTTTCCATTTTTCCAAATATTCCCTGGAAGATTCTTCTATGCTCTTTTTAACAAATTCGGACGGTTCGGCTTCATGTGTATGCCGGTCCGGAAGATAAGCGTTTTTCGTTTTTAAGCTCAAACAAAGATTTTCAAAAGATTCTTCGTTCGAAATAAGCGACAGAACTTCGGAAACATCCTCTTTTATATCGGAAAGAGTTTTTTCTCTTTTTCCGTTTAAATACTCCTCTATTCTTTTTTTTGCGACGGCAATAACAATTTTAACGCGGGTAAAGCTTTCGTTTTCTTCCTGTAAATACTCAAGCTCGGACAAATCCGCAAGCATTGCTTTTAAAATTTCGCTTTCATCCGAAGCGTAATACAGATTTTTAAAATACCTTCCTTCTAAAGAAAAAATTTTTTTTATTTTGGCGTTATAAAAGGAATTGCGTTTTCCTATAAATACCATAAACCTGTGTAAAAATATCGAAAGCCCTATGCCGGTAGAGAGTGAAAAAAGCAAACCTCCCACAATACTCAAAGGACTGCCGGATAAAGCCGCGTTTCCTCCCGACGACGCAATCGCAACCGTAGAAATGACGGACTGCGCGGCAATAATCAGCGATAATATTCTCTGAATCGCTTTTCTGTCGCCCCATTGTTTTTCTATACCGAGATATGTTTTTGCGTCCGGATATTCCTTTCCTTTTATATACGCATCTATCTCGCTTAAAAGAGAATTGTAATTGTACAATGAATGGTTGACGGCGTTGCCTGCCGTATAAAGCCTGTAGGCTTGCTTTCGGAGCTTTTCTTTCTCTTTTTTAAAGTTCGCCTGCATACCGAATATAATTCTGACAAACGGCATTATTTTCAGACGTTCGAAAATGGAAGATGTTGGAAATATATAGCCGCCTAGTATGGTAATATTCTCAAAACTGTCCAATGTCCTTATATATTCAAGAGCGTAGTATTCAACGGAAACAAATAAATTTTTAAGATTTTCCAATATTTTCACGTCGTTTTGCGAAATCCCGGGATTAGCGTTAAGATATTTTTCGATATTTTCGGCATTCTTTTCACTGTCTAGGACAATGCGCCTATATAAAGAAACGCTCTCCCTTCTTTCTTCGGAATAATATTTTTCCTGAAGTTTCGTATCGGAAATCTCGCGGAAAAGTCTTGCGTATTCCGATTCGACCGAATGTATGAAATCATTATTGCTTTGAGTTTTGGCATTTCCGGCTTCGCCTAAAACGCTTAAACCTAATCCTTTAGAAAAAGCATCTCCAGGCAAAACGGGTTTGTCTGCCGAAGCGTAAAACGAATACGGCTGCATATAAGTTTTTATCGATATGCGTTCTAATATATTTTTAAATTCTTCGTTAAGAGATGAGTCAAAAAACGACGAATATTCCTCATAAAATTCCCCAAACGCCTTGTCTATCTCCATTTTACTGAAATACGACAAAACGTCTTCGCCGTTTTTAATTCTCAGCAGAGGTATAAGAATGTGCTGGATAAAATCGACGTAATGCGGCATTCCGCCGGGCATTTTGTTTGAGTAAATACGTCCGTAGAGGTCCGACATCTTATCGAAAAAAGAAGAATATGAGAATTCGTCTTGAAACCTGAATAAAATATTTCCGGTCGTAGTTTCAAACTGCCTAAATCCTCCGTTTTCAAGATTGCGGGTTCTTTCTAAAATGCCTTTTTTCTCAAGTTTGTCTTTTATTTTATCGAAGTCAAATTTGTAATACATTTTTTTAACGCCGCTTTCGCCGCTTATTATCCACGGCATCTCATAATCTAAAATGTCTCCGTAACTTTCCATTGAAGTTATTATCGTTATTTCGCCTTCGGGAATCATATTGCCGATGTAAACGCTTTCAGGATTCATTAAAGCAAGCCCGCCGTTTTGGCCGAAAGACTGGCACGCTCTTATTCCGTTTAATAAACTCAGTTCAAACGAAGTTATTTTTCTGCCGTTAAATTCAAAAGGAAGTTCCCGTCCGGTAATGCCGGTATCCAAACCGTCTATGTTTACCGCGCATATTTTTAAGTCCTGCCATTTTTTATTTTTTAAACTTTGAAATTCGTTTTTACTCTTAAGCGAGTTTATATATTCGGATATATTTATAAAAGACGAACCCGTGCCGCTTTCCGAAACATGTATAAATTTAAAATTTGCGTTTGACAAACCCGTTTCACGGCGCATTTTTTCCAAAATGCGCTCATAAAAAGCAATATCCTCCGCGCGCTGAAAGCAGATAAGAACAACATCCGGCATTTCTCCGTTTAAAGAATCCAAAGTTTTTAAATACTCGGCGGCGACAATTTTCCGTGTCGTTAAATCTTTTTTTATAACGTTTGCTTTGCGCGCAAATATTTTTGCAAAAAAAGTTTTTATTGACGTAAAAAAAGCTTTGCCGGATTTTATATTTTTTATTTTTATTTGTTTTTCTTTATCTATGAACACTTTAAAAGGAATATTTTTTTCCGAAAGCCGGTTATTTACGGACTGAACGGCGTGTTTTGAATAAATATCGTCAAAAGACGCCCAAAAATCTATTAATGCGGAAATTTCGTTATTTTTAACGCCGGCGCTCAAAAGAGGAGGCGCCAAAGCGGATGACGACAAGCGCATAATATCTTTATAAATACTTTTTCCGGATTCTTTTATAACGGGAAACAGCGATACAAACGATATGTCGTCTTCTTTAAACAAATCCGCAGTACTTTTGTGGAAACCTCCCATAACGGCGACATTTATACAGGAATACGTTTTTCCGTTGAAAACGGCTTTTTTGTTAATTTTTTCTTTTACGATGTTTTTCTTTATATTCTCGTAAAAAATTTGATCTCTGCGGATATTGTTTTCATAATAACGTAATATATTTTCATCGGATAAAAGCTTTGCGACTCCGGCGTAATCTTTTTCAGGCAAATATTTAAAACACGTTTTTAAAATGATTTCTTTGTTTTTAAACAACTCATTTAATTCTTCTTCCAAAACGGAAAGAGACGCGTATTTATCCAAAAGTTCAAGAAAAAAATACAAAGCCGTAATTTCTTTATCATATGATAACGGGATATTTTCAATAATATTTTTCTTCAAAAGAGATATTTGGTATATAAGAGTATGAGGGTTTGACGCGTACTTAAGTTCATTCAGATACAGCAGCTCTGTCAAAGCCGAACGTTCTGCTAAAACATTATTAAAGCGGTTTTTTAAAAGTAAAAAAAAATCCGACAAAAACTCTTCTTTGCCGGATTTCGAATATTTATCGTTAATGTTGATAAACTCTTTATAAGAAACATTAGATTTCAAAAACTCAAAAGCGGAATATATGTCTTTTTGCGCGGCTTTTTCATTCAGCCTTTTTTTTAAATCTGTTATTTTCAAATATTTATCTATTTCGCCGTAATTTCGAACAAGAAAACCGTAATCCGTGTTTTTGCTTAATCCTGATTCGCTCAAATCATGAATTTCCGATATTTTCCTTATTGCGTCGCGTATTTCTTTGCCGGAATTGGCATACAAAATTTCTTTAAAACCCGATAAAAAACCGTTGCCTGAATTATATGTTTCGGCAGCGGTTTTTAAATTCTCCAGATATATATCCCAATTTTCTATTCCGTATATATCTTTAAAACCGCTGTCAACGGCAAAAACTTCCGCGCCGCTTGCCAGCCCCGAGGAAAGAAAAGCATCTATTATCTTCTTCCGCTTCTGATAATCGCTATGGATAAGTTTTGAAACGTCAACTATGCCTTCCGGAGCGCCTTCGGTAAAGATTTTTGACAGCACTCCGTCGGAATCCAAGCGTTTTAAAGCCAGATATATTGATTGCTGCACCTGCGGATTTGAATGTAAATCGTTGATGAAAATTACGAGAGGAGTATCGGGCTTATACGACGATCCGATTACTTTGAAATTATCAAGGATTTCAAAAGACTGGGATTTTTTTTGAATTGAATAATCCGGATTGTTTTTTGCTGCGGCTGCGTCAAAAAACAAAACTGTTAAAATGCTTAAAGAAACAAATAAAGATATTATTTTCTTAGTTTTAAAAAACATACGGCCCCTTTTTTTTATCATATGATAAAAAAAAGTTATTAAGACCGTATAAATTTTAAGTTAAAAATAAGTTAAGACGTACTTTCAATTACGAATTTCAAATTACGAATTACGCATCAACTACGAACGACAGAACAACAATACTTTTTGCTTTGTCTTTGATTCGTAATTCGTAATTAATCATTCGTAATTGTCTTTAAATATCCCGCGTATTCTTCGGGCAAATCTTTGATAAGGTCAAGAAGCTGCTCTTTGGTTATATAGCCTTTTTTATAGGCTATTTCCTCAGGAGACGATATCATAATTCCCTGTCTTTCCTCTATCGTTTTTATAAACGTTGAAGAATCAAGTAAAGATTCGTACGTGCCTGCGTCAAGCCAGCTGTAACCTCTGCCTAAAAGCTCAAGGTTTAGTTTTCCCTGTTTAAGGTAAACGTCGTTGACATCGGTAATTTCAAGCTCGTTGCGTTTTGACGGTTTCACGTTCTTTGCTATTTTTACGACTTCGTTATCGTAAAAATAAAGCCCCGTTACAGCCCAGTTGGATTTTGGGTTTGAAGGTTTTTCCTCAATGGAAACCGGTTTTCCGTTTTTATCGACTTCTACTATTCCGTAGCGTTTTGGATCTTTTACGTAATAGCCGAAAATAGTCGCTCCTTCCTGCCTTGAAACCGCATTTTGAAGAAATTTTGACAAGCCGTGGCCGTAAAAAATATTGTCGCCGAGTATCAATGCCGCGTTATCGCCTCCTATAAATTTTTCGCCGATTATAAAAGCCTCGGCAAGACCGTTTGGTTTTTCCTGCAAGGCGTATTCGATATTCAGCCCGAGTTTCTTGCCGTCTTCGAACAATTTTTTCAATGACGGCAGAGTATCGCCGTTAGATATCATAAGGATGTCTTTTATACCCGCAAGCATAAGAACGGAAAGCGGATAATAAATCATCGGCTTATTATAAACAGGCAGCAGTTGTTTGCTTACCCCTTTAGTTATGGGATAAAGCCTTGTCGCTTTTCCGCCCGCTAAAATAATTCCTTTAGTTTTTTTCATTTGCCCTCCGTTAATTTTCGTTCGAAGACCTAAACGGCACCAAATGCGCTCCCCAGCCGCCGTCTTTTGCCTGTTCATACGCTCTTATGGGAGACTTATCAACGCTTTCTCCCAAATTTCCGACTACCATTCTTGAGGCATATGTAGATGCTAATACCGCTGAAACCGCTGCTCCGACTATCCAATTTATCTTTGAAAACGCCGCGGTTACGCGGGCCGATTGAAGCAAAGTAACCGTTTTAACCAAAATATCAATATCATTAGGAGGGAATCCTGTAAACGGGCTTTCCTGTTTAGGAAACATCATTCCTTTTGTATTGTATATTGCCGATGCCGAATACACGGTCATTACAGGATAATTTATATTTAACAGTTTTGTAAATAAAGGTTTGCCGGAATCTTTATCTTTTTTCCGAAAAATTATTTTTGTTTTCTGTTTATGAAAATTTTTGTCGGCAATATACCATGAAGCATCGGAAGTTCCGTGCACTTCTTCCGTTTGAAAACCTCCGGCCAACGATTCAAGAGCTTTAACAATTTCTTTTGCAACCAATGATTCTATTCCGGAGAATTTTGATTTTATAACGTCAATTAATTCGCGCCCGGGAATAGGATTATATGCAAGATGGGCTTTTTGTATTTCGCTGTTTATTGTTTTTAAATACTTTATTCCTATTTTGTTTCTTTTCAATCCGAAATATTTTTCGGCATTTTCTTTTCCGGCTGCTTCAATAGGAATTATTCGCAAGTTATATTTCCCGCTGAAGTCATTATATTGAGCGTATAATAAATTGATATAGGCTAAATGTGAAATCATGGCGTATTCCTGCAATCCTTGAAGCTCTTTTACAACTGTTTTCATTTTAGCAACATCTTTATCTAAAACCCTGCGGGCCGAGGAACTTTTATAATCTCCCAGTATGTAAGACGCTATACCTTCCTGCGTATTATAAGACGGAAATTGGACTATATCGGGTTTTGTGCCTACGGAAAGGATTGTCCCGATCAGATAATTTAATCCTCCGACAAAATTCATGGTTCTGGCTTTATGGGTTGCAATAGATAAAGCTATATTGTCGGCTGTATTTTGCATTACCATCCTGTCTCTTATGAGCTTGGCAATGTTTAGCATCATAGCCCAGCTTATGACAAGTATCATCGTAAAAACAAGAAAATAATATAAAGTCTGCCCTTTACTATTCTTCATCGAAATTTTTTGCTCCGGGATACGCTTTATAATAATAATCGGACGCAGGGGAAGGCACTAATCTGCTTCTTGAAGATTGGTAACGCCTGTTTTTATTCGACGTATTTTTCGCGACCAAAGAACCGAACATAATTTTTGTATAGTAGTAAATTTTTGCCGTATGAGGGCGGATTACATGCCCCGAATAATCTTTATCCCATTCTTTTTGTTCCGCGTCTATGCTTGCCTTGGCATATACTTCAAATGCTTCGGAAGCTCCGTTTTCGGATTCAAGTTCTTCCTCATCCTCATTAGGATTGCCGTTTTTCCTATAATATTCCCAGACTGTTTTTTTATCGGAATATCTAAGGCTTCCGGAGCTTAACGGATTTTCCGGATTTGAGAAAAAAGAATAATAAACCGGGCGCAAATAATTTTTCGCCCATTTTTCCGCTTCTTTGGCCCTGTCGCTTGCTTTTGTGACTGCTGCCGAACGCATGGCAACAAAAGCCGCTTCGTTGAGCGTCATATCGTCAACGACCATTATGCAGACCTGCAAAAACGCAAACATTATTATCGTAGTAAAAACAACTACGAAAAGGGCTTCGATCAAAGATTGTCCCGCGGAATTTTTTATCATTTAACGTAACCGCCTTCGGCTTTTGACAGCCCGCCCTGAACGCTTGAAGGCATAACATTCGACGCTTCCTGAGTCCGTTCATATCTTGATTTCCATGATTTTTTATACAGATGAAAAACTCCCGCGGTAGCGGCAAGCAAAACAAAAAGGACTAGTAAAAACTCAACTAAAGTCTGGCCTTTAATTGATTTCATAATTATTCCGCAACGAGTTTTGTGGTTACAAAAATTAATACATTGGTTTTTGTTTCGTAATCTTTATTTACTGAAAATAAAGCGCCTAAAACAGGAATGTCGCTAAGGAAAGGAACGCCTTCCGTAGTTTTTCCTTTGGTAGTTTCGATGAGACCGGCCAAAACCATTGTTTCGCCGTCTTTAATCTGCAAATGAGACGATGCTTCTCTTTTTGCTATGGAAGGATAGCCCGCTACCGGAGCATTATAGTCAAGCCTTGAAAGCTCTGTTTTCAAATCTATATCGATTTTTTTGTCTTTTACTACGGTAGGAATAATTTCCATGATTATGCCGTACTCTTTCCACTCTATCTGCGAAGTTCCTATGGCAGTCGCCACAACAGGAAATTCCCCGCCGACCATAAACCTTGCTTTAGTTCCGGATTTAGTGACAATCTTAGGCTTTGAAAGAACTTTAGCCGCGCCGTTTGTTTCCAACGCTTTCAATGTCGCGGAAAATGCGGTAACTCTTTCCCATGATCCCGAGTTTATTATTGACGGAATCGACGATTCAATGGCGCTAATTTCATCAGGCCATTTAATGCCTAGTTCTCTTGATTTATTCTCATTGATTTCTGTAATCTCGACTGAAATTTCAACCATCTGCTCGCAATATGCCGAAGATACAAAAAATAAAAACACGACAAAAATCGAAAGAATCCTTTTCACTTTATCCCCTTATAATCAGAGGGTGAGATGAATAGATGTTGAGAGGTTGAGCAACTACAAAAACAACAAAATCTTCGTCTTTACTCAGCTTCCCATCATCTCATCATCCCATCTTCTGCCTTTTGTATATCGGCTTGTCCAAAACTTTTACTTTTCTTCTGTTGCCGTGAATTTCAACTTCAAGTTCTCCATTATTTGCGCCGGATTCAACTAACGCCATGCCGATAGCTTTTTTAAACGTGGGCGAAAACGTTCCGCTTGTTACAAAACCCGCTTCTTTTCCGTTTGAATAAACAATATTTCCGTTTCTTGCGATGCCTGAAAGACATTCAAAAGCTATTGATTTTCTTAAAGGCTTATCCTTAAAAGGAAGCAAGGCTTCTTTGCCTATAAAATCGTTGTTCCAGTTTATAGTTTTTTGGAATCCAGCGTCCAAAGGGTTGATATTCTCGTCGATTTCATGTCCGTGCAAAGGCATGCACGCTTCAAGCCTTAAAGTATCGCGGCAGCCTAAACCGCACGGCTTTACCGATAAATTCATAAGTTTTTCCCAAAGGTCTGCCGCGGATTCTTTGGATATAAAAATTTCAAACCCGTCTTCGCCGGTATAACCCGTTCTGGCTATTTTCAAAAATTCCGCAGAAATATCTTTCAGTTTCAAATCAGATACGCTGAAATATTTCATACTCAAAATATCCGTTTCGCAAATACTTTGTAAAATTTCACCGGATTTCGGCCCCTGAACAGCCAAAAGGCATATAGAACCGCTTATATTTTTTATTTCGACGCCGTCCGGTTTATGATTGCCAAACCACTCAAAATCTTTTTCAAGATTTCCGGCGTTGACAACAACCATATATCCTGCGCCGGTTTTATAAACTATTATATCGTCTTTTACCCCGCCGTTTTCGTTTAAAATCATCGTATATCTGGCCTTATTTTCATTAAGTCCCGAAATATTTCCGAGAGTAACATTATTAAAAAACTCTTCGGCTTTATTTCCAGAAACCATAAAAGTACCCATATGGGAAGTGTCAAATACGCCGGCAGCAGTCCGGACGGCATTATGCTCGTCTATAATGGACGAATACTGCACAGGCATTTCCCAACCGCCAAATTCCGTAAATTTAGCATTAAGCTTTTTATGTTCTTCGTATAAAAGCGTTCTTTTCATTATATTTTTCCTTCATATGTCATGGGGACGTTGTTTTTGACACAATACTATTCGTTTACAATTACCCTTCTCACCCGTTCTCGGCCTATCTCAAGTAAATTTGCAACTTTCCTTAGGCTTATTCCGCACCGCTCCGTTAATTCTTTCGCTGTTTTTTTTATTACATCATCGTCTAAATTATTTTTGTTGATTTTGTATCGTATAATTAACTCGTCAAAAACTTTATCAACCGGTTCATAAATCATCTCGTCGTGCTCAAGCCAGATACTATCGCTTTTCTCTTTCATTATTGCTTTTATATTTGACGCGGCTATATCGTAATGTTTCGCCGCGCTTTTAAAATCTACTATTCCCAAACCTGTAAGATAGTTCGTATAACTTGAATGTCCATAATCCTGCGCATTTTTTACAATACCGGCTTTGACAGGATTATTTTGAATATACGCCAAACAATTTATTAAATATTTCGGCTCCTCTATAATTTCGCTTTTAAATCTTCCTCTGAAAACATATCCGACACGATTATTTATAGTATTGTAATACTTCGCATATTTTGCATTTACACTATTCATAAAAGACGACAACTTCGATATTGAATCTGATTCCAACAAGATATGCACGTGATTGCTCATAACGCAAAAAGCAAATATCTTCACACTTGCCTTATCTTTACCGTCTCTAAGGCAACTCAAGTAATAGCCTTTTGAATTATCATCTGGGAAAATACTTTCTTTGGCAATTCCCTGAACCATTATATGGAAATATTTTCCGCCGATGTCTTTTCTTGATATTCTTGCCATAAAATTATTCTATATTTTTATTCTTTCTGTGTCAAAAACAACGTCCCCTTGACACTTTCCTTGTTAATTGTGAATTGTTATTTGTTAATTGCCTGTTTCTCGGTGCATTTCCCGAACGTGTCTTCGTAAGCGTTAAATAAACCTTCGCCAAGCGACGGGTGAAAAAACATTTCCCTTGACGGCATATTGCCGTTTTTCAATATTTGAGCTGCGGTATTTACAAGCTCATCCGCATGAGCGCCTATAATCCAAAATGCCAACGGCTTTTCCGTATTTTTATCAACCGCGCATTTTATAAATCCCGTTCTTTCGTTTTCTATAAAAGCTCTTCCGCTTGCGGTAAACGGAAATTTACCTAAAGCAACGCTTTTATAATTTTCAAAATCCGCGACTTTAACCGAAGCCGCGGGCGGCATTGAAAAAACAACTTTAGGAATAACATGGTTATTTACGGCAAGTTTGTTGCCTTTGACGGCATTTTCAGCGGCAATAGTTCCTTCATTTTGCGCGGTATAAGCCAGCATATTTTTTCCTGTTATATCCCCGACCGCGTAAATATTTTTAACATTTGTCCTGCAGGCTTCATCTGTTATTATAAAACCTTTGCCGTCTGTTTCAATCCCGGCGTTAGAGGTATTTAAATCTTTACAAACGCCGCGTCCGGTAACTATTAAAACTTTTTCATAATTGCCTATATTTTCAAGAGCATTAGAACACGAAGTCAAAACCTCGACTCCCTGTCTTTGCAAATTTTTCGTTATTTCTTGCGAAATTTCCGCATCTTCCGCAGGCAAAAGCCGATTCTCATATTCGGCTATCGTCGTCTTGCTTCCGAAACCCGCTAAAATCGTCGCCATTTCAATGCCTATGGCTCCGCCGCCCACAATCAAAACGCTTTCGGGAATTTCTTTTAAATTTAAAACGTCGGTCGAACTTATTATTTTTTTGCCGTCAAAATCAAAACCTTTTAATGAGGCAGGCATTGTTCCCGCGGAAATTATAATTTTATCGGCAAAAACTTCTTTATCTCCGGCATTTAAAACATTAGCGTCTTTAAAAGAGGACCGGCCTTTGATAACATCTATTGAATACGATGACAAAATCAATTCCATGCCTTTTCGTATATTGGCTATGGTTTTGTCTTTTTTAGAAATTAAGTCGGAAAAAGAAAAAGGCTTTAAGTCAGCCTTAAAGCCGTATTCGTAAGATTTTTGGATTTTTTGTTTTGTTTTTAGCGCCTGCCATAAAAACTTAGTGGGCATGCATCCGCAGTTTAAACATGTTCCGCCTATTTCGGATTTTTCAATCAGCGCGGTTTTTGCTCCAAGCTGCGCGGCTCTTACCGCGGCGGTAAAACCTCCAGGACCGGAGCCTATAACAGCAATATCGTATTTTTCATAACTCATTTTCGGAATTATCCTTTGTAATGTCTTTATCGCTAATTACAAAAGAACTCTTATTAAATATTTTCAATACTTCGACAACGACGTCTTCAGGCGCTAACAGTTTTATTCCTTCCTTACCGTCTTTTCTGGCTTTAAGTTCCACGTTGCCGTTTGCCAGATTTTTTTCGCCTATGGTTATTCTGTAAGGAATGCCTATTAAATCAGCGTCTTTAAATTTTATGCCCGCCCGTTCGTCTCTGTCGTCAACCAAAATGTCCAATCCGTTTGACGTGAGTTCTTTATATAGATGTTCCGTTATTTCTTTTGTTTTAACGTCGTTAAAATTTACCGGAACGATTATAACTTCAAACGGAGCTATGTTATCAGGCCAGATTATGCCGTTTGCATCGTGAGACTGTTCTATTGTCGCCGCAAGTATCCTTGTCACGCCTATTCCGTAACAGCCCATAACGATTAAATTTTCTTCGCCTTTCGCGTCAAGATATATGGCGTTCATAGACTTTGAATATTTAGTGCCGAGTTTAAAAATATGGCCTATCTCTATGCCTCTTGAAAAATCAATTTTTCCGTTTTTGCATCTCGGGCATATATCGTCTTTTAATATTTTTCTTAAATCCGCGGTCTCGTCGTATTTATAATCCCTTACGGCGTTGACGTTTTTTAAATGGTAATCTTTTTTATTTGCCCCGGCAACCGCGTTATGCACGCTTATAACCGATAAATCGGCTATTATTCTGACTTTCTTTTTCAAATTAACGGGTCCGGCAAAACCGCAGGGAGCTCCGGTAATATCTATTATAGTGTCATCATCGGCCAAGCTTAATTTCTCAGTTCTCAAATAAGACTTAAGTTTAACTTCGTTAATTTCGAAATCGCCTCTTATCAAAACAGCCAAAGGCTGCTCGTCGGCTATGTAAACCATAGTTTTAATAAATTTTCCGGGATCCACGTCTAAAAACTTTGAAACGTCTTCAACAGAACCTATATTCGGAGTAAAAATTTCCTCTATATGCAAAAGTTCATCAGATGCATTTTCACAAGGCAGGCATTCGGCTTTTTCTATATTTGCTCCGTAGCCGCATTCGCAATACGCGACTCCTTCTTCTCCTGTTTCGGCAATAACCATAAATTCGTGAGAGAAAGATCCCCCTATGGCTCCGGAGTCCGCCTCTGCCGAGCAGAATTTAAAACCGCACCTTCTACAGATGTTTGTGTAAGCCTCAAACATTATTTTGTAGTATCTTTCCAAATCGGCTTCGTCGGTATGAAACGAATAAGCGTCTTTCATCAAAAATTCCCGCGCCCGCATAACTCCAAACCGGGGACGTATTTCGTCTCTGAATTTCGTTCCGAACTGATAAAGCATCAAAGGAAGCTGCTTATACGAATATATATTTTTTCTCACCAAATCCGTTATTCCTTCTTCCGCTGTCGGAGCAAGGCAGAACTCGGCTTCTTTTCTGTCTTTAAGCCTGAAGAGCTCTTTTCCGTAAACATCCCATCTGCCGGTTTCAAGCCAGAGTTCTTTGGGAAAAATAAGGGGAAGTACTACTTCCTGGCCGCCGGCGGCATCCATCTCTTCCCGGACTATTTTTTCAACTTTTCTTAACGCTTTTAAACCCAAAGGCAAAAACTCATAAAGCCCGGAAGCGACTTTACGTATCATTCCGGACCTTATCATAAGTTTTGCCGAAATAATATCCGCGTCGGAAGGCGCTTCCCTTAAAGTAGGAATAAGCATTTTTGAGAAATACATTTTTGCCCCCGTTAGAATGATAATTTAGTATTATTGTCTTGTAATTTTTAAAATTTTAAACTTTGCTTTTCCGGCCGGCAATTCTACGGTTACCGTTTCGCCGGCTTTATGCCCTAAAAGCCCCTGAACAAGCGGCGACTGCACGGATATTTTGTTTGCGGACGGGTCGGCTTCTTCTAAATCCACTATCATATATTCATAATCATCGCCGTCTTCATCCTGAAGCGACACGGTAACGCCTATAAAAACTTTATCGGATTCAATGTTTAAATCCTCGATTATTTTAGAGCTGTTGATTTTTCTGTCAAGTTCTTCTATTCTGCGCATAATATTTGTAAGAGTTTCTTTTGCCGCGTGATATTCGGCGTTTTCCCTTAAATCGCCGTGTTCTCTGGCTCTGGCGATTTCTTCCTGAACCAAAGGTTTTCTCTTCTGAAGGGCTTCCAGTTCTTTTAAAAGTTTTTCTTTACCGGCTTTTGTTAAATAAATTGCCATGTTGTTTCTCCGAAACAAGAAGATGAGAAGTTTAGCAGCTGAGAAGTTGGGCAACGACAAGAAAATCTTTGTATTTGCTCAGCATCTCAACATCTCAGCTTCCCAACCTCTTTTTTATCATTGATACAAGTTTCTTAACCCACATATCGGGTTTTACTTGCCCTATAATTTTTCCGTTTTCAAACAAAACGCCCGTGTTTTTTCCGCCGGCTATTCCTATGTCGGCGTCTTTTGCTTCGCCCGGACCGTTTACAACGCAGCCCATTATCGCGACTTTCAAAGGTTTTTTTAGTTTTTTAAGTTCTTTTATTTTTGACGTTTCTTTTTCCATTTCCAAAACGATTTTAATTAAGTCCGCTTCGGTTCTGGAACATGTAGGGCATGAAATAATCTCTATCCCCGCGCTTCTCAAACCCAAATCCTGAAGCAGCAGATATGCCGTTTTTACTTCCTCAACCGGGTCTGCCGTTAAAGAAACACGGATTGTATCGCCGAGTCCTTCATAAAGCATTATACCAAGTCCCGCGCTTGATTTTATAGTACCCGAAAATATTGAACCCGCTTCGGTAATGCCTAAATGCAAAGGATAATTTCTTTTTCCGGCAAAAATTTTATACGCTTCGGCTGTTGTTGCGATATCGGACGCTTTTAAAGAAACTGCAATATTATAAAATTTCAAATCCTCTAAAATTTTAACGTGTTCCATCGCGGATTTGGCAAGCTCTTTTGCTTTGCCGGAAACAGTTTTATAATTATGAACAGATTTAAGCGAACCTGCGTTCACGCCTATTCTTACGGGAATTCCCGCGGATTTCGCTTCCTTTACAACCGCTTCGACTCTGTCTTTGGAACCGATATTTCCGGGGTTAATTCTTAATTTATCGACGCCTTGTTTTATTGCTTCCAACGCTATGCGGTAATCAAAATGAATATCCGCTACAAGAGGAATTTTTATATTTTTTTTAATTCTCCCTGCGTTTAAAGCAGATTCCATATCCGGCAATGAAACCCTGACAATTTCGCATCCTGCTTCTTCAAGCTGTTTTATCTGTTTTACCGTGGATTTCCAGTCGCGCGTATCGGTATTGGTCATAGACTGAACAGCGACAGGAGTTCCTCCGCCGATAATAACTCCGCCGATATTTATTTTTCTGGTTTCTGTTCGTTTATAAAATTTCATAAAAACCCTAGATGTTTCGACTTCGCAACTTCGTTGCTCCGCTCAACATGACAAACGAAAAACTATTTTCCGAAAAGTTTTCCTATTCCAAGCCTGAGCAAGTCGCTGTAAGTAGCAAATATAAAAATCGCAATTATCAGAGTTAACCCTATTGTATTGTAAACCTGTATTACTTTCGCGCTTATTTTTTTTCTCGTAATACCTTCTGTAATAAACAAAACTATCATTCCGCCGTCAACTAAAGGTATAGGAAAAAGATTAAACAACCCCAGCGCTACTGAAATCACGGCTATAAGCTTCAAATAATCCTGAATACCCGACTTCGTGGCTCTTGCCATAACCTGCATGACGCCTATAGGACCGGCAATATCGGGTTTTTCCCATGTTATTATCTTATCTCCAAGATACATAACAGTCATAACGGTCTGCGCTGCAACCGTTTCCGCTCCTAAAGCAAAAGACTTAAAAAAGCCCGCCTGAGTTGTTAAAAACGCAGGCGAAATTCCTATAGCGCCGGTTCCGGTTACCGGGTTTTTTGCCACAGTCATACTTAAGTCAAAAGAAGATGTGCCTCTTTCAATTACGAATAAAATTTCTTTATCGGCTTTATCTTTTAAATTATCGCTGATATCAGCCCACGTTTTTATCTGAACGCCGTTGATGACGGCTATTCTGTCGCCCGGCAAAATTCCAGACATTGCGGCAGGATAATTTTCTAAAACCGTGCCTACGGACGAATCCGTAGACATTTTACTAACGCCCCATATGTTAAATATTACCGCAAACATAATTACGGCAAAGATATAGTTATAGAGAGGTCCCGAAAACGCTATAAATATTTTCTTGTACCACGGCAAAGACAAATATTCTCCGTCTGCGCCGCTTGCTTCTTCAGGGTTATCCCCCGCCATCGATACAAAACCGCCAAAAGGAATAGCTTTAATACAGTACTTCGTGCCTTTATATTCATACTTTAACAAATCGCTTCCAAATCCGAAAGCAAAAGTCAAAACCCGGACTTTGCATAGTTTAGCGGCAATAAAATGCCCAAGCTCATGTATAAAAATCAAAATACCTAACCCGAATAAAACTCCGAGTATCTGGATAATAATTGTCATTTCAGTTTTCCTTTACCTGTCAAATTTAAAGCGTAATCTCTTGCCCACATGTCAGCCGCGATAAACCCGTCTATGGTTTGCAGCTTATTTATTTTATGAGCATTCATAGCTTTTTTCACTATCTTTGCAATATCCGTAAATTTAATTTTTTTACTTAAAAAAGCCTCGACTGCGACTTCGTTTGCCGCGCTCATCACGGCAGGCATGGAATATCCTTTTTTTGCAGCAACGTACGCAAGTTTAAGACACGGGAATCTGTTAAAATCAGGTTTATAAAATTCAAGTTTCCCTTTTTGGGCAAGATTTAAAGGCTTTATATTTGATTTTATTCTCTCAGGATAACTTAAAGCGTACTGTATCGGAAGACGCATATCTGGATTTGACAGCTGCGCTATTACGGATCCGTCTATAAATTCCACCATTGAATGAACTATGGATTGGGGATGTATTATTATCTCAATTTTTTCTATCGGAACGCCGAACAAAACCGAAGCTTCTATTGCTTCAAGACCTTTATTCATAAGAGTCGCGCTATCAACGGTAATTTTTTTGCCCATTTTCCAGGTCGGGTGATCTAAAGCCTGCTTTACGGTAATTTTCGAAAAATCTTTATTATACTTATAAAAAGGCCCGCCGGACGCCGTAAGTATTATTTTTTTTATCCGCGATTTTTTTTCGCCGCTACAGCATTGAAAAATCGCGGAATGCTCGCTGTCAACCGGCAAAATACTTACATTTTTCTTTTCGGCAAGGCTCATTATTTCTTTGCCCGCCATTACCAAAACTTCTTTATTTGCAAGCGCAATGTCTTTTCCTGATTCAATTGCTTTTATAACAGACCTAAGACCCGCCGCGCCGACCATTGCGGCCACAACCATATCGGCTTTCGCGGAAGATACAAGTTTATCAAGCCCGCCCGCTCCGAAAAAAACTTCGGTTTTTATTTTATTGTCCGACAGCCATTTTTTTAAACTTTCACAGTCTTGGGGATTGCCTACGCAAACGGCTTCAGGCTTAAACCTTTTTATCTGCCTTTTTAAAAGAGCAACGTTAGAATTAACCGATAACCCGTAAACAGACACACTGTTTCCCGTTTTAGAAACAATATCAAGAGTTTGCGTGCCTATTGAACCAGATGAGCCCAAAACAATTATTCTTTTCATATATATTTATCTGAAAAAGTATAAATAATAATATACCGCCGGCGCTGCAAAAATATAGGAATCAAATCTGTCTAGAAAACCGCCGTGTCCGGGAATAATAGTTCCCGAATCTTTTATTTGTCCGTCTCTTTTGATTAAAGATTCCGCGAGATCTGAAAATTGTCCTACCATGGAAATTATAATTCCTAAAATAATTGCTTCTTTCAAACTTAAAACGTCCGCCATAAAAATATATCTGCATAAAACCGCGGTTAAAATTCCAAATACCGTGCCGGCGACCGCGCCCTCTACGGTTTTTTTAGGACTTACGTTCGGGGCGAGTTTATGTTTGCCGAGCATCCTGCCGAAAGCATAAGCGGCCGTGTCTAAAATCCATACCGTTATAAAAATAAAAAATATCAGTTTCATTCCGCCGCCGGGGATTTCTCTTATATAAACCATATGCATTAACGCGAGAGGCAAAAAAAACGCGCCTAAAAAAGATACGGATATCCTTACAGCGCACATATCGGTATTTTTGCCGAAAACTTCAACCGCAAATAAAACAAAAAGTATAACTGCCGCGGCTATGACAGCTTTATCGTTATACTGAGAAATATACAAAAAAATAAAAAACAAAACGGACATTATAATAGAAATAATTTTATGCGGATTGTATTTTTGCAAAATTGCCATATATTCTAAAACGCAAAAAAACGATACTATCGCCATTATTATAAAAAAAGGAATTCCGCCGAAATAAATGCAGGCAAAAATTACGGGAATACCGATTAAAGCGGTAAAAATACGGGTCGCTAACATTTTAGCTCCAAATAAATTAACAATTAACAGATTACAATTAACGGCTTAAAATAATAGATTTAACTATAAATGATTTATGAAGTTGTCTTTAATTGTTATTTGTAAATTGTTAATTGTCATTAAACTCCGCCGAAGCGTCTTTCTCTTTTTTGAAACTCTATTACGGCTTGTTCCAAATCTTTTTTCGTAAAGTCAGGCCAGAGTTTTTCGGTAATGTAAATTTCACTATAGGCTATTTGCCATAGTAAAAAATTCGATACTCTGAATTCGCCCGAGGTTCGTATAAGCAAATCGGGATCGGGCTGTCCCGCGGTATATAAAAAATCCGATACGTCTTTCTCCGTAGGATTATAAATCCTTTTTTTTGCAAGAGCTTTAAAACATTCGATTAATTCCTGCCTTGCGCCGTAATTTAACGCGATATTTAACTGCAAACCTTTATTATCGCTTGTTAAATCGCAGGCCTTCTTAATTTCGTTTTGAGCTTTCTGCGGAAGTTTAGACATATCGCCTAAAACTCTCAAACGAATACCGTTTGCGGAAAGTTCTTCGAATTCTTTTTTAAGAAATTGCAGCATTAACGAAAATAAAGCGTTAACTTCCGAAACCGGCCTTTTCCAGTTTTCAGTAGAAAAAGCATACAGGGTCAAAACCTTTATGCCAAGACTGTCTGACGCCTTGACAATTTCTTTAACGGTTTTGACCCCCTGCTTATGACCGAAAATTCTGGGCAAAGACTTTTTCTTAGCCCATCTGCCGTTGCCGTCCATTATAATCGCGATATGCTTCGGCAGTCTGGAAAAATCTATTTCGTTCAACTAAATTTCCTTACCTCCCCCGTTTTTGTCATCCCCGAGTGCTGTTTAAAAGGTGTTATTCTAAAACAGCTTGTCCCCGAATGTCTTAGTCGGGGAGGGATCCATGTTAGCCATTAAAAAACATAAGGTAAAAACCAAATATTTAGTAACAGTGGATTCCGGATCAGGTCCGGAATGACACTACTAAGGGTTATTATTCTTTTGAAATTGCGTTGACAGGGCAGCTGCCTTCGCAAGCCCCGCAATCTACGCATTTGTCGGCGTCTATAACATATTTATCGTCTTTAGGCGAAATTGCCGTAACAGGACAAGTCCCTTCGCAAGCTCCGCATCCTACGCATACTGCGCCATCAATTTTGTAAGCCATTGTAAAACCTCCGAATAAATTAACAAATAACAATTTACAAATAACAATTAAGGACAACTTCATAAATCATTTATAGCTAAACCTGCTCTATCTAAGCCATTAATTGTAATCTGTTAATTGTTAATTGTCGTTTATATCTGCATCACTTCTTTTTCTTTTAAAGCTATAAGCTCATCTATCTTTTTTATGTATGAATCTGTTATCTTTTGGGCTTCGGTTTCGGCTTTTTTCCTGTCGTCTTCGGTTATCGCTTTGTCTTTCTCGGCTTTTTTTATGTTATCAACCAAACCCCGTCTTTCGTTTCTTACCGCGACCCTGTAATCTTCCGCGGTTTTGTGAATCGATTTAACAATGTCTTTTCTTCTTTCCTCGGTAAGAGGAGGAACCGAAATACGCACGACTTTGCCGTCATTGACAGGCATAAAACCTATTTCGGCTTTTATAATCGCTTTTTCTATCGCGCCAAGCTGCGATATGTCCCACGGTCTTATTTCTATGGTTTTAGCGTCGGGTACGCTTATTCCGGCTATCTGGTTTATCGGCATAAGAGAACCGTAGCTTTCCACTTTTATGCCTTCAATTATCGCGGCATTCGCCCTTCCGGTGCGGATTGAAGCCAAATCGTGTTTAACCTTTTCAACGGTTTTTTTCATTCCGTCTTCACTCGCCGTAAAAAAAGAATTTAACTGCTGCATAAAATCCCCCAATTTACAAATAATAATTAACAATTAACAATTATTATTTGTTAATTGTTATTTGTTAACTGTCGTACCGATTTTTTCGCCGTTTAAAATTTTACATAAATTGCCGTCTTTATAAAAATCAAACACGGAAATCGAAATATTTGAATGCATGCATAAAGAAAACGCTTCCGCATCCATAATTTTCAAACGTTTTTCAATCGCCTCGGAAAAAGACAAAGAATCATATTTAACCGCATTTGCGTCTTTTTTAGGGTCCGCGCTGTAAATACCGTCAACCTGCGTCGCCTTAAGAAGAACGCCGGCTTTTATTTCCGCGGCTCTTAAAGCAGCCGTTGTATCCGTAGTAAAAAACGGATTTCCGGTTCCGCCGGCAAAAATCGCTATGCAGCCTTTTTCAAGGCATTTTACGGCTTTTTCCCTGTTAAACGGCTCTGCAAAACCGCTTACTCCGCAAGCTGAAAAAACTTTGGATTTAAGTCCCGCTTCTTTTAAAGCGTCGTTTAAAGCAAGAGAATTCATTACGGTAGCAAGCATGCCTATTTTGTCCGCGGTAACCCTGTCCATCGACTTATCCGCGCCGCGCCACAAATTCCCGCCGCCGATAACTACGGCAAGCTGAATGTTACTGGCGTCTAACGCCGTTTTAATTTCCAAAGCGGTTCTTTTCAAACTTTCGGCGTCTATAGACGAAGCATTGCCTGAAAGAGATTCTCCTGAAAGTTTTAAAAGCGCTCTTTTTAACGTCATTTTTATTCTTCTCCGAGTTTAAATCTTGCGAATCTTTTTATAACTATGTTTTCGCCGATTTTGCCTATTTTTTCATTGACTAAATCTTTAATGGTCGTTTTTCCCGAAGCGTCTTTTATATAAGTCTGGTCATAAAGGCAAACCATTGAGTAAAATTTTTCAATTTTTCCTTCTATGATTTTATCCCACGCTTTTTCCGGTTTTCCTTCTTCTTTAAGCTGGGCTTTATAAACCGTTTTCTCGGCTTCCAAAACTTCCGCGGGAACCCCTTCTCTGCTTACGTACATGGGAGACATCGCCGCGATCTGCATTGAAATTTCTTTCACCAAATTTTGAAAATCGTCGGTTTTTGCGACAAAATCCGTTTCGCAGTTAACTTCGGCTAAAACGCCAAGCGTCCCGGCGCCGTGTATATACGAATAAACTAATCCCTGTTTTGCCGTTCTGCCCGCTCTTTTTACGGCCGAAGCCATTCCTTTTTCTCTGAGCCACTGGCAGGCTTTATCTATATCGTCGTTAGATTCTTTCAAAGCTTTATTGCAATCCGAAATTCCGGCTCCCGTCATTTCTCTGAGTTTTGTTACAAGTTCAAGTCCCATTAGTTTGCCGCTCCTTCTGGTATATTTTCTTCGGGTTTCGCTTCCGCCGTTTCTTCCGCGTCTTCTTCTTTCTTTTCCGTCACGCCTTTTCCTTCCAAAACAGCGTCGGCAACTATAGAACAGAAAAGTTTGACGGCTCTTATAGCGTCGTCGTTTCCGGGAATCACATGGTCAACCAAATCAGGATCGCAGTTCGTATCGCATACCGCGACTACGGGAATACCCAGCTTTCTGGCTTCCGACACCGCAGTAGCTTCCTCATGCGGGTCCACTACAAACATCACTCCCGGAAGTTTTGACATTTCTTTAAGACCTTCGAGAGATTTTACAAGTCTTAATCTTTCTTTTTCTATCTGCGACTGTTCTTTTTTGGAAAGAAGCCTGAAAACGCCTTCTTCTTTCATTTTTTCTATTTCTCTGAATCTGGCGATTGATTTTTTAAGCGTTTCAAAATTCGTAAGAGTTCCGCCAAGCCATCTTTCCGAAACAAAAAAAGCTCCGCAGCGCAGCGCTTCTTCTTTTACCGGCTGCTGGGCCTGTTTTTTTGTTCCTACAAAAATTATTTCTCTTCCTTCGGAAACAAAATCTCTTACGACTTTGTAATTCTTCTTAAGTTCTTTGAGGGTTTTTTGAAGGTCGATGATGTGAATTTTGTTTCTTGTGCCGAAAATGTACTTAGCCATTTTCGGGTTCCATCTTCTTGTCTGGTGTCCGAAATGGACGCCCGCTTCCAACAGGGCTTTCATCGTGATGTTAGCCATTGTGCTTCTCTCCTTTGGTTTTTACCCTTTCCGAATCCCGGATTGAAGGGTTCCGAAGCCTCCGGCTTTTTTAACGCCTCGGGCTTTATCGGCTTCCGCGGTTTTCAATATCCGAAACTATCTTTGACAAAAATGTCATCGACAGACCTTCGGCAAATCCGACCGCGTGCTTATTTAAAGAGTATTTGCGCTGATAATGCATACCAGAGCAAATACTCTTTAATTATCAAACATTAATAATTTTACAAAAAAATATTACAAAACTCAATAACAAACTGCGATGGCGAACTTTTATGCTATAATTCAGGCATATTGTTAGCATACAAGTTCGGAGGCAGCAACATGAACGCAGCGGATAAAATACTTAGCATTATCAAGAAAAATAAAGGCTATATAACGGCATATACTTGACAGACAGATAATATATATATATATTATAATTATGGAAGATATACATTTTGAATATGATGAAAAGAAAGAAAAGATAAATATTAGAAAACATAGCATTTCTTTTCAAGAAGCCAAAACCGTGTTTTTTGATCCTAATGCGAAAATAATAAGCGACCCGGACCATTCGCAGGAAGAGGACAGGTTTATTATTCTTGGCATAAGTAGAAAATTGAGATTGCTTGTTGTTTGTCATTGTTATAAAAACTACGATGGCGTTATAAGGATAATATCCGCGAGAAAAGCGACGGCAAAAGAAATAAAATATTACGGAGATTAATTATGAGAAAAGAATACGATTTTTCAAAAGCAACCCCAAACCCTTATGCGAAAAGATTGCGGAAACAAATATCCATCCGCCTTGACACCGATACTATAAATTATTTCAAAAAACAAGCTAAAAAAACCGGCGTTCCGTATCAACAACTTATAAACCTGTATTTGTTGGATTGCGTCGCGAAAGAAAAAGAGCTTTACGTTGGAGTTAAGTAAAACACGAGAAAAGCTCTTATGTTAACTTATAGAATGTACAATGACAATTAAAGCCGTTATCTGAGCTTGGCCAAAGACTTTTTAGTCGATGATTATCCAGATAGCGGTTTTTGTGTTTTTATTTTGACATATCCAATATATATAACCTGTCTTTATACTCTTTACGGCAAGCTGAAAAGTCGGGTAGTATACGGTTGTCATTGCGGGCTTGACACGCAATCTCGGCGTAAATCATAGATTGCGTGTCAAGCCCGCAATGACAAACAGGGGGGATAGAGATACCAAGAAAAATACTAAGAACAATCTCCGGTTTTTATAAAGGATAAGGTATTTAGCAAAAAATATTAAGATGAATGCATCATGGCGGAAATTAATTTGATATCAATTTGCCGTTCGCATATTTCGGTTGTTTTATTAAGATTTAGCAGCGGATCGGCAGGAATGTCAAAACCGCGCTGGGCGGCAATATTTACGGCATTTTGAGGGAACATATTTTTTAAATCCACTTTTTTTCCGGCGGACTTGAATAAATCTTTTAATTTGCGTTGTAACTCTCTGGAAGGTTTTATCTTTCCGCTGCCGCTTAACATGGACATTATTTCTTCTTTAACTCTTGCGCTGTCGGCGTCGCTCCATAATACGACTTTTCCGTTACTCACCTTGCCCCAAACAGCTTTACCATCGACTCTAGTTATAATTTTATTGAGATCCGTATAATATGCACCGTGTTTATAAATGCGTATTTTTTCTGAAATACCTGCTCCCGCAGGCAATATTAATTCCTCATATTTCTCGTGCCCCGCATATTCTCTATACATTTTAAAACCTTCGGCAAACATTGTCCAAATATCCCGGTCATCTGTAAACGCAGGCGTTTCGGTAATGTTTCTATCAGAATATTTTCCGTTTACGTCAAGATAAACATAATTCGAATATTTGTTTATTTTTACGATATCCTGAAAAAAATTTGAAATATCCTCTTTGAACAGCTTAATATCGGTTGCATATATTATTTTATCCAAATCAACGCCAATCAAAGATTCATGATTCATAAAATTCATTCCCGCTACTAGGCTTGCGTTTCTAGTATATTTTTTTATTATATGGAAAATAAATTCCTCATCGGATAAATGCTTGCTTAAGCCAAGCATTTGTGCTCTTTTCTCCCTTTCGGAAAAATTTAAAATAGTATCTTGAAGACTGGCACTCTCATGGTAGTGAAACCGGATAATAAACTCATAAGCCAAAGCAATATGCCCTTCGTATACAAGGTCCATAACTTCTTCCATCAAGTCTCGCCTATATAGGAGTTTGAATTCATTATTTTTTAAAAGATTTTCATAGATTCTTGTCAGTATTGACAATTGTTCTTTATCAAACCGATAATATGAATAATTACCGTCATAAAACTCCCCTTTATTACGATGGCTTTCTGATTCTGATACCTCTTTTATGTTGCGAGTAACTGCAGAGCGTATGTCGCCAAAATCTATAATTTTTTTCACGTCTTCAAGAAACCCATCAATATCCGATGGCAGACCGGCATAGCCGCTTAATTGTCTATGCAAGAATTCCATAAACTCATCTAAAGGCCATAAAATTTTTCCGCTCTTGCTATCGTAATACGGAGCTATTGTGTCATAAAATTTTCCAAAATTATCAATATCTAATTTAGACTTTAATATTTTAGAGTGTTTATTGTATACTTTCTCTATTTTAGTAAAAGCAGGCGTACCTAAAATAGCTTTGAATTTTTTGAAAGATTCAAGATCATTCACGACGTCTTTTGCAAGGCTTTTTATTTTTTTTATGTCCCGTCTGTTTTTGAATTCGTATTCTATGATTTCATCAAGGAAAATTTCAAAATACTCTCTTTCTATCTGTTCTTTAAACTGCTTTGGCGAGTCCCGGTACCGTTCACGGAAATAATAATACATATCCAATACATTTCCGTCTGTTAAAACTTGTCTCAATAATCCATAAGGAGGCAAGTGTGCAAATTTTGTTATCTTTTTTAACAAATTCACATTTTTCGGATTGTAAAATTCAAGAAAAGATTGATGTAATCTTAATCTTTCTAAATTGTAAATTGTACTGAATACCCCTGTTTCTTCAAGAACTTTTATTTTTTTCATGTCCGATTTGTTTTTAACTTCGTATTTTAAAATTTCATCTAAGAAACTTTCGAAACATAACTTTTCTATGTCTATTAAAGCTTCGGCGTCGGACTCCTGCAGCTGCAGGGTTTTTACGGCATAATCGTAAACGCCTAAAACGTCGCCGCTGTTTTTTGAAACTTGTTTTAACAGCCCTAAAAATTCGATATCCGTGAACGGTCTGTGTTTTTCGCTTGCGTCGAATTCTTCTCTGAACTTATTTAATTTGTCTAATAATTTTTCATTCAAATTAATATTTTCAGACAATAATACGTATTTTTTAGACACTTCGTCAAAAGAAGGTTCGTTATTTACTTTTTCCGCCGCCATTTGGTATACGCGAAGTTCCTGGCCGGGCTCTCCCAGTGAAAATCCTTCGAGGTATACTTCGGCTATATTGAAATATCTCGACGGGTCCTGCGCAAGCGCGCCGATTGTTTTTTCAAGCGTTCTCATATTGGGCTTGTGCGGCAGGCTCGGCTCGTTTGCAACTCTTTCGTGAAAAGCAGCAAGCGCTTTTATAAAATCGTCCGAAACTTTATAATTATTGTTTTTGGCATATTTTTTTAGCATCTGCGCGGTTTGGTCTTGGGGCAGTCCGTCTAGTATATACACGCTGTGGCGGTTCATTACTTCTCCGCTTATTCTTGACGAAGCGGTACCGCCTTTGTTTGCCAAATTGCCCAGCGACGCTATAAAAAATCCTTTTTTAGCGTAAATTACTCTGCCGTCCGGAAGCGTTACAAAACCCGACTCTAAAATGTTATTTAACGCCGCCAGCGCCGTTTCGTCCCTGGGTTTATCAACTTCGTCTATTATCACGGGTTTGCCTTCCCTCATCGCTTTTACTACTAAACTGTCTTTAAATACCATTTTCCCGTTTTCCATTCCCCACTCGCCGAACAAATCCGTCCCTGAAGATTGAACGTTCATCTGCATTAAATCCGTTTCCATCCCCAGCACATCGTTAAGCAGATAGCTTGTAAGCACGGTTTTTCCGGTGCCGGGCACGCCCAATAACATTATATTATTGCCGAGATATATATCTTTCATCCATTGCCAGAACAAAAGCATATTGGCGGGCAGATGATATTGGTCTTTTAGGCGCGCTTTCGCTTCCTCTATATTTTTAAATTTTGTCGGGATCGTTACTTTGTATTCGCCTTTGCCTAAGCTTACGTAAACAATATCGGATTGCGGGTCGGAGCCCGCAATGACAGCCCTGGGGTCGGAGCTTTTAATGTATTCAAAATCATTATTTATAACATTTTTGAATATTTGATCTTTATCGGTTTCATTTTTGGATTTTTCATCTTTATATTCTCTTGCCAGCCCGGACAGACTTCCCATCATTTTTCTAATTTCTCCTATGTCGTCGTCTTTCCATCCATTATCTTTCCATTCCTGTTCTTTATTTACTAAATTATTTATTTGCGTCTCTGTATCTTCTAAAATCTCCAAAATATCGCCCACATCGACAAAATCAAGGATACGTCCGTCATTACCATCGTCCTCATGTACAGCGAACTCAACACGTCTGTTTTCATCCATACTGGCTAACCCATATTTCTTTTTGCCTTTTCCTTTTCCTGTAATGAAATCTCTAGCCTCTCGATTGTTATAACCCATAAGGAGATCTTTAGCCTTTTGGATGTATTTTTCATCGATGCCTTCAGCTTTACCATATTCCATCTGAAAATCTTTCGGATATTCTTTATATCCTTTTGTTCCCAATATATTTTCCAATATCTTCTCAAACTTTTTTTGTTCGTTTGAAGACAATGTTTCCGCGCCGTAAGACTGCTTTATCAAACTGCGCAGATATTCCTTATCTTTCGGAAAGGCCTTTAAATGTTTGGCTATTTTTAATACGCTTCTGGGCGATAACGGTCTTGTCAATACTTTGTCATTTCTTATTGTTACGGCTGCGGTAACTATATCGTCAACCGTCATTCTTGCAGCTTTATATTCTAAAGACTTAGAGCTTAAATCGCCGAAAACGCTTTTCATAACCCTTTGTATTTCTTCTTCTTTTGTAGGATACTGCACTTCTATTTTCGCAAATCTGCTTATGAAATCTCTCGCTTTGAGATTTAAATCTTTTCCGCTTACGTCGCCGGTTTTGTGGTCATTGCTTAACGCTATTACCCTGAACCTCGGATCGTATTTTAACCCGGATATTTTGTCCCTTGTGAGAACGGTGTTTAACGCCGACAATACTCCGTCGAGTTTTACTTTATCCACTTCGTCTATTATTACAAGCTCGCCGTTCTGCGCCGCTTCGTATATTTCGGAAAACTGTTTTTTTGTTACCATCGCGGGGATTTTTGCTTTAACCTTTTTGCCGCCGGACAACGCGACCCAAACTTCTTGTTCAATCGTATCTATCACCGTTCTTTCGCTTATATCTCTTTGCGTGGTATTTGCGTGCAGGCTTACAAAACGCATAGGAATACCCGTAAGACCGGCAAAAACAAAAGCCAATGCGTTTTTACCGCTTCCCGTTTCCCCCTCAAGCCAAAGGTTTGTGTTTCTGGCGTCGCTTTCGGGCTTGCCGTAAGTTGCAATCATACGTTTCAATAATTCTTTATTTCCGAAGGTAAAAACAAATGCCGTCTTTTCCCCGCTGCCTATCTGATAATATATCGTTTCGGGAATTTCTTTTAAATCCTGCGGAAAAACTTCTTTGGCGTTATCTTCGCCGCTTAAAAACAGTTTTACCCTGCGGGGGTCTTTTTCGATACCCTTGCGACTATCTACAGGAGCAGATACGCCGTTGATATCAAGATATTTTTTACCATTTTCAGATTTATACGAAATATGAACGTCTTCATTTACTTTTATATTTTCGAGCTTGTAAATTAAAGTTTCCACATTATTACCGATTTTTATGAATAAATCCTCATACAATTTTTTATATTTAGCTGATTCCTCATTCTTAAACCGCCTACCGAGTCCAAATTCATTTACTGTATCTATATCTTTTATTATTTCATCTATAAAAGCTTTTTCTACGAAAGGATTTTCTTGTGCTAGAGCCGAGTAACCCTCATTTTTCCTTCCTATTTTTAATAAACCTTGTCTTATTAAAAATTCATAAATACCATCATAAAATTCTCTATAGTTTTGTTTGCTCCCAATATATATGGTCGTATAACCGCCGGACAAAGGAAAACTTAAATACGAAGAATTTCCATTTTTCATATTTTTCGCATATTCTTTTTTCCATTCTTTCACAAACTCGTCATCAAGCGGAACATAGTTCTTTGTTTTTTGGTTTTTTTGGTTTATAGACTCTGCTTTCTTCTCAATTGCATAGAACGAAAAATCACTATCCAAACTTGCCATATTTTTAAGCACCGGCAATGCAGCTTTTTTAAAATCATGAAGATACTCGCCAGTTCTATCTGCGGCGTATTCCTTTTTAAGCAATTCCTGTAAACCATCGCGTATTTGTTGAATTCTTTCATCATGATATCCGCACATTTCTATTATCTTAAGAAAAGAATCTATGGGAACTATTACTTTATCATTGAATATTTCTGGTTCAAGTTTTCCATTTTTTACAATAGACCCGGCATTAGTAAGTGTACGAGGTCCACTGCGGTACATCAAATTAAGATTTTTTCTATCGTAGTAGTCCCTAAATTCGGATAGATCTTGCATATATTTATTGTAAGCAAGCGGAAGCGGTTCAGGGAAAAGATATTTTAAAATCCGTTCTTCGATTTTTTTATTCGACACGGAATACCCTTCCAAATAAACGCCAGTTACGCCGTTGAATCTTGACGGGTCTCTTGCTAGCGTGCCGATTGTTTTTTCAAGCGTTCTCATTGACGGTTTTTGTTTTATATCTTTATCTTCCATTATTTCGTAATGAAATTCTGCCAGCTTTTCTATAAATCCTTCCGGCATTTCATAGCCGTTGGCTTTGGCATAACGCTTTAACATTTCTATTGTGTCTTTTTCGGGTAACGGGTCGAGAACGTAAATAGCGTGCCTGTCCATTACCTCGCCGCTGATTCTTGTCGACGCGGTTCCGCCTTTGTTTGCCAAATTGCCCGCCGATACTATTAAGAAGCCTTTTTTGGCGTGTATTACTCTGCCGTCCGGAAGCGTTACAAAGCCCGCTTCCAAAATATTATTTAACGCCGCAAGCGCCGTTTCGTCGCGCGGTTTGTCAACTTCGTCTATTATTACGGGTTTGCCGTCTATCATAGCTTTTACTATCAGGCTTTCGCTAAATACCTGCTCGCCGTTTTGCAAAGACCATTCGCCCAGCAAATCCCGCCCTTCGGTCTGAACCGACAAAGTCTGCATATCGGCGCCGTAGCCCAGCACATTGTTCAACAAATAATTCGTAAGAACGGTTTTGCCAGTGCCCGGCACTCCCAAAACCATTATATTGTCGCCGAGCGATATATCCTGCATCCACTGCCAGAATAAAATCATATTCACCGGCAGGTGATATTGGTCTTTTAAATTCGCTCGCGCTTCTTTTATGCTTTTATATTTCGTAGGCACTGTTACTTTACGATCGTCTTTGCCTAAATTTACATAAACTACGCCTTTATCATCAACCGTATATTCAAATTTTATTTCCGTTTTATAATCGTCATAACCCATTTTGTCAGCAACCGACGACCCAGATCCCATATAACCCATTTTACTCCTTATATTCGGGAAGGAAAAAGTATCACCCATCACTTCAAATTGTATATGTTCGTTTTCCGGCAGCGTTCCAACACCATAAAATCTGTCTATTAAACTGGTTAAAGGATATGTGTCTTTCGGAAACGCTTTTATGTGTTTGGCTATTCTTAATACGCTTCTGGGAGATAACGGTCTTGATATATTTTTATTATTTCTTATTTTTTCGGCAATGTTTATTACACTGTCAATTATCTGATATTCTTTGCTGTCTTTTTCCAAGCTGCCGAACACGCTTTTTATTACCCTTTGCATTTCTTCTTCTTTCGACGGATACGGTACTTCTATCTTTGTCAGCCTGCTTATGAAATCTCTCGCTTTTTCGTTTAAATCTTTTCCGCTTACGTCTTTTGTTTCATGGCTGTTACTTAACGCTATTACCCTGAAACGCGGGTCATATGTCAAACCTTTTATATTATCCCTCGTAAGCACGGTGTTTAGCGCAGAGAGCACTCCGTCCAGTTTTACTTTGTCGGCTTCGTCTATTATTACAAGCTCCCCGTTTTTAGCGGCTTCGTATATTTCGGAAAACTGTTTTATCGTTATATTTGCCGGTATATCAATTTCTATTTCCCGGCCGTCGGGAGTTTTAGTTATAACTTTTTTGTATGCTTTGGATAAAACCGTTCTTTCGCTTATGTCCTTTTGCGTGGTGTTAGCGTGCAGGCTTACAAAACGCATGGGAACGCCCGTAAGCCCGGCAAAAATAAAAGCCAATGAGTTTTTACCGCTCCCTTTTTGCCCTTCAAGCCAAAGATTTGTGTTTCTCGCGTCGGTTTCGGGTTTGCCGTAAGTTGCAATCATGCGTTTTAGCAATTCTTTATTCCCGTCGGTAAAAACAAACGCCGTCTTTTCCCCGTCGCCGATTTGATAATATATAATTTCCGGAATTTCGGTTAAATCCCGCGGGAAAACTTCTTTAGCGTTATCTTCGCCGCTTAAAAACAGTTTCACTCTGCGGGGATCGTCTTTACGATCATCTATAGGAGCAGATACACCGCCAATATCAAGATATTTTTTGCCTTCTTTATATGAATATTGCAGGGAAACATTGGTTTGATTGCGGTTTGTTTGTTGATTGTATTTTTGTTTTTCGATTTCTTCTTTGTTATTGCGTGCGTACCTTGAAAAATCCCTACTTAAATCCCGCATATTCCTAATCGCCGGGATATAATCCACAGGTACTGCAGTGTTGGCATTATAATTATTAAAAGCACCTTCTTTGTTCTTTTGAGTCAATTCCTGCAAACCATCGCGTATCCCTTTAATTATTTCGCCTCTATATCCGCTCATTTCAATTGTCTTAAGAAAATATTCTGCAGGTTTTATTATTTCGCGATAGAACGTTCGTGGTAATATAGGTTGTTCATTCCTCATAATAGGGTTAATCGTATATCCGCTCACATTATCCAGCCAGCTGTTAAATTCGTCTATATCTTCCATAATTTCATCGTAGGAAATCCCGACTTCAGGATAAGTTTCAATGTCCTTTAATAAAGCGTTCGTATCGGAAACCAGATTTTGTACAAGTTCTATAAAATCCGAAGAAATCGTGCCAGTGTTATATTTAATTGCCTTCTTTATTGTTGAATTGAATGTTCCCAGAATAGCAGAGCGTAGGTCTTCATAATCTCTACGTGTTACTTTCTCGTTTTTACTAAAAGAGGCCAATTCACCCAAATTATTTCGTATTGCATCAATTCTGCCGATATTAGGATATCCTTCTCTTTCAATTTTATTAAGAAAATCTTCTATAAAATCTCCTATTTCTTCTTTAAATCTTTTTCTATCAACATCTATTTTCATCACGCCCTTAGTATTGATATACCGGACATTAAACCATTCATTACCAATGCTATTCAAGTTAGCAAGAATAGAATTACTTATCTTGACTAGCTGCACCAACTCTTCGTTTTCGTTATACCGAAGTTTACCTGCAAACAAATCCTCAAATCTTCTTATATCCCTTTTATTATACGCATAAGAAGGCGTCTCTTCCGAAGAGGAAGCGGGAATACCGGCTTGATTACGGTTCATTTGATAATTATGTTTTAGATAATTTTCAATTTTATCTCTATATAAACCCTGATATGTCTTAAAAGCTGTAAGCAGATTTACCATATTCTTAAATACCGGTAATGCAGCTCTCTCAATATTACCCAAAGACTTATTATTATAATAAATGTTGTCATACAATTCTAGAAAACCATTGCGTATTTCTTGAATTGTTTTATCCTGATATCCGCTCATTTCAATTACGTTCAGAATACAAGCCACGTGAACCATCATTCCATAGTCAAATGCTGCTACTCTTCCCTCTGTCATAAGAAATTTGTAACCATTATCTTCTTTGTAAAACAAAGTAGATCCGTCATTGGACGTCATAAATGTGCCTGTAAATCTCTTAATTTCATCGTAAGAGAGAGAAAGCACATCCAGGTCCTTTGGCAAACCAAAATATATTGTGTCTTTTGACAAAACCATTTTTTTGATTTTTTCATTTGACACGGAAAATCCTTCCATATAAACGCCGGATACGTCGCTGAATCTTGACGGGTCTCTTGCGAGCGTGCCGATTGTTTTTTCAAGCGTTCTTATTGACGGTTTTTGTTTGATAGTTTTATCATTCATTATTTCGTAATGAAATTCTGTCAGCTTTTCTATAAATCCTTCCGACATTTCATAGCCGTTGGCTTTGGCATAACGTTTTAACATTTCAATCGTTTGCTCTTTGGGCAGCGGTTCCATTATGTAAACGCTGTGCCTGTCCATTACTTCGCCGCTGATTCTTGTCGACGCCGTGCCGCCTTTGCCCGGCAGATTGCCGGCGGAAATTGCGAAAAATCCTTCTTCGGCGTAAATTACTCTGCCGTCGGGAAGCGTTACGAATCCGTCCTGAAGAATATTGTTTAAAACGGCTAACGCGGTTTCGTCGCGCGGTTTGTCCGCTTCGTCTATTATTACGGGTTTTCCTTCAATCATCGCCCGCACCAAAGGGCTTTCGCGAAATACGTTTATTCCGTTTTCTAGTTCCGGTTGGCCGAGTAAATCCGTTCCTGAAGACTGAACGTTTAACTGCATTGACTGCGCGTCCAGCCCCAAAACGGTATTAAGGAGATAATCCGTAAGCACGGTTTTTCCGGTTCCGGGTACTCCCAAAACCATAATGTTTTCGCCGAGATTTATATCTTTCATCCATTGCCAAAATAAAAGCATATTCGCAGGCAGCTGATATTGCGGCCGGGATTTTAAACGTTCCCTCGCTTCTTTTATATTTTCAGGGTTTATAGCCGTTTTTACTTTTACTTCCCATTTGCCTTTGCCTAATACCGCGTAAACAGCGCCGTTTTCTTCCTTATATTCAAATTCGGCGTCTTCAAGCTTTTTATAACCTAAAGCAAATTTCGCGTTTTGGTTAAATCTTTTAAAGTTTGCGAACTGCGATAAAAATTCGTTAAACTTTTCTCTCTCTTTATCGCTTAACGCGTCCGTTGCGAAAGCCGAATCGATTAAGGAGCCGAGATATTCGATATCGTCCATATAATTGTCCGGATGTATGTGTTTTGCTATTTTTATTATTGTCCGCGGAGATATTGATTTTGAGAGTTTCGGAAAAGTTATTTGTTTGCCGTCAAATTCGACGGTTTTACCGTTATAATTTCGCGACCAACCGGCCAAAGTAATAAGAAACGATACTATGTCCGACAATATCTCTTTATTCTCGCTGCCGTCTTCCAAATCGCCGTAAATGCCGTCCATTATTCTTTCGTATTCTTCGCCGAATTCAGGATAGCCGACCTTGATTTTTGTCATTCTGCTGAGCAAATCGCGGTTTTTTCTGTTTAAATCGTTTCCGCTTACGTCCTTGCCCGAGCGGTCGTTGCTGAGCATTATTACTCTGAAATTATCGTCGTAAGAAAGACCGCTGATTCTTTCCCTGGTAAGAATGGTATTTAACGCCGACAGCACGCCTTCAAGTTTTACTTTGTCGACTTCGTCTATTATTACAAGTTCTCCCTGCAGCGCCGCCTTATATATTTCCGAAAATTCATGTTTGGTAATTACTGCCGGTATTTCAACTTTTATCTTTAACGGCAACCCCTCACCTGCCCTGCGGGCATCCTCTCCCGCAAGGGGCGAGGAAACAGCCAGTTCTAACTCTATTTCCTGTTTTCCCTGCATAAGAATTATTCTTTCGCTTATATCTTTTTGCGTTGTATTTGCGTGCAGGCTTACAAAACGCATGGGCATGCCCGTAAGACCGGCAAAAACAAAAGACAGCGCGTTTTTTCCGCTGCCTTTTTGCCCTTCAAGCCAAATATTGCTATTTCTCGCGTCGCTTCCCGGTTTGCTGTAAGTCGTAAGCATGCGTTTTAATAAATCTCTGTTACCCGCTGTAAATTTATACGCGTTTATTCTGCCGGAATCTCCCACGCGGTAACCTATCAGGTCGGGAATTGTGTCAATTTCCCCAGCGATAAACTCTTTCCATTCGCCGTTTTCTTTCGTATATAACTTTACTCTGTTTTCGGCTTTCTTAGAATCAGCCCTGTTGTCAACGGCAATTTCTACCGGCTTTTTCTGTCCGTCGCTTTTAATTTTTAAATATTTTTTTCCGTTGCGGGTAACGTAACCCCAATGAGTTATGTTGCCGCTTAAATCGTCGCCTTTGGCTATTGCGTCGCCGACTTCAAATAAAGGTTCGTATTTGTCTGCGGTAAGTTCATGGAAAATCTCATGAGGCTGAGAACTTTCCCTTAAAGCGTCGCTGCCGTATTTTTGTTCAAGCCATTGTGTATCGCCGCCGGCTCTTCTTTGTATAAATTCGTATTCTTCTAGTTCGTGGGGTATAAGCTGTTTTTCTATAAAAGTTTCCGCTTCATACCCTTGCGGAGGCCCGTTATTTTTTATCCATTCCAAAACCGACTGATGTATTATTATTTCTTTTTTTCCGGTTTTTTCGTCTAAATTTATCGTCGCAAATACATAATTATCTTCCCCGGGAGCAGTTAAATCCAAAGGCGCTTTGCTTACCTTAATAATATATCCGTCTTTTTCCCGAACCTCCGCGGAAGGTAAAAATTTGCCGTATTTCTTATCTGTATCCGCATCGCTTAATATCCAGTGTTCATATCTGCCTTCAAATAAAAATTTTATGAGTTTTTGCACGTATTTTACGGAAAAATTCATGGCGATATGGGATTGAGTTTCGTCGAGCGAAAGGTTTATGATTTTTTCGATTTGAGACGGATCCTTCGGGTCAATTCTGAAATATCCGTCTTCTTTTATGAATTCTATAAATTTTTCAACAACATATCCGGTCGTTACGCTCGGTATTGCCTTCAGCGTTTCTTTTAAAACTTTCTTTATATTTTTGCCGAAAGTCATCGTCTCGTCGCGTTCTTCCTTAAACATATCTTTCACGAACGCCGCCATTTCACCGAGCAAATCTTCGGCTTTCGCAACCGTTTTAGCGGCCGGAGCAAGCCCCTGGGGATAAAGAGCGGAAATTTCACCCGAAGGGGTATAGCGTTCCTCCAAATTGGCAGCATTTTTTCCTATCCCGTAACTGACAAACTTTACTCCGCTTTCCGCATTCTCTCTGTAAAATTTTTCGACATTATAAGGAATGATATTACCTCTGTCTCCGTCGCTTATATGTAAAATACTTTTAAAAATTCCGCTGCCGTCTTCGGATATTTTTTCAACGGCGGCGCGCAATGACGGAATATCTTCAGTACCGCTGTTGCTGCCGTCTTTAAGCTCTTTAACCATACTGTAAATAGATTCGTCGGTTATATCTTTGGATTTTGTAATTTCCAAAAAATTTGCAATATCGCCGTACATCGTCACGCCTATTTCTATGCCGTCTATTTCTTTTAAAGCAAGCAAAACCGTAATAAGCATTTTAAGCGTGCCGTACATGTCGCTTCCGTTATCTATTAATTTGCCGTCGCTTGCAACATCAACGCTCCCCATAGACCCGCTGCCGTCTATAACTATCATTACCCTGTGTTCGCCGCTGCTTTTGACGAGCATTTTTTGAAATATTTTGCCGTCGGCAAGGCGCGAAAAATCATCGCTTAATTCCCCGCTTTCCATTCCCGCAAGATACTCGCCGGGTATTGGTTTTTGCATTTCTCTTTTTATTTCGTCGGCAAGCTCTTTTGCACCCTCTCTAAACGGTTCGAGAAGTTTATACATCTCGTTTAATTCGGTTTGGCTTAAATCCGGATGTTTTATTTCCGCGCTTCTGTCTTTTACTTTGGCTTTGCCTCCGCCTTTGCCGCTATTTGATTTGCCCTGGCTGCCGAACTTTTTAAACGGATTTGCAGCTTGTTTTACTTTTTGGCTGGGCTGTTTGGACGGTTTTTTCTGCCCGCTTTGTCCGTCCTGCGAAGAAGACTGCGAAGATTTTTCAGACGCCTGCTCGTTTTGTCCCTGCTTCGGCGAAGACGAAGGCTGTTCTTTGCCTGACTCCGAACCGTCTTTCCCCTGCCCTATCTGTTTTTTAAGTTCTTCTATGTCTTTCTTATATTCCTCCAACTGCTGCTGCAAACTTTGCAAAGAATCTCCAACTCCTTTATTTAACCGGTCTATTTCCGAAACATTGCCCTCTAAATCCTGCGCCCCTTTTTCTACTTTTTCCGCCTGATCCCTTTGCGAAGGCACGTTTTTATTTTCTTTTAACAGTTCCTGCAGACGTTGAATTTTTTCCTGCAGCTCTTTCATTTTTTCTTCAAATTCTTTAACGCCTTTGTCCAAATCTTTGCCTTTTTGATACAAATCGTCGGATGCGGCCTGCGTTCCTTTTGCCGATTCTCTCTCGCCGTCTAATTGATTTCCCTGCTGTTTTAACTTTTGCGTCCCGTTTCTTACGTCGGACATCTCCTGACCCAGCTCTTCTGCCTGCGTCTGCAATTGCTGCGACAGCTCTTCCAGACGGCTTGTGTCCTGGCTCATATCCCCGCCGGAACCGCTTTTGCTTTCTATATCTCTTGCCGATTTTTCAAGTTTTTCCAGCTCTTGGCGCATCTGTTCTATTGTTTGGGCTATTTCCTGCTGCGTCTGCCCGAGTTTTCCCGCTTTGCCCTGCGCAGAAGACGCCTGCCCCTGCATTTTGTCGTACTGCTCTCCTTGCTTTTCGTTTGAGGACGCTTGTTTTCCGTTTTGCGCGTATCCGCCGGACTGCTGTTGCAGCATAGAATCCATTTCGTCGCGCATTAACTCTTTCATTGATTCTTCAAATTCGCGCTTTTGATCTTCATTCATATTTTCAAGCATTTCTTTCATCTCGCGGATTTGCTCTTCCGTAGGCTGCTGCTGTCCGGTTTGCTTCTGTCCGGATTCTTTTTGTTTGCGTAAATTTTCAAGCATTTGTTCTATGTTTTTTTGTATTTGCTCACGTCTGGCTTTTTCTCTGGCCAGTTCTTCCATTTTTCTTTTCTTTAAATATTCTTCGGACTCTTTTATTATTTCCGCAAGTTTCGGCCAGATTTCCGTTTTGGCCGTTTCATAAACCTCTTGCGGTATTTTGTCACCTATAACCCCTAATCCGGATATTCTCTTCACGGCATCAGACGTCTCCCTCAAGGCTTTTTTCACCAAAGCATTTTCAATGCGCGGGTCTTCTTTTCTTCCGGTTCTTGCTACGAAAAGCAATCCTTCTATATATTGCGCAAAAAGCGATTTGTCCTGCATTGTCCTTTTTGCAGATTCCGAATCAGGGTTGGGATACAATACCTTTATTAAATCTTCGTTTACTTTCCCTTTAAAATTATCTTTTCTTGTCCTTATTAACTCCAGCGTTGACATCAAAAGATAAAATCTGGAATTATCGTACCCTTTTTCAACTTTTACGGGCTTTGAAAAACGCACTACCGATATTTGCTCCAAAAACAACGCTTTCGCCGCATCTTCATCGGGATAATCTAGCAACAGAGGATCGTAATATATTGTATTGCCGTCTTCGGAAATAGAAAAAAGTTCGCCGCTTTCCTCATTCTCGCTTGTCTTCTTTCTCTCTTTTAGCTCAAACTTCTCATTGCCGGTCATACTTCTGAACAGTTCTTCTATTTCTTTTACTATCCTTTCTCTTTTTTCCATATCCGGAAAAAATTTAGGCACTTTACTTGTTTCTTTGGCCAAAACCTTATCCGCCCACTCTAAAGCGTCGGACAATGATTTTTTCTTTCTTTCTTTTTCATCTCGGATATGCTTATTTCTCCCCCATATTATTCCCGCCGCAACTGTTCCCTTCAATCTTTCATACATTTCAACTGCCAGATTATTTCCGGACTCAACAAGATTTAGAAATTTCAAAGCGTCTTCGACTGATTTATATCCCAACAGCTGCCAATTTTCCGATATTAAATTAAAAATGAACGGATCTAACGTATTTGAATTAAGTTCCCCTTTAATTTTATCCGCATTCTTTTCTCCAAGCTCAAAAACTGAATACTCTTTCTTTTCATTTTCTTCTTTGGGAATATTTGTAGAATAATATAATAACGCGCTTACTGACTGCGTCAATATTTCAATTTGCATAGGAATATCGATTATCTTTTTATTTGCCAAAGCGTGTATAAGTTCGTGAATGTAGACGGATTTGAATAATTCTTCATTTTCTATCGCATGCATATGAACTACGCCCGTCTTGGGAATTGTATAACCATGATTGCCGTATTTTTCAAAATCAGAGGAATAATTAAGCTGTCTTGAAAAAATACTAACAATTTGTTGATATTGCATGGGAGACATTTCAGAGAATATTTTTCTTGCTTCTTCAGGAGACCAAATCATCGAAGAGAAACTGTGCGGTTTTGTATTCCTTATCATTTCATCTCTTACTTTTTCCGCATTAGGCCTTTGATTTGCTGGAAATGCCGATATTAAAGTATCTACAGCTTCTCTTATCCATCCGTTATATTTATCGTCAAATTCTTCCCCTGCAGAACTTATTATTTCATACCAAGGCCCTATGGCGCTGTTCCCAGGCTCCGTTAATAACTGCATAGCGTATTCTTTAAGCGTCCCGTCTCTTGTAAAAACTTCCATCAGCAATTGCAAATCCAATTCTTTATTTAAAAACGCCGTTTTTACAATTTGCGCGGATTTTAACATGGATTCATACGATTTTTTATATAAATCCGCGTCAAGCGCATATACGGCTTGCAGCAAGTCGTGTCTTTGCTTATAATAATTTATAACTTCGACGCCGTATTTCCCATAGCCTTTAACATCTTCTGCTTTTATTTTTGTCCTGACTGTCGCCGCGCTTACTAATGCGTCAAAATATCCTTTTACCGTATTTAATGTCGGCGTAAGATAATTTTGAATTTTAAATTTGTCGGACAGCATTGAAAGGATTGTTTTAAACTCGGGAACGTTTAACACCGCGCTTATTACGGGATTGTCTTTGAATTTGTCTTTTAGAACGGCATGATTTGATATTATCATCTGCACGCCGTCGGGCAGCATGCTTATTTCGTTTAGGGTAAAACCTTCGTTTTCTTTTATCGCTTTTTGTACTTCAGGATTGCTTGCTATGCGCCATATTAAGCCGTCGCCGCTTTGCATAACGGAGCTTAACGGACCGCTTTTCGATATTTCTTTTACAAGCCAATATATAAGTTCCGCGCTTCCCGCTGGAGAGGACAAAGTCCTTATTCTTTCGATATTTGAAAGTACGCTTTCTTTGACGTTTTCCGTTATCTGCAAAGCGCGTACGGAGTTTTCGACGGCTGCTTGTTCAGGAAAATCTTTTATTTCAAATTTGTTTGTGATTTCGTTTTTATATATCTCTAAAATTTCGCCGTTAATATTTACTATATACCTGCCGTCTGCATAACTTATTTTTGCGTCCGTCGAACCAAGCGTTAATGCTAAAGCAGAACTGTCCTTCAAAAACGGCAACCCCTCACCTGCCCTGCGGGCATCCTCTCCCGCAAGGGGCGAGGAAAAAACAGCCTGCGCCTTTTCTCCCTCGCCCGCGAAAGACGAAGCTTGAGGGTGAGGGGTTGCCGTTGCCGAGCTGCCAATAATCGAAATTTTCCCCGCCTGTGCTTTAACAAGCTTTTCGTAAATCTTTTGAGAATTCCCCACTCCGTTTAAATTCGGCATTACCGTAATGCTCGACACTCCTCTGCCCTTAAGCATTTCTTTAAAACCCTCGGAATGAAATCCTCCCGTCACAACCACAACAACTTTAGAATTCTTTAATTTATCCTGAATTTCCATATGAGAAAGATTTAATAAAACGCCTTCCCCTTTGTCTTTGATTCGTAATTGCCGTAAAAATATCTCGTCCCTTTCATCATTGACCCTATAATATTCGTCCAATATTTTAAAATCTTCCCGCAATTCTTCCAAACTGTTCTCATAATTATATTTGTCCCACAAATATTTAAAATCTTCAAACTTCCTTACGAAATATTTATAATCCTCCGCAGTTAACGAATTTGTCAGATAATTCTTAAAATACCCGTAAAAATACGACAAAAACGCCGCCTCTATTTCGTCTATATCATCTGAAAACGCTATTCTTATTTCCTGCGAAAGATTGTTTTCTTCTTCCGGCAGTTCATGCGCGTTTATCGCTTTTTGCAGACGCGCGTTTTTAAAAAATAAATCCAAATCGGGCAATGTCCTGCTTATTTCGATTCCGTATTTTTCAGCTATTTCTCCCGCGTAAAAACATAAATCGCCGCTATTTGCAAAATTATCCGTTTTTGCCAATAACTCAGAATATACCGAATACGGCAGTTTTTCTTTCAAAATATTTATAAATATTTTAAGCTGTTTTTGTACTTTCTTATAGTCAGTCTTTTTTTCAAACCCGCCCATTTTTACGTATGCACTTATGTTCGGGTACTTGCGCATATCTATTTCTTTAATATTTTCACAATACTTCTTCAGCAAAGCATAATATTTATCCATGCTGATTTTTCCGGCTTTATACTCTTTCGTTATTTTGTCAAACCGTTTATTCCTGTGTCCGAGATATTTCGCCTGTATCAAAACCAGCTCTTCTTCCAATGCTTTTAATTTCTTTTCATAGCGTTCCTGCCGCGATAATATTTCATTGAGCCTTACTATGTTTTGCTTGTGTACCTTTTCGTCTTCTATTCCTTTTATAATATCGTATTTATTGTTCAGCGCAGAATAATATTCCGCTCCCGTAATCCTTCCGGAATTTAACAAAACATCCAGCAATTCCTTTCTGTCGTTTTTATCTTCGACACTTTCAATCCAGCCTGTATTTACATTACCGTAACCACCCTCGGCATACACGGCGCTTAGACCGTATTTGTCGTCTATTTCTTCTATAAGCGCGGCTATATTTCTTTGAATTTCAGGATTACAATGCAGGTCTTGAATATTTATGATTATCTCGGGCGCGTCAAAAAACGCCTTCTCGGTTATTTTACCGTGAGCGTTCGATATCAAAACGTCTTGTAAAAAAGTCCCATTAGGGGAGAGGTTAATTAGCTTGGCTTGGCTTGGCTTGGCTTGGCTTGGCTTGGCTTGGCTTGGCTTGGCTTGGCTTGGCTTGGCTTGGCTTGGTGGCTTGGCTCCGTTTTCAGTATTTTCCTGCGCGCCAATAGAGCCAATAGAGTACGCGTTTGTTCCCATTGCGGAAATAAGGAAACATACTAGAGTCAAAATTGATATGGTTTTTTTTAAGTTAAAAACAGATACTATTTTCATAAAGCATCCTATAAAAAAAACATATAATCCTGAACTACAGAATTATATGTTTTTTTATAAACTTCATATCTTTTAATAAATTACGTTTTTTTCTGAAAATTATCGCAAGCCACATCATTAACATGCAATAAAAAGCAAATATTGCCGCGTTATTATACAGAAAATCAACGGATAAATTATCCGTTAACAATCGGTTTTTTGCAATAAGTTTTTCATAGGCCGGACTGCTGAATTTTTCAATAGTTTGGATTTTGTAATTGGAAAATGAAAAATTTATAGGATTATTCTTTTTCTCCCTGCCGGTATTTTTTTCATTTTTCTTTTCGTTTTGTTTGTCCGTAACATTACTCAAATGGCCTAATAATGAGTCTTGTAATTCTTTCGTAAGCTGAATCGGATTGTAAGAATATGTTATCGTGCTGCCAACATGCGAAAATACTATAGATAAATCTATCTTTTTATTTATAGTTATAGAATAAAAAGAAAGATTTAACAGTATGCATGACAAAATAACATAGGCAATGATTTTCATTTTTAATCTATTGCTCACAATTTTTCCTTTTAAAGCACACTTAAATTATACTATAAATGTTGATCTCCGCAAGTGAAATATTTGTGAAATATCTGTAAATCATAATGTTGTCAATAATTTTGTATTCGCTTTATTTTTATTGTATATTATAATAAAACATTTTATTATTCGGGAGATAATTATGAGTTCAAGAACGCTTATTTGGATACTTGTCGCGGTATTAGCCGCAGTGCTTATAGCCAGCAATGCAAGAATGCAGTTTAAATCCGCAAAGAATAACGCGAAGGAACAACATATTGAAGCGGCTTTCATAACCGTTACCGCTCCGCTTCTGGAAAACAAAAGTTTAAGCGAAAAAAACATAAAAGAATCTCTTAAAGATTCAATTTCTTATGTTTCTGTTTACGGCGTATTCAGCCAAAAAGCCGAATACTCGGTAATTTTTACCAGACATACAAAAGATTTTGAGATTAACAATTTAGCGGATTCTCTTATTTCCCTGTTTTCCGGAAATAATTTCGCGTATGAAATTGCCGGTGAAGAAACCGGCAGCCAAGAAAATTTAAGTTTAACAGGAACTTTCGAACACTCAAGACAAAAATTCGGCGTTGAAGCTTTGTATGTAAAAAGAGATCTTTATTCATGGCAAATTTTTACGGTTTTTCCGTTTACGGACAAAGCGTTCTCCTCGGCTAAAGATTTTATAGCTTCCGTAAAAACAGACGCAGAAATAAAAATTAAAGAACCCGCCTTGGAGAAATAAAAAACCCGCAACATGTTATTCTTACTGAATATTCCCGTAAGCGTTTTATAGATAAAAACTAAATTACATTATAATTTTTTTATATTTTTTTCTTGTAATGATAACTTTAAAAAAGTATAATAATTGTTTAAATCTGTTTTGAATGGAGAAAATAATGCTTACATTTAACAAAAAAACAAATAAGCTCGAACTCGAAGCTTACCATTTTGAGCTTCAGGACGTTAAGGAGCCGAATCTTTTCAGGGAAACGTTCCAATATACGGAAGTTCCTAAAATATTTTTTAACAACGAAGTAGTCCCTATGAACCCGCCTGACGAAATATGGATTACGGACACGACTTTCCGCGACGGACAGCAGGCTATGGATCCTTTTACGCCCGACCAGATAGCTCATATGTTTAACCTTATGCATAAACTCGGCGGTCCGAACGGAATAATAAGACAGACCGAATTTTTCTTATATTCCGAAAAAGACAGGGCGGCCGTGCGCAAATGTCAGGAATTCGGCTATGAATTTCCGCAAATTACTTCGTGGATAAGAGCGACAAAAAGCGACTTTAAACTTGTAAAAGAAATGGGAATCAAAGAAACCGGAATTTTAACTTCATGCTCGGACTATCACATATTTTTAAAACTTAAAAAAACGCGCAAAGAAGCGCTTGAAATGTATTTGGACATAGTAAAAGCGGCGTTATCCGAAGGCATAATACCGCGCTGCCATTTTGAAGACATTACAAGAGCCGATATTTACGGTTTTATAGTTCCTTTCGCAATGGAACTTATGAAACTTTCAAAAGAAGCAAAAATGCCGATAAAAATAAGGGCGTGCGACACTTTGGGATTCGGAATAAGCTATCCCGGCGCGTCTTTACCCAGAAACATAAACGGAATAATGCACGGGCTTACGCATTATGCCGGAGTTCCGTCGGAATTTATAGAATGGCACGGGCATAATGATTTTTACAGAGGTTTAAGCAACGCTACAAGCGCATGGCTTTACGGATGTTCCAGCATTAACGGATCTCTTTTGGGTATAGGCGAAAGAACCGGGAACACGCCGGTAGAAGCCCTTGCCATAGAATACGTCGGATTAAGAGGAACTCCCAACGGAATGGATTTGACCGCCATAACCGAAATTGCGGAATATTTTAAAAAAGAACTTAAATACGATATACCTAAGAACCAGCCGTTTGTGGGAGCCAATTTTGCAATGACTAAAGCCGGCATTCATGCCGACGGGCTTTTAAAAGAACAGGAAATCTACAATGTTTTTGATACGGCGGCAATATTAAACAGGCCTCCGGAAGTGGAAATAACCGACAGAGCCGGGCTTGCGGGAATAGCCTATTGGTTTAACACGCAGCTTCCAAAATTGAAAAATTCTAACGATAAACTTGACAAAAACAACTCTTCTATAGTACAGGTAAAAGAAGAAGTGGACAAACTGTTTCAGGAAGGCAGATGCACCGCGATGACGCATCAGGAAATGCTGGCGTTTGCAAAAAAATATTTGCCGGATTATTTATAGTTAATATAAAAAAACAAAGGACTGAAAGCGTAGTATGCTTTCAGTCCTTTGTTTTTTTATATATAAGCTCAAACCTGCTTTTGTCACTTTTCCAACTTGCATATTTGAGTGTTTTCGCCTTTAAAAAACCCCCAATGAGTAAAACCTGTTTCCTTTAATTTTTCAAGCTGGTTTGACACGTTTTTCTGCCTGACAAAAACCGAAACAGTTTCGTAATCGTTCATTGCCTTTTCGCAGTATTTAACCGCTTCCGGATAAGCGTCCTTTTCGGGGTCGTACAAAACGGCCGCTTTTATCCCGCACGCAGGTTTTATCCCGCCCGAAAAAAAAGAGTCGATTATTCTTTCAAAACCAAGCGAAAAGCCGCAGGCAGGCTCTTGCTGTCCGGAAAAACTTCCTATCATATTGTCATAGCGTCCGCCGCCGCCGAAAGACATATTGCCGTTAATTTCATTAACTTCATAAATCGTTCCGGTATAATAGTCCATACCGCGCACAAGCATAGGGTCAAAGCGTATAATTGTGTCTCCCAAAAGGCTTTTAACCGATGAAATTATTTTTAACAATTCTTTACATGCTTTAGCGTAATTTTCATCGGAAGCTCCGGCGCCTTCCTGCAAATCTATTCTGCTTCTACGCGCTTTGAAATCTTCAAAAACTTTTTTTACGTTCGCAAGCACGGTTTCTTCAAATCCTTTTTTCCTAAGTTCTTCTATAATATCATCCAAAGATTTCTTATCAAGTTTATCCAAAGCTATAAGAAAATCCCTGTAGCCGTCATCGGTAACTCCGCAATTTAAAATTATTCTTTTAAGTATCCGCCTATCGTTGATTCTGATTTCGAAATTTTTTATTTCAAGCGACTGCAGGGTTTTACATGTGACATAAATCAGCTCAGTTTCGCAGTTAGGAGTAGAATCGCCTATAATGTCTATATCGCATTGGGTAAACTGCCTGTAACGCGACTGCTGGGGCTTTTCCGCCCGCCATACATTTCCGATTTGAAAAGCTTTAAAAGGTTTCGGCAGTTTATCTTTAAAATGTGCATAATATCGCGCAAGAGGAACCGTAAGATCGTAACGCAGTCCGAAATCCGCCAAATCATTTTCCTGCGCGCCTTCTTTTAACGTTTCTTTAAGTTCATCCCCGCGTTTTAAAATCTTAAATATAAGTTTTTCGTTTTCGCCGCCTTTTTTGCTCGTAAGATTTTCCATCTTTTCAAGACTAGGCGTATCTATGGAATTAAAACCGTACTTTTTATAGCACGAGATTATCCCGCCGACAACTTTATTCCTTATTTCGGACGCCGCAGGCTCTATGTCGCGCATTCCTTTCGGGGGCGTAAATACGTCTTTTATCATAGCAGTTTCCGCTTCCTCTTATTAAAGTTCATTCTTAATTTCCTCAATTTTATTTCCGCATATCTGTTTTTCGTCCATACTCAAAACTCCTACCGACATAACCATTTTGAAAGCTTCGTCTATAGTATGGTTAGTATGCACTATGTCTTCCTCTTTAAACAAAAACAAAAAACCCGTCGTAGGATTAGGCGTCGTAGGCATAAGCGCGCAAATATATCTTTCGCCGTTGACGATTTGTTCGCCGGTCAAAAAAGCAACGCTGTAAACGCCTTTATAAGGGTAAGGAATAAAAATCACTTTCTTAAAACTCTTTTTACTGTCGTTTCCGAAAATAAAATGAATAAATTGCTTCGCGGCGGAATAAATTGTTCCCAAAAGAGGCAGTTTTGCTATTAATTTTTCAAAATACGCTAAAACCGATCTTCCCAAAACTTTATTCGTTAAAAAACCCAAAGCGCAAACGATCGCTATCGACGTGAAAAAACTTATTAACTTAGCAAGCCCGTACACCCATACCTTGTCCGACATAAAATAGCTGAGAATCGGAATTAAATACGGCGAAGTAAAATCGCTTATCAGATTAAATAACACGCGCAGCACAAAATAGGTAAGCCACAAAGGAATTATAACAATTAATCCGGTAACAAAATATTTTTTAAATATAAGTTTTATTTTATCCGTAAAACTTTTTTCCGGTATTTCGTCTTTAATTTCATTTTCCATATACAAACGCCCTCCCCGCTTTTAAGAGTTTGTTTAATTTCGCCTGCGAGTCGGATTCAACGTAAACCCTGACAACAGGTTCGGTTCCCGAAAGCCTGAAACCTATCCATGTGCTGTCGTCAAGAATAAATTTGTCTCCGTCTATGGTAATTTTTTCGCGGACTTTCATTCCCGCAATATTATCAGGCGATTTCATTTTAAGGGTATCTTTGAACGCTTCCATAACTTCAACAGGCAAACGGAAATTAAGCCTTGAAGTCAAAACTTCTCCCGTCATTTTCTTTATTTCTTTTATTATTTCGCCGACTGATTTTTTATTCATGGCAACGGCTTCCGCCATCAAAAGACAGGCTAGTATTCCGTCTTTTTCGGGGACATGCCCTCTTATGGTAAGACCGCCGGACTCTTCTCCGCCGATTATGAAGTCGTCAGGATTATTTACCATTATATCGCCTATATATTTAAACCCTACGGGAGTTTCTTTCACTTCAACTCCTATTTTCGCGGCAAGCTTGTCTAGCATATGGCTTGTCATAACGCTTCGCGCGGCAATTCCTTTCCAGCCTCTGGTTTTATTAAGATGATAAAGCAAAACAGGAATTACTTCATTAGGCGTAATAAATTTACCGTTAGAATCTATAATACCGAACCTATCCGCGTCGCCGTCCGTAGCAAGCCCGAGTTTGTACGACTCTTTTTTTACTATCTGGAAAAGCTGCGAAATATTTTTTTCGGCAGGTTCGGGCGCTCCGCCGCTCGCAACAAACATCGCGTCTCTGTTTTTATTTATAGTAGTCTGTTTTATTCCGGCTTCGTCAAGCAAAGCGTCAAGATAATCGCTTCCCGTGCCGTTTAATACGTCGACGGCAACTTTCAAATTAGCTTTCCTTAACGCTTTAAAATTTACAAGTTCTTTTATCCTTTTCAAATAAGCCGTACGGGGATTATAAATTTCAATAAGTTTATTTTTTACTCCCTCGTCAAAAGAAATATTTTTAATATCTTTAGGCTGTATTGAAGCGCAGTATTTCTCAATTTTTTTAGTCGTTTCGGGCAAAGCCGGGCCGCCCCATGACGGAGAATATTTAATACCGTTGTATTTGTAAGGATTGTGGCTTGCCGTAAAATTTATTCCGCCGGTAAGTTTCGAACGGATTATTTCATAAGAAATCACGGGAGTCGGAGTATCTCTTTTGCAAAACAAAGCCTTAATTCCGTTTCCGGCCAAGACTTCGGCGGAAGTCTTAGCAAAATCTTCGGATATAAATCTCGTATCATAGCCGATAATCACGGATGCTTTTTTATTTTCTTCGTTTATAAGTTTTGCGATTGCCTGCGTTACGATCCGGACATTACCGTAAGTAAAATCCTCGGCTATAATGCCTCTCCAGCCTGACGTCCCGAATTTAATCATACTGTTTAACTCCCTAACGGCGATGCATGGATGCAGGGATGCACAGATGCATAGCAACGACACTTATTTTACCATACGTCTATGCCTCTATGCATCTAATCCTCTGTCGTTACTCTTGCCATTCCTTAATTTTTTCAGAATATATTTCTATCAATCCCGCGGCCGAGGATTTGTCTTTGGATTCCGCCCATATGTGAAAAAACGCTTCGTCCGGATCCGGCACAAGCAGAACCCAGCCGTTGCTTAAATATATTTTTACGCCGTCCACAAGTTCGGCTTTTTTACCTTTTGCGTCTTCTATTGCTTTGCGCATGGCCTGTCCTTTTTTATCCCAGGTACAAGGCACGGTTTTATGAAAAACTTCAAAAGACGGAATTTCACGGCTTATTTTACTCAAACTTAACTCTTCTTCCGACATCATTTCAATAACTTTCCCTATAGCGTACATGGCGTCAAAAGCGTTTTGGAATTCCGGAAAAATAAAACCGCCGTGATTATCGCCCACAAAAACCACTTCTTTATCCGCCGACGCGTTCATTATGTTTCTCGGACTTGTCGCGGTTCTTCTTATTTTTACGCCGAATTTTGCGGCAAGCTCGTCGATAACGGAAGAAGCGTTTATCGGAACGGCTATAACCGCGTTTGAATCTTTATGAGTTTTCATCACAAGATAGGCCATTATAAGCATAGCCAAATCATCCGAAATTACTTCCCCCTTTTCATCCACCAAAAACAGCTTTTCCGCTCCGGTGTCTATCAAAAACCCGGCGTCGCCTTTAAGCGTTGTGACTATATCGGAAAGCTGGTTTAAAGAATTGGTAAACTCTTCCGATGATTTGTTTATTTTAGAAGAATTTACAAAAGCGTTTAAAGCTACTACGTCCACGTCGAGTTCTCCCAGTATCGCGGGAAATATCATTGACGCGGAAGAATAAGCGTAGTCTATGACTATTTTCTTTTTCGATTTTGTTATTTTGTCTTTCTTAATGGTATTCAGATAGCCTGTTTTATAATATTCGATAGCCCGCGGCGGAACGGTAATTTCGCCGACGTCGTTCATATTGGCTCTTTTAAAGTCTTCCCTGAAAAAAAGCTGCTCTATGCCTTTTTCCTGATTGATTGATATGTCCCGGCCTTTTGAGTCAAAAAACTTTATATCCACAAGCCTGGGGTCATAAGGCGACTGCCTGACGTGAATTCCTCCGGCCTCGCCCTCATTTCCCATTTCATATCTCACTACGGGAACAGGAGAGCTCCTCAAATCCCCGACTTTAACTCCGGCGGACAAAAGCCCTGAAATTATTCCTCTTTTTATCATTATGGTAGCGCGGTGGTCGTCCCTTGAAGTAAGAATGTACGCGCCCGCGCCGACAAAAGCGCCGTAAGCGGAGCCTATTTTTGCCGCAAATTCAGGCGTGATTTCAATGTTGCCGAGGCCTGTTATTCCGTAAGCGTTAAATAACGCTTTATTCCATTTTTCGCCCCAAACAAGACTGCTTGAAAGTATAGCGCCCGCTTCCACTATTTTATGAGGCCATATTCTTAAATTGGTTCTTATGATAGCGTCCGCGCCTATTCTGCATTCTTCTGCGATAATCGTTCCCACCTGAAGAACGGCTCTGTCGCCGATTTTTGTCGAATTTCCTATGACGACTTCTTTAAGCCTTGCTTCGGTCCCTATGGAAACATTATCCCAGATTATAGCGCCCAGAACATCCGCGCCCGCTCCTATTTTGACGTTAGAACCTATTACCGAACGCGAAATTCTCGCGCCGTCTTCGATAACAACGTTATCGCCTAAAATAACCTGTCCGTCAACTTCAACGTTTTTTCCTATGACGACGTTTTTACCCGCGCAAATTTCTTTATCTTCCACGTCCGTAATTTTGCAGGTAAGACCTATTTTAACTTTGCCGTCGAGAATATCGTAATGGGCAAGTCTGTATTCGTCGTGGTTTCCTATGTCCTTCCAGTAGCCTTCGGCGATATAGCCGTAAAGCGGTTTGTTTTCTTTTAAAAGCAGAGGATACAAATCTTTTGAAAAATCAAAAGGTCTGTCCTGCGGAATGTAATCAAAAACTTCCGGTTCCAATATGTATATGCCTGTGTTAATCGTATCGGAAAAAACTTCGCCCCACGACGGCTTTTCCAAAAACCTTTCGATTTTTCCGTCTTTATCGGTAATGACGACGCCGAACTGAAGAGGGTTGTTAACCCTTGTTAAAACCATTGTCGCTATGGCTTTTTTCTTTTTGTGAAATTCAACGGCTTTAGACAAATCGAAATCCGTTAAAACGTCTCCGGAAATAACCATAAAAGTGTCGCTTAAGTTTTTCTGGGCGAATTTCACGCTTCCCGCGGTTCCTAAATCCGACTCCGGTCTTAAATATTTTATATCGACGCCGAATTTTTTTCCGTCTTTGAAATAGTCCGTTATTATTTCAGGCTGATAATAAAGCATCATTGTTAAATCGTCGATTTTATACTGTTTGAGAAGATTAATAATATGGCAAAGCATAGGTTTGTTCGCCATAGGCGCCATAGGTTTTGGAACACTGCATGTGATAGGTCTGAGTCTAGTGCCGAATCCGCCCGCCATAATAACAGCCTGCATAACGCCACCTCTTTATGGAAAGTTATTGTAAATACAAGCGAATTTTACCAAATTCAAAATGTAAAATCAAAAATTTTTCTTTCTTTCCTTTTTCGGTGTCTTTTTTAAATGATTTGACAGGAAATCGGGTTTCTAAAAAAACCCTTTAAACATAACATCGTTTAAAATGCGCTGAACTTGTTTCAGCAGCTAGCCATTAGAAATATTAAAGGCTAGCTGCTGAAACAAGTTCAGGGGACACAACTAAGGTTTTTCAAGAAACCCTATTAGAGTGTGTTCACACTCTAGTAAAACATGAACCTTATTCCTATATTTCCATTCGCATTTTCATAGTTTTCTCCAGTATAATATTTCGCATTTGCGAACACTTTCCAATTTTCCGATACCCTTATTTCTGTTCCCACTCCTGCTCCTATCTGTATTTTTCCCTCTTCGGCTCCCCTGCTGTAAAAATCTATTCCCGTTTCCTCAAACTCGCTCTTTATCTCCGGCGCCGTTCCTTCTATTATATACTTTCCTTCTACCTTGGCGTACCATATCAATCTGCCTTTCTCATAATCAAAACCCGCTCCTACTCTTCCCATACTTCTCAAATAGCTTCCTTCCTTCACATCCAAATTGTACATTCCGGCGCCTTTTTCCTTAAATCCTTCGTACATTGTATTTGACGCTTCTATTCCGACGTACGGTCTCAAAAATATACTTTCCGTTAAAACAATCGCTCCTGACAATTCCAAATCCCCGCTTACCGTTATCGCGTTTATGTCCGCTTCCGCTATATCGCCTTCGTATGTTTTTCTTTCAGTGCTGAAGTTGTCATAACTCCCTAACAACATGCATTTCAATTCCCAATAGTTCCTTAGATACCCTCCATACACTCCAAATCCGTTCTTGTTTCCTTCCGCTCTATTTTCTTCCTGTTCCGCATTACTTTTGATTACCCTTCCGAACATTCCCCACATAAGCTCTCCGCCCATCTTCTCCGTTAAGAATCTGTCAAAACCGAACACCGCTCCCATCGATACGTTTTTGTAATCTTCCGGCGAATTTTCGTCTTTCTCAAGGTTTTCCATTCCGCCTTGAAACTGTACCCACAATCCCGAATTTGTCTTATAATCTTCCTTGTGATTTCTTATTTTATCGTATACTTCGTTGTTCGGGCTGTCCGACGCCATACTTCTTACTATGTTCGATATGAAATATCCCGACACCTGCGATAAGAAATCTTTTACTTCCGCTATTGCCGACTCTGTCCCGCTTTCTAGTTTGCTGCTCATTGCGTTTAGCATCATTTCCCATTTGCCGGAATTTGCAATTCCTATATCAAACGTATTAAATGACCTTGCCGTCTCGCTTTGATTATATGTCAACCCCAGCGCGCTAAAATTGTAAGTGTACGCCGTCACTTGTCCGTTCACCAGCAATTTCAATATTCCGCTGCCGTCATTATATATAAACTGATAACTTAAACTGCTTCCGCCCGAGTTTATTATCCCGTTTGTTGCGGGGTTATATAACAAATTCGCTGCGCCGCTTGTTATTATCAACTCAAATAATGCATTGCTGTATGTTCCTACTCCGGCAAATATCTCTAAGTTTCCCGATATTACTGCCGTGCTTGCTATTATTCTGTCATTTCCTTTACCGTTTGCAAATATGTCCATCTTCAAACTCGTGCTGCTCTGAAATAACCCTGATACCGTTATCGTATTTGTGCTTCCGTTATGCATATCCAGCCTGCCTGTATTTCCCAACCGCAATTCTTTACCTCTGTAGGTTGCATTATCCAGTAATATTATATCTCCGCCGGTTATGTTGAAATCGCCCCATATCTCGTTTGTCCCGCCCAAATACATCGCTCCGGTTCCGCTTTTGTTTATCGCTATTCCGGTTCCGCTGTAATCGCTCAGTATTCCGCCTTCAAACCTTATCGCATTGGACCCGCTTATATTTAACTTGCCGTTTATGCCTAAATATACGTCATTAGGTTTTCCGGCCGCCTTATTCCCCGTAAACAACACATTGCCTGCATTTGTGTTAAAACTTACGGTACTGGCCGTTATGTACAATGCTCCGCCGGAACTTACGGCAATATTGCCGTCGAAAATTACTTCCCCTCCGCTAAAGCTCGTATTTGCTCCGCCGGCAGAATATAATGCTCCGCCTAAACCCGCTCTGTTGTTTACAAAACTTACTGCCGACGAATTAAAACCTATCACCGTACTGTTTCCATTGTATACCGCGCCGCCGTTATTGTTTGCCGTATTGCTGCTGAATGTTACATTCGCGTTTGTAAAGGTTACCGTTGAATCATACGTATTATATATCGCTCCGCCATTACTTGCCGCATTGTTATCAAAGACTGCCTTCGAGTTTGTAAAAGTTATTGCTGAGCCGTACTCGTTGTAAACTGCACCGCCGTTGCCGTTGGAACTGTTTGCCATATTGCCGCTGAAAGTTACCGTGCTTCCCGAAAATGACATATTTGCGCTGTTGGATATCGCGCCGCCGCAGCCATAGTTGCTTCTTGCCGTATTGCCGTTAAAAGTTACGTTTATGTTAGTAAAAGTTATTAAATTATCATTAGCTATCGCGCCGCCTCGTCCTGATGCCGTATTGCTGCTGAAGATTACATTTGCGCCTGTAAAGGTTATCGTTGAATAATACGAGTTGAATATCGCTCCGCCATAACCGTAGTACGCTGACGCTGCCGCATTGCTGCTGAAGATTACGCTTGTGTTTGTGAACGTTATTCTTGAACCGTTCCCGTTGTATATCGCTCCGCCATAATAGCCGCTTGCCGTGTTGCTGCTGAAGACTGCCGTGCTTGAGTTAAACAATACATTTGAAGCATTATCATTGTATATCGCTACTCCTCCATTACTTGTCGTATTGCTGCTGAAGGTTACATTGGAGTTTGAGAACGTTAGCGACGAACTGCTGTTGTAAATCACTACGCCTAAGCCATTGTCAGTCGTGGTGCTTGAAAAATTTCTGAATGTTATCGCTCCGTTTACCGTAACGGAACTGTTATTTAATTTTAGCCCGTAATTATTTGCGCCGTTTAACGTAAAGCCGTTGCCTGTAATATTCATTCTAAGATTTGCACCCACGGCGCCAAGCTTTCCCGTAAAAGTAATATTTCCGGTTAAATTTACATTTTGAGTTCCTCCTGCCTGCCACAGTTGATTGAAATAACTGAAGCTTGATACATCAACGGCATACGCTTTAATTACCGAAAAAAGCATCAAGATTGCAAGATTCAAAAGTATTTTTTTCATTGCCTTTCTCCTGCCTTAATTTATTTAATATTCCAATTGTCCGCAAGCTGCGGAAATGCCCGCTATTACGTCTAAAATGGATACGGCTTTCCTGAATATCATAATTCTTCATTTAATTATACTATAAGGATAAGCCAGATTTGTTAATTTTTCAATAAGTTTTTCAAATTTTTCACAAGTTAAAAACTAAGGTTTTTCGCTTAATTACTCATTTCAGTTTTGACACTTATCTCAATTTAAAATATAATCACCTAAATAGAAGATGAGAGGATGGGAGGATGAGAAGTTGAGTAGCGTCAAGGAAGTACGCCGTTGCTCAGCATCTCAGCTTCTCAACCTTTCATCATCCGCAGTTAAATGGAGAATTCAATGCCTCATAAATGGAGTACCAAATTTTTTACGAAAGCGTTTATTTTTTTAGCCGTTTTTATTCCTTTATGCATTATAGCATTGGGTAAAATCGTTGAAAAAGCCATAGAAAATTTACCGTCTATAAGCCAGCTTGAAAACTATACGCCGAACCTGTCGACAAAAATATACGATAAAGACAATAATTTAATAGCCGAGCTTTTTACCGAAAGAAGAATGCTTGTGCCGATAAACGACATACCGGTCAACCTGCAAAATGCCTTTATAGCTATAGAAGACAACGATTATTTTAAACACTGGGGAATATCGACAAGAGGCGTAATGCGCGCCATGTCAAGAATCCTGCTGAGAAGAAAACTCGCCGAAGGCGGCTCCACAATAACGCAGCAGCTTGCAAAAACCATATTTTTGACTCCCGAAAAAACCTTATCGCGCAAAATAAAAGAAATGCTTTTGACAATACAGCTTGAAAAAAATTATTCAAAAGACGAGATTTTACAGTTTTACATAAACCAGATATATTTCGGAAGCAGCGCGTACGGAGCGCAGTCGGCGGCAAAAATTTATTTCGACAAAAAAGTCGAGGATTTAAACCTTGCTGAAAGCGCCACTCTTGCCGCGATTCCAAAGTCGCCGAATTATTACAATCCTTTTAAAAATCCCGAAGCTTCTTTAAGAAGAAGAAACATTGTTTTGATGAGAATGAGAGTTCTCGGATACATAACGCCCGAGCAGGAAGAAGAAGCTTTAAAAACTCCTCTTCCAGTTAAAAAAGATAATGAAAAAAAGGATTCCGGACATTATTTTGTGGAGTTTTTAAGAATAATGCTTGAACCCAAATACGGCACCGACGTTTTGTTTAAAGGCGGCCTTTCAATATTCACTACTTTAGATATGCAGGCTCAGACCGCGGCTGAAAAATCCATAGAAGAAGCTCTGGCTAAATTTGATGAAAGCAGGGTTTCCGCTTTTGAAAAAGCGGGCAAAGAACCGGTGAAAGTCCAGGGCGGGCTTATAGCGATGGACATAAAAACCGGAGCCATACGCGCTATGGTCGGCGGAAGAGATTTTAAAGAAACGCAGTTTAACCGGGCGATACAGGCAAAACGCCAGCCGGGGTCGTCTTTTAAACCTTTTGTATATCTTGCCGCCCTTGAAGCGGGATTTACCGCGGCGACGCTTCTTGACGACGAGCCTATGATTTTCCTTTACAACGGAAAAAGCTGGGATTTGGTTTCAAGAGACTTAGCGGATCTTGAAAACATAGCGGAAACAATCCCTGAAGAAGATTTAATAGACATCGCTAAAGTATGGGTGCCTTTAAACTACAGCAGAAAGTTCAGAGGTCCGGTAACTTTAAGAACGGCGCTCGCGTTATCAATCAACACATGCGCAATACAAATGATAATGCAAGTGACGCCGATAAAAGTAATTCAGGCGGCCAAAAGGCTCGGTATTACGACGCCCATGTCAAACTCCTTAGCGCTGGCTTTGGGTTCAAGCGACGTTACGCTTCAGGAAATGGTGTCGGCTTACGCTACGTTCGGGGCCGGAGGAGTAAAAACAAGACCTTACGTTATTAACAAAATAACCGATAAAGACGGGAGAATTTTAGAACAAAACCTCCCGAGCCAAACGGAAGTTTTGTCGCCTCAAACGTGTTATATTATGACAAATATGCTTAAATCCGTAATTGAAAGAGGAAGCGGCTGGTATGCAAAAAACCTGGGAAGGCCCTGCGCGGGCAAAACCGGCACCACAAACGAATATTCCGACGCTTGGTTTATAGGATACACCCCTCAGCTTGCAGCCGGCGTGTGGGTAGGTTATGACGACAGATCTATTTCGCTCGGTGAAAAATCCACGGGCGGAAATCTGGCTTGCCCGATATGGACGACTTTTATGAAAAGCGCTTTAGCCGGAAAACCGTCTATAGATTTTACGCAGCCCGACAACATAGAATGGGCTTTAATTGACCCGATAACAGGTCTCCTAGCTTTAAGCAAAACCCCCGGAGCATTTCTGGAAGCTTTTATAAAAGGCACGGCCCCGACGCAATACTACGATCAAGCCGGTTCGGACGAAGCAAGGCATAGATTGATTGTTGATGAAGAAGAAGGGTTTTAGAACGGCAAAGTTCAAAGTGAAAAGTGCAAAGTGAAAATAACGACAAACGGCAAATACGGATTCATTTAAAATAATCGTAAAGTTTTTTAAAGTTAATATTATTTTTGCTTAAGCCCGAATATTTGTCGTACAAACCCTGCTTGGATTGAATAAGAGTTTCTGATTTTATGCCGTATTCCAAAGCGATTGAAGCCTCTATATACGCGCAGAATTTATCGCACATTTCTGTTAAGCTGCCGTCAACGGCGTTATATTTATTGTCGTCATAATCCGTCAAATCTTTAACCGCTATGACTTTCCCGTTTTCAATTATTTTATCAGAAAACTCATTCTGTACGAAATATTTCATTTCTTCGTGCCAGCTTTCGGGAATCAAAGGCAGAATTCTTTCATCGACCTGCTTATTTTCATACACTTTTATTATTTCTTCAAGCCCTGCTATAGATGATTTTATCGGCCTTATTATGTCTTTCGTAAGGATTTCCGGCAAATCGTGAAACAGCGAAGAATAAAAATTATTGTATATTCTTTTTTCCGAAACTTTCATTTCTTTTGAAAATATATAAGAAAAAATCGCTACGATAAGCATATGCCCCAAAACCGTGGTTTTAGGTATTCTGAAAGCCTGAGCCCATCGCTGCTGAAAACGCAATTGCCCGCACAAGTCCAGAAAACCGTAATATTTTTTATTTATCATAAGTTTTCTTATTCCGGACAAATCGTCAAAACTTGCAATAGTTTCGTCTATTTCCTGCTTCGTTTTTTCTATGCCGTAAAGCATGGCGTTCCACGGATAAATAATGCCGAATTCCCATTTCGTGGAAAGAGCGTGAGCCGAACTTAAAATTCTTTTTTCAAAAGCCGCGTATTTGCAGTCGGAAAAATATTCTTCAAATCTTTCATTGATTCCGCAGCCGAGAGCCGACAAATCTTCCTTAAGATTTTCCATAACCCAGTTATTAAGCTCTTTTTCCTTTTTTGACATAAGTTCATGGAAAACTTCGGGTTTCAAATCGGTAAGCATTATTCTCTGAAAAAATTCGAAAATCCCGCCCTCGATAAGTTTTGTCCAGTCGATTTTTCTGCCTTCTCCCTCTTCAAACTTCGCAACTATGTAAGCAATAATCATTTTATGAGCCTGTTTATCGAGCTCAAAAAAATCAAACGGGCGGATGTGGTCGTTCCATCTTAAAATATTCGCGGCTGAAAAAATTCTTACGATAAGTTCTTTTGTAATCATTGGTGTCTTTTCCTCCTGTTTCCGCCTTGAAAATCCCGTTTTTCGTTACTGCCTATTATAACATTTAAAAATATGCTTACTATGCTGAAAACCGCGGCCGCCCAAAAAGCGCTCCAAAAATCTTTAAGAAAAAAACCTTTTACCAAAACGGACGTGACATACATGAGAAAAGCGTTTATGAACAATGTGAAAATTCCCAAAGTTAAAATGTTTATAGGAAGCGTTAAAATTATAAGAACGGGCTTTATGACCGAGTTTAAAACGGCAATTACCAAAGCCGCGGCGATTAACGTGCCCCATTGGGTAATTGAAGTGCCGGAAACTATGTTTACCGCGACAAGTAAAGCCGCCATATTGACTACAAGCATGATAAAAATATTTTTCATACCGCCCTCACTCATTAGCCTGGATTCTTCATTTCGCAACTACGGGATATTATCCCTATGTTGCTCCATTCAGAATGAAATAACATTCGTTGCCTCTTTGTTATTTCAGCTTATTCCAGTTAAAATGAACGAAAATTCTTCCGAAATTTTTATTGTCAACGTCGTATTTGGAATATTTTCGCCGTATGTCTTTTTGGTTTAAAAACCTCAAAACTTTTTCTTTAAGCTGTCCGGAACCTTTGCCGGGTATTATTTCTATAAAATCCAGTTTTTTTGACCACGCGTCGCTCAATATTTTATTAAGCTCGGAATCTATTTTCCCGCCTTTATTATAAATCGGATGCAAATCAAGTTTTTGAAAAGACACGGACAAAACTCCTTAATTATCTTCCCATATACTTTTTCCGTTCTCTGTCCGGAAACTTCTCTATCGCGTAGCGCAGCATTGTTCTCGGCATTTTTTTATGGTTTTTATCAAGGAAAGCCCGCAGCGCGGAAATATCCTTTTTTCCCGCTTCCCTCAGCATCCAGCCCGCGGCTTTGTGCATTAAATCGTGTTTATGGCTTAAAAACATTTCCGCAAGCTCAAAAGTTTCTTTCAATCTGCCGCGTTTTATAAAATAAAGCGTGGATACCATAGATATTCTTTCGCGCCATAAGTTTTTGGATTTTGCAAGTTCTAACATATCATCAGACGGATTATCAAACCAAAAAGCGCCGGCTATATACGGAGCCGAAAGGTCAACCAAATCCCAGTTATTTATGTATTCGGTATTTGCCAGATAAGTTTTAACTACTGCCTTTTTTTCTTTATCATCGGCTTTTTTATATTTTTCGCTAAGAACCGCCAAAGCCGTAAGCCTTGCTTCATGGATTTTATGCTGTAAAAGCTCTTTTGCTTCTTTAAGAGTTATGTCTTTGTAATATTTTTTCGCGACGGCTCTTTGCTGCGGAACGCGCAAACCCCAAAATAAATCCCCTTCTCCGTACCCGCCTTTATGGGTCTGAAAAAATTTGGCGTGGTGTATCGCAAATTCCTTATCTCCAAGAGATTTTAATTCTTTTAAAATTTTATTTTTGTTCATTATATAAGAATATATTTTCCGAGCAGTAAACTTAAAACGAAATACATTATCAGCGTAAAAAAGAAAATTGAAGCAAATTTAACTTTGATAATAGAGCTTTTGTTGAGAAACAAAAAGATAAGCGTGTAAAAAATTCCGAAAATAACGGAATGAACGGTAAGGCTTAAATAGACTGACATTGAATTCTCCTTTTATAACCGCTATAACGACATGATAATTTTATCAAATTCTGATAAAAATTTGTCAAAGCGCGTAAAATTTGCAAAAATAACCGATTATGAAAACAGCCTTTTCAATTATTTTAATTTCTTTGTTTTTTTCGTTTGTTTACGCGCAGGAAAACCCGAGATCCTATGATGGGAGAACCATAAAGGAAATCAACGTTAAAACATCCAGAGTACCTCCTAAAATTGTAAAGAAAAAATTTTTATTAAACGAAGGAGACATATTCTACGCCGACAACTATGATTTTGCCAAACAAGCCGTACACGATATGCGGATTTTTAAAACCGCGGATTTTTTGATAATAGAAAACGATGATTCTTCAATTTCTATAGATATCAACGCGAAAGACAGTTATTACGTTTTTCCTTTTATTTTCGGCACCGGAGGCTCAAAAAGCACGCTGGCCGTGGCTTTAATAGAAGCAAATCTTTTTAAACGAAACGAAACGATTTTTATTTCCGGCGCTTTTAACGCCGACGGTTTCGCAGCTTCCGGAGGGCTCGGATTAAACGACAATTTCTTTAGCGCTTCCGTTTCCGGATTCAATTACGATGAAAAAGTCTTTGACGACGGTTCATACAGCGTTTCCGGACTTTTTTCTCCGTTAAAAGGCAGCGGAGGTTCGGAAGTTTTGACAAACGAATATAACGTTAAATCTGATTCCGTTAAATTATCATGGTCAAAATCGTTTAGGGAAAGAGAAGGATTTACGATAGGTTTTAATTTTTCCGAAGTAAAATATTCAGGAATTAATCCCCCAAACGATACAGGCAGCCACAACAAAATATACGCGGGTTTTAGAAAATTCAAAAACATAAAAACTTCCGGAGGAATGTCTTCAATGGGAGCTTTATTCGGCATAGGCTTATCCGACGTAACGGATAAACTTTCGGATTTGGATAAAACAAAATACGGATATTACGCGGAAATAAACTATGAAAACGGCGGTTCTTATACCGGCTCTGATTTTACGATTTCAAAAGCTTATCTGAAAACAAAGTTCAGCGCGGAAACAAAAAAAAGGCATGTGTTAATTTTTGACGCTGCCGCAGCTGCCGCTTTTGAAGCGCCTTATTACGACAGAGTACGAAGCGGCGAAGTTTTAAGCGGAAGAGGAATATACGCAAGAGATTTCAGAGGGAAAAAAGGTTTCGGTACGGGAATTTCTTTTATTTATTATGCGACAAAAAACAAAATAGGCATAACCACAATAACTCCTTTTGCGGAATCGTCCGTCATAGACGATTCGGGAAAAGCCCGTTCAAGAACAGGCGTCGGCGCGGCAGTTTCTTACCGCATGTGGAGAATACCGTTCCCGCTGGGAATAAATTATACGTACGACGCGGCAACAGGAAACCACAATGTATCATTCTTTTTCGGCGGGTAAATTTAATGAACGCAGTGAGTTTATCTCCATTCAAAACTCGGCATTGGTAAAGTTTTAAATTTATTTCCGGCATGCATTGTATCTATTTTATTTTTGATTTCTTTATTTTCACATATGCCTGTGCGGATATATTTGTCTAAGACGTCATAAGTAAAACCGATTTTTTCTTCATCTGTCTGCCCGCTGATGCCGTCATGCGGAATCTTCTCTATAAACTCCGCGGGAATATTAAGCGCGTAACCTACGGCTTTACATTCCGTTACGGTAAGATTGAGAAGCGGAGCAAAATCCCCGGCGCTGTCGCCATAGCGGGTGCTGTAACCGATCCATGCCTCGGAAAGATTTGAAGTATTAGCCACTCTGCCGTTTATTGTCTGTGAGACGGCATAAAGAATGCTCATTCTAAGTCTTGGCGCAAGATTTACGCGGGTTTGAAGGCTTGGCTCGGCATATTTATTCACTTTTGAAATAATGGAGTCGTACGCTTCTTCAATATTAATTTCCAAAGAGGCGATTCCAAAATGTTTAATAACGCTTTTGGAAATATCAATATCGCTTTGTATTCCGTTAGGCAAAAGCACGCCGGTTACGCGCTCTTTGCCGAGAGCTTGTGCGCAAAGCGCGGCCACAATAGTGCTGTCTTTTCCGCCGGAAATTCCCAACACGGCATTACAGTTTTTACCGTTTTGTTCAAACCAGTCTTGTATCCACCTGACAAGATTATTTTTAACTTTTAGCGCATCAAATTCCATATTAAAATTTACCTCCGCACAATGAATATATTAATTGTAGCAAATTCATCCGCCTACTTGACTAACCTAATCTCAATATAACAAAAAGCGTTTGAAAGAATTTTATAACAATGCTATAATTTGTAGACTTGCTTTATTGTCAGTATTTTAGATCTTAACTAGACTAATGGAAGGGTGTCCGAGCGGGCTGCAGTGCGACGAATAAGGAGCACAAGCTTGCAGCGGGCGCGAGATGTGAGCGCCCCGGCAACCCTCCTGGACAACATGTAATGAACGCAGTGAATGGAAGGGTGTCCGAGCGGTTGAAGGAGTTAGTCTCGAAAACTAATATACGGGAAACCGTATCGAGGGTTCAAATCCCTCCCCTTCCGTTTTTGCTTCCTTATATAAAATTCAAAGGCGAGGTTAAAATTATATGAGAAATATTTTTATACTTATATTCTCTTGTTGTTTTGTTTTGGCTTCCTGCGCGCGCAATACTCTGGTCCAAAATAACTTTTCTGAAATTTTAGGTCCTAACGACCAAGTAGCGGGACACCCCATAATAACCGCAAAAAAAATTGAAACACAAAAATATCCGGACGGATCTCCGAAAGAATATAAATATTTATCGGCTGACAGAAGCGTTGTTTACGCTATCGAATACATCAATGAAAAAGGCGGAGTTAAAATAGAAGGCAAAATACCCGACGGATTAATACTCCAATATTCCGGACACTATATCACAGCCCAGTTAAACTATAACGCAGGACGGCTTGAAGGAGTTATTAAAGAATTTTATCCGAACGGTATAGCTTCGTCCGTAAGCAACTATAAAGCAGGGCAGCTTTACGGACCGTCAAGGGAATATTATCCTAACGGAAAAATAAAAAAAGAAGCCGTTTACAAAAACGAGCTTCTATACGGCACTTTGAGGAAATATTCCGAAACAGGGATTATTTTACTTGTACAGCAATATTCCGAAGGGAAATTAAACGGACTAACCAAAGAATTCTACGATAACGGAAAAATAAAAGCAGTAACCGAATATTTAAACGGAAAAAAAGAAGGCACGCAAAGAGAATTCTCTTCAAACGGAACGCTGATTGCGGAATACAATTATTCTGCCGGTAAACTTGAAGGGCAATCCCTTAAATTTTACGAAGGCGGAAACATTCAGTCGGTTATGAATTATTCAAACGGCAAACGTAACGGCGAAACGAAAATATACCGCGAAAGCAGACCTCATTCTCCCGTATACGTCGATTTATACACAAACGGAAAGAAAACTAAAAGGCGCGCCTATGCTTCTGACGGTTCCGTCGCATTTACTATGGATTACTAATTAACTATTAACAAAAAAACATCAATTTCAAAAGCGATTTGACCGCAGAATCTTGTCAGATTTTAAAAAGATAATACATCCTTTCTTTTATCAATCTCCGAGCGCCTCAGCGGATCTGCGTTAAAATGGATTTTTCATGGTAAAACTTTATAATTTTGAAAAATATTTTGACTGCTTGCTGCAAATCGTCCCCATAAATATAGCGGCTTTGGCGTTAATGACGATTTACAGATTGTTTTTCTTTTTCTATTTTGCCGACTTCGGCTCGCTTTCCGGATTATACGGAGACGTGTTCAAAGCCTTTTTTCTGGGGCTTAGGTTTGACATTTCCGTTTTGGCATACGTAAATATCCTGGCCGTCCTTATTTTCACGGTTTTTCTAGCAATCAAAAACTTAAACCTTTTTAAATTTTTCACGCTTATAATAAGATATTATTATTGGTTCATTTTCAGCGCTTTGGCTTTGCTTGCCATAATAGATTTCGGATTTTTTATATATTTTAACAAACATATAAACCTGCTGATTTTTGAAGCTTTTGCCGACGATACAAAGGCTATCGCGGCGACTATTATCGCGGACAGGCGTTTTATACCCGCGTTGATTATTCTGGCAGCCGTTGTTTTCATGTTCTATAAACTAAGCAAAATCACGCATAAACGCCTTTTGAACATGAAATGTTATATTGACACTCAATATTGGAACGTATTTTTAAAAATCACAATCGTTTTAACTCTTCCGTGCTTACTTTTTCTGGCAGCCCGGGGAACAATATCGATGTTTCCTCTCGGAACTTTTTATACGCAGATTTCGCCGAATCAGTTTATAAATGAACTTTCCATTTCAAGCGCGCACGCCCTTACGGACGCCATACAGGCTAAACAGGAGCAAAGCCGCGGCAGCGCGGATATGGCGCAAAAGTTAAAAATCGACAAACAAATTTTAAATACGTCGGACTTTAATAAAATTACCCCTGTAAATAAAGAAGCTGAATCAATTAAACCGAACGTCGTATTCATAATCCTTGAAAGTTTCGGGGAGCTGCCGCTCCTTTTTAACGGAGAAGATTTCAACGTTTTGGGAGAACTAAAAAAACATTTTGACGAGGACACAGTCCTTTACAATTTTCTTGCCGCCGGGAATATTACAGTCCACTCTCTTGAAAGCACAATTTTAAATATGCCGCAAAATCCGTTTTCAACGCAGATCACCCAAAGCCCCGCCGCGTACAAACAGTTTTCAAGCGCCGCTCCTCTTCCTTTCAAAAACGCCGGATATCTTACAAAAGCCGTTTACGGAGGAAGCCTCAACTGGAGAGGTATAGAAAATTTTTTCAAGGCGCAGGGGTTTGACAAAACTTACGGCGAAGGCGACATAAAAAACGAATACAGGCACGAATGGGGCATAAACGACGCCCAATTTTTCGAACTTCTTTTAAGAGAACTTAACGCCGATCCCGAAACGCCGAAATTTATTTACGCTATGTCCACGGGAACGCATCCTCCGTATGAAACTCCTCCGCATTATGTTCCTTTGAAAATTATCATTCCTGCGGATTTAAAACGCATGATGCCCGGAGAAAAGAAATACGGCAAAAAAATATTTGAAAGCTATCAGTTCGCAAACAGGGAAGCCGCGAAATTTCTGGAGGCCGTAAAAAATTCAAACCTTGCCAAAAACACCATAGTGGTTATAACGGGAGACCACAACTTAAGGGAAATCACGGCTGCATCGGATAAAGAGCTTTTTAAAAAATATTCCGTGCCAATGTATGTTTATATTCCGGAAAAATTGAAAAAACCTTTTGACAAAGACGCGGCAGCCTGCCATATGGACATTATGCCTACTCTTTACGATTTGTCGCTTTCAAGCGCGAATTACGTGTCGGCAGGGACAAGCGTTTTATCGGACAAAAATCATATTGCGTACAACAGCGACGGTTTTATATTGTCCGGAGATAAGGCGGTTTTATATAATATCAATAATAATTTTTACGAATGTTTTAATTTTGACACAAAAACAAAAATGCTTTCAAAAACAAATGAGACAAAAGAGCATAAAGAAATGATAGAATATTATAAAATAAATCTTGCCGAAGCGGATATTTATTTAAAAACTGCAGCGGGAAAAAAGGAGAAAAAATAATGGCAACTATTCTTGTAGTATTAATTGTGTTGATTTTTTTAGCCGCGCTTATCGTAGGTCTGTATTTTCTTGTAACGTACAACAGCTTTGTGACATTGAAAAACAGGGTGAAAGAAGCATGGAGCGACATTGAAGTTCAGATGAAACGCCGTTATGATTTGATTCCGAATCTTGTTGAAGTCGTAAAAGGTTACGCGACCCATGAGAGAGGAACTCTCGAAGCCGTTATACAGGCAAGAAATATGGCTATGGCAAGCCAGGGTTCAAAAGAAGAAAAAGCAAAAGCCGAAAATATGCTTTCCGGAACTTTAAAATCTCTTTTTGCCTTGTCTGAAAATTATCCGAATCTTAAAGCCAACGAAAACTTTTTGGAACTCCAGAGAGAGCTTACCGACACTGAAAACAAAATACAGGCAAGCAGAAGATTTTACAATTCAAACGTTTTGTCTCTTAACACAAAACTGGAAATGTTCCCGAGCAATATCATAGGAAATATGTTCGCGTTCAAGAAAGAAGAATTCTTCAAACTCGATGAAAACGAACAAGCCGCAAAACAACCGGTGAAAGTTTCTTTCTAACACCAGAGGCTTAGATGCATAGAAGCATAGATGCGTAGTAAAGGCAAACATCTCTGTTATGCATCTGTGCATCTAATCTTCTAAAAAAGGACAAATGCCTAACATAACAACATACGATTTCATAGATGAAAACAGAAGAAAAACCATATTGCTTATGGCTCTTTTTCCTATAACGCTTGTTGTTTTGGTTTATCTCGCGATAATACTTTTCAGCCTTGCAGCAGGCGGCGGGCAGCACGGAAATTATCAATCGCCCTTAGACATTGCAAATCAAACCGCTATGTATGTTTTGCCGATAGTTTCCGCCATAGCGATACTATGGATTTTGATAAGCTACTTCTTTGGCCAGAATTTCATTATTTCAACCGCGGGCGCGGTTGAAATTACAAGAGAAACAGCGCCGGAAATAATAAAAATCGTTGAAGATATAGCAATTACAGCGGGTCTTCCCATGCCCAAAGTCTATGCAATTAACGACGACGGAATGAACGCCTTTGCCACAGGCAGAGACCCCGAGCATTCTTATGTAGTTTTAACCAAAGGATTAGTTAACAATCTTGAAAAATCTGAACTTGAAGGCGTAATAGCGCACGAAATGGCTCATATAGGAAACCGCGACATCAGAACAATGCTTATAATGATTGTATGTATAAGTTTTGCCACCATAGCCGCGCAAATCCTTTTAAGGCTTGCGTGGGTAAGACGCGGCGGCAAAAATAACGCCGCGCAGCTTCTTTTATTTGCTTTGGCAATGGCTCTTTACATTTACGGCTATCTTGTTGCTCCGCTTTTGAAACTTGCCGTATCAAGAACAAGAGAATTCCAGGCTGACGCGACTGCCGCTCTCATAACAAGAAATCCTCAAGGGCTGATAGGCGCATTAAGAAAAATATCCGGAAAATCAACGGTTGAAACTTTAAAAGACAAAGAAACAATGTCGGCAATGTGCATAGAAACGCCTCTGTCAAAAGAAAAACAAAATTCTTTTTTCTCAAAATTTTCAGGACTTTTATCCACACACCCGCCTATTGAAGCAAGAATAAAAGCATTGGAAGTTATGGACGGAAACAGATAAATACACCTGTCTTTATAAAAACAACTACGAACTACGAATCAAAAACAAAGAAAAACCGCAGTTTAACTTGTGTAATTGATTTGTAATTCGTAATTATCGAGCGGACTTTACGCGCCTATTATCATATGCGGCGCAGCCGCTCATAAACTTTTAAATTGTCTTTAATTCTATCGTCATTCGTCCTGAATATTTTCACTTTCGGCTTCTTCTGCTTCTTTTTCCAGGCGTCTGGCTTCTTCTGCTTTTCTTATTCTTTCTTCTCTCTCGGCCAATCTGGCTTCCTCTGCCTTTCTTATTCTTTCTTCTCTTTCAAGGCGAATAGCTTCTTCCTCGGCAATTTTCCTTGCTTCTTCTTCTTTTTTGAGGCGTCTGGCTTCTTCAGCTTCCTTTATTTTTGCTTCTTTCTCAAGACGTTTGGCTTCTTTCTCTGTAGATTTCTTTGCTTCTTCTTCTTCTTTGAGACGCTTGGCTTCTTCAGCTTCCTTTATTTTTGCTTCTTTCTCAAGACGCTTGGCTTCTTCCATGGCTTTCTTTGCTTCTTCTTTTTTGAGACGTATAGCTTCTTCCGTTTTTCTTATTTTCTCTTCTTTCTCAAGACGATTGGCTTCTTCCTCGGTAGCTTTATCTGCTTCAAGACGTTTGGCCTCTTCTTCAGCAGCTTTCATTGATTTTTCTTTTTCAATGCGTCTGGCTTCCTCTGCCTTTCTTATTCTCTCTTCCCTCTCAAGACGCTTGGCTTCTTCCTCGGCAGCTTTATTTGCTTCTTCTTCTTTTTTGAGGCGTTTGTATTCTTCTGCTTTTCTTATTTTCTCTTCTTTCTCAAGACGCTCGGCTTCTTTCTCGGCAGCTTTATTTGCTTCTTCTTCTTTTTTGAGGCGTTTGTATTCTTCTGCTTTTCTTATTTTCTCTTCTTTCTCAAAACGCTCTGCTTCTTTCTCGGCAGCTTTATCTGCTGCTTCTTCTTTTTTGAGACGTTTGTATTCTTCTGCTTTTCTTATTTTCTCTTCTTTCTCAAGGCGTTTGGCTTCTTTCTCTTCTTTTATTTTTTCTTCTTTCTCAAGACGTTCGGCTTCTTTCTCGGCGGCTTTATTTGTTTTTTTCTCATTTTCAAGACGTTTGACTTCTTCCGCTTTTTTTATTTTTTCTTCTTTCTCAAGAATCTTAGTTTCTTTTGCTTTCCTTGCTTCTTCTTCTTTTTCGAGACGATTGGTCTCTTCAGCTTTTCTTATTTTTTCTTCTCTCTCAAGACGCTTGGCTTCTTCCTCGGCAGCTTTCTTCGCTGCTGCTTCTTTTTCCAGGCGTATGGCTTCTTCCTTAGTAACTTTCTTCGCTTCTTCTTTTTTGAGACGTTTGGCTTCTTCCGCCTTTCTCATTTTTTCTTTTATCTCGGCGAATCTCGCTTCCTCTGCCTTTTTTACTTTTTCTTTTATTTCGGCTATTCTTGATTCCTCCGCCTTTCTTATTTTTTCTTCTTTTTCAAACCGATCTTGCTTATTTTCGGCGTTTCCTATTACGTATCTTACTCCGACATTCCCATATATGTTTCCATAACTCGCCGCCGTGTAATAATTCATATTAGCAAATACTTTCCAGCTCTCGTTTATAAAAACTTCACCGCCTAACATAAATCCTATTTGCAGCGCTCCTTCTTGCGCGCCCCTGCTCTTGAACGCTACATCAGTTCCTTCAAACACGCTTTCCAGTTCAGGCTCATATCCAGTTATCAGGTATTTACCTTCGCCTTTTGCGTATATGTTCCACTCTGCATGTCCGTATTCTATTCCCATTCCAAAACGCGCCGCGTTTCTAATATAGCTGTCCCCTGTTACTTCTAAATTCAATGCGCCGGCTCCTGTTTCTTTAAAATCCTGAAAATTTACGTTTCCTGATTCTATTCCCGCGTATGGTTTGAGTTTTGTATTCTCGCTCAATACTATATTTAACGCTCCTTCTATGTCCGCGCTTATTGTCATCGATTCCAGTTCGCCTTTTGCCGTTCTGTCATATACAGGCATATATCTTTCGGTACTGTAATTATCAAAACTCCCTAATAACATCGCTTTTATTTCCCAACCTTCCTGTATATAGCCTCCGTATAATCCCAATCCTTTCTTTGTGCCTTCGGCGCTATTATTACCCTGCGTTACGTTCTCCTGGTTAAATCTGAGGAACACTCCCAACATTAGACCGCTGTCAGATATCCGATCAAATCCTGCCAATACTCCCATCGTATTGTTTTCATAATCCTCAGGAGAATTGTCATTTTCTCCAAACGTCTCGGCTCCGCCTTTGACTTGTATCCATATACCGCTGTTTGGGTCGTCGTTATATCTGGAGTGGTTTCTTATTTTGTCGTATATTTCGTTATTGGGGCTGTCGGCCGCAAAATTTCTGACTATGTTGCTTAAAAAATATCCCGACGCTTGCGCAAGCGAATCTCTTTGGCCCGGTTCATCCTGGGACAATATGTCCGTTATTACGTCCGCCATGTCTTCGCTTATTGCGTCGTCTATTGACAATTTAGAAAATGCTTTGGCTGTTTCTTTTTGATTGAAACTTAAGCCCTCCAGATCCAGTAACTCGTCCGCGGTAAATATTCCGTTAACTATCAGTATTACGCTGTTAGAGCTTGTATAATTGTTGAAACCAAATTGTAATTTCAAATTGCTGCTTGTGCTTGTAAATATTCCCTTCACGTATGTCAGCGTTGAAAGTATGATTTCATATTCCTTGTTCTCGTATTTGCCTACACGCGCTTTGATATCTAAATTTCCTCCTACTGTCGCCGTTCCCGCTATTATCAAATCACAGCTGCCGTTGGCAAAGATATCTATCTTTGTACTTACCGTGCTTGTAAAAACTCCGGCCTTTATTGTATTTACCGTATTGTTCTGCAGATCTAAAACAGTACCGGGCAATACCATGCTAGGTCCCGTAAAAGTCGCGCTGTCTAAAAATATTACGTTTCCGCCGGTTATATTAAATTGCGCTATATTAATTACCGTATCGCCGCCGAAAGTTAAACTTCCGTTTCCTGTTTTGTTGATAATTCCGTATATGCCGCCGTTACCGTTTGCTTTTAATCCGTTTTCCAATACAATGCCGTAATTCCCGGCGTTTAAATTAACTATTGACGAATTGTTATAAAAGCATATATCGTTAATTCCCGACATATCGGAATTGTTTTTAAAAACAAGGTTAAGTCCGGACGCACCGGCGTTAAAGTTTATTAATCCGCTGGACAAAGCAATAGCGCCTCCTCTGCCTGAAGCTCTGTTATTTTCAAAAATTATATTATTGGCAGTAAATGACACGGTAGAATAAGAAGCGGCATATATAGCTCCTCCTCCCGAACTAGTGCCGCTGGAATAATTATTATTAAAAGAAATATTATTATCGGCTCTAAACAACATAGAAGAAGAAGCGGCATAGACAGCTCCGCCTCCGGAGCTAGTGCTGCTGGAATAATTATTATTAAAAGAAATATCATTCCCTGAAGTAAAAGACATAGAAGAACTTGTACCGTAAACAGCTCCGCCGTAAGTGTTGGCATAGTTATTATTGAAAATAATGTTATATCCAGCGACAAAAGACGTATATAAAGAAGTGTTAACGCCGACAGCTCCGCCATTTCCTGAATTATTATTCAAAAAATTAATATTATTAGCGGCAGTGAAAGACATAGAAGAATAAGAAGCGGCATAAATAGCTCCGCCGCTTGCGCTGCTATTATTAGATCCATTATTTATAAAACTTATACTGCTGCCGCTAAATGACATATACGCACCTGTTGCATATATGGCTCCGCCTCCGGTTACGGAATTGTTGCTTACAAAACTTATATTACCGTTAAACGTAGACGAGCTTCCCGCGGCCAGATATATTGCTCCGCCTAAACCCTGCGTGCTGTTGCCGCTAAATATTGTATCTTCTATCGCCAGTTTCCCGGCTCCCATATATATTGCTCCGCCGTTTACATAAGAATTATTATCCGCTAATATTACATTCCTTATTATTGCCTCCGACACGCTGCTGTTCATATAAAGCACGGAACCGCTTCCGTTGCTGGTTCCGTTGTTAACCGCTGACGCTTGCGTTATCGTTATATTTTCCAAAGTAAATGAAGACGCATTTACCGTATTCGTTATCTTAAAGAATGAACCGTATGTGCTTCCGTTATTTATCTTTCCCGAAACGACCCATTTTGACGCAATATTATCATCCCCGCTTACTGCAAATATTCCGGGAGCAGTAGTTCCTAATTCCTGATCTATGTAATATGTTCTGGATTCACCCCATACCCATCTTCTGTCTGCTCCGACTGTCCCTGCGTTATAATCGTATAACGTAAATACTCCGCCTGCTATGCTTACGTTAATATTTTGCCAATTGCCAGTATCCACGCTTATTATGTAGGTATGCTTTCCCATTCCCAGCGTGAAACTCGAAATATTCGTTGCAAAAGTAAGCCCCCCGTACAACACTTGCCGGTTGAATATCCCGTTCAAATCGATTATTTCTTCCCCGTAATATACTTTTACGTCGAAAATGCTGCCGAACACTCCGCTGCCGGACACCGCTCTTAATTTGTCCGTATCCATACTATAACTGCCTCCGGAAGTCGAACTGAATATTATTCCGAAACTCAAACTATTGTTACTGCCTGTGAGATTTAACGTATCAAACGATATGGTTCTCGTGCTGTTGCTTACTTGATTAGTTATATCAACAACCGAATTGTTAAAACTATATCCTACATATCCGCTAAAGCTTGACGGCATAAAACTTACGTAAGAATTGCTGAAATTTACGCTGTTTCCCGCTACCGATGCCGTAAACGAACTATTCAACAGATAATAAGCGTAGTCGCCGCCGCCGGAATTATAGAAATTCGCTTTGGCTCCCGTTCCGTTAAAAGTGATATTTTCTATAGACAAACCTGTCACTCCGGCATTCTGACTGTAATAATTTGATATTCCGTTATTTCCAAGCCTTACGTTATATCCCATGCTAGCCGCGCTTGCCGCTCCGTAAACTGTCAGCGCGCTGTTAGATATGGAATTTAATCCGGTAAACATTTTTCCCGTATCATAAACGGTTGTAAGTCCGGATGTCTGATTAAATGTTCCGGTAAATACAGATTCATTGCCCGTTATATTTAACGTCCCGCTTCCGCTTTTATTTATTGTTCCGCTTCCGCTTACCTGTCCGCTAAATGTTAACGCATTTGTTCCCGTTATGTTCAATGTGCTTCCTATCACAGAATAGCTCGAACCTGCTGTAAGCTGCGCGCCTGTCGCAAATTCCAGGATTCCTCCGGTTATATTATGCTGTCCCGCAAACGTATTGCTGCTTATTACCGTTGTACCTAATGACTGATTAAACGTTCCCGTAAAGACTGATTCATTGCCTGTTATATTTAATGTCCCGCTTCCGCTTTTGTTTATTGTTCCGCTTCCGCTCACATGTCCGGTAAATGTTAACACATTTGTGCCGGTTATGTTCAATGTGCTTCCTATCACATAACTCGAACCTGCTGTAAGCTGCGCGCCTGTTGCGAATTCAAGGATTCCTCCGGTTATATTATGCTGCCCTGCAAACGTATTCCCGCTCACCGTCGCTGTTCCCGCACTCTGATTAAACGTTCCCGTAAATACAGATTCATTGCCCGATATATTTAATGTCCCGCTTCCGCTTTTGTTTATTGTTCCGCTTCCGCTTACCTGTCCGTTAAATGCTAACGCATTTGTTCCAGTTATGTTCAATGTGCTTCCTATCACATAGCTCGAACCTGCTGTCAACTGCGCGCCCGTCGCGAATTCCAGAATTCCTCCGGTTATATTATGACGACCCGCAAACGTATTGCTGCTTATTACCGTTGTACCTAATGACTGATTAAACGTTCCCGTAAAGACTGATTCATTGCCTGTTATATTTAATGTCCCGCTTCCGCTTTTATTTATTGTTCCGTTTCCGCTCACCTGTCCGTTAAATGTTAACGCATTTGTTCCAGTTATGTTCAATGTGCCTCCTATCGCATAACTTGAACCTGCTGTCAGCTGCACGCCCGTCGCGAATTCCAGTATTCCTCCGGTTATGTTATGACGACCCGCAAACGTACTGCTGCTTATTATTGTCGTACCCAATGATTGATTGAATGTTCCAGTAAATACAGATTCATTTCCAGTTATATTTAACGTCCCGCTTCCGCTTTTGTTTATTGTTCCGCTTCCGCTTACCTGTCCGGTAAATGTTAACGCATTTGTTCCCGTTATGTTTAATGTGCTTCCTATCACAGAATAGCTCGAACCTGCTGTCAGCTGCGCTCCCGTCGCAAATTCCAGGATTCCTCCGGTTATATTATGACGACCCGCAAACGTATTGCTGCTTATTACCGTTGTGCCTAATGACTGATTAAACGTTCCCGTAAATACAGATTCATTGCCTGTTATATTTAATGTCCCGCTTCCGCTTTTGTTTATTGTTCCGCTTCCGCTTACCTGTCCGTTAAATGTTAACGCATTTGTTCCAGTTATGTTCAAT